>Ga0247727_10000203_pt1 | contig 139382 bp, 123 predicted proteins | sample WisWelCaveWW1625_FD_202498 | JGI IMG/M metagenome (GOLD analysis project Ga0247727, IMG submission 202498) | Biofilm microbial communities from Wishing Well Cave, Virginia, United States - WW16-25 | ecosystem: Environmental > Aquatic > Deep subsurface > Groundwater > Cave microbial mat... | reverse complement strand
CTTCGTGCGCATGGCTCTCATCCTTGATTCCAACCACAGCGATGGTACGGCTGGTTTTTAAAATCTGCCGGATGGACTCGTCGGTATCGACGAGGAAATCGTGCCAGTCCATGTTTCCTCCTTACAAATTAGGTGAGTGAGTTCTTGCCTCGAGTGCGTCGAGACAGTCCTATTGTCCTTGCATAAACGCCCTACAAATTAAAAGGCCTGATGGTGCGTTTTGTCCCACCAGGGCGGGACAAGGCATGATCAGGCCTGTAAAATTTCCACGAGATTTTTGCAGCGCCGCTCCCGCTCGAAACGGCGTACGGCGCTATCACAGCAATTTTAGCGTGATTCCAGGACATTTTTCACTTCGCTCGGTTCTACGTCAGGGATCGAACCATGCCCAGTTTTCCAGCCCAGCCCGCAATCCGTACACACAGGCTGACCGGCATCGATCATATCGGCGCAAGCGCAGCCCTTCGCTTTGAGCAAGCAGTGATCGCACGCCGGCTTGATGCAGCAGTTGTACTTGCCGTCGCGCATCATGCTCGCCTTGGCGGTTTCAACATCGGCCTTGGCAACCGCGATCTGCTCTTCGGTCGGCAGCGTATCGAGCGGCGGGGAACCGGTTTCTCTCACGCAGCCGAGACACAACACGCTGGCGAGAAAGAGAAAAGCGGAGAAGAGACTCGCAAACTTTATGGACGAACGCGGATCGTCATTCATTTTCTGGTTCTCATCTTTTCTTTTTTGAAACACCGCCGCTCGCCAAAAGTTCCCGCACGATCGCCGCGTTGTTGCGCGCCGGGTCGTTTGTGCCGTACAAAAGTGTCGCCGGGCCGTTGGCCGTGCGCTGGCGCAACTGCTCCAACATCTGTTGCTTGTCGCGCGCTGCCAATTCTTTGAGATAACTTTCGCGGTACTTCTCCCATTTTTCAAGATCGTACCCGTGCCGCCAAAGCTCGTAAGAAGGCGCGATCTCTTGCGCCCACCATTCGACCGCGGCATGGCGTGTGGAAATGCCCTCCGGCCACAAGCGGTCGACAAAAACGCGAAAGCCGTCGTCGGGCGCCGGTTTATCGTAGATGCTCTTGATCTTCAGCATAGCGCCTGCTTGTTTAGACGATGGAAGAATGCCGTTGGGCTTATGCGCTAACGCGAGACGCCGAACGCCACGTAATTGTAGTCGATGTAGTCCTTCCATTTATCCGGCGTTTCACTTTCCGGGAAAATGGCTACTGGCGGGCATTCCGGCTCGCAGGCGCCGCAATCGATGCACTCTTGCGGATGAATATAAAGCATCATTTTATAAGCGGGATCGCCTTCCTTCAACTGGGTTGCTTCCAATTCATATATGCAATCAACCGGACAAACGTCAACACAAGCGCGATCACGCACATCGACGCAAGGCTCAGCGATAATGTAGGTCATAAGACATCTCCTGGTGCTTGAAGTTGTAGTGTGGGGTTTGATTAAAATACTCGCTAAACGGCCGCAACTTTCGGGAGCGCGCAACTCCACCGTTGGCCGCGAACTTTCGATTTTCATGCCTCGGTTCGGAAACCGAGCGCCGGGAACTGCAGACGTTTCAAATATAATAAACTCATTTGTCTTACGCAACATTATTTTGTTGGAATTGTTGGCGGGCAAAAATTGTTGAAATGTTCGTGGTTCGTTCGTAGTTGCGCCTTCAGGCGCCGAACTTGGCGAGCCACGACGAGTGAATCAGTTTCATGGTATGTATACTCGTTAAACGATAAAACTACAGTCATTGCGAGGTGCTTTTTGCCGAAGCAATCTCTTGGTTTTCAAAAGATTGCTTCGCTGAGAAACGCTCGCAATGACTTTACAAAATAACCCGTAACAAGTATAGCAAGCTTTTTCATTTTTAACTATTGACCGTCCGAACGCTTTTGTGTGAAGATAGCGGTTGTTTGGTGCAATGACTTGCTCAAATCAAGAAGCGTCCAGACGGTGATCTGAACTTTCATTCCACAACCGGCCCTTGAAAGGGCTACTACAAACTTATGAATCGACGCCATTTTTTTGAGAAATTTGTGGGCGCGCTGTTTGGCGGCACGACGCTGGCGTTTTTCGCGCCGGCGCTCGCCTATCTTTTTCCCAACCGGAATTTCGGCGCCACCGGCCGCGAATTTGCCGACGCCTTCGGCCAGGTGATTTCAGCTAACTCCATCCCCGAAAATGGAAACCAGATCGGCATGTTGGGCGGCAAGCCGGCCATCGTTTTGCGGAACAACGGCGAGCTTGTCGCGCTGGCGGCGGTGTGTACGCACCTCGGCTGCATCGTCACTTTCAATTCCGGCGCGAACATTTTTCAATGCCCCTGCCACGGCGGCAAATATGATCGCGGCGGCAACGTCATCGCCGGCCCGCCGCCAAAGCCGCTGGAGCGGATCAATATTCGGGTTGAGGATGACAAGATCGTATTGAGCTGAATCTGAAAAATTTCACCAACGATTAAAAACATTAGACAAAATAATTTAGAGACAAAATGATTCAATGTTTTCTAAAATAATTATTTTGTCACTGAATCATTTTGTCATCAACTGTTTTTTAATTAAATCATCTCAAAAGCAAAGGAAAACTGATGCCATTTCGCGCTTGGCTGGCCGAACGTCTGCCCATCGAGTTCTTGACGAAATTCACCCGCGAGCAGCTTGCGGAGCCGCAGCCGCGCCACGTCAGTTGGCTGCACACGCTCGGCTTCACCGCGCTCTTGCTGTTGGTGCTGCAAATCGCCACCGGCATTCTCCTGTTGTTTTATTACAAGCCGGGCGCGGCGACGGCTTACGAGAGCATCAAATTCATCAGCGACAAAGTGACGTTCGGCTGGTTCTTTCGGCAATTGCACATCTGGGGCGCGAATTTCATCGTCACCGTCGTGGCTTTGCACCTCGTGCGCGTGTTCTTTTATGGCGCTTATAAAAAGCCGCGCGAGCTGACGTGGATGGTTGGCGCCGGTTTGTTTTTGGTGACATTGGGATTTGCCTTTACCGGCTATTTGCTGCCGTGGGATCAACTGGCGTTTTGGGGCACGACGGTCGGCACGGACTCGACGAAAGAAGTGCCGCTCATCGGCAAATTTTTGCTCACCTTTTTGCGCGGCGGCGAAAATGTCACCGACATCACCTTGAGCCGCTTCTTTGCGATTCACGTCGCGTTGTTGCCGGCGGCGCTGCTCTTGCTCATTGGGTTGCACATGTTCTTGATCCGCTACCATCATATCTCCCCGCTCAATCCCGCCTTGCGGGACGAGCTTGACCCCTCGCACGATCCCCAATTCGCTGATCAAGCGCGGCCATATTTTCCGGATCATTTCAAAAAAGAGTTGCTCGTTTCCTACGGCGTGCTCATCGCGTTGGTGATTACCGCCATCACGGTTCACATGCCGCTGGGCAAGCCGGCGAACCCGATGGTCACGCCGCCGGGCATCAAACCGGAGTGGTATTTTCTGCCGATCTATCAGAGCTTGAAATACGTGCCGGGGTGGCTCGGCGTGCTCGGCAACGGCGCGTTCGTTTTGCTGCTGGTCTTGCTGCCGCTGCTCGACCGCTCGCCGGAGCGCCATCCCAAACGGCGCAAGTTCATGACCGCGCTCGGCATTCTCATTATCGCCGGCAGCATCAGCATGGGCTGGCTCGGCTATATTTCCGAAACCACATGGCGGATTTTGGGCAAGCGCGTGCATTTCGATATCAAAGGCATCCCGCAGATTTTGGAAGAGGGGGAGAGGCCGAAACAAGATTGAACGACGGATTTCGCCGACAACACGAATTAAAAATCGAAAACAAATTCGTCAATCATAAACGGAATCTCGATTGTCAACGTCGAGCAGGTGAATTTTCTGCTCGATTTCGTCGATCTTGTAGATTAATCGCCACTTGTCACGAAAGCGAATTCGCCAATTGCAGTGCAGCGCTTGTTTGAGGTGTTTACAGGGTGGGCGTAATTTGGGGTTGGCCGATATGGTGGAAACGGCCTTTTTAAAATCGGGGTAGAGGCTATGATATTTCTTCAGCCATTTGGCAATTTCTTTGTCAACGTCCCCAATGGTGTATGGCATAGCTTTTCACCGCGTTTGTATCAGCTTTTCCATCTCTTCCCACGATATTCCTTTGCCTTCCTCTACGTTCTTTGCCGCTTGCAAAATCTTATTGACGGAACTTGGCGCGGCGCACTCCTCGAAAGTCGCAAACCAATCTCCGATAATTTCGTGAATTTTGGGCAAGCTGTTTTCACGAAGCGCTTCAATAAGCTCGGGCAAGGCTTCCCTGGCAAAAGAAACGAGAAGCTCGTCGTCTATTTTAGCAAGCAGCTTTTTCGTCTCGTCAACGCTTGGAAGGTCAAGATCATCATGAGTTGGCAGGCTGTTTTCGCCATCGTTGCGCGTAGTGTTTCGAGCAAAAAGATTGGCAGTCTGTGTTGGCGCCAGTGTATCTATCATGTTGTGCCTCTCAATTGAATGGGCTTAACTTTTTTTGAGTCACCCAAATTTTATTAAAAACTCCAGACAACGAAAATATAAGCATGTCGATGAAGAAAGTCAAGAAAAAGCTCAAAAACCTCTTGCCTTTCTCTTCTTCATTGTGTAATTTCAATCGGTGCTATTCTTAGGAATATTTTTTGGGGCGAGGCGGCAATCTGAAGCCTCGCTTCCAAACGTATATTTTTAAACGTACTTTGAGAAAAGTGGAAGTCTAAAAGCATTGGCCAAGGCCCGCGCAATCGGAGCATGCCCAACCCCGCCAGGGCCGGAAGGCAGCAACGGTAAGCGTTGTGATGATGTGCCGCGGGAAACCTTGGCCAATTTTTGTAACACAGCAATGGCCAATTATTAATTGTGAATTAGCAATTGTCAATTCACAATTAGCAATTGACAATTAGAATTTATGGCATGAGCTACCTCGTACTGGCCCGCAAGTGGCGGCCGCGACAATTCTCCGAAGTGGTGGCGCAAGAGCACGTCACCCGCACGCTGGAAAACGCGATCACGCAAAACCGGCTCGCTTCCGCCTATCTTTTTACCGGGCCGCGCGGCGTCGGCAAGACCACGATGGCGCGCCTGCTCGCCAAAGCGGTCAATTGTGAGACCGGGCCGACGATCACGCCGTGTGATGCTTGCTCGACCTGCGTTGAAATTGCCGAGGGCCGCAGTCTCGATGTGCTGGAAATCGACGGCGCTTCCAATCGCGGCATCGACGAGGTGCGCAACCTGCGGGAGAGCGCCCGCTACATGCCGGCCAAAGGCAAGCGCAAAATCTACATCATCGACGAAGTCCACATGCTGACCGAGCCGGCGTTCAATGCGCTGCTCAAAACGCTTGAAGAGCCGCCGCCGCACGTGCTCTTTATTTTCGCCACCACCGAGGTACACAAAGTTCCGGCCACCATTCTCTCCCGCTGCCAGCGTTTTGATTTTCGCCGCGTGCCGCTGCCGGAAATCGTCGGGCAATTGCGCAACATCTGCCAAAAAGAAAGCGTACAGATTGACGAAACCTCGCTCGCGCTCATTGCCAAAAAAGCCGAGGGCAGCATGCGCGACAGCCAGAGCCTGTTGGATCAAGTCATCGCCTATTGCGGCCAACAGGTGAAGGCCGAAGACATCGCGCAGCTTTTCGGCATCATCGATCAAGAGATTTTTTTCGCCTGCACCGACGCCATGACCAGGCAGGACGTTGCCAAAGGCCTGGCGCTCAGCGAGCAAATTTACACGACGGGTTATCATCTCGGCGAGTTTCTCGAGCGGCTTTCCGAACATTTGAGCAATATTCTAATGACGCGCGTGACCAACAGCACGGCGCATCTTTTTGGCCTCGATGGTTACCTCGAACGCTACAAACAGGCGGCGACGCAATTCTCGGAAATCGAGATCTTGCGTTGCGTGCAGATGATCACCGACATGCAGCTCAAGCTCAGCCGCATCTCCAACCCGCGCGTCCTGCTCGAAATGCTGCTGTTGAAAATGATTCAACTCTCGCCCGCGTCTGCCATGTCCGAGGGCGCGGCCAAGCCGGAGCCGGGCGTTCGAGCCGAGAACCGCGATGGCGGATTAAAAAAAAAGCCGCAGCCGTTTATAAATGATATCGAGCCGCCGGCAGTTTCGGCAAATCCTGCTGACGCAGGCGTAGCGGTGATTCCACAAATTGCGCCGGCGCCAAAAGCCGAAGGGCGAAATGTGATGAGTGAAGAGCGAGAAGGGCGCTCTTCACCCCTCGCCCCTCGCCCCTCGCTGTTCGATTTATCAGCGTTGCCGTCCATTCAAAAAGTGCCGGTTTTGCAGGCCAAAGAAGCGGCGCTTCCGAAACTGACGAATGTGGCCGATGCGCAAGCGGCGCTTGAAAAAATTCAGCAGCGCTGGCAGCACATTCTCGAGCTAGTCAAAACCCAGCGCATCTCGCTCGGCGCTTTTTTGGAGTTGGGCGTGCCCACGAGTTTGGCGGACGGCACGCTGGAAATCTGTTTCGACCAGGGCAGCGGTTTTCAGATCAACTCGGTCAACAATCAGAAAACTTTTATTCAACAGATTATCACGGATGAGACCGGCTATCGCGTGCGCCTGATTTGCCGAAAAGATGAGAGCAATACGCTGCACGAGCAGCGCGCACAAATACAAAGGCTGTCGGCGCAAAATTTAAACACGCCTGTAAATGCAGCCGCAAGTGTTGCCGCCGCGCCGCCAAATGAAGCCGCAGTTGCCGCAGACAACGAGCCGGTTGGCGCACCCGTGAACGGCGCTGCTAAAAATTCCAACGGCGAGCCGCAGCATCATCTGCCTCCTGTTGCCGCGCCGGCAACGTTGAATGAACTGTATCAAGCTTTTCCAGCGGCCAAAAAATTGGTCGAAGCGCTGGATGGCGAATTGATTTAGCTTTTGAAAATAATTTACTCGCGCCTGTCATTCTGAAAGAATGACAGGTTGAATAGTTATATACTCGTTCAGATTTAAAAGTGTAGTCATTGCGAGGCGTTTTTTGTCCCGCTTTTCGGGACTCCGTAAAGCGGAGCCGAAGCAATCTTCTAGTTTTCAAAGGATTGCTTCGCTAAGAAACGCTCGCAATGACAATTACAAAATAACCCTATAACGAGTATAGAAATGAGCGTGGGAGAAAAGATGAACACGTTATTACGGAGGATGACAACATGAGCCGTGTCGGCCTGTCCGATATGTTGAAGCAAGCCCAAAAACTGCAAGAGCAATTTCAGCAGGCGCAGGAGGGCCTGATCAATCTGCGCGCCGAGGGTTCCGCCGGCGGCGGCATGGTGACTGCCATGGCCAACGGCAAACAGGAAATTCTGCAACTGCGCATCGACAAGCAGGCGGTCGATCCGAATGATCTCGAGTTGTTGGAAGATTTGATCGTCGCCGCAGTCAATCAAGCTTTGTCGAAAGCGCAGGAGCTGGCAAGCGCGGAAATGAGCAAGGCCGCCGGCAGCGTGCTGTCCAGTTTGCCCGGCAATTTGAAAATTCCCGGAACCGAATCGTAGTCCAGTCGGCTCGACTGGAAGGGGCTGACCTGATTGGCAAGCGGTGATGATTTATTCCTCGAACGCCGTTGAAGCCGCCATCGAGGCATTGAACAAATTGCCGGGAATCGGCCGCAAAACGGCGCAACGTCTGGTGTTTTTTCTGCTCAAAGTTCCGCGCCCGGAAGTGGAAACTTTGGCGGCGGCGTTGGTGGCCTTGAAAGAAAAAGTCCGCCATTGCTCGCGCTGTTTCAATATTACCGAAGCCGACCCTTGTCCGATTTGCACCAATCCGCAGCGTGATGGCCGCACGATCTGCGTGGTCGAAGAGGCCAACGACGTTTTGGCGCTCGAGAAGACCGGTGAGTATCACGGCTTGTATCACGTGCTCGGCGGCGCGCTCTCGCCGCTGGACGGCATCGGGCCGGAGAATTTGAAAGTGCGGGAATTGATGCTGCGGCTGCAAAACGGCGTTGCGGAAATCATTCTCGCCACCAACCCCACGGCGGAAGGCGAGGCCACCGCGATTTATTTGGCGAATCTGATTCGTCCGCTCGGCCCGCGCCTCAGCCGCATTGCGCGCGGCATCCCGGTCGGCGGCGATTTGGAATATGCCGACGAGATCACGCTCACGCGCGCACTCGAGGGGCGCGTGCAATGGTAAGTGCGGTATCTTTCATAAATCAACGAAACCGATGTCATTTGTTCTGCGATTTGAGATGCATCATGAGCTTTCCAAATCAACTCACAGTTCTGCGGATCGCGCTGACCCCGGTGCTGGTTTTTTTGTTGTCACGTGAGAGCCTGTCCTACCGTTACGCCTCCTTCGCGGTGTTTCTGCTGGCCTCGCTGACGGATTGGTACGACGGTTACGCGGCGCGCAAATTCGGGCGCGTGACGGCGTGGGGAAAATTCCTCGACCCGCTCGCCGACAAAGTGCTCGTTCTGACCATGTTTTTTGTTTTTATGTCGCTCGGCCTCGTCCGCGGTTGGATGGTGGTTGCCATCACGGCCCGCGATGTTCTCATCACCGGCCTACGCAGCTACGCCGAGTGGAAACGGCAGCCGATCGTGACCAGCATGTCGGCGAAATGGAAAACCTTCAGCCAGATGACCGCGATTTATGTGATCCTGCTTTATCTGGTTGTTCTCGCGCACGCCGCAGCGGCTGACACCAGTCCGGCATGGGTGACGTGGCTCGTGGAAAGAAAAGCGATCGACAAAATGATGTTTGCCGTCACCTTTTTGACGCTGGCGACCGGCGTGCATTATCTATTTGAGAATTGGCGGCACGTGCGCAATTTGATGCTCGCGTTCTATCGCGTTTTCGATCCGGGGAATCTGGCGAAATGAGGCCGTCTCTCCAGGCCAATCTTCTCCCCCGACTGATTGCGACGGTTGGCTTTATCGGATATTCTCCGCTTGCTCCTGGCACCCTGGGGAGCTTGGCCGCTGCCCTTGTATTTCTCCTCTTTCCTCCGTATCTTTCAACATGGTTTTGGCTTGCGGGATTGGCGCTCTTGTTTATTGTTGCCGTGTGGTCGGCGCAACAAATGGCTGATTCGGCGGCTCAACGCGCCGCGTCGGGTAAAGTCGATCCGCAAGAGGTGGTGATTGACGAAGTGATGGGCATGGCGGTGGCGCTGGCGTTTTTGCCGTTGTCGCTGAAAACCATCGGCATCGGGTTTTTGCTCTTTCGAATTTTCGATATTACCAAGCCTTTCCCGGCGCGACGTTCGGAAAAACTGCCCGGCGGCTGGGGCATTGTGATGGATGACGTGGTGGCGGGGATCTATGCGAATGTAATACTGAGAATAATTTTGGTGGTCTGATATTCTTTGGGGCGGCTAACGTGCGGCAAGCTTGTTCGATATCAAGATGGTCAGTTAGATTCGAACAAAGTTGATGGCAAAGAGGGCTTTTTACAATGTATTTTGCACGGGTCAAATTTTGTACTATCTTTGAAGTAAGATGTTGCGTGTGTATGGGTGACACTTAGCCTGCGGAGATACTACAATTAGAGTTTCCTACACGGGCCTTCAATTTGAGTGGGATGACAACAAAGTCCGCTTGAATATCAAAAATCATGGCGTTAGCTTCGATGAGGCCACAACAGTCTTTATCAACCCTGTAGCGAAGATATTTTACGATGAAACGCATTCCATAGAAGAAGATCGAGAAATCATTATCGGACATTCCACAAACAATCGTCTTTTACTTGTTTGGTTTACCGAGCGTAGGGACGTCATTCGTATTTTTAGTGCACGTCGTGCAATCCCCAAAGAGCGTGAAGATTATGAAAAGAACCAAAAATTCTAGAGCTACCAATGTCATTTCGGATGATATGCTCGCAGAATATAACTTTGATTACCGTAAAGCTCGTCCGAATCGTTTTGCCGCCAAGATTAATAAAGACCGCTTGCTCGTGCTTCTAGATTCGGATGTTGCCAAAGTTTTTACAACGCCGGAATCGGTTAATACCGCTCTTCGCATGCTGATAGCTGCAGTGCCCGGCGCATCGAGAAAGACTACTCGTAAGATTGCGCAATGAGAATAGTATGACCGCAGAAATCATCTCCATCGGTGACGAATTGCTGATCGGCCAAGTCGTAAACACCAATGCCGCATGGATGAGCCGCCAGCTTAATTTGGCCGACGTACAAGTGCGGCACGTGAGCGCTGTTGGCGACAACGCCGAGGACATTCGCCAAAGTCTTGACATGGCGCTTTCCCGCGCCGAGGTGGTTCTGCTCACCGGCGGCTTGGGGCCGACGCACGACGACATCACCAAGAAAGTCGTCGCCGAGTATTTTGATTCCGCCGAGATGGTGATGGATGAAAAAGTGCTGGCGCACATCCGAGCGCTCTTTCTGCGCCGCAATCTGCGCATGACGCCGGTCAACGAAGCGCAAGCGCTCGTGCCGAAAAAGGCGACGGTTTTGTGGAACGATTACGGCACCGCGCCCGGTTTGTTGTTCGAGCGCAACGGCCGCTACTGTGCGGTCTTGCCCGGCGTTCCGGCGGAAATGCAGCATCTCATGACCGAGCGCGTGCTGCCACTCGTAAAAAGTAAAAATAAAAACGCAACGATTCGGCATCGGACAATTCGAACCTTCGGCGTTGCCGAATCGCACCTCTTTGAAAAACTGTCGCCGATTGCCGAGCTGGAGAAATTCGGCAAAATCGCCTTTCTGCCGCATTATGCCGCCGTCGATGTGCGCATTTCAGTTTATGGCACTGAAGTCAACGATGCCGAAGCACGCATTCGCACCGCCGAAGAGTATATTATGGCGCGCGCCGGTGAACACGTTTTTGGTTTTGAGGACGACACTATCGAAGCGGTTATCGGTCGTCTACTCATTGAAAAGAAAGCAACGCTGGTCGTCGCCGAATCTTGCACCGGCGGACTCGTGGCGCATCGTATCACCAACGTCTCCGGCAGCTCGCAATATTTCGATCGCGGCGTCGTCACTTACAGCAATGCCGCCAAACTGCAAATGCTCGGCGTGCCCGAAGAAATTTTGCAACAACACGGCGCGGTGAGTGAAGAATGCGCCAAAGCCATGGCCGAAGGCATTCGTCGTGTCAGCGGCACAACTTATGGCGTTGCCACCACCGGCATTGCCGGCCCAACCGGCGGCAGCGAAGAAAAACCGGTCGGGCTGGTTTGGGTCGGCGTCGCCACGCCGGATCGCGTCTTCGCGCAGAAAGCGCTTTTTGCCAAAGATCGTCACGTCAACAAAGAGCGCTTTAGTCAAATGGCGCTGAATTTGTTGTATCGGGAGTTGAAGGAGTAATTGGAAAACTTTAGTTGCATCTTTTGAATTTTTTCTTATTTTGACTGAAAACTGATGTTGGTTTAATAGGGTTTTTCATTGAGGAAGTCTTGTATGGCACGAATTGAAATTGGAAAACATCTGGCAGCAGATACTCGCGTCTGCGCTGGGCGATTGATTTTTAAAGGAACACGTATTCTGGTTTCTGACGTCCTGGATCTCTTAGAAGCAGGCTATACACCTGAAACAGTAGCCAGCCAGTATCGTCATATTATCACGCCAGATGCAGTAAGAGAGGCCAAAGCACTTATCTTTCGTGGGTTTGTGAAAGAGGTAACAAACAAGGTTAGGGCTGCAGCGTGATTATTCTTGATCACAACATACCAGAAGATCAGACACTGCAGCTTCAATATTGGCATATTCGCTTTCGTCAATGAAAATATCGTGGTGGGAGAGTGGACAAGGTTATCAGCAAAAATTGGCTTTGTAGCAAAAAATAGAAACGATTCCTACCGCTTTGCAGACGAAAGTGATGCGCCGAGCAAATGGCCAAACTGCTAAAAAACTTGAACAGGAATCAAAATGAAACTTCAAGAGCTTACCCCCATGCTTTACACAACGAACCTCAAGGAATCCGTGGAGTTCTATACAACGTTGCTTGGATTCCGATGCGACGCGAAGAGTGAAGATTGGGGTTGGGCCTCGGTCAAGCGGGACGGCGTGGCGATCATGTTCGCGCTGCCCAATGCGCATATACCCTTTGACAAACCGGCTTTTACGGGTTCGCTGTATCTTTATGCAGACGATGTGGATGCCTTGTGGCAGCAGTTGCAAGACAAAGCCAAGGTCTGTTATCCCATCGAGAACTTCGAGTATGGCATGCGAGAATTTGCCATCTACGATAATAACGGTTACTTGCTCCAATTTGGGCAAGAGATTCAGGAGCGTTGAGCACGCCATACTTTGGAAGTATTGGAGAAAATAATAAAGCATTAAAATAACAAACTGGAGGGTATGGGAGATGGAATCACTCCGTACTTTCATCGCGCTGGACATGCCGCCGGAAATCAAAGCGGCGTTGGAGAAATATGTGCAGCCGCTCAAATCGCTGCGTGGCCGCGTCAGTTGGGTGAAACCGCAAAACCTGCACCTGACGCTGAAATTTCTCGGCGACACGCCGGCGGATCGCCTCGACGAAATCGCGGCGGCATTGCAAGAAATGGCTTCATCAGCCGCGCCGTTTTCGGCGGTGGTGTCGGGCAGCGGTGTTTTTCCGAATGACGAGCACCCGCGCGTGCTGTGGGTCGGCATCGACGAGAAAAGCGGAACATTGCTGAAATTGGCGCAAGCCATCGACACGCGGATGCAACAATTCGGCTTCGCAAAAGAGAAGCGCTTCTTCGCGCCGCATTTGACGATTGGCCGCGTCAAAGACGCCCGTATCGCGGCGATCGTTCGCGTGCTAAAAGAGAAACCTTTTGCAGCGACGCCGGCGCAATTCAATGAAATCATTTTCATGAAGAGCGAATTGCACCCGGCGGGTTCGATTTACACGCCGCTGCGCAAGCTTGTCTTGGGAAAAAACTGAGACTATGGATGTTTGCAAAAACATATTGGAATGTCATGCTGGAAGCATCTTTTTGAAATCAAATCAAGTGCTCGAAGCAAAAAAGATTCCTCCGGAATGACATCAAGCGATGTTTTGATTTTCTACCTTCTAAACCTACGGGAGGAAAAATGAGCAACGAGAGAGAGGAAAAACTGAAAGCGCTCGAGCTGGCCATTACCCAAATCGACCGCCAGTACGGCAAAGGCTCCATCATGCGGCTCGGCGATGACCGCGCCAGGCTCGCCATCGATGTCATTCCCACCGGCGCGATTTCGTTGGATGCGGCGCTCGGCGTCGGCGGCGTGCCGCGCGGCCGCATCGTGGAAATTTTCGGCCCGGAATCGAGCGGCAAAACCACGATGGCGCTGACCATCACCGCGCAAGCGCAGAAGCTCGGCGGGCTTGCGGCGTTTATCGATGCCGAGCACGCGCTGGATCCGGTTTACGCCAAAAAGCTCGGCGTCGATACGGACAATCTCATCATCTCTCAACCTGACACCGGCGAGCAGGCGCTGGAGATCACCGAAACGCTCGTGCGCAGCGGCGCGCTCGACATTATCGTCATCGACTCGGTCGCGGCGCTCGTGCCTAAAGCCGAAATCGAAGGCGAGATGGGCGACGCGCAAATGGGTTTGCAGGCGCGGCTGATGAGCCAAGCCATGCGAAAATTGACCGGCGTCATCAGCAAATCGAACGTCTGTGTGATATTTATAAACCAAATCCGCGAAAAGATCGGCGTGATGTTCGGCAATCCTGAAACCACCACCGGCGGCCGCGCGTTGAAATTTTATGCCTCGGTGCGCCTCGATATTCGCCGCATCGCCGCCGTCAAGGACGGCGATACATTCACCGGCAATCGCACGAAAGTCAAAGTGGTGAAGAACAAAGTGGCGCCGCCGTTCAAAGAAGCCGAGTTCGACATCATGTACGGCAGCGGCATTTCCACCGAAGGCGATCTCGCCGATATGGCCATCGAGCTGGGCATGATCGAAAAGAGCGGCACGTGGTTCACGCTCGGCCAGGAGCGCATGCAAGGCCGCGAAAATCTCAAACGCTTTCTCATTGAAAATCCCGAGGTAATGAAAGACCTCGACCTGCGGGTGCGCAAAGCGGTCGGGTTGATTAAAGAGGACGGAGCGCCGGAGCAAAATGCTCCCGCGAAAGAATCGGCGAAGGAATCGAAAGCCGCCCGCGCCACCGCGAAGAGTTGAGGGGCTTTAGAATGTCATTCTGGAAGAATCTTTTTCCGGTCTAAATCGGAACCAGCTTTTTCACATTTTGACGGAATTTGAAAAGCTTCCATCTGAATGACATGGGAGTTTTTTAAACAAGCAGGCGATTGCACTCATGTCAGCCAATGAGCCGCAAGAGGCGTTATTCGACGAAACTGCATCGCAGGATCCGCAGCAGCAACTGCGTGCTGCGCTCGCGAAAGCGTATCGCCTTCTCGCCGTGCGCGCGCGCAGCGAGAAAGAGTTGCGCGATGCTCTCGCCCGCGCCAAATTTGCCGAAGCGATCATCACGGCGGCTATTGCAGATTGCAAGCAACAACGCTTCATCGACGACGCCAATTTCGCGCGGCAATTCATCCAAAGCCGGCTGCGCAACCGCCCGATGGGCCGCCAACGCTTGGCGATTGAGTTGCGTCAAAAGGGCGTTGAGGCGGAAATCATCAACGTCGCCCTCGACGAGTTTTTTGCGGAGCAGAGCCAGTTGGCGCTGGCAGATCAACTTGCCGAAAAGCAACGCAAGCGCCTAGCGAATCTCCCAGCGCCCAAAGCGCGCCAACGCCTCGCTGATTTTCTCCGTCGTCGCGGGTTTGATTGGGAGACAATTCAGGCAACAAAATTTTGGAAAGATTTGGAGGAAAGATAAAATGACACAAGTTCTCACAGAGCGCTTGACTAGGCGCGCACAGCAGCTCGATGATGCGCAGGCGGAAAAAGCTTTAGCATTTATTGAGTTTTTGTTGGCACAGGAACGTTTCGAGAAAGAACGCTACGAGTGGCACACCGCTTCAGAAGAAGCTTTTGCGCGTGTCTGGGAAAATGAGCACGATGCCATTTATGATAATTGGAGGGAGTTATATGGCGTTTCAAACTCATGACGTATGGCTCGTGAATTTTCCTTTCAGTGATTTGAGCACAGCCAAAGCCCGGCCAGCAGTGGTGGTGAGCAGCGATGTCTATCATCAAAATGAACCAGACGTTGTGTTTGCGGCACTCACCAGCAATCTTGCCGCTGCGACAAATACAACGGATTATCTTTTGCAAGATTGGCAAGGAGCAGGCTTGAAGGTACCAACCGCTTTCAAGCCATTACTGGCAACGCTTTCACCGACTTGTGCGGTGTTTCGTATTGGCCGGTTGAGACCGCATGATGCCAATGAAGTTTCGCAGCGCTTGCGATTGATTCTAAATTTGTAGGGTGTAGTTTACCGTATTGATGTTCGGCCGAAAAGTAATTGGTTCTAATGCCCAAATATGAAATTGTCCTTTACTGGAGCGATGAAGATCAAGTCTTTGTCGCCGAAGTGCCGGAGTTGCCAGGCTGCATGGCTCACGGGAAAACACAGGAAATGGCGCTAACAAGTGCCAAGAAGGCGATTCGGTTGTGGATTGATACCGCCAGAGAATTTGGCGACCCAGTGCCCGCCCCTAAAGGACGTCGTCTCATGTTCGCATAGGGAAACAATGAATTTGCCACCATTATGAAACAAATTAGCTCGTTCGACAAGGAAATGTTTCCGATGAAAAGTGAAGATTTTGTAAAGGAACGTCGTGAGTGGCACGGGGCTTCTGAAAAAGCCTTTGCTCGAGTGTGGGATAACGAGCACGATGCTATCTATGACAATTTCGCATTCGATAATGAACTGCTTTGGATAAATGAGGCAGAAAGGCGCTTCAAGGAAATTCAAGAAGGCACGGTAACTTGCAGGCCAGCCGAAGAAGTGCTTCGGGATGCGCGCGAAAATGGCGATATTTGAAGATTTAAAACTGTTTCTTGATCCCCAATGCCACGATGACAGCAAATAAGATTAACGAGACGGCGTGTTAAAAGCTCATTCGGAGGGAACATGGCCAAACCACGCACAACTCATCCAGAAAACCGAAAGTAAGTTTATAAATTCTGGCTCGGCTTTTTTGAAAAGGTTACCGTCTTGGTTTTCGCAGTCGTCATCTTACCGACTTTTATCGGCCAATTGCAATACTATCCAGCATTGGTGATTGTTTGGATGGGCTTTATTGTTGTTTTGATTGCAGCGATGATTTTTCTCAGCCGCGAGCTGTGGTATTTGCCGAAAGACAAACAAAAGCCAAATGAGGAAAAAAACTCATGATTAACCAAATTGCGTTTACGATTATGCTCGCCGCTGTAGCGTTTGCCGCCATTTATATCGTTTGGTGGACGAATAAGCAAGAACGTAACGAAGAGCGCAAGCAAGATGGACGATAGTTTTGCTTTGAGTAGCTGCTAGCGTTTTTTTAAAGGGGATCGAATGAAGATCAATGGCGTAATCTGGTTCAAAGACATTGAGGATAAGCTTGCCAGCAAACATCATGTCGAAACGTATGAAGTTGAATCGGTGCTCAGCGGCAAGCCAAAGATTCGTTTTGTTGAAAATGGCAAAAAGTAAATCCAAACGCCTGCCGCGTTTCAGTTCTCTTGATGAACTCGTGGAGTTTTTTGACGCCCAAGATATGGGTGAATATTGGGATGAAATGCCGGAAGGCTATTTTGAGATTGACATAAAAAAGAGAAAACATCTTTTTGCCATTGACGCCGATTTGGCGGAGAAGCTTACTCAGATCGCTAAAGCCAAGCGAACGCCATCAGAGAGGCTCATTAATTCTTGGCTAAAAGAAAAAATTTTGGAGCATGCATAAATATCTATTCAAAATACCCAACAGGAAGTCAACATGAAGTCAACCGAAGTTCGCCAATCATTTCTCGATTTTTTCAAAAGCAAGGGCCACACGATCGTGCCCTCGGCGCCGGTGGTGCCGCTGGATGATCCGACGCTGCTCTTCACCAACGCCGGCATGAACCAGTTCAAAAACATTTTTCTCGGCTTGGAAAAGCGGGATTACGCCCGTGCGGCTGACACGCAAAAGTGCATTCGCGCCAGCGGCAAGCACAACGATCTCGAAGACGTCGGCTTCGACACCTATCATCACACGTTTTTCGAGATGCTCGGCAACTGGTCGTTCGGCAATTATTACAAAGCCGAGGCCATCGAATGGGCGTGGGAGCTGCTCACCAAAGTTTGGGGATTGCCCAAAGATCGCATCTACGCCACGGTTTATCGCACCGATGACGACGCGGCGAAGCTCTGGAAAAAGATCGCTGGACTGCCCGACGAACGCGTGCAGCCATTTGGCGAGAAAGACAATTTCTGGGAAATGGGCGAGACCGGCCCCTGCGGCCCGTGCTCGGAAATTCACATCGACCTCACGCCCGACAAATCCGGCGCCAAGCTCGTCAACGCCGGCGATCCGCGCGTGATGGAAATTTGGAATCTCGTTTTCATTCAATACAATCGCGAGGCGGATCGCTCGCTCAAAGAATTGCCGGCGAAGCACGTCGATACCGGCATGGGCTTCGAGCGCGTGCTGGCGGTGCTGAACAACAAACGCTCGAATTACGACACTGATTTGTTCACGCCCATCATCGCCAAAGTAAGTGAGCTTTCCGGCAAGGGCTATGATTTTGAAAACGGCGTCGCGCATCGCGCCATTTCCGATCATTTGCGTTGTCTCTCTTTCGCCATCGCCGACGGCGCATTGCCCTCGAACGAAGGCCGCGGTTATGTGTTGCGCCGCATTCTCCGCCGCGCTGCGCGTTTTGGCCGTAAGCTCGGTTTTCAAGAGCCGTTTTTTTACAAGCTCGTACCGGTGCTCGTCGATATCATGGGCGAAGCGTTTCCGGAATTGAAAGAGAAACATCAATACGTCTCGCTCGTCATCAAAGCCGAAGAAGAGAGCTTCAACAATACGATTGATCGCGGCCTCGATATTTTTGAGAAGATCGTGACCAACGTTCGCAGCGAGAAAGCCACGATCATCCCTGGCGAAGAGGCGTTTCGCCTTTATGACACCTTCGGTTTTCCGATTGATCTCACGCAACTGATGGCGCGCGAACGCGGCCTCGCGGTCGACGAAGCCGGTTTCAACAGCGCGATGGAGGAACAACGCGAACGTGCTCGCGCTGCCGGCAAGTGGGTGTACGAAATCGATTTCAAGCCGGAAGAATGGCGGCAGCTCACCAAAGGCAACGAGTCGCGCTTCGTCGGTTACACCGATTATGAAATCCCAAGCGAGATTCGGCGCGTGCATGTTGATGGCGACCGTGTTTTGCTGACATTGGCGGATACGCCGTTCTACGCCGAGTCCGGTGGGCAAGTCGGCGATGCCGGACGGATCGAAGGCAATGGCTTTGCTATTGAAATTGTCGATGTGCAAAAAGCCGGATCGCATATCGTGCACGTTGGCAAGTTGATCAGCGGCAAAATTGAATCCCCGAAGATTGTCGCGAAGATCGACGCCGCAAGAAGATTGGCAACGGCGCGGCATCACACTGCCACGCATTTGCTTCACAAAGCTTTGCGCGACTCCGTCGGCACACACGTGTCGCAAGCCGGCTCGTTGGTGGCGCCGGATCGTTTGCGTTTTGACGTGACGCATTTTCAAAAGATCGAACCGGCGCAGCTCGAAGACATCGAAGGCGCGGTCAACGAGCACATTCGCCAGGATTTGGAAATTGAAACTTTTCAAATGCCTTACACCGAAGCGCGCAAGCTCGGGGCCATGGCGATTTTTGAAGAGAAATACGGCGACGTCGTGCGCGTGGTGAAAATCGGCGACTACTCGCTCGAATTGTGCGGCGGCACGCATCTGCATCACACCGGCGAGGCCGGTATGTTTGCCCTGGTTGGCGAGTCCTCGGCGGCCGCGGGCATTCGCCGAATCGAGGCGCTTGCCGGTAAAATGTCAGAGGGCTTGTTGCGCGTTGAGCGTCGCATTGCCGACGAGTTGCGCGCACTGTTGAATTGCGGCCGTGATGAATTGCCGGCGAAAGTTCGCGAGCTGATCGACGGCCGCAAGCATCTCGAGCGCGAGATGCGCGAGCTGCGGCTCAAAATGGCCAAACAAGAAATTGCCGAGCTGGCCAACCGCGCTGTCTCGCTCAACGGCCTGCGCGTGGTCTCGGCCAAAGTCGAAGCCGCGAATGTCGACGAATTGCGCACGATGAGCGACACGCTGCGCGATCGTCTCGGCAGCGGCGTCGGCGTGCTCGCTGCGGTTCTCGACGACAAGATCAATTTTGTCTGCGTGGTGACTGACGATTTGATCAAGCAAAAGAATTTGAAGGCCGGCGACATCGTCAAAAAAGTCGCGGCAGTGGTTGGCGGCTCCGGCGGCGGTCGCCCGCATCAAGCGCTCGCCGGCGGCAAGGAGGTGCAGCGCCTCGACGAAGCGTTGCGGCAAGTGACTGACATCGTTCAGGAGATGACCAATAGACCATAAGACTTCACAACCTCCGGCCAAGGCGTGGGGAAGTGTCTTGGATTACTTGCTGCAGGCTCGCGCCCAGCGCGGCGCCGGCTATTTGGTATTGATCGATCCGGACAAATGGGAGTTGAAACAACTGCCGGATATCGCCGCAGCCGCCAGCGAGTACGGCGCCGATGCCATTCTCATCGGCGGCAGCTTGTTGTTGACGTCGAGTTTTGATGAAATTGTAAAAACCATCAAAAAGGCCGCCAATATTCCTTGCCTTATTTTTCCCGGCAGCAACATTCAGATTTCGCGCCATGCCGATGCGATTCTTTTTCTCTCATTAATAAGCGGACGCAATCCCGATTACTTGATCGGCGTGCAAGTAATGGCGGCGCCGATTATTCGGCTGCTCGGCCTCGAGCCGATTCCAACCGGCTACATGCTCATCGAATCCGGTCGTATCACCTCCGCCGAATTTATGAGCAACTCCCGGCCCATCCCGCGCCAAAAAAATGATATCGCGCAAGCCACCGCATTGGCGGCGGAATTTTTGGGGATGCGTTTGGTATATCTGGAAGCCGGCAGCGGCGCGGATCTCGCCGTGACTCCCGAAATGGTCAAAGCCGTGTCGAGTTACGTGAATATTCCGGTGATCGTCGGCGGCGGCATCCGCACCCCGGAGGAAGCCGAAAAGCGCGTCAAAGCCGGCGCGTCGTTTGTTGTGACGGGAAATATTTTGGAAAAAAACGGCGGCGTGCAGCTCATCCGCGAATTTGCCGAGGCGATTCACGGCGAGGTAAGGCAAAACGATGCAAAATAATTTTTTTAATCATTTTGCCGTAGCGCGGCAATAGCCGCAACCAATTGACCAAAGGCAAAACGATTTAGGCTACGCCCGTAGGGGCAAAACTATTTGATTTTGTTTTTAATGCGAATGACCAGTTGAAATACCAAATAGCTTAAAGCAAAAAGTCAAAATGGTCAAAATCATTGAACCGCTTTTAATCATTTTGACTTCAATTATTTTGACTTATATCTTTTGCCAGTCATTCGCATTTTTAATTGTTTTGCCCATAATAGTTTTGCCTTTTTCGTTGCGGTTCTCTTTTCGTTGCAAAATTCAGGAAAATACATGATCGATTTGCATTCGCATTTGCTGCCTGGCATTGACGACGGCGCGGAAAATTGGGACGAGTCCATGGAGATGGCGCGCCAGGCGGTGGCCGATGGCACCACCGAGATTCAAATTACTCACCATATTCTTGACAACAGCCAATATCAAAAGCTCGAAGCGCAAATTCTCGAAAAGTTTGCCGAGATGCGGCGCCGGTTGCAGGCTGAAAAAATCAACTTGAAGTTGCACTTGGCGTGCGAGATTTATTATCAGCCGGACATGGAGCTGACCCATCAAATTTCCACGTTCAACCACAACGGCCGCTATTTTTTGGTGGAATTTCCGATGCAGGGCATTCCGCACGGTGTGGACGACGTGTTTTTTCAGCTCATTCTCGACGGCAAAACGCCGGTCATCGCGCACCCGGAGCGCAACGTCGGCATCTTGAGAAATCCCAGTCGCGCCTACGAGTTCGCCCAACGCGGCGCGCTGCTTCAAATGAACGCCGGCAGCTTGAGCGGCAAATATGGCGACGGCGTCGCGGCTCTGGCAACGGCGCTGATGAACAGCCGTCTCATCCATTTCTTTGGGAGCGACGGGCACAACATCCGTTCGCGCAAAGTGTGCATGGGCGAGGATTACAAGCTCGTTCGCGACCTTTGGGGCGATCGCGTCGCCAACCGCATTTTCTATGAAAACCCGCGCCTGGCTTTGGCCGGCGAAGAAGTGAAAGTTCCTGAGCCGCTGCCGGTGGAAGCGGTCAAAAAACGGAAATCTTTCAACCCGCTGCAGTTGTTGCGGAGGCTGGCGTCGTGACGTAGCACTTCGATCTTCCTTAATTTAAGAGTAATCAAGGAAAATCGGAGCCAGTGTGTTCGATTGGAGTTTCGGCGACGAAGAAATTATTATGGCGTCGTGGCTCATTTTTGGATTGGGATTTACAGCAGAGCGGATGCGACGAACTGGGCCGAACGGGAACGTGGAGATAGTTTATAAAGTACAAAGTAGTGAGCGGTTGTAAAACATACCGGTTGTTATTTTCATAAAAGCTGAGTATTTTGGGATATGAAGATTTACCTTGACAATTGCAGTTTGCAACGTCCGTTAGATGACAAGACTCAAATTCGTATAGCGCTGGAGGCAGAAGCCACTCTGTCTGTTTTGGCTCTTTGCGAAGCGGGTGGCTTGGAATTGATTGCTTCAGAAACATTGCTCTTTGAAACGCGAAAGAATCCTAACGTTTCTCGCAAAGAGCATGCTTTGGAGATGTTGAGTCAAGCCAAGACATTCGTTCATGTCAATGAAGAAATTGAGAATCGCGCCAAAGAGTTTACTGCAATGGGAATCAAGCCATTGGACGCCTTGCATTTGGCCTCAGCAGAAAATGCACAGGCTGATTATTTTTGTACTTGTGATGACAAGTTTTTAAAGAAGGCAAAATCACGAACAGACTTGAAAACAAGGGTCGTTTCACCGATTCAGTTAATCGAGGAGGTCGCGCCATGAAAACGGAATTGAAGCCGCTAATTGAAATTACTCAAGACGCCCTGCACGTGTTGTACAAAGAAATAGGCATCGTCAACACGTTGCGTTTCATCAACCAGTTTACAACGGGCTATGGAAACTATACGGAAGAGCGTGAAAAACTGTTTGAAGACATGTCATTTGACGATGTCGTTTTCGAGATAAAACAAATGCGAAAACATGACGCTTGAGTAATTGTCATGAATAAAACAAAGCTGACCTATTTTGAGCAAGAAGATATTTTGCATCTGGGTAATGTCTCAGTGACGGGTGGAGATGCTGTCATTCTGGAAGAATCTTTTTTCAACTCAGCATCGTGCTTGATAACAAAAAGGATGCTTCTAGCATGACATGGATAGTAGTCCACCTGAAACTTAGGCGTTACGCATCTGGCTATTTCCGATGAGCCTGAAAGTGAGGGCATCGAACTCAGCCCCAATATTACGGCAGAGCTGAATGACATAGGTTACTACAGCGCTTATTTTTGTATTGACGATAAAATAGATTATGGCAAAGAAAATCCAAAGACGTGAAGGCGCAAAATTTGTTCGATACTTCGGCCCAATTTTAGATGCGTTACGACAACTTGGTGGATCTGGAACCCCTACCGAAGTCGCTAATAAAATAGCTGAAAACTTAAACATTTCGGAAGAAGAGCAAACTGGACTGCTAAAATCAGGAACCCCACGATTTGCTAATCAAGTCGCTTGGGCGAGAAACTATCTCAAGCTTGAAGGATATATTGGCTCCTCCAAGAAGGGAGTTTGGGTGCTTACTGAAGCAGGTAAGAAAGCGCACCTTTCTTATGAAGACGCACATAAAATATTTCTCAAGTGGGTAGCAATTCATCAAGAGAGTAGGCAACAAAAGCAGCAACTTTCGAGTCAAGAGGAAGTTGTTGAGAGTCTTAATCAAGAAGCGTATCAAGACTATCAAGAAGAATTGCTTTCCATTTTGAAGCAGTTACCGGCGACGGGCTTTGAAAATTTATGTCAACGATTACTACGAGATTATGGGTTTGACCCAGTTATTGTTACTGGTCGCTCTGGTGATGGTGGTATTGATGGTCATGGCGTTCTAAAAATCAACCCATTTGTCACTTTCAAAGTTCATTTTCAATGCAAGAAATTCAATAAACACGTTAGTCCATCTTATATACGCGAGTTTCAGGGAGCAATTACTGGGCGAGCCGACAAGGGGTTAATTATAACTACAGGTACATTTTCGACTCAAGCAAAGGCCGAAGCTGTACGAGATGGAGCGCCTAAAGTTGAGCTTATCGATGGGCAGAAATTAATAACGCTATTTGAAGAACTTGAGTTGGGGTTAAAACCAAAGAAAACGTATGAGATTGAGTATTCATTCTTTGAGACCTTCAAAGGGAGTGGACGCAATAACCTTTGAACAAAAACCCATCGGCTAAATAAGACAAATGGACATGAATACGCCTAAATTCACTGAGGATAGAATTATGCAATGGGATATTTTTGTTTCCTATGCATCTGAAGATAGAGACAATGTTGTTCAACCCGTAGCCGATGCTTTAATAAAAAATGGATTACGTGTTTGGTATGATCAATTTGAACTGAAAATGGGTGATAGTCTTCGTAAAAAACTTGACGAAGGACTTGCACGTTCTACATATGGAATCGTTGTTCTATCGCCATCATTTTTTTAAAAACATTTTCCAAATCTGGAATTGGATGGACTCGCACAACGTGAAGTAGACAGAACTGTATTTAATACAAAAAGAATTTATCGTACCGAACAAACAAAAGTAAAGAAACAGTGATACAAGTCAATTTATTGTCGAACAAAAGATTGCACATTACGATAGCGACAATTGTTGAATATTAACGTAAACTTGAGATTTCACCCCTAATGTTCGGTTTCATCAATACGACCTTGCTCTGGGCACTCGCTGCCATCGCTCTCCCGTTTCTCATTCATTTGCTGACGCGCCGGAAACTGCGCATCGTCACCGTCAGCACCATCGCCTTTTTAAAACGCCTCGAGAAAGAAAAAATTCGCCAGCTCAAATTGCGGCAACTGCTGTTGCTGCTCTTGCGCATGTTGATCGTCGCGTTGCTGGTTTTGGCGTTTACGCGACCGACGTTGCGCCATGAGCAATCGGCGCTGGCGCAACGTGCTGCTGCGACTAGCATCGTCATTATCGACAATTCGTTGAGCATGGCCGCGGCACCGGAAGGCGCGTCGCTATTGGCGCAGGCGCGCAATCAAGCCCAGCACCTCGCCGAGGCGTTTGTGCCCGGCGATGAGATTTATTTGATCACCGCGGCCAAACCGGCGCGGCTCGTCACCGCCACCGCCTTGCTCTCGCCGGAACGGCTTGCCGAATTGGTTGCCGCCGTGCCGCAAACCTCCGGCGAAACCGACCTTGCTGGCGCCTTGGCTTTGGCGCACGAAAAACTCGCGAACTCGCGCAACGTCAACCGCGAGATTTATGTGCTCTCGGATGGCCGCGCCGAGCTGCCGGCAAAATCCGAAACAACGCCGAGCCAGGGCGAATTCATTCACGGCTTGCGCGGCTATGTCATCCGCTTCGACAAAACCGTGGCGAGCAATTTGTCGCTGCAAGCAGCGACGCTCAGCAACCAAATCTTTGAACGCGGCAAAACTTTCGAGGCGGTGGCAACGATTGCCAATAACGGCCAGCGCGATCTCAATAACCGGCTCGTTCATCTTTTTTTAAATGGCAAGCGCGTCGCGCAGCAAACCGTCGAAGTGCCGGCCGGCAGCGAGCGCCGCGTGATTTTCCGCGCCGTGCCGGATACCACCGGTTATATTTTCGGACGCATTGAATTGGAAGACGACGACCTGCTGCTGGACAACGTTCGCGGCTTTACTCTTTTTATTCCGCCGCAGCGCCGCGTGCTCGCCGTCAGCGGGACACCAGACGATTTGGCTTTCGTGCGTCTTGCCTTCGATCCGTTTGGGCAGAGCGAGCAGGCCGCAGCCTGGCGTGAAATTGCCGCCGACAATTTTGCCGCCGAGCGTTTTGAAAATTACGACGGCATCGTGCTGGCGAATGTGCCGCGCCTCTCGGAAAGCGTGGCCCAACGCTTGATCAATTATCTCAAAAACGGCGGCGGCGTGATGATTTTTCTCGGCAGCGAGGTGGATTTGCGCAACTATAATGAGCTTTTACTCTCACGCATTGGCGCGGGCGCGTTTGGCGAAACGATGGGACAGTTGACCGCCAACGGCCTGGCTTCGAGCAGCGACAACGTTATGAGGCTCGGCCGGATTGATTTTTCGCATCCGGTTTTTTCGGGGATTTTTGAGAAGAGCGACAAAGCTCCGCGCCTCGACTCGCCGCTCTTTCGCTTTGCCGTGCAGATGCGGCTCGGCAACGGCACCACCCCGATCATGGAATATGCCAACGGCTATCCGTTTCTCGTCGAGCGCCGCGTCGGCAGCGGCCTCATGCTCATTTTCACTTCCGCCGCCACCGAGAAATGGTCGGATTTTGCATTCAAGGGCTTGTTTGCGCCGCTGACGCATCGCTGCATTTCGTACATGACCCAAAGCCGCGACAACCAGCGCGAGTCGCAGTTCGTCGGCGAAGAATTGGTGACGAATCTGCGCATGCCGGCCGCCGCGGTGGAAATTGAATTGCCCGACGGCGATCGCCGCAAAGCCCCCGTCAAAGTGACGGGGCAAAATTATCAAGTGCGCTACGCTGAAGTTGAGCAGCCTGGTTTGTACCGTTTGTGGCAGGCGGCTGAAGATTCGCTGGCGCGCGCTGGGAAACTTTTGCAGGCGTGGGCAGTCAATTTCAATCCGGTCGAATTGAAACTGCCACCGCTGGCTGATCAAGATTGGAAGTCGGCAATTGGCGGCAACTCGGTTGCCTTCATCTCGCCCGAAGTCGACGTTTTGGCCGCCGTGCGGCAGGCGCGTTTTGGCTCGGAGCTGTGGCCATATTTTCTGGTTGCCGCCATCATCGCGATGATCGTCGAGATGTGGCTGTCGCGGAGCACTTCGGCAGCAAAGATGCCTGTCAGTGCTTCGTCTTCTCATGAAACTGCTTCAGTGTCTTAAATTCACCGACTCTTTTTTGCGCGCGAATGACATGAATTCTCACGAATTTTTATCCGTGTAAATCCGTGTCATCCGCGTTATCCGTGTTCAAATCTTTTTCTAATCTATGCACGAAACTTCCCGTCCCACCCGTGAACGCGCCTTGTTGATCGGCACCATCAGCAACGGCGTTTCGCGTTATGATTGCGAAGACTCGTTGCGCGAATTGGCGCAGCTTGCTGACACCGCCGGCGCCGAGGTGGTGGATTCGATCACGCACGCGCGGCCCCGCATCGATCCGGCTTATTTTATCGGCAAAGGCAAGGCCGAGTTTGTCGCCAACCTCGTACACGAGCAAAACCTCGACGTCCTGATTTTTGACGACGATCTTTCGCCGGCGCAGGCGAAGAATCTGGAAAAGCTTTGCGACACCAAAATCATCGACCGCAGCGGCTTGATTTTGGATATTTTCGCGCGCCGCGCCAAAAGCCGCGAAGCGCGCACCCAGGTGGAATTGGCGCAGTTGCAATATCTGCTGCCGCGGCTCACCCGGCAATGGACGCACTTCTCCCGGCAGGTCGGCGGCATCGGCACACGCGGCCCCGGCGAGACCCAGCTCGAAATGGATCGCCGCCTCGTGCGCCAGCGCATCGGCCATTTGCAAAAAGATTTGCACAAGATCGAGCAACAACGCGCCGTGCGCCGGCAGCGCCGCGAAGGCATTTTCAAAGCCGCGCTGGTGGGATATACCAACGTCGGCAAATCGACTTTGCTCAATGCCCTTACCGACGCCAGCGTTTTTGTGGAAAATCGTTTGTTTGCCACGCTCGATTCCACCGTGCGCCATCTCAATTTTCCAAACGGGCCGGCGGAAGCGAACCACGCCACCGTTCTGCTCATTGACACGGTCGGCTTCATCCGCAAATTGCCGCATCATCTTGTCGCTTCGTTCAAAAGCACTTTGGAAGAAGCCCGCGAGGCGGATTTGTTGTTGCACGTCGTTGACGTGACGCATCCGCTTTTTGAAGAGCAAATCACCGTGGTGCGGCAGGTGTTGGAAGAGCTGCAGCTCAACAACCTGCCGGTGCTGCACGTCTTCAATAAAGTCGACGCCTTGCAGGAGAACGGCCTGATCAGCCGCTTGCAAGCAGCGCATGCGCCGGCAGTGTTTGTCTCCGCCGAGCGCGGCATGTTTCTCGACGAACTGCGCGCCAAAATTTTGGAGTTTGCGCGCGCGGAAGAAGAAGAGTTCGCCGTCGATTTGCCGATCTCGAATCCCGCCCTGGTGGCGCGACTGCACTCGCTCGCGCACGTGATGGAAAAACATTACGAGGATCATACCGTGCATATCCGCTTGCGCGCGAGCCATTCCGCGGCGGAGAAAATCCGGCATTTGTTGGCGGAAAGCAGGAATTGAAGATAAAGGTTTTGCCCAACGGATTTTTCTTCTTTGGTTAATTCTTTCCAATCATAGCGCGACGATAGCCGCAACCAATTGACCAAAGGCAAAACGATTTAGGGCAAAACCATTTCTCCATGGTCACATTTGAATTGCTGCCCACGAAACACACGAAAAACGCGAAAGGCCTTTCGTGTATTTCGCGTATTTAGTGGGCCGCATAATGGAGTTTGACTAGGTAAAATTATTCAACCCTGTTCTTTAATCGTTTTGGCCCTAATTGTTTTGCCTTCAAAAAAATCTTCGCGGTCGTGCTAGTTTTTCCGGAGTAATACTATAATGTCACTGCATATTCTCATCGTCGACGATGACGCGCAAATTGGCGCGACGCTAAGCGGCTTGCTGCGCGACCTCGGCCATCGCACCGCGACTTGCACTTCCGGTGAGCAGGCGCTCGACTTGATTCAGCGCGAGTCCTTTGATTTGATGTTTTTGGATGTGCGCCTATCCGGCATGGACGGTTTGGAGACTTTGCAGCGGCTGCAAGAAATGGGCGCGACGATCCCGACCATCATGATCTCCGGCCACGCCGAGGTCGAAACAGCCGTTAAAGCCGTCCGCCTCGGCGCGTATAATTTTCTCGAAAAGCCGCTGCAGCCGGAGCGCGTCATCCTCGAAGTTAAAAATTTCGCCGAGCGCAAGCAACTCGAGCATGAGCGCAACCTGCTGCGCCAGCGGCTCGGCGGCGAAAGCGAGATGGTCGGCCAATCGCCGGCGATGCAGCAACTGCGCGAGGCCATCCGCAAAGCCGCGCCCTCCGAAGCGCGCGTGCTGATTACCGGCGAAAACGGCACCGGCAAAGAGTTGGTGGCTGAAGCGATTCATCGGCAAAGCAAGCGCACGAATGCGCCGTTTGTCCGTGTCAATTGCGCCGCCATTCCCCGCGAGCTGATTGAAAGCGAGCTTTTCGGCCACGAGCGCGGCGCGTTCACCGGCGCGATGCGCCGCAAGATCGGCCTCATCGAGCAAGCGCACACCGGCACGATCTTTTTGGATGAGATCGGCGACATGTCGTTGGATACGCAAGCGAAGCTGCTGCGTGTTTTGCAGGAAAACGAGCTGCTCCGTGTCGGCGGCACCCAACCGATTCGCTTCGACGTGCGCGTCATTGCCGCCACCAACAAAAATCTCGAAAAAGAGATTCAAGCCGGCAACTTTCGTGACGATTTGTTTTTCCGCCTCGCCGTCATCCCCATTAACGTCCCACCCTTGCGTGAGCGCCACGAAGACATTGTGACCTTGGCGAATTATTTTCTCAACCAATTGGCCGCCGCGTATGGCCGCCGGCCCAAACAGCTCTCTTCGGAAGCCATCACCATTTTGGAAAATTATCATTGGCCGGGCAACGTGCGTGAGCTGCGGAATATCGTCGAGCGGGTGATGATCATGGGCGATGCGGAAACCATCACCGCCGAACAAGTGCACCAGGCGTTGCCGATGTTTGAATCGCCCGCCTCGACCGCCAAAGCAGCCGCCGGAGTTTCCCCGTCACCATCTTCTGCGGATGTGGATGAAAACCTGCCGCTGCGGGATCGCGTTGAAAATTTCGAGCGCCAATTGCTGCAACGGGTTTTTCAAGAAGTCAAAGGCAACGTCAGCGAAATGGCGCGCCGGCTGCGCACCGACCGCGCCAACCTGCACCGAAAATTGCAGCGGTATAATATCAAGTAGTGCCCGACACGTAACACAGACTGCCAGTCGTCCTGTCTTTCCTATTGAATTTAGCAGTTGCTTTTTTGCGCCATTTCTAATAACTTACCAGTGTCGCCGTTTGGAAAACACAAGCCAAGACGACGCCATATTGAACAACTTGGTCGTTGAGGCCATTTCGGTTGGGAATTCCGCAGCATTCAATAAATTGCTTCTAACGCAGAAGGGCAAGCCGGGAACGGACGATAACTGTGACGGCTTAGAACCAAACTGCATTTTTTCATTCCACATTTCATCGGTGGAGAACCAAATTGTGAAACGCCTCGCCTTCTTCCTCAGTATCACCTCTTTGCTGCTCGTCGTCAGTCTGAGCCAGACTTCTACGCCGCGCCCAGCCTCGCGCAATGACCGTTACCGCCCCGGGGACTGGGTGAGCTATGGCGTTTCACGATTCATCACCTCGGTTTCGGTGGGGACACAGTTCGCCTATTTCGGCAGCTCGGAGGGGATTTTGCGCTATGATATTTTTCGCAACGTTTGGGAAACGCCATATACCATGAGCGATGGCTTGGCCGACAATCAAATTTTCGCGGTGGCGTATGATGCCTCGACCGCTTTCTTATGGTGTTCCACGCGCGCCGGCGTCAGCAATATGCATCCCTCCTCGCGGCGGTGGTCCAATTTCTCCAAAGGCAGCATCGGCATCTCCTCCGGCGACGAGATTATTTCCATCGGCGTCGGCCAGCGGGCGATTTTTTTTGAGACCCGCTCACGGCGCCTGTTCAAGGTGGATAATCTTGGCAGCGTGATTGTGCCGGCGAGTGAATTGGCTCTCGAAGCTGATATCGTCTGGTCCGGCCCGCGCGCCCGACGGCCGCAATTGTTTCCGCATTTCTTCGTGCCGGCTGGCTACTTGTTTGATCCGACCGGAGTCTTTCAAGATTTTCGGCTACGGCGCGCCGAGGTGACGAGTTTTGTGCGCGACAATTGGGACAGTTTCTGGTTGGGGACCTGGGGATTAGGAGCCTGGCGCGCCAATGCGCACGTGCAGCGGGCGGAGCTTTTGACTTTCGGCCTGGCCCAGCGCCGGGTCGATGCGCTCGCGTTTGACGATCGCGGCCTTTGGATCGGTGGCCGGAATGATCTGTTGGAAAATTCTTTCGAGGCGGAGACGCGCGGCATTACTTATTGGCGCAATACCTCCGCCGGCTCTATGGGAACGGGCGATTGGCGATACCACGAGGCCCGCTTCAATTTGGACATGAGCAGCGACGAAGTGAACCGCTTCACCATTGCGGATGACAAAGTCTATTGCGCCACCGAAGTCGGCATCAATATTTATGATTCGAAGAAAGATCGCTGGCGGCGAATCGTTTCCACCGACGGCTTGCTCTCCGAGCGCGTCAACGACGTTCTCGTTTACAATGGCTCGCTTTGGGCCGCCACCGATCTCGGCTTGAACCGCATTGCACTCAACACCATCGGCAAGGACTCACTGGATATCGCGGCGATTGTGCCGGATGAATTGCTACACATCCCGATTTATGATTTGGAGCGCACCGAAAATTTGTTGTGGCTCGGCACGGCGCGCGGACCGTTTATTTATGATATGAGCAAAGCCAGCGGCGGCTTTCTGGCGGACAACTTGGGGCCACGCGACGAGCCGACGCGCCAAATCTCGCACGCGGATTCGCTGATCTGGTTCGGCACGGTTTATGGCGTTGAAGTGTTCGATATGGAAAACAAGGTTTGGTTGCCCGGCCCGGCGCGGCAGCGCCTTCCGAATGCGAGCATCAATAGTTTGCTCGCGCAGCCGGAGGCCGTTTGGGTCGGCACGGACGCCGGCGTTTTCAAGTATAATCGCAAGAATAAGGAATGGCGCCAATTCACGACGGCTGACGGGCTAATCGACAATCGCGTCAATGCCATCGCCACCAAAGACGATTGGATTTGGTTTGGCACGCCGAGCGGTTTGACGGCCTTTCGGTGGAACGATCCGCATCGCATTGATTGATGGCCGCGCGTTGTCTCCGAAAATGAAGCCTGGCGCGGTTTTTTCTTTTTGGTATTTTAAGTTTGCCTTTTTTATTTTTATGGATCTGTTTGAAAAATCCGCGCGCGAGATGGCACAACAAGCCACGCCACTCGCGGACCGTATGCGCCCGCAGCGGTTGGAAGATTTTGTCGGACAGGAGCATCTGCTCTCGCCCGGCAAGGCGCTTTTCGAAGCACAGCGGAAAGGCGATTTGAGCTCGATGATTTTGTGGGGGCCGCCGGGTTGCGGCAAAACCACGTTGGCGAATTTGCTCGCCAAAGCCATGCAGGCGGATTTTTACACCTTGAGCGCTGTCTCCAGCGGCGTGGCCGAATTGCGCAAAGTTTTGGAGAAGGCGGTCAACAATCGCCGGCTCGGCAAGCGCACCGTGTTGTTTATCGACGAGATTCATCGGTTCAATAAAGCGCAGCAAGATGCGCTGTTGCACAGCGTCGAAGACGGCACGATCACGCTGATCGGCGCAACCACCGAAAATCCTTCGTTTGAAGTCATTGCGCCGCTGCTCTCGCGCTGCCAGGTTTACACGCTCAAGCCGCTGAACGACGAGGCGCTGGCGCGAGTGATTGAGCGTGCGCTCGCCACGGACGCGCAAGTTAAAAGAGCAAATGCCGAATTGGAAGAAGACTCGCGCCGCGCACTGATTCAGCTTGCCGCCGGGGATGGCCGCGCGGCATTGAGTGCGCTCGAATTGGCCGCGAAGCTCGCTCCTGTCGATGCGGCGGGAAAGCGCCGTCTCACCGTCGAGCACATTCGCGAGGCTGTGCAGAAAAAGCCTTTGCTGTATGATCGCGCCGGTGATTATCATTACGACACGATCTCCGCGTTTATTAAAAGCGTGCGCGGCGGCGATCCCAACGCGGCGCTGCATTACCTCGCGCGCATGTTGGAAGCCGGCGAAGATCCCAAATTCATCGCGCGCCGGCTGATCATTCTCGCCAGCGAGGATATCGGCAATGCTGATCCCATGGCCCTGGTTTTGGCAACCTCGGCTTTTACGGCGGTAACATACATCGGCCTGCCCGAAGGCGCGTTGGTGTTGGCGCAAGCAACGGCATACTTGGCTTCGGCTCCGAAGAGCAATGCCTCTTGCAAAGCGCTCTCGGCGGCAACAAAAGATGTCCAAGAGAAACCAGCCGCGCCCATTCCAATGCACATTCGCAACGCGCCGACGCCGTTGATGGCGCAGCAAGGGTACGGCGTCGATTACAAATATCCGCACGATTATCCCGGCCATTTTGTCGAGCAAAATTATTTGCCGGAGAATCTGGCGGACGCACTTTATTATCAACCGACGACAAACGGCGTCGAAGCGGGAATTGGCGAGCGCTTGCGGGCCTGGTGGGAGAAATACCGGCGAAACGCAACGGAATAATGGGGCACAATATGCCAAAACTCTATGAATACCTCGGCTTGGAAGTGCTCTTTTATGCTGACGAACATGAACCTATTCATGTGCATGGCCGATACCAAAATTCGGAAATAAAAGCCGAGCTAGTAGTCGACGATAACAACGAGGTTGTTGAAATTCGTTTTAAGCCTGTACGCGGCAAAAAATCTCTGCAACAACCGCATCTTTCTAATTTTAAAAAATTGTTGGCACATAAGGCTGATGAAATCGTTCAAAAATGGAATGGCTTTTTTGTTCATGGCCGGCAAATCAAGCTTCAAAGAATCACACGGAGGTTGAAATGAAAACAAAGAAGATCAAATTCACTTACGAACCAATGGAGGAATCCGAGCTTATTGAGATTATTCGAGCCGAATATAGAGATGACCACCGCATCCAACTTTGGTTCAACGACGGCGCTGAACGTATTGTTGATTTTAGGCCATTCTTGTGCAGGGCACGTCACCCGTTGTTCAAGAAATATCTCAATATTAATGAATTTAAAAAATTCAGGATAGTTTATGGAAACTTGGATTGGAACGACTGCGAAATGTGCTTTCCGGTGGCGGATTTGTATGAAGGAACAATCTGATAGAGGGCTAAAGTAGTGAATGCTTATTTTGTCACGATGCATCAATTTATTCAAATATAAATGTTGTTCATGAAAAGAATGAGGAGCACACGATGGGAAACTATTCTCGCCTATCCCCACCGAAGGAAGGCAAAAAGATTGAAATGCAAAACGGCAAGCTGGTCGTTCCGGATCAGCCGATTATTCCATTCATCGAAGGCGACGGCACCGGGCCGGATATTTGGCATGCCAGCCAGATGGTTTTTGATGCTGCGGTGGCCAAAGCCTATAACGGCAAGCGCCGCATCATTTGGTTTGAAGTTTTTGCCGGCGAAAAATCATTGAAAGTTTATGGTGAAAATGTGTGGCTGCCGGATGACACGCTGGCGGCGATCAAAGAGTATCTCGTCGCCATCAAAGGCCCGTTGACCACGCCGGTTGGCGGCGGCATTCGCAGCTTGAACGTGGCGTTGCGACAGATGATGGATTTGTATGTATGCTTGCGGCCGGTGCGTTACTTTCAAGGCGTACCCTCGCCGGTGAAGCGCCCGGAATTGGTCGATATGGTCATCTTTCGCGAAAATACCGAAGATATTTACGCCGGCATCGAATACATGTCCGGCACGCCGGAAGTGAAAAAGCTTATCGCGTGGCTGCAAACCGAAATGGGCGTGAAGAAAATTCGTTTTCCCGAAACGTCCAGTATCGGCATCAAGCCGGTCTCAAGCGAAGGCAGCAAGCGCTTGATTCGTGCCGCGATTCGCTATGCCATCGAGCATGGCAGAAAATCGGTGACGCTGGTACACAAAGGCAACATCATGAAATTCACCGAAGGCGCGTTTCGGGATTGGGGTTATCAGATCGCGAAGGAAGAGTTTGGCGGCGTCGATCTCGACGGCGGGCCCTGGCTCAAGCTGCCGGATGGCGTCGTGATCAAAGACGTGATTGCCGACGCCTTCTTGCAGCAAATTCTCACGCGGCCGGCGGAATACGAAGTCATCGCCACGATGAATCTGAACGGCGATTATATTTCCGACGCGTTGGCGGCGCAAGTTGGCGGCATCGGCATCGCGCCGGGCGCCAATATCAACTACGACAATGGCTTCGCGATCTTCGAGGCCACGCACGGCACCGCGCCCAAATACGCCGGCCAGGATAAAGTAAATCCCGGCTCCATCATTCTCTCCGGCGTGATGATGTTTGAGTACCTCGGCTGGAAAGAAGCCGCGCACCTGATCGAAAACGCGATGGAGAAAACCATCCAGCAAAAAGTCGTCACCTACGATTTCGCCCGGCTCATGGAAGGCGCAAGAGAAGTGAAATGCTCGGAGTTTGGCAAGGCGATGGTGGGGAATATGTAACACATGGATTACGCGAATTAATACGGACAAACGATAAAAGGCGAAAGTACCAAGACTTTCGCCTTTTCATTTTCACTTCTGCCTTGTCTACCACCCCGTCCGTTAAATTTTTTTAACAACTATTGACTTTTTGAAAAATTTGTTTTATTTTTGAACTATTCCTTCCATTGATGCTGTGCTGAAATCCTGATATTGTTTTGAATAGATGCTTTAAAGCTAATTCCAAGGAAGCGGATTTAGGCTTGAGCAGGATGCAACGACAATTTTATTTTCTTGGGAGCCTACCCACTTGCTCAAACGACATGAACTTTCCTGCGGGTTGGCGACTTTCTTTTTTTCTCAAAGCCCTACGCGTGGAAGCGGACAAATGCCGTATATAAGGCGCTGATGCTCCAGAAGTTCACCGCCAGCGGCACTAATGCAACAAAGGTGTTACCTATCGAGTGCGCAATATCTTTTTCAGACCGGATGAATTTATCATTTGACTTTAAGTAATCCAACGCATTGGGAGATCCGAATGAAAAACCGACCGGTATTTTTCAGCATTGTCTTTGTTATAGGGACGTTGACGCTGTTCCTGTTTCCAAAGATGGTCAGTGCCCAACAAAAATATCGAACGGAAACAAAATCTAAATGGGTGACTAATGGTCGACTGAACACTATTTCTGTAAGTCGCTTTGGCGGAACCAATGAAGGGTGGAGGTTAGACTTATTTTCTTTGCGCATTTATTATGCAGGCTTAGGACTTTTTTCTGGTTGGTTACGCCGATGGGGTAAAGACACCGAAAATGATCCTCCCGGAAGTTTGAGATACTTGTTTCCGATTGAATTATCTTTTCCTCTTAAAGCGGGTAAAAGGCATGCATTTTCAGTTAATTCCACATCATACCTTATTTCATATGAAGGGCATTCCAAAATAACGGAATTGGCTCTTCGTTATGAGGGATTATATCATTCTCTCTCAGCAGGCTATAGGTTCCAGTCCAGAGAATCGAAAGACAGGTATGACGGTCTTTTTCTGGAGGCTTCAGTTGGTTTTAGTGCCGTTTTCCATTGGGATGAAGCGCTTGAAAACGATGATCGAAATTTTGGGGATGCTTTTTTTGACTTGACGGATATGGTCAATAAAGAAATCGGCGTAGAACGTCGAGTCGCATTACCCAATCCTGCTTTAAATCTTTCTGTAAATTTGACGCCAAGCGGTGGCACACTCTTGGCAGGCGAGCAAATGGAACTGGATGTGATTATTGAAAACAAAGGCAAGGGTTTGGCGGAAGATTTGACATTGACTTTAAGCGCAGACCAGCAAGCAAGCTCAAAGGTTCTTTTTCCATCAACCCAGTCTTTCAAAAATCCGTCTCTGGAGCCTCGTTCAAAAAGAAACATAAGGGTACCCATTGCCGCAATGCCGGATATCGAGAAAAAAGAAACGGTCAAGTTAACCCTCGTCTGCAATGAGAAGGACGGTTTCAAGGCTGAAAAAACTGTCGAGATTACGCTCGTGCCAAAATCGCAACGTGAAAAATTTCCACCCGTCCTTGTCGCCACTGCGCAACTTCGCGAGCCAAACGGCAATGGTTTGCTCGATGCCAATGAAAAAGGGGAAATTGAGTTGACGATTAGAAACGAAGGCAAAGGCGCTGCCTGGAATCTTGAAACTAACCTTGAGCTGACAGGCTCATCCTATTTCCAGGGCTTAAGTTCATTTGAAAGAAGTTTTCCCATCCGACAAATAAAACCGCAATCTTCGCAGAACTTGCGCATTCCTATTGCCGCCGGGATGGATATTGCGACCGCCAATCTGGAGTTCAACATAACTTTTAAGGAAGCCAATGGATTTGAGCCAAGTCCCATTAAGCTCACATTTGGCACCCAAGCCTTCATCGCGCCAAGTTTGGTCATAGTGGAAGTCGGTATCAATGATGCCGATGGTGAAAATAGCTCCGGCAATGGTGATAGCAAAATTCAACCCAATGAAACTATCGAAACAACCGTGGTGATACAAAATCGAGGACAGGGGAAGGCCAAGGATGTAAAAGCCGTGGTCAAAATCGATGACCAGAATATTTTTTACCACGGCGAAAACATTTATAATTTCGGCGACCTGGAGGCTGGTGAGTACCGGATGTTTAAGTTCCCGTTTGTGGTCAACAACCGGTATGCGGGAAGCGTTCTGCTCCCCATCTCATTGGAAGTGATTGAAAGTTGGGGGAAATATGGCGTTTTCAGGAGTCTAGGGCTGGAACTCAACAAGGTAACTTTGGCAGCAAAGAAAATTCAAATTGAAGGAAAAAAATTTGAAAAGAAAGAAATTCCGGAGCCGCCAGCCTTGCGTAGTGAAGTTGAAATTGATCAAAATATTCCAAAGACGGCATCACTCCGATCCGACGCGATCGCGGTAATCATCGGCAACCGCGACTACATTGGCAAAGATATTCCGACGGTGGATTTTGCCCTTCGCGATGCCGCCGTGATGAAAGAGTATGTCGTCAAGACCTTGGGCTACCGCGAAGGAAACGTCATTTACATAGAGAATGCCACCAAGGCACAACTTGAGGCTACCTTCGGCACCGTGACTGATCATCGCGGCAGGTTATTCAATGTGCTCAAGTCGGGCATTTCGGAAGTTTTTGTTTATTATTCCGGCCACGGCGCGCCGGATATCGAAAGCAGGCAAGGTTACATTGTGCCGGTGGATTGCGATCCCTCTCTGGTGCGCTTGAATGGCTACAGTCTCAATACGTTTTATGCCAATCTTGCCAAACTCAAAGTCAAGAGCATGATGGTCGTCATTGACGCCTGTTTCAGTGGCGTTTCCGCAGGCGGCTCTTTGTTGGGACCAATGAGTCCGGTGGGAATTGTGGTGGTGAATCCTTTGCTGAATCTCCCCAATGCGATGATTTTTACCAGCGCTGACACGAATCAAGTCTCCAGTTGGCATGCCGAGAGCAAGCATAGTTTATTCACTTACTTTTTCCTGAGGGGCTTGCGAGGGGAGGCGGACAAAGACGGCAACAAATCTTTGACCTTCCAGGAACTTGCCGACTTCGTCACTAATGAAATAGAAGGCGTTCCATATTGGGCGAAGCGGCTGCACAATCGCGACCAGACGCCGATGGTCATTGGGAAAGACATGCACCAGGTATTAGTGCGATACTGACTCGTAGGAATTGACAGATTTAACAATTTTGATGGATGAAGCAATGCTACTCCAACCTACGCAATTCACTTTGGTTTTGTCTGATACTTTTTGGGTTTAGTTTATTCGGAGAGAAACCAATGCAGCGAATAATATACCTTCTTTTACTTTCCTTCCTTTCTGCTAATTCGCTTGCCCAGGAACACAAATGGGTCGAAGCCGAAGGCCGAGCTTCGATGGAGCAGCGAACCCAGCAGGAAGCCCGTGTGGAAGCCTTAAGGGAGGCCCGCGTCAAAGCGGTAACGCAGGCAGGTGTCACCGTACAGTCCGATGCATGGTTAAAGCAATATGAAAACACCAAAGATAAAAAGACGGTGGTTTTGCAGGATTACTTTGCCTCGGTGAGCCGCGAGGTGGCACATGGCGAAATCGTGCACGAAGAGATTCTTTTCGAGGCTATAGTCACCTCTGGTATGCCCCCGCAAGCTTTTTACGAAGTGAAAATCAAAACGCAGGTGGCAGTAATAAAAGGGCTTCCTGATCCGGCTTTCAACTTGCAGGTTAAGATCAACAAAGAGAAATACAAAGAAAACGAGACTATGACTATTGATTTATGGGCAACCAAGAATTGTTACATATACATTTTCAATTTCTTAGCTAATGACAGTATTTTGGTGTTATTTCCCAATCGCTACCCTTGGGGAAATAATCAGTTGAAAGCCGGCACGGTCTTGCATTTGCCGCCCGCTGGCTACTCTTTTTCAGTAAGCTTATTGCCGGGTTTTCAAGAAGCGCAAGAGTTGATCTACGTCGTCGCCACCAAAGAACGCTATGATTTTGCGCCGACCTGGTGGAATAAAAATGAGGGCTTCCAGTCTACCGCAACAGAGGCCTTTGCTTTTGTCGAACTGCCGCGCTGGTTGGTCAGGATTCCGCCAGATCAGCGTACGAATGCAGTTGTCCAATACGAAATATATCGCCCAACGAGTAAACATGACTAACATGAATTGAAAAACAAATTAAAAAACAACAGGAAAGGTGTGAAAAAAATGCTCGCCATTCGAACTCGTGTTTTGTTCGGGCTTTTGCTTTTTGCCGCCAATATTCCTTTAAGCGAATTGGCATTGGCACAAGAACAGGAGCCTGTCATTGTCAAGAAACCTAGTGTTTACACCGGCCTTGCCTTTGTGGGTTATCAAGGCGGCGGAATTGCTTCCGACTTTTCTACGATTGCTTACCGCACTTCGGCCACAGGTATGATGTTGAGCTACACCCGGCGGTTTTGGGGGGTAAACCTCAATGCTGCCCGCGTCTTCGCCTTCCGCGAATGGCTGTTCAAGGCCGATGCAGTCGTATTGGTAAATTGGGCCGAAGTCGGGATCAACATTCCGTTGTTGCGACATTGGGGCGACAGCTTTTTCGGGAAGTATTCCCTTTTGCTGAGCGCTAACACCTCTTTATTCAAACGGCTCTATGTGCAACCGCATGTCGAGTCCGGCTACGCCACCTCGCAGTATATTCACGATAAGTTTCCCCAAATTTACGATTTTGGCCTTGAGTGGCGAGGCAATCTTATCAACTTCAAGCTTGGCTACTTGTTGCAGCCGAGGCAATATACGGCTCGACAACCTCAGTTCTCAATGGTGCCGGAAGACCTTTCCGGCGCTTATTTTGAGCTCGCAGTGGGATTAGGATTTTGGTTCAAGCGCGAAGAAGTTCGCATTCCCCGTTCGCCCAAACCAACCTTGATTTCGGCAGAATTAGAAGAGTTGATGCCCGAGGTTCGCGCCACCGTCCAATTTGTGGAACCCTCCGGCAATAACAAGCTGGATGGCGGTGAAAGCGGTACTCTCCAGATCGAGCTCAAGAATGCCGGCAAGGGTTTTGCCAAAGGCATTCAGGTCAGGTTGCGCGAGTTCTATCAGCAAAATGAACATTTAACTTTCTCGCGCAATGTGCCGGTCGCCGATCTGGTTGCCAACAGCAGCTCTCCATTATATCTTCCCATCACAGCAGATCGCGAGATTCAGAACGGCGAGATCGAGCTGGAAGTCGAGATCGATGGAAGGAACTTTTCAACCATCATCAAAAAGGTCAAATTCGAGGTGGAAGAATACGATCCGACCGATGAGCCGCGCAAAACGCGCCTCCAAAATCCGAACGCCATTGCCGTGGTGATCGGTATTCGCAATTATCAAAAGGCGCAAATTCCATCGGTCGATCACGCGACACACGATGCACAAGTGATGCGAGAGTATTTGGTGAAAACCCTTGGCTTCAGGCCAAGCAATATTCTGCCGCGGGATCCAAACGAGTTGATGACCGCAGGCAACTTAAAAACCCTGGTCAAGAACAGACTTCCGACTTACCTTCAAGAAGGCGAAACAGAAGTCTTCTTTTATTATGCCGGCCATGGCGCGCCCAATACCAATACCAACGAACCTTTCTTGGTGCCCTATGATGGCGATCCTAATTACCTTACGCCCGACAATGCATATCGGTTGAGCGATTTATATTACGACTTGGCGAATCTGAAAGCCCGGCATATTACACTGGTTCTCGATGCCTGCTTTAGTGGCTTCAGCGGCGATGGCACCGCGATTATTAAAAGCATGAGCCCGGTCAACATCAAGGTAATCAATCCCCTATTGAGTCATCCTAACGTGACCATTTTTGCCTCGTCACAAATCGACCAGGTATCCAATTGGTACCCGGAGAAAAAGCACGGCCTTTTTACTTATTTTTTTCTGCGCGGCTTGCGCGGCAAGGCCGATGCAAACGGCGACCGGCGTATTACTGTAGGTGAACTGAAAGATTACGTCCAGGATGAAAGCGCTGGTGTCCCCTATTGGTCAAATCGCGAGTTTCAGCGTCGCCAGGAACCGGTCGTGTATGCCTCGGATGTGGAAAAGGTGATCGTGAATTACGAAGGCGGGGCGGAGAAATGGTAAACGAAAAGCGCGGATTTATGGACTATCTAGTTTATATATAATCCACACAAATCAACTTTAACAATGTTCAACCAAAGGAGTCACCATGAAGTCGAGATTGTTTATGATGGTGCTGTCGGTATTTTGCCTGTTGCTCATGGCCTGCGGCGGCGCAAAACAAATGGCCCAAAGTGAGAACCAAACGGAAAAACAAGACAACGAATCTCCCTGTCCGGACTGGTTCATCAATGTGCCTGAAGACCCGGATCACCTCTACGCCGCGGCTACGGCGACCTCGAAAGATCTGCAATTGGCCATTAACAAAGCCGAACAAGATACGCGCGTGAAGATCGGCGCACAATTGGAAACGCGTTTGCAAAGCCTCACCAAGCAGTTCAAAGAAGAGATAGGAGAAGGCGCAGACGCAACTGTTGATGCGCAGTTTACGACGGTCTCCAAAACCGTTATTTCTACGACGCTCAGCGGCTCCAAAGTAAAAAAGCAATCCACCAAGCAGGAAGGACAGACTTGGCGCGCCTGTGTGCTCATGGAATACCCGATCGGCGCCGCCAATGCCCGTTTTTTGCAATCCTTGAAAGAAACCGAGAACTTGCGCGTCAAAGCGGCGGCGACCGAAGCGTTCAAAGAACTCGAAGCTGAAGTCGAAAAGTACGAGCAGGAAAAAGAGAAAACGCAAAATAATCAGTAACTGGATGCTGGTGTTGTTTGTAACTGAGATGAACAACAAGCATCTTACGGGCTGTGCAAAATAATTATGTTGGCGCTGATGTTTATTGTTTGGTTGGCAACCGTACATCCAACGTTGCCGCCGCCGGTCCGCGAGACGACACCGGCTTATCCGCGCTGGTTTTGGGAGATGCCGTCCGATAAGGTGGCGGCTTTTGCCGTAGGGTATGCGCGCCGGTATGCCAGGATTGAAACGAGCTTTGCCTACGTTCGTCGCCAAAGCGTCTGGCAATTGGTGCGCTCACAGCAAGTGAAGGTTGATTGCAGCCAGGAATTGCTCAACCAATTTGGCCAAAACCGGCTCCTCCGCCTCAAAGAGAGTGAACAAATTGATTCCTCACTGGCGCCAACTATTGTCGCAAGTATGAGTATCATTGATTCGGCTGTAGTCGGAGATATGGTTTTGGCTCTTGCGGCGTTTCCGAGCCATTCCAACCTCAACATTCGAAACGAACGAACTTCCCCCTCGCGCCGGCCCCAGTGGCTTGAAGTTTTGCCCACAGAGCAGTCGGCCATTTACGTCGTCGGCACCTCGCCTTTGTATTATTACGAGCATCATTCATGGGAACGGGCGGAAGCCCATGCCCGGCGGCAATTGGCTTCGGCATTGACAACGCACATCCGTAGCACGGGTGAGAAAACCGGACAAAGGATGCAAGTGTGGAGTGAATCGCAATCTTCGGTCACGTTGCGTCATGCCATTGTCATCAAGCGTTGGTTTGATGTTTCCAGTCGGCAGTGCTATGTGCTGTGCCGCATGCCGATACAGTAAAATAACTATGAAGAGGTTAGTATGAATTTATCCTCACGAATTTTGCTTATCGCCTTTTTTATGACGTTATCGTTCAACGCCGTTGCACAGAATGACGAGACTCGCCTCAACAGCCTGTTGGCTGAAATTGATGTCAGTGACATCAAGCATAATATCGCGCAGATCGCCAATGAAGCGGCGGGGAAGCTGGCATACTCCAAAATTACCGACACGGCCATCCTGCCTTTTCGCGATGCAAGTCATCATCGCACCGGTCTGACTGAGTTTATTGCGGTAGAGTTTGGCAAGAAACTGGCTTTCACGCAAAAAGTTGAAGTTATGGCCACGGATCAGATCGCCGAGGTTTTGCCAAACCAAATCAATTTGGCGACGATGCGCTGGCCCCAAGATTGTGCCAGGGTGGCCGGCGGATTGGGAGTGACTTCACTCGTGCGCGGTCGTACGATCGCTGATGAAGAAATCATTATTTTGAAGATTGAAATTTACAGCGTGGATAAAAACAGCGTCATCGCTACTTACAAAACCAATTTGCCACGCACCGCCGATCTATCGCGTCTGATGGAGCTCGTAGTGATTGAAGGTGGGCCAACCAAGCCCGAAACGCCGTCTCCGCAGCCAATGCGATCTGGCGAACTGCCAACTTCTAAGCCCATGCCCTCTCCGAACATCTCAACGCCCGCTGTGACAACTGCACTGGAAATTTCTGTACGCGGCTTGGCGGACAAGCTGGCGGCGCGGCTGGCGGAGGCGAAACAATTCAAGGTGGGCATCCTGGAGTTTCTGGATTTGCAAGGCCGCGTTTCGCAACTCGGCAAGTTCATCGCAGAAGATTTGACTACGGTTTTTTTCGAACAGGGCAAGTTCTCAATGATTGAGCGCGGCTTGCTTCAGCAGGTGATGCGCGAACATGCGTTGACACAAACTGGCATTATTAACATCACGCAAGCGCAAGAAATCGGCAAGCTCGTCGGCGCCGATGCGATTATCACCGGCTCGCTCAGTGATCTCGGCAACGAAATCAAAGCAAACGTGCGGTTGATTGATGTGCGCGGCGGAGCGGTTTTGGCCGTTGCCGGCGAGAGCATTGCTAAAACCGAAAACGTCGCGAAGTTGTTCAACGAAATTTTATGGTCGCCGGCCGGTGTGACTGCGCCGCCCCAATAATCGACAGATAGATAGATTGGCGCGGCAAAGTTGTCAAAGCAGTCTCACTATGGAGGTAGAATTACGTTCGCTGTGAAGAAACACGCTTCATTTTAGAAGATCAACTGGCGACCGCAGTTCTACTACTCACCCTTGCGCTTTTCTGCCTGTCGCAACCTTTCGATCACATCCTTGCGGTTAGGGTCAAACTTGACATATTGCTTGTAAGCATTAGTAGCCGCATCCCAGTTCTTGAGATTCCAATAAGCGTCTCCGAGGTCAATATAGGCGATGGCATACCTGGGGTTAATTTCAACGGCGCGCCGGTAATGATAAGCTGCTTGCTCATAATTCCTTTGGTTGAAGTAGACACTGCCGAGGGCATGATGAGCCTGATAATATTCCGGATTGAGTGTGATCGCTTTTTTGAAATTTTCTATGGCTTTGTCAAAATTCCTCATGTTGTTATAAACTCTACCGATGCCATTGTACGCTTCGGGATAGTCCGAACGCAATTCAACAGCGCGTCTGTAATGATAGATGGCCTCATCATAGTTTTTTAAGCGCTGATAAACGGCTCCGATATTGAGAAAGGCCTCCGCAAAGTCAGGTTTAGCGGCAATGGCAAGTTTATACTGTCGGATGGCCTCGTTGTATTCATTGCGGCTAAAAAGCGTATTCCCCTGCTGCAAATACTCGATGTGAAGATTGGCATTTCTCTCCTGGCGTTTAGTTTCATCCGGTTTGAACGGAGAAGCAGACTCTGGACGAGAGTTCGCAGCACGCTCAGATGGCTCAATAACTTTTTCCGCTGTTATGGGGCGGTCAGGAGCAATAATGTAATGCTCAACAAGCAAAACAACCAAACCGCCGACGATGGTAACAACAAAACCCCAAAAGATGCCGTTTTTCGCACTGTTTTCCATGTCAATAATTTAATATTTCTTGACGATCATAGCAAGTTGAAAATTTTGATTTTTAGGGTTATTGCGCTCGTTTGATCTTGCAAGGTATTATTTACGAGGTGGATTCCAATGGAAATAACATTGGTAGGTGAAGTAGAAGAGTTTATATTTAGACTCACCAATCGTATTATGTTTGACGATGAAGGTCGGCCCAGACTTAAAACTCGGTCGTAACAGAAAAATGGGAGGATTGTTGCTTTCATGTCTTACAAACTTCCCTATCTCTACCGAATTCTTAAAGGGCTTTCAGAGAAGCCAGTGCCTGGAAGATTTTCAGTAGAATCCGTAGACGATTGTGGGAAAGTCACCCCCCATTTGCGACCCCCCGCGTGAAAATCGCCGCGTTTCCTGAAAGCGTGCAATGGGTGTGGGAGAAATATTATGCCCACCTGGAGGTGACGCCCGGAGAGAATTCTGTGGCAGCAGAAACCCTACGCGCGTAGCCGGCGCTTGAGAAAGGAGATGTTGCAATTGCCCCCAAGCGCCGTTTCAGAAGTTGGGCTTTTTATTTCTCCTCGAGCAAACTTTCCCTCCGATGCACTTTGAATTTTTGCTTGCTTTTCAAGGCAATTTGTGCTAAAATATTCTCACAGTCGGGAACGGGCAAAAGCAACCGGAGGAGGACAGGGCCATCGAATCGACCGGAACTGGAAAATGGCAGCCGCTCACGTGCGAGCTGGCTTTGGCGGCGAGGGATTTCTTGCGGGCCGGCGAGACGTTTATTGATTACAAGGGGCAATTGCATGAAATTCTGTACGCAATTTCAACGCCTTTGGGTTATCAAGCCCATGTTTCGCCGCAAGCGCTTCAGCATGTGGATGAGCAACATTCGCTTCCTGCGTGGTATCAAACAGAGCTACCACACATATTGAATAATCCGGATTTAGTCGCGCCAAACCATGAAATTCCAACAGCGCATCTCTATTACAAAGTAGTCCGGAACATCCTTTTTGTCGTAGCCGTGCACCAGAAAGATGAACTTCGATATGTTGCAACCGTACACAAGACTCAAACAATTAAAGGACTCAAAAATCGAATAATTTCTCAAGCAGATTTTCTTTACTGGCGAGGTGGATTCAAATGGAAAAAATGGAAATAACATTGGCAGGTGAGGTAGCAGAGTTTATATTTGGACCCACGCATCGCATTATGTTTGGCGATGAGGGTCAGCCCGGGCTCGAAGTCGGCCGTAACAGGAAAAATGGAAGAATTGTTGCTTTCCTTTCTTACAGCCTCCCCCATCTCTACCACCGAATTCTCAAAGGACTTGCAGAAAAGCCGGTGCCTGGAAGATTTTCAGTAGAATCCGTAGACGATTGTGGTAAAGTCACTCCCATTTGCGACCCCCGCGTGAAAAACGCCGCGTTTTCTGAAATCGTGCAATGGGTGTGGGAGAAATATTATGCCCATCTGGAAGCCATGCCTGTAAAGGAGTCAACGGCGGTGGAAACCCTACGGGCTTAGCCAAACTTTCACCCTGGATATCGCCTATTTTAAAGGCAAGTTGAAGACCAGTTGGAATGCGACCAAGGTGCCTTCAACCTGCCTTTTGTTTTTTTGCTCCAGGTTAGCGCTTTGAATTACACAAAGATTTTATAGAATAGTTTTTTAATTTTGACGTTTTTTCAGCATTTCCTCTTTCCAAAACCCTACGAGGGCAGTTATGGCTTCGGCACACTGGCAGGAAGTGAATCATAATTTTGCCAACAGTTATTTTGCCTTTACTGCATTATTCAATTTCCACCGTGTCAATTGCACTTATATCTTTTGTGGATAGGCCATGTCCAACCTTGATCACACCCTTTTGCAAATTTATCGCTTGCTTTTGGAATCGGAAGACGTTTATGCGCGCTTGCCGGCGATTCTCGATTTGGTCATTCAAGGCACGAAAGCCGAGCGCGGCCAAATCGAGCTTTATGATGAAAAAGGCGAGCAGCGTTTTCTGAAAGCGAGAAAAGACGAAAGAGATATTGAAGACCGGCGCGAGAGCAAAATCAGCAGCAAGATTCTGGCTTGGGTGAAGGAGGCCAATGAGGTCGTTTTGAGCGCCAATGCCAGAAAGGACGAGCGCTTCCGCGACTCGGCCACGGTTTTGGGGCAGAACGTTTTGTCCGTCGTCTGCGCGCCCTTGCGCGATGAGCGTGGCGCCTTTGGCGTGTTGTACATCGACAATTGCAATCGCGAGGCTCTGTTCAACCACGAGGCCAAAGAACTGTTGGGCGAGCTTGCCGGACGATTGGCGGCGCCTTTGAGGAAAAAGATCGAAGAACACGATGAGCGAAAGCGCACTTCCCGCGAACTGCAGCATTTGCGCGACCGCGAGCTGGGTTACCTCGAACTGATCGGCAACAGCCCGGCGATGCAAAAAGTGCTGGAAAAAATCGAATTCAGCAAGGATTATGCTGACAATGTTCTCCTTCTCGGCGACAGCGGCACCGGCAAAGAGCTGGTCGCCCGTCTGTTGCATCGCGAAAGCGCGCGAGGAGAAAAAAAATTCGTCGCCTTCGATTGCTCGGCAGTGCCGGAAGAGATATTGATCTCCGAACTCTTCGGCCACGAGAAGGGGACGTTTACCGGCGCGAACCAGCGACAACGCGGTCTGGTGGAGGAAGCGGAAGGCGGCACGCTGTTTTTGGACGAAATCGGCAATTTGAGCGTGCGCGTGCAGACGATGCTTTTGCGCTTTCTGGATCACAAGCAATATCGCCGCCTCGGCGCCGGCGAAGAAAAGCCGGCCGATGTGCGCTTGATGTTTGCCACCAACAAGGACCTTGCGGTTTTGGCGCAAAAGCACGAGTTTCGTGAGGATCTTTATTTTCGCTTGAAAAAGGGCATCGTCCTTTACGTGCCGCCATTGCGCGAGCGCAAGGAAGACATTCCGCATATCGCAGATTCTTTGTTGAAAAAATTCAACCAGGAATGCAAGGCCAAAATTCGTTTTAGCGCGGAAGTGCGTGAAAAACTCATGGGCCATTCGTACCCCGGCAATGTTCGCGAATTGGAAGCATTTGTGTACGAGGCCGCCTATTCCGCCCTGAGAACGAAGCAAGAAACCATTCGCCTCGCGCATCTCCCCAACGAACTCATGGCGGGTTCCGCCATACCCAAAATCGAAACCTCGCCTGCAACGCTGAAGCTTGGCGTTAATGGTTTTTATTCCAAATATCTTCCCAAAGAATTTCAGGATTGCCATTTTATTCGTGGCCATCCTTCCGAGGCGGGCAATGCGGCTGATGCCTCAATTTCGAATCATCAGTTGCACGAGCAGTTGCTCATTGCCATTGAGCCGGCAGTCGGCATTCCTTTGCGGCAAGCCGTCAGAGCCGTCGCCCATGCCTTCGAGCGCAATCTGATGCTCGCCTTGTTCCGGCGCACGCAGGGCAATCAAGCCGAAGCCATCAAGCTTGCCCGCATTCATAAAAGCGCCTTTATCGAAAAAAAGAAAAAGCACGGACTCCATCGCAAAGGGAATCCGTTTGAAGAAGGCGCACGTGAAGTCTAAATTTTTGATGTTTAGCTCACGGAAATGAACTCTCACGGAATTGAATATTGAAAGAATATTTCCATTCCATTCCGTGAGCGAGATTTTAGTTGCCGGTTCAAGGCGAAGCTTCGCTGGATAATTACGAACGAACAGGAGAGGAGAAAGCAGATGAAACCTGTAATGCCATCAGTTGGGACATCTACCGCGCTGCAAGCTGGCGCGCGCGTGGGTCCGTATCGCTTGATCGAGGAAATCGGCAAAGGCGGCATGGGCCGCGTATTTTTGGCCGAGCGTGCCGACGGCGAATATGAGCAGCGCGTCGCCCTGAAGCTCATCAACAAAGGCGAAGACGAAGAAGAGCTCTTGCCGCGTTTTTATCAAGAGCGCCAGGCGCTGGCCATGCTCGCGCATCCCAATATCGCGCGCTTGCTGGATGGCGGCGTGACAGATGACGGCCAACCGTATTTGGTGATGGAATACATCGAGGGTATGCCGCTCGACGTTTATTGCGATCAGCAGCAATGCGATATCTCAACGCGCGTGCGCCTGTTTCGCGAAGTGCTGGCCGGCGTGCAGCACGCGCATCAGCATTTTCTCGTGCATCGCGATCTGAAGCCTGGCAACATTCTCGTCACCGACGAAGGCACGCCTAAGCTGCTCGACTTCGGCATCGTGAAATGGCTGCAAGTTTCTAACCGCGCGCCCAAACTGACAGCGACCGGCACGCAGCCAATGACTTTGGAATACGCCAGCCCGGAACAGGTGAAAGGCGAAGCAGTCACGACCGTCAGCGATGTTTATACACTCGGCGTGCTGTTGTACGAATTACTGACCGGCCATTCGCCGTATCGCAAATCCACAAACAAAGCTTATGATCTGCAAAAAGCCATTTGTGAACAGGAGCCGGAGACGCCGAGCGCGGCGGTCAACAGAATCGAGCCGGCTCCTGCACATGATCAGCAAACGACAAAAACGTTGACGCCGGAGATAGTGAGCGCGACGCGCGAGGGCAACTCCCAAAAGCTGCGCCGCCGTCTCGCTGGAGATTTGGACAGCATCATGCTCAAAGCTTTGCGCAAAGAGCCGCCGCGCCGCTACAGCTCGGCGGAGCAGTTTTCCGAGGACTTGCGGCGTTATTTGAATGGTCAACCGGTAAGCGCGCGTGAAGCGACCTTCACTTATCGCGCCGCGAAATTTGTGCGCCTGCACAAATTCGGCGTGGGCGCAGCGACTTTGGTTTTGCTCTTGAGCCTCGGCTTTGGTCTCGCCATGGCGTTCCAAGTTGAGCGCACGAAGCGCGAGCGCGACAAGGCACAACAAGTGGGAAAATTTCTCGCGGATATTTTTACGGCTGCAGATCCGTACCAGGCGAAAGGCGATAGCATCATCGCGCGCGAGTTGCTCGGGGCTGGTGCGGCGCGCCTTGATTCTCTGGCCAATCCGGAAACAAAGGATGAGCTGCGCTACTTGATCGGTGAAATTTACCGCAAATTGGGGCGCTATGATTTGGCCGTGCCGCTGCTGCGCGCCGCGCTGGAATGGCGCAAGCGGACGTACGGCAAGTGGCATCTCGAAGTCGCCGCCGCCGAATACAATTTGGGATCGGCGCTGCACTATTGGGGGAAATATGATGAAGCTTTGCCAATTTTTCAAGAAGCGCTCGCCATTCAGCGCAAGCTGCTCGGCAACGATCACTACGAAGTCGGGGCCAGCGCCAATAACCTGGGGAACTTGTTGGTGGACCAGGGAAAACTGGACGAAGCCGGGTCTCTCTTACTGGAAGCTTTGCCGATTATGCGCAAAAGCTTTCCGGACGGCCACGAGGATGTGGCTGGCATCTCGAACAACTTGGGTAATATTGCGATGCACAGAGGTGACTTTGCCAACGGAGAGAAGCATTTCCGTGAAAGTCTGGAGATGATCCAAAAGGTTCTGCCAGCGGACCACCCTCGGTTTGCTACTGCATACTCGAACGTGGCTATTGCGCTGCTCCAACAGGGCAAGGCTGATTCCGCCGAACCTCTATTTCGCGAAGGCTTGCGCATTGCGCAGAAGGTCTATCCGGAAGGCCATGATCAAACCGCGATGATAGCCGCCTTGTTGTCGCAATGTCTAATCAAGCTGCAGCGTTATGAAGAAGCCGAGAGCGTGTTGCTCGCGTCCTATCAGTATTTTCGCGAAAGGATGCATGTGCAACACAACGCTGTGCCTGTTATGCTGCGCACCTTCGTTGGTCTATATAAAATTTGGGGCAAGCCGCAAAAAGCGGAAGAATATCGGCAATTGTTTTTACAAGCACAGAATGCGTCGAATTGAATGTCCCGGCCCGCGTGATGATGAATCATTGCGCTAAGAGATGCAAGCCGGCTATTATCCCACCGCAGCGGGGATTTGAGTCATCTTCAGATGACTTGCATCTCTTAGTCTGATGATTTCATCATCAGGCGACTGCGGTCGCGTTCTCTCGACCGCGGTCGTCTTTATCAGACCATTTTCCCCTTTCTCATTGCCCTCGTCAGTATTTTTCACTCTTCCATTTTTCTACGCTAAGTCCATCCAAAGCAATCGCCTAACACTTCGCCATCGCAGCGCGTTGTCGATTGGTATGGAGATTGAATAAGCAACTGTTCGCTGCCGGAGTGCCAAGTTTTAGCTTGCAAAACTAAAGCTTGGCTCCGCCCCGATGATCAAAAGTTTTTAAGGAGGCGGAGCGGGGCACTCCGTTCCGGAAAATTTGTTGCGCGCGCATCTCAAATCACGATTTCCACGGCCGTGGAATTTATTCACCCAAATTCCACAAGAAAGGAAAACCATGATGAAAGATGCAAAGCAGTTCACGGGCGAGGAAAATCACGCCATCACCACAGCGGAAGCGCTGACGTTTATCAAGCAATTTCGGGAGCATTTTGGCTCGGAAGCGGCGCCGGGAGTTTTTTTCGACAAACAAGCCGTGCAGGCGATTCTGGATCAGCCGCACGCGGTCGGCATGCGCTACTACTATGGCGCCGATGCCTTCGACCAAACTCAACTCGTGCTGGTGGGAACCGACGCCCGCAGAAATGATTTGTTGGAGGGCGAGCCGATCAAGCTGTCCGTCATGAATCCGCCGATGACGGATCGAGGTTTGTATAATCGCGATGAAATAAGTCACGAAATTTCTCTGGAAGTCGCGGCGGAGTTGACGGCGCGCTACCAGGAAAGTCTCCAGCCCGGCCAACCCAAAGGCGGTTTCTTTGGCAAGAACGCGATTCAGAAACTCCTCGATTATCCCGAGTGTGTTGGCCTGCGCTTTTTCTTTGGCGCTAAACAAGATGGCGCGCGGGTGATCGTGATCTTATGCGTCGACAAATTCGGTGCCGATTTGTTTCACGGCCCGAAGGTGGATTTGTCTGGTTTCTGTCCACCTTTTTGTGGTTGGCCGAATCTTTTGAATCACGGAATGACCACCGAAAGCAAAACGACGGCGGAATTTGCCGCTTAAAAACAGCAACGAATGATTGTTAACTTAAGCCCATCCCGAAAGCACGAGATTCGGATGGGCTTAAGTTTTATTTTCCGGGCAGTGACATTTGCATTCTTGCTGTTTTTTGTGTATCTTGCTTATGTTAAAAAGTCCGGTTTTATTCAGACTGAAGAAACAATTGGGACTGAAATGAATTTAGTTTATCCTCCTCTTGTTTTATGCTCAAGCATTTCGGCTCTTTTGCCATTTCTCGCCAGCGCCGCTATTTTTAAACATTCCAACAAATACTCTAAAAGTCTGGTGTTTTTATGGATATTTTTTGCTTTATCTGTTGTAGCTGAAATTATTTTGTATATTCTTAACTCGCAGAAAAAACAAAGTGCATGGGTTGCTCCTATCTATACGCTCATTGAATATGTTTTGATTTCAAGCGTTCTTGCAGATTGGCAAACTAAACCCGCGATTGCCAGGTTGATGCGCATAAGCATCCCCATCTATATTCTTTTCTTTGTGCTCATCAATGTTGCCGGCTTGGAAAATTTTTCTGCCAAGACGGTTAATTATATTACCAGACCGCTTGCCGTTCTTGTGATGAGCACATTTGCCTTACTCTCTCTGCAAGCTTTGTGGAGCCAAACCCCGACAAACCTCGCCGGCGATTATCGTTTTTGGATGTTGCTCGCCATGTCGCTCTACTATAGCACTTCCCTTGGCCTTTTTGCTTTCATGTTTACCCAAGACCGGGATTTGTTGGTAGCGTTGTTGAAAATCCACGCGGTGGTTCATATCATACACAACATTTTGTTCACGATAGGGGTCTTTCGGGTGAGAGGTGCAAATCAGACAACGCCGCAGCCCTCCTCGGCGTCCTAATCACTCGCTTGCCTGAATGATTTTTTCCCGAATGGCATATTTCGTCAAATCCACAACGTTGTAGAGTTTGAGCTTCTCCATGATCTTGCGGCGGTGGGCGTCCACGGTTTTGGGTGAGATATTCAAGCTGTCGGCAATGGCTTTGGTGTTTTCTCCCAGCGCGATCAGGCGCAACACCTCCAGCTCGCGGTCGCTCAAGTCATTCGGATTGGCCGGGGAGGAATTTCGTGCGATATTCACGAACTCTTCTTGCACCGTCGCATTGATGTCCGCGCTAAAATAAGGCTTGCCCTGCATGACGGTTTCAATCGCCTCCCTCAGCTCGTCGGCCGTGCATCCTTTCGATAAATAGCCCGAGGCACCGGCAGCCATCATCGCCTTGATGCTGGCGCCGTCTTCCCACACGGAAAGCGCAATGACTTTGATCTCTTTGTGCAAAGAGGTGATTTTTCGCGTGGCCTGGGTGCCGGTCATTTCCGAGCCGCGCAAAGTAATGTCCATGACGATGACGTGAGGTTGAAGCCGCAACGCCATATCAATCGCTTCCGCGCCGTTATCCGTCTCGCCTATCACTTCCAGCTCGGATTGGTTTTTTAATAGCGCCCTGAAACCCTCCCGCATAATGCGTTGATCTTCGACCAATAAGATTTTGATCTTCATGGCACCCGGCCTTCTTTCCGCAAGGGTTGAGACACCCAAACCGTGATTTTCCCTCCTCCCAAATCGGTTGAACCGGCGATGGCAACGTCGCCGTTGTAATACTCCGCCCGGTTTTTCACATTGAACAAGCCAAAGCCCGCCTCTGAGTTTGGCGCCAATGGGTTCGATGCCGAGGCGAAGCCGGAGCCATTATCCTGAACCGTAACGGCGACGGTGTGATCCGTGCGGCTTAACGAAATCAGGATTTCGTCGGCGCCGCCGTGCTTCATGGCATTCCTGATGAATTCCCTGACGGCTTTATAGAGAAAAATGGCAAGCTCCTGATTGATGGGATAATCCTGCAAAGCGTCCTCGACGCGAATGGCGATATTGTGCTGCCTTTTGAAATCCAACGCCAATGATTCCACGGCTGCTGCAAAGCCGACGCTATACAACACCGGCGGAACCAGATCAGAAATCAACGAACGCGTTCCTCGGGTGAATTTTTTAATGGTCTCGTCAAGCGCCTCGAGTCTCCCGCTGAGCTCCGTTGAAGGACTCCTTTTCTTCAATTCATCGAGAAGGCGTGAAGACGTAATCAAGATTTCTCCGATGCGGTCGTGCAGGTCTTCGGCGATGCGCTTTCTTTCCCGCTCCTCTGCTTCCGATGAAATGGCCGAAAGCACCCGAAGTTTTCTCTGCGTGTGCAGCAGCTCCGTGGTAATATCAAATCCCCAGGCGATGCGGAAGTCGGTGTTGTCGGTGGAGTCTTGCATTTCCCACTCGAGATAAATGACGTTGCCATCGGGCATTTTCAGGGGCGCCCTGGTCTCGTTGGTTTCCTGGCCCGCCGTAGCACCGGCCTCGGAACCATTGGGGTTCCGCACGGCCATGGGCAGGAAGCTCAGCTCTTCTTTCTTTTTGCCGATAAACGTTTCCCGAAAATGCCGCTCGAATGCCGGGTTGCGAACCTTAAGATCAACCACCCGGTCGCGTGCATCAAAGACAATGGTCATCAATGCCGGCGTAAATTCGAGGGCGGCGTCAGCCAGCCGTTGCGCTTTTCTCAATCTCTTTCCCGAAACGACCAAGTGGAAGCCAAACATGCCGACGATCAGCATGATCATGCCGGTGGTAAAAGCGATGGCAATGACAAAATTCATGGATTCTGTTTCGATCACGGTCGCGCTCCTTAGAACGAAGTTGTCGAATCATTAATTCTAAGGATTTTCGCGATCAATCAAAAGAGAAATCTTGGGCCTCGCCAGGCCTCACTTATGGGTGGAGACAATTGTCATTCTGGCAGAATCTTATTTAAATTCAGCACCGTGCTTGCAATAAAAAAAATGCTTCCAGCCCCGGCCTGCGGCGGGGCAGGCATGACATAAGAGTAGCCCGCCGATAAGCGAGAGCTTGCAGCCTCGCCAGCGCCTCTGGATGAGGCTCCCCCCATGCCTCATCTTTTGATCGGGTCCGCATAAACAAAGCGTCCTACAAACCTCAACCATTCGAGGTCAAAGTGAGAAGCACGGGAGTAAGGAAAATATAAATAGCCGGCATATCGTTTTCAATAAGCCTTTGGCGCAATCGTTAAGCATATCACTAAGCCCCGCAGCCGCGCAGGTGGCATAACTGTCGCGTTATAAATGACAGGAAATTCACTGATATGACCGTAAGGAAATGGCTTAATCAAAGCGTGGAAAGCTTACAGCATCTGGGCAAAGAAAAAGCGATATTACTGCTATGCGCTCAAAAATAATTTATACTGCTGTTGCGGATCAGATTGTAGAACTGAAAGGAGGATGGCACTATGTTTTTTATCACCCACCACCGGCGCCGGCTTGCGCTGATAGCGAGTTGCTGCCTTGTTATCGGATTGCCCGCCCTCGCGCAAGACTTGAAGTGTTTTATTCTCACGCCGCCCGAGCAGATTCTCCCCGGCGTCAAACGCATTGCAATCGCGGATTTTTCCGTCGCCTCCAGCTACAAGTACGACGATCAGCGGCCGACGGCGGCGAAGACGGCTAACGCCGCGCCGAGCCAAGACCGTTTTGCCGGCGCGGGCGCCAAACTTTCCGACATGATGATCGCCGCCTTGCTCGAAAAAGACCGCGGCGTCCGGGAAGTGTCTTCCGGTTTGTTCGGCAAGAAAAAAGAAGGCATGAGTTTTCAGGAAGGGGCATTCACGAATATTTTTACCATCGTTGAGCGCAGCGAAATCGAACGGGTTATGAAGGAGCTGGCGCTCAACCAAAGTGGTTTGATCAATGATTCCGACGCAGCGCAGGCCGGCAAAATACTCGGTGTGGAGGCGGTGATTGTCGGCTCGTTGAAGGTGGACTGCGTGCAGAGCTGGCTAAAAGAAGAGCGCAAAGAAGGGGACCAAAAAATGCAAGCCGACTGCGAGCATATAGCGACCAATGTCAGCGGCGCGATTCGGATCGTTCAGGTTGAAACCGGCCAGGTGATCGCCTCAAAAGACAGCCGCCGGGCGCACGATCAAAAAGGCTGCAAAGGCGCAACGCTTACCGATCCATCCAAGCCTAAAAGCAAGAGCCCCCTTGGAGGCTTCGGCGACCTTCTTAAATCCGACAAGAGCAGCACGGTGGCGTCGCCGGAAGCCGCGGTAGACTTATGCCTGACTGAGATCGTCAGCGAGCTGGTCGATTATATGGCGCCATCTTTCAAAGAGCAAAAACTGGAATTTGCCGACGTCGAAGGTGATCAATTCCGCAGAATGGTCGAAACGTCCAAGAATGCGCTAAAAAGCCCGAGTGGCGACAATCTGAACACGGCCTACGTGCAATTTGCGGCCATCGTCGATCAAGATGATTACAATCACGGCGCCCAATTCAACTTGGGAGTATTATACGAAGCCGTGGGGGACTATAAAAAAGCCAAAGAGAAGTATGATTTGGCGTACAGTATGAAGAGCAACGACAATAAATACCGCAAGGCGCAGGAGCGGCTGACCAAGCAGGTCGAGTTTTGGGATGCGCTGAATGCTCTCGGCGTCGTGCTCCAACCGCGCAAATTTGAAGTTTCTTCCGCAGCCATGGCCGCCACCAGCCTTTCTCGCGTCCAAACCAAAGGCCCGGCGAGGCTCCGCCATGAAATCAAAGCCGAGGCTAATGACGCGAGTGCGACCATCGCGCGCGTTCCGGGAGAAATCGAGTTGGTCGTGCTCGAGACCGTTGACGGGTGGCACAAAGTCCGGCTGCCGGATGGCAAAGAGGGGTTTCTGTCGCAGGAGAAGGCGAAAGTCATGAAGTGAGGAAGAGGGCATAGGACGTGAAGCGTTGAGCGAAACGTAAATGTAACCGAACTGACGGGGCTGAAAAAATCATCAAAGTTAACCAAAGAGAATCGGAGGTGGAACATGAAGCGAGTTCTCGCAATGGCTGGCTTTTGGTAACCCAAGATCAAATTGACGAATTGGAATTGAATACAAGATGATTCTACTCACAAATTTATGGAGAAAATGAACATGAAAAATACTCTGATGCTTTTCATGACGCTTGTTAGTATTAATACAGCAATTGCACAAGGGATTATTTTTCAGGATGGTTTTGAGGGCGGGCAATTTGACCCAAACTTCTGGACCGCTCGGCCTAGTATCGGAGGTGCGGCCGGCGGTCGGGTTGAAGTTGTAAATTCAATTGCCAACGCGCGGACGGGATCGTTTTCGGTTTTCATCGGTCGCACAACGGACGGTCAGTCAACGACCAACGCGCTTGACCTCCGTCTTAACCTTGCGGGGCGGACTCAGGTTGAGCTTAGATTCTGGTTACGAGACTTCTTCGACGAAACCGACCAAGAAGAAGGACTCTACTTCTCTGCTGATGGAGGCCAAAACTTCTTTCAGGTTGCTACCTTCGGTATCGACAATGAGACCGAAAATGTTTATCTAGATCCGCCTCCAATTGACGTCGATGCTCTGGCGGCAGCAAAAGGGCTTTCCCTTACGTCAACGTTTGTGATCAGATTTCAACAAATCGGCACCGGTGATTTCAACGGTTCTGGCGGTGTGGATGGCCTCATCATTGATGACGTGTCGGTGACCGTGCCGCAGGTTGAATACGCCTCTCTCCCGTTCACCGACGGATTCGAGGACGGGGTGTTTGGGCCGATGTGGCACGAAGGAAATCCTTCGGAACCTGCAGTAGGAGAGGTGACGGCGCCGGTGTTTGCGCCCTCACGCCGGGGTGGTCGGGTTGAAGTTATAAATTCCAATGCCAACGCCCGAACGGGAACGTTCTCGGCTTTCATCGGCCGGTCAACCGACGGTCAGCTTACTACCAATGCGCTTGACCTTAGGCTCAACCTTTCTGGGCATATCGAAGTAGAGCTTCGTTACTGGCTTCGAGACTTCTTCGACGAAATCCAGCAAGGCGAGGGACTATATTTTTCGGATGATGGCGGTCGGTCCTTTGTTCAGGTTGCCCCATTTGATATAGAAAACGAGACGGAAAATGTCTACCTCGATCCCCCTCCTATAGACGTCGATGCACTGGCAAAAACGAACGGGCTTTCCCTCACGTCAACTTTCGTGATCAGGTTTCAGCAGATCGGTTCCGGCGATTTCAACGGCTCTGGCGATGTGGATGGCTTCATTCTTGATGACGTATCGGTGATTGTGCCACAGATTGAGTACGCACTGCTCCCGTTCGTGGACGGATTTGAGAACGGAGTTTTTGGGCCGATGTGGCACGAGAGGAATCCTTCGGAACCTGCCGAAGGAGAGGTGACGGCGCCAGCGTTCGCGCCCTCACGCCGGGGCGGTCGGGTTGATGTCGTAAACTCAAGTGTTAACGCCCGAACGGGAACGCACTCGGTTTTTATGGGCCGGTCATTCGATGGGCAATTTACGACAAATGCGCTTGACCTCCGACTCAACCTTGCGCGGCAGACTCAGGTTGAGCTTCGATTCTGGCTAAAAGACTGGTTCGACGAGACTCAACAACAGGAGGGGCTTTATTTCTCAGATGATGCAGGAAAGAATTTTGTTCAGGCGTTAATGTTAGACCCTTCTTCGCGCCCAGACAATCAATACACTCAACAAACCGTCGATGTGGATGCATTGGCGGCAGCCAACGGACTCACCCTCACGTCAACTTTTGTGATCAGATTTCAGCAGATCGGCAGCGGGAATTTCGATACAAGTGGAGACGCAGATGGCTTCATTCTAGATGACGTATCGGTTATTGGCGACGTGACTACGACCGTTGAGGAAAATGATGTTGCGCCAGAGGCCCTCACAGTTTATCAAAACCACCCCAACCCCTTCAACCCCTCCACCCAAATCACCTTCGCGCTGCCCTCGGCGCAAAAGGTGACGCTCAAAGTCTTCGATCTCAACGGCAAGGAAGTGGCCACGCTGCTGCACAACGAGCAGAAAGTTGCAGGCGTGCATGAAGTGATATTCGATGCCAAACATCTTCCCAGCGGCGTGTATTTGTACAAATTTCAGGCAGGGCAATATGCCGAAACGAAGAAAATGATACTGCTCCGATAACCCTCTCTCCTTACCTAAAAAGTGATCAAAGGCGGTCGCGGCATGAGGCCAAAGACCGCCTTTGGTTTCTCCTCCTCCGTTACTCCCCTCCGCGTTCAAAAGCTGTACCCCGCGCTCACATAAACCCGCTGCCGAAAATTTTCATACACGCCATACGCCACGCTGATCGGCCCGAGCGGTGTATGGCTGCCAAGGCTGACGCCAAACGCATGGTGGAATTTGCGATAGTTGGCGTCGCGCTTGTCGATCCATAAACCGCTGAGATCGTAGCGCAGGCTGAGATATAAATCAACCAGCGGCTTGCGCCGGAACTGATAGCGATATTCGAAACTGCCGAGCGTGAAATGGCGGCCGATCAATTCGTGCTCGCGCAGGCCGTAAACGTCGTCCGGGCCGCCGAGGCGAAATTGCTCGCTGAACGGCGTGGTTTGGTCGGAGGCGCCCAAGCTCAATTTCGGATGAAACGTGTGCGGCCCGCGCGAATGAAAAGTTTCCATGCGCAAAAAGAAACGAAAAAACGAATCGTCCTCGCCCAAATCGGCATAGACGTTTTCGTAAAAAACGTGAACGTAGCGGCCGCGCCGCGGAAAGGGCAGGCGATCCCGCGTGTCGACCACCGAGCGCAGAATCAACGCATTCAGCGTCTTGTTGCCAGTGGGGAAACCGCCGCCGGCGAGCAGCTTCAAATTCGCCTCTTCCAAACGGAACTCGGCCGACACCACGCCGATACGGCGCATTTGCTGGCCGAACGCCAGGTGCAGCCCCACCCGGTCGTCAGTGTACGCGCCGATGCTCTCGCTCTGCAAATCGCGATAAACAAAACTCTCGCGGGCTTGATGATAAAGGTTGACGGAGAGACTGAGATAAGTCTTGAGAATGCGATCGCTGCGCAAAGTAAGGCACGTCGCCAGATCGCGCGAGCCGATTTCCTGATAGGCAAAAATCTTGCTGCCCGTGCCGAACGCATTCTCGTCGCCGGCCTCGATAAAGCCGCGGGTGTCGCGCTCGGTGTCGTAGCGGCCGCCCAATCGCAGCACGTTGAAAGGCTTTTCCTGCACTTTGATCTTGACGATGGCGCCGCCCGTGCCGCGCCGGATATTCAGCGTCACCTGATCGAACAACCCGGTGCTGTGAATGTTGCGAATGCCGTGGCTGCAAATGTTGGAATTGAAGATGTCCCCCACTTTCTGCGGAAATTCGCGCAAGATCACGAACGGCTTGGTGCGGCGATTTCCTTCGATCTCAATGGCGCGGATATGGCCTTCGTCGACGCCGATTTGCAGCAAGCCGGCAGCCGCATCAAATTTGACTTCGCGTATCTCGGCGAGCGCATAACCGTCGTCGCGGTAGCGCTCGACGATGGCGACCAGATCGTCGGCGCTGCGGCGGTGATTGATTGTCTCGCCCGGTTGCGATTGCACGCACGCCAGCAGCGTGGAATCCGCATAGACTGTATTGCCGGCGAAGCGTATTTGCTCTAGCCGCGGATTCTCTGGCGCGACGAGCATCAATGTATCGGCGCGCAATTCGGCGCGAACTGCCGCGTATTGTCCGGCGGCATAAACCGCTTCAACCCACGATTGAATGGCGGCGGCGCTCAAGACAAAATGTTTGTTGCTGCTGCCCCCAAGCTTGCAAACTGTCTTGCCGGCAACGGCTTCGAGCATCGTCCAGGGTAAATCCGGCGGCATTGGCTCGGGAGCTGCCGCACCGTTCGAGAACGCCACGCTCCAAAGCCGCCTGGATTCCGTTGCCGCGCCGTTTTGCAAACCCCAATAGTGCAAGGCAAAATTCTTTTGCGCCTCGGCTGCAGATGCCGAATCGGCCGGCCGTTGTTGCGCGAGCTGTTGAATTTTTCCGATTTGCTCCAGCGTCTTGCGATAACCCAACTCGATGAGCGAATCGAGCGCTGCGAAATCGGAAGAAGTGCGGCCCGGCTCGTCCAGCGTGATGACCACGTCGGCCTTTTCGCGCTGCGCCTCGTTTTCGTCGCGCTGCATGATCGTGCTGACTTGATCCGCCAGCTCCCACGGCGAGTTGAGATTGTCTTTGCCGCGCAGCTTTGATGAGGCATCGGCAGCGATGACGATATCGGCGTGCGGCCGGACGATGTTGACCGGAATGTTGTTGACCAACCCGCCGTCGGCGAGCAGCATATCGCCGCGCGGCGCCGGCGCAAAAAGAAATGGCACCGCGATCGATGCGCGCATCGCCTCGGCGAGATCGCCGTCGCTGATGATGATTTCCCTGCCGCTGTACAAATCCGTGGCCACGGCCCGGAATGGAATGCGCAGATAATCGAAGCCGGCGCTGGCGCGATAGTTGGCGCGCATGGTGAGATCGGTCAGCACCGTCAGGAGCTTTTGCCCGGCGGTAATCGCGGGAGGAATATAAGGCTGCAAGCCGCGGAATCGCAATTGCAAAAAAGCGCGCTCGCGCTCTTGCCGTTGCGCCAAAAACAAATTCGTGCGCAGCGGCGTGTCTACTGTAATGTCGTCCCACGGAATCGTCAGCGCGATGTCATACAGTTGGGTCACGTTGTAGCCGGCGGCGTAAAGCCCGCCGACGACGCTGCCCATGCTGGTTCCCGCAATAAAGTCAACCGCAATGCCGTGCTCTTCAAGCGCCTGCAAAACGCCGATCTGAAACAGCGCGCGGGCCCCGCCGCCGCTCAGCGCCAAGCCGAGGCGCGGGCGGCTGAGTTCGTGATGGGCAAGAAAATAGTTTGGCGGCCCGACAACGCGCGCTAAACGCGGCGTAAAAACCTGAGCCGGCTGTTGCCGCGGCGCCTCGCCGTGCGAAGTATCTCGCGAGGCAACTGATGCCAATGCAAAATTTTCTTGCGGACATCGCGGCGGCGCCAAGCCCCAAATCGGACCCGCGCCCAGCAGAAAAATTGCCGCGAGCAGGAGGCGCGAAGCCGTTTGTTGGTGATGGCAGCCCGGATAAAAAAAGGCGACTCTAAGCACGTCGTCCTGTAGAAACGTGCTGAGGCCGCGGTGGCGGGCGAACAAGAGCACAAGCATATCCTTATATCAAGCCCGGACAGCGCGCACGGAGTCCAAGCACTTCAAGTTGTGAGACCGACTTGTGGGGTGCGCACCTTTCTAATTTATGATACGCGCCGTCAAAATGCAAGCTCTTCGTAAGTTGACTTTCACCGCAAAATTTTGTATCTTGCCTTGCACGTTGATTGAGCCAAAAACCATGATCGCATGATAAGCCCCTCACGACGTTTGTTCATTCTCGCCGGCCTGTTTGCCGCTTTAACGGTCTTTGGCGCTCAGGTAAAAATTCCGCTGCCTTATGTTCCGCTGACGCTGCAAACCTTTTTTGTTTTGTTGTCCGGGCATCTGTTAGGCCCGCTTTACGGCGCTGCCAGCCAAATCGCTTATCTGCTTTTGGGATTGATCGGCTTGCCGGTGTTTGCCGAAGGCGGCGGCCTGGCTTATGTTTTCAAGCCCACGTTCGGATATCTTGTCGGATATCCGCTTGCCAGTTTCGTAGCGGGAATGATCGTTCATCGCGGCGCGTTGCGGCCACAGGTTTTGCCGGCGGTAAGCCTCACAAGATTGATTATGGCAAACCTGTTGGCGCTGTTCGCCATTTTCGTTCCGGGCGTTGCGTATCTGTGGTGGAATTTGAATTTCGTGCTCGGCCAAGCTTTCAGTTTCGCGAGTGCGCTCAAGGTCGGGTTTCTCGTTTTTCTTCCCGGCGATGTGATAAAAATTAGCGGCGTGATTTTGCTGTATGGCGCGCTTCAGCGGCGGCTGGCCGGGGTTGCGACTCTTTCAGAGAACCAGCGCGCGAGCAAAACCTTTGTATAGCCTTGTTCAAAATTTCTTCTCGCTCAGCAAGAACGAACACCACCTTGAAGCAACTGTCATCGGTTTGGCTGAATGGCGTTCAGGTCTGCAGCAAATGCTCCGGTTTAAAAAAAAGCAGCGACCAGAGTGGCAGGAACAAGATGTGCGTGTTTTCGACTGGCGTTTGGCCCAAAAAATCTTTAGTGTAAATGAAGCCAAGGCCGGGCCGGTAACTGGAAATAAAACTTGTGAAACTGCGGCTGACCTCGGGTGATTTCATCGGCGTAAATTTGACTTCGGCCGGGATGGGGCCATCGGGAAGCGCGATAATGAAATCAACTTCAGCCTTCGTCTGCGTGCGCCAAAAATGCAGCTCGCTGGGCTCTTCGATGTGGCGATGAAGCTCGGTGAAAACAAAGTTCTCTGCCATTTCGCCGCGGTCGCTTCGCAAAGCCACTTCGTTGAAATTGCCGGCGGCAAAGTTGCGCATTCCCAAGTCCAGCGCGTAAATTTTGGGCATTTTCGACAGCTCGCGCCGCACGTTTTGGAAAAATGGCGTCAGCCTTTTGAACATAAAAGTGCCTTCCAGCAGGTACAGATATTTTTCGACGGTGGACTTGTGGAGGCCAAGCGTGTTGGCCAGCTCACTGATATTGACGAGATTGCCGATTTGCTGCGCCAGCACTTTGAGCAGGTTATTATAGCCGGCAATGTTTTCTATATTGAAAAAATCCTTTACGTCTTTCTGGAGATAACTGGTGAAGATTTCTTTCAGATGGGCAATTTTGCGGCGCGGGTTGGCTTCCAATGCCACCCGTGGATATCCGCCGTAAGTCAGATATTCGGCAAGCCATTTTTCCAGGGTGCTTTGGTAGATGCCTTGCAATTTGGCTAACGCTGCGAGCAAGCTGGCGCGGTCGCCAATCGCCAGTTTTTCAGCGATCGCCGGGAAATCCATCGACTTCGCAGCAACGAATTCGCCAAAGCTAAATGGATGCAATTGAAAGAGCTTTTTGCGGCCGGTAAGCGATTCGGAAATTTTGGATAGATCAGCGTCGTCTTGCCAACTTGCCTGGAGCCGACGATGACGATAATATCGGGCTCATCCAGCCAAGCGATCACCTCGTTGAGAAGCTGGCGCTGGAAAGATTTGACTGGCACAATTCTGCCGCCGCCGCGCCAAGGATTTTGCAATTGAAAACTTGTCAGGTCGAACAATGTTCACCTTTTTTGTTATAAAAATTGGAATTTGTACACAATGCTGTACTTTTTCCATTGGTAAAATAACGTAGCATTGGGTTATTTACAAGCTTTTTTTAATGTTTCAGCCAATTGAGAGCTTGCTCATGGAACCTCGCATCCGCACCGGCGTCAGCTATTTCGGCAACCGCAATCCCCGCCATTTTCTCATTGATCTCGAAGAAATCAAAAGCCACCATTGCAATTTCATCGTTCACACCTTTTCCGAGAACGACCAGCTTTTTTATAAATACACTATCGCAGAATTGATCAAACTCTCCAAAGAGGCGGGATTGGAAGTTTATGTCGATCCATGGGGCGTGTGCCGGATTTTCGGCGGCGAGGCTACGAGCGATTTTGCCTTCAAGAATCGCGGCGTCTGCCAGATTCTCAACACCGGCGAAACCGCGCCCGGCGCGTGCATGAACCATCCCCAGGTGCGCGACTTCATGCTCAAATGGATCGACGACGCCGTCGAGATTGGCGCCGAGGTGTTGTTCTGGGACGAGCCGCATTTTTTTATCGACTGGGACAATCAAAAAACCGCCAACGAGCGCTGGTCGTGCTGGTGCCCATATTGCCGGGAAAAATTCAAGCAGATGACGGGAAAGTCGCTTCCCGCTTTTGGCGACTTGCGCCTCAATTCGGATGACGCCGGCGAGCTGGCGAATGAATTCATTCGTTTTCGCGAAGATTCCATCGTCGAGTTTCTCACGCTGTTGTGCAACTATGCCCACAGCAAGGGCGTGCGCAATGCCGTCTGCCTGCTGCCGCACAAAGAACGCCGTTACGGCGTCGTAAACTGGGCGAAAGTGGCAGCCATTTTGAACCTCGATATTTTCGGCACCGATCCGTATTGGCTTTGGTTCGAGCAACGCGTCGATCAATTCGTCGGCGATTTTGCCAGGGAAGTAGTTCAGCTCTCGCGGCAATTCTATAAAGAGCCGCAAATCTGGATTCAAAATTTCAAGATTCCCGCAGGCCGCGAAGATGAAATTCGCGAGGCGCTCGCCGTGGCTTATGCCGAAGGCGTGCGCAATTTCGCGGCGTGGAGCTATTACGGCAGCGGTTATATGTCCTACATCAAATCCGGCAACCCGCAAAAAGTTTGGGATACGCTCGGCGAAGTGTACGGGCAGATTGTTCGCGGGGAATGGCAATAAACTCGTACTCCTACTCTTGCTCATACTCGGACTCATCTTTAACGTTTTTAAAAGCGAGTATGAGTAAGAGTATGGGTTAAAAAATCATGCAGGATATTTATGGTATCAAATCATTTCCTCGGCTTCGACGGCGGCGGCACCACTTTGCGCGGTTGTTTGATTAATGATAGCGGCGAAGTGCTATCCGTAGCCTCGCATCCGCCCGCCAGTTTCCCCAAATGGAAAGAGAAAATTGGCGAGCCGGTTGCCGCGCTTGCCCAGGAGTTGCAAACTCGTGTCGGTTTGCCCATCGGTCCCGTCAAAGCGGCAGGATTTTGTTCCACCGGCGTTGGCCGGCCTGCCGAACGCGAAATCGTGCAACGGGCGCTCCGTGAAAAGAATATTGCCGAAACCATCATCGCGGAAAGCGACTTCATGGCGGCGCATGCCGGCGCTTTCAGCGGCGGTCCGGGAATCATCGTCAACGCCGGCACCGGGGTATTCGGATTTGGCCGCACCGCAAGCGGTGAAAACATTCGCGTCGGCGGTTGGGGCTATTTGCTCGGCGACGAAGGCAGCGGCTTTGCCATGGCGCAAGCCGCTTTGATCGCCGCGCTCAAGGATTGGGACGGTCGCGGCCCCAAAACCGCGTTGCGTCCGATCTTTGAAAAACATTTTAACGTGACGAGCATCGAATTGATCATCTCGCAAATTTACAGCAGCGATTTTGATCGCGGCAAGTTTGCCGAGCTGGCGCCCCTGGTGTTCGAAGCCGCCGACAATGGCGACGCGGTCGCCCATGAAATCGTCCGCCACACCGGCCGCGAATTGGGCCATCTGGTTCGCGCCGCGGCGAATCGCGGCCGATGGAACTTTCCCATCCCGCTCGCGCACGTCGGCAATATCTTTCGCCGCAGTGATCTACTGCTGCCGGCATTTTGGCAAGTTCTTGACGCCAAGCAGTTTAATTTGATTGTGCCGCGCTTCGAGTCGGTCGTAGGCGCCGCATTGTTGGCGATCATGGCTAGCGGCATGAAATTGCGTAATGATTTTTTGAACAACGTTGAGAAGTCGTGGCAGGCGAGCAAATCATAGTATTACGTTTGTAGTTTCGCCTTTAGGCGTCGGGCTTGCGACAAGAGGTGAACGCCTGAAGGCGACACTACAAACGCTCATTCATGCTCGCGCTCAAGCAGAATGGCATGCGCATGCTGGAGAAAGTGGCGATCCAAGGGCTCTGGGGCAAGTGGATGTGGGGAAAGCGAGCAGATAAAATTTCAGTATAACACGCAAAAATTTTGAAAATGTCCAACGGATTTAACAACGACCAACGGATTTATAGAACTGTTCTATCTAAATTTTATTATTCGGCCCAACACGGACGAGTTGTAACCAAAAAAGGAAAAGTCATCCGCCGATCTTCACCGAAGCCACCGAGTGTCGCCGAAAGAATTTTTCGGCGAATCTCGGTGTCTTCGGCGTTTTTCGGCGGAAAACTGCTTGCTTTTTTACAAAGATTTCTCTTGTCTCTTGTACCGGACTATGCAACGCCTCCTCACTATTTCCCAAAAACCTGAAAAACGCATTATCGGCCTGATCTCCGGCACTTCTGCCGATGGCATCGATGCGGCACTCGTTCGTATTCGCGGCCACGCTCGTGACGCGCTTTCGCCGCACGAGCGATTGCAGATCGAAGCTTTCGCCACCTTTCCGTATCCGTTGGAATTGCGCGAGCAACTGCTGGCCGCGTCGTTGCCCGGCGCCGGAACCGTCGATTTGATCTGCCGGCTCAACAGCGCCGTCGGCGAGTGTTTTGCGCAAGCCACACTGAAGATTATCGCGCAAGCCGGTGCGAAGCCCGACGAAATCGATCTCATCGGCTCGCACGGCCAAACCATCCATCACCTGCCGTTTGCCGAGCCGCTTGCCGGCATTCCCGCTTCCGGCACGTTGCAAATCGGCGAGCCGAGCGTGATCGCCAAACGCACCGGCGTCATCACCGTTGCCGATTTTCGCGCTGCAGACATGGCGCTCGGCGGCCAGGGCGCGCCGCTCGTGCCGTTTCTTGATTACATGGTTTTTCATTCCACCGAACAGACGCGCGGTATTTTGAATATCGGCGGCATTGCCAACCTTACCATTTTGAAAAAAGGTGGCACACTGGACGAAGTGATTGCTTTCGATACCGGGCCCGGCAACATGGTTATCGATGCCCTCATGCAGAAGTTTTTTGGCAAGCCTTTCGATAATGGCGGCGTACTCGCGGCGCAAGGCAAAGTTTCCGAAATTTTATTGGCGGAATTGCTCCACCATCCATATTTTGCTAAACCGATTCCCAAATCCACCGGCCGCGAGGAATTTGGTGCGGCATTTTGTGATGACATGATCAAACGCGCCACACCGTTGCAATTGACTCCGCACGACATGCTTGCAACAGCCGCCGCGCTGACCGCCGAAACCATTGCTCGCGAGGCCCGGCTTTTGGAAAAACGTGTTGGCAAAATGGATGAGCTGATTGTCAGCGGCGGCGGCATGCACAACCGCACGCTGATGGCAATGCTGCAAGAGCGCTTCGCGCCGGCCAAGGTTACGATAACGGATGATTATGGCTTGCCCGGTGATGCGAAAGAAGCCATTCTCTTTGCCGTGCTGGCAAACGAGACGGTTGGCGGATATGCGGGAAATGTGCCGTCGGTGACCGGCGCAAGTGCTGCAACAGTTTTGGGGAAAATTTGCTTGTGAATTGTTTTGCTTGTTGACTTTTTGAGCAGCGTGGGTTATGTTTATGAAAGTGGCACTTTCATAAAATGGCTTTATGTGAAAATCACATTTTCGTCCATACAGGCCGGTAAAAAGCTGCTACTCCATCCTTTTCTTCTCGAAAAAGAAATTCACCCCATTTTAATAGAGTCGAAAAATTGGCATAAAAATTTTAAAGTCTTCACAAAAGAAATCCAGGGTGGTTCGAGATTCGCAAATTTGGGTAAAATTGTTGTAGAAAAATTTAGAGAGGAATTAAACATGCACAGCAACAGTACAAATGACAACCCCCCACGCAGCTTTAAACGCCGGTTTCGGCTTGACGTTGATCGCGAGCATGGCCGAATTTTCCGGATTGCTTGGTCACCCGATGGTCAAACACTCGCTTCTCCAGCAGAAGATAAAAAGATTCGACTTTGGGATGTCGAAGCTGGGAAATTGCGCCAAGAGCTTGAAGGACACTCCGATTCGGTGATCAGCGTGGCGTGGTCGCCAGATGGGCGAAACCTAGCTTCAGGCTCTTATGACAAGACTATTCGGATCTGGGAGGTCGAGACCGGTAGACTCAAGCAAACATTGGAATGGCATTCCGGTCCGGTCAATAGTGTGGCGTGGTCGCCGGATGGTCAAACTCTGGTCTCAGGCTCTAATGACAAAATAATCCGTATTTGGGACATGAAAAACGGACAACTGCGCGGGACGCTTGAAGGACATTCCGATCGAATTCGCAGTGTGGCGTGGTCGCCGGACGGACGAACGCTCGCTTCTGGCTCCGAGCGTCACATTATTCGGATTTGGGATGTGGACGCCGGGCAAATGCTTCGGGCCCTCGAAGGACATTCCGATGCAGTTTTCAGCGTGACGTGGTCACCCGATGGCCGAACGCTTGCTTCGGCATCGGAAGACCATACGGTTATTCTCTGGGATACTCGCACGGGACGACTGAAGAGCATTTTTGAAGGCCACACCAAGTTCGTTACTTCTGTTTCCTTTTCTCACGATGGCCGTTTGTTAGCTTCGAGATCCCATGACAGAACGGTTCGGATTTGGGACTGTGAAATGCACGAGATGGTGGCTTTGCTTCAAATGGAACAAGAAGCTTCTTTTAACTGGTCCTCAAGTTTAGCTTTTAATCCGAAAGCTCCGATATTGGCCGTGTTGAGCGAAAAAGACGAAGCGATCGATATCTGGGATTTAGACTTCGTCGAGCTAATTGGTTCCGTTCCACCCTCTCGATCGGTTCACTATGTTAACGCCAAAGTCGTGCTGCTTGGCGACACCGGCGTTGGCAAGACCGGCTTGGGGCTTGTTCTGGTCAACCGTCCTTTTAAGCCACAGGAGTCGACCCACGGTCGTCACGTTTGGAGATTTGAGAATCGGGTTGTTGAATTAAAAGATGGGCGCGGGGAAACGCGGGAAACCTTTCTCTGGGATCTGGCGGGCCAACCCGGTTACCGTCTCATTCATCAATTGCATCTCAACGAGGTCGCGGTGGCGCTGGTGGTTTTTGATGCGCGAAGTGAGACCGAGCCTTTTGCGGGTGTACGTCACTGGGACCGTGCCTTGCGCCAAGCCCGGCGCGTCAGTGGTGACACGGCACCACCTATAAAGAAATTCCTCGTCACGGCGCGTACGGATCGTGGTGGAATCAGCGTTAGCCCCGAACGAATTGATGCGTTCGTCCATGATCTTAAGTTTGATGATTACTTTGAGACGAGTGCCAAGGAAGGATGGAATATTGCCAAACTAGCCGATGCGATCCGTAGCGCCATAGACTGGGAAACGCTGCCGAAAGTAAATTCGCCGGAGCTTTTCCAACGCTTCAAAACCTTCTTGATTGAAGAAAAAGATGCGGGATCGCTTCTTCCCACGGCCGATGATCTTTATCGCGCGTTTCTGAGGTCTGGGGACGCGCCGCCGGAAACCGAAGAACTTCGTATACTGTTCGAGGCCAGCATTAGATGTCTCGAGGCGCGTGGTCTGATCCGACGCCTCAGTTTTGGCAATTTCATCCTGTTGGAGCCGGAGTTGCTTGACTCTTACGCTTCGGCCTTGGTCAATGCAGCGAAAGAGCAACCGGACGGTCTGGGTTGTATTAGTGAAGAACTGGCGCGAGCAGGACGTTTTCCCATGCCGGCGGATGAGCGCCTCAAAAAAGAAGAACAAGAGAAACTACTTTTGATTGCGACGATCGAAGATCTTTTGCGCCATGAAATTGCCCTACGCGAGCCTGCTTACGGTGGACCGTATTTGGTCTTCCCTTCTCAGTTTACACGCGAGTTCTCGAATTTATCCGATCCGAAGGGCAAATCAGTAATTTTCATCTTTGAGGGACCGGTGCTCAACGTTTATGCCACCTTAGCAGTGCGCCTCTCGCACAGCGGTGTGTTCAAAAAGAAAGAAATGTGGAAAAACGTTGCAAAATACACCGCCCTCGTGGGCGGAACGTGCGGGATGCTTCTCAGTGAGCTTAAAGAAGGACGAGCTGAATTGACGTTGTTCTTCGACTCAACTGCGAGCGAAGAGACGCGCTTCCAATTCGAAGAGTTTATCTACGCTCACCTGCGATGTCACGCTCTGCCAGAGAGCATTTCCCGGCAACGCATTTTCGTTTGCTCCGGGTGCGGTTTGATTGTAACCAATCAACTAGTCCAGTTACGCGTCGAGCGTGGCTTTACTTGGGTTAATTGCCCTGTTTGTGAGATGAATATTTCGTTCCTTGACCGCTAGGAACGCCTGGCCGCGGTTCCTCCTGCTTCAGTTCTCGAAACGGACCGTGCTGCAGACGCCGAACGCGAACGGGAGACAAAGGATTCAGTCTTTCAAGGCAGAATCGCTATAGGTGACTTTGACGTCTTTATAGCCTATAACAATGTGGACAAAGCTACCGTGAAACAGATCGCCGAACGACTGAAGGAACGAGGTATTTTGCCTTGGCTGGATGAGTGGAACTTACCGCCCGGCAGGATGGCGCAACAAGAAATCGAGAGCATATTGCCGAATATCAAAGCGGCGGCGATTTTTGTCGGCCCTAGTGGAGTTGGCCCTTGGGAAAACGTCGAAATGCATGCCGCCGTCACCCAGTTCGTAAACAGACAACTGTCTGTGATTCCAGTGCTTCTCCCTGGTGTGGTGACCATACCGGATTTGTCGCTCTTTCTCAAAGAATTCAAGTGGGTATGTTTCACGGAAGGAGTTGACGATCAAAAAGCACTAGATGAGCTCGAGTGGGGCATCACAGGTAAAAATCCACAGCGCAAACACTATCAATAAAAGGACGATATCGCCATGCCACCCAGCATCTGCATCTTTGAGGACGAGCAATTCAGTTGGCTTTACCCGTTGACGTTAACGCAACCCGTTTATGAGCTCCGCTGCGGGATCTTTCGTCTGCGAGAAAAAATCACCCACCGCTTTCCCGGCAGTCGTATTCATCTCTTCTGTCGTGACTATCTTGCTGATGGCTTGCGAGAAACGACCGCTGGTGTTGCGGTTAACGAAATACCGCTCACGCCATGTCTTTTTATCAACGGCCGTTTTATCTTGGGAGAAAAACTTCCTGCACCCGGCTCGCAAAACATGGTTTGGAAAAAAAATGGTGCAGTCGCTGCGGCGTGGAGCAGCGCCGCCCGGTTGTCATCACTCGCGCAATTTATAGACGGCATCATCCCAACCTCTTGGTTCGATGGCTTGCCGGTCGAAGAGATTGAGGGAACGTTCATTCGTTATCCATGGGATTTGGTTTATCATAATATTGATCAGATAAGAAGCGACTTTGCCTTTCTCAATCGCGGCGGCCAAAACTTGGGAAAAATTTATCCCAACGTCACGCTGCTGGAAGAGAAAAACATCTTCATCGGCGCCGGCGCCAAAATCAAGCCCGGCGTCGTGCTCGATGCCGAAGACGGCCCGATATACATTGACGAAGGCGCGACCATCATGGCCGGCGCTTGTTTGCAGGGTCCGGTCTTTGTCGGCGCCAAATCCGCCATCAAAATGGGCGCGAAGATTTATGAAGGCACCTCCATCGGCGAGGTCTGCAAAGTCGGCGGCGAGGTGGAAGAGTCCATCATTCACAGCTATAGCAATAAACAGCACGAAGGCTTTCTCGGCCACGCTTATTTGGGGCAATGGGTCAACCTCGGCGCGGATTCCAACAACAGCGATCTCAAGAACAATTACAGCACCGTGAAAGTCTATGTCAACGGCGAGATGGTGGATAGCGGCTTGTTGTTTGTCGGACTGACGATGGGCGATCATGCCAAGTGCGGCATCAACACCATGTTCAACACCGGCACCGTCGTCGGCGTGATGAGCAACGTTTTCGGCAGCGGCTATCCGGGCAAATTCATTCCGTCGTTCACCTGGGGCGGCATTGAGAGCATGGAAACTTACGAAATAGACAAAGCGTTGGAAGTTGGCCGCCGCGTGATGGCCCGGCGCAAGATGGCGCTTTCAGCGGCGCAGGAGAAGATGCTGCGGCATGTTTTTGAACTGACTGTTTCTGAACGGAAATTTTGATCAACTTAGTCGTGAAACGTGTAACGTGTAACGCTCTTTGAATCGCAGGTTTGGTAAATCATTCGAAAAATTCCCAATAGTAAGCACGTTACACGTTACACGAAGGAAAGGAGAAATCATGCTGGTCTATATCAAAGAAAATTTCGGCGAAATGAGCAAAGCCGGCGCGCGTATCGTGGCCGATTTGGTGCGCAAGAAGCCGAACTGCGTGCTCGGCTTCGCGACCGGCGGCACGCCGCTGGGCATGTACAAGGAGCTGATCCGCCTACACAAAAATGAAGGCCTGGATTTTTCCAAAGTCACCACGTTCAATTTGGATGAGTACGTCGGCTTGCCGCCGGAGCACGATCAAAGTTATCACTATTTCATGTGGGAAAATTTGTTCAAGCACATCAACGTCGACCGGCGCTTCGTACACATTCCGATGGGCATGGCACAGGACATCGATACATTTTGCGAATGGTACGAAGCACAGATTGAAAAAGCCGGCGGGGTGGATTTGCAGATTCTCGGCATCGGCGCCAACGGCCACATCGCGTTCAACGAGCCTGGCTCCTCGCTCGGCTCGCGCACGCGCATTAAAACGCTCACCGGCACGACGCGCGAAGCCAATGCTCGATTCTTCAAAAATCCGGACGAAGTGCCGAAATGCGCCATCACCATGGGCGTCGGCACCATCATGGATGCCAAGACGCTGCTCCTGCTTGCCAGCGGCGAGGGCAAAGCCGATGCCATCGCCACGACCTGCGAAGGTCCCATCACCGCCAAGTGTCCGGCCACCATCGTGCAAATGCACCGCTACGCCTTCGTGTTTGTCGATAAAGCCGCGGCAGCGAAGTTAACTATGAAATATACTGATTGATTCTCACCTTGTGAAGGCAGCGAAATTAGTATGGTTAATATTTTTTTATAACTATTTAGCTTCTGGCTCCTAGCGGAGTTAGTGCGACAAGTAACATTATCATGTCATCGTGGAACGATCTTTTTTGTTATTAAGCATGGTGCTAGCGTCGAAAAAGATACTTCCAGTATGACATGTTTCTTGGCACATATTGACAGGCAAAGCCATTTTGAGCAAAACAACCTAATCAACTTTTAATAGTCTTGCCCCAAATCGTTTTGCCTTTTGGGTGAATGGGTACATTTTTAACTATTTTAACCAGGAGAGGTGTATTATGCGATTTAACAAATTGTTGGCCGCAATCGGCGCAGCGTTGTTTGCTTTTGCCGGCTTGTTTGCCGGCGACAAGACGGCGCTCAAAATCGATTACGAGAAGTACAAGCTCAAGAACGGCTTGGAAGTCATTCTGCACGCGGACAAATCCGATCCGATCGTGGCGGTCGCCGTTTTCTATCACGTCGGCTCCAATCGCGAAGAAAAGGGCCGCACCGGCTTCGCGCATTTGTTCGAGCACATGATGTTTCAAGAGTCGCAGCACGTGGGGCAGGATCAATTTTTCAAGAAAATTCAAGCGGCCGGCGGCATGCTCAACGGCACGACTTCATTTGACCGCACCGTTTATTTCGAGACCGTCCCCAGGAACGCGCTCGAAATGAGCTTGTGGCTGGAAGCCGATCGCATGGGTTATTTGCTGCCCACGGTAACCCAGGAAGCTTTTATTAACCAACAAGACGTCGTGCAGAACGAGAAGCGTCAGGGTGTCGACAACGCGCCGTACGGCCACACGAGCTACGTTATCAACAAGCTGATCTATCCGGAAGAACATCCGTACAACTGGCAAGTCATCGGCTCATTAGATGACCTCGCCAATGCCACTGTCGAAGATGTAACCAAGTTTTTTCAAAAGTGGTACGGTCCGAACAACGCGACGCTGGTGATCGCGGGCGACTACGATCCGGCGCAGACGAAAAAATGGGTGGAAAAATATTTTGGCGAGCTTAAATCTCCGGCGCCGGTGCCCGATTCCAAACCGATACTCGTCGCACTGGACAAAACCAAGCACGCGTTTCATGAAGACAACTTTGCGCGCTCGCCGGAGCTGAGCATGGTTTTTCCGACGGTGCAGCGTTTCAGCAAAAATGCGTATGCGCTGTCATTGCTGGCCGACCTGTTTGCCGACGGCAAGCGAGCGCCGCTTTACAAAGTCATCGTGGAAGAAAAGAAGCTCGCGCCGGCGGTATCGGCCTTTCAAAACAACCTGGAAATGGCCGGAACTTTTGTCATTCGCGTGCGCGCGTTTCCCGACAAAAGCCTGACCGAGGCGGAGAAGGCCGTTTCTGCAGCCATGGCCAAATTTGAAAAAGACGGTTTCACCGACAAAGATCTGGCGCGCACCAAAGCTCGCACCGAAACCAATTTTTATAACGGTATTGCGAGCGTTTTGAACAAGGCCTTGCAGTTGGCCACGTATAACGAGTTTGCCGGCTCGCCGGATTTCATCACGCAAGACATTCAAAGCTCGTTGAGCGTCACCAAAGAAGATATATGGCGGGTTTACAACCAATATCTCAAAAACAAGCATTACGTTTTAACCAGCTTCGTTCCCAAGGGGAAGGCAAATTTGGCCGCGGAAAACTCCGAGCGCTTCCCGGTGGTGGAAGAGTCGATTGCCAAAGCCGGCACGGGCAAAACGGCTGAAGCCGGCGCCAAAAGTGCGCCGCGCGAAAAATTGCCCTCGAATTTCGATCGCAGCGTTGATCCGTCGCCAGGCGCCACCCCGGCCACGACGCTGCCGAAAATCTGGACGCACACGTTGAAGAACGGCCTGCGCATTTACGGCATCCAGCACGATGAATTGCCGCTGGTGCAGTTCACGCTCACGCTAAATGGCGGCCACTATTTGGATGATCCGAACAAGGTCGGCGCGGCGAATTTGATGACCGATATCATGCTGGAAGGCACCAAAAACAAAACGCCGATCGAGCTGGAAGAGGCGATTGACGATTTGGGCGCTTCCATCAATATGTTTACGACGGATGAAGCCATCGTCATTCAGGCGAACACACTTTCGATGAAAAGCGGCGACACCTACGCATTGTTTGAAGAAATTCTTCTGGAGCCGCGCTGGGATGAAAGGGAATTTGCCCGGCTCAAACAGGAAAATATCGAGATCATCAACCGGCGGAGCGCCGACCCGGCTTTTGTGGCCGAGAATGTTCATCGCAAGCTCATTTACGGCGTCGGCCATATTCTTTCCAGCTCGACGCTGGGCACGCCTGCGTCCGTCGAAAAAATCACCCTTGCGGATCTGCAGGGCTTTTACGAGCGGAATTATTCACCGGCGGTTTCTCATATCGCCGTCGCCGGCAACGTTACTAAAGAGCAAGCGATCAAGCTTTTCGCGCCTTTGGAACAGAAATGGGTGGCGAAGGAAGTCAAATTTACTGAGTATCCAACGCCGCCCCCGGTTGAGAAAGCGCATTTGTATTTCGTCGACGTGCCCGGCGCCAAACAATCGCAAATTCGCGTCGGCTATCTGGCCCTGCCCTATACCCATCCCGATTATTATGCGGCGACGGTGATGAACTACAAATTGGGCGGCAGTTTCAATGGGATTTTGAATCTCATTCTCCGCGAGCAGAAAGGGTATACTTACGGGGCGCGCTCCACTTTTATCGGCACCCAGTATGCGGGGCCGTTTGTCGCCTCGGCCGGCGTGCGCTCCAACGCGACGTTGGAATCCGCCCAAATTTTCAAGGACGAGATCGCCAAATATCGCGAAGGGCTTGCCGATGAAGAGCTCGCGTTCACGAAAAGCGCTCTGTCGCAATCGAACGCGCTGCGCTTTGAAACGCTTGGCGCGTTGCGCGGCATGCTCGATCAGATCGCCACGCACAATCTGCCGTTTGATTACATCAAGCAGCAAGAGAAGATCATTTTGGACATGACCAAGGATCGGCACCAAGCGCTGGCGCAGCAGTACCTCGATCCCGACAAAATGATTTATCTCGTGGTCGGCGACGCGGCCACGCAGCTTGAGGGACTGAAACAGTTGGGTTTGGGCGATCCCATTTTGTTGGATAAAGACGGCAATCCGGTGAATTAAAAGTTGGCGAGTTGATGAAGTCGGGTTTGCAGTGCGTTCGGATATGCAAGCCCGGCTTCACTGGCGTTGGGGGATTTTAACTGGCAGCGTTTTTAGAATCGCCCCCGTTTTGAGAAAAGAGACGAGCGACTTCGTTGGCGTTGGTCAAGGGGTCACTTTTTATCAACCACCGCCGGCGCCGAATCGGGGTGACAAGCTCACCGACGGGAACGTCTTCGGCTACAATCGGGATAATTGTCTTTCTCCCTCCCAAGGCAGCCCCCAACTCAACCGTGAGCATGTCCCATAAATTTTTCACTGGACACAGACGGAAAAATTTCGTATATTACCGGGGTGAAGATCGCTGGTCAAAATTTCACGCCGAAAGTCGTCGCGCAGATTCAGGGCCTGAGCGATGCCAACCCAACGCGCTCGCGCCGCAAGCTGTCGCAGCAGGTGTGCGAAGCGTTGGATTGGCGCAGCCCAAATGGCAAGTTGAAGGAAATGAGTTGTCGCCTCGCGCTGTTGAAATTGCATCGCGAGGGCTTGCTGAACCTGCCCGCCGCCGGCCCCGCGCCGCCGAAACGAACGCCGACGCGAAAGAAGGCCAAACCCCGACGCGTCGAAACGCCCGTTCAATGTCCGTTATCGCAACTGGGCGAGCTGGAGATCGTTGTCATCACGAACTCGAATAGCAAAGCTTCGCGGCAGTGGAATGAGTTGATGGATCGTTATCATGATCTGGGTTCCGGGCCTTTATGTGGGGCGCAGTTGCGCTATTTGATTCGGAGCGAACGCGAGGGTGATGTGGGCGGCTTCGCCTTCAGTGCTGCGGCGTGGCGCTTGGAGGCGCGTGAGCGTTGGATCGGCTGGGACGAGGAGGCGCGACGGCAGAATTTAAATCGGGTGATCAATAATAGCCGCTTTCTCATGGTGCCGCACGTGCAGGTCAAGAATTTAGCTTCGCGTGCGCTGTCGCTAGTCATGAAGCGGCTGGTCGACGATTGGTTCGAGCGATACGGCATCGCGCCGGTGCTGGTGGAAACCTTTGTGGAGCGCGAACGCTTCCACGGCACGAGCTACCGCGCCGCCAACTGGATTGAGGTGGGGCAAACCAAAGGCCGGGGCCGGCAAGATTCGGCCAATGAATATGCGGTGGCGGTTAAAGATCTTTATGTGTATCCCTTGCGGGAAGATGCGGCAACCATCCTGCGTCAAAAGCAGATGGTTCACACCGAAGTGACCGCCACGCCCGTCGCGGTGGCGCGCCCCCAGCCGAGGGATTGGGCCGAAGAAGAATTTGGTGCGGCGGAACTAGGTGATCAGCGGCGCGTGCAGCGGTTGATGATGATCGCGCGCGATTTTTATGCGCGCCCGCAGGCGAATATTCCGCAAGCTTGCCAAACGCGCGCCAAGACCAAAGCGGCGTATCGTTTTTTTGACGATGAAAAGCACACGATGGAAAAGCTCATGGCTCCGCACTATGAGTCGACGCGGCATCGCGCGGCTCAAGAGCAAGTGGTGTTGGCGGTTCAGGATACGACGTTTTTAAATTACAACGCCCATCCGGCCACGGAAAATCTTGGGTCGATTGCAAGCACCGCTGATGGTGCGCTCGGACTTGTGCTTCATGACACGATGGCCTTCACTCTCGAACGGACGCCGCTGGGCCTTTTGGATATTCAATGTTGGGCTCGCGATCCGAACGACTTTGGCAAAAAGCATCGCCGCCATGAGCTGCCGATCGAAGAAAAAGAAAGTCATAAATGGCTGGTGAGCTATCGCGCGGTCGCGGCGGCGCAAAAGCAGTGCCCCGCGACGATGTTCGTCAGCGTGGGCGATCGCGAAGCGGATATTTATGAATTATTCCATGAGGCGTTAAGCGCTCCCGCCGGACCGACTTCGACGAACGCCGTTGCGCCGAAACTTCTGGTTCGCGCCGAACATGATCGCGTGCTGGCCGAGGGGCAGGGACATTTGTGGGATCATGTGAAAGGGCAGCCCTTGGCCGGTTTGCAAGAAGTGCAGGTCCCGCGCCGCGGCAAGCGCCCAGCGCGCGTGGCCCAACTTGAAATTCGTTTTGCCCAAGCGCAGCTCAAGCCGCCAAAAAACAAAAAAGCGTTAGGGGAGTTGCTGGTGTGGGCGGTTTTGGCGGAAGAAGTGAATGCGGCGCCCGAGGTTGAAGAACCCGTGCAATGGTTGTTGTTGACCACGCTTGCTGTCGAGACGTTTGAACAAGCCGTCGAAAAGTTGAACTGGTATGTTGCGCGGTGGGGCATTGAAGTTTATCATCGCACCTTAAAAAGCGGTTGCCAGATCGAAGAACGTCAACTGGGTAATGCGGATCGCATCGAAGCGTGTCTGGCGATAGACTTGGTGGTGGCGTGGCGAATTTTTCATTTGACGAAGCTGGGACGCGAAGTGCCGGAGGTGCCCTGCACGGTGTTTTTTGAGGAAGCGGAATGGAAAGCTTTGGTGGCTTATAAGACCGGCAACCCTGTGCCGCCCGCGATGCCGCCGACCTTGCGCGCGGCGACACGGATGGTTGCCAGCCTTGGTGGTTTTCTGGGGCGTAAAAGCGATGGCGAGCCGGGAACCCAAACGTTGTGGTTAGGCCTACAGCGTCTCGACGACCTCACGGCGATGTGGAAGATCATCACCACCGCGTCCCGCGCGCCATAGACTCATTTCATCGCTGTGTCCAGTGGGCTAGATGTGGGTAAAGATCCCAACTCAACCAGGACCCACTTTGAATTGACGACTTCCGGTGTAACGATGTAAACGACGGCATTACTGTTTCGGATTCCTTCATCAAGCTTTTCCACAAAAAATTCGCCCGGCAGTATGGTCTTTTCATCAAACCAGACTTTGAGATTGTGCTCCTCAAGACCCTTCACGAAGCTTCGAACCCAGTCTCGGTGTTTGTGAGAGTAGGAAATGAAAATGTCGTAAGTTGTTTGCATGTTATGCTCCGCGATTTAGCAGTTGGTCGAAATATAACCGGCTTTTGGTTTCGATGCAAGTCATTTTGCGCTTTAATTGTATTGACAACCTCGGCAAAGTTTTGTAATTTGCAAGACACCACCTGTCTGCAAGATTGAGGAGAAAAGTATGAGCAAGCCAACCACAATGTGCGCCCTATTTATCATTATCCCTATATTTGCTTTAGCACAAGGTCAGCATTCTCCTTATTCCGGCCAGGAGCAGCGCGAAATCAAAGCGCTTTCAGCATCAGACATCAAGATGTATCTCGAAGGCCACGGCATGGGCCTGGCAAAGGCGGCCGAGCTGAACCATTATCCTGGGCCACGCCATGTCTTGGATTTGGCGACGGCACTGAAGCTGTCGCACGAGCAGTTTACCAAAACGCAGCAAACTTATGACAAGATGCACGCCGAAGCCGTGCGGTTAGGCAAATTGATCGTTGCCAAAGAAAAACAGCTCGACAGCTTGTATGTCACGCAAAAGATTAGTGAGACACAGTTGCGAACCATCGTCGGGGACATCGCCAAGCGGCAAGGCGAACTGCGCTTCACGCATCTCAATGCTCATTTGGAGATGAAGAAAATTCTCTCGCCGCAGCAGGTGGCGAAATACGACGAGCTGCGGGGGTATGGGAAGGGCACCCAGCATGGGAAACATTAACGCTAAAATTAATGCTTGCAAAGTTCCTTAACTTTTTGTATTCGATTATATATGTTCAAGGAGAATAAAAAATGTCTACCGCGACCCTAACGTACTTGATCCAACAGACTGAATCGCTTACCATAGATGAGCAATTGCGTCTGGCAACCCATTTGGTCGAGCGCGCGCGCAAGGTCTATCCCACAACCGCGTTGCGGCGCAAATGGCGCGAGATTTTTGGCATTGTGCCTTATCCTCTGCCGGGCGAAGACGCTCAGGCTTGGGTCTCTCAAACCAGGCGGCAAGCGGATGAGCTACGCGAACATCCTTAACGGGAACCGTTATTAAGAATACATAGACGAGCAAAAAGTGAGGCTGTTTGATGGCCGATATGGATCTCACGCAAGTAGAGGCAGACACCCTTATTGCGATGCCCAAATTCAAGTTGAACGATGACGCATGGGACTATCCAGGCTTGGGAGGAAAAATCTCTGTGCCGCTATCCTCTTCCGACAAGTGAGAGAATTTCATGATTTTATGAAGTATTGCAATATTATCGAGCCACCCAATATTCAAAGAGGGCTCTTCACATGATACAAGAAATTCAAAGCTTGCTCGATAGCTACTTGGTGTGGCTCAAAGACAAAACCACACTGCGACAGGTCAATGATTGGATTGAGATCACCACGCCCTACCTTGACCGACACAACGACTATCTGCAAATTTATGCGAAGCGCCAGAACGGAGGTTTTCTTCTCACCGACGATGGTTATATTCTTGATGACTTACAGCAATCCGGTTGCAAGCTCGAAAGCGTTAAAAGACAGGCACTCCTTCGACTGACGCTCAACGGGTTCGGAGCGCAGTTGAACGAAGGCCGCCTTGAAATTCACGCCTCGGCTGATAATTTTGCGCTGCGGAAACACAATCTCATTCAGGCTATGCTGGCGGTGAATGACATGTTTTATCTTGCCGTGCCAATGGTGGCAAGCTTATTCTACGAGGATGTTGTTGCATGGCTTGATCTGCATGAAATCCGCTATACTCCGAAAGTGAAGTTCACCGGCAAGAGCGGCTTTGATCATCTTTTTGATTTCGTCATTCCCAAATCGCGTCGCTATCCCGAACGTATTCTACACACCATTAATCGTCCAAGTCGGGATACGGCACAAATCCTGGCCTTTGCCTGGATCGACACCAAAGAAGTACGTCCGCCCGATTCGCGAGCTTACGCATTCCTGAATGATTCGGATCAAGCGATCTCGACCTCCGTTCTCGACTCGCTGCGTAGCTACGACGTGAACCCGGTCCTTTGGACCAGGCGAGAAGAAATTAGGCAGGAATTAGCAGCATGAAAAAGAAGATGCTGAGACACTTGGCTTAATCTGAGTTGAAAGCACATGAAAGCTAATTTATGCCTAAGCTAACACAACAACAACTCGAAGCCCACCTCTGGGGCGCAGCCAATATCCTTCGGGGCAAAACGGCTGGGCAGGATTACAAGACTTACATCCTCACGTTGATGTTCTTCAAGCGGCTCTGTGATCAGTGGGATTACGAAGCCGATGAAATAATCGCTGCGAAGGAAGCCGAGCGAGGCCGGCCTTTCACAGAGGCACAACGCAAAACACTGCGCGCGTCAAGCCATATACATCGCTTTAACATTCCGCCTTCTTGTCATTGGGACATCGTGCTCGCCGCCTCGCAGAACATTGGCGAAGTTTTGACCAAAGCCACCAAGGGCATTGCCGAGGCCAATAAAGATTTGGTCGGCGTGTTTACGGTGGATTGGAATCAACCTGCGCCGGATGGCCAGGGCAATCTCATTCCGAACGCCGTTGTTCACGCGCTCGTGCAGCATTTCAACAGCATCAATCTTTCGAATGCCAATGTGCAGCCGGATGTCATTGGCCGCGCCTACGAATATTTGATCAAACAATTCGCTGACGATGCCGGCGCCAAGGCTGGCGAGTTTTTCACGCCGCCGGAAGTCGTGGACATTCTCATCCGCATCTTGGAGCCACAGCCGGACGAAATGGTATACGACCCGACGTGTGGCTCCGGCGGCATGTTGGTGCATTCGGCGGATTTTCTCATTGAGAACGGCCATCGCCCCGACCAAATTCTTTATCGTGGCCAGGAGATGAATTGGTCGACCTACGCCATCGCGCGCATCAACATGATCCTGCACGGCCTCGAGGCCGACATTCGCGGCGGCAAGAGTTCGCTCACGACTCCGCAGCATCTTACAAAAGAAGGTAAACTCGTACAGTTCGATATCGTCATCGCCAATTTCCCTTTTTCAGATGAAGCTTGGTGGCTGCCGGAAGAGCAGCGCACCGAAGAGCAGATCAAGAAAGCCAAAAAGAAACTCGGCAAAGAGGGCTACAGCGATCCCTACAAACAGTTCACATTTGGCAAACCGCCGGCGAGCAACGGCGATTTTGCTTTTATTCAACACATCATCGCTTCAACAAAAGATGATGGACGTTGCGGTGTGGTGTGCCCACAGGGTGTGCTCTTTCGTGGCCAGCCGGAGATTGAGGAAGAGACGGGTGAGTTTGATAAAGACGGCAATCCCAAGATCAGGCGTCGCAAAGCCGATGACGAGTATCTCATCCGCAAAGGCATTTTGGACGCGCATTTCATTGATGCGGTGATCGGACTGCCGTTGAATATTTTTTATGGCGCCGGTGTTCCGGCATGTTTACTCATTCTCAAAAAGAATCGACCGAAGCCGCGACGCGACAAAGTGTTGTTCATTTATGCGGCGCGCCACTATCGCGAGCTGTCAGCGAAGAACCAGCTTCGGCCTCAGGATATCATGCGCATTCTCGTGCATTACCACGCTTACGGCGAGGCGACCAAAGCGGCCAAGTTGGTTAAGAAACACTCGCAGCGTTTGCAAGAAGTGATCACGCGCGACGAACGGGAGGAGATCGACCGGCTGATGGCGGAATATCAGGAGTTCGTCAATAAATTGGTGAACTTGGAAACCGAGCTGCGAGAATTGCAAAAGGACAAGGCCACGACGAAAATCGAACAAACCAAGCTGGAAAAAGCGAAAGTTGCAATTGAGCGGGCGAAAGAAAAACCACAAAAGAAAATTGCCGAGCGGGATGAACGGATGGCCGAAGTTCGCAAGCGTGCAGAGGAAGAACGTCAAGCTATTATTGCCGTCGGGCAGGAGCTTCTCGATATGTATGCCGATCCTGTGGAGCTGGCCAAACACGCGCGTGTCGTGGACATGACCGAAATTGAAGAGAACGAATGCAATCTCAACATTCCGCGCTATATCGATACCTTTGAACCGGAAGAACCCATTGATGTGAATCAAGCACTGACCGAGCTTGATGCTGCTGAGGAAGCGCGGCGGGAAGCAGAAAAACAATTGCGGGAATTGCTTCGAGAGGCGGGATATGCGAGTTGATTGTTTTCCAGAAGCGCCAACAGAGTGGTCACGTCGAGTGTTTTCAGAGGTAGCGGCAGTCAACCCTCGATACCAGTTAGACAAGTATGTGGAATATCCGTTTGTCGAGATGGCTGCGGTCGCCGAGAATTTCGAGGAATCATTAGTTTTGATTTTCGTAAAGCGGAGGCCTCGGGACTTTCCCGTTTTAAGTTGTATGACATTCTTTTTGGGAAAATTACGCCTTGTGCTGAGAACGGCAAAGTTGCTCTGGTAAAAGAACTACCAGCGAAATTTGGCCTTGGTTCGACGGAGTTTATTGTTTTATCTCCCTATCCCGACAACGACCCCAAATTTGTTTATGCTCTTTCTTGTGCAAATCCTGTTCGAGGACGAGCTATTTCAAGAATGGAAGGATCAACTGGTCGGCTTCGAGTAACTGACGACACATTCACGAAATGGCTATGTGTTCCAGTGCCTCCTATCGTTGAGCAGCGATCAATAGTCCGAATTCTGGAAGTTGTGGACACGGCCATCGAACGCACCCGCACCGCTATCGACAAAGCGAAAAGGCTCAAGAAAGGGCTAACTCAAAATCTCATACCGTCGGGTCGCTTTCCGAAGTCATGGCAGGTCTTTCCTCTGCGAGAAATTGCTGAAGTTGGTTCCGGTGTAACCTTGGGCAAAAATCTTGAAGGAAGTAGCACAGTTCGACTTCCTTACCTACGAGTCGAGAATGTGCAAGATGGCTTTCTTGATTTGACCACCATCAAGCAGGTCAAAGTTCGTACAAACGAGGTCGAACGATATCTATTGCAGCCTGGCGATGTGTTAATGACAGAAGGTGGTGACCTTGATAAGCTGGGGCGTGGTTGTGTTTGGCACGGAGAAATTACCCCTTGTCTCCATCAAAATCATATTTTCCGTGTTCGCCCTAACAACACAATACTTGATCCTGATTATCTTGAGGCCGTCATTTGTTCAAGCTACGGCAAACGCTATTTTATGCGAATTGCCAAAAGAACGACTAATCTTGCTTCAATTAACAAGACCCAACTCAAAGCTTTTTTTGTTCCATGTCCCTCCTTAGATGAGCAACGTCGAATTGTTGAAATTCTATCAGCGGCACAAACTCGAATAAATGCCGAAGAAAATCATTGTGCGATCTTTAATCGCCTCAAGCGCGGCCTGATGCAAGACCTCCTCACCGGCAAAGTGCGGGTGGGCAACGGCGTGCTAGCTGCGAAAGGCAATTCGGTATAAATTTAGCCGAATAAACAACCCTCAAGTCCCGCAAGGGACAAATGAACGTAGCTCAGAAATTCATTTCTGGGTCAGGAAAGCCGCCCTTATCCAAGTCCCGAAGGGTCGAATGAAAAATTTCCGCCGGTGTTTTCAATCGTCCCTATGGGACTTGGCCATGGTGGGCGCAATTTTTCCACGCAATTCATTGCGTGGCTATTATCATTTGTCCCTAACGGGACTCTAATCGCGTTCGCATGAATAAACTCTCATGCAAATCACCTCCGTCCGAGCAAACAACTTAACACGACGAGCATCATCATGACGGAATACGGTTATGTAGAAAAACCAATCTTGGAATGGCTGGCGGGGAAGCTCAATGATCCGAAAGATCACGGCCTCGGCTGGACGTATCGCCGTCCGGAAAAGATGGAGAGTTTCGAGCGGCATCTTACTGATCCCATCGTCGAGGCGCTGCTGATTCCGGCTATTATGCGGATCAATAAGGCGGTGGACAACGAGGCCAAAGCCCGAAAAGTCGTGGAGGCTTTTCGTCGTGTCTTGGGCCTGCCTGATCCTTTGGAAGCCAATCGCAAAACTCTCGAAACTCTCCGCGATGGAGTACCGATAGTGCTGGCCTCTGGTCAACCCGCGACGACCGTCAAGCTCATCGAATTCGATCCCGACCGGCAATCTCTCAACGACTTCACCGTCACCAATCAATACGTGGTGAAAGGCAGCGAGACTTGCCGAGCGGATACGGTTTTGTTGGTGAATGGCATTCCGGTGATTTTGGCCGAATACAAAAGTTATCTCAGCAGCGGCAAAGATTGGGCGGAAGGCGTGAAGCAGCTTCACCGTTATCAACGCGAAGCGCCGGCCCTGCTCGCGCCGAATGTGTTTTGCGTGGCCGCCGATGAGCAGCAGTTTCGTTACGGCACGGTGGCTTTCAAAGTCGATGCGGAGCGAGACATCGACGCACAGCGCGATCAATGGGGTCCGTGGTTGAGCCAATATCCCGCCCGCCGGCTGTATTGGACTTTGCCCGAGGAGCAACTCGATCCTGATCCGGTGCGCGCCGCGACCGCGGGCTTGCTGCAGCCCGGCAATGTGTTGGACTTTATCGAGCACTTCGTCACCTTCGAAACCAAGCGTGGCAAAACGACCAAGAAGATCGCCCGCTATCAGCAATTTGAAGCGGCGAACGACATGGTGGATCGTGTGCTGCAAGGCGAGGACAAGACGGGCTTGATCTGGCACACGCAAGGATCGGGCAAGAGCTTGACGATGATCTTTGCGGCCTACAAGCTGCGCCGCCGGCCCCAGCTCAAAAATCCGACGGTGATGATCGTGGTGGATCGCACGGATTTGAAAACGCAAATCAGCGATGACTTTGAGAATTGCGATTATCCGAATGTCGAGAAAGTTTTGGGCGTGCGCGACCTGAAGCACAAAATCAAGACGAACCATCGCGGCACGTTCATCACGACCATTCATTGTTTTCAGCAAATGGAGGATCTCGATCCGAGCGCGCGCGACAATGTGATTCTGCTGATCGACGAAGCGCATCGCAGCCAAAAGGGCAAAGGCGCGGGTTTTGCCATGACCATGCGCGCCAAACTGTCGAACGCTTTCCGATTCGGCTTGACCGGCACGCCCATCGACCGGACGATGGTGAATACGCATCGCGACTTCGGCCCGATCAAAGACGGCCAACAGGAACGTTATCTCAGTTACTACGGCATTCGCCGCTCGATCAAAGACGGCGCGACGCTGGAAGTCTATTATCAATTTTGCCCGGCGCCGATGGCGGCGGAAGACGAGCCGTTAAGCACCGGCTTTGAGCAAATGTGTGACGAGATGGAAGTTGAAGACGAAGAAGAAAAGGACTATTTACAGAGACGTGAAACCCGATGGAAGGCACTCGCGCGCGCTCCACAACGAGTGACGGAGGTCATCACGCGTTTGGTCGATCACTTTCTGGCGCATCCTGATCCTTCCGGTTTCAAAGCGCAACTGGTGGTCATTGATCGCAAAGCTTGTGTAGTTTATAAGGATGCGCTTGATGCCGCATTGCAAAAGCGCGGCCTGCCACCGGAATGGTCGGAAGTCGTGTTCTCGCCGGCGCAGAATGATCCCCCGGAACTCGAGCGGTTCCACTATACCAAAGAGCAGATTGATGAAATTATCGAACGTTTCAAAAGAACGCCGGTGGAATGGGAGGCGTGGAATCGCGAAAAATTCGGCGACGATCAAAGCCAGTGGCAGCCCCCGCTCAAGATTCTCATCGTCTGTGACAAGCTGTTGACCGGCTTCGACGCGCCCATCGAGCAGGTGATGTATCTCGACAAGCCGTTGCGCGATCACAATTTGTTGCAAGCCATGGCGCGCACCAACCGGCCTTTCCCCGAAATGGGCAAGCGCAACGGCCTCATCATCGATTACTTCGGAGTTTTCGCCGACCTGCAAAAGGCGCTGAACTTTGACGAGAATATTCGCGAGGAAGCCGTCATTGATTGGGAGAAGCTCAAAGAGCTGGTGCCGGCTGAAATCGACCGCTGCATGGAATTTTTCAAAGGCATCACCATCGAAGATACGCGCGATTGTTTGATGGCTTGCCTGTTGCGCTTGCAAGACCTCGAAACCGCGCTGGAATTTCAATCGCAATTCAAGCGTACCGAAGTGCTGTGGGAAGCCATCTCACCGGATGAATGTTTGTATCCGCACCGGTTCAAATATGCCTGGCTGTGCAGCATTTACATCGCGCATCTGCGGCGCAACAGCCGCTCGCAAGCGACACACGAAGAGTTGGCCGCCAAAACGCGGGGACTGATTCAGCAACATACCGCCGTCATGCAGATTGCCGAGGACATTCCGGTGTATCACATCGACGCGGATTATCTCACCAAAATCAGAGACATCAAATCGCCGGCGGATCGCGCCGCGGAGTTGGAAGCCGCGTTGACCAAAGAGTTGATCGAGGGCGAAGGTGGGTTTCTCTACAAGCAGCTTGGCGAAAGGCTGCAACGCGTGCTCGAACTGAAAGCCGCCAGCGATGCAGCGAGCATTAAGATGCTGCAAGAGCTGGAAGCCATTGTTCAGCAAATCAATCGAGCCAAAGAAGAACCCCAAAGATTGGGACTGACCGAACCTGGGGAGTATGCGCTTTTCACCGTGATTCGCGATCTCGCGAAAACCGCTGATGAAAAGCTGTGCGTGCGAGCGGCACAGGTCATGATGGGCGAATTGCGGCGCGGGCAACACCTGCCGAAAGGTTGGTCGGAAACGGTTGGCGGACGCAAGAAAGTCAGCCTCGCGCTGCAAGTTGCCTCGTGGCAACCAAGCATCAAGGCGCTTAACTTGTGCCCAGAAGATGAAACGGATCCGCCTTTCTTGGCTGCGGCGGTTGATGAATTAGCGCGAACTAGAGAATGAATCTCTCAAAACAGAAAAACGATTTTGTGTACCTGCAAAAGCGGCGGGTGAATTATAGCGTGCGTCCCTCACAAACGGCGCAGCGAGCGAGAATCAAAGTCTCGTCTGCTGGGGTTGAAGTCGTCGTGCCGCAAAACGCCTCTTCAGATAAAGCGGCGTCATTTCTGCGCGCGAATTCAAAATGGGTTCTCAATCAACTGGATTTTGTCAAGCGCATCGGCAGCGTGCGCAAGCAACCCATTTCGCGGCGCGAGCATTCCATCCTTTTTCATGGCAAGCCGACGCGGGTTGAAATAATCACGGAAAAATCGAAGCGCACGTATGGCGTGATTGATCTGATTGATGGCCATATTTTGATTCGTTTGCCGAATCAGAACTCTGTTGATCCGGCTGCTGCACTGGAATCGTGGTTGCGCAAACAAGCGAAAGTAGCATTACATGAACGTATCAAGGCGTGGGCAAAACAAATGCGACAGCGTCCAGGGCGTGTTTATGTGATGGGGCAGCGGACGAAATGGGGCGGGTGCTCGCGTCGTCGAAATCTTTCGTTCAATTGGCGTTTGATCATGGCCCCGCCGGAGGTTCTCGATTACATTGTGGTGCACGAGTTGGCGCATTTGGCCGAGCCATACCATTCGACAAAATTCTGGCTGATCGTGCGGTCATATTGTCCTGAGTTTGAACGCCGCCGAGTATGGCTGCGTGAGCATGAGGAGTTGATGCGTGTGGCCCTATAAAGAGTTCGGCTCGGGTCTTAACAAATCTTGTTTAATATAATTTGCTTTATCGAGGTTCATCCAACCCGAAGATTTTGCACGCACTGTGTGCAAAATTGTTAGGAGATTAAGAATAATAGTCTGAGAAACAAGATTGAATTCGTTGAAGTATTCCAGTTGAGAAAATTCTACGCACTGCGTAGACAATCAGTCTTCGAGCTCAAAAACAAATAAATCGGGGTTAAAAATGAAACCCGTCTCAACCAGCAAAAGCCCTCCTGCAAGACCTGCGGGAAATGATCGCCAGCGCCCGGCAAGACGTGGCGCGTTCAGTGAATTCTGTGCTCGTCATGTTGTATTGGAGAATCGGCCAGCGAATTCGGAAGGAGATTCTGAAAGAGAGGCGGGCGGATTATGGCGAAGAGATTGTGCAGACACTGTCTGCACAATTGGTGGAAGAATTTGGGCCAGGATTCGGCAGGCGAAATCTGTTCATTATGGTTCGATTTGTCGAGGTCTTTCCCAATTCAAAGATTATCGCGACACTGTCGCGACAATTGAGCTGGAGCCATTTCGTCGAAATCATCCCGCTCAAAGACGAGCTTCAACGCGACTTCTACGCCGAGATGAGTCGAATTGAAAATTGGAGTGTGCGCACGTTACGGCAGAAAATCGCTGGTATGCTTTTCGAGCGCACCGCCCTTTCCAAGAAACCAGCGGAGTTGGCCAAGCAGGAATTGGCCGCGCTGCGCGAGGAAAACAAGCTCACGCCCGATATGGTTTTCCGCGATCCGTATTTCCTCGACTTCCTCGGTTTGAAAGACACCTACGGCGAGAAAGACCTCGAAACGGCAATACTGCGAGAATTGGAAAATTTTATTCTCGAACTCGGCGCCGGTTTCTCCTTCGTTGCTCGCCAAAAGCGCATCACGGTGGACAACGAAGATTATCACATCGACCTGCTGTTTTATCACCGTAAGCTGCGGCGGCTGGTCGCAATTGATTTGAAACTGGGAAAATTTCAGGCGGCGGACAAAGGACAAATGGAACTTTATCTCCGGTGGCTCGAAAAATACGAGCAGCAGCCCGGCGAGGAGACTCCGGTTGGTTTGATTCTTTGCGCCGGAAAATTGGAGGAGCATGTCGAGTTGTTGCAATTGAGCAAGAGCGGCATTCGCGTCGCGGCTTATTTGACCGAGCTGCCGCCGCGCAAGTTGCTACAAAAGAAATTGCACGAAGCCATGATGCTGGCGAAGACGCGGCTCGGGCGCGGGCAGTTGCCGGCTATAATTGAACGGTGATCTCGTGGCTGTCGTTGATGAACAGTATCTGTTGTTGCTGGAGCCGAAACCGACGTTGAACACGGGCAATGTGCAAAATGAGTGAACAGTCGTTGAATTGGAGCGTTTGTAGTAACGCCTTAAGACGTGAAGTGTGCGCGGCGAAATCGTGTACTATTTAATCATTGCTTAATTCATAAGCTCAGCGCCAAGGCGCTACTACGAACGCTTACTCACAAAAACGCATACGGCACCGGCAGATCCAGCATCGTCCGCAAGCCGGGTGGTGCTTTCATGATTTTGGGAATGGCGTTGACCAGCGCGGCAATCGTCGCGGTGTCGCCAAAGATGCCGCCGTCGATGCGCATGGAGAGCGGCGGGTTGCCGGCGATCTCGACGCTGTCGTGCGGCTTTTGCGCGCCGACGTGCATTTGCAATTTCAGGGTCAGCCGTTCCAAGCCGTCACTTTGCACGCGCATGGTTTGATGAATGCCGGTGACCTGTCCGACTTCGACGGTCAAATATGGGGTTCTTACACGTCTATCCGCAATCATCGGCTTGAGGCTCTCTTTGATTTCATCCACCGGCCAGCCCATCGAGTTCATGACGGCCAGCGCCGATTCCCGCAGGCCGATGTGCCCGAACGTGCCGGTGGCGGCGCGCTCGCGAAATTCCTTGCGGGTGATGCCGGCGCCGATTTTCTTTTGCAGCGGCAGCCGGCGCTTGCTGGCATCCACGACGCGGGTAGCGGTGATTTTTTTGACTTCAGTACAAACGCCCGTCAAGCACAGCGGCAGAATGTCCATCGAAAATCCCGGATTGACGCCGGTGCCCACAATGGCGACGCCATGCTGTTTTGCCAACGCATCGACACGCTGGCAAAATGCGGGATTGCGTTGGTAGGGATAAAATAGTTCTTCGGTGGAAGAGACAATGTGCGCGCGGCCACGAATCATCATTGCGAGCTGATCTTCGATGCGATCAAGGAACGACAGCGTGGTGTGCAGTACAACATGTGGTTGCCACTCGGCTAAAGCAGCGGCAGCATCGCCGCGCACAACCAAGCCGAGAGGGTTTTGCAAGCCACAAACTTCGCCGAGTTCCTTGCCGATTTTTTGCGGATCGACATCGATGCCGCCAACCAGCTCGACACCGGATTTTTGCGCGAGCACTTTCACGCAGGCCTGGCCGATGGGGCCGAGGCCGAATTGAGCAACACGAATGCGGGTCACGTTTTCCTCCTCAGGTAGGTGCTGTGTTTTTAGTTGGGCCATTGAATCGGTATCACTTCTTTCTCTGTTTCCCGGTCCTGCGCGTTGAATTGGAAAGAAACCGGTGGCAATTGCTGTTGCAAACCCTTTTGGCCCTCGCGCAGAAACACGTAAACGCGGCCCGTGGCCGCGACACCTACCGGGCGACGTACCTTGACCGAGAAGGTGCCTTGAAGGTTGAGGCCATTGCGCCATTCGTAAACTTCGGGACCAAAGCCATCGGGGTCTTCTTGCACAATTTTTCCCTGAACATCAACGCTGTCAATAGAATTGCTGCCTGTAATGACCTGCAGCAACGGGGTGGTGATGGCAAGGTCAAGATCGACGCGCTGATCCCAAGTCAGAGCCACTATCATATCGGATTTTCTGTCGGTATGGATGATCCGGCGCATGGCTTCAACGCTCGATCGGTTCCGGCGCAAGGCAATTACATGCACGAGGGTGGTATCGCCCCAAAGCAGAACCGGATTATTAAAAATCGTAAATGGTTGCACTGGAAATCTGATCGATACATTTGCCGAGCTGATCTCGATATCAGTCACGGTCGAATCTTTCACCATCACTTCAAGCGTAAACGTCCTTTCGAAATTGGGGAGATCATTGCCCGATATATTAAGCAGATCTAACGCCAGCGGATCGAGCAGAACATCGGCCTGCGTGCGCCTATTTTTTTCGTCAAAACAAACCTCGGGGTCTTCGCCGGAATACAATAGTATCAGGCCTTCAAAAACCTCCACGCCGACCGTAAAACAATTTGCGCCGGCGTTTTCCAACGGCACTTGAATGACCGCCCGCAACTGGCCATCGGCGCTGAGAGGAAAATTGCGGCGAATCAACTCACGCCCCAGGGGGCCATTTCCCGTCCGTTGATTGACGGAACGCTCGCGAACGATCACGACGACGCGATCGATGATCTGGGGCGAGGCGAGCATTCCGCTCTTCGCGGCCGCGCCGGAATTGGTCGCGCCGGCAAAACGGATATTGATTTGCAGATCGCCAAAGCGCGAATCGTCGGGACTGGTAAAAAAGCTGCAACCCGGCGTGAACATACTCAAAGCAGCCAAGAGCAAGAGAAGCTGAAAAAGACGTTTCATACGATGTCCTCGTAATCAAAATTGCAGAGCAAATCCTAAACTCACTTCGCCGCCGAGAATCCGGTTGCCATTGAGCGTGCCGATGGAAAAACGGCCGACCGCTTCCATCTGCAGCGACGGCATAATGGCGCCGCGCCAGCCCGGGCCAAGACTGGCGATGGTCGCATCGCCGGCGCCGCTGAGATTCTTGCCGTGAATGCGCACACCGGCGACAGCGAGCAGCGCGCTGTTGCGATTCATCTCTCGTGCCAGCTCGGTAGAGAAATCCAGTTCGTTGCCATAACTTATGAAAAAGGCGTTGTTGAGTGAAAACGGGCTTTTTCGTTTCAGGCGATTTTCCAAAAGAAACGAGGCCTGCCATTTTTCCAGGGCCCAAATGCCGGCGAGGCTGAATTGGATTTTGCCGTCGGCTTGAAAAACCTCGACGCCCCTGGATTGGTCTTTGCCATACCACGTGTATCCGACGTCGCCAAAGACGCGGCAGCGTTCGCTGATGGTCCGGTCAAATCCAACCGAAACGCTGATTTCAGGCCCCGGACGATACTTCGCGGCTCCAGATAGCGGCACATAAGCGCCTTTATAGACGCCGCCGATTGAGCCGCCAAGCACCCATTGGCCCGCTTCCGCCGCGGCGGCGAGGTTCGCGCTCACTTCCACGCCGCCGCCAAAATAACTCGTCGGCATCGCCAATGCGTGCGCAGTAATTTGCTGTGCGACCAAAGTTTCGCCAGCCTCGAGTGATTTCGGGCCGGAGGGAATGCTGACGCCGAAATTGAGCAGGGCGCGCTCTTCGCCGAGAATCAGCGCGGTCGAGATTTTCGTGTCGGTGAATGCCGTCAGCTTCGAAGAAAGCTTGGCGCGGCGCGCTTCGGCGCGAGTCGGCGTATTGAGCAGACTCACGCTGAAACGCTCGCTGACGGGATAATTGATCAGCAGCGGCACGACGATCTCGTCCAGCCGTTGCTCATTCCCCGAAGTCCAGCGCTGAAAAATCGCGCCGGTTTGGAAGGATGGACGCTTGATGAAGTGGGAGCTCTTCACTTGGCCATAGAGCGCCGTGGCCGAGCAAAGCAAAAGCAAACTGAAGTATCGCATGGCAAATTCGTTCATGGCAAGTCAAGTCTGATGATCAGCTCGCCGCGGAGGCCGAACGTATTCAAGCCTTCGAGCAGCGGTTGGCGCTGCTCGTTCGCGCCAGCTTGCGCGGCGGCGCGGGATAGGGTTGCGGCAACGCGCGCCTTGTTGGCAAAACTGAACGCCGGATTGCTGTTGAGCGCCGACCGCACGAGACGCTGTTGGCGTTGTTGCGCCGCGGCCAACGGCCCGGCAGCGCGCGCGGGGCCGCGACGCGATGGACGCGAGGGCCGGAGATGTTGGCTCAGCAAGCTGACGCGACGGAGCTGCAATTTGGCGTTGTTGAATTGGGGGTCAATAGAGATCGCCTGCTGAAATTCTTTTTGCGCCGCGCCAAAGTCACCGCGGTCGCGCGCCTCCAACCCGCGCGAGTAAGCCAGGAACGCCAGCAAATTTTCCGTCGGAATCGTCAAGATCGCATCTTCTTCCGCCTGGGTGAGCGTGATGCCAAGCTCGTCGATCACCTTGAACACCAGGCTTTTTTCCAAACGGAAGAAACGCGCCAGCTCGCCGGAGGTTTCGTCGACGGGCTTCGAGATTCGCGCGGCGACATCGGAGAGATTGGCATCGAGACGCAAGCGGCCGCCGGCGAGATCGAGAAAGCTGCCCTGCACAACCTTTTTGGCGCCGAGCAATTGGCCGACGCGCGGCGCGGTTTGCTCATCCGCCAAACCGCTTTGGCCGAGCCCCATCTCATCCATCAACACTTGCATGCGGCTGCGCTCGACCACGGTGAGCGCAGCCGCCTGGCTGAGGTCGGTGATGACCATATCGGCCAAGCCTTTCGCGAGCGGATCGAAGCCGGCATTGCCGCCGAGGTTGCGGAAATTGAGCACGGCGACGGAATTTTCCGGAAAGCTCTGCGGATCGATGGCGCGCTCTTGCGCCAGAGCTTGCCGCGCATCGAGGCGCAATTTGGCCTGGATCGCCGCATCGAGGCGGGCGCTGAGCTGGTCCCGCGCGTCCGGATCTTTGATGCGCGGGTAGGTGCGATAAATTTGAGTGGCCTCGTCAAGCCGGCCCAATGCTTCGTAAGCCGCGCCGAGATAAACCGCGGTCGGGCCGTCGTCCGGTTGGCGCTGCCGCACTTTTTCCAAAATCAGCGCCGCGTTTTTGTAATTCTTCATTTCATAAAGAACGATGCCGAGATCACGAACCGCCGCCGTGTTCAGCGGATCTTCTTTCACGGCCAGCCGCAATGCGGCCAGGGCTTTTTCGTAATCGTCGTTTTCCAGCGCGTCGCGGCCGCGATTGTAATGGGATACCGGTCCGGCGCAGGAGGTGAGGAAAACGGCAAAAAGCAAAAGGCAAAAGGCAAGTGGCAAGCGGTAAGTGGCAAGTAATTTCATGGCGTTGATCTCTCTAAGGTGCTTAAACGCTGTTTGGCCTGGGTGAAATTGGCATCTTCGGCAAGGGCGTCGCGAAATTTTTTCTTGGCGTTGGCGAGATCGCCGCGATCTTCATAAGCGACGGCTTGGGAATACAGCATGACCGCGGAAAATTTCACATTGCGCAAGTTGTCGAGTTTGGCAATTTCGCTGGCCGAAAGCTGCAGCGCCAGTTCTTTAACTAGCTTTTTGTTGAGCGCCTTGACCAGATCAAAAAGCTGATTCTCTTTGCCGGTCGCTTCTCCGGCTTTGAGAATGCGTCCGGTTTCCACCTCGACGATGCGCGCGTCGAGGCGGATTTTGCCATTGGGCAGATAAACGAAACTGCCGAGCAACAGATGCTGCGCGCCAACCAGCTTGCCGACTTGCTGCGCGGTTTTTTCGTCAATCATGTCGGCCTGCGCCAGCTTCATCTCTTCGATGACGCGCAGCAAATCCGCGCGCTCGACCAAGTTCAGCCCCTGCAACTGGCCCAGCTCGCTGCTGAACATTTGCGCCAGGCCCTTGCGCAACGGCTCCAAGCGCTGGCGGTCCGCGAGGCTGTTATTGTCGAAATCTAAAATTCCGAGAGTGGACTGCGCGAAAGAAGATGAAAAAGAAAAAAAGAGAAGAAGAAACGGAAGTTTGAAAAGGCGGAGGTTCATGACGTCCTTTCTCGTTCAAAGTTGCAAACTCGTAGCTGATCCTACCACGGATTCGCCGTGGCATTTAAAAATATACAACTTATTTTTAAATTTTCAATCAAAAATTTGCAATTTTAAATTTCAAGTTTTTTCCAAGCGGTTGGCAACCTCATACGCCGCAACGCCGAACGCCACCGCCACATTGAGCGAAATTTTCATGCCGCGCATCGGCAGCGAGATAATGGCATCGCATTGCGCGAGAATGTCCGGTGCGATGCCGTTGTACTCATGCCCGATAATCAGCGCGAGCGGAAATTGATACGCGGCACTGCGGTAATCCACGCTATTCGACGCATTCTCCAGCGCGATTATATAATAGCCCTCACTCTTTAGTTTAGCCACAGCCTCGCGCGTCTGGCGAAAATATTCCCACGGTACATTTTCCTCGGCGCCGAGCGCGGCTTTGCGAATCTCCTGGCGCGGCGGGGTGCCGGTCATGCCGCAGAGAAAAAGCTTGCCGACGCCGGCCGCATCCGCCGTGCGAAAAATCGAGCCGACGTTGTGCAGGCTGCGGACGTTGTCCAGCACGGCGACGAATGGGATTTGGCTCAAAGCGTAATTGCCCTCGTTTTCATTTTCGAGGATATTGGCCGGTCACTCCAAGTGACCGGTCAATCATTCGATCACTCAATATACTCGTTTCGGGTTGGAATGTGAGTCATTGCGAGGCGTCCCGCTTTTCAGCGGGACAATCTCATAATTTTAAAAAGATTGCTTCGCTGAGAAACGCTCGCAATGACAGCTACAAAATAACCCTTAATGAGTATATCACGCCGCCGGTGCCAATCCTTCCATCGGCTGTTCTCCCGTCGAAGTGATGGCTGCCGGTGCCGGCTCCCCCGCGCGCTGGTGATACAAATCCAACTGGCTCGCATACGTCGTTAGCCGCAGCAGCGTGCGGAACACCATATAAACTTGCTGCCACACGAAAAGCATGATGACGATAAGCGCATTCGGCGCGGCGAGGCTGTTGGCAATGGGGTTGTAAATCACCAAGGCGACCGCGCCAACGAGCAGCAGCAAAAGCGCCAGGCCGAAGGTGTATAGAAAATTTCCAAAAACGAATTTCAAACCTTGCAGCAACGACGTGCGCATCTTACGCTCATCGGTCAGCACCGCATGAATGCGGGCGTAATCCAAAATCATGGCGAACAAAAGAAAGCCGATTTGCCTTAGTCCGATCTTGATCCAGCCGCCCCAATAGGTGAGGTTTTGGTACGGATCGCTGCCGAAGATCAAGCGCTGCACGCCGGTTTCGAGATATTGCAAACAGAACAAAACTGCAAAAACCGGCAAGCTCCACAAGGTTAACCTGACAAAGCGCCCAAAGTATTTTGCCGAGTTGCCCCAAAAGAAAGCGGCGTTATATTTCTCGCCGCCGGCAAAAGTGGCAAACGCGCCGCCGGACAACAACAGCGTGAAGAGCCAATTGGCCGCGGGCACGATGAGGATCAATCCCATAAACGCCGGAACGACGCCGTCGGTATATTTGAAAAATTCGATCAGAAAATCCATATCCAACGGCCCGCCGAGTTTGGCGGCCATCTGACTATTACCGGCAAAACTTTTCAGGATCGAGCGCAACGGCAGCAGCAACAACAAGCCAAAGCAAAGATTCGCTAAATAGAAAACGGCCACCATGCGCTTGTTCGCCCGCACTTGGGCGAAGCCGGATTTCAAGCTGTGCAAAATCATTTCTTTTTCTCCTCGCGATGCCTGGTTGTGACACTTGACGAATCAAAATTAGAAATTAATCGCCGAGAACAAATTCATAAACTCCGGCTGGTCGAGCAGAAATTGCATCCAGAATAGCCAGCGCACCGATAGCTTGTTCACGCCGAGACTCGAGCCTTCGACCGCTTTGCTGTTGTTGGTGTAGTTGAGGTCGAGCGGAATTTTGTTGTCCGGATCGACGGTGGCCGAAACCAGTTTATTGGGCTTGGTGTAGCGAATTTTCTTCCAGAAATCCTGGCCGTCCCACTTTTCGCGCACTTTCTCGCCGCCCTCAAACGTCGCGACAATTTCCACTGGAAATTTGAACGCGCCGAGCCGGCGCACGTCGACGCCGCTTTCATACATTTTCGGCTTGCCTTTGGCTGCAATTGAATCACCGGAATGGCTTGTGCCGTTGGTCATGCCCGAGTCCGGCCTGGCGACGGATAGCGTGAAATCATAGCCTTCGACTTTTTTAATCTCGCGGGAAAAAACACGGTCGACGCTGTAATCGAGAATTGCATTGGAATAGAACGCCTGATCAAAGAACCAATTCAAATCCTCGCCGGCGACTTCGTTGATGACGTTGAAAAAATCCCGCGACTTGGGATGCTTGAAGCGCCAACGCTCGACGTAAGTGCGCATGGCTTGCTGCATCTTCTCTCTGCCGAGATGGTTTTGCAGCGTAGTCAACAGCACGCCCGGCTTGGCGTAGGAATTGGCGCCATAACTGTTGCCGCCATAGAACTCCCAGGCTTTGCGCATAATCGGATCGAAATCCGGGAAGAACGCATATTGGCCGCGTTGAAATTGCAGATCGTTGATTTTAATGCCCAATAAATTGATGGCATCGCCGATGGGCCCGTACTTGTCGTTCATGATCTGAATTTCGGTGTACGTGTTGATGCCCTCGTCCATCCAGCTTTCTTCAAACTCGTTGGAGGCGAGCAGATGATACCAGAAATTATGGCCGAACTCGTGGATGATCACCAACTCAACAGCGCGCAAGCCCTCAGGCATACCATAAGAGGTGCCGGCCGTGATCAACGTCGGATATTCCATGCCGCCGGAACCGCCGGCGCCGCGGCGCGGATCGACGACGGTCAGATTTGGAAACGGATAATCACCGTACCAATTTTGAAAATACTCCACCGCGGCTTTGGCCGCCTCGACATGGCGCGGGCCTTGATCAGCGTGATCCGGCTGCATGAGCACGCGAATATCCACGTCTTGCGTATTGTCCTTGAACTCGATAAATTCGGGGCTGGTCGTCCAGGCGAAATCGTGGACGTCTTCGGCGTGATAAAAATGCGTCGCGGTGCCGTCGCCGTTGTTTTTCTTTTCGACTTCCAGTCCGGTGGCGCCGAGGATATTTTTTTCCGGCACGGTCATGCGAACGTTATACACGCCATAATCGGCGAAGAATTCGGAATTGGCGTGGAATTGGTGGCAATTCCATTTGCCGTCGATGTACACGCCGATTTTGGGAAACCACTGGGCGACAAAAAAATATTCTTTCTTGGCGCCCGTGCGCGCAAACGGCGGCTGCGGCAGCTTGCCGGTGAAATCGATATGAACGATGATGGAATCGTTGGGCTTTAGCGGTTGAGGGAGCGGCAGCCGAAATACGGTCTTGTCATCGGGATTGCCGTCGTCGGGTTGGATAAACTCCATGCCGCCGGTCAAATCATCGCCGGAGGTCAAAGTGATTTTGTTGACCTCGATGAACCCCCAACCGTCTTTGTCGATCTTATTGCCGCGACTGACGCCGCCGGATTCTTTCATGAAAGTGGACTTGTGATTTCGGAAGGCGTTGAGATACAAGTGAAACTGCAGCTCGGTAATCGTGTCGCCGGATTTGTTGAACCACTTCAATGTTTCGTTCCCGTGCAACATTTTTTTATCGGCGTCGAGCTTGACGTCGATATCGTAATTGGCAAGGCGCGGGCTGAGCGGCTGCGAAAAAATGACCGGCTAGGCGAAAACGTTCGAACCAAAGAGCGCCGTCAAACCGAAGCCAGCCAACCTGCCAAGGCAGCGGGTGTGGAACATGACTCCTCCTCCGAGTGATTTGATTTGTCGCGTGACCATTTTGCCTAACCTGTTGTGGATATATATAGAAATTTTGCACGCTTTGCAAGCCTTATTTTTAAATTCACTTAAATGTTGCCGGTGCTCCGCATTTCGCCGCGGCTGTCGATATTTTCATCTTGTTTTTTCAAGGAATTTATGGTACGATATAATAAAATAAATTAACTTCAGTTTTGCAATGCTAAAACACGGCACACAAATCGGGTTGAAAGAATGAGTCTACGCCGCGTCAAAAACCGGCAAGAGCTTGAGCAAATCGCGAAGATGCTCAAGCGTTTTTACGAAGAGCGCCCGGATTCTTATGGGTTGATGGATCGCGAGCAAGCGGCGTATGAAGCCTACGCCGAGGTGATCAAACGCAACACTTCGCCAGGCGGTAGAGTGCTCGATCTCGGCTGCGGCACCTATCGCACGCCGTTGCTGATTCACCAGCGCGGCTTTGCGACGACGGGCTGTGATTTTTTCAGCGCCGAAAAACTGCGTGAATATCGCGCCCAACTGCCGGCCAACGGCCCCGAGCTGGTTGCTTATGACGGGGCGACCCTGCCGTTCGAGGACAGTGCCTTCGACACGGTTGCCTCGCTTTGCGTCTTCGAGCACATCACCAACGTCGAAGCAATTCTTGCCGAGATCAGCCGCGTGCTCAAATCCGGCGGCCGCATGATCATCATGGGTCCCAATCTCTCCGGGCCGCATCGGGCGGCTCTGGCGATGACCAAACTCTTGAAAGGGCAAACGCGCTATGGCCCCATGTCCTCGTTGGGCGAGTGCCTCACGATGTTCATAACTTCGCTCAAACTCGCCGTCGAGCTGAGTTTGGCGCGCGCGCCCAAATTTGTTTATATTTTCCCATTGAGCAAAAATGGCAAAATTAATTTCGAGCAGCCGGATGACGATGCCATTCATTTGAATTGCCCTCTTTCATACAAAAAATGGTTTAACCAAAATGGCTTCGTTTTAAATCAATATAACGCCGGCGCCGGAGAATCGCCTCTCACCCGCGCATACAATCGCCTCTTCCCTTCGTTGGCGACGACCATCCAAATCGTCGCGCAAAAAGACAATTAAGACAAAATAAAACTTCTGCTAAATCCATGAAGTGCTGGTATTAAAATTGATTGATTAAGGCAACGGATTTACCCTTATATATGCCAGTATACGAACGATGCAAAATTGATGAAATTAGGGTGTCAAATTGTAGGCATTTTGGACAAAATTCAACAATTCTCATTTTTTCATATTCGGGAGCTTTGCATGAAATCGATTTGGTTGCCGCGCCTCGGCATTGTCCTCACTTCCTTCCTGGCCGTTGCCTGTCAAAAAGAACCAATCATTCAAAAGCGCGCTAATTTCGAGCCTTATCTTGGAGAATCGACAAGCGTACTAGGCCGCGGCCTCGTCGCGCTGCCAACCGAGCACGGTATTTTTTTGAGCTGGCGCTGCCTGCCGGAAGATAGCAGCGGCACAGTTTACGAAATTTATCGGCACACGCTTGGAGCCGGCGATGGCACGGCGCAAATGATCAAACAGACGCCGCTAACGAATTTTATTGATGACAGCGTGAAAGCCGGAAGCCGCTATGTCTACGAAGTGCGCGCGGCAGACGAAAAACCAACGAAGCATTTTGCCGAAGTGCAAATCGCAGTTGAGGCGAATGCGCCATCACGGCCGGATTCATTTACAGGCGCTCTAATTTTCGATCTCGGTAGGCCGTATCTCGATGCGCAGCTCGTCACCGGCGATTTGAACGGCGACGGCGAACGAGAGATCGTCATCAAGCATATCAACAATTGGGACGTCGATCCCTCGCCGAAATTTTGGCAAGAGTCAAAAGATACCTACAAAGTAACCGCATTTCTCAAGAACGGCACACCGCTGTGGACGATCGACTTGGGTTGGGGCATTGAAGCCGGCGTGTTTTATTCGCCGATGGTGATCTGGGATATCGACGGCGACGGCCGCGCCGAAGTGTTGATCAAAACCAACAAGTCTTCCGATCCGAAAGATTACAGCAGCGAGCGCTTGAGCGTGCTCGACGGCGAAACCGGCGCGGCCAAGCACGAAGTGCCGTGGCCCCACGCCGGCGGGCTTGGCGGCGATTACAACAGCAACAGCCGTAATTACATCGCCATCGCACATCTCGACGGAAAGAATCCTTATATTGTCGTTGCCCGCGGCTTGTATGAAAATCAGCGGCTCTATTGCTATGACCACAAGCTGCAAAAAATTTGGGAGCGCGTGATCGCTGACGGCACTCACAGCTCGCACAGCCTGACGATTGCCGATGTAGACGACGACGGCAAAGAAGAAATCATGTGGGGCGAGCATTGCATCACCGAGGGCGGCAACGATTTGTGGACGATCAAAGAGCGCATGCCGTACTCCGGCCATCCCGACATTGTTTACGTGGCCGACGTTCTGCCGTCAAATCCCGGCAAGGAAGTTTATTTCTGCCGCGAAGGTTGGTACGGACAAAGGAATAGAAGAATCGGCATGATGTTGGCGAACAATCGAGGAGAGATCATCTGGGCGCATTGGTATTATCGCCACGTCGACGGCGGCTGGGTTTCGAAGATCATCCCGGATACGGAAGGCATGCAATGTTACGCGTTTGACATCGGCGGCAAAAAGATCAGCGAGCACGGCGTGAAAATCGATACGGTCTACCAATACGTTTTCACCCCGGAAGGCAAAATCATCGCGCGGCCGAGCATGCACGGCAGTTTTCCGGTGGATTGGGACGGTGACGGCGTGCGCGAAATTTGCCTGCGCAACGGCAAAGTGAGCCGATTCAACGGGCCGGTCATTGCCAAAGTCGATTCGAATACGATTTTCGGGGCCGACCTGTTCGGCGATCATCGCGAAGAAATCGTCGCGGCGCCGGCAAAAGATGGCAAGGTTTATATTTATTTCAATACCGCGCCGCTGGCAGCGCCGCCGCGTCTCACTCCGCTCGCCGATCGCCAGTATCGCAACGACGTCTCGCGCACCGCGATGCAGCACAATTTGATTCCCTTTGAAAGCGGAACGCTGTCACCGCGCGTGACGCGACTCTCCGCCGCAGATTCCGTAACGCAGACTGCCAGTCTGCAGACAAAGCCAGAATAAAGTCCACTTATACAACTAAACTCAGAAAAAAACTCTGGCTCACGGAATTGGAACAGCCCACGGAAGATTCTCTAAAAACTAATTCCGTGAGCTGTTCCATTTCCGTGAGCATTAATTCTTTTATGAGAAATCCCAAATGATCGATGCCTCACTTCATGCTGAGCCAACGTCTCGACGACTCAGTTTGGCGGATTTCAAATATCTGCCATTGATCTTGCTGCTCAGTTTCGGTTTGAATATTTGGGGCAATCGCTGGGGCGCGCCCAACTATTGGCATCCGGACGAGATCGCGCAGCGCGCCTACAACATGTTTGCCGAGCGCGAGCCGAATCCGCATCACTTCGCGTATGGCGGCTTGCACTATTACACCATTTGGATCGGCGCGGTGCTGCCGGTCAAAGCCTACGAGCGCTTGGTCGATCCGCCTCCGCCTGGAATTGTCACTCCCGAGGGCAGGCAGTGGATCGTGCGCGAGCAAGCCCGTGTCATTCAGATGGCCCGCACCCTCTCCGGCATCATGTCTGTGCTCGTGGTGGGGTTAGTGTTTATTATGGGGTCAACGCTCTTCGATAAGCGCGTCGGTTACATCGCCGCGCTGCTGCTGACGGTGTCGATGTCGTTCGTCACCATCGCGCATTTTTCCACCGTCGATGCGCCGTCGAATTTTTGGTATTGGCTGGCGTGTGCATTTTCCCTCTTCATCTGGAAACGCGGCACGTGGCCGTGGTATTTTTTGGCCGCCCTTACTGCGGGTTTGGCCATCGGCGTGAAAACCGACCGCTTGATGATTCTGTTTCCGCTCCTGATTTCTCATTTCATGCGGCGGGAAAATCGGCAATGGAGCAAGCTACTGTGGTTCGTTATTCTCATTCCGCTTGGCTTCGTGCTCGCCAATCCGGCGCTGCTCATGTCGCCGTTTGAATTTCTCGACGGCTATTCGCGTGATTTGTTTTTCAACAAGGCGCGCGGCGTGCCTGGACAGACTTCTTATCTTACCATGCTTGTTCATGCCAAATCCGGATTGGGATGGCCGCTGTTTATTGCCGCGCTCGCCGGCGTCGCACTCGCGCTTTATCATCTCGTGCGGCGCCAGAATACCGCCGCAATTGCCTGGCTTCTCGTCACATTTGCGCCGTATTACGTGATCTTCGGCTCCGCCTCGGAAATCGCCTTGTGGTATCTCCCGATTTTCTTCCCCGGCCTGATGATTTGCGCCGCTTACGCCGCCGTCGCGTTAATGGACACTTTGCCACAGCGCGCCACTGTTGCCGTCAAAGCCGCCGTCGCGGTGATTTTTGTGTACTCGTTTTTGCATAGTCTGTCCATCGCCTTGCAGTTCTCCAATGACTCGCGTTATTTAGCCAAAGAATGGATCGAGCAAAACGTTCCGGCCAATGCGACCGTCGAAATGTTGGCGCGCGGCCCGGCGGTGTCGCGAGAAAAGTACGAGCTGGTCAACCCGCCACCGGACAAAGAGTTTTACGAGTTCGCGAGGCAATGGCACAACAACTTGAACAACGACCGGCTTTACCAACAAATCCGCACCGCCATCCTCGATCTCGAAAGATGGTATGAGCAGCGTTCCGGAACCCCGGCGCGCGACGAGCCTTATGTGGGTTGGTTCGATGCCATCCCGGCGATGTACGAAAAACCCAATGACGCTTCACCCAACGCGAATGGCGTTGAGACTTCGCGGCCGGATCATATTGTCATCATCGAGTATTTGCAGCAAAAAAGCCTGGCCACATTGCAAGCCCCCAACTCCGGCTATAAGCTCGCCGCGCAATTTCACTACGCCGCGCCTTTCGGCTTGAAACCGGTTTTCGATTTTGTCAACTCGCCGGTGTATGTGTTTGAGAGGGAGGGGATGGAGAGATAATTGGTTAAAATTCCCTTGTGCGTTGGCAAAGCCAAGATTGACCTGTCTCACTCCTCGCGCCATTGTGCCTCAAAGGATATGGTTGCCTCGTCGTTGCCATAGCGCAACTCTCCCTTCATGCTCTTGAGATCATCGGAGAGCTTCGTCTTGAGTTGCGCTGGCGTGTTTTCAGCTTCGACTTCATTCAGCACCAAAGTTTTTTGCACGGGATCGAATCTTCCCCGGAATTTTATCTGACGCCCCGTCTCTGACTCGTCACCTTTTATGATCAATTTCGCTTGGACAGTTCCAGTCGATCCCTTCTGCAATACCAGTTCGCCGGTTTTGTCGCCGATTTGTGCCGGCCATGCGCCAAAAGAAAAATTGGTAGGCACTAGCGGGTATTCGACAATCGTCATTCCTCCGGCCGGCGCGGTTCGTTCGATTTCGAGCGGCTCAAAATCCGGGGCCTCGAGTTTTATCGTCAGCTTCTCTTGCGGTTTTGCCATGTAAGTCACTGGTGCCGATCCCATGGCTTGGTCATTGACTGTGATCGAAGCGCCTATGGGGATGCTGCGAATCACCACCTGGGCTTGGGTGGGCTCGCTTGATGGCATGCTCGATTCCATCGCGTTGGATGTTGCCGGCATACCGGAAGAAGAAATTGACAGCAACGATTGGTGCATGTATCCACGCAAGCTGCCGCTTTCGATCTCATACCAATCGCCGGATTGTGCTAGAATTTTGACTCGTTGTTTGTTAGGCAATCTCCCGACGCGCCGTGCGGAAGTGGATGGTGTCGAGCGCACCGTTGCTCCTTGCGGCGCTACGATCGTCGCCCAGCTTGCTTCGGGGTTAGTTTCCTCTACTGCGTGGCCTTTAATATTCAGCACCTGTTTGATCTGGGGAATGACGGAAAACCAGCCGTTGGCCTCACCGACCCACCAGATCAATCCCGCGAATAATACGAAAACAAGAAAACGGCGAGAGTTGGTGTTGCCGCTGCGCGTGGCTTCACGGCATAATGCCACAACCAGGCCGATGATCGCGCCCAATAATGCCCAGCTCAACAATGGGTTCCACGCCGGCAAAGCGCGTTCGACGATTAACCTCAAGCCCGCGCCGCCGGCAACGAGCCAATAGAGCAGGTTGAAGCCGGCGTAGTGCGCGATAAGATGGGCCAGTCCAAAACAAACGATCGCCGCCAAGATTAAGCGCAATGTATGTTTTGCAAGACGTTCCATCCTTGCCGCCTTTCAGTTAAATAGATGAATCATCTATAATTTTTTTATTCTTCCCCACATCCAAAAGAAAAGATAAATCGACAGGAGCAAAAAGCCGGCATATTGTATAGGCGCTGAAGCGCCAAACTCGACGAACCGTTGCGCCAGCGTTTCCCAGCTCGTTCCGGATATCTTTATAGTTCGGCGTTCAAGAGCTGCCGGGTGGTTATAAATCAACGAAGCGCGCATCGCTGCCGCGATGATTGCGCCAAAGATCGCCCCGGCCATGATACGGCGCAAACGCGCGTTCGCAGTCATCTCGCCTGCCTTCTTGGCGATCGCGCCGGTACCGATCAGCAGTTTGCCGATGCCGTGGAAAAATGCGGCGATGCCGGACCAAATGGCGCGGAAGACGCCGCCAGCGCCGGCCGCTACTTTGCCGCCGACACCGTAAGGAACGCTGAAACGGCATGGAATTTCCAGCGCACCATTGGCGGCATTCGTTTTCAGATGCAGCTTGAAATCGTGCTTGCCGGTGTCAATCGTTTCCGTGGTTCTAACCGTTACCGTGATTTGATTATTGTTGCCCTCGATTTGATGCGTGGAGAGTTTGATTTGAAACGAGACGCCTTCGGGATCGATGCTGCCATGCAGATAGCCTCGGCCACGATTCACCACAGAAATCGAAAGAACTTTTTCCTGGCCCGGAGCAATTTTCTTGAAATCCAGATGACTTGGCGCCACCGTGATTTGGGGATGCGGCAAATCCGCTTTGAGCAAGTGCAGAAAATCTTCCAAACCTTGATCTTGATTTTTAAACGCGGCTTTGCGCTTGTCCCACTCCGTTGCAAAATTGCCGAACCGCGAATTGCGCAGCCACGCCGGAATCAACCCGGAATAAAGTTGCTCGCGACCAGCGCTCCAATTGCGCTCATTCCGATCGATTTGTTCGGCCAGCTCTTGCGGCGTGCGCGCGCTGTATCCCGGCAACAGCAAATACGGGCGCGCCGGATCCAACCAGCAAATCACTTCCATTAAGCGTTCTTCGATTGACAAGCCGCGCTTTTCAATGGTGTCCTTTATTCCCTCCGCATGCGCTTTATTCTCTTCGGCGACCCACGAGATCAAAAGCGCGGCCTTGCGACCAATAACCTCTTTGCCACGATCCCAATGCTCGTGCAACATGCCGGCCAGTTCCTGCAACGAATACGCGGCGAGACCGGGTCCGACGAGAAAGGCGTTCTCGCGGCGTTTGGCCTCTTGCGCTTTGGCCTCACCACGAACTTCAACCTCTTCGCCTTTCAGCCAGCGGGACACTTGCTCATAACCCCAGCGATCATCGATGGCATTGGTCAACAAGCCGCGCAGCAATTGTCGGAAGCGCGGCGAAAAAGAATCCGGAATCTGCACCCGGCTGAAAGTATGAGCGTCCATAATCGCCTCGTCGGTCCAGCCGGCAAACGGGCTTTGGCCTTTGGCGAGTGCCAAAAGCGTAATTCCGAGCGCGTAGTAATCTGTCTTGATGTGAACTTTGCCGCGAAAAAGCTCCGGCGCGGAAAACTCCGGTGTCTTGTGGCCGGTCGTGGCGCGCAGCTCTTCGCCTTCTTCCATGATCGAGCTGATGCCGAAATCTCCGAGCACGACGTCGGTTTTGTCGGCGTTGCGATAGAAAAAATTCGTCGGCTTCAAGTCGCGATGCACGATGTTGTGTTCGTGGCAGAAGCGCAGCGCATTGTTGATTTCACGCAGGATGGCGGTGATTTTATTTTCGTCGAGGCGTTGCCCCGGCTCGTAAACGCAGCCGCCGCGGGCATATTCCATCACCTCATAAAACCGTCCGCCCCATTCGGCGAAAGCGAAAACTTTAATAATGTCTTCGTGTTCGAGACCTTTAAGGCGCGCGACAATTTCGCGTTTGGGGCGAAATTGCGGCTTATAAAGCTTGACCACCACTTCGCGATTGTTCGCGTGGTGATCGCGACAGAAATAAACGGTCGCTTCACCGCCTTTGGCACTCAAGAGCTTCATCACTTCGTAGCGCTCGTCGATCCATTCGCCGGCGCGAACATCGGTGGCGAGCCCCGGCTCTGCGCTCTCGGACATGCGTTTCGTCGGCGCGGCGCCGCCCGGCATGCGCAGGGTTGGCGCGGCTCCAGGCATGCGTTTGGTTTCGTCAGCCATTTTTCCTCTTTGACAGTTTCTTAGAAATTTTCAAAAATTTTCAATCAAAACCAGCGTGATATTATCCTGGCCGCCATTTTCGCTGGCGAGCTCGAGCAATTTTTCTCCTCGCTCCGGCAATGTCATCCCCTCACGCAAGACCTTTTCCATCGCCTCGATTTGAACCATCTCGGAAAGTCCGTCGCTGCACAAGAGCAAAACGTCGCCACTGCCAAAACTGACGTTCGATTCGACCTCCGGCTCGCACTTCATGTCGGGACCGCCGCCGAGGCTGTTCATAATGGCGCGTGAAATGTCTTTCTCTTCGATGCCGTAGCGCGCCATCATCCCGGCGAAAGAATGGTCTTGTGTCAATTGTTGCAAAAAGCCGTCGCGAAAGCGGTAAAGCCGGCTATCCCCGGCATGAAAACGAAAACACTTGTCGCCGCGCAACAACACGCCGACGAGCGTGCAACCCAGATCTGCCGCCGCAGGGGTGGTCTCGGCGTAGCGATGAATGGCCTCGTTGGCAGCGAGAATGAGATGGTTGAGCTGTTGCTGAATTTCCGCCGCCGTCATATCTGGCTTCATATAATGAGGAAATTGCTCCGCCAGCGTTTGCAGCGCCATCCGGCTGGCCACCTCGCCGGCTTCGTGGCCGCCCATGCCGTCGGCAATCGCAACCAACAAGCCGGGATGCTCGAGCACCTCAGCGCCGTCCGGCAAATTCAACGTCACGCCGCCGCAATTTTCCGAAATGCCGGCGATGAGAAAGCGGTCTTCGTTGATCTCGCGAACCTTGCCAACGGCGCTGGTTCCGTAAATGTGCAATGCGCCCATAATTCGTTAGCCTGTTTGCCGGTTAACCGGTTAGCCAGTTAACCGGTTTGCCGGTTAATTGATAAACGGGCAAACCGGCTAACAGGCCAACCGGCCAACGTTGTTTTAACACCTGAAAATGAACGTCGTCATCGCCATTTTGATCCGATCGTTGGCGTTGATCTCTTTGAGCATGCCAGCTTGCACGAGAACGTCGTTAACCCACGTCGGATTGGTGGCGGACTCGGCGCGCACCAGCCATTTATTGCCTTGCAAAATGAACGTCGCATGTTGGCGTGAAATGTACTCGCTGTTGGGCGCCGGCGAGAGATCGACGTCGCCCGGCCTTCGCGGCTCGCGGCCGACGGTGGAATTGTGCGCAATGGTGAACGGGGGAATATTGGTTTGCTCGCATATCAACTGCGCCGTCATCATGGCCATGCGCTGCGTGGCTTGGGGCTGAACTTTTGGTGGCGCCGGGGGCGATGGCGTCGTTGCGCCTTGAGCTCCGGACATATCAACGGATGCTGGTTGCGCCGGCTCTTTGCTCGTCGGCTTCACGCGGCTGATGTCTTCGCCGCAGTTGGCACAGTAAGCTTCCTGTGGATGGTTTTCGTGTTGGCAAACTTTGCAGATTTTGATCATTCCACGCATGGAAAAATCTCCTAGCCTGTAAATGCGTCGAGCCTTCATTACAATATTTCAGGAAATTGCATGAAGCCTTTCTGAGAAAGTCCGACTATGCCTTCCGAGGCTTTGGTTTCTTTGCCAAGTTCAAAGCAGTGCATAATTGTGAAAGTCCTTTGTCAAAATCGCCAAATTTCAAGTGTATCGTATCTGCTAAAATGCTCGGCAACTCAGTTTTTCCCAAACGGCAGGGTATAATCTTTTTATGTAGGGAAATGGCATTCTTCAATTCTTTATTGACCCAGGGCGATCTACTAGCCGTATCAGACCAGATTAGCAGGAAAGTATTGCACCATCTTAAGCCATCACTGATGCGTTCAGTTAAACTATCGCCAGGATGAATGTTTTTAAGATCAACCCACACCTCTGCACCCGCGGCATTCAGTTCCGCTTCTAAGCGCTTTACTAGAGCCTTATCTTTCCAAGCGTGGCTGATAAAGACTTTTGGGGTTGTAACTCGTCCCCGTTTCTTTGTAATAAGGGGAGGCAACTTTTTGTCGGTTGGTTTCGATTTCGTTGAATTGAGATTACGGTTTTTATTATTAGTAGATGCCACGCCCTTAGTGACCGTAAATCGACATTTCACCCACTCATCACCATTTTTCGCATTGGTTCCAATACGTAAAAAAAACTCACTATCCCCAGGTTCAATTTTCTTTGGTACTTTAACGGTAACAGCAATTGGATTATCACGGTTTTGGATCCGGTACCTTGAAAGTGTAACATGCACAGGTTCGAAACAGTCAACACGAATTTTACCACAAAGATAACCACGCTCCTTATTGCTAATAGTTATCCAGAGCGATTTTTGTTCGCCACATGTGATTTCTTTGAAATCTAAAGCTTTAGGGGTAACTTTGATTCGGGGAGAAGATAGTTCTTTATCTAGAACATGAAGAAACCATTCCAAGGCTTGATCGCGGTCTTTGAAATTCTCTTTACGTTTATCCCATTCACGAGCATAAGCAGCATATTGAGTATAATAGAGCCATGTTGGAATTAGACCAGAATAAAGTTGCTCCCGAGCAGCTTCCCAAGTATATCTAGTTCGGTCAATCAATTCGGCAAGCTGTTCCGGTGTTCGTGCACTCTGTTCTGGCAATAGCAAGTAAGGACATGATCGATCAAGCAAGCAGATAATTTGCATCAAACGTATTTCTGCCGATAGGCTACGTTGTTTTGTTATGGTAAAAATTCTATTTGCGAGTTTTACGTCATTCTTAGCTACCCAATCACACAAATCTTTTGCACTGTCTTTAATAATTTCACAGCCGCATTCCCAATCATCTTGAAATATTTTTGCCAATTCATGAAGAGAATACGCTTTTATGCGATGGGCTATCACAAAAGGTTGTCTTCTCTTCTCACTTTTGCTTAGAAGAATTTCGCTGGCGAGCTTCCCAGCCTGATCATTAGCAGCATATTCTAACCCCGAACCCAGTGGCATTCGTTTGGTCTGCGGCACCTCTACAGTTTCGCCAGCTAGCCAGCGGGACACTTGCTCATAACCCCAACGATCATCGATGGCATTGGTCAACAAGCCGCGCAGCAATTGGCGGAAGCGCGGCGAAAAAGAATCCGGAATCTGCACCCGGCTGAAAGTATGGGCGTCCATAATCGCCTCGTCGGTCCAGCCGGCAAACGGGCTTTGGCCTTTGGCGAGTGCCAAAAGCGTAATCCCGAGCGCGTAGTAATCCGTCTTGATGTGGACTTTGCCGCGAAAAAGCTCCGGCGCGGAAAACTCTGGTGTCTTGTGGCCGGTCGTTGCACGCAGCTCTTCGCCTTCTTCCATGATCGAGCTAATGCCGAAATCCCCAAGCACCACGTCGGTCTTGTCGGCGTTGCGATAGAAAAAATTCGTCGGCTTTACATCGCGGTGGACGATGTTGTGCACATGGCAAAAGTGCAGCGCGTTATTGATTACGTGCAGGATCTCGGTAATTTTATTTTCATCGAGGCGCTGGCCCGGCTCGTAAACGCAGCCGCCGCGGGCATATTCCATCACTTCATAAAACCGTCCGCCCCATTCGGCAAAATCAAATACCTGAATAATATCTTCGTGCTTGAGGCCTATGAGCCGCGCGACGATTTCGCGTTTGGGACGAAAGTGTTGTTTATAAAGTTTGACCACGACTTCACGGGCGTTCGCCTGATGATCGCGACAAAGATAAACGGTCGCCTCGCCCCCTTTCGTGCTCAGAAGCTGCACCACTTCGTAACGTTCGTCAATCCATTCGCCGGCACGAACGTCGGTCACGATACCTGGCTCGGTCACGATACCTGGCGCTGCATCTTCAGACATACGTTTTGTCGGTGCCGCGCCGTATTCATATTCAAATTCTTTGCGCCGCTGCCGCTCTTCTATTTCTCTTTGTTCTCTTTGCCGTTTTTCTTCATCCGTTTCGACCGGAACGGTGACGCGATAGTTTCTGTATTCATAACTGCTCATTGAATAACACCTTGTTTTCAATGCAACAAAAGTTCGATAAACGGTGACTAACAATTCTACTTGCCAGCAAGAGTTTTTAATCGAATTCCTCTACGTTGTAATTTCTTTTCAACCTTCCTCAGTGCCCCACGCTCCGGAATCCCATACACCCGCAGTTCTCCTGCTTCCGTCATCTCCACCTGCATCGTACGCTTTCCATTCACCTGCGCTTCACAAAACTCGGCGTATTTCTGCGCGCGCTCCGAAAGCAGCAACAAACGCTGGTTATCCGAGCCGCGCCAGATTTTGCGGTTGGTTGCTTTCACGTCAAAACGACCATCCATCAGCATGTCAATCCAGCGCAGCGTCTCGCGCTTGTCGGAATCCTGCCAGATTTCTTCAATCGTAAAGCCGGAGTAAACCATCACATCCAAATGCCGGAATTGCGCAACCTGCTCAAGCACGGCGCACAGAGCATGTGGCTGCTCAAACGGCTCGCCGCCGCTGATGGTCACGCCTTCGCAACTCAACAAGCCGGGCCGCAGTTGCTCCATCAAAGCCGCAATCGTCATCTTGTTTTCCGACCGCTGCACAAACAGATGCGGCGACATGCAGCCAGGACAGCTCAAGGTGCAGCCTTGCAACCACAAGCCGACACGTTTGCCCGGGCCGAGGACATAAATCGGCCAGGAATAGTAGCCGACGTAGATGTCCAGTGAAGTCCGACTTGGGCACAACGATTTTTCAAATTTTGCAAATTCCCGCTGCCCAAGTCGGACTTCGCTCATTACACTTTTAGGTTGTTTGCAAGGCATAAACTGTCGCGTTGTCCTCCGTCGTTTCTTGAATGCTTGCAATCGTCAACTGCGCCGGTAGTTTTTCGCCGTATTCAAAAAGTTTTCGCGCCAGCGGATTGACCAGCCGCGTCTCGATAAGATTGCCGGCGCCGCGGCCGCCCATCTCGAGATTTTTGACCGCCTCGTCAAAAAGATATTTTTTCACCGCCGGCGCAATTTTCAATTCAACGTGTAACCGTTCTTTGGTATCTTTGACGATATTGCCGAGAACCTTGTCGATGATTTTGCCCATCACTTCTTCGCGGATGTAGTCGAACACCACGAAATTGTTGCCGAAGCGGTTGAAGATTTCTGGCCGGCCCAGCGTGAACTTGAAATGCTTTTCAATGGCATCGAGAATCTTTTTCTGCACCTCTTCGCGCGGCATTTGGGCGTTGGTCAATGGCCGGCGCTCGCCGGTCGGCAGCTCTTCCACCGTGCCCAGATTGCTGGTGAAAATGATCAGCGTTTCGGAGAAATAAACCGTCTCGCCCTTGCCGTCGGTCATGCGGCCGTCTTCGAGAATTTGCAAAAATTTGTCGAGAATATTGCGGCTGGCCTTCTCGATCTCGTCAAACAGCAGCACGCAAAACGGATTCTCCTTCACCTTGTTGGTGAGCTGGCCGCCTTCTTCGTAGCCGACATATCCCGGCGGCGCGCCGAGCAGCTTTTGGTCGGAATGCTCCTGCGAGTATTCGCTCATGTCGAACCGAATGCACGCCTTCTCGTCGTGAAACAACAGCTCGGCGAGCGCTTTTGCCATTTCGGTTTTGCCCACGCCGGTCGGCCCAGCAAAGAAGAGCACGCCTTTGGGTTTGTTCGAGCGCGCCGAGTGCTGAATGCCCGAAAGTCCCATTTTCGCGCGCATCAAAATATCCGTGACCGCGCGAATGGCGGCATTCTGCCCGATCACGCGTTTGCCGAGGATTTCTCCGGCTTTCGCCAGCCGCTCCGGATCCAGCTTGTTCCATTTGCTCTCGATCTTGCCGAATTTGTAGCGTTCGACAATCTCCTGCGGCTTGCCGAATGGAATTTCTTCGCGTCGCGACAGCGTTCGCAAGCTGCTCAACTCGACGTTGGACAAGCCCTGGGTGAAATCGACAAAGGCCTCAAGATTCTCGGTGGGCTTGACCTCCGGATCGTCGGCCTTGTAGAAATTTTTCCAGGTGGAATTGAGAAAAAACCGGCGCTCATCTTCGTCCGGCGAATCGATGCGCACCGAGCGGCCGAGCGGATTGGAAAGATATAACCACGCCGGCAAATCGTTGAGCTTGTTGCAAACGATCGCTGTGAGGTTGTCTTTCACATCTTTGCCGGTTCCGGCTCGCGCCGCGTCCGCCGCGCATTTCAATAAACCAAGAAAATAGAGATGCTCGTAGGTCGAGAGTTGCTGCGGCGATCCAAGCAGGGAAGAAGCATGCTCGATCACAAACACTGAGGACACTTGATCATTTTGTACGATGCTGCGAATGGCATGGATAGCCTGCAGAACCGCGCCTTGTGTGCCGGCGCTGAAGCGAAATTGCTGCAGTGGGTCTTTGCCTGTCCCGCCACGGTTGCCATCATCTTTGGGTAACAGTGAGAGAAAGCGCGGTTGCATGGCTGGGTCGGTGAAGCTGAACCCGTCGAGAATGTCATAAAAGCCGATCAGCTCGTAGCCCCTTTCCGCAAACAGGCTGGCCAGGAAATCGTGCAACGTCAAAAGGCGGAAGCGAGTATTACCGGTTTCCGCCTCTTGCTGTTGATAACACACGCGATCGTGAATATTGCCGTGCAAGTAAAACTGGGTTTTGATTCCCAAGTAGCGATCGATTTCCCGCACCCAGCGCGGCTCGGTTGGTTTGGCCATTTTATTTATCCCTCAGGTATTTTTTTTCTTGAATGCGAGCCGGGCTTTCTTGCCCGACTTGCGCATAAACACTTTGTCGTTTCTCTGCTTCGTAAATACTTTTGACTTCGCGCTCTTCGAGTGTGAGCAGAACACCTTGTTGCGCCAGGCGCTCGGCAATGGCTGCAGCGTGTTGGCACCATTTATCGCGCTGCTGGTCATACGCCACAGCTTCGGCATGGCTCGGCAAAGTCGGCGGACCTTCGGGAACCAAGTGCACGACGTGGCTCATCATGCTGCCATCCGGCCCAACGCCGATCTCGACCATTTCACCGCCGGGAATCAAGGCTTCCAATTTGCCGGCGCCCTCGGCTTCCGGCGCGGTGATGACTTGATACGCCATTTCTTCCAGCGCTTTTTTCATGGCCGCCAAAACATGCGCGCGCTCCAGTTCGCGACGCTGCCAATCGGCATACGAGGCTTGCAACTTTTCAATCTGCGGGCGATATTCCACCGGCGTTTGCTGACGGCTACTGGGATCATCGCTGTTAGCAACGGTTTGCAGCGTTTGACAAATCTGAGCGGCGCGATCGCGCAACGGCTTGGGGGCATCGCCGTTAGAAATCAACGCTGCCCGGGCTTGCAACTGCACCAAAGCTTCGGCGACCTCTTCCTCGCGTTTTTCTTCCTCAGCGATTTTCATTTTGCAGATTTTGCAAAGCGCGATGAAACGCTGCTGCAAACCCTTGAGCGCCGCTAAATTATAGGCATAATCTCCGGAATCGTCATCGGCCCGGCTGCGCAACGCCACTTGAATTTCCTGAATATCCGTCGGCGCGTATTTTTCCACCAGCGGCTGTTGCGTAATGATTTCGGCTTCAAAAGCGCTGAGCGCTGCCAGCCATTTCTCCTGTGAAACGCCCTCACTTGACGAGCCGGCGCTGCTCGCTTGTTGATGCCGCGCGATGGCGATTTCGATTTCCTCCAACTGTTTTTGGATGGCGTCGAGATTGGCGCCTTTATCGGTCAAACCGGCAAGTTCTTGCAGTTCTTCTTCCAACGGCCGCTTCTGTTTGGCCGCAAGCGCCGCCAATTTTTTGTGCAGACGGCCCGCCTCGCTTTTGACGTGCGCGCGCAACAGCTCGGCGCCGATTTGCGCCGCGCCACGCGTTATTTCCACGCGCTTTTGCTCTTCCGCTCGCGCCGCCGCCCGTGTCGCCTTCTCACGAGCAAGCTGCTCAGCCTCCTGCCGGCGTTTTTCTTCGAATTGGCGCCGCCGTTCCGCCTCGCGTTTTTGTTGTTCGCACTTTAATTGCGCTTGGCGCTCAGCCTCGCGACGTTTGACTTCCTCTCGCTCGCGCTTTTGACGTTCTTTTTCTTTGCGGCGAGCTGCTTCAGCCTGCTGCTCGCGCGCCCACTCCGACCGCCATTCTCTTTCCCGTTTCTCTTCAGCCGTTTCGACCGGAACGGTGACGCGATAGTTTCTGTATTCATAACTGCTCATCGCCTCAACCTGATTTTAGGAATGTTGAAGACGACAGTGGCAAAGCCGACTGCAAATATGGTGATTCGATTGTCTACGTTATGGGGCATAACGCCTTCTCCCTGGAACATAGCAAATTGAAAAAAGAAAGGCGTCGAACGAGCGCCGTGCGTACGGGAAGAAACGACCTATTCAGGTCAACCCCACGAACGAACTTGACTTCAATCAAAACAAGCTACAAGTCCGCCAGTACTTCACATAACAAAAAGGATTATCAGAAGAATTTGACTCATCACAGCCAAGCATGGTGCGTATTGAAAAATGCACAGTCCCAATGTAGGAAGGAATATACAAAAATCGCAGATCGTTTGCCAGTATTTTTTTCATTTATTCGTGACACCACACTCATCACCCGTTGCCCGCGCCATTCGGCTTGTGAAAAAGCCCCATGTGGCAAAAAATGAGTTGCAAATGCCTCTTGGCTTTTGTATTTTGAGGAGGAAATCTAATGCACCCTATTCAAGACCAGCGCCCCTGCGACCAATGTATTTTCATGGCCGACACTTTTCACCCGGATATGTGCCTGCATCCGGCCCGGCGCGATTCCGGAGCGCTCGGTGATGCGTTGGACGAAGCACTCTGCTGGAATGCCGATTGCCCCGTGCAGCATGTCGGACGCCCCGCCTTTCATGCGCTAATGGATTTAAACTTGCCTGTCGAAGAATGGGAAGCTGCAGGCGAATATCTGCGATCGCGGGTTGCCAAGCACCTTCAACAGCACGGCAGCATCACGGCAGAAGCCATCGACGACTATGCTGCAGGCTACGAGGAAGCGCTTGAGGTGGTGGTGTAATCTGTATCCCATCGAAGATTTCTAGCAAAAGACTTTAACCACACTGCAAGCCCCCAAACCCGGCTACCGTCTCGCCGCGCAGTTTCATTACACTGCGCCCTTCAGCTTGAAACCGGTTTTCGATTTTGTCAACTCACCGGTGTATGTGTTTGAGAGGGAGGAAATGGGAAAATAATTTTGCTCTCACAAATTTTTAAATCTTGAAAGGAATTTCCGGCTTCTTCCAGAGCCGAATGATTGCCACGCCACAAATGACCAGCAGCAGGATCGTGATCAGCCCTTCCGCCAAGTGCAGACCCGAAAACTCTCGAAAAATGTCCATCACTGATTCCAATGTCTGCAGCAAAGCAAACACGCCGCCGGCAACGGCCACCAGCTTGCCGACGTTGATTTTGCGCTTGTCTTTGATGAGCTGTCGCTCCAACCCTTGCACCCGCATCACGATCTTGATGATCGACATGTAACGCTCGATCTCGTAGCTGTTGAAAACAAAACCCTCGACGACTTCGCTTTGGGGTTTGATGAGCTGCTTGCAAAACACCATGACCTTTTTGGCGTCGCCGATGGCGAGCGGAACCGCAGCAAGGGCCTGGACAAAAACCATGTTATCTTTCAAGCCCTCTTCATCCTGCGTCGATTTCGCTTTGTCCTCCTCAAAGGCGGACTTCATCAACCAAAAATAATCTTTGTAAATGGGCTCCGGACCGAGCAAATCTCTTTTGAGCCCCAGGCTCTGGCTAAAACTGCCGTTTTCATTTTCCTCATATATGTAGAGACAGTTGAATTCGAAGATATAGACTAAAACCACCCAAAGCGTCGCGAGGTTAGTCGTCGCGCGCTCGTCGGCGAGCATGCCCAAAACGGCGGAATTTCTCTCGACGAATTTTGCAAAATCTCTGTCTAGTAGGGACTCTTTCATGCCATCTCCGCCCTTTCCGCTTTTAGCAAATCAAGCAGCTTTTCCGTCACCTCGTCAAACGGCGCCGGTTTTTGAAAAATTTGGGCCACCTCGAGCTGTTTAATCGTTTCGGACAATTTCTGATCGGTTACCGCGGTCAAGACCACAATCGGAACATCCGGCGGCGTCTTCATATTGGTAATTTGGCTGCGCCTGATCATTTCTAGCAAAATCGCGCCGGCTTTGCGCGGCTCGACGCGCCTGCCGATGTTGTTGCCCGGCGGCAACATGATGTCCAACACGATCAAATCGTATTTTTTCTGGCGCAACATCTCAAGAGCTTGATCGCCGTCACGCGCCAGATCCACCTCCACTTTGTTATCCTGCAGCTTGGGGAAATAAGGCGTGACGCTCCAATCCTCGTCATCGACGAACAGTATGCGTTTGGACATTTTACACCTCTTTGGGATTTTGCGGCAATAAGACGAAAAACGTCGTTTCGTAGCCGTCGTAGTTTTTGATCCGGCGCGGATCCTTCATAAACGGCACGCTTTCCACTTTGATCTTGCCTCGGTGGCGCTCGACGATCTCTTTGGAGATCATCAAGCCGAGGCCGGTGCCGGGAATGTATCGCGTCGTATCAAGAATTTCGCTCCGGCTGAAGCCTTGAAAGATCCGCTCGTATTGATCTTCCGGAATTCCCAAGCCACGGTCCGCTATGGCAATTTCGATTTTTCTCCCGATCTCTCGGCCCGTTATTTCGATCTTTTGGTTGGAATGTGAATACTTGACGGCATTGTCGAGCAGGTTTGTAAAAACTTGCTCCATTTGGGTTTTGTCATAATAAATGGGCGGCAACTTTTTAACACTATCCCACACAATAATTCTAATTCCGCGCTTGTCAGCCGTCTCAAAAAATCTATCCGCGCACAATTTAATAGTGTCGCCGATAAAGCCTTTTTCAAAGTTGATCCCCAAAGCTTCGAGCGATTCCACCGTGGACAACAACGTATTCTTCATCTGCCGCGCGGCGCGGAAAGCCTCTTCCTCGACGATCTTGGCCGTTTTGGTGACATATTGATCTTCCGCATAACTTTTTTTGAGATGATATTTCAACCCACCCAACTGCGAGATGATGATGTGCAAGGGCGAGCGGAACTCGTGGCCGACGTCCGCCAGCTTCAGTTGCAATTTGTCGATGGTAATTTTGCGACGATTGGCTTCGATGGCCACGGCGATCTGATTGGCAAAGCCGGACAAGATCCGCAAATTTTCCTGCAGAAAATACTTGTCGCCTTTCAGCAAATCCTGCTTGTTCGAAAGATCGATTTGCAGCGCGCCGATCGCCTTGTCGTGTACGATCAACGGCGTGACATATTGCGATTTGAGCTTGGCCGGTTGCACAGTTGCCGGATCGCTGCGCAGGTCAATTGCGCCATCCTCGACCAATTGCGGCTCGCCGGTTCTGACGACGACGGCCAAAATATGATCGCTTTTCAAATCGATTTTCATCCCCTTCGCCATCTTTTTCCAGTTTTCACCCACCGCTCTTTTGGCCACGATCGTGTGCGCGGCTTCATCCACCAAAGCAATCAGCGCCTTGTCATAGCCGATCTGGCGCAAATTTTCGAAAATAGCGTCGTAAGCTTGGTCGAGCGTCGCGGCGTTGAGCAGCGAAATCGTGGCCCGGTTCAAATGATCCAATTGCTTTTCCAGCGCTTTCCGGCTGGTCAAATCCTTGGCAATGCTGATCGTCTTGAGGATGCGATGGGGATTGGCCGTATCGCGTTGCAAGACGGAAGTCGATAAGCTGATGGGAAGCGGATAGCCATTTTTATGGAGAAAAGCCGTTTCAAAATCTGCAATTTCTCCATTAGATTCGCGCAGCGCCTGCTGGACGCGATCCAACTGCTCGCCGAAGCGGGCGCGCGCATTCTCTCCTTCCAGCTCACGCGCGTTGAAATCATATCCAAACATCTCGTGAGCCGCGCGATTGGCCAGCTCGATTTTCCAGACCGGCCCGCCGGCTTCGATTTTATTTTCGGTGACGATGATCGGATCCGGAGTTCCTTCGATGATCGCCTGCATGTACTCTTTGTGATGGCGCATTTGCTCGTTGTTGCGGCGCATTTCTTCGATCAATCGCGAATTTTTGATGGCAATGGCCGCGTGCGCCGCAAAGGTTTCCATGATCTTCTTTTCAATAGGCGTGAAAATCTGCGGCGTGCGGTAATTCAGGAACATCAATCCGACGATTTCATTTTCCACCCGCAAGATGAGGGCCGCCAGTGACTCGGTTTTCTCTCTTTCATTAAACCGTCTTTTCGGCATGCCATTAATGACGTGCTTTTTGGCCTCGATCATGAGCGGATGCTGATCGATGTCTTTTTCAATATAAAGCGACTCGCCGCCGTCAACGATCAGCTCGGCAAAAGAACGGCCGCTAAATACGTAGGTTTCAACGTAACCTTCTTGCTCCAATAACTTGCCACCATAGATCGGCGGCGGCACGAGACGATTTATCGCCCGGTCATACTGAAAAAGAGTAACCGGCTCAGCGCAGAGAACTTCAATGGCGCTGCGCGCGATATTCTCCAAGATTTCTTTGATCTTTTGCGACGAGGTAATTGTCTGGCCGATGCGATTAAAATGATCGATCAGCTTGGCGTTTTGAATCGCCACGCCCGCCTGACTAGCCATGGCTTTCAAATAATCGATTTCTTGATCAAAGAAACCGTACGGACGCTTCGAATAAATGTCGATGACGCCGAACACTTCATTGGCGAAAAACATGGGCACACATAGTAGCCATTTGAAGTTGGCGCCGGCAATCATCTCCGGATGAACATAACTTTCGCTGTTGGCAACATCATCAACCACAACCACGTCCTGGGTCTTGATCACCTGCGAGATGATGCCTTCGGTGGAGCGAATTTTGATATTTTGTTCTTTGAATTTGTCAAACCCGTGGCAAGCGCGCATGACGAAACAATTGTCGACGCCTTTTTCCCACAGCACGACTGCGTGCGTGCCGATAAACTCAGCGGCGCATTTGACGGCAGTAGTGTAGGCCTCGTTGAGATCGTGGCTCGTCCGGAACAGGTACCCAAGATTTTTAAACGCCTGATCGAATTTCTGTTTTTGGAAGATCAGCGCCAGATGGCTGGCGAGCACGCTCAGGATTCTTTTGTCGTCTTCTTTGAAGAAGGCTTCTTTCGCCGAGTCGACGCTGAGGACGCCGACGACCTGGTTTTGATATTTTAGCGGCACGATCACCTTTGATTTAATACGGCGGTCGCTGCTAATATAGCGCGAGTCTTGATACACGTTGGGGACGATCTCCGCCTCGCCGCTGCGCACGACACGTCCGGCGATGCCTTCGTGCTTGGCGCCGATTTTCAATTTTTTAATGTTTTTAATGCGGCGACGATAACCATACACCGGTTTGAAGCGCATGCGCTCGAAATCAACGAAGGCGATGCAACCACAGTCGCCGGCGACCAGTGCGGTGCTTTTTTCCAATACCGACTTGATCATTTTCTCAAGCGTGTCGAACGACTGGGTTTCCCGGATAATCTCTTCAATCAGCCGGCGCTGCTCCTTTTCCCGCGTTTCATATTTTTCGGCGTTTTGAATGGCAAATGCGGTCCAGTTGGCCAGGGTGGACAACAAATTTATCTCGTTGCGGGTGAAGAGATGAAAGTAGCCGGCGCCGGTATAGACATTGAGCGCGCCCAGCACGCTGTGGTTGTGGCGAATGGGTATGCTGATCATCGAGCAAAGATTTTCTTTAATGGCGAACTCGGGATAGCGGTAATCAGGCTCATCCAAAATATTCGGCACCACCTGCGGCTGTCCCGAGGCGATGACGCTTCCGGTAACGCCTTCTCCAACGCCCAGGCGAAACGCGTGTTGATGCTCCAAGCTGATCCCCCGCGCTGCCGCGATATAAAGCCTCAGCGGATCATCTTCCCGCCGCAGGATGACGGCGCAAATTTCATAGCGCAATTTAGCCACCACGTCATTGACCAGCTTTTGCAGAATGTCTTTGAGATTGGGGCTGGCTGAAATATACTCGCTGAAATTTTTAGCGACTAATAGGCCGCGGTGAGACGGCATCCGCTGCAGGCAAGTCTTAACCAGGCGGATGATATTGCACTCGTGCTCGATCGGCTTCAGCAAAAAGCGAAAGCCGGCTGCCAGCGTGGATTCCTTTGGCGGCCTTTGGTCGATCGTATCGAGCATGAAAACGATTTTTGTTTTAGGCGAGTGGCGGTGGAGCGTGTTGCCAAAGGCGAGGTAGCCGCCGTTGTTGGAGCCGATGCCGGCATCCAAAAAGACAAGATCGTAAGCTTGCTCACGAAGCGCGTTTTCGATGGCTGCGGATGAGTTGTTGCCCGCTTCGTCGATTCGATTGGGCCGATAACCCGCATGATGGAGCGTGTCAAACAGCTTGTTCGCCATCTGCTGGTCGCGCTCAACGATCAAAATTTTGACATGCTCTTTTTTCATGAGAACGAAATTTGCAGGACAATAACTTGGAGTGGAGCATTAAATTAACTCAACAAATTAGCGCGCTGGCAAGAAATCTGCATCATTTATTTCTTTATTTTGTCGTAAGGAAATCGACTTAATAATTTGCAATAACTCTTTTATTTATTCGCACTAGCCTTTCGACAATTCTTACTGGTTTTGAATAAGGGATAACTTATAACTGCCTCGACATAAAACAATGTATCAAGATGAAACATGTTTGAATTGGGGCATCGCAACGGGAGACGCACCATGGGAACAACAACAGATTGCGACAGCATCTCATTGGGAAATAATGAACCGATCCGCACTTGCCATCCTGTCCTTCCTCAAGATGTTGCAGAATTGCAAAATGAGCTTAATGACGTATTCAAATCGAGCTGGATCACCAACTTTGCCAAATACTCCGAACGATTAGAGAACCGGCTTGTAGAATTGCTCAAAGTCAAGCATGTGTTGACTGTTGCAAATGCTACGACCGGCCTGCACATGCTCCTATCAACATTGCCAGAAAATTCGGAGGTGATTGTGCCGAGCTATGCTTTCCCGGCAACGGTCAATGCCGTCGTACATGCGCATCTTAAGCCGGTATTTGTCGATGTTGAAAGATCGATATGCCATATCAGCATTAAAGAAGTCCAGGAAAAAATTACCCCGAGCACCTCGGCGATTTTAGCCGCTAATACCTTTGGCAGCCCTTGCCGGATCGAGGAACTGGAAGCCATTGCCAAGCGGCACCAGATCAAGCTGTTCTTTGATTCCGCGACGGCGATCGGTGCCCAGTATCGCAGCCGTCCGCTCGGCGCGTTCGGCGATGCGGAAGTTTTCAGTTTGAGCGCGACTAAAATCGTCACCGCCGGCGAAGGCGGTTTTATTACCACGCAATCGGACGAACTTGCGCTAGAACTGAGGTGCAAAAGCAACTACGGCTACAGCAAGTGCGAACAAGATTGTTTATATATTGGTTTCAATGGCAAGATGAGTGAGTTTAATGCGATCATTGCGCTTTGGTCTTTGCGTAACCTGGAGCATGAAATAACCTGGCGTAAAAAAATCGCGGCAATTTATTATGAGCGCTTGCAAACTGTTCCCGGCATTAATTTTCAGAAAATCTTGGCTGAAGGCAAAACGAATTTCTGCGCGTTTGCCGTAGAAATTGACGCCGACGATTTTGGACTCGACGCCGTGACGGTACAAGAAATCCTAAAACGAGAAGGCATCGATACACTCCGCTATTTCTACCCGCCCATGCACAAGACCAAAGCGTATCACGAATTCAATGACATTCATCTCGTACAAACCGAAGCTTTGTCACGAGGGAATCTCTGCTTGCCCATGCACGCGCATTTGACGGTCGAGCAAGCTTACGCTGTTTGCGCTGCATTGGAGAGAATTCATGCCCGTGTTAGCGCGTGAAGCCGAGCGGGCATTACAAGACACGTATAGAACCGGATTTGGCTGCCACATCTTTGGCATTATAAAACGAGCGAGTCAGCGGCTGGGTCATACCAGAATGGGGCGCTTTCTAGCGTATAATTTTTTCAAATCGCTTACGACAAGCTCGACATGTCCAAATGCCAGCTTGGATGGCAACTCATCCAGGTCAAACCAGTTGGCCGCGGCAATCTCGATTTGATTGGGAGCAATCTCTCCACGCGAAATTTTGCAAAGATAATAAATATTCAGCGTTGCATCGCCCCCCGGCCCGTAAGTGTCCGGGTAGATGCCAAGCACGCGGATGATTTTGACGCCGATCTGCAACTCCTCCGCAATCTCGCGTTGCAGCCCGTCGTGGGGTTTCTCGCCGGCCTCCAAAAAACCGCCGGGGAAATCCCAATGATTTTTGAACGGCTCATTGGCCCGTCTTATAAGAAGAACTTTGCCGTTCTTGATCATAACCGCGCCGACACAGGGCTTGGGGTTTTCGTAATGTATGAAATCACAACTAGAACAGGACTTATAAGCTCTCTTACCTTTTAAGTTGATGGATAAGATCAACTCCCTGCCACACAGCGGACAAAAGCGATATTCCATGATGCCTCTCCAAAGTTGTCAAACCGATGCGGTTCTATTGATTTAGTCGCTGCTTATTGAATTTTCTGGAGTTTGAGCCGCCGTAAAACTTCTATGGCGTTGTTGGCAATTTCAATATAAAATGAAAAGCAAAAATGTCAAGCGAATTTCCCCATTTCCTTCTATATGGCTTTCCCAATTAAACTTCATATTTTCGAAAAAGTTTTCCGTGGACAACTGAAATGTTCATGTTTTTGTGTGGCTCGACAATTCAATGCAACACTACAGTGCAAAATTTTTTCCGCAAACCTCTTGCCATGCCGCTACCTTCAACACATCGAAAGGGATTCTCCTCACCTCATTAATTTCCGCTTGCTCATTTGCAGCAGGATGATTTGCCAGGGACGGAAAGGATTTCTCTTGGTATGTGAGATGAAGTAGATATGCGTAGAACTGGCAGAAAGCGCAGACCGCCGAGCGCGCTCGCCGCACCGAATCAAACCAATCAATCTTCCAACTGGCCGCTGGTTTCGCAGATCATGAAGGCAATGGTCGCTTCCGGCGTGTTGCTGTTTGTTTGCAATCTCGGTTACGACGCGGCCAAAGCCACCATCTTTCGAGGCTGGCAATTGGAGGAAGAAAACAAGCAGCTCAAGACCCGGCTCGAGATGATCGAGCACAAGATTCTTCCCAAAGTCGAGCAGGCGCAAAAGGATGTTAAAGATATTCAAGCGCCGCTGGATTTGCACGAAAAGCTGACGCCGGCACAAATGGACAAGCTGGCGTTGAAAGCACGCGGAGTTCACGCCGTGCTCGAAGAAATCGGCTACTTCGTCAAGCTGAATACGCACGCAACAATCGCCCTCCCTCAAGAGAATAACTACGCCGATTTATCAACCAGCCTCGAAGAACTCAATTCGCTGGCGCGCCTGTCGAGCACGGCAAATCGTCAAAACTCAGCTCAGTTTGCAAATTTGCTTCAGGCCTTCCCTCCGGCCGTTCATCCAAACGCTGCTTCGCTCGAAAATTCAATTACCTCAACAGCTTCTCTGGCTGCTCTCGATTTTGTGCGCGAGGAGCCGCCGAGTGAAGCGAAGTTTGGTGGCACGGCAACTCATTCTCCCATCGTTTTTGAGAGCTACCAATTTGCCAATTGGGTGGCGCCTTTGGCCGGTATTAAAAAACCGACGGTAGCAAGAAATCTCGAATTTGAAGGGTTGCTGCCATTGCCGGCCCATCGCCATCCGGACGAGATTCGGGCTGTGATGGCGCGCCACAAAGCTGCGCTTCAGGATTGTTACAAGCAAGCGTTAAAATTTGCTCCAAACCTCGAAGGCGAAATTAAAGTGCGGTTTACCGTGTCGACTTCCGGCCAGGTGATTGCCGCGCGCTTGCTCTCGTCGACGACGAACAATGCACAACTCGAGCAGCTTGTCTTGGAGAAGATTCGGCGGTGGAATGATTTCGGTGAGGTCAGTCCCGAGGCCGGGAATCTAACTTTTCGCCAGACTTTTGTTTTTGTTGACGAGGTCCAAGACGATACTCCCGCGTTGACAACCAAGAATCTTAACTCTTCGATTCTAACTAGATGAACGGCTTGTAAAAATCGCCAACGCCATGTTCGTAGTTGCGCCTTCAGGCGTCCAGCTTTTATCGGTAGTCCGGCGCCTAAAGGCGAAACTACAAACATTTAGTCGCCCTCATCATTCCGCTTGCATTTCTTGCATCTTCCTGTGTATATTATCCCACAAAAACAACGATCAATTCCGCGGAGCCAATATGAACTTGCACTACGATCACGCGCACTATCGCTGCGCCGATTTGGAGCAGGCGATTGCATTTTATCAAAAGCTGCTCGATGCCGAAATCGTCAAGCGCTCGGAACACGGCGGACGGATCATTGTGACGTTGCGCATCGGTGACACCAAAATTTGCCTCTCGCCGGCGCCGCCCAATAGCAGCCGCGCGCCAGAAGAGAACAGCAAGCGTCTTGGCGTGTACCACATGGCTTTTCTGGTGCCCGATCTAGACGAAGCGGTGGCGGAATGCAAACGCCGCGGCGCCAAATTCGTCATTGAGAATTTGATGGCGACGCCGAAACGCAAAGTGGCTTTCTTCGAGGCCCCTGATGGGATGCAGGTGGAGCTGATGGAGGATTTGCCATAAATTCAGGCTCAGGCAAACCGCTCAAGGTCGCTCAAGTGGAGAGAGGGGTTTGCTGCCATCTTGCAACAGTTTGATCAAATTGCCGAGCGCCAACGGAATCAACAGCAGATACAGCGGCATCCATAATCGCGTCTCTCGAATTGATCCGACAATAAAGTGAATGATGATAAATAAGGGCGCGATGGAAGAGACGATTTGCAGAAAAAACGGCTGTTCGCGAAAACGATATATGCTGAGCACGATCAACGGGCCAAGCCAAAAAATCAGGTGCAAATTGGCGACGAGCGCGCCCCAGGTGTGCTGTGGTGAAAGCAAGGGAATGTTAAGCCGAATATCTTCTGTCAGAAACCAAATCGGCGTGGGGGAAGCGATCAGCCAGCGCAAGCCGAAATAGGGCAAAGCTACGGCGACGACTGCAACGAGTAAACGCCGCCACGAGCGAGGGCCAAACCATTCGCGCAAAAAAAGAATCGGCAAAAGTATCCACGTGGTCTCGCGATTGAATGTTCCCCCCAATAAAACGGCGCAGAGCAAAATGAACTGGCCGCGATTAATCGCGCACAGCGCCAGACTGCAAACCAAAACATTCATGAGGTCCGTCGTCTCGATCAAGGAAGGCCCCTGAATATGAAAGAGGGAAGCCCAAATCAGCACGTCAAGCCATAACACTCCTGCGAGCGCCGCCACGCCGGAGAAGAAATGCCGCAGATAGCTGAAAAAAGCAAACTGGCAAAAGACGAGAATAAAAATCTTCAGCAAAAAATCAAACATGAGCGCGCTGATGAACGGCGTGCACTCGTGCAGAAAAAAAACCAGGTATGGCGCCCAAATCCGATAAACATAAGGGCCGGGAAGGGTTTTGTTGACGACCCCTTCGAGATACACTTGGAAATCTTCCTGAATCCGAACTTCCGGGAAGCGCGACTGCAGATGCATCGGCGAGCGATCGATGGTGCAAACCATGACGGCAGTTCCCGCAAAGAGGAACAGCAGGACAAGACGCTCCCGATTTCCCCAAGCCAATACGTCATGAAAAACTTTTGGCAGCATAAATTGTCAAAATTGCCCATCATAGCCTTTTGATTGAGTTGTCAGTTCAGCCTCACGCCAATTTCCGATTCGGAATTCGCAGTCGATTCAATCTCGCCCGTTCCAAAAAGAGCAGCGGCCAGCGCCCGGCCATGCCAATCAGTTGGCGCAAATTGTCCAAAGTGAAACGCGAAGGATGTTGCCACAAATGCGAGAATAGCACTGCCGCTTTGTGCAAACGAAATTCATGATGCACGACGCGGTGCAACTGGCGATAGAAATCCGGTTGATACTGGCCGCGAAACATCAAATCGAGATCGTCACTGTGCTCCCAATTGCGTTTGTCGCTCAATTCACTTTTGACACGCTCATAAAAGCGCGTGCCGGGCAACGGATAGGAGACCGAAATGCCGATGTCGTCCGGTTGGCAGTCGTGCACCATCTTGATCGTCTTCTCGATGTCTTCGTCGGTTTCGCCGGGATAGCCGAATTGCAGGAAGAAGCAAACTTCGATGCCGTGCCGGTGCAGGCGCTCGGCCGCGGCGTAGATTTGCTCGACCTTCGTGCCTTTGTCCATCGCGTCGAGAATTTTTTGCGAGCCGGACTCGGCGCCGACCCACACGGTTTTGCAGCCGGCTTTCTTTAATCCCGCGACGGCTTCTTCGTGCAGCAAATCGACGCGCGCTTGAATTTTAAACGGCGTGACCGCTTGCGCGGCTTGCACGGCTTCGCCGAATCTTTCCACCCAACCGGGTTTCAAACCGAAAATGTCATCGGCAAACCAAAGATGATCCGGCTGAAAAAGCCGGCGCAGCCAAACCATTTCTTCCACCACATTCTCCGGCGAGCGGCTGTTGTAGCGGTCGCCGTAAATTGGCTTCGCGCACCAGTTGCAGCGAAAAGGACAGCCGCGCGTGGTGACGAGATTGACGGAATAATAGCCATGCTTATTTTGCCATGCTCGGCGGTACTTTTCCGCTTCCAGTAAATCCCACGCCGGAAACGGGAACACGTCGAGATTTTTCTGAAAGCTACGAGACGCGGTTCGTTGAACATCTCCATTTTGGGGAAATGCCACGCCGGAAATTTCTGCCGGGGTTTTGCCGGATTTGCCAAACAACGTATCGACCAGTTCGTGGAGGGACATTTCCCCTTCACCGATTATCGCAAAATCGGCTCCGTGATCGAAATACATTTGTTGATGATCGGTGGGATCGGAGCCGGCGACGATCACCGGCACGTTTTGATCATGTTTTTTTACCAAGCGAATCATCTCGAAGCAGGCCTCGCGCATGCGGGTGAGGCACATTTTGCTCAGCCAATTGAAACTGTCTTCGTAAAACACCACGAGGCGGGGTTGATATTTTTCGAGCAGCGGTAAAATGTCGATTGCTCCCGTTGCCAGCATGCTGTCGAAGAGCGCCGTTTCGTAGCCGTGCTCGCGCAGGTAAGCGGCGGCATACAAAGTCCCCAGCGGCGCATACGGCTGCATGGTGCGCCATTGCTTGGGGTCGAAGCGCAGGAAGAAGCTGTGTGCAAGAAGGATGTCGGCCATAAAGTTTTCAGTTTTCAGTAATCAGTTATCAGTTATCAGTATTTTGCTTTTCACTGATGACTGATGACTGATTACTGCCAATTGTACCAGATAAAAAAATTCAAAGAGATGCGGCTTGATTTCGCCATGAACGATTTGATATTGGCAACGGGCGATCATGCCCTGCACCTGCGCCAAATCCATGCCGGAAGATAAAATCAGCAGAATTTTTCCGGACGGCGCAAAATTCCAAGGAAGCTTTGCTCAAGGTTTAAGCTCGTATACTATGGCGGCGTTGCTGCTGAATACGATTTTCTTTTTTTGCTGCGGATTCGCTGCGAGCTGCAAAAAGATTTCGTCGCTGCCGCGCCGCGGCCACTCGCCGCCAAACACGACGAGGTATCGCAAGCTGCGCTCGCGCACGAAGGCTTCAACCTCTCCGAGGCTATTTGAATCAATAAAAGCGGCGCAGAGCAGGCGATCTCTGGCGAGATCAAGCTGCCCCGCAATGCGTTGATAGGGCATCGGCACCGCTCCATCCAATGACTCGGCTACGATCAGCACGCGTTCGTTAGCGGGCAAATGCGCTTCAAGAAATTTGACGATTTCATAAGGCACGCGAAACTCTGGCAAACGGCCGGCCTGCGCGATAGGCACGGCGCCGTAAATCAGCAAAAATGCAGTGAATAAACCGGCGACAATCAATTTGAATTTTGGCTGCACTAATTTCTGTTGCCACGATGGCATTGCTGATTGCACACGCGTCATCGCGGCCTCGGCGCCGAACGCCACAAAAATCAGCGTGACGCTCAGCGGCATGCTCGCAAAGCGGTTTGCCGTGGCGAATTCTCTGCCGGCAATAAAAATTAAAAAGATCAATTCCAAACCGCACAGGAGCAGGGCCGGCCACAAAACCGCCAGCAACGTTTTTCGATTTTTCCAAACCAAACAAAGTCCCGGCAAGGCGAGTACGACCAGCGGCGAGCCGAATCTTCCAATCCAATACAGCATCCAGCCGGTATAACTTACGATTCGCATAATTTCAGCGTGAGGCGCCCAAGCATAAAGCGCGTGGTCGGCGCGGAAAAAAAGAAAAGCCGTTGGGCTGCCCCATTGCTGCCAATTGGCGAGCATCCATACCGCCGGCCCCCAACCGAGCCCGAGAAGATTGATCGCGGCTTCTCGCGCCATGAGCGGGTTCGGTGCGGCAACCGCCCGCCGAATTATCCTCCAGAGCAGGGCCGGCAAAATGAACCACGCTTCGTAGCGCGTCAAACAGGCGAGGCCATAAAGCGCGAAAGCAGCGAGTGAGCTGCGCCCGCGAGTTTCGTCGCGAATAAAAAACGCCAAGCTGCCAAAGAGCAAGCCGAGAAAAACGGTCTCCTGATACGGCATCAAAGAAAGAAAAACCAAAAGCGAATTGGTGGTGAAAAGCATGCCACCGATCAGAGCGGTGCGGCGCCTGGCAAACGTTTGCAAATAGAATGTGAACGCCACGCCGGCCAGGCTGCCGACGACGGCAAAGACGAGGCGCACGATGACGACGCTGTGTGACACGGCATAACTGCAATACACCAGCACCTGTGTTGCCGGCAGCCAGTGCGCCAGCCATATTTGATCGCGAAAGAAGAATCGGCCGGCAGAATCGTTTCCATACGGCACGGGAAAGATGAGCAGCAGCACGAGCCGAAATAAAAGGCCGAGCGCAAAAATGAAAATCAAATCGCGCCGCCTCGACGCTTCACCTTCGGGCATCCTTCATGCTCTCCCTTTTTGCCAATGGAATAAAAAGCCGGCTCGGCCACAGCCTGAAACGGTGCAATAGGAATTTAACCAGCGTCACGAGCGTCATCACTCCATAAATCAAACATTGCCATAGCGAGGCCGAGGAGGCGCCGGGAAAATATTTGGTGGTTATGGGAATTTCGGCGATGCGCTGGCGAAATGCCACGGCTTGCACCAACACTTCCGTATCGAAACAAAATCCATCGGAGTTGCGGCTGAACGGAATGGTCTCGAGAAAGGCGCGACTATAGGCGCGATAGCCGGTGTGATATTCCGCCAGTTGCCGGCGCAAAACCAAGTTTTCCCAAAAGGTCAGAAAGCGATTCGCCAGCCAGCGATAGAGCGGCATGCCGCCGCGCCTGGCGCTTCCGGGAATCATGAATCTGGAGCCGAGCACCAAGTCGGCGCGATCTTGGGCCAGCGGTTGAATCAATTGCGGCAAAAGCGCAGGATCGTATTGGCCATCGGGATGGAGCATGACCACGATGTCGGCGCCGCGGCGCAGCGCTTCGCGATAGCAAGTTTTCTGATTGCCGCCATAACCGACGTTGCGCGGATGGCGAATGAACTGCAGCGCCAGCTTCTCGGCAATGGCGACGGTTTCATCTTCGCTGCCGTCATCCACCAGAATAATTTCATCAACCCATTCGGTGTCGATGGCGTGATACGTCGCCTCCAGCGTGGCGGCGGCGTTGTAAGCCGGCATGACGACCACCACCTTGTGAAGCGTCGTGCGCACGGGCCGATAGCATCGAGCTTGGACTGTTTCGATGAACATGTGAATTTTCTCAAGTGGTGTTTGACATTTTTCTGAAAGCCACGCGGCGCGGTTCGGTGAACACCGCCATTTTGGGGAAATGCCACGCCGGAGATTTCCGCCGTTTTTTTTTCGGATTTGTCAAATACTGATAACTGCTCACTGGTTACTGTTCATCGCCAATTGCACTAGATGAAAAATCTCGAAGAGATGCGACTTGATTTCGTTGTGAACGATTTGAAACTGGCAACACTCGATCATGCCCTGAATGCGGAACAAATCCATGTCGGAAGATAAAATCAACAGAATTTTTCCGGATGGCGCAAGACTTTTTTTCGCCTGTTGCAAAAAGCGTTGAATCACTTCGTAATCACTGCCGGCGTTGAAGGCAATTTCCGAGGCTTGCTGTGCGGCGCGTGGATAAAAGGGCGGATTAAAAATAATCCAGTCAAATTCCGGAGTGCCGGTGAGTGCGGCAAACAGATCGCTGCATATCACTTGCATCCTTGCACGAGCGCCGTGATCAAGAGCGTTACTCGCCGCCAAGCGTGCGGCTGCGGGGTTGATGTCGACGGCGACGACTTGCGCGCCTTGCAACGCCGCGGTGACGCCGATCACGCCGCTGCCGGTTCCCATATCCAGCACGCGGCAGCCATTCAAATCAAGATGGGCGACGTAAGCCGCCAAAAGCTTGCTGCTAAAATGCTGGCCGGGATGAAAAACGGCCGGATCGGTGCGCAGCGCGAGACCGCCGATTTGCGCACGGCGCGGCCGGCGGTTCCAATAAAGCAGCAACGGGTGCAGCACGCGAAACAGCAGCGGCCGGACTTTGCGCCGAACTTTCATGAGCAATGGCATCGGCGCGACGAGCAAAGCGCCTTGCCCAAGTTGAACCGCCGGCGTCTCTTTATTCATGGGATGCACGAAATTGAGAAAGAGAAAAAGGCTCATCGTCGCGTTCAGTGCTGTCGTTTTGGAATGGCGGCATACTGTCAAGATAATCAACAACAATATCGGCGACCAGCCCGGCGCCGAATTCCGTAAAATGGCAATCGTCGTAAAACACCTGCGTCGTTTGCGGCACGCGGGACGCCAAATCGATATACTCGACATCGAATTGCCGGCATGTGCTCACGAGCTTGTCGTTGTACAAGCGCATGCACTCGGCCAGGATCTCGACGGAATAATAATCATATTTAATTGATGGCGCGGAATAGCCGATGGAGCCGAGCGGGAGAAGTGAGGCGCGTTCTTCTGCGGTCAATCCGGGGTTCCACCATACCGGCTGCGTCATCATGATGAGCCGGAGGTTTTGGTGCCTCGCAGCTTTTATGATCTGCACCAAATTGCCGGCATATTCTTCCAAAGCTTTCTCCAAATCCGGCAAAGTGTCGATGGCGCGGCCATACCGAAGGAGGTCACGGCTTCGCTTTATCTCGGCGAGGAGGCTCTCTGCGCTGATGTAATTTCTCGAATAGCTTTTGGCGCGGCGCGCGAGCTTCCAGAGGCCGAGACGTTTGTAAAATGAATACAAGCTGTCAGGCAAAATGGTGAAGGTATTGAACATCAGCTCACGCTTGTTTTCAACGTTGTCGAGAAAATGCGGATCGTAATTTTCATCGCCCCAAATTCGCATGACCAAATCGTTGATGCCGGAGAGCACCAGAATCGCGTCCGTCGGATATTGCGGTGTCACGTGGGCCATTTGCAACACGTGGCTGCGCGTGGTCAATCCACTTTTGCCGATATTGCCGACCCAAACTGCGCGGCCATCGGCAGTGCGCGGCAGCTTTTGTTGCACCACCGCCGGCCAGGCTTTCGTATCATCTAAAAAGCTGCAAATCGTCGTGCTGCCGCCCATGGTGAGAATGCGGTACGTCGAAGAATTTTCGGGATAGTCATCGCCGCGCATGCCTTGCCGGTTGATCGAGTAGCGGAATTTTTCCCGCACGCCGCGAATGAGTCCGGGCGGCAATTGATTCGTCATGGCAATGTTGGGATCGTGCATAGCATAGAAATCGAGATTGCCCAAATAAACTTGCAAAACGATCTCACTGAGAAAAATAGCGAAACCGCAACCAAAAAGAAAAACAACGAAGTTTGATAACTTTTTATTATGATCGTTCATGCGTTGCTTTAAATTTGCAACGAACCGGGAACCGCAACGAAAATAAAAAAGCCTTAAAAAACTTTTTTCGTTGCGGTTCCCTTTTCGTTGCAAGGGTTTAACCACAACGCGGACGAGCCGCAACCAAAAAAGCTTAACAAGAGAAAACAGAGCAAACAGAGAAAGCAATGATTGGAAAATTCTCTTTAGTTTTTTAATCTCTGTTTGCTCTGTTTTCTCCGTGTTAAAAATCTTTGCTTTTTTTGCACACATTTTACTTCTTAGAGACTAAAATCCTTCAATCTCCGGTTGCCGGTAGCGCATCCAGCGGTGCAAAAGCTTGATCTCATAAGGCGCGCCGTAAAAACCGGTAGCATACCTCCACGCACCGCTGGCTTGCAGCAACTGCCGGCGCCGCGTTGTCAATTTGATGTCGGAATTGGTCGGATAGCGCGCATTCAACACCGTTTCAAAGTTGTGAATCTTGTCGAGATGATGCGGCTCGAGCCACGGCGTCAGCGGATTGCGGCGCAAATCCAATTTGCTCCATTGCGGCAGGAGCCAATCTTCGAGGCGCTGTGGAAATTCGAAACCGTGTTTTTGCGCGTCATTGAAGAGCGCCGAACCGAGCATCGGCACGGGCGCATAAACGTAGATGATGATCTCGCTCTGCGGGTTTATTTTTTTGACCCGGCGGATGAACGCGATCTCTTCGTCGAGTGCTTGATCGACGTCTTCTGCCGGCGCGCCGAGCACGAAAGAAAACTCCGGAATAATGTCGTGCCGGTGGAGCTTTTCCGCGAGACGCAAAATCGTCTCCGGCGTTTGGGTGCCGCCTTTGTTCATTTGCTTGAGCCGCATGGCAGAACCGGATTCGGCGCCGAGAAAAACCATTTTGCAGCCACTGCGGCGCATCGCCGCGAGCGTTTCGTCGGGATATTTTTCCAGCGTGTCGGGCCGGGCTTCGCCCCACCACGTCACACGAATCTCGCGCCGCAATAGCTCGTCGGCAAATTGCGCCGTTCGCGTGACCGAAGTAAAAAAATTGTTGTCGGCAAATTCCACGGCATCGACGCCGAATCTTTTCACGACACTTTCAACTTCATCGGCTACCAGCGGCGCGTTGCGGGCAACCCAGCCGCCTTCAAAAATGGGAACGACGGCGCAAAAGCTGCATTTGAACGGACAGCCGTAGCTCGTGTGCATCGCCATCGTGCGCCGGCCGAGATAAGTTTTGCCGAGATAGCGCTGCACGTCACCGAGGCGCTCGTAGGGCCATGGCGGCAGATCATCCATCGGCGCGAGCGGAAAGCGTTGCGGTTTGTGCGTGATGCGGCCGTTTTCACGATAAGAAAGTCCGGGAATGGACTCGCGCTTGACGCCATTGCCGTTGAGATGTTGCAGCAACTGCACGAACTCACGCTCCACCGGACCGCGCATAACGTAATCCACCCACCCGCTTTGCAAAACCACATCGGTGTGATTCGAGGGAAAATACCCCCCCCAGATAATGATGAGCTGCGGAAATCGCTCGCGCAGATGGCGAACCAACTGGATGGCTTCTTGCAATTGCGGGCCGGGCATGACGGACATGCCGAGGACGCGGCTGCCGCTGCTCTCGATGACGCTCGACAATTGCGCCATCGGATTGTGAAAAAAATTGCCGTCGACAATCGCGTAGTTGTAGCGGTTTTCGAGCATGGAGCCGAGCGCCAGCAGCGGCATGGGCACGCGATATTTGCTGTTGGCGCTGCGCGGGAAATAAAGAATGATGTCGGCGTTGTTTTTCATGCGGCTGTGGAAAAAGATTTCATCCGAGTGAGATAATTTCTCAGCAAGCCATATCCCTGCCGCAATTGTATGCGCGCTTCGTCGAGCGAGCGCAAGCTGCGGAGGCGGCGCAGCAGATACTGCGTGTTAAAATAAAACTCGTGCACCGCGCGCCGGTGCATCGCCTCGATTTGCTCGCGGTTCAATGTCAATGTCGGCATCGCCACCTCGCTGCCGGATTGATCCATGATTTGCAGCGCCGGTGAAATTAACTTGTGATTGATAGCTTGCTGCCGCAGCGGCGTGCCCATGCGCGGCACAGCCACGTTGAACGATGCGAAATCGCAAGGCGCTCGTTTCAAAAAATCTAAAGTGCGCTGAAATGAAGCTTCGGTCTCTTCAGGCAAACCGATAATCACGGTGGCAACCGTGCGCAGGCCGTGCGTGGCGCAGCGCTGGAAACCGGCCAAAACTTCGTCACGATTGTAATCTTTTTGGGCGGCGGCGAGCACGGTATCATCGCCGCTTTCCAAGCCGAGGATGACGGTGTGACAACCGGCTTTTTTCATTTCACTGAGAACCTCGTCGTCGAGCACATCAGCGCGGCTGAAGCAGAGCCAGCCGAAACCGTAGTCGCGTCTTTGTATCTCTTGCAGAAGCTGCAGCGCGCGTGGTTTTTGCAGCGCAAAAGTTTGATCGAGAAAGAAAAGCTCGCGAAGGCCCAACGCATGTACCGCCTCCAGCTCGGCGATCACATTGTGCACCGGCCGAATTTTCCAGCCGAGCGTGCTCATGACGCAAAACGTGCAGCGATACGGACAGCCAAACTCCGTCATCACCGTGGCGAAGCGGCGCCGGCGCACGAAGGGATAGCGATAATCTTTGCCGAGAAAAAGATGATGCGCCGGCACCGGCAGCTCGAAATTTTCAGCGCGCGGCCTTTTGATGGGCGTCGCGCAGATCGCGCCGTTGTGGCGGAACGTCATGTTGCAAAAATTCTCCCGCCTGCCTTGCAGAAAGCGGAACACATCGTCGCTGGAGAAATCGTGAAGAAAGCCAGTGACGAATTTCATTTCTTCCAAGCGGGCGGCACGGTTTTCGATGAGAACGTCGCCAATGAGAAAAAGCGGCGCAGCATTTTTCTCTGCAAGCCGCTGATAGAAAGCAACATCTTCTTCGTAAGAAGCCGAGCCAATGAGTCCGATAATCGCGGCCGGTTGCAGCGCTTGAATCATCGCCAGACATTTCTGCGCCGGTAGACGGTCAACAATCGCATCGATAAGATGAAGCTCAAAATGCTCACGCAGCAACCCGCTGAGATAGACGAAGTCAATCGGATGATTCAAATAGTCGGCCTGCGAAATCTTGCTGCAAAAATAGTCGCGCAGATAGACATGCTTGCCGGGCGGGTTGAGCAAGAGCAATTTTGGTTTCACGAATGCATCCATGCGAGATCGGGAGCTGTAAGAAGACGTCTTGAAAATTATTGATTAAAATACTTGCTTATCTTGCGGCTCTTTTGTATTTTTCTATCGAGCAAAATCAAAAGGAGATCATGTCATGTCAAACAAATTAGCGACTACCAAACGCAAGGCTTTGAATAAACGTAAATCAGAACAGATTTTCACCGCAGTCTTTGAAAACGGTGTGCTAAAACCGCTGACTGAAATACGGTTGTCCAAACGCAAAAAATTTACAGTCATCGTCCGTTCTAATGAAAAGTCTATAGCCTCACAAATGTATGGCCTTTTTAACCCTCAAAACCAATCGCAATTAGACGCGGTTATCGAATCCGAGGATTGGTTCTGATGCCACATTTGTCTAAATTTAAAAGCAATACCGAAAAATCAAAAAACTTTCAACATATCGTAAAGCCTTGTCTCTCATTTATCAATTGCCGAATTTGACTGTACTCGAAGTTGATGCCTCTATTTTTCATCAAAGCCACGCGCTCATCCAAAAATATCAGTTGTTCTCCTCAGATGCTATCCACGTCTCAACCTGCCTGGCCTATGGCATAAAACATGTCGCCACGAATGATAGAGATTTTACGCGTGTGAAGGGGCTGACAGTTTGGTTGCCATAGTTTCAAACCTCAATAGTAAAGTGCTGCGTGACTCGCCGTGACAACAACTCGCGCTGATCGATGAAGCGTTGCAACGACGCAATCACCAGTGTAACTTTCAAATCTCCCATGCAACGCAGGTGATTGGTGCAGTTGACCGTTTTCGCGTTGTCTACGCTCATGCACGGGCTGCACGGAAGATCGAGATAAAAGATCAAGCGGTCATTGCATCGCGGGCCGAAGCGTTCGGGCGTTTCCGGGCCAAAGAAACCGGCGACCGGTTTTTGCAGGGCGGCGGCAAGGTGCAGCGGGCCGCTGTCGTTGGAAATAAAAAGGGCGGCGTTCTCAATCAACGCGGCAAGCTCGATGAGCGTCAGGGTTCCGGCCAGATTTCTCACCGCGTAGGGATTGCCGATGGCGGCGGCAACTCCGTCGGTGTACTCTATTTCCGCTTGTGATCCAATCAGCGCCAAATCAACTTCGTACGTTTGCAACAGCCACTGCGCCAATTGCACGAAGCGCTCTTGCGGCCAGCGGCGCTCCAGCGCGAGCGGACTGGCATTGACATTCATCACGACATACGGCCTGAGCGCCGAGTCCTTTTCCCCGAATGTCGAGTTCGGCGAGGCAATTTGCGGTTGCGCCCATCCTGAAATGTCGGCTGTCCGGTCTTTCATGACGAGACGAAGAAAATTATCAGCCGCGTGTTGTTCATCAAGAAAAGGCACGACAATGTCGAGCAAACGGCTTTTGCTCGCGCCGGGCCGCGAGAATCCAACCAGGCAGCGCGGGTTGGCCAGGCGCGAAACGAGCGCAGAAAAATTGGCGAAAAATTCGGCGTCGATGATCAAGTCGTAACGTCGCCGGCGCAATTGCAGGATCAGTGAAATTGCCGAGAGCACAAATCGCCACAAATGGCGAAAATCGAGACAATACACGCAATCAACCTGCGGAATAAGTTTGAACAATTCCTGATTTTGCTTCAGCGTCAAAAAATCGAGACGCGCGTGTGGATATATTTTTCGCAAATAACGCAGTGTTGGCTCGGCGAGGATAATACTGCCGATGCCCCAAAATTTCACAAAGAGAATGCGGTCGACGATTGCCGGCTCGCACTGCCGAGGCTGCGCCGGTTGCAGCCAGCAAACCAGCCGGATCAGCCAGCGGCCCACGTACTCGTCGATCCATTTGGCGATTTTGATGCGTTGGGTTTCAGGAAGCACTTGCATTATTCCAAAGATTTACTTAATTTGAGTTCGTACTTTAATTTTCCACGGCATTAATCAAAAACTATTTCACGGGGCAAAATATGACGACCGAAAAACTCATTCAAAAAGTTCGTGAAAAGACGGGATCACTTAGCTCTGAAAACGAACAAATTCTCGCCACAGCCATGCAGATTCTGCATGACGCTGAGAACGCCTCTTTGCCTCCCCCATCCGAAGAAAATTTTCTCAGTCGCAACATCACTTTGGAAGATTATAAAGCCCTCCCGCGCGATGAGAAACGCCATTATCACGATGAAGCTGAAAAACTCAACCAGCATTGGGTTGAAAGCCAATTCAGAATTCATAACGCGGAATGGATCATGGTTGTTGACGGCCAGGTCGTGAGGTCTGGGGCAACACTCGATGACTTTACGGATCACGAAGAATTGCTGGAAATCTGCCATAAGACCGGCAAGTATCCTTTTGCCTTTTTTAGCAAATGGATTTTTGCCATTGAGGAGCAATCGACCGCTTGGCACAACACTCATAAAGTCGACGATGCTTACCCGGCGTTGTCCATCAGGCTTGCAGGCAATAACAATCTTTTTGAAGCCGAAGCAGACCTGGATACAGGGGCCACAGATTGCTATGGTTCTTTGGAATTGTTGATCACCAGAGGTATTGTCACAATTCACCCTGATGACGTCGAACGCTCTTCCCAACATTTGAATAAATCGTTTTTCTATTTCACCAAAGACGTGTGGCTCGAATTGACAGATATGACCGGAGTAATCCGTCGATGGCGCACAAGCATCATCTGTGTTGAAAATTGGCGGAGCAGCTCATTTACAGCCATCAACCCTGGCCGCACGATCTTGCTTGGCCGCAGAATTCTGTTGAATTTGCGTCCACGTCTCACACTCGATTTCGATGCACACCTCACCGAAGTAGAATTTAAAAAAACAACTGTCTGAGGTGTGTTCCGCTTCATCATCTGACAATCAACTCATGGGGTAATCTATGACCACCAAAATGCTCATCGAAAAAGTGCGCGAAAAGCATGGTACGCTCAGCGAACGTGACGAGCAGTTTCTTGTCGCCATTGCGAAAATCCTGCAACGCGAGGGTGCTATTGAATCCGAGCAACCTTCGCAGGAAAGTTTTATCCGCCGCGGCGTTGGTTTGGAAAGCGGCGAAATCCCTGTGCGTGTAAGAAAACTTCCAACCGCGAGCCTATGCCATCAGAATAACGAGTTAAATTCGACTAAACGGGATCGTAAAATCTTTCTCGCAAGAAAAAAGCGAAGCCGGCAGAAAGCCAAAATCGCTGCTATTCAAGCAGCGTCGCGAGGTATTTAGTTTTCATTTTTATTTTTGGCCTCCGGCGCCGCTATCCAAAACAGCGTGCTGCACTCCAAGCCGCGGCCGCGATCCGAAGCAAAGATAATTCGTCGATTGGCTTCATCCCACATCGGCGCGGTGTCGATGGCCGAATCACGTGTCAATCTC
>Ga0247727_10000202_pt1 | contig 139422 bp, 125 predicted proteins | sample WisWelCaveWW1625_FD_202498 | JGI IMG/M metagenome (GOLD analysis project Ga0247727, IMG submission 202498) | Biofilm microbial communities from Wishing Well Cave, Virginia, United States - WW16-25 | ecosystem: Environmental > Aquatic > Deep subsurface > Groundwater > Cave microbial mat... | reverse complement strand
CCCTCCGGGCGATCCTCCGCGACGACAGCCACGCGGAAGCACCCGAGCTCTCTGAGCTGACATTTCACCCGCTACGGTTCGCTCACCAAATACCCGGTGTTGCGACGACCCCTTGAGCCCAAGCAATATACGTCTCATGCCTTCCAGCAGGCTCTCGATGACCACCAGGTGCTCGGATCGATCGGATCGGTCGGCGACGCCTACGACAACAGCATGGCCGAGAGCTTCGTCGACACCTTCAAAACCGAGCTGATCGCCGACCGCGTCTGGCGCACCCGCAGCCAGCTAGAACTCGCGATCGTCGAGTGGGTCGCCTGGTTCAACACCGACCGGCTGCACGAATCACTCGGCGACATCCCGCCCGCAGAGTTCGAGATTCTCTCCGCAGGACAGTACGTTTCATCTCACCCACTTCATTCAAAGGTGGGAACCAACTAAACCAGTCTCCGTCGAAGTCAGCCCGCCTCAGTCGTCCCGGTGGCGCCGAAGCTCGTCGTGCCACCACCACTGAACGTCACGTTGTCGAAATTCGACGCGCCGTTGCCGACCGCCAACGTGCCCACGCCCGAGACCCCGCCACCCTGCCCATCACTGACCAACCGGGTCGTGCTGCCCACGCCCGCCAAACCCAGAAAACCACCCGAAGCGAGCGTCGTCGCCGGCGAATAACCAGCACCCGCAGCCAACGCGAACGTCGCGCCGTCCAGGCGCAGCGTGCCCGCTCCCGACACCTGCGCGAGCGCACCCAGCGCATGCTCACCAGAGACCGACAACACCGCGCCACCAGCAACCCCAAACGCGCCGTCGCTCGACAAACCGCCCGAACCAGCACCCAGCACCAGCGTGCCCGTATCGACCTGCACCACCCCATCGTTCTCCAAACCCACCGTGAAACTCGCCGTGCCAGCCGACGTCATGCGAGTGATCGTCCCGCCAGCCAGATTGCGCAGCACCGGCGAGCCACCCTGATTACTCGTCGACACATCACCCGTGATCACCAGAGCACCGTCATTGCTGACCGTGGCAGCCGGCACCGGCCCACCACCACCCAGCAGCCACAAACCCGCCGACCACGTCGTCGTCCCATCCAACACCAACGTCGCCTGCCCATTCACCGCCACCGTGCCGGAAGCGGCGGTCGTCCCGGTGGCGCCGAAGCTCGTCGTGCCACCACCACTGAACGTCACGTTGTCGAAATTCGACGCGCCGTTGCCGACCGCCAACGTGCCCACGCCCGAGACCCCGCCACCCTGCCCATCACTGACCAACCGGGTCGTGCTGCCCACGCCCGCCAAACCCAGAAAACCACCCGAAGCGAGCGTCGTCGCCGGCGAATAACCAGCACCCGCAGCCAACGCGAACGTCGCGCCGTCCAGGCGCAGCGTGCCCGCTCCCGACACCTGCGCGAGCGCACCCAGCGCATGCTCACCAGAGACCGACAACACCGCGCCACCAGCAACCCCAAACGCGCCACCACTCGACAAACCGCCCGAACCAGCACCCAGCACCAGCGTGCCCGTATCGACCTGCACCACCCCATCGTTCTCCAAACCCACCGTGAAACTCGCCGTGCCAGCCGACGTCGAGCGAGTGATCGTCCCGCCAGCCAGATTGCGCAGCACCGGCGAGCCACCCTGATTACTCGTCGACACATCACCCGTGACCACCAGCACACCGTCATTGCTGACCGTGGCAGCCGGCACCGGCCCACCACCACCAAGAAGCCACAAACCCGCCGACCACGTCGTCGTCCCATCCAACACCAACGTCGCCTGCCCATTCACCGCCACCTGGCCGCCGAAGGACGAGACGCCCGCGGACGCCAGGGTCAGCGTCCGGGCGCCGGAGACCGTGAGGCTCGCGCCGGGAGCGAGCGTGATCTGCCTCGCGCTCCCGTCGGCGGTCGAGAGCACCGCCGACTCGCCGATGGGGATCACCACGTCGTCGCCGCTGGTCGGCACCTGTGCCAGGTCCCAGTTTCCGGCGATGCTCCAGTCGCTCGTGAGCGTGCCCGTGAAGGTCAGCGTCGCGGCCTGCGCCGGCCCGGCGAGCGCGCCCATCCCGCCTGCAAGACAGGACAGTGAGGCGACCAGAAGGACGAGCTTGCGCACGGCTTCCCTCCTCGGGGTTGGAGAAGCCGACCCTAACCCAAACCGACCAGCCGTCGAGGCGTTGCTTCGACCTTTGCCGGCCGGCCTCAGTTCTTACTGCGTAATCCTTACCGGATGCGAGTCACTCAGAAAGGCCAGGTGACGATCGCGCGCATGCGGGGAGCCGGCGATGTCGAACTGACGACCGACGAGATCCTGGCGCTTACGCGACGGTGACCGAGCTACCGGGGACGTTCGTCGACAGCAGCGTCCTATTGGACGTCTTCACCGAGGACCGTCGCTGGCTGGAGTGGTCGCAGGGCCATCTGACGGTCGCCGCTGAGGCCGGACCGCTGATCGTCAAGCGGTCGTCCTCGCTGAGTCTCACCGCGGTTCTCGCGGCTCGAAGCCATGCAGCTCGCACTTCGACCGATCGTGCAGGTCGAGGATGTCCCCCACTCTGCCGTTTTCCTCGCTGGCCACGCGCACGCCGAGTACCGTCGTGCCGGCGGAGCCCGCTTGCAGATCCTGCCCGGCTTCCTGATCGCTGCACATGCCGCAGTGACCGGCCGGCCGCTGCTCACTCGCGATCCCGAGCGCGTCGCCACGTACATCCCGGGGGCCGCTCTCATCGCCCCTGGCAAGGGCGGTAACCAGCAGCACCGCAGCCGTTACGTTCTACGACCGCTCTACGCGGTCGGCGACACCCGCGCCGAGGCCGAGCGAGAGATCCGCTCCGCGATCGCGTTCTACCTCGACGAGCTCGCTCGATCCGGCGAGCCGACGCCGCCCTGTCGAAGCGCGGTCGGCAGCGTCACGGGGCCACCCCTACGCCAGCGCGATCCACGTCGCCCGCGCGAGCGCGCGCACCTCACCACCTGCGCCGAGCAGCGCGGTTGCGCCCCAGCGCTTGCGACCCTCGTGACCGAGCGACCAGGCGGTGACGACGATCTCCTCGCCGACGCGAACCGGCGCGTGGACGTCGCCCTCGAGGCGCCCGAGCACATGCGGCGGCGCCCCGGCCGGAACAGCGGCGAAGCTGCTCGGGCAGTCGAGGGCGGCCCAGATCACCTCGGCGGTCAGCTCACCGCCGGGTCCGTGCGGCAACCCCTCGCCCGGCGTCCAGGCCGTCGCCCACTCCCCCGCCCCAAGCCGTCCGACGTGCAGCGCCACCGCTTCGCCGGGATCGCGGTCCGGCCCGCAGCCGAAGCAGCCGGGGAACGGATGCTCGCGCAGCAGCTCCTCGTCGGGAACGGCCGCTCGCGCCTGGTCGAGGCTCACCGCCGGCAGGTCGCCCACATCGGGAGCCCCCGCGGGTGCCGCGGCGACGAGCACCTCCCCCGCCGGATCGACGAGTGCCAGACCACCGCCCTCGACCACCTCGAACCCCAGCGCCCGCTCCAGCGGAATCGGCCTTCGCAACGTCACTCTCAGCGGCCCAGCGGGCATCCGCCCCGCGAGCAGCCCGCACGCGTAGCCGCCGTTCGCGCAGCCGGGCGGGCCCTGGAAGCGCGCGGCGACGATCACCCCGTCGCGCGCGATCACTCGACCTCCTGATAGCCCTTCGGCAGCCCGTTCAGGACCTCGTGGCCGTCGTTCGTCACGAGCACGAGATCCTCGATGCGGATGCCGAAGCGACCGGGCAGGTAGACCCCCGGCTCGACCGTGACGACCATTCCCGGCGCCAGCGTCGCCTCGCTGAGGCGCGACAGGCGCGGACCCTCGTGAATGTCCAGGCCGACGCCGTGCCCGAGGCCGTGTCCGAAGCGATCGCCGTAGCCGGCCTCGTCGATGATCGCGCGCGCGACCGCATCGACGTCGCGGCATTCGACACCCGGAGCGACCGCGGCGAGCGAGCTCTCCTGCGCGTGCAGCACGAGGTCGTAGGCGGCGCGCGCCTCGTCCTCGACCCCACCACCGACGGCGAACGTGCGCGTGCAGTCCGAGCAGTAGCCGTCCAGCCGGCATCCCCAGTCGATGGTGACGAGACTGCCCGACTCGATCGCAACGTTGCGTGGCTCGCCGTGCGGAAGTGCGCCGCGCGCCCCGCCCGCAACGATCGGCTGGAAGCTGAGCGCCTGCGCGCCCAGCGTTCGCATCGTCATCTCGAGGTCCAGCGCGACCGCAACCTCGCTCCTGCCCGCCAGGCCGCGCTCGATCACCTCGAGGAGCGCGCGATCCGCCAGCCTCGCGGCCTCACGCACGCGCCTGGCTTCGCCGGCGTCCTTGATCTCCCGCAGTGGCTCGACGAGTCCGCCCGCAGGCACGAGCTGAGCACAGTCGCCCAGCGCTTCGCGCACCCGCTCCAGCGCGTTGACCGTCAGCGAACGGTCGTCGAAACCGAACCGCGCCACGCCCTCGACGGGCCAGATCCGCCCGAGATGCTCGCCGAGCCCCGGACCGATCAGGTCCTGCGTCGCCTGGATGACGGTCCACTCGCCGCTCACCTGCTCGGCCACCTGGTCGACGTAGCGAAAGTCGGTCAGCAGCGTCCCGGCACCCGGCCCATCCGCGGAGAGCACGACGAGCGCGTTGGAGCCCGTGAACCCCGTGAGCCAGCGGACATGAACAAGGTTCGAAACGAGCAGCAGGTCGAGGTCGCGCTCACGCACAGCCGCAGCCAGGCGCTCAGCCCTGCCGATCACTGCGGTTCCAGCTCGTTCCGCAGCCGCTCGAGCGCCGCGCGGTAGCCGTCGGCGCCCTGACCGCTGAACGTCGCGACGCAGAGGTCGCTGATCACCGACGTGCGGCGGAACTCCTCGCGCGCCTGCACGTCGCTCAGGTGCACCTCGACGGCCGGCAGTGCGGCGATCTCCAGCGCGTCGCGTATCGCCCACGAGTAGTGGGTCCAGGCGCCGGGGTTCAGGACGAGCCCGTCGGCCAGGTCTCCGATCTTGTGCAGGTGCTCCACGAACTCACCTTCGGAGTTCGTCTGGAAGAATCGCGTTTCCAGCCCCAGCTCGCGCGCCCAGGTGGTGATCCGCTGTTCCAGCCGGTCGAGCGTCAGGTCACCGTAATGCTCGGGATCACGGCGACCGAGCTGGTCCAGGTTCACACCGTGGAGGACCTCGATCCGGTTGCGGGCGAGCACGGGCGCGAGTCTTTCAGGTCGCGCGGTCGGGCTCAGTTGGGCCGGGGGCCGGCTCTGATCAGCTCGACGACGGCCGCGCGCACGTCGCCGGGATCGACCTCCACCCCGTGACGCACCTCGCCGGGCGCAGCGCACAAGACGAAGGGAACCGACTCGCCGACGCGTTTCTTGTCCAGGCGCGTCGCAGCGAGAACGTCCTCGACGTCGAGTCCCTCGATCGTGACCGGCAGCCCCGCGGCCTCGAGCAGCCCGGCGACCTGACCGCGAAGCTGGTCGGCGCCGGAGAGCCGCAACGCCGCAAGCAGACCGAGCCCGACCGCCTCGCCGTGACGCAGGCGCGAGTAGCCCGTCACCGTCTCGATCGCGTGGCCGATCGTATGGCCCAGGTTCAGCGCCTGGCGCCGTCCATCGTCGCGCTCGTCCGCCGCCACGACCGCGAGCTTCGTCCGCGCGCACGCCAGGATCACATCCTCGTCGACCAACGCGCCGGCGCCGACCGCGTCCCACAGCGTGCCGCCGGCGATGAGCGCGGTCTTGACGACCTCGGGGTATCCGGCTGCGAGCTCCTCGGGCGGCAGCGTCGCGAGGACCGACGGGTCGACGATCACCGCCGCCGGCTGGTGGTAGGCGCCGACGTAGTTCTTCGCCTCCGGCAGGTCGACGCCCGTCTTGCCGCCATACGCGGAGTCGACCTGCGCGACGAGCGTCGTCGGGACCTGCACGACGGGGATCCCGCGCTGGAACGTGGCGGCACAGAAGCCCGCGAGGTCACCGACGACGCCGCCGCCGATCGCAACCAGGTGGTCGGCGCGCGTAACCTGCTGAGCGACTAACGCCCGCCACACGCGCTCCGCGGTGGCGAGCGTCTTGTGCTCCTCCCCCGGCGGAATCTCGATCAGCCCGGCGAGCCCGGGAACGATGCCCGCGTAGATGTCGGCGACATTGGCGTCGCTCACCCCGATTCTGCGTGACTGCTCGCTCAGCGGCCACGGCGCGTGCGTCAGCGCCCCCTCGCCCAGCCACACCGGGTAGCTGCCGGACGCGCTGCTCGCCCACAGCATCCGCAGGCCGCCGCCGGGCTCGGCTTCGGCCAGCGCGCGCAGGCTCGGCAGCGCGCCGCGCAGCGTCGCCAGGTCCGACGAGGAGAGCGTCGCATTCGCCGCCGCGCGATAGACCGGCAGGCGCTCGGCGTGGAGCGTGTCGAAGCGGCCGCGGTCGCTCGCCAGCGGGCGACCGCCTCCCGACGCGCGCGACCACGCGACGTCGCGGTCGATGTCGACGAACACGACGACGTGCTCGCGCAGCGCCTCGCGCACTCGCGCCGACCCGAGCGCACCGCCACCGAGCGAGACGACGGCCGGCCCGCCCGTGAGCGCCCGCAGCACGACCTGCTCTTCACGCTCGCGAAACGCGCCCTCGCCCTCGCGCTCCCAGAGAGCCGCTATCGGCTCACCGAGCTCGGCCTCGATCAGCGCGTCGGCGTCACGCAGCTCGACGCCGAGCACGCGCGCCGCCTCACGCGCGAGCGTCGACTTGCCCGCGCCCATGAAGCCCGCAAACGCAAGCGAGCGTCTCAGCGGGGCTTCCACCCGATGCGCTCGGAATAGCGGGACAGCGCGTCGCGCACGTCGTCGATGTGGTCGCCGCCGAACTTCTCGCGGTAGGCGTCGGCGAGCACGAAGGCCAGCATCGCCTCGGCGACGACCCCGGCGGCCGGGACCGTGCTCGAATCGGTGCGCTCGCGCAGCGCCTGCGCCGGCTCACGCGTGGCGATGTCGACGGACCGGAGCGGCTGCGTGAGCGTCGGCAGCGGCTTCATCGCGCCGCGAACGATCAGCGGCTCGCCGGTCGTCATGCCGCCCTCGAGGCCGCCGGCGCGGTTGGTCTCCCGGTGATAGCCGCGCGCTTCGTCGAAGAAGATCTCGTCGTGGGCCTGCGAGCCAGGTTTTGCAGCGATGTCGAAGGCCTCGCCGAGCGTCGCGCCCTTGACGGCCTGGATCGAGCAGATCGCGCCGACGACGCGCCCGTCGAGCCGCGTCTCCCACGAGACGTGCGAGCCGAGCCCCGGAACGAGGCCGAACGCGATCACCTCGAAGACGCCGCCGATCGACTCGTTGGCCTTGCGCTGAACGTTGATGTGCTGAACCATCGCGCGGCTCGACTCGGCGTCCAGGCAGCGCACCGGGTCCTCGTCGACGGAGTCGAAGTCGGCCGGCGTCAGCGCCGCTGAGCGGCTGGGCGCGACCTCGGTCCCGATCTGGACGACGTGCGAGCGAACGCGCACGCCGAGAGCCTCCAGGAGCGCGCGGCAGACAGCCCCGCCGGCGACGCGCGCGGCGGTCTCACGCGCGCTGGCGCGCTCGAGCACGTTGCGCACGTCGGTGTGGCCGTACTTCCAGGCGCCGACGAGATCGGCGTGACCGGGCCGCGGGAGATGCACCTCTGGCACCTGCGCCTCGACCGGCCAGGGATTCATCCGCTCCTCCCAATTGGTGTAGTCGCGGTTTGCGACCTGGAGCGCGACCGGACCGCCGAGCGTGCGGCCGTGGCGGACACCGGCCGTGACGAATGCGCGATCGGTCTCGATCTTCATCCGCCCGCCGCGCCCGTGACCGAGCTGGCGGCGCGCCATGTCGCGATCGATCGCCTCGCTGTCGAGCTCCAGCCCTGCTGGGAGCCCTTCGACGATGCAGGTGAGGCCGGGGCCGTGGGACTCGCCCGCGGTGATGAGCTTCAGCGCCATGTGCGGCGGTGCAGGTTATTCGAGTGCGACGCGCCGCCCCTTCCCGGACGCAGGGACGCCGGCGATCTCTCGCCGGCGTCCGGGTCCAAGTGTTGTCTGCCAGCGCCTCGGCCTACGGCACGGAAGCGGTGCCGGCGATCGCCTTCACGGCGGCCTTTGCCTTGCGCTCGCTGCGCGGGATCACCTCGAGCACGCCGCGCGCCGCGTTCCAGCGGTAGCGGCCCATCAGCGTGGGGTCGTCGGAGTCGTCGCTTGCCATCGCGAGCAGCGCCGCGCCGGCCTTCGACTGCCGTGCGCGAGCCTTTCTCGCCGCAGCGGCCGAGGCCGCCTGCTCCTTGCTGATCGAGACGACGTCCATCTGGTACTGCTTCAGGCCCACGTCGGTGACGAGGTCGAAGAACTCGGTGTCGCCGACCTCCATCTCGATCGTCTCGCAGGTCTCGGCCGGCTGGCACTTGCCGTCGCCCGTCGCCTTCGCGTCGGAGCTGACGAGGAAGACCAGCGTGTTGCCATCCGACTTGACGCCGAGGAACACGAAGAACGGGTCGTCGACCGAAGGAAGCGGGGTGAGCCGCGGGATGTCGCGGATCGTTCGCATCGCGCCGGCCTCACCGAATCGCAGCGTCGCCTCGTAGACGTCGAGCTTGGGCTTCGGCTCGGACTTGGGCTTGGGCTCAACGGGCTTGCCCGAGTCGCCGCCGCTGCTGGGCTTGTCGCCGGTGGTCGACGTCTGCGGAGCAGCGGCGACCGGCGCCGGCTTGGGGACGAAGAGCTGCACGAAGGGGTTCTTCGGCGCGCCGCCGCGCTTGCGCCTGCCGGCGGGCGCCGTGTCGAGCACGAGCGCCTGCTCGCCCTTGGCGGCGGCAGTCGCCTGAATCGGGGCGGCGGGGGCGGCCGTCGTCTTGCTCGCTGACTTCGCGAGCAGGGTCGGGACGGCCACGAGCCCGACGAGCAGAGCGACGGCCAGGGGCCAGAGACGCTTCTCGACGAGGTCGGCGCCGATGTTGCGCAGGAATGTCATCGCGAGGCTCCGGTGATCAGGGCGGCCGAGCCCGACGAGGTCGGGACTCCGCCGGCGGGCGGCTTGTCGTTCACGGTCGTCGTGTTACCGGGACCTGCCGGCGTGGCGCCGTTCGTCAGGCCCTCTTCCTTGGGCACGAGGTACGCGGTCGCGTCGACCTGCATCGTGAGTGCCGGGAAGCCATTGGCTGCTGCTGTCAGCTCCACGCGGTCGACCGTGAGCAGGCGGCCGCGGACGTCGATGCTGGAGCCGCCGACCGTCGTGAGGCGGTTGAGCTTCTCGAGCAGGCTCTGGATATCGAAGAACTGGCCGGCGAAGGCGAACGTGAACGGCATCGTCGGGAAGCCCGCGGGACCGACGGCAGCGCCAGGCGGGAGCGCCGAAGCCACTCCTGCGCCCGCGGCGGCGGGGTCGGCTGCGGCGTCGCCCTTGGCGTCGCCCTTGACGCCCTTGTCGCCACTCGCGTCCTCACCGGCTGCCGGGGGTGGCGGGAGCGGTGCAGGGGCGGTGACGCCGCCCGCCTTGAGCTTGATCGTCGAGAAGTTGATCCGCGAACCGGCGGCCTTGTCGATCTGGTAGACGAGCGACGCGACGTCGTCGTCAGCCGGCACGGCCTGGCCGAGCCGCGCGACGGCAGCGTAGTCACCTTGATAGCCACGCCTGGCCTTCTCGGCGAGGTCGACCATGGCCTGCGCCGATGTCAGGCGCTGCTGCTCGGTCGCGATCTTCTTGTCGAGGCCACTCGACTCCTTGCGCGTGGGCGCGAGGGCGAGGAACCAGAAGGCGCCGATAAGGGCTGCCATCGCTACGACGAGCGCAACGGTGCGGTCACGGCGCGTCACGAGTCACCTCCGGCCGGGGTCGAGGTATTCGCGGGCTGACCGGCGTTCGTCGCCGGGGCGCTTCCGCTTGAGGATTCAGGTGTCTGGGATGCCGGGTCGCTCGCCACTCCGGAGCCTTCCGGGGTGCCGGGCGAGGCAGAGTTGGAGGACGCGTTTGCCGCGCCGCCCGCCTCGGCACCAGCTGCCCCGGCGGCCGGAGCCACGAGGACCGGGGGTGCCGTGAACCAGGCGGTGACCTGGAACTTCGGGAAGTCGGCATGGCCGTTGCGGCAGTCCGACGGGCTTCCTTCGCCGCCGTCGCCCGAACCGGCGGCTCCGGCATCGCCCGTCTCGGTGAGCTTCTCGGACAGCTCCAGGCTGACGCGCTCAACGCCGTCGATGCGTCGCAGGTTGGACATCACCCGCGCGACGGCCGACTGGCTCGTCGTGCAGCCGGTGATCGCGATCGCGGGCTGCGGGATGATCGGCCGTAGGGTCGAGCCGCCGCCGTTATCCGCGGTGACTGAGCCGGTCAGAGTCAGCAGCCACGCGTCCTTGGGAATCGTGCGCGCCACCTCGTCGAGGGCGTGCGCCCAGTCGAAGCGGCTGCTCGCGATCTGCTTGACGGTCTCGACGCGCTTCTCGCGCAGCTGCGCGAAGCTGGTGTACGAGGCGAGGCTCTGCGCGGCCGCCTCGGCGCCGTCGGCCTTGCTCGCGAGTGACGCGAGGTCGCTCTTCTTGCTCGTGACGCCGTTCTTGACGAGCACGTTGGCGGTCATCAGCGTGAGCCCCAGCGCGAGCACTCCGAGCGCCGCGTAGACGGCGCCCTCGCTGCGGCCGCCCGTGCCGGCGGCGCGGCGCTCCTCGGGCGGGAGGACGTTGACGGAGGGGTCCCCGCCGGCGGCGAGGCCACTGGCGACGGTGAGCCGCCCGGCGGCGATGCCGGCCGGTTCCCCGGAGACGCGGCCGGCGCTGACGGGCAGGCCGAGCTCGACGCCGAGCGTCTCCGCGAAGCCGTCGACCGCGATCGCCTCGCCGGTCAGCACGACGCGGGTGACGGGCGAGCCGTCGACCTGCATCTGATGGAAATCGAGTGTCTGGCGGACCTCGGCGCCGATCTTGCGCACGCCCTCGTCGAGGACGTGACGGGCATCGGCGATGATCTCCGCGTCGCCTTCGATCGACTCGATGGGCGCGGTCAGACCCACATGCGCGAGCCATCCGCGAGCGTGGTCGAGGGTCAGCGCGCGGCGCTCGGCGAGCTCGATCGCGATCGACTCGAGCCCGCCGCCGGAGGCGCGCGAGAAGAGCGGCTGCTTGCCGCGTGCCACCGCAAGGTTGGTGAGGCCGCTGACGCCCGCGTAGAGCACCGTCTCGGGCTCGTCCGAGCCCTGGTGCAGCGCGCGGATCATCGCGAAGGCGCCGAGGTCGATGCTGTCGAGCCTCAGGCCGGCGCCGCGAACGGCGGCGACGACACGCTCGACCATGTCCCTGCGCGCAGCGACGAGCAGCACGCGCTGACGGGGGCCTTCGGGCGTGTCGACGAGGGCGAGCGGCTGCCAGTCGAGAACCGCCTGATCGAGCGGCATCGGGATGACGTCCTGAGCCTGGAAGCGCACCGCTGCGTCGAGTTCCTTGCGGTTCTCGATCGGCGGGAGATCGACCGTGCGGACGGCGACCTTCTGATTCGCCACGCCGACGCGGACGCGCCTGTCCAGGCCCTTGTTGTCCCGGTAGAGGGTCTTGAGCGCCGTGGTGAGTGCCTCGACGTCCTGGATCTCGCCGTCGCGCACCACACCCGGCTCGAGGGCGACGACTGCCGCGCGCTCGATGACAATCCGCCCGCCCGAGGTGGTCACCTGGGCGGCATGAATGCCAACGGGATCGATGTCGAGGCCGACGAGCGGCTTCTTTCGCTGTGCCATGTAATGGAGGGCTCGGGGTCGCGGGACGGGGATCCGCCCCGTCCCCCCATCGGCGCGAGCGGCCGTCGGCTGTACCCCTGAAATTGCCGAACCGCTTTTCGTCCAGCACAGCCGTCGCCGTGCGGTACGGAAGACGCGAGGAGCGGGTTTTTCGATCCCGCTCCGCTGCCGCGATGTGGGCGGGCGCGGAGGGATGCGGGCGGTAGCGGACGCCGGCGCGAGCGAGCGCGGACGCGAACGAGCGCGCCGGAGCGAGCTGTCAGATCTGGGCCTGGGAGGTCCACTTGCGTCAGGTCCCGCTGAGCGCGAGCGGCGCGGGGACGCGCCCGCTGAGGCTCGTGCGCTTTTACGTCGTAGAGAGGCACAACTGCACGAACCTCGTCCACGACGCCGCGCCCGCCGCCCGTCAGCGCATGCGCGAAGCGCGAGGTCGAAGCGCGCGAGCGCGGCGCGGCGCGGATGCCGCCGGGCGCCGCGGATCGCTCCCGGAGCCGCGCGATCAGAAGCGGTCGAGGTACGCGTCCATCACGTCGTCCCCTACGAAGAACCCGACGATCCCGCCGACCGCCAGGAAGGGGCCGAATGGCACTGCCGTCTTGCGGCCGGCCTTCTGGCCGAGCCGCGCGATGACAACCGCACCGACGACGACGCCGAGGATCAGCGCCAGGAAGATCGCGGGCGCAACGGCGCGCCCCAGGTAAAGCCCGAGCATCCCGGCGAGCTTCACGTCCCCCATGCCCATGCCGCGCGGGTAGAGCCACGCCGCGAGGAAGAAGAAGGCGAACGCGCCGGCGCCCGCGATCAGCTGCTCGGGCACGAAGTCGATGTCGAGCGTAAGGCCCGCGACGAGAGCGGCGATCGAAGCCGGCAAGGTGATCACGTTGGGGATCAGCCGCACGTCGAGGTCGATCAGCGCGATCGGCACGAGGGCGGTCACCATGAGCAGCCCGAGCGTGATCCCGATTGCGTCGTCATGCGTCGCGACCACCAGCGCGAACAGGACTCCGGTGAGAAGCTCCACCGCCGGGTAGCGCCAGGAGAAGGACTGCCCGCAAGCTCGGCAGCGGCCGCGGAGCAGGAGCCACCCGAGCACCGGCACGTTGTCGCGATTCTTGACCGCCGCCTCGCAGTTCGGGCAATGCGAGCCCGGGTGCAGGAGCGACTTTCCGAGCGGGAGCCTGTAGGTGACGACGTTCAGGAACGAGCCGATGGCCAGGCCTGCGACGAAGGCGAGTGCGACGTATGCGGGGTGCACGGAGCGCGGAAGCTAGATGAGGCGGCGGACGCCCCCGAACAAGAGCGAGGCGGGCCCGGGGGCCCGCCTCGCGAAACGACTTACGTCAGTTTGACGTGAGTTACCAGGTGCCGTCGGCCTTGCAGCCGCCGTCGCCGGCGACATTACACGTACGCGTGTAGCCGCCGCCCGCTGCGCGGATGATCCGGAAGTCGTTGGCAGTATTACGCGAGTGGCCCTCGACGGTGAACCCGTCGACAGCTGAAGCGGTCACTTCGGCCTGGCCGTCGGCGGCGCCGATCGCCAGACCGGTCGTGCCCAGCTCAGCGACCGTGTCGCAGGAAACGTAGGTCTGCGTGTCCGCGAAACAAGACTCGACGTGCGAGACGAGGTTGCGGGCATCAGACTTGGCCGATGCGTCCTGACCCTTCTTCTGCTGACCCAGGAAGGTCGGCAGGGCGATCGCGGCGAGGATGCCGATGATCAGAATGACGACGAGGAGCTCGATAAGCGTGAAGCCCTCTTCGTTGGTGCGCAGGTTGCGCAGCATGTGATCCTCCTAGGATCTGTTTTTCTTGATCGCCAGCTCCTCTTCAGCCTCCGACCGGCGGCCCGGCTGCCTCGGTGAAACCGAGACCCGTGGCTTTGCGACCCGCCCTCACGGGCGGTGTGCCTTTGGCGTCCGAAGGACTGGCCGTCCTTACAGGGGCCTATCGGCGGCGGTCCTGTGGGGCTCAACCCCGGTGGACCTTTGTCCTAGGGTCTGCACCTGATCTTTCAAGCGAAAGGGCCCGCCTGAGGCGGACCACTTTGCGCATGTGGCCCAGTGCCGTGGCCGCAGAGCCGAAGGCACGGCCGGCGGCCGCGCCTACCAGGTGCCGTCGTTGTTGCAGCCGCCGTCACGCGGGCTGCAGGTGTGCTCCGGCGCTGCGCCGTCGGTCTTGACGATGTGGAAGTCCGCCCCGCTGCGCGAGTGCCCGATCACGGTGAAGCTCGACTCGCCCGCCCCGACGATCTCAACTTCGCCGGCCCGGTTGCCGTACGCGAGGTTGAGGATCGTGTTCAGCTCCACAGGGCTGTCGCACGCCGTATAGCGAACCTTCTCCACGTAGCATGCCTCCACGTGGCTGACCAGCTCGCGTGCTGAGGTCTTGGCAGCGGCGTCGTAACCCTTCTTCTGCTCGCTGAGGAAGTTGGGGAGTGCGATCGCGGCGAGGATCGAGATGATCAGCGCGACGACCAGGACCTCGATCAGCGTGAAGCCGTCCTCGCGGGTGTGCGCATCACGATGCTTCATGTACCCCTCGTCGGTCCGTCAGCGCTCCTCGCCAACCGCCCCGAAGCCCACTGGACGCTTGATCTAGCGCGCTGCGCAAGAATCCCTCCAACGTGAGCTCCCGCAACCTCGTTCTTGTCCTCATCGCCGGATTCGTGTTGGCGCTCGGCGCCGCGAGCGCGGCCCGGCGCGACCCCGGTCGCTCCGATCAGCGACCCGCGAGCACCGCGGCCTCCACCGCACCGGAGGGCACGGGCGGCGTGAAGGCGAACCTCGTCACCGGAACGCTGCCCGCCGACCGGGTGATCCGCGCGGTCGTCGGCGACGACATCGAGCTGCGCGTCACGAGCCAGGCCCCCGACGTCGCGAAGATCGTCGAGTTCGGCGTGCAGACGGCGGTCGGCCCCGGGCTGCCCGGGACGGTCCGCTTTCGCGCGCTGTGGCCCGGCCGTTTCCCGGTGACGCTCGACGTGGCCGGAGTCGAGGCCGGCGCCGTCGTGATCGTCGCCGCCGACGGGAAGTCGCCGGCCGCCGCGGGCTGAACCTGCTGTCCGCGAGCTGGGTGGCCCGCGCCTGACCGCTGGGGCCGAACCGGAGGTTCACGCGGAGGGGGAGTCTTGCGCCTCGCGCCGCGCGGCCTGGGCGTCGTGACCGGGCAGCGTCGCTCCACTGCCGTCGCACCACGGGCACGGCACCTCGTGCGATGAGCCCCCGGCGCCCGAGATCAGCTTGCCCTCGCCGCGGCACGGGCTGCACGGCAGCGGGGCGGCGGTCTCGAGGTCGTCTTCGGGCTGCTGTTGATCGGCCATCGCGGCGCGCACCATAGAGCGTTCCGCGCGCCGGCCCGGCGGGGACGCCCACTGCTAGCGTCGGGCGAAGTGAGCGAGCTGCTGCGACTCGCCGGCCCCGCGCCCCCGCAATCGGACGGGCGCTTCGCACCGAGCCCCACGGGGTCGCTGCACCTCGGAAACCTTCGCACCGCGTTGCTCGCGTGGCTCTTCGCCAGGTCCGCCGACGCGCGGTTCCTGGTGCGCATCGAGGATCTCGACTGCGGCCGCGTCAGGCAGCGGTTCGCCATCGAGCAGCTCTCGGACATGGCGGCCATCGGGCTCGAATGGGACGGCCCCGTCGTGCGCCAGTCGGAGCGCGCCGAGCTCTACGAGGCCGCTCTCGCCGAGCTCCGTTCCCAGGGGCTCCTGTACGAATGCTGGTGCACGCGAGCCGAGATCCGCGGCGCCGCGTCGGCTCCGCACGGCGACCTGCTCGAAGGCGCCTATCCGGGGACCTGCCGCGACATGTCGGCCGGCGACCGCGCGAGCCGCGCGGCGAGCGGTCGCCCGCCGGCGCTGCGCGTGCGCGCGCAGGACGCCCGCGTCAGCGTCGAGGATCGCGTTCGCGGCGCACTGACGGGATCGGTCGATGACCTCGTGGTGCGCCGCGGCGACGGGGCATTCGCGTACAACCTCACGGTCGTGGTCGACGACCACGACCAGGGCGTCGGTGAGGTGGTTCGCGGCGAGGATCTGCTCAGCTCGACCCCGTGCCAGGTCTGGCTTCAGCAGCGACTCGGGTTGTCCACCCCCGGGTACGCGCACGTCCCGCTGGCTCTCGGCGCCGACGGCGCGCGGCTCGCCAAGCGACACGGCGCCGTGACGCTCGCAGGGCGCGCCGCGCTGGGTGAGACGCCCGCCGACGTTGCCGGGCTGCTCGCCGCGCAGATCGGGCTCGCCGAGAATGGCGAATCGCCCGCGCCCGAAACGCTGGTCGAGCGCTTCCGCGAGCGCGTCCTGCGCGAGGCACGCGCCGGCTACAACGCGCCCACCCGCGGCGTCGACGGCTGATTCCGGAATCGGCCGTCACTGCCCTGACTGACCGTCGTACCTCGTAGGGTCACTGGCTGCAATGCCCCTCGACCGACCCCCCACACCGTGAGCGACAGCGTCACGGAGGCGATCGCCCAGCGCGCAACAGCGACTGGCGCGCTCGCGATCGACACGGAGTTCATGGGCGAGGGTCGCTACCGGTCGCTGCTGTGCCTGGTTCAGGTCGCCGTCACCGGCGAGAACGGCGAGCAGTGGGTGGAGGTCCTCGATCCGCTCGCGGGCTCCCTGGATCCCGCCCCGCTGGCAGCCGTGTTGGCGGACCCCTCGGTCGAGATCGTGTTCCACGCCGGGCGCCAGGACGTGGCGATCCTCAGGCGCGTGTGGCAAACCGATGTGACGAACGTCTTCGACACGCAGATCGCAGCCGGATTCGCCGGGATGCGCGCGCAGCTCGGCTACGAGGCGCTGCTCAGCGAGGTGCTCGGCGTGAAGCTGAACAAGAGCGCGAGCTTCACCCGCTGGGACGCGCGACCGCTCAGCGACGAGCAGGTCGCCTACGCCCGTGAGGACGTCCTGCACCTGATCGACGCCGCCGGCGAGCTCAAGCGCCGCCTGGACCAGCAGGGTCGGCTCCAGTGGGCGACCGAGGAGTGCCGTGCGCTCGAAGACATCAGCGACGAGCGCCCGGCGCAGGCCGTGTTCGCCCGCCTGCCGCGCATCAACTCGCTGGAGCCCGGCCCACGCGCCGTCGCCTACGCGCTGACCCAATGGCGTGAGGACTCCGCGCTGCAGGAGGACAAGCCGGTTCAGACGGTGCTCTCGGATGCCGCGCTCGTGGAGATCGCCAAGCGGCGCCCGAAGGACCTCGATCGTCTGCGCCAGATCCGCGGCCTGCACGAGGGAGTGGTTCGCCGGCGCGGCAAGGCGATCGTCGACGAGGTCGCGCGCGGGCGGGAGCTCCCCCCGATTCCGGTCGACGGTGAGCGCCCCGCCCCGAGCGATGCTCGTGACTCCGGGCTGATCGTGCTCGGTGAAGCGCTTGTGCGGGCGCGAGCCGCGCAGTCCGGCTTCGCCTACGAGCTGCTTGCCGCGCGCGCCGATCTTCAGCGCATCGTGACCGCGGTTCGCCTCGGCCTGGACGAGCCGGACGTGCGCACGCTGCACGGCTGGCGCCGTGAGCTCGTGGGCGCCGAGCTGCTCGAGCTGCTCGCGGGCCGGCGCTCGCTGCACATCGACGAGCAGCTCGAGATCGCCGTCGACGAGCGCTGATGGCGGAGGTCGCGCCGCGGCCTCGGGCCCCCGCAGCGCGGCCGGGGCGACTCAGCTCGCCGGACGCGCGATCGCGCCGAGCACGACACGCGCGCCCGCGGCCATCGCCGCGCGAGCCTTTGCAGGGTCGGTCTCAAGGCGCTTGACGAGCGGCGTCCCGGTTGCGGGAGCGAGCTGCAGGACGCGCCCGGCGAACGGCCCCTCCCCCCTCTGCGCAGCCGCCAGCTCGTCGACATCGGCGTCGTAGAGCGCCGGCCGCTCGCGGACCATCTGCGGGAGGCGGCCCTGCAGGCGGTTCGTCACGCGGTCCTCAGCAAGGCCGTACATGCGCCCGCGTCGGCCCTTGCGATAGCCGGCGTCGCGTGAGCGCAGCGCCAGGACATGGGTCGCGCCCTCTGCGAGCGGCGTACGAAACGGCACCGACTCGATGAGGCCGCCGTCGGCCAGCTCGTGACCGCGCAGCGTGACCGTCTCACGCGAGATGACCGGAATCGCGCAGCAGGCACGCAGCGCCAGCGTCAGCTCGTCCATGTCCGCGAATCCGCGCAGGGTGTGCAGGCGGCCGTCGTCGGTGCCGGCGACGAGCAGGCGCAGGTCCGGCGTGCCATCCATGACCTCGTCACCCAGCGGGTGATCGCGCACCAGCCCGAACAGGAAGTCGAGCGAGAGCACCGGCCGCCGGCTGATCGCGCGTCGCAGGTCCACGAAGTCGCGTGTGCATGTCCGCGGCAGGAGGTCGATGACGCCCTCCATGCGCCCGGCGGCGGCGTAGGCGGCGATCAGCCCTCCCGACGACACGCCGTAGATCGCGTCGAAGACGCGGCTGGCGCCGAGTCGCTCGAGCGCCCACGCCATGCCGGCGCACATGGAAGTCGCGAGCCCGCCGCCCTCGATGCCGAGCACCAGCGTGTGCCCGTCGGCCCACGTCGACCCAGCGGCCGACGAGGGCCGGGCCCCCTCAGCGGCGCGCGCGGCAATCACGCGCAGCACTGGGTGCGCAACGTCCTGCGGCGCGCGCAACTCGAACGGGCCGCTGGGCAGGAGACTGTCGACGGGAACGCGCTCCATCGGGCGCGAGCGTCGCACAAGACGCGCGCGGATGGCCTCGTGCGGCGGGCGAATGACGCCGCGCGCGCATGACATGCCCATCGACGCCTCGAGTGCGACCAAATGCCGGCCGTGTGCGAGGCTGTGCATGTCCACCGCTAGGAGGAGCCCCGTGCCACGCATCACCACCCGATCCACCGCTGTGCTCGCCAGCGCCGCAATGACATCCGCCGCGTTGGCCGCGCCGGCCGCCGCGCCGGCTGTTCCCAGCGACGCTCGGGCAGCAGCCAAGACGCTCACGCTGACGGCGCCCGCGAACGGGGCCCTGCGCTTCTCGACGTCGAAGCTGAGCGCGCCCGCCGGATCGATCGTCCTGAGGCTGCGCAATCTCTCGAGCGTCCCGCACAACATCGCGCTCGGGTCCAAGGTCGGCTCGACCGTCACGCGCGGCGGGATCTCACGCATCAGCGTGCGGCTCAAGAAGGGCCGCTTCACGTACTACTGCGCAGTCCCAGGACACCGCGGGGCGGGGATGCGCGGCACGCTGACCGTCCGCTGATGCAGGAGCTGGCGCCCGGGGTCTTCCAGCTCGCCGGGCGCCCGCGCCACGCGATCAACATCTACCTGGCCGGTGACGTGCTGATCGACGCCGGGACGCGCCACGCGCGCCGGCGGATCCTGCGCCAGGTCGCCGGCAGATCGCTCAGCGCCCACGCGCTCACGCACGCCCATCCTGACCATCAGGGCGCGAGCCACGCCGTTTGCTCAGAGCTCGGCATCCCGCTCTGGTGCGGCGAAGCCGATGCCGACGCGATGCAGACGCCGGGCGGGATCGGCACGCTTCAGGCGCCCGGCACGATCAACCGCCTGCAGCAGCGCTTCTGGACCGGGCCCCCGCATCCGGTGGCGCGACGGCTGCGCGAGGGTGACACGGTCGCGGGCTTCGATGTCCTCGAGGTCCCAGGTCACTCCCCCGGGCACGTCGCGTACTGGCGCGTGGGTGATCGCACGTTGATCCTCGGCGACGTGCTCAACAACGTCGACCCGCGGACCGGCCGCGTCGGACTTCGCGAGCCGCTGGCGACCTTCACGCCCGACCCGGCGCGCAACCGCGAGTCGATCCGTCGTCTCGCCGCCCTGGACCCCGCGCTGTGCTGCTTCGGTCACGGCCCGCCGCTGCGCGACGCCGCGCTGCTGAAGCGCTTTGCCGGCGGTCTGGCTTGAGCGTCAGCCCTGGGCAAGTGCCTCCCCCGCTGGTACGCTCGTCGTGGCGGTCTAAGCAACGGCCGCGAGGCACCGAAAGGACGACGCGTCATGAGTGAGCTCAGTCCGCCGGACCGCAGGGCCTGACATCAGCCCACCCTTTTTCTAGCGGCATCGCCAGGTGTCGCACCCGCCCCGGCCACCGCGCCCCGGCGAACCAGACATGAGAGGCCGGCGCCAGCGCCGGCCTCTTGCTTTCCGGGATGTTGCGCGGCGAACCGAGGCCGCGCCGCGGGGGTCGGCTCGTGCTACTTGATCTGGTCGTAGACCTTGAAGAGCGGGAGGTACATCGAGATGACGATGAAGCCGACCATGCCGCCGACGACGACGAGCATCAGGGGCTCGAGGATCGAGGTCAGCGACTTGACGGACGCGTCGACCTGGTCCTCGTAGAAGTCGGCGATCTTCGAGAGCATCGTGTCGAGGGCGCCGGTCTCCTCGCCGACGGCGACCATCGCGACGACCATGCCCGGGAAGACGGGTGCTGACCTGAGCGGCTCGGCGATCGTGCCGCCCTGCTTGACGGAGTCGATGACGCTGCCCATCACGTCCTCGACGACGCGGTTGCCTGCCGTCTGGGCTGTGATGTCGAGCGCCGACATCAGCGGCACGCCGGCGCTGACGAGCGCGGACAGCGTGCGCGACCAGCGCGCGAGCGACACCTTCTGGACGATGTCGCCGATCTTGAACGGGATCCGCAGGCGGAACGCGTCCCATTGACCGCGGCCCTTGTGCGACGCCTTCCACTTGCGGAAGAGCGACACCACGCCGAACGTGCCGACGATGAACGCCCACCAATAGCCGGTCATCGCCTCCGACATGGTCACCGTGACCTTGGTGATCAGAGGAAGCTCGCCGCCGAACTGCTTGAAGACGCCGATGAAGACCGGGACCAGGAACGTGACGAGCGCGATCAGGATCACGAACGCGAACGTGATCACGACGATCGGGTACATCATCGCCGACTTGACCTGGCGGCGGAGGCTGTCCTCCTTCTCGAGCTGGTCGGCCACGCGGAGCAGCGCCATCTCGAGCACGCCGCCGGTCTCTCCGGCTCGCACCATCGCAACGTAGAGTGGCGAGAAGATCTTTGGGTGACGCTCCATCGCGTTGCTGAGCCCGAGGCCGGCCTCGACATCCTTGCGCACGCCGGTGATCGCCTCTACGAGCACCTCGTTCTCGGTCTGCGACTCGAGCACATAGAGCGAGCGCAGGATCGTCATGCCGGAGCTCACCATCGTGGAGAGCTGGCGCGTCATGACGGTGAGGTCGTCGGGCTTGACGCGCTTGGCGAACCCGATGTTGATGTTCTTCGACCCTCCCTTTGTGGAGATGTCGAGGACGATCAGGCCGCGCTGCTTGAGTTGGTCGGCGACCGCCTGCTTGTTGTCGGCTTCGACCTCTCCGGCGGCCTTGGCCCCCGTGAGATCCATCGCCTTCCAGACGAAAGTTGACATCGGTCGCTTTCCCCTACGCCGCCATCGACATGCCGGCGCCGGCGCCCATCAGGCGCTTCAGCTCTTCCGGCGAGGACGAGCGGGCCTCGGCGAGACGGCTCGTGATCTTTCCCTGACGCACGAGCGTCGCGAGCGCCGCCTCCATCGTCTGCATCCCGAAGCTGCCCCCGGTCTGCATGACGGACATGATCTGGTGGGTCTTGCCCTCACGAATCAGGTTTCGCACCGCCGGCGTGGGCACGAGCGCCTCGATCGCCGCGACGCGCGCCGAGCCGTCGGCGGTCGGCAGCAGCTGCTGGGTCATGATGCCCTCCAGCGCGACGGACAGCTGCACTCGCACCTGACCCTGCTGCTCGGCCGGGAAGACGTCGATGATGCGGTCGATCGTCTGCGGCGCGTTCTGCGTGTGCAGCGTCGCGAAGACGAGGTGGCCGGTCTCAGCAGCGGTCAGCGCGGTCGAGATCGTCTCGAGGTCGCGCATCTCGCCGACGAGGATCACGTCGGGGTCCTGGCGCAGCGCAGCGCGCAGCGCCAGTGCGAACGTCGGGGCGTCGGCGCCCAGCTCGCGCTGGTTGACCATGCACTTCTTGTGCGAGTGCAGGAACTCGATCGGATCCTCCACGGTCATGATGTGCTCTTCGCGCGTATCGTTGATCGAATCGAGCATCGCGGCGAGCGACGTGGACTTGCCGGACCCGGTCGGGCCCGTGACGAGGACCAGCCCGCGGGGCTTCTTGCAGAACTCGTGCGCCACGGGCGGAAGCCCGAGCGTCTCCATCGACTCGATCTTCGCCGGGATCAGGCGGAACGCGGCTCCCAGCGAGCCACGCTGGAAGTAGGCGTTGACGCGGAAGCGCGCGTGACCCGGGATCGAGTAGGCGAAGTCCAGCTGCCAGTCGGTTTCAAGGCGCTGGCGCTGGTCGTTGGAGAGGATCGAGTAGATGACCTCACGCGTGTCGTTGGCCGACAGGCGCGGGTACTCCTCCATTGCGGTGAGGCGGCCGCGCACTCGCACCATCGGCGGAACGCCGACGGTGATGTGCAGGTCGGAGGCCTTCCGCTCGAGAACCTCGAGGAGAACGTCGGCGAAATCGAAATCCATATCGGTGGCTCCTATCGGTGCGTCGTGTCCAGTTCTTGAGCCCTGCGGCTCCCCATGCCTTCCAGCGGTGTCCTCAGACCGGCGCCGAGCCCGTTCCGGTGACGCGAGTGACCTCTGCGATCGACGTGCGCCCGAGCTTGACCTTCTCGAAGCCGTCCTGGCGCAGACGACGCATCCCGTCCCGCACCGCGACCTCGGTGATGCGGTCCGCGGACGCACGCTCGATCGCCAGCGCGCGGATCTCCTCGGTGACGGACATGACCTCGTACAGGCCCAGCCGGCCCTTGTAGCCCGAGCCGCCGCAGCGGTTGCAGCCCGCGGGTCCGAAGGCCTCGATGTCGACGTGAGCGGGAAATCCGTTCTCACGCAGCACGTCGGCCGAAAGGACGACCTCCTTCTTGCAGAACTTGCACAGCGAGCGCGCGAGGCGCTGGGCGACGACGCAGTCGAGCGCGCTGGCGACGAGGAACGGCTCGATCCCCATCTCCGTCAGGCGCGTGATCGCGGTCGGCGCGTCGTTGGTGTGCAGCGTCGACAGCACGAGGTGGCCGGTCAGCGCTGACTCGATCGCGATCTGCGCGGTCTCACGGTCCCGGATCTCGCCGACCATGATGATGTCGGGGTCGGCGCGCATCATCGCGCGCAGGCCATTGGCGAACGTCAGGCCGGCGCGCGGGTTGATCTGGACCTGGGTGATCCCCTCCATCTGGAACTCGACCGGATCCTCGATCGTGATGATGTTCTTCTCCGGGCTGTTGAGCATCCCGACGCCCGTGTAGAGCGTCGTCGACTTGCCCGAGCCGGTCGGGCCGGTGACGAGCACCGCGCCGTAGGGCTGGCTGATCGCGCGCTCGAAGCGCTCGCGCTCGTCCTTCAGGAAGCCGAGCGCATCGAGGTTGTGCGTGACGCCGCCGTCCTGGTCGAGGATGCGGATGACGATCGACTCGCCGTGGACACTCGGCAGCGTCACGATGCGAAGGTCGATGTGCTTGCCGTCGACCGCCAGGCCCACGCGGCCGTCCTGTGGGACGCGGCGCTCGGAGATGTCGAGGTCGCTCATGATCTTCACGCGGCTGATCGCGCCGGCGACCATCCGCTTGGGGATCTGGGTCGTCTCCTGCAGCACGCCGTCGATGCGGAAGCGCACGCGCAGGTCACGCCCGTCCGGGGCGAAATGGACGTCGGACGCCCCCTGCTCGACCGCCTGGGCGATGATCTGGTTGACGAGCTTGATGACCGGCGCCTCGTCGGCGCTCTCACGCAGCTCGACGATCTCGGCCTCGCCGGCCGACGCCTCCTCCGCGAGCTCGGCGGCCTGGACGACGTCGTCCAGGCGCGTCAGGCGGCTGATCAGCTGGAGGATGTCCTCACGCGTCGTGACCGCCGGGCGTACGTCGTAGCCCGTGATCATGGCGACGTCGTCGATCGCCATCACGTTGCCCGGGTCGGCCATCACCAGGATCAGCGTCGACTCGTCCTTGAAGCCGACCGGGACGGCCTCGTAGCGCTTGGCCTTTGACGACGAGATCAGCGTCGCGGCGGTCATGTCGACCTTGAAGACCGCGAGGTCCAGGTGATCAAGTCCGGCACGCTCGGCGACCGCTCGAGCCAGCGCGTCGTGCGTCAGGACGCCGTTGTTGAGGAGCGACTCCTCGAGCGTGATGTCGGCCGCGCGCGCCGCTTCCACCGCCTGGTCGACCTTCTCGCGCTCAGCGAAGCCGAACTCGACGATCACGTCCTTCAGGAAGCGTCCCGCGCCGACCCTTCCGCGCGACGTCGTGACTCCGTCCCAGGCGTCCTGCTCGACCTTATGGGCCAGTGCCCCCTCCGTCACGGGGGAGTCGACTGGCCTGAGATGCGGGTGATCGGGTGGGGTCACGTTCGGGGTCAGGTTCACCGTGACGCGCTGCGGCGCGCATCACGTCAAGCGGAGCCGGGAAGCCCGTCCAGGCTTCCAAGCTCAGCGCCCCTTGACGAACCAGGATCTCCAGGCCGTCGACCACAGCGCATCCCTCACGAGCCGCGATAGTGAGGAGCGCCGTGCCCTCTGCTCTGTAGACGAGGTCGACAACGGTCGCGTATGTGTCCATGTCCTCGACGGCAACTGGTAGGTGCTTGAAAGTCGTGGACGGATCGCTTAGGCCGACGCTTGTGCAGTTGACGAGCAGATCCGCTGGTTCGGCGCGACGAACGGCGTGAACGGCGAGATCGGCGGCGAGCTGGTCCGCGCGCTCAGGCGTGCGATTCCAGACCAGGACCTGCGCTCCGGCTTCGCGCAGCGCCCATGCGACGGCGCGTGCGCTGCCCCCGGCGCCGAGCACGAGCGCTCGTGCTCCCGGGCGCGGAGGCTCGGGGAGCGAGGCGATCAGACCCGGCGCGTCCGTGTTGTCGGCGTGGATCCCCCCGTCCTCGTGAAACGTCAGCGTGTTGGCGGCCCCGATCGCCGCGGCTCTCTCCGTGGCCTGCGTCGCGAGCGCGAGCGCCGCCTGCTTGTGCGGGATCGTCACATTCGCACCGCGAAAGCCGGCGCCGTGCAGAGCGCGCACCGTCTCGTCGAAGTGCTCGGGCGCCACCGGGAGGCGCTGGTAGTGCCAGTCACCGAGCCCGAGCTCGATCAGCGCCGCGTTGTGCATCGCCGGCGAGCGGCTGTGCGCGACCGGCCAGCCGAGGACACCGAGACGCGTCATCCTCGCCGCCGTCGGGCGACGAGATGAGCCTGGGCCCGTGTCAGCGGTGTCTCCCACGGCCGCGAGGCCGGCGGACGGGTCACGGGCACCGGGAGGGGTCCTTGCCTCCGAGCTCGTCGCGCTTGCGGTTGTACGCGGCGACATCGCGCTGAAACTCGGCGTCGTTGCGCGAGAAGCTGTGAGCGCCGTTTCCGCAGGGCTTGACGACGTAGTACACGTAGCTGACGTTGGCGGGATTCGCGGCCGCCTTCAGCGAGGCGAGTCCGGGGTTGCCGATCGGAGTCGGCGGCAGTCCGTGGCGGCGGCGCGTGTTGTAGGGCGAGTCGCGGTTGAGCTCGGACTTCGTGAGTGGCCGCGTCCAATTGCCTTCGCCGTAGCGCGTGGTCGCGTCGATCCCGAGCGGTATGCCCTGCTTCAGGCGGTTGTAGATCACCGCGGCGACGAGGCGCCGCTCACGAGCCACGGCGGTCTCGCGCTCGATCATCGATGCGATCGTCAGCACGTCGTAGCGCGTCAGGTTCTTGCTCTTGGCGCGGCGCAGGCCGACATGGGCGAAGTTGTCCTCGAACGCCTCGACCTGGTCGCTGACGAGCCGGCGCGCGCTCGCGCCGGGCCGCAGCTCGTAGGTCGCCGGGAACAGGAAGCCCTCGAGGGAGCTGCCCTTCGGAGCGCCGTAGTCGCGGGGATCCAGTGCCGGCGAACGCTCGGATGCCTTGACGTAGTCGCCTTCGATCCCGGCCTTGGCCACGAGCGGCGCCTGCTCGCGGCGGGAGGGCCCCTCGGGGAAGGTGACGCGGATGATCGGCGGCGTCTGCGGTGCGCGAGTCAGCGCGTCGATCGCCTCCCCATTGCCCATGTCGCGCGCGAGCGTGAAGCGGCCGGCGCGCAGGTCGTCACCCCTGATCGCCGCGCGCAACGCGAAGAAGGCACCCGAGCCGACGACACCGCGGTCGGCGAGCAGGTCACCGATCTCACGCGTGCTCGCGCCGTCCGGAATGCGAACGGCGACCTCGCCGCTGCCCGCGCCCTTGAAAGGCGTGAACGTCGCATGGAGCACATACGTGGCGATGACCGAAAGCAGGACGAGCGGAACGCCGAGCATCACGATTCGGCCGGGCCGACGTCTGCGGCGCCGCCGGACGCTGACCGGCCGGTGCGGCGACATCCCCGGGGCGCCCGGCTGCGGAGCCGAGACCGTGCCGATCGGCTCGTCGTCGGGGTGCCAGTCGGGCGGCGGCGGACTGGGGAACGAGCGCATCGGCGGGGACGGTGTTGCCCCGGGGACGGCGGCCTGCGGGGGGTCGGCCTGGTCCCAGGCCCAGGCGGCGTCCGTCTCAGGCGGGGGCGCGGGCTGGAGCTCGTCGAGCGCGGGCGCCTCGCTCGGCGTGCGCTCGTGATCGAGCTCAGGCGGGGACGCCTGCTCGGGCCCGGCAGCAGGTGCCGGCGCCTCCCCGCGCCTACGCGCCCGCTCCAGCCGGGCCGCTTCGCGTTCGTCCGGCGAACGGCTCACGCTGCGTCCCCTTGGTACTCGTGCGCGTGCCGCGCGAGCCAGTCGTCCAGCAGCACCGCGGCGGCGCGCGAGTCCTCGCTCGTCGCGGGCGCGTGCTCAGCGGTCGATCGAGCGGCGATCGACGTCGTGAAGCGCTCGTCGTAGAGGTCGATCGGAACGGCGCCACCGAGCGCTGAGCGCAGCTTGTCGGCGAAGGCGCGCGCCTCGCGCGTCTGGTCAGAGTCCGCGCCTGAGAGCGACAGCGGCAGGCCGACCACGACGCGCTCGACGTCACGCCCGGCGACGAGCTCACGCAGCGCGCGTATGCCGGCCTTCGTGGTCGGGCGGATGACCGGCTCGATCGGCGTCGCCAGCGTGCCCGTCGCGTCGCTGAGCGCGCAGCCGCAGCGAGCCGAGCCGTAGTCGAGGGCGAGGACGCGCATCGGCCCCGAGGCTAGAGGTTTCGTGGCCGCTCACCTCGACACGATGGGATACGGTCGATTCCATGCCCCGAGAAGGCCGACGATGAGCGCCGAGCCCGAGCCCGTCGCCGAAGGCGTCTGGCGAATGACGCAGGGCACACCGCTCAAGATCAACGTCTTCTTCATCCGCGAGGGCCACGGCGTGGCGGTTTTCGACGCCGGCACCAAGCAGATGGGAACGTCGCTCAAAGCGGCGGCGGACTCGCTCGGGGGAGCCACGCGGACCGTGCTCGGCAACGCGCACGCCGACCATCGCGGAGGGGCACGCAGGATCGGGGCGCCCGTACACTGCCACGCAGACGAGCGAGCCGACGTGGAGGGCGACGGCGGCCTGCATTACTTCGACTACCGGAAGCTGCCCATCCTCGCCCGGCCGCTGACGCCGCGGTTGATGGCGGCGTGGGACGACGGGCCGGTTGCGGTGACGCAGACGCTCGTCGAGGGCGACGCCGTGGGCAACTTCGTGGTCGTGCATCTGCCCGGCCACGGCCCGGGGTGCATCGGCCTCTGGCGTGAGAGCGATCGACTCGCGCTCAGCAACGACTGCTTCGCGCTGTTCGATCCGGCGCTGCCGCGCGCCGGCCGAGCACGGATCCCGCACCCGGCGTTCAACTGGTCCACCGGGTGCTGTTCGCAGTCGTTGCGCAAGCTCGCCGCGCTGCGGCCGGAAACCTGCTGGCCCGGCCACTTCGGACCGCTGACCGGCGACGTCGGGGCACAGCTCGAAGCGGCCGGCGCCAGGTCCTAGTCCGCTCGTCCGCGCTCAGGCCAGCGCGGACTCGATCGCCGCGCGCGCGGCTGCGAGTGCTTCGGGCAGCTTCTCCGGGTCCTTGCCGCCCGCCTGGGCCATCGTGTCCTTGCCGCCGCCCCCGCCGCCGGCGACCTGCGCGGCGACCTTGACGACCTGGCCGGCCTTGACGCCGCGGGCGACCAGCGCCGGCGTCACGGCCACGACGAAGTGGACGCGGCCGTCGGTGCTCGTCGCAAGCACGATCGCCGCCTCGTCGCCGAGCTGACCCTTGACCCGGTCAGCGGTCTGCATCAGCGCCTTGGGATCGGACTGCGGCACGATCGCGGTCAGGACCTTGGCGCCGCCGATCTCGACCGCGCCCGAAGCGAGCTCGTCCGCGTCGGCGTGCCCGTTGGCGCTGGTCGCCTTGCCCGCCTCCCGGGCCAGCTCGCGCAGGCGCTCGACCGCTTGAGCGACGGTGTCGGGCTGCGCGCGCAGGTCGGCTGCTACGGAGCGCAGCAGCGCGTCGTGCTCACGCATCATGCCGACGGCGACCGGCCCTGTGACCGCTTCGATGCGCCGCACGTTCGCCGCGCTCGAGCCCTCGCTGGCGATCTTCAGCAACCCGATCTCAGCGGTCGAGCGCACATGCGTTCCTCCGCAAAGCTCACGCGAGTGCGAGCCATCGCCGATCTCGACCATGCGCACGACTTCGCCGTACTTCTCACCGAACAGCGCCATCGCACCGAGCCGCTTGGCCTCGTCGAGAGTCGTCGTGAGGGGGCGAACGGGCAGGTTCTCGAGGATCTTCGCGTTGACATCGTCCTCCACCGTGCGTCGGTCCTCATCGCTGAGACGCTCGGTGTGGGTGAAGTCGAAGCGCAGCTTGTCAGGGCCGACGTAGGAGCCCGCCTGGCGCACGTGGTCACCCAGGCGCGCACGCAGCGCGGCGTGCAGCAGGTGCGTTGCGGTGTGGTTGGCCTCGATGGCGTGACGAGCGGCGCGGTCCACGCGCGCGATAACGCGCTCGCCGGGGTGCGGCGCGCCGCGCACGACCTCCACGAGCAGCGCCTGATCGTCGCCGGCGCGCACGACTCCGTCGACGCGCAGCTCGCAGTCACCGCTCTCGCAGGCCACGGTGCCGACGTCGCTGACCTGGCCGCCGCCCTCGGCGTAGAAGGGCGAGTCGGCGAGCTTCACGAGCGTGCGGCCCTCGTGCTCGCCGACGCCCTGGACGACGGTGTGCAGCTCGAGCTCCTGATAACCCGTGAAGGTCGTCGGCTCGGGCGACAGCTCGCGGACGATCTCTTCCGTACGCCCGACCTTCTTCGAGCCCGCCGCGGCCGAGGAGCGGGTGCGCTGCTCCCCCATCAGGCGCCCGAACTCCTCGTCGCCCGCGAACGGGACGCCGCGCTCAGTGGCGATCTCACGCGTCAGCTCGATCGGGAACCCGAACGTGTCGTGCAGCTTGAAGGCATCGTCCGCACCGAGCTCACCGGCGTCGAGCAGCTCGTCGAGCAGCTTCATGCCTGATTCGAGCGTGCGCCTGAAGCCCTCCTCCTCGGCGGTGACCCACTTGAGGATCGATTCGCGTCCGCTGACCAGCTCCGGATACGCCGCGCCCATCAGCTCGATCACCTGCTCGGCGAAGCGCGGCAAGAAGACGCCCTCGATGCCGATCCGCTGGCCCTGCTGCACCGCGCGGCGCATCACGCGGCGCAGGATGTAGCCGCGGTCCTCGTTCGACGGGACGATGCCGTCGCCGATCAGGAACGTCATCGCGCGCGAGTGGTCGGCGAGGATGCGCAGCGCCCGCTCGTCGTCGTCGCGCGTCGCGAGCTCACGCCCGAGTGCCATCAGCGGCGCGAAGTCGTCGGTCTCGAAGATCGTCTCGACATCCTGCTGGATCAAGGCCATCCGGTTGAGACCCAGGCCGGTGTCGATGTTCTGCGCGGGCAGCGGCGTCAGGGTCCCCGGCGGATCCTGGTCGTACTGCATGAAGACGAGGTTCCAGTACTCGAGGAAGCGCTCGTTCTCACCGCCCGGCAGGTCGTCGGCCTTGCCGTAGGCCACGCCGCGGTCGAGGTACAGCTCGCTGCACGGGCCGCACGGGCCGGTCGGACCGGACTGCCAGAAGTTCTCCGAACGGGGGCACAGGACGATCCGCTCACGCGGGACTCCGACCGACTCCCAGGCGGCGATCGCCTCCTCGTCGGGCCCGATGCCGAGCGCCTCGTCGCCCTCGAAGACCGTGATCCAGATATCTGCGGCATCGAACCCGAAGCCCTCCAGCGAGAGCTCCCAGGCGAGCTCGACGGCGCCCTGCTTGAAGTACTCGCCAATCGAGAAGTTGCCGAGCATCTCGAAGAACGTCAGGTGGCGCGCGGTGTTGCCGACGTTCTCGATGTCGGTCGATCGAAAGCACTTCTGGCAGCTCGTCAGGAGCTGTGCCGGAGGCTGTTCGATCCCCAGGAAATAGCCCTTGAGCGGGTGCATCCCGGCCGTGGTGAGCAGCACGGATTCGTCGTATGTGGCCGGTACGAGCGACGCCGACTCGCGGCGCAGGTGGCCGCGGGATGCGAAGAACTCGAGGAAGGTCTCGCGGATCTGGTCCGTGGACGCGCTCATGGCGCGATCGTCGCACAACCGACGATCGAGTCGTCCCGCAGCAACACCGCGGTCTGGCCGGGCGCTGCGCCCCATACCGGCTCGTGAAGCTCGAGCCGCTCACCGCGCAGCGTGCACGGAACGGGTGTGGATCGGTAGCGGAGCTTGGCCGCTGCGACTTCCTGCTCAGGCACGTGCAGACGCAGGTCCCGCAGCCGCACATCGCTGATGCGCAGCGACTCGCGCGGGCCAGCCGTGACGGTGTTCTCAGCGATGTCGGTGTGCGTCACGTAGAGCGGCGTGCCGGTGCCGCCGACTCCCAGCCCGCGGCGCTGGCCGACCGTGTAGCCGTGCGCTCCGCCGTGGCGGCCGATCGTGCGACCTGCGCCGTCGAGCAAGCGTCCGGGGCGCTCGCCCAGGTCGCCGTGACGGGCCAGGAACGCCTCACGCCCCGTACCCGCGAGGAAGCAGAGGTCCTGCGAATCGGGCTTGCGTGCGACGGACAGGCCTTCCCGTTCAGCCAGCTCGCGCACCTGCGGCTTGGTGAGGGCGCCCAGCGGGAAGCTCATCCGCGCGATGCTCGCCGGGTCGAGCGCAGCGAGCATGTAGCTCTGGTCCTTCGCCGGGTCGGAGGCGAGACGCAGCAGGCCATCGTCGCCGACGCGCGCGTAGTGGCCGGTCGCCAGCCGCTCGGCGCCGAGGCGACCCGCCACGTCGAGCATCGCGTCGAGACGGATGTTGCCGTTGCAGCGCACGCACGGGTTCGGCGTGAGCCCGGCGGCGTGATCGGCCAGCCACGGATCGACGACGCCGGCGCGAAACTCGTCGCGCAGGTCGAGCGTCACGTGCGGGAGTCCCATGTCGTGCGCCAGCGCGCGGGCCGCTCGCACGGCGGATGCCGAGCAGCACGAGCGCTCGGCGTCGTTCTCCGCCGAGCGCCACAGCTCGAGAGTGACGGCGACCGGCTGCGCGCCGTCGTCGTGGGCGCAGAGCATCGCGGCGACGGCCGAGTCGACCCCGCCGGACATCGCGACGAGTGTGCGTCCCGGGTGGAGCGCGAGCGAGGCGTCGGCTCTGATCGCCGTGCCCAGCGCGCGAGCGAGCGCGTCCGCTGCGAGGTCTGCTGCGTGGCGCTTGCCCAGGCTGAGGCCGCCGAGCGCAGCCATGATCTCGTCCGCTCCGATGCGGGCAGCGTTGAGCACATGGGCGCCGTCGACCAACTCCACCGCAGCGCTCGCCGCGGCGGTGGTGGCACCGCAGCCCGCCGCGTCGAAGCCGGCACCGCCTACGCGGTCGCCATCGACGGCGAGAGAGAACGTGACGACGTCGCCGCAGGCGGCGGTCCCCGCCACGGCCTTGTGGCCACCGACGGGCTCGCGCCCAAGCCCGCGCGGGAAGCGCAGATGGTCCTCGAAGCGCTCGTCAGGCATCGCGTCCTGAGTCTAGGCGCGTCACCACTTCTTCGGCCTGGGCGAATTGTGCACGCCATGGGTATCCGCTTGGCTCAGGCTGCCGTCGAGCGACGTGCTGTGCCTGCTCGTGGGTAGTCGGAGGCTTCGCGGCACCGAGGGGCGAGGAGCCTGGCCCTGTCGCGACGACAAGTCGCGCGACAGGGCTCTCCGTGCTCGCGCGCGAGCTGAACGTCCCGGAATGCACGCTCCACGGGGTAGCGCGGGACGTTCGATCGCTCGGGCGTGAGTGCGACCGCCGCGCCGCCGCCATGCCTCCTCGCCCTCGGTGCCCCGCGACCACCGCGCGGTCATCGGCAGACCAACGACGCCGACCGCGACCAGCCAGCCCCCGACTCCCTGACGCAACCGGATACGCACTGTGCACGAATACCGCGCATACCGCGCATACCGCGCCCAGCGTGAGCGACGGCGCCGTCAGCGCGCGTCGCGCCCCTCGCGTGACCTCAGCCGGCGTCGCGATCGCGGCCGCGACCGTTGCCGTACTTGTCCTGGCCGCTGCGCTTGCCGAGCACGTCGCCGATCGCCTGATCGACCTCGCCCGTGCTCGTGTAGCCGACGATGACCTTGGCCTTGCGGCTCGGGCCGATGATGAAGGTGGTCGGTGCCTGCGAGACGCTCGTCTTGTTGGTGAAGACCGAGTACTTCGCGACGTCCTCGACACTCGCGATGCGCGTCACGACCAGCCCCTCGCGCTTGTACACGCCGCGAACGACGCGGGCGACATGAGCGCTGTCTGAAGACTTGTTGCCAAAGAGGATCACGACGACCTTGCCGTTGTCGAGCGCATCGACGAGCGGGGCCGCGGGACCAGTGACGGTCGAGCCGCCTGCGCTGGCGCTGCCGGACTGGCCCGACTTCGACGCCGACCTCGAGCCGGACTGGGTCGCGCTGCCGGCGCCCGCGGTCGACTCGTCGACGCCTGCGACGGCCTGCTCGGTGCGCTTGACCGAGGCGTCGGCGGCCTCCTTTGCGGCGCGCGCCTTGGAGACGCTGTTGGCGAGGCCTTGGACGCCGGGCGCAGTGACCGCTTTGGGCTCATCGCCGGCGCCCTTGGGGCGCAGAGCGACGAACCAGACGAGTGCCAAGACGAGGATCGCGCCCAGCGCGATACGGAGGGGAGCCGAGATCTGCTGCATCAGCACCCTGATCGGCCGCAATGCCGCAGTCCTTGAGCCCTGAATGGCGAGCGGCCTGACGAAGCACCGCTCGCGGCGGTGGGGAGTCCGTCTGCCGCGGTTACGACGCGCCGGCGGTCCGCCCGACCAGTGAGCGCAGCCCGAGGTCCTTGAGCTGCTTCTCGTCGACGGGCGCCGGTGCGCCGGTGAGCGGGTCGGCGCCGCTGGCGGTCTTCGGGAACGCCATCACGTCGCGGATCGAGTCCAGGCCGCAGATCAGCGCGACGATGCGGTCGACGCCCATCGCGATGCCGCCGTGCGGTGGCGCGCCGAAGCGCAACGCGTCGAGCAGGAAGCCGAAGCGCTCCTGCGCCTGCTCAGGGTCCAGGCCGATGTGCTCGAAGACCCCCTGCTGCACCTCTGGCGTGTGGATGCGGATCGAGCCGCCGCCGATCTCGACGCCGTCGAGCACGAGATCGTAGGCGTCCGAGCGCAGCGCGCCGGGGTCCGACAGGTCGCCCTTCGGCGCCGTGAACGGATGGTGCAGCGCCGTCCACGAGCCCGACTCCTCGTCACGCTCGAACATCGGGAAGTCGACGATCCAGAGCAGGTCGTGATGTCCTTCGGGGATCAGCCCGAAGCGCCGCCCGAGCTCGAGGCGCAGGCCACCGAGCGACGCGGCGGCGACTCGTTCGGAGTCCGCGACGAACAGCAGCAGATCACCATCGCACGCGCCCAGCTTCTCGTTCACCGCGGCGATCTGCTCAGCGCTGAAGAACTTCGCGAGGTTGCCGGCCCAGCCGCCGTCGCCGGCGTAGATCGGAGCGACGGCCTTGGCGCCGAAGATACGCACGATGTCGTTGAGGCCCTCGAGCTCGGAGCGCGACATGTCGCGCGCTCCGGCGTTGATCGCGCGGACGACCCCGCCACCCGCGATCACGCCCTCGAAGACCTTGAACTCGCTGCCGCGTATCAGCTCCGAGATGTCGCGGATCTCCAGGCCGAAACGCGTGTCGGGGCGGTCGATGCCGAAGCGACCGACGGCCTCGTCATAACACATCCGCGGCCACGGGCGCGAGGGCACGTCGAACCCCGTCGCCTCGAAGACCGCGCCCATCACGGCCTCCATGACCTCGATCACGTCGTCGCCGGTGACGAACCCCATCTCGAGGTCGAGCTGCGTGAACTCGGGCTGGCGATCGGCGCGCAGATCCTCGTCGCGGAAGCAGCGCGCGATCTGGTAGTAGCGCTCGTAGCCGGCCATCATGAAGAGCTGCTTGAACAGCTGCGGGCTCTGCGGCAGCGCGTACCAAGAACCGGCGTTGAGGCGGCTCGGCACGAGGAAGTCGCGCGCGCCCTCGGGCGTCGACTTGGTGAGGATCGGTGTCTCGAGCTCCAAGAAGTCGCGGGCGTCGAGCACCTCGCGCATCGTGCGCACGATCTTCGTGCGCGTCAGCATCGCGTCGAGCATCCCCTGACGGCGCAGGTCCATCCAGCGGTAGCGCAGGCGCAGCGTCTCGTCGACGGGCGTGTCCTCGTCGATCGGGAACGGCGGCGTCTCGCTCTCGGCCAGCACGTCGAGCGAGCTGACCGTGATCTCGATCTCGCCGGTCGGCAGGTTCGGGTTGACGTTCCCCCCCTCGCGCAGCGCGACGGCGCCGGCGGCGCTCACGACGTGCTCAGAGCGAAGGCGCTCAGCGAGCGCGAACGCCTCACCGCTCGTGTCGGGGTGGAAGACGAGCTGGACGATGCCCGAGCGGTCGCGCAGGTCGATGAAGATCAGGCCGCCATGGTCGCGGCGGCGATGCACCCAGCCGGCGACGCGGGTCTGCCCGCCGGCACGCGAGGCGTCGAGCGTTCCGCACCAGGTGTCGCGGTAGCCGTTGGCGCGCGGGGTGTTCACTGGACGTGCCGTCCGCGCAGCACCGTCGCGATTACGGCGCTCTCTGACGCGACGGGCTCATGCTCGCCGCTCTCCATGTCCTTCAGCTCGATCCCCTCTTGGCTCACGATCGCAACGTAGCGAGCGCTGATCCGCGCCGCGTGCTTCATCTGGCCCTTCATCGAGCGCCCAGCGAGCTCGAGCTGCGCGGGGACGCCGGCGCGCCGGGCCTCCGCGGCGATCCGGAAGGCGCGCGCGCGGGCGGCCGGCTCGGCCAGCGCGACGTAGAGGTCGACGACCGGCTCGGGCACCGGGCGCTCTTCGGCGGCGAGCAGGATCCGCTCGACGCCCGTCGCCCAGCCGATGCCCGGCGTCGGCGCCCCGCCGAGCTCCTGCGCCAGGCCGTCGTAGCGCCCGCCGCCGCCTACGCCGCTCTGCGCGCCGAGCGCGTCGCTCGTGAACTCAAAGACCGTGCGGGTGTAGTAGTCCAGGCCGCGCACGAGCGTGCCATCCAGATCATACGCGATCCCCTCCCCGTCGAGCAGCTGGCGCACCGCGGCGAAGTGCTCGCGGTCGTCGGCGTCGAGGTGGTCGATCAGGCGCGGGGCGCTCTGCATCACCTCGCGCGTGCCGGCGTCATCACTGTCGAACGCGCGCAGCGGGTTCAGCTCGATGCGCTCACGCACGTCGGCGGCGAGGCGCTCCTCGTGCGCGCGAAGGTGCGCCTGCAGCAGATCGCGATAGCGCGCGCGTGACGCCGCAGTACCGAGGCTCGAAAGACGCAGGGCCGCGCCGCGCACGCCCATCTCGTCGAGCAGCTCGCGCAGCAGCAGGATCAACTCGGCGTCGACCGACGGGTCGTCGGAGCCGATCGCCTCGGCGCCGACCTGCCAGAACTGGCGGTAGCGACCTGCCTGCGCGCGCTCGTAGCGAAAGCAGCTCGACAGGTACCAGAGCTTCACGGGCTGCGCGAGCCTGTGCATCCCGTGCTCGAGGTAGGAACGGACGATCGGCGCGGTGACCTCGGGGCGCAGCGTCAGCGAGCGCCCTCCCCCGTCCTCGAAGGTGTACATCTCCTTCTGGACGATGTCCGTCGACTCGCCGACCGTGCGCTTGAAGAGCTCGGTCGCCTCGAAGGTCGGGGTCTCGATCCGCCGATAGCCGGCGGATTCGAGGATGCGGCGCGCCGACTGCTCCACGCCATGGCGCAGCGCGGCCTGCTCGGGCAGCACGTCGAAGGTGCCGCGCGGCGCCTGGAGCCTGTCGCTCACGAGCGCGCCGGCAGATCCTGGAGGAACGGGTTGCTCGCGCGCTCGCGGCCCAGCTCGGTGACCCCCATGTGTCCGGGCAGGACGAGCGTGTCGTCGTCGTAGCGACGCGCGAGCTCAGCAATCGAGGCGAGCAACGTAGGGCCGTCGCCGCCGGGCAGGTCGGTGCGCCCGACGGAGTCCTGGAAGAGGACGTCGCCGGACGCGAGCACTACGGGCACGTCCGGCTGCTCGGGGTCGCGGTCGAAGGCGTACGTGACGTGACCGGGACTGTGTCCGGGCGTGAAGATCACGTCGATCTCGAAGCCTGCGAGCGACAGGCGCTCGCCGCCCTCGACCGTCTGCTCGGCGTCCCAGCTCTCGAACGGGCCGAATCCCGGCCAGGGGACGAAGGCCATGATGTCCGCGAGGACGTGCGTCTCCAGCGCCGGGCAGTAGACGGGCGCCCCGGTGGCGCGCGCGACGGGAGCGACCGCTCCGACGTGGTCGAAGTGCGTGTGCGTGAGCAGGATCGCGTCGAGCTTCACGCCGAGCTCGTCGATCGCCGTCATCAGCTTGTCGGCCTCGTCGCCGGGGTCGACGATCACGGCGCTCTGCGACTGCTTGTCGCGCCGCAGCAGGAAGCAGTTCTCCTGTACCGGCCCGACCGTGAACATGCGGACGTCCACCGCCGCTACGCCTTCTTGTCGCCGCGCGGAGCGGACTTCGCCTCGGCGTCCTTGCGCTTGCGGCGGTTGTAGAGCCAGAGGTCCGTGTAGTAGCTCATCGGGATGTAGAGGATCAGCAGGAAGCCGCCGAGCGCAAACGAGGCGCCGGCCGCTTGGCCGAGGAACAGCACCAGGACGGCGACGAAGATGACGACCGCGACCAGCGAGCGGTTCGCGGCGCTGCGCCATGTCGGCGGGCGACTGAAGCGATCCGCGCGCTTGGCCTTGGAATCGCGCTTGGCGTTCTCGGCACGTTCGGCGTCCGTGAGCTTGCGCCCTGTGCGCCCTCGCGTCTCGACGATCCCGGCGGCGTTGCCGCGGTGCTTGGTGGAGCGCTTCCTCTTGGTCTGGGCCATGGCACCCAGCGTAGAACCTCCGCGCCACGGGTGACTGGCGAGCGATCTCTTGCTGAGAACGATCCGCTCTTGCCGTTCGCAACGTAGAAGCGCCGAGATGTCGATCGCTCCGCTGACCACAGCGACGAGGGCCGGCGCGATGCCGGCGGCAATCGCGGCCCTGCGCGCAAATGGCCTGCGCGTGTCGACCGCACGCCGCGTCGTGCTCGAGGCGCTGTTCGCGGCGGGCGGACCTGCGACCGCCGAGCAGCTGGCGTCGGGTCTCGACGGCCGCGCTCCGCAGTCGGACCTCGCGTCGATGTACCGCAACCTCGACACGTTCGAGCAGCTCGGGCTCGTGCGCCACGTGCACTTCGGCCATGGCGCCGGGCGCTACGTGCTGAGCGCGCGTTCCCACGGCGGTTACGTGGCGTGCGCGCGTTGCGGCGCGTTCGACGAGCTCGAGGACGGTGCGCTCGACGCCCTGCGCCGCGCCGTGCGCGCCCACACCTCGTACGAGGTCGGCTTCACGCACTTCCCGGTCGTCGGCCTGTGCGCCGGCTGCGTGGCGAGCGACGCGAGCCGCGCATGAGACGTCTCGCCGTGAATCCACGCGCCCCGCTCATCGCGCTGCTCGCCGCGCTCGCCGCTGGGCTGCCGGGCTGCGTCTCCGGCGCCGCCCCTCCGTCACGCGACGGCAAGCTCCTCGTGGCCACCACCGTCGCGCCGATCACGAGCATCGTCGCGAACGTCGGCGGCGACCGCGTGCAGATCCGCGGGATCGTCCCCGAGGGCACGAACTCCCACACGTACGAGCCCAAGCCGAGCGTCGCCGAGCTGCTGTCGACGGCTGACGCCGTCTACGTCAACGGCCTCGGGCTTGAGGAGCCGACGGTCGAGCTGGCACGAGAGAACCTCAAGGACGGCGCGCAGATCGTCGAGCTGGGCGACCGGACGATCACACCGCGCCAGCAGATCTACGACTTCTCGTTCCCGCGCGCAGGTGGCAAACCCAACCCGCATCTGTGGACTCACCCGCTGCTCGCGCTGCGCTACGCGGAGATCGTGCGGGACGACCTGAGCCGCCGCGATCCGCAGAACGCCGGCTATTACGCAGCGAACGCGCGCAGGTTCGCACGGCTTGTGCGCCGTTTCGACGCTGCTATGCGCACGTCGTTCGCGACGATCCCGCGGGCCGATCGCAAGCTCCTGACCTACCACGACGCGTACGCCTACTTCGCGCGCGACTACGGCTGGGACGTCGTCGGCGCGATCCAGGTCTCCGACTTCGAGGATCCGACCGCGAAGGAGGTCGCGCGGCTGATCGAGCAGGTTCGCACCGAGCGCGTGCCCGCGATCTTCGGCTCCGAGGTCTTCCCGAGCCCTGTCCTCGAGCAGATCGGCAAGGAGGCCGGCGTCGAGTACATCGACGTGCTGCGCGACGACGACCTGCCGGGCCTGCCGGGCCGGCCCGGACATTCGTGGATCGGCCTGATGCTCTTCGACTACGTCACGATGACGGAGGCGATGGGCGGCGACGCGTCCGCGTTGCGTGCCCTCGAGCCGCGTGATGTCGCGCCGGACCGGGCGGAGTACCCGCAATGAGCCCGCTGCTTCGAGTCGTGCGTGCTGAGACGCCGGTCGCGCAGCGGTTGGGTCCGCGTGAGCTGGTTCGGCTGGCCGCCGTCAGCTTCGACTACGGGTCCGGTGCGAGTGTGCTTGCGGATGTCAGCCTCACCGTCGCCGAGCGTCAGTTCGTCGGCGTCGTCGGGCCTTCCGGTTCCGGCAAGACGACGCTGCTTCGCACAATCCTCGGCTCGGCCCGTCCCTGCTCGGGAAGCGTGCTGCGCCGTGACGGGTTGCGCGTCGCCTATGTGCCGCAGGTCGAGAGCGTCGACTGGAGCTTCCCCGTGACCGTCGGCGAGTGCGTCCTGATGGCGCGCCCCAGCGATCGCCGGCGCCCGTGGGCGAGCGCGCCCGAGCGCCGCGAGGTCGCGGTCGTGCTGGAACGCCTCGGCCTCAACGGGCTGGCGGGACGCCACATCCGCGAGCTCTCGGGCGGGCAGCAGCAGCGCGTCTTCATCGCGCGCGCGCTGATGCGCCGCCCTCAGCTGCTCCTGATGGACGAGCCGACATCGGGCGTCGACGCACGCCTGCGCCATGAGATCCTGCACCTGCTGGACGACCTCAACGCAGCGGGTCTGGCGATCGTCCTGACGACGCACGACCTGAACGGGATCGCGGCCCACCTCCCGCGGCTGGTGTGCCTGAACCGCCGCGTCGTCGCCGCCGGGCGTCCGGCCGACGTGCTGCGGCCGGACGTGCTGGAGGAGACCTACGGAGCGTCGATGCAGGTGCTCGAGCACGCGGGGATGCCGGTCGTCATCGACGGCTTCCAGCGCGAGCGCCCGGTCTCATCCCCGCCGCGTATCCACACCCCGCGCGAGCACGCCCGTCTACGGCTGGGCGCCCGATGATCGCCGACCTGCTCGCGCCGCTGGACTTCGAGTTCTTCCGCAACGGGCTGATCGTCGCGACACTCGCGGGCGGCCTTTGCGGGCTGATCGGCGTCTACGTCGTGCTCAAGGGCATGAGCTACATCGGTCATGGCCTGTCGCACGCGATCTTCGGCGGGTTCGCCGCCAGTTCGCTGCTCGGCGTCAGCTTCGTCCTCGGCGCGGGCGCGTGGGGCATCGCGTCGGCGCTGATGATCAACGCCGTGACGCGGCGGCGCACGATCGGCGCCGACGCCGCGATCGGCGTCGTCACGACCGCGTCATTCGCGCTCGGGCTCGTGCTGTTCGCGCTCTTCGGCGGCGTCGGTCGCAGCTTCGACGCCGCGCTCTTCGGAAGCATCCTCGGCGTATCGGGCGGCGATGTGCTGCTCGTCGGCGGGATCTGTCTCGCCGCCGGCGCGCTCGTCTTCCTGCGCTACCGCGACCTGTTGTTCACGACGTTCGACCCCGAGGTCGCCGAGGCCTCCGGCGTGAGCACGGCGCGCATCGACGCGCTTCTGATGGTCGTGCTCGCGGCCGCGATCCTCGCGACGATGCAGGTTCTGGGCGTGACGCTGGTCGCCGCGACACTCGTCATCCCGCCGACGGTCGCGCGGATGCTGACGAGCTCGTTCAGCCGCATGCTCGGCCTGTCGACGGCGATCGGCGCCGCGTGCGGGTTCGTCGGGATGAACCTCAGCTACCACCTCGACGTTCAGTCCGGGCCGGCGATCGTGCTCGTCGGGGCGCTGCTGTTCGCGGCGGTGTTCGTGTGGACGGGCGCGCGCGCCGCTCTGCGGGACACGCGGCACGGGCGGCTGGCTTCGGCTTGACGGCGGGCGGCGGGCGCGGGCGCCGGGCTCCGGTCCACCCGCGCCGTCCTGGATAGGTGTCGCACCACGACACTTGGGCAGGACGGCGCGCGTCGCGGACGGGCGTGTCGCGGCGCGCAGCGTTCGCGCAACACACGTTGCACTGAACGGCGCGGAGTGAGAGTGTCGAGCGGACAGGCCCGGCTGACGGGCCGGGTCGCGAATGAAGGGAGTCGGCATGGCCGACCGCGTGCTGTTCATTGGATGGCAGACCCCCGTCAGAGGTTCGGAGGAACGCGCCGTCGAGGTGTTCAACGAGGCCGTCGGGATCCTCGGCCGCAGGCAACAGGACGGCAAGCTCGAGCGATTCGACGTCGTGCTGCTCGAGCCCAGCGGTGAGCTGAACGGGTTCATCACGGTTCACGGAACCGCGGAGCAGATCAATGCGCTCCGTGACGACGCCGAGTTCCGGCGCAACACGATCGACGCGACGCTCGTCGTCGACGGTATCCAGCACATCGAGGGCTTCGCCAACGAGGGCATCGCCCGCGAGATGGCGCTGTATCAAGAGGCAATCGCCCGGGTTCCGCAGCGCGCCTGAGCACCCCCGCCTGGCGTCGGCGCCGCCGCTCGACGGCGGAGCGCCGGCGCCGACGCGGATCCGCGGGCTCCATAGCATCCGATACGCGGCCGATACTGATCGGGCAGCGCCTCTTGACCATGCCCGACGAGCCCATTCGCAATCACATCGCGGCGCTTGCCGCGCGCTCGCCGGCCGAGACGAGCCAGCTGACCGCACGCATGCAGCGCGCCTGCTGGCCCGGCGGCGCGGAGGACCGGACCGAACCCGGAGCGCTCGGGTGGGTTCGCCGCTGGCGTCCGGACCGCCTCGGCGCGACGCTCCCCGCGTGTTCCTGCGCGGGCGGACGCTGCGCCGTGTGCAACTGAGCCTGTCAGCGCTGGAGCTGTCAGATGGGGTCAGCTGTGGACCTCGGCCAAGAGTGAGAGCCAGCCGTGAATACGCGCACGCTGCGCCTCTCTCACAGGAAGCGTCGGCGCGCAGCTCAGGAGAACGTCAACGCGCACCAAGCCCGCGTCGATCGCCGCGGCGGCGAAGTCCCAGTCGCGGTCGCGTCCGGCCGCGCACTGGGGCCCAGCGCCTCCTCGACGCTCGTGCGAACGGCGCGGAGCTCGACGTTGCCGGGCAGCTCACGCTCCAAGCGGCGCAGGCGCACAAGATCCTCGAACAACTGCCGTTGCGTCCAGCCGCGCCGCCTATCCGCAGAGGGTCTTTCCCGTTCGCTGACCAGCGCCGCTACAGCGTCGGCAGCGCCTGAAGCGTCAGCGCGAGGCCGACGCAGAGGATCAGCCCGGCGGACACCGCGGGAAGCACCGTGAAGACGCGGCCGCTGGTGTCGACGCGCGCGGTCAGGCGGCCGGCGTGGACGACGGCGATGCCGAGCCCGGTCAGCGTCGCCGCGAGGCCGGCGCTGAAGGCGACGATCAGCACGAGGCCGAGCGCGACCTCGTGCTGGGAGATCGCCGCGAGCAGCACGACGAGCGCCGACGGACAGGGGATCAGGCCGGCCGAGACGCCCATCGCGATCAGGCTGCGCGGCGAGACGCGCTCAGGCATGTCGTGACTGTGGCGGCGCTTGTCGTGGTCGTGGGAGTGGTCATCGCGCGCGTGGTCATGGCCGTGTGCGTGTGCCTCGGCGTGCGCGTGGTCACGGCCGTGCTCGTGGCCGTGCTCGTGGTCGTGGCCGTGCTGATGCGCGTGGTCGTGCGCGCGCGCCGCCACGCCCCGCCGCCGCAGCCGTGAGCGCAGCACGACGGCCCCGACTCCAACCACGAGCAGCCCCGAAGCGAGGTTCAGCCATGGATAGAGGTCTTCGGGGAGGATGTACGCCGACAGGGCGAGCGTCACGAGCCCGAGCGCGAACACGCCGATCGTGTGGGTCACGGTCACCGTGAGACCCAGCGCAACCGCGTCGCGCGAGGTCCCGCGCGTGCCGACGAGGTAGGCGGCGACCATCGCCTTGCCGTGCCCCGGCGAGACGGCGTGCAGCGCGCCCCACGCGAACGCGATCAGCAGCAGCAGGAGGAACGTCCCGCGGCCCGCGGCCGCGTCCTCGAAGACGCGCGTGAAGGCGTCACCTGACTTCTTGTCGGCGGAACGCCCCGCGTGACCGCGCGCTCCCGGCGCGTCGACGGTCCCGGCGCCGGGCTCGACCTGGAAGCTCGCGGCACGCCGGTTCTCGGGACTCGAGAGCAGCGACTGCGGGTACTCACGCAGCCCGTTCGTCGGATCGCCGTGCGGGACGTTCGAGCGCACCGCGGTCCCGCGACCGGGCGCGACGAGGATCGCCTTCCAGCCAACGCGGCCGGCGAACGTGACGTCGCGGACCTCGACCCGCCCGGCACCGTCGGCCGGCGCCGAAAGCGTCAGCTCGACGCGCGTGGTGCGCAGCCCGCCCTGCCCCTTCAGGAACGTGATCGTTCCTCCGGGCGCGAGCGTCAGGTCGACCACTCGCCCGTCGACGCGCGCGCTCACGCCGCGCTGGACCTCGGCACGCTTGGCCGCCAGGATCGCGGCGGTCGACCGGTCGCGCTCCTGGAAGGTCGGGATCTCCGCCTGATCCAGGACGTACTTCAGGTCCACGCGGTCGGACGAGATCGTCACCGTGGTCTGATGGTTGACCGAGAAGTTCCCGAGCGGGTGCGCCGCCGCCGGTCCGGCCAGAACGCCCAGCGCGAGCATCGCCGCGAACAGGACGCTGATCAGTGAGCGCCTCATGACAGCGCCCTCAGCGCGCGCGCGGCACGCGGCGCGTAGAGCGGTGAGAACCGCGCGTTGCGCGCAAGGGCCGCGCTCAGCCACCGTCGCGCAAGATCAGGCCGGTCGGCCGCGCGAGCGATCATCCCGGCGTGATAGAGGAACATCGCGTCACGCGACCCGAGCCTCAGCGAGCGCCGGGCCCATCTCAACCCCTCGCGCGGACGCCCCGCGCTGGCGAGCGCCCAGCCGAGAGCGTCAGCGGAGCGCACGCTCGGCGCCGAGCGCCAGGCGCCCCGCGCCAGATCCACGGCTCGCGCCGGGCTGCCGTGGTCGGCTTCGAAGGTCGCGAGCTCCACGTCGGTGTTCACGCCCCCCGCGGCGAGCAGCCGCTGCTGCGCGCGAACGACCGCGTAGTCGCGGCGAGCCGCCTCCGTGCGGCCCGCCGCGAGCTCTGCGTCCCCCAGCGCAGTCAGAAACTCGGGCAGCGGCAGCACGGCGACAGCGGAGCGCAGCCGCAGGATCGCGGCGCCGCTCCTCCCCCGCGCGTTGTCGACCCTGGCGAGGCCGACACGCGCCGGCACGTAGCCGGGGAACCGCGCCAGCGCCTGACGGTAGGCGCGGCGCGCCTGCGCCAGTCTGCCGTCGCCGAACTCCAGGTTGCCGAGCAGAGTCTGCACGTAGGCGACGTTCTCGGCGGAAGCGCCGCCCGCGGATGCCGCGAGGTCGAGCGCTTCGCGCGCGCCGGCGATGTCGCCGTTCAGCTCACGGAAGTACGAGACGCGCGCGTATGCCGCAAGGCCCGGGCCGAGGTCGACCATGTGCTGCAGCGCACGCCCAGCCTCCTCGTAACGGCCGAGCTCGACGAGCGCGTCCACGAGGACGCCGTAAGGCCTGCGCAGCGTCGGGTCGGACGCCGTCACTGCGCGGCCGTCGCGCAACCCGGCACGGAAGTCGTGGCGTGAGAGGGCAAGCGCGCCGCGCTCGGTCAGCAGCCCGGGGTCGGTTGGCCGCAGGCTCAGGCCGCGCTCGATGATGCCCTGGGCGCGGGTGTAGAAGCCGGCGTCGCCGGTCTCGCGGACCTTCTGCGTGTAGGCGCCGGCCAGCAGCGAGTAGCCGGCTGCTGTGCGCGGGCGGGCCTTGACGATCGCCTGGTAGGCGGCGATCCGCTCGTCGGTGGAGGCGCCGGGGCGAGGCTGCGAGGGCAGCGAGCTGAAGGAAGGACGCTCGACGGTCGGCGGGTCTCCGGCCCGCAGTGTGAGCAGCGCCGCGGCGGTGATCGCGAAGGCGGCGATCGCTGAGAGGAGGACCCGGGGAAGCGTGTTGAGAGAGAGGGGCATGGCTTTGTTCCGTTCGTGATCGAAGCGGCTCTGCCGGCGGGCGGGGCGTCGTGCCCCGCCCGCCAACGAGCCTCTCTCCAGGACTTGCGGTTACGGCTGACCCGGCGTCGGGTCGTGCGTCGGCTCGAAACGCTTGAGCTGCGAGTCGAAGCCGTTGAACGGCGCGGCGAGGTACGGGAACGTCGTACGGAACGCCTGGTCGTTCTGATCGACCCCGTCGCCGAGGGGCAGCTTGTTGCCCTTCAGGAAGCCGCCCACGACACGCAACGCGATATCGACCACGTCGTCGGTGAGCCGTCGGCCGTTCGGGAAGCCCTGGGTGTCACCGGCGAGCACCCCGAAGCGGTTCGGCGCCGGGTTCGGCGCCACGCCGAGGTTGACCTTCAGCGTGTCGGTCGGCGGAGCGTCAGGACGGATCTGGGTCAGCCCGGGGATGCCGGTCAGCAGCGCCGTCACGATGTCCGTGCGGTCGGTCTCGGGCACGTTGAGACCCGGGAACAGGATGTTCATCACCTTCGCAAGCTCCGGCTCGACGACGAACTTGCCGAAGTTCGCCCCGTCGTCGGACGGCTGGGTCGCGTTGAAGAAGTCCTTCTTCCCGAGCGGGATGACGACCTCGTTGACGAGCGGGTTGCCCAGACGGCTGACCTGCACGTCGCGGCCGTAGTTGGCCCGGTGGCCCCCGGCGCGGCGCGACTTGCGGGCGGACGAGTGCGCGCCGTAGCCCGGGCCGTTGACCTGGATCCGCTGGCGGTCGGTGCTCGACCATACGCCGACGACCGCGTTGTGGGCCGTCGCCGAGGTGACCGGCTGACGGTTGCGCGTGATGTCCTCCTTGGGGACCTGCAGCGCGATCGTGTGGACGTTGTAGCCGGCGAGATCGTCCTTGCCGCCACCGGCGTTGCCGGTCCCGTTGCGGAAGTTGATCGCGTCGAAGGTCGTACCGAGGTCGACGAAGAACGGATCCTCGACCTGGCCGGCGAAGACCTTGCCGCCGCCGGGCAGCGACTTGATCGCCTGAGCGGCGACCGCGTCGTAGTTGGGGAACGTCTTGGGGCCGACGTTGTTCGGGGCGACCGGCACGTCCTGCGCGATCGTGCGCTCACGCACCAGGTTGCCGCGGCGGTAGACCTCACGCACGACGTCATAGCTCTGCTTGACGTTGAGCTTGGGGTCGTCGATCGACGACACACCCGGAAGCGCGTAGAGGAACGAGTCGGGGTTGCCGACCTTCGTCTTGAACCTGAACTGGTAACGGATGTCGTAGAAGCCGTCACCGGTGTTGTCGATGTTCAGGTAGTAGGTCGCCCGATCGTCGAAGCGGTAGAAGTTCGGGCCGCCGGCCGGGTCCTCGAACGGGATCCAGTTCGAGATCAGGGTCAGGGAATCGGTCGCGTTCGGTGCTACGAACGCGTAGACGTCGGTGTCGTCCGCAGTGGGATCGATCGACGTGAGCGGCGCCTCGCGGTGGGATGAGCCTGAGCTCATCGCGACCACGAGCGCCACCGCGACCAGAGCGCTGAGAAACGCGGCGCCCAGTACAGGAAGCTTGCGCATGGTGGGGCAACTCCTCGGTGGTTGACAGACACCGGTGAATCGCTCCGGCGCGGTGCGCGGATCGCTAAAAGTTGTTGCGAGTGGTTCGCGTTTCGGGGCGCGTGCGGCTGAGCGTCAGGCGGAGTCGTGTCAGGCCGGCGGGGACGCTGCCAGCGCGTCCTCCAGCGTGGCCCGGTTGCGACAGGGGATGTCGTCCGGGAAGCCGTCGAAGGCCGCGCGCGGTGCAAGCCCGACGAGCTCTGCCTCGCCGATGCGCGCGTGACGTGCGATCCCGGTTACGACGTCCACCAGCAGCGTGCGACGGTGATCCTCGACGTTCATCGAGACCTGGGCGATGCCCGCCCGATGCGGCAGCTCAAGCCCGATCGCCCTCAGGCCCGGCAGCCCCTCCTCCCCGCCCTCACGGATCAGCGCGGCGATGCGCAGGGCGTCGTCCAGCGTCGCCGGGGGCGCGAGCTCGACGTTGAAGGCGACGAGCGGCGGGCGGGCCGCGACGAGTACCGCCCCCGCCGTTGGGTGGGTTCGGCGTGGGCCGAAGTCGGGCGTCAGCTCACCGCTCGCGATCCGCGTTGCGAGCGTCGTCAGTCCGCCGCGGCGCAGCTCAGCGCGAGTGCGCCCGCCGCCGAGCTCGCCGTAGAGGAAGACCGGCAGGTCGAGTTCGGCGCCGAGCATGTCGGCGACGACAAGCGCCTCTACGAAGGCCGCGCCGCGCCGCGCATCGTCCAGGAAGACGACCGGGACGACGTCGATCGCGCCGACGTGCGGGTGGGCGCCCTGGTGACTGTCGAGGTCGATGCGCTCGACGGCCTCGCGGGCACCCGCGAGCAGCGCGGGCGCGAGCGCCCCGGGCGGCGCCGCGAGCGTGAAGACGGCGCGTCCGTGGTCGGGGTCGGAGTGCGGCGCGGCGAGCAGGCGGGCCGCGCCGGCGCTCGCGAACGCGTCACCGACCGCGGCGAGCGTGGCGGCGTCCTCGCCCTCGGAGACGTTGGGGACGGAGATGAGAGTCGTGTCGGTCACGGCGCGGAGTCGGCGCAGGCCTGCAGTTTCGCCGACGCGAACCGGAGCCTAGGTTGCCGGGCGGCGTCGGAGAGCGAACCGGCAAGGAGCCGGGCGCGGTTGAGAACCGTTGCGGCCGGCCTCGCGGTCGGTTGGGGTTCGAGTCCCCCGCTCTCCGCCGCCTACCTTGCGCGAGCGGCACGGTTGCGAGACACTCGGCACGGTTCTCAACCGTGCCGGGAGCAACGCTCCCGTTCGTTCACGAAGGCCCGCTCCGGCGGGCCTTCGTCGTTCCGAATCGCTGGCTACACTCGCCGTCCCCGCCGGAGTAGCTCAGTCGGTTAGAGCAGCGGAATCATAATCCGCGTGTCGGGGGTTCGAGTCCCTCCTCCGGCATCGTCGGGAGCCTCGCTCGCGGCGTCTCGTTGCGTGTGCGGCGTTAGATCCTCACCGCAAGCGCGTCCCACCGCGCGCCGTCGACGGCGCCGACTGGACGGTCCCGGAGCCCACGCTGGTCACCGAAGCGCCCACACTCCAGGGGCCCTTCGAGCCCTTGGGGAGCGTCAGCTTCACGGTCCCGCGGCGCAGCTTCGCGCCGCGTCCCGCGAGCCCCCTGTGCGCGATCACGCGCCCGCCGCGCCGCAGCACCACGCCGATCGCTCCGGCGGCTCGCGCCGCCCCCGGGCCTGCGAGCTTGGCGGTCACGATCACCGTGACGACGCGGCCGCGGCGCCGCGCCTTCACGCGAACGGACGAGACCCGCGTCGCGGGCCGCGCGGTGTTCGTCAGGAACCGAACGCGGGTTCCGTTCCCGTCGCGCACCACGACGCGTAGGCGCCGCTCGAGGTGGCTCCAATCACGCGACACGCTGACGGTCCCGGCACTGAGCAGGCGCACCGCAGCGCCTTCGAATACCGACGGCGAACCGCTGCCCGACGCCGCGAGTGAGATCCGCAGCATGGCGGCCCCGCCGCTATGTCTCAGCGTGTACCCCGTCCCCTTGGCCGCGAGCGTGTCGCCGCGCTCCAGCGCGCCGGTCAGCGCCGCCGTCATCGACCGTGAGGTCCCGCGTGCCACTCCCCCGGCCAGAGCGAGCTTCACGCTCGCCGCGCGGGAGAACGACAGCCCGACCGACGAGGCTCTCACCCCGCTCGTGAGCGTGCTCTCACCGCTGGCCTCCGTCGCCGTCACGCGCGCGCTGTGCCCACCGCCCGCGACCATCGCGTCGATACGCCCGCCCTTGCTTGGCCTGACGCGCAGCGGATGGGCGCGCCGTTCGTCGCCGACCAATAGCGGGGCCGGCGAATCGTCGTCGGGGATCGGGAAGCTGCGCAGGCCCGAGGACGCCGCCGCCGCGTGGGCGCCGGCCGCGCCGGGTGCCGGAGCCCCAGCTCCGAAGATCATCGTGACGATCCCCTCCGGCGACGAAGGCAGCGTCGGCTTGTCCGGCAGCGTTCGATCGTTGATCACGACGATGTCGCCGAGCCCGCCGCGCCAGTCGAGCTCCGGGAACGTCCAGCGCCCGGAGTCGCTGACGACGATCTGCGACTTGGTCTCAGCCAGCTGCGCGGCCGCTCCGTCAGCAGCCTCCTCGCCCCGCGTGTAAGGGATGTTGTTGTCGTAGACCCTTATCGTGAAGCCCCCGCCGGGCCGCACGTCGACGACGTCGTATGCGTTCACCGCGTGGCCGCGCGCGAAGTAGGCGAGGCTGATCAGTGGTCGCCCACCGCCGCGGATCGCGCTCTCGATGCGGCTGCGCAGCTCGCCGGGCGAGCGCACCGACAGCGCCCCGCCGGTGCGCTGCTTCCAGACCTGCGCCATCACCTCGGACGAGATCTGCGCGACGTGCTGGGACCAGATGTAGCGCTTGATCTGATCGCCCTCGGGGATTGACCAGACCGTCGCGCTGCCGCGGAACGCGGCGGGCACCGGACCGCGGCCCGTCGCAATCCGTCGCGAGGCGAGCGCGAAGCCGAAGCAGCTCCCGCCGGCGCCGGCCAACGCCGGATCGCCGACCCCGAAGACGAGATAGGAGATCGGGTTGGGGATCGGCGAAGGGACTGGGCAGTGCGCGGCGCCGAAGGTCAGAAGCGCACACGCATCGACCTGCAGGAAGAACTGCTCGAGCCCGAAGAGCGCGAACCATGAGTTGATGTCCCCGCGGTAGGGCTCGTTCGGGAAGCGGAAGCCGTTCGTGTTGCGGTAGCTCTGCACACTGAACGGGGTTGGCCCAGTCGTCTCGCGACCGGCCGGCGAGACGACGGTCAGCGGCCCGCTGGTCGCCAGCCGCGGCACCGTGACAGTGCCCGACGTTCCGCCGGGGGCGACCGTCAGCGGCGCCTGGGCACTGCTGTTCCCGAAACGCACGGTCGAGCGCGCGCACAGTCCGGACCCGTTGAGCGTCACGAGGTCGCCCTGCCCGAGCGCCTGCGGCGCGATCCCGCGATTCGCCCCGGCGCCGGCTCCCGCCGCCGACGTGATCGACGGCGCCGATAGCCGCGCCGTGAAGGGCAGAATGTCCCGCTGCGCGTATCCCTCGGCCGAGGAGACGATCTGGAGATGACCGTCGGAGGCCGCCTGCAGGTCGTCGCCGCGCGTCAACGTCGCCGTCGTCAAGAAGGTGAGCCCGGTCAGAACCGCGGGATCGAACCCGATCGTGACGCCCGCCGGCATCGGTCCCGGGACGCCGACCTGGAGCGGGCTCGCCACGCCGGCCGCTCGCGACACCGACATCTGGCTCTGCGCGGTTGAGCAGGGCGGCAGATCGACCGAGCCGGTTCCCGGCGCTGCGCGGACGTCAGCTGGAATGAGCGTCAGGACGGTCAGCGGCAGCGACCGGGCGCTCGCGCCGGCGCCGGCCACCTGCGGCGTGCCGACGATCGTCACGTGGAATTCCGCGGCGGTCGCCGGCGTCGTGATAGTCGCCATGACGCTCGTGGCCGTCCCGGAAACGGGGTTGGGCGAGAACGCGATGTCGACTGACCCTGACGAACTGCTCATCAGGATCGCCCCGCTGGAGCCGTTGATGCGGTTGATCGTGATCGGGATCTGGGTCGTCGACCCGGACGGGACGGTCAGGTAGGTGTTCGTCGTCTGGATCGCGAAGTCGGGCGTGACGACGACCGGGTCGTCGTACGACAGGTCGTCGACGCGTACGCCCCCACTCTCGACGCTGCCGGCGGGCCGGTGGAGCCGGAAGTAGGCGATCGTGGGCGATCCCGCCGTCGCCGTGAACTGCACATAGCCGCCGGCAACCGTCAGCAGGTGGTTCGCGCTCGAGGCGATGACCACGCCGCTCGAGTCGTACGCGTCGAGTTTGAGCGTGACGCTGGCGTCAACCGTCTTGGCGTAGAGCGAGACCGTCGTGCGCGTCGTGGAGAAAGCGCCCGCGAAGTCCGGGTGCGGGAACTCCGGGGCGTCCGTCGACACGTTGAGCGAGTGCGTACCGCCGCGAGCCTCCCCGCCTGAGACGCGCATCGCCGGCTGGCTCGGGGCCCCGGTCGGCGCCCCGAAGACGAAGGTCACGCCCTTCGAAGCGGTGAACTGGTTCGAGACCGTGGTCCCGTCGCTCACCGCCGGAGCCTCGAAGTCGACCGTCGTCGCGCCCGCCGCGGGTACGAACGCCGCGCACGTCAAAGTCGTCAGGAACATGATCAGCAGCGCTCGCACGCCGCGATCATCGCAACGCGGTCGGCGGTTGCGACCGCGCTGGCGGCGGCCGGCTTCCCGGCTGGCCCGCGATGTCTGCCCGCTCGCCGGCTAACGACCCAAGGTGCGAATCAGCTGCCGCGACCGTCCCGGCAGGTGACCCAGCAGCGTGCGGACCTCCGCGAGCCCCGCTCGCAGCTCGGCGTCGCCGACCTCGACGGGCATCATCGAGTCCTGGAGCGTCGCGAGCGTGCTGTCGGCCTGACCGGCAGCCTCGCCGGCACCCTCCACAAAACCCTTCACGCCCTGCGACGGCAGGCCGCTCGACGCCGGCTCGAACTCTCGGATCGGCAGGCCGTGGCGCTCGGCGAACCCGGCGTAGGTGCGCTTGGCGCGCCCGTACGCCAGCTGCGTGGGCCGGAACAGCTGCTCCTCCAGCGTGTCGGCGGTCCGCTCGTCGAGCAGGTCGTACGCGCCGCCGAGCGCCGCGAGCGCCACCGCGATCTCATCGATCGCCTGCGCGATGGCTTCAAGCAGTTCCTGCCTTGCCTCCGCGGCCACATAGGACATGACGCTCAGCGTATTGGCATCACCTGTTCGCGAGGTCAACCACCAGCCGCGGCGGGCCTTCGAGCTTCCTGACCTGGAAGGCGGTGCGGTTTCGCAGGCCCGCGACCCATGTGAGCACGCCCTCGAACCCTCCTACGCGGGCGAGCTCGACGACCCCGCCCGCCGCCGGCGAGAAGCGGTTGGGGCCGGTGTAGGTGGCCGGCGCGGATTCGTCGCTGAGGTCAGCGTCGAGCGCGTTCTCCATTGTGACGCGAATCACGAACGCGCCATCCAGCGCGACCTCGGATCCCGAGCCATCCTGCAGGATTGGGCGCCTGACGTACCTCACGTCGTACCCCGGCAACGAGTCGCGGAACTGGAATACGACGCGGTCGAAGCCTTCGTGCCGGGCAGCGCGGACATCGGTCAGGAGCGCGGTATCACGGTTCGTCGCGGCCTCCACCACGGGTCTGGTCGACGACGGCTCCGGCGCGGTCTCGCGGCACCCGGCGACGGGCAGCGTGACCGCGAGCACGGCGAGGATCCGGGCAGGCCGTCCGATCGCCGAAGGATACGCACGACGGCAGCGACGCCGAGGACCCGATCCGGGCAGGATGCAGGCTCGATGGCCGCCGCCCGCAACCTCGTCAACCTCAAGGACGTCGACAAGGGCTACGGCAGCCGCTCGGTGCTGCGCGACATCACGCTCGGGGTCTCGGCCGGCGACCGGATCGGCGTCGTCGGGCGCAACGGCGACGGCAAGTCCACGCTGCTGCGGATGATCGCCGGCGCGGAGGTCCCCGACGGCGGGGCGCTCACGCGGGCCGGCGGTCTCGGCACTGCGCTGCTCGATCAGGGCGACGAGCTCGGCGGGCACGGCACGATCCGTCAGGCGCTGGTCGGCCGGCGTGCCGATCACGAATGGGCGGCGGACAGCGCGTTCCGCGCCGTGCTCGACGGGCTCCTCGGCGGCGTCGGGCTCAGCCGCTTCCCCGCGGGCATGGACACCGAGATCGCGCCGCTGTCGGGAGGCGAGCGCCGGCGCATCGCGCTCGCGCGGCTGCTGCTCGACGGACCCGAGCTGCTGCTGCTGGACGAGCCGACCAACCACCTGGACATCGAGGCCATCGACTGGCTGGCGCGGCATCTGGCGGCGCGGCGCGGTTCGATGCTCGTCGTGACGCACGACCGCTGGTTCCTCGACGCTGTGTGCACGGCGACGTGGGAGGTCGCGGACGGCGCGATCCATCAGTACGAAGGCGGATACGCGGCCTACGTCCTCGCGCGGGCCGAACGCGACCGCCAGGAGTCCTCGCGTGAGGACCGCCGCCGACAGCTGCTGCGCAAGGAGCTCGCGTGGCTTCGGCGCGGCCCGCAGGCGCGCACGACGAAACCGAAGTTCCGCATCGACGCCGCCAACGCGCTGATCGCCGACGAGCCGGAGGCCCGCGACCGCGCAGAGCTGCTGAGATTCGCAGCCGCCCGCCTGGGCGACAAGGTGCTCGAGGCCGAGACCGTCTCGGTGGCATTCGGCGAGCACGAAGTACTGCGCGGGGTCACCTGGCGACTGGGCCCCGGCGATCGCGTGGCGCTTGTCGGAGTCAACGGGTCCGGCAAATCGACGCTGGTGAAGCTGCTCGCCGGTGAGCTGGCGCCGTCGAAGGGCTATGTCGACCGGGGCGCGACCGTCCGCATCGCGCACCTCTCCCAGGATGCCGCCGAGATCCCCGGTCACCTGCGCGTGCTCGAGTCGCTCGAGGAGGTGCGCGGACGCGCCACGCTCAGCGACGGCCACGAGATCACGGCGGGGATGCTGTGCGATCGCTTCGGCTTTCGCGGCGACGGCGCCCGCACGCTGGTGCGCGACCTGTCGGGTGGCGAGCGGCGACGGCTTCAGCTGATGCGCCTGCTGATGGCCGAGCCCAATGTCCTGCTGCTCGACGAGCCGACAAACGACCTGGACATCGACACGCTCACCGCGCTCGAGGACCTGCTCGACGGCTGGCCCGGAACGCTCGTCGTCGTGAGCCACGACCGTTACTTCGTGGAGCGCGTCTGCGACGACGTCTATGCGCTTACGGACGACGGAGAGATCCGTCACCTCCCGGGAGGCGTCGAGCAGTACGTTCAGCAGCGTCGCGGCGCGCCCGATCCGGTCGCCGCCTCCCCGCGCGGTCACGTCGCCCCGCCGTCCGGAGCGATGATACGCGCTGGGCGCAAGGAGGTCCAGCGCCTGGAACGGGCGCTCGACAAGCTCTCTGCACGCGAGTCGACGCTGCACGAGCAGATGGTGATGAGCGCCAGCGACCACGCGCGACTGCGTGAGCTGCAGTCCGAGCTCACCGCGGTCCTCGCGGAGCGGGACGACCTCGAGGCATGTTGGATGGAGGTCTCGGAGTCGCTCGAAGTCTGACCCGTCTGGGAGACTGCGCCGATGAACGCTGAACCCTCGACGCCGCTCATCAGCGGCGTCGATTTCGTATCAATCCCGACGCACGACCTCGACGCTGCGATCGCGTTCTACGGGACGACGCTGGGGCTGCGGATGTCGATGCATCGCCCCGACCTCTTCGCCGAGTTCGAGCCGGGCGACGTGACGCTGAGCATCATGAACGCCGAGAAGATGGGGCTGGAGCATCACGTCAGCCGGAACGCCTTCGCGCTTCACGTCGACGACGTGGAGGCGGCGCGCGCGACACTCGAGGCGCGCGGCGTGACATTCACGAGCGACACGTTCGACACAGGCGTCTGCCACGTGGCGTTCTTCGCCGACCCTGACGGGAACGCGCTGATGCTTCACCACCGCTACGCGCCGCGCACGCCGCTGGCGTGATTGCCCTCGCCGCCGTACACCACATGACCCGGCGTGCCGCCTGAGCGCGGCCTGGGCGCGGAATGCACGCATATCGTGCGACTCGCCCCGCGCGGTCGTCAGCGGTGCTCAGCGCTGGCCCACGTCCGCGATATCCGCGACACTCGCGCCGTGGCCCACGGGCATCTCGATTCCCTGAGCGCGGCCGACGAGTCCTACCTGCACCGCGAGAGCGCGACGACGCAGATGCACATCGGTGGCGTCGCCCTGTTCGAGGGCACACCACCGGGTCATGTCGAGCTGCTCCAGCACGTCGGTGGGCGACTGGCGCTCGTTCCGCGCTACCGCCAGAAGGTCGTCGCGCCGCCGGCCGGGATGGGCCGCCACCGCTGGGTCGACGACGGCGCGTTCGACATCGACTTCCATGTGCGCCGAGCTGCGCTCCCGGCTCCCGGCGGTGAGGACGAGCTGCGAAGCCTCGCCGCGCGGATCTTCTCCCAGCGGCTCGACCGCTCACGCCCGCTGTGGGAGATGTTGCTCGTCGAGGGCTTTGCGCACGCGCGCTTCGCGATCATCAACAAGACGCACCACACGCTGATCGACGGCGTCTCGGGTGTCGACCTGATGACGGTCCTGTTCGACCCCACGCGTGAGCCGCGGGAGGTGGCGCAGGAGCCCTGGCTACCCAGGCCGTCGCCGTCGGCGGCAAGCCTCTCGGCATCGGTCGCCGGCGGATACGCCCGCGCCGCGGCCGCGCTGCCCGAGCGCGCCGCCCGCGCCGCGAGACGACCGCGCAGCACGATGGCGCGCGTCGGCGGCAGCCTCGGCGCGATGACCGAGTCGACGCTCGGTGCTGCGCTGCGGCCGATGGGCTCCTCATCTCTGAACGTGCGCGTGGGAGGACATCGGCGCATCGCGTTCACGCTCGCTCAGCTGGACGACTTCAAGCTCGTCAAGGACGCTTTCGGTGGGACCGTCAACGACGTCGTCCTGACCGTCGTCAGCGGCGCGCTGCGGCGCTGGTACGAGACGCGCGGCGAGCGAACTCGCGGCGTCACGCTGCGCGCCGGGGTCCCCGTCTCGACGCGCTCGGCCGGCGACGAAGGCGAGTTCGGCAATCAGGTGTCGCTCGTGGTCGCGCCCCTGCCGCTGCACATCGCCGACGCGGTCGAGTGCCTGGGCGTGATCAGCAAGGCGATGCGCGGCATCAAGCGCTCCCGGCAGGCGGTTGGAGCGCAGGCGATCATCGAGCTGCAGGGCTTCGCGCCGCCGACGATCCTCGCCCAGGCCTCACGGCTGCCTTTCTCCGACCGGCTCTACAACGTGGTCGTCACGAACGTTCCAGGCCCGCAGTTGCCCTTGTACGTGCTGGGCCGCGAGCTGACCGCGCTGTATCCCCTGCCCCCGCTGATCGGGGACCGGGCGGTCGCGATCGCAGTCATCTCCTACAACGGCGGCGTCAGCTTCGGCCTGCTCGGCGACTTCGACGCGCTGCCGGACATCGACGTGATCGCCGCTGGAATCGCGGCGACGCTGGCGGAGCTGGTGGAGCGCGCCCAGGACGTCGCGGGCCACGCTGGCTGAGTGCCGCCGCCCCCCGCCGTTCGGCGAGCCCGCGGACAGCACTCAGTGACGCCGGCGGCCGGTCAGACCGCGGCCCGCGCGCCGTCCCAGCTCAGCTCGTATGCGCCGGCGAGCGGCGCGACCTCCTGCTCCCAGAGGCGGTCGTAGCGAGCGGCGTCGAACGCGGGCTTGCGGACCATTCGCAGGCAGGCGGCGATCTGCTCCTCGCTGCTGCTCGGCTTGGAGTGGAGGTCCACGGCGGCCTGCGAGAAGTCCGCGACGAGCACGCCGAAGATCTCGTCGACGACATCGTCGCTGACGTCCTCGTTCTCGGTGGCCTCGAGCACGAGCTGGCCGTAGACGATCAGCGTGAACAGCGATCCGATCGCCATCAGGAAGTCGATGTCCTTGCGCTGCTCCTCGCTCGGCGGCGTCGACGCGAGCATCTCGCGCAGCACGCCGGCCTGCTCGCGCAGGATCGCCGCATTGGGTGAGCTCGACGCGTCGAACGCGATCTCCCAGGACGGGAAGCGGATCTTGCCCAGGCCCCGGGCCGCGCCCTGGTCGAAGAGGAAGTCGTCGTTGCCGGGCTCGGTCTGCGCCGGGATGGGCAGCAGCTCTGCGTCGTCGAACAGGTAGCTCGCCATGAACTTGACGATCAGCGCGATGTTGACGTGGACCGTGCCCTCCAGGCGCGGCAGCGCGCTGATGTCGCGCGCCGCACCCTCGAACATCATGTCCTTCTCGAACGCGCGCGCCGCGATCACGTCCCAGAGCAGGTGGACCACCCGCTCACCCTCGGTCGTCACCTTCATCTTCACGACCGGGTTGAAGAGCAGGTAGCGCCGGTCGTCCGCGCAGGCGGTGCGCATGTAGTCCCGCGCGCGCAGCGCGACGAGCTTCATCGCGACCAGCCGCGCGTAGGACTCCGTGAGCATCCGGCGCACGTGCGGGAAGTCGGTCACCGACATCCCGTAGAGGCGGCGGTTCGCGGCGTGCGTGATCGCCTCGTAGAGGGCGTGGGTGCAGATCCCGATCGACGCCCAGCCGAGGTTGTACTTGCCGACGTTGACGGTGTTGAGCGCCGAGTCCCAGGCGTGGTCACCGCGTGAGAGCACGTCGGCCTCGGTGATCGGATAGTCGTTCAGGCGGTACTGCGAGACGTAGTTCTGGCTCGCGACCACGTTCTTGACGAGTTCGTAGTGCTCGTGCTGGGAGTCGGCGGCGAAGAACGTCCATTCGCCGGTGTCCGTGCGCTTGCCGAACGTCGATACCATCGCGGCCTTGTTGCCGTTGCCGATGTAGTACTTGCCCCCGCGCGCCAGGTAGGTGCCGTCAGCCTGCGGTTCCAGCTCCATCTCGCTCGAGTACAGGTCGGCGCCATGGTGCTGTTCGGAGAGGCCGAAGGCGAAGATCCCCCCGTCCTCGAGCGCAGCGGCAGCGCGGCGCTTGGCCTCCTCGTTGGGGCTCATCCAGATCGGCCCGAGCCCCAGCACGGTGACCTGGAACGTGTACCAGTAGGGCAGCCCGTAGAAGCCGAGGATCTCGGCGAACTCGCAGATCCGCGCCGTGTCCCAGCGCGCGTCGTCGTCGGCGCCGTAGGCGGCGGGTGTCAGCAGCGTCGCGAAGACGCGCTCCTCACGCACGAAGTCGAGGAAGTCCTGGTACCAGACGCGCGCGTGGTCGTCGGCCTTGATGCGCTCCTTGCCCTTCGCCTCGAAGAAGGCGATCGTCTTGCGAATGATCTCCTCAGAGCGCGCGTCAGGCTGGGAGTGCGTGCGGCGGGTGGGGTTCAGCAGGATCACGACGAGCTCCTAGGGGCGTGAACGGCGGGCTCAGACAGAGTATTCGAGGGTGGGCCTTGTCGGGCGTCTGCGGCGTCGCCGCGGCCACCGCCCGAGACGAGCCGATGCAAGAACCCTTCGGTATGCACACGAAACTCGCAACAGCCGCGCGGCGCGCGCAGCCGACGCAAGAACCGTTCGGTATGCGCACGAAACTCGCAAGAGCCGCGCCGCGCGCGCAGCCGCGGCGACGCCGGCGGCCCTGACCGGCTTCACGACGGCTCGGCCTCGAGCTCTCGCACGGCTTCGTCCATCGCCGCGCGCTCGTCCGCGTCCGGCACCGGGAAACGCGGGTCCATCGCCTCCAGGTGGTGGACCAGGATCGACGCCACGGCGGTCCGCATCAGCCACTTGTGGTCGGCCGGAATCACGTACCACGGCGCCTCATCGCTACTCGTGGATCGCAGGACGCTCTCGTAGGCTGCTTGGTAGGCGTTCCAATGCGCGCGCTCGCGCACATCGGAGTCCGAGAACTTCCAGTGCTTGTCCTGCTCAGCGGCGCGGGAAAGGAAGCGCGCGCGTTGCTCGTCCTTTGAGACGTTCAGGAAGAACTTCACGACACACGTGCCGCTCGCGCTGAGGTGTCGCTCCCACGCCGCGATCTCCTCGAGGCGGCGCTTCCAGAACCCCTCTCGCTCGCCGAGCGCGGGGTCGATCGACTGGCCGGCCAGGTACTCGGGATGCACGCGCACGACGAGCACCTCCTCGTAGTGCGAGCGGTTGAAGATCCCGATCTCGCCGCGCGCCGGGAGCGCCGAGGAGCAGCGCCACAGCCAGTCGTGGGCCAGCTCGAGACTCGAGGGCTGCTTGAACGACGTCACCCGCACGCCCTGCGGGTTGACGCCGCTCATCACATGCTCGATCGTCCCGTCCTTGCCGGCCGCGTCCATCGCCTGGAAGACGACGAGCAGCGCCTGTCGACCCTCGGCGTAGAGCCTTTCCTGCAGCGCGTCGAGGCGCTCCAGATCCGCGGCCCGGATCGACTCGGAGCCGGCCTTCTCGAGCCCGGCCTTGTCAGCGGGGTCGTGGTCGGAGAGGCGCACGCCCTTGGCGGGAGCGCGGAAGCGCTGCTCGAGGTCCATGGCGCGAACCTTACGTCGGGGCATCACGTCCCGGCCAGGGATCAGGCCCGCGCGCGCGCCGACGGCTCAGCGCAGCCCGAGCGCCGACGGCTCAGCGCAGCCCGAGCGCCGTCAGCCGGCGCTCCAGCATGCGGCGGTCCAGCAGCGAGCGGGGGATCCGCGGCTCACGCCAGCCGAGCGATGCCGCGCCGGCGCGCGAGCGCCGGAAGCGAACCTTGCGCCCGCCCAGCACGCCGCTCGCGCCTGTGCGCGTGTCGAGCCGCAGCCATCCGGACATCGTTCCCTCGACCCGCACGTTGCCGCTGACGCGGTCGAAGGCCAGCCGCAGCGTGCCGCTCAAGCGCACGCCGGGAACGTACTCGTAGCGCCGCAGCGTGACCGTGCCGTCGAAAGCGTCGGTCGCCGAGAAGCTGCCGCCTCGCAGTCCGCCGACGCGCGGCTCGATTCCGGCGAACACCGCCTCGAGGGCTGAGAAGCGCACGTCGACCGCGCTGTCCATCACCGCCAGCAGCACGCTCCCCCGCAGGCCCGGGACCTGCCGCGAGGGCTTGAACTCGCTCAGCGAACGCGGCGGCTGCGGCGCGACGTCGACCTGGTTGGACTTGCCCTGGCAGGGCTTGCCGACCCGCAGCCGGTTGATCCAGCGCCTGAGACCGCGCGCGACGCAGCCGGTCGTATCGGTGTCGACCTGGTCGTGCCCGTTGCCGGGCACCTCGATCACCCTGGCCCTGGGCAGCAGCGCGGCCGTCTCGCGGCCGTTCTCCGCCGGCGTGCGCATGTCCAGGCGCCCGGCGAGGACCAACGCCGGCACGTCGGGCAGCGGCAGCGTCGGCGCGTGCGCAGACGCCTGGCGCGGGAACAGCAGACAGTCGTCGGCGAAGCTCGAGCTGCGGACCATCGACGCCGACCAGGGGTCGTAGTCCGAGGGCGGCGTCGCGGCGAGGGCGGCCTCCACCAGGGCCGGGCGATCAGCCGGCGCCGCGGTCAGCGGGAAGGGCAGGCCGGAGTCCAGGCAGCCGGTCATGGCGTTGAGTCCGCTGCTGAAGTCACGCGCCGACGCCGGCAGCCCCTCGGCGACGGGTCGCAGGCGCAGCAACGGAGCGAAGTCGCCCTCGCTGGCGGCGGCGATCGCTCCCGGAAGACGCGCCTGCAGCAGCGGATTGAGGTCTCCCCAGGAGACGAGGAACGCGAACTGCTCCTCGTTCGTCAGCGTCGCTCGCCGCGCACGCCCGCGAGCGTCGTAAGTCGTGGCCCGGATCGGCCCCTTGCGCAGGCGCTTGGCCACGACGCCGATGTCCGCCACGGGGTGCTTGGTCGCTCCCTTGCAGAGGCTCTTCGCGCATTGCTCGCCCAACACCCGCGGCAGGCGGCGGTAGGTGTCCATGAAGAAGCCGTCGGAGCGCTGGGGACCGACGACCGAGTCGAGGATCAGGCGGTCGGTTCTACCGGGGTAGCGGCGCGCGTACTCCTGCGCGACCCAGGTGCCGTAGCTGATGCCCATCAGCGCCAGCTTGGGAGCGCCGAACGCGCGCCGCAGCGCCTCGAGATCCTGCACCGTGTCGGGGGTCGAGAAGAAGCTGCGCCGCGGCCCGACGCGCTGCGCGCAGCGCAGCACCGCCTGCGGCGTGAAGGGGTCGAGCGAGCCCAGGCGCTGGAGCTCGGGGCACAGCAGCGCGCCGCTCCCGGTCCCGCGCTGGTCGAGCACGACGAGCCGGTAGCGATGCAGCACGGGCCGGAGGCTGTCGGCGAACGAGCCCGCTGCGGAGACGCTGCTCTGCCCGGGACCACCCGACAACGCAACCATCAGCCCGGCGCCCTTCGGATAGGCGCGCTGAGCAGCGACCCGCAGCGACAGAGTCCCCTTGACGCGCCCCGAGCGGTCCAGCGGCACGCGCACGGTGCCGCACACGAAGTCACCGTCGAGCTCGCAGGGCCGCATGTCTAGTGCGAACGCCGGCGTGGCAGCCGAGGCCGCGAAGACGCCGACGACGGCGAGCGAGCTGGCGATGCGGCGGACGTGCACGGCGGCTGACCGTAGCCTGCCGCGCGTCCACGCGCGCCGCTCGCACGCGCGCGTGCAGGAAGGCACCGGCGCGCGGCGCTCAGCGCGCGACGACGAGCCGCTCTACGGCCGCCGAGTATGCGAGGCCCGGGATCGGACCGCCGGCAAGCGCGAAGATCGAACGGCCCAGCGCTACGACCCCGAGCCCGTGCCGCGGCGTGCGCAGGTCCGCGAGACGGTGCCAGCGCCGCGTGCGCGGGTCGAACGCTTCAACCTCGGCGATCGTGCGGCCGCCCGGTGTCAGGTCCTCACCGCCGACGAGGACCACGAGCCCGCCCGCTGCGGCGGCCGCGGTGCCGCCGCGCGGGCGGCGCGAGGAGGGAAGGTCGTCCCAGCGGCTCAGGTCCGGACGCAGACGCTCGGCCACCCTGAGGTTGCCCGGACCGGCGGCACGCCCGGCCAGCACGTAGAAGCGACCGCCGAGGACCGCGCCGGCGAGGTGCTCGCGCGCGACGCGCAGCGGCGGGGCGGGGCGCGCCAGCGCCCAGAGCGAAGGTCGTAGATCTCGACGGTCCTCAGCGCCGCGCCGCCGCGCGCGCCGCCGGCGGCGATGAGCCGGTCGCCGACGACCCCGGCGGTCAGCGCGCCGCGCGGCGTCGGCATGTCCGCGAGGCGCGTCCAGCGCCTGGAGCGCGGGTCGTAGCGCAGCAGCGCTGCGCTCTCCGCCGTCAGCCGCTGGCGATCCGCATAGCCACCGACGACGTAGAGGCGCCCGCGCCAGCTCGCCGCCGCGGGGTGGTTGAGGGCGATCGGCATCGGCGCGATCCGCGAGCGGCGGGCGCTGCGCAGGTCCACTTCCTCAGCGACGGCAGTGGTGAGTCCAGGCGGGGCAAATCCCCCGACGATGTACGCGACGTCGCCGATCCGCGCGGCACCGACCTCCGATCGCGTGAGGGTCGCGCCGGGCAGCCGCTTCCACTGCTGCGCGCCGCCGGCACCCTGCGCCGCAGACGCCGGCGAGTACTCACGCGGACCGCACGACGCAACGCCCCACGCAGCCGTCAGCGTCAGCGCGCCGCTCAGGGCTGCAAGCGAGGCGAGTGCTCCTCGCCGCATCGCTCCTCGAATCCGGGGCAAGTGAGCACGGGCATCCGAGGGTACTTCGCGTAACCAGGGTCGGTCGCCGATCGCCGGCAGAGCGAGAAGACCGATCCGCGCCCCGAGCGCACGACGCGCTGATGCTCGCAGCGCTCGCAAAGGCCGAAAGTCGGCGAGGACATGACCGCACTATACTTTCTGAAGCGTGCCAACGTTCCGCCGACTGCTCAGCTTCCTGCGCCCCTACCGTCGCGGCGTATGGCTGAGCTTCACGCTCGCCACCGCCGCGATGGCGATGACGGTGACGATCCCGGCGCTCTCCGGGCAGGCGATCGACCAGATCCGTGGCGGCGACGACGCGTCGCTCAAGCTGCTCGGCGCCGCGGTGCTGCTGGCCGGCGTCCTGCGACTGGCGCTGACCGTCTCGCGCCGTCTCGTCGCCGGCCGCGTCTCGCTGAGCGTCGAGCGCGACCTGCGCGGCCTGATGTACGAGCACCTGCAGAAGCTCGAGCTCGCGTTCTTCGACAGCCAGCAGACCGGCCAGCTGATGTCGCGGGCGACGGTCGACCTGCAGTCGGTGCGGTTCTTCCTCGGCTACGGGCTCGTCTTCATGATCCAGTCCGCGCTGACGATCGTGCTGGCGGCGATCGCGATGTTCCTCACCGACCCGGGGCTCGCGGCGATCTCACTCGCCCCGGTCCCGTTCGTGGTGCTGATCGCGGCGCGCTACGGCCGGCGATCGAGACCAGCCGTGCAGGAGGTCCAGCAGCGGATCGCCGAACTGACGGCCGAGGTCGAGGAGAACGTCTCCGGCGTGCGCGTCGTCAAGGCCTTCGCGGCCGAGGACCGCCAGCGGCGTCGCTTCGAGCACCGCGTTGGCCGCCTGTTCGAACAGGCGATGGTCTCCTCCCGCATCCAGGCCTTCTACGGGCCCTTCATCGGATTCCTTCCGCAACTTGGATTGGCCGCGATCCTCTTCGTCGGCGGCCGCCAGGTGATCGACGGGCGACTCACGCTCGGCGAGTTCACCCAGTTCTACATCTACCTGCTGATGCTCGTCGGCCCGATGCGCACACTCGGGATGGCGCTCGGTATGGCGCAGCGCGCGACAGCCTCCGGGGCGCGCATGTTCGAGATCCTCGACCGCGTCCCTCAGGTCGCGGCCGCCGCCGACGCGGTGCCGTTGCCGCCGGGCCAAGGCCAGGTGGAGCTGCGCGGCGCGAGCCTTCGCTACGACGGCGCGTCACGCGACGCCCTGCGCGATGTCAGCCTCGTCGTTCCCGCCGGGACCACGGTCGCGTTGGTCGGAGCCACCGGCTCGGGTAAGACGACGCTCATCCAGCTCGTGCCGCGCCTCTACGACGTGACGTCGGGCGCGGTGCTCGTCGACGGCGTCGACGTACGCGACGTCGACCCGGCGCAGCTGCGCGCCCAGATCGCGGTCGTCACCGACGACCCGTTCCTGTTCTCGACCAGCGTGCGCGACAACATCGCCTACGCGCGGCCGGACACGAGCGACGCCGAGATCGAGCGGGCGGCGCGGCGCGCGCAGGCCCACGACTTCATCACGCGTCTGCCGGACGGCTACGACACGCGCGTCGGCGAGCGCGGCCTGACGCTGTCCGGCGGCCAGCGCCAGCGCCTGGCGATCGCGCGTGCGCTGCTCGCCGACCCACGCATCCTGATCCTCGACGACGCCACGTCGAGCGTCGACGCCTCGACGGAGCAGCAGATCAAGCAGGCGCTGCGTGAGGTGATGGCAGGCCGCACGACCTTCGTCATCGCGCACCGCCTGTCCACGATCTCGCTGGCTGACGAGATCGTCGTCCTGGAGGACGGCGAGCTGATCGCCCACGGCACGCACGACGAGCTGCTCGATGAGTCCGATCTCTACCGCGAGATCGTCGAGAAGGGGCTGCCCGACCAGGTCTTCCTGACGCGCAAGCCGCTCGAGCCTGAGGTCGCGGGACTGTGACGCGCAAGCCGCCAACCCGCTCAGACGGGCCGGAGATCGCACGATGAGCCCGCACGGCCACTGGGGCCCGCCGGTCGACGACCGCCCGCCCATCGCTCCCGACGACGCCGGCCATCGCGAGCGCCTGCGGCTGCTGATCGGGGACTCACGCCGGCGGATGCGCGGTACCGGCGGGCGCGGACGCAAGGTTCGGGGCCTCGCCGCGCTGCTGGGCCCGTACCGCGCGCGTGGCTACGTCGCGCTCGTCGCGATCGTCGTCGGCGTCGCCGCGTCACTGGCGCCCGCGCCGCTCGCGGCGAAGGCGATCGACGATGGCATCGTCCCCGGCGATGTGGGCGTGCTCAACGTCGTCGTCGCCGCGTACGTCGTGAGCGTGCTGATCGTCTGGGGAACGTCGTACGCGCAGACCTACCTCGTCGGCTGGGTCGGCCAGCGCGCTCTGCAAGACCTGCGCCTGCGGATCTTCGGCCACCTCCAGTCCCAGCCCGTCAGCTTCTACGAGCGCCGCCCGGCCGGCGTGCTGATCAGCCGCATGACCAACGACGTCGAGGCGCTCAGCTCGCTCGTCACGGACACGGTCGTGACGCTGATCAGCGCGACGCTGACGCTGCTCGGGTCGATCGTGATCCTGCTGCTGCTGGACTGGCAGCTCGCGCTGCTGGTCTTCCTGATCTTCCCGGTGATGGCGGTCGCGTCGCTGATCTTCCGGATCGTCAGCGCCGACGCCTACCGCCGCACGCGTGAGACGATCGGCTCGATCACCGCCGACCTGCAGGAGACGCTGTCGGGGATCCGCGTCGTGCGTTCGTTCGCTCGCGAGCCCCTGCACACCGAGCGCTTTGGGGAGCTCAACGAGCGCAACCGCGAGGCCAACCTCACGACCGTCTACCTGAACGCGGCGTACTTCCCGGCGGTCGAGTTCGTCAGCTCGATGGCGACGGTGATGGTGATCGTGATCGGCGGCCTGCAGGCGATCGACGGCAACGTCGAGGTCGGCGTGCTCGTCGGCTTCATCGCCGCGCTGAACAGCTTCTTCGATCCGATCGGCCAGCTCTCGCAGGTCTATACGACCTACCAGTCCGGGATGGCCGCGCTGGACAAGATCTTCGAGCTGCTCGACGTGGAGCCGGATCTGGTCGACGCGCCGGACGCGATCGAGCTGCCCCGCGTGCGCGGCGAGATCCGCCTGGAGGACGTCTCGTTCAGATACCGCACGGGAGCGGGCACGAAGCTCGCGCTCGACGACGTCACGCTGACGATCGCGCCGGGCCAGACGGTCGCGCTCGTGGGCGCCACGGGAGCGGGCAAATCGACGTTTGCGAAGCTCGTCGCGCGCTTCTACGACCCGGGCTCCGGGCGCGTGCTCGTCGACGGGCACGACCTGCGCAGCGTCACGATGCACTCGCTGCGCTCCCAGCTGGGGATCGTTCCGCAGGAGGCGTTCCTGTTCAGCGGGACCGTCGCCGACAACCTGTCGTTCGGGCGCGATGACGCCAGCGCGCAGGAGCTGGAGGACGCCGCGCGGGCGGTCGGAGCGTGGGACTTCATCGCAGCGCTTCCGGAAGGCCTCGACACGCAGGTCGGCGAGCGCGGCGTGCAGCTGTCGGCCGGCCAGCGCCAGCTCGTGGCCTTCGCGCGTGCGCTCGTCGCCGACCCGCGCATCCTGATCCTCGACGAGGCGACCTCCAACGTCGACATCCACACCGAGGGCCGCATCGAGCACGGCCTGCGCCGACTGCTCGCCGGGCGCACCGCGATCATCGTCGCCCACCGCCTGTCGACGATCCGCCAGGCCGGTCGCATCGTCGTGCTCGACCACGGGAAGATCGCCGAGCAGGGCACGCACGACGAGCTGATCGCGGCGGGCGGCGCGTACGCCGCGCTGTACCAGAGCTGGGCCGAGCAGGCCGCGGGCTGACAGGAGCTGCGCGAGCGGCGCTTCGCGCCGGCGAAACGATCACCAGCCATGACACCGGCGGAATCGCTTTCTTCCTGCTCGCCGAAGGGACCGTGAGCGTCACCGTCAACGACGTTCCGAAGGGCTCGATGGGGCCGGCGCGGCCACCGCGGCGGGCGCCAGCAGCACGAGGCACAGAGCGACCAGCGCGGCGATCGAGGGCTTGCGGATGCGCGTGACGGCGCTCATGGTGCCGTTCTCACCTTCTTTTCTTCGGTACGCACGTGCGGTAACGGCGGGCGCTGACGAGGCGCTGGCCGGCGGCGGTGCTGACGGTGATCTCGACTGTGAAGCGTCCCTCGGGCAGGCCGCGCAGATCGACCGGTGCCTTCAGGCGCTTGCCGCGCACGACATCGACGCGCTTGCCGTTGACCTTCACGGTGGCGGAGCGGATCTTGATGCCCTTGGGAGCGCGCAGCCGGATCCGGAAGTTGCGGCGGCTCACGCACTTGCGGGCCGACGGCAGGGTTATCACCTGAGCCGGTGTCACCTTCGGCTCGGGTGGCGCAGCCGGCTTGGCAGGTGCAGGTGCTGGCGCGACCGCCGTGACCGGCGTCACCACCGGCCTGGCGCTCGGCACGAGCGTGTTGGAGATCGCCTGTGCACTGCCGGCCTGGTTGGTGGCGATCACGCGGCAGACGATCTGCTGACCGGCGTCAGCCCCGGTGAGCGTGTACGCCTGCCCGGTCGCACCTGGGACGGCTGTCCCGCTGCGCAGCCACTCGAAGCCGAAGCTCGGGGCGCCGCTCCAGGTGCCGGGGTCGCAGCTGACCTGATCGCCCACAGTCGCCGCGGTGGGAATCGTCGGGGCGCCCGTGTTGAGCGGCGGGTTCAGCGTGAAGACGAGCGCGACGCCGTCGGGGTCGTTGCGCGCCTGGTAGGTGAGGCTTGGGAGCGCTGCGCCGATCAGCGTCGAGAAGCCGCCCGTGCGGCTGGTCGCGGTGAGGATCTTGAACTCGTCGCTGAGGACCGGGCTGAAGGCCGGGTCCGTGAGGATCTCGACGGTGCCCGCGAGCGTCGCCGCGCCGGTGACGACGAGCTGGTCGAACTGCGTGACCGGGGTCGTCCCGGCGATCTCGACCAGCAGCTTGCCGCCGGCCCCCTGAGCGTAGTCGCCATTGACCGTCAGCTTGCCGGGCGAGGCGCCCGGGGCAACCGTGCCGGAGGTGTTCGTCACGCTCCCGGTCACCTGGCCCGAGCCCCCGAGCACGCCACCGGTGAGCGTCGGCGAGGCGTCCAGCACGCCCCCGGAGGCGATCGCGGTGAGCCCGCCGGTCTGCTCGTAGATGCCGGTGAAGTCGAACGTCTGCGCGTTCCCGACGGTCACCGTCCCGGCGACCTGGATCCCGCCGTGGATCGTGCTCGTCCCCAGCCCCGCCTTGATCAGCTGCCCGCTGGGAGCGTTGACCCTGATGCGCGGGCCGCCGTCGCAGACGAACGGGCTGGCGTCGGCGCCCGCGCCGATCGTGAAGGTGCGGTTGATCTGCAGGTTCGGGTCGCCGCCGCCCAGGCAGATCGAGCCGCCGTCAAGGCTCGCGTCCTCGTTCAGCACGAGGTCGGCGCTCTGCTGGAGGAAGAAAGTCCCGGCCGCCGTCTTGGAGAAGCTGCCGGCCGAGGGCACGGTGAGCGAGGAGGTCCCCATGAGGTTGCCCGTAGTCAGGCTCAGCGCCGTGGCGCTGACCGGCCGGTCGGTGTCGAGCGTGCCGCCGGTGATGTTCAGGGCCGGCAGCGCGACCGCCGAGTTGCCGTTCAGCACGAGAACGCCGCCCACGTTGAGGACGGCCGGGTCGAGCGTGGCGCCCGCCGCCAGCGTGAGGTTGAGCGACTGGACGTTGACGGTCCCCGGCCCTCCGACCCGCCCGCTCGCGCCGACCTGTGGGTTGCCTTCCCCGAAGTGGAGCGTCGCGCCGGCGGCGACCAGGTAGGCGCCGTCGCTCGTGGCCCCGACGGTGCCGCCCGTGATGATCCAGGTGCCCGTCTCTACGCTGAGCGTGTCGTCGTTGTCGATCCCGGTGCCCGTCGTCATGGTCCCGCCAGCCGTCTTGACGAGGCGCCCGTCGGGAGCGTTGACGTGGATGCGCGGGCCGGAGGTGTTGGGGAACGGATTCGCGGCGGCGCCGTCGGCGATCGTGAAGGTCTTGTTGATGTGCAACTGGGGGTCGCCGCCCGACCCGCTGCCAAGGCCGATCGACCCGGCGTTCAAGGTGACGTCCGTATCGAGGACGAGGGTTCCGTCGACGCTGAGCACACCGGCGGTGGTCTTCGAGAAGCTCGCGCCGGCCGGCACCGTGACTCCGCCGTTGCCGGTGAGCGTCCCGCCGGTCGCGCTGAGCGCAGTCACGGTGAGCGGCCGGTCGCTGTCGAGCGTCCCGCCGTTCAGGTTCAGGCTCGGCAGCGCCAGCGGCGAGCTGCCGGCCACGAGAAGCACTCCGACGACGTTGAGGACGGCCGGGTCGAGCGTCGCTCCCACGGCCAGGTCGAGGTTCAGCGCCCTGGCGTCGATCGTCCCCGCGCCCCCGACGCGTCCGCTCGCGCCGACGGCGTAGTTGCCTTCCGGCAGGTCCAGCGTCGCACCCGCATCGGCCAGGTAGGCCCCGTCGCTCGTCGCGCCGCCCGTGCCGCCCACCAGGAACAGCGTGCCCGCTTGGGCGGTGATCGTGCCGTCGTTCTCGATCATGCTGGCGCTGATCGCGGTGCCGGCCGCGGCTTTCACCAGGTGGCCGTTCGGGGCGTTGACGTGAATTCGCGCAGCGGAGGTGCTGTGGTTGAACGGATTGGTCGCCCCCACCCCGACGGTGAAGGTGTCGTTGATCTGCAGGTTCGGATCTCCGCCGCCTGACTCGTTCGTGCCGATCCCACCACCGTCGATGCTCGAAGGTCCGTTGAGCACCAGGTCGGCGCTGTTCTGGATGAAGAGCGTGCCCGCGGTCTGCGTGAACGCGCCCCCGGCCGTGACGGCGCCGGTACCCGCGATCGTCCCGCCCGTCGTTGACATCGCACCGGCGACCGCAAGCGTGGGGTTCCCGGAGAAGGTGATCGTCCCGCTCGCCATCACGAGCGAGCCGGCGCTCGCCGCCGCCGAGACGCTCACGCTGTCGCCCGCGCCGATCGTCACGCTGTCGGCGCTGCCGGGCACGACCATGCACGACCAGTTGCTTCCCACATGCCAGTCGGCGCCGGGTCCCTGGAAGTCGCAGACCGCCGCGGAGGCCGTCGCCGGCGCGATCAGCAGGAGCGCCGTGACAATGGTCGTCACGGCCAGCGCGACCCGCGCGGCGATCGCGGGTCTCTTGGTGCGCTCGGCCGTGCTCATTGCTCTCACGCCTCACTCTCGGTGCAGTCGGCCTCGATCGGTCATATCGAGTATCTAGAAAGTCGCTGAGCGGTGCAGGGGAAATTCAGGGCCCGTCGTCTGAGTGGATCATCACCGGGATGTCTCGGCCGGCACCGACGCCGAAGTCCGGCAATCGAATGCCGAGAGGCCAGCTCAGCGGGTGGCAGCGGCGAACGGCTGGTCCGTCGCGGCGCCCGCGCTATGGTGATGTCCGCGTTCCGGGCTCGTCTAATGGCAAGACAACGGCCTCTGGCGCCGTTAATCGGGGTTCGAATCCCTGGCCCGGATCTCGGACGCGACGGTGGTTGTCCTCGTCCGACATTGATGCGAACATGTGTTCGCATCGAGCACCAAGGAACCAGCCCTGGAGCGGCTACTCAGCGGCGACCGAAACCGTAGTCGCGTGAAGCTGCGCCTGCTCGCCGCTGGACTGAAGGACAACCGGCGAGGACGTGACGACTCAGGCGCTGAACAGCGCCGTGACCTGGTCCTCGAGCCCTGGGTCGAGGCATAGGAGCACCTCGTCGCCCGCTTCGATGACCGTGTCGCCGCTGGGCACGAAGCCGTCACCCCCGCGCAGGATGGAGATCACCAGGCTGCCGTCGGGCATCGCGATGTCCTGAACGTGAGCACCGGCGGCGGGCGAGCCCTCAGCGACGTCCATCTCGATGATCTCCAGGCGCTCACCAGGAAGGTCGAGCAGGTGGACGAGTCCGTACTGCGGCACCTCGTGCTCGATCAGGCGCAGGATCAGCTCGGTCGCGGACACCACCGGGCGGATGCCCAATAGGTCGAAGTACTGGCGGTTTCGCGGGTTGTTGACGCGCGAGATGATCCGCTCCACGAGGTACTTCTCGCGCGCGATCTGGCAGATCAGGATGTTGTCCTCGTCGTCGCCGGTCACCGCGACGAGGAGATCGGCGCGCGAGATCCCGGCGCGCTCGAGGACCCACAGCTCGGTTCCGTCGCCGTACTGGGCGACGTGCTCGAGCTCGTCCTCCATCGACAGGTAGCGGTCGCGGCGCTGCTCGATCAGCGTCACCTCGTGACCCTTCTCGATCAGCTCGCGAGTCAGGTTGAGGCCGACCTTGCCGCCTCCGACGATGACCGCGTACATCAGACCCCCGCGAGCTCTTGCTCGAACATCTCGACCGCGTAGCGCGTGGGGCAGATCGTGCTCAGACCCTGGCCGGCGTACCACTCGGCGCGCGCCGGGTCCATGACGCGCGCGATCACGCGCGGGACCTCGAACATCTTCTGCGCGATCTGCGCGACCGTCAGGTTGGTGTTGTCGCCGTCCGTTGAGGCGACGAAGACGTCGGCCTGTTCGATCCCGGCCTCGCGCAGCGCATCGACCTCGAGCGCGTGGCCGATCGTGAAGCGACCGCCGGCGTCCTCCCAGGTGGTGGCCTGCCCGGCGTCGAGCCGCTCGTGCGAAAGCGGGTCCTCGTCGAGCACTGAGACCTCGTGACCGGAGGCCAGCATGGAACGGGCGACCGACGAACCAACGCGTCCGGCGCCCACGATCAGGATGAACGACATCAGGCCGGGACTCTAATGGTCTGCGCCTGGACCGTCGCCCACGGTCGCCGAGGCCGACACCGCGCGATCGCCGACCGGCGGGGCCGTCAGGATCACCGGGCACGGCGCCCTGGCGACGACGTGCTTCGTCACTTCGCCGACGTAGTTCTCGAAACCGGGCCTACCGCCGAGCCGCGCGCCGCCGCGGATCTTCGACGGCTCCTCCGCCGCGAGCACGATCGCCTGCACGCCGCGCCGGCGCGCCTCGTCGACGATCGCCTGGCCCGTGCGCCGCGCGCGGATCGTCGCCGTGGCGACCGCCACGCCCTCGTACTCCTCGCCCACGGCCTTCGCGCGTGCCAGGGCAGCACGCGCACGCGCCAGCTCGGTCTCCGGCAGGCGGGCGTCGATCGGCAGCGCCATCGGGATCTCGAAGACCCAGATCGCCTCGATCGTCGCGCCACCGTGCTCGTCGGCGCTGTCGAGATCCTCGTCGGCGGCGAGCCGGCCGGCCGTCTGCATGATGTCGTCGTCGAGTGGCGTGCCCGTCACCGGCACGAGGATCGACGCGTACTCCGTCGCCTCTTTCTCGCCGCGCAGCGCTTCGCGCGGGACGGTGACGCGACCGAGCAGCGGGTTGCCCGTCGAGCGCCGGTGAACGATGTAGAGGACGACGCCGAACGTCATCCAGCCGAGGCCCACCCATCGCGCCGCGTCGTGGTAGACGAAGACGCTGAGCCAGGCGAGCGCGCTGAGCAGCAGGCCGAGGACCGCCGGCAGTGGCAGCAGTGCGCCGCCCTCACCGCCGACGCGGACGCTCAGCGGGACCGCGTAGGGACGCGGGCGCTCGCGCTCACTGAAGCGCAGCTTGATGATCGACGCGTGAGCGATCGTGAGGCTCAGCAGCGCCCCGAACGCGTACAGTCCGAGCAGCATGTCGAGGTCCTGCGGCAGCGTCAGAGCCGCGGCCATCGACGCGGCGATCACGATCACGGCGACGGGCGTGTAGCGCGTCGGGTGCAGGTTCCCCAATCCGCTCGGTATCTGACGATTGGTGGACAGCGAGTAGGCCAGTCGTGAGAGCCCGAGCATCGCCGAGTTCGCCGCCGCGACGAGCGTGACGGAGGCGGCGCCGGCGATCAGGTACTTGGTCCCGTCGCGCAGCCAGGCCTGCTCGAAGGCCGCCGCGATGCCGAGGAACGGCGCATCCTCGTATATCCCCCCGAGCGGCGTCCGCCCGTCCACGACCGGGACCGCGCTGACCGCGACGAGCGCGATGCCCGTGTAGACGACGACGACGGTGAGCGAGCCCAGGCCGACGAAGCGGCGCAGGTCTCTCCTCGAGACTTCGAGTTCACCCGCGAGGCCCGCCGCCGACTCCAGTCCACTGGAGACGACGCTCGCGATGCCGAGCGCGACGATCACGTCCGTCCAGGTCGGCGTCACACCGAGCTCGATCGAATCGGTGATCACGTCGGCGTCGAACAGCAGGACGATGCCGAGCACGACGAGCGCGAGCTGCACGGCGATGTCGGCGGCCACCAGCAGGGAGATCCGCCGCGAGCGCGTCGTCGAGAAGCCGCGCACGTTGCGAACCGCGACGTACACGAGGATGGCCAGGCAGGCGACCAGCTCGACGGCGCCCTCGCCCAGCTCGCTCCAGAACGGCGCGAGGTAGTTGGTCGCCGCGAACGCGCAGACGGCGAGCAGGATCACGTAGTCGAGCAACATCGCCCAGCCCGCGACGAAGCTCCACAGCTCGTTGAACGCATGACGCGCGAAGACCGTCGACCCAGCACGGTCCTGATGCAGCGAGGATCCCTCCACGTAGGTCATCAGCGCGAGCGCGAACATCAGCCCGCCGAGCAGGAACACGACCGGCGTGAGACCTTGGGCGTAGCCGGCGACGACGCCGAGCGAGAAGTAGATCGCGCTGGCGATGACCGTCCAGACGACCGCGAACATCAGGCGCGCGTCGACCGAGCGCCTGAAGCGAACCGAATCGCTCATGACGCTCCCGCGCCACTGGCCCGGCAGCGAGCGGTCACGGCCCGGTCCTGCGCGCGATGAAGATGCGTCCCAGGCCGGCCGCGACGAAGAGCACGCCGAGCAGGATCCCCAGCGCCACGACCCCGCCTCCGGCCGCCAGCGTGCGGATGATCATCGCGACGCCGAGCAGCACGAGCACGATCGAAGTCAGCGTCGTGAGCTGGCGATGAGCGTTGCGGCCGGACACGTGCGTCATGCTAGGAACCCCGCAGGGGTGCTCACGCCCGCCCGCCCTCTCGGGAGCTCGCAGCGCCGCTGCGCAGGGCCGGGGGCGCCGCCGCATCAGTGTGGATGATCACCCGGCAGGGGCGATCCTGGAGCACCGTCTCGAGCGTCTTGCCGAAGACCGAGCCGGACTGCCGTGGCGGCAGCGGCATCACGATCGCGGTCGCCCGCAGCTCGCTCGCCTCCTCGATGATCAGACGCCCGGCCTGACCGGCGCGAACCTTCTCGTAATGACCCGTCACGCGGCGTCCGCCCTGGATCCGTGCCTGCTCGATGATCGACTGCGCTGCGCGCTCCTGCTCGGGCATCGCGGCGTCGAGCGGCGAGGACGCGGGAACGGTGATCGGGACCAGGACGTGAATGCCGCGACGGCGCCGGGCCGCCAGACGCACCGCCATCGCGACGGCGCCGGGCGAGTACCCGCGCGGGTCGAGCGCCAGGAGCACCGAGTCGTACTCGGCCTCCTGATCCACGACCGGCTTGGGCACCGCCACCCGCGTGGTGCTCGTCAGATCGAGGCCGTGGCGGTGCCGGTACCACGGGTAGAACGCACAGCCGAACGCCAGCCAGCCCATCCCCGCCACGGCAACGTCGAGGTGCAGCGCGGTGACCACGACAAATGCGAGCCCGGTTCCCAGCAGCCCGAGCAACGCGAAGATCGGGACGTTCACCTCGCCCACGCGCATGTTCATCGGGCCGGTGTAGGGCCGGTCGAAGTCCGGGTACTTGAAGCGCAGCCGGATCACGGCGAGGTGCGCGATCGTGAACGACAGCATCGCGCCGAACGCGTACATGTTGCCCAGGAACTCGGCCTGGCCGGGGATCATCGCCATGCAGGCGACGACACCGAATATGAGGATCCCGATCCAGGGCGTGCCGAACTTGGGGTGCAACTGACGAAGCCGGTCGGGCACCTGGCGGTGGATGCCCATCGAGTAGACGAGCCGCGACACGCCGATGATGCCGGCGTTCGTCGCGATGAAGAGGATCGTGGCGGCGAGCAGGCCGACGTAGATCTCGGCGGCGCCTTGGAACACGCCGAGGTCGATCTGCTTGACGACGCCGAGGATCGGATCGCCGGCGAAGCCGCCGGCCTGCTCGGACAGCCCGAGTTTCGTCTCGTACTCCCCCGTCGTGGGGTTCTGCGTGACCGGAAGCGCGGACAGCGCGACAGCCGGCAGCGCCGCGTAGATCGCGAAGACCGCGATCACGACGCGGTTGATCGCCTTGGGGATCGTCGTCGTCTCGTCCACGGCCTCCTCGGCCATGTTGGAGATCGTCTCGATCCCGGTGTAGGCGATCATGCCGACGGGGATCGCGAGGAAGAAGTCCTTCCAGGACGGCGCGATGCCGAAGTCGATGTTGTCGGCCAGCACGTCCGGCGAGAGGACGAGGACGGCGCCGACGAGCACGAGCAGCACCTGCGTCGCGAAGTCGATCAGCGCGAGCGTCACGTTGACTCCGGCGGACTCCTTGACGCCCACGACGTTGACCAGCGAGAGCATGATCACGACGCCGATCCCGAAGATGATGTCGCCGGGCCCCTCGCGCAGCGGCTCCCAGAACAGACCGCCGAGGTAATGCGGCACGAAGAAGGCGGAGATCGCGATCGTGATCGTGTAGTTGAGCATCTGCGCCCAGGCGGCGAAGAAGCTCCAGAACTCGTTGAAGGCGCGCCGCGCGAAGCTCGACGATCCGCCGGCCTCGGGGTACATCGCGGTCGCCTCGGCGTACGTGGAAGCCGTCAGCCAGAAGATGAAGCCGGTGATGATGAAGACGACCGGCGTGAGGCCGAGCGCAAACGAAGCGACCAGGCCGAGCGCGTAGTAGATCGACGAGCCGACGTTGCCGTAGGCCGTGGAGAAGAGCGCATTGACCCCCAACACGCGCTGGAGGCCGTGCAGGCGGCGCTCAGCCATCTATCCGCGCGGGAATCCGTTCGGCACCGCGCGGCAGTGTACGGCGAAGTCAGGCCGTCGCCGCCGCGCCCAGATCCGCGGCCACCGCGGCGATCGACTCGCCGATCACGCTCGCCGCGGTGTCGATCTCCTCACACGAGGCGATCAACGGGGGCGAGATCGCGACGGCGTCGCCGAGCGGCCGCACGAGCACGCCTCGGGCCTTGGCCTGCGAGAAGGTGCGCAGCGGGAGGTCGGGGTGCTCGGCAAGCGCGGCCGGATCGAACGCGACGGCCCCGAGCGCGCCCAGGCCGGCCCGGACCGCGCCGACGAGCTCGCCGCCGGCGAGCGGCGCCAGCGCGGCGGCGATCTCGTCCTCCAGCTCACGCCCGCGGTCGAGCAGTTGCTCGCGCTCGATGATGTCGAGGTTGGCGTGCGCCGCCGCACAGGCGGTCGGATGCCCGGAGTAGGTCTGCCCGTGGCGGAACCACAGCCCGCCGCGCTCCCAGAACGGCTCGGCGACGCGGCCGCAGACCACGACACCCCCGAGTGGCAGGTAGCCGCTGGTGACGCCCTTCGCGAACGCGATCATGTCGGGGCGCACGCCGAAGCGCTCGGCCGCGAGCCACGTCCCGAGACGCCCGAAGGCGCTGATCACGGCGTCGATGACGAGCAGCGCGCCGGACCGCGCGCAGAGGTCCGCAACCGTCTCCACGTAGCCCGGGAGCGGCAGGTGAAGACCGCCCGCGCCGATCACGGGCTCGACGAAGACCGCTGCGACGCGGCCGGGGCCCACGCGCGCGATCTCAGCCTCCAGCGCCTCGACCGAGTCGTGCGCGACGTGGCTCGTGTCCGGGTCCAGCGGCCCCATCCCGACGTGGTTGGCCGCTATCCCGCCGATGCTGGTGCCCAGACCGTGAGTGCCGTGATAGCCCTGCGTGCGGCCGATCAGGTGTGTGCGCTCGGGCTCGTCGCAGGCCGCGAAGTAACGGCGTGAGAGCTTCGCGGCCGTGTCGATCGCATCGCCGCCGCCGAGGCCGAAGAAGACGCGCGGATCCTCGACGACGTCGCGCGCGTAGTCGGCGATGCGCTCCGCGAGCGTGATCGCGGGCTCGTTGGCGAAGGCGCCGAACGCGCCGTAGCTCGCCAGGCGGCTCATCTGCGCTGCCGCCGCGTCCGCGATCTCCTGCCGGCCGTGGCCGACGTTCACGCACCACAGGCTCGCCGTCGCATCGAGGTAGCGGTTCCCGTCCGCGTCCCAGACGCTCGTTCCCGCGCCACGCGTGATGACGAACTCCGCCCGGCGGACGGCAGCCATGTCGGCAAACGGGTGCCAGAAGCGCGTGTCGCTGGTCATCGGATCACCGTAGCCAGCAAAGCGCGGGCGGGCAATCGTCGCGGCGGCGCAGGCGGAGCGCGCCGGTGCGCCTCAGGGTCTATCGCGGTTGGGGACGTCCTCGTGGGCGTGCTCGTGGATCGAGCCGGGTCGCGAAGCTCAGCGGCGTTCGATGTCGACCGGGTGCCCCTGACCGTCGAGAACGCGGACCACGAACGAGTAGCGCCCGGTCGGCAGTACGCCACCGAGGCTGACCTTCCAGCGCCAGCCGGCGGGCGTGCGGCGCATCACGGCGCGCTGCCAGCGCGGCTTTCCGCAGGACGGCCGGCTGGTGGCGTTGAAGCGCGAATTCCGAGCGACCCACCAGCCACAGCCGGACCTGCCCCCACCGCGGCGCAGCGCGATCTCGACGCGCATGCCCCTGGGTGCCCCACGCAGCCATCCTGACAGCGAGCGAGGGGCGAACGGCTGCGGAGCGTCGAAGCTGACGACGGGCAGCGAGGCCTGGATCCGGAGCCCGTCGCCGACGGCGATCCGGGCCACGGCGGTCGCCACCTGGGCGTTACCGGCGGGAACCGGCGCCACGACTTCCGGCGCCGGTGCCGGCGGCCCGGCGTAGCGGGCGACGAGCTCGGTCGCCGTCTCGGGCACGACGTACTCACGCTCGCGTGCGCCGCCGTCGCTCCAGGACTCGAACGCGAGCGTGCCGGCGTCGCGCTCGTACGTCTGCGGCGCCGAAAGCGTAAGCCGCCGGCCGACAGCCTCTGTGACGTCGAGCGTGGTGGTGCTGGTCGCCGAGCCCAGCGCCAGCGGCGCTCCCCCGGGCTCGCTGCGCAGCGTCAGCTTCACGGTCTGCGGGACGATCGTCACGGAAGCGGTGCAGGCCAGCCCGTGCGGGTCGGTGACGACGACGCGGATCTCATACGTCGTGTCGGGCCCGAGGCGGTCGGAGGGAGTGAACTTCGCGTCGGAGCCCACGCCCTCGGCGACCGTCTCGGTCTGCTCACCCGTGTGCCGGACGACGGTCCAGGCGACCGCCTCCGGGTCGAGCGGGCCGTCCGGATCGCTGACCTCCGCATGAAGCGAGACCGGGTCGCCCACGCGGAACGTCGAGCCATCGGCCGGCGCGGCGATCACCGCACGCGGCGCGTGACGCGCGGGGCCTTCCTTGACCCCGGCGTCGGCTGAGCGAGCGGCCCAGGCGCCTCCCGGCGACGCGAGCACGAGGCCCATCATCGCCGGGAGAACCGCCTGTCCCCCCAGGACAACCACTCGGCGCGGCTTCCGAGCCGCTCGTCCGTTCACGAACGGGAAGGTAAGCCGCCTCGCGGCTCCTGCATAGATCGGCAATCCGTCTCCCAGATGCCGGCCGAGCGTCCAGCCAGGACTGGACGCTCGGCGCGTGCTGGACGCCGCGCCTAGCCGTAGAGCGCTTCGATGTCGTCCGCGTACTTCGCGGCGATCGGCTTGCGCTTCATCTTGCTCGTCGGCGTGAGCTCGTCGCCGCCGGGCTGCCACTCTCCCGGCAGGATCTTGAAGCGCTTGATCTGCTCGACGCGGGAGAGGTGCGAGTTGGCCTCCTCGATCGCCTCCTCGATCAGCTCGCGGGTCTCCGGCGATGATGGGTCGCGGCCGGCGGCGCCGTCCGGGTCGAGCGTGATCAGGGCGACGTTGTAGGGCCTCGCGTCGCCGATGCAGACCGCCTGGCCGATCAGCGGCGAGGCGGACTTGATGCGCGCCTCGATGTTCGCCGGGCTCATGTTCTTGCCCGCGGCGTTGATGATCAGCTCCTTCTTGCGATCGACGATGCTCACGTAACCATCGGGGTCGATCTGACCGATGTCGCCGGTGGCCAGCCAGCCGTCGGCGTCGATCGCCTCGGCGGTCTTGTCGGGCTGGTTGCGGTACCCGAGCATGATGTTCGGGCCGCGCACGAGGATCTCGCCGTCGTCGGCGATCCGCAGCTCGACGCCGGGGAGGACGCGGCCCACGCTGCCGAAGCGGTAGTCCGACGGGGTGTTGGTCGTGCAGACGGCGGAGGTCTCGCTCATCCCCCAGAGCTCACATGGCGGCAGGCCGACGGCAGCGAAGAACTCGAGCACCGCCAGCGGCGTGGGCGCGGCGCCGACGACGTTCCAGACGACTTCGCCCAGGCCGAGCTTGTCGCGCAATGGCTTGAAGATCGCTGCCTCTGCTCGCGCTGCCCCGGCGGCGATCTCATCCGGCACCGGTTCACCGCGCTGCTCGGCGCGGACCTTCGCTATCGCGACGGCGATGCCCTGCTGGATCCCCTCGCGCCGCGCGTCATCCGGCTCGGCGGCGGCCATCGCCTCGATCCCCGCCTTCAGCTTCTCCCAGATGCGGGGCACCCCGCCGAAGACCGTCGGCCGCACCTGCGAGACGACCTGCATCAGCGCCTTGGGATCAGCGCACGTCGTGACCGTCGTGCCCATCGTGATCAGGCTCGCGTAGTGGCAGCTCCAGCGGTCGGCGACGTGGGCCGAGGGCAGGAAGGAGACGATCCGCTGCGCGCCTGCCCTCGGCCATGGTTGGTGGGTCTCGATGGCGCGCATCACGCCGAGCAGGTTCGCGTGGGTGAGCTGAACGCCCTTCGGCGGCCCGGTCGTCCCCGACGTGTAGATCAGCGTCAGCACGTCGTCCGGCTCGATCGCGGCGATCGACGCCTCCAGGTCGAAAGTCGCTTCGGCGGAGCCCTCGGCCTGGGTGATGCTGATCACGCCGTCCGGGAGCGTCTCGCCCTCCTGGCGGTCGATCACGACGATCGTCTCGATCGGCGTGCCCGCATCGCGCGCCGCGATGACGCGGTCCAGGAAGACGCGCTCGGTGACGACCAGCCGCGTGCCGGCGTCCCCGAACAGATACTCGATCTGCTCGGGCGCGGACGTGTTGTAGATCGAGAACGGCGTCGCGCCCACGCACAGAGCAGCGATGTCGATCACATGGAACTCGGGGCGGTTCACGAGCATGATCCCGAGCGTGTCGCCGCGCCGCAGGCCGAGCCCATGGAAGCCCGCCGCGAGGCGCTCGGCGGCCTCCTGAAGCTGGGCGTACGTGTACGCCGTCGAGTCGTCCGGCGTGCGCGCCGCTACGCGGCCCGGATTGGCCGCCACCGTCGCGCGGAATGCCTCTACGAGATTGGGGGCGCTGAGCCCGGGGATATCGGCCACCTGCTGTGGAGTCGTCATGGCGCGATTCTCTCGGACGCTGTCAAGAGGTCGCAAGCGCGGGCGATGAGCTGTGTTGGAGGCACAGCCCTCGAACACCACACAAACTCGCACGCGCTGTGTTCCGTGAGCGGCCGATGCGAGTTCCCTGCGCATACCGAACGAAACTCGCACGCGCTGCGCTCCGCGAGCGGCCGATGCGAGTTCCCTGCGCATACCGAACGAAACTCGCAAGAGCGGCCAGCGGGAGCCGGGATCGTCGGCGCCGATCGCGTGACGACTGGTGGAGAGATCGTCGTCCCTGGCAAGGAGTCCGGGGTGGGGACAGTGCTGTTGAACGACCCCACCCCGGGGACGCCGACAGGGGCGTCGAGCTCCCGTCAGGCGCTACGTGATGATCGGGATGATGAGAATCGCGACGATGTTCGCGACCTTGATCATCGGGTTGATCGCGGGACCGGCGGTGTCCTTGAAGGGGTCGCCGACGGTGTCGCCGGTGATCGATGCGGCGTGGGCGTCGGAGCCCTTGCCGCCGAACGCGCCGTCCTCGATCAGCTTCTTGGCGTTGTCCCAGGCGCCGCCGCCGGCGGTCATCATGACGGCGAAGAAGAAGCCGACGACGATGACGCCGATGAGCAGGCCACCGAGGGCCTCGATCGAGATGATGCCGACGATCGACGTGACGACGATCGGGATCAGCGACGGGATGATCATCTCGCGCTGGGCGGCCTTGGTGACGATGTCCACGCAGACTGCGTAGTCGGGCTCCTCGGTGCCCTCCATGATCCCGGGCTTCTCCCGGAACTGGCGGCGTACCTCCTCGACCACGGCGCCGCCGGCGCGGCCGACGGCCTCCATCGAGAGCGCGGCGAACAGCGTGACCATCATGCCGCCGATCAGCAGGCCCATGAGGACCGGCGGATCGTCGATCAGGAACGAGATCGCCTCTCCCTGGTCCTTGAGCTCAGCCTTGAAGCCTGCGAACAGGACGACCGCGGCCAGAACAGCCGAGCCGATCGCGTAGCCCTTCGTGACGGCCTTCGTCGTGTTTCCGACCGCGTCGAGCGGGTCGGTGACGTTGCGCACTGCCTCCGGCATGTCGGCCATCTCGGCGATGCCGCCGGCGTTGTCGGTGATCGGGCCGAACGCGTCAAGCGCGACGATCAGTCCGGTCAGCGAGAGCTGACCCATGACAGCTACACCGATGCCGTAGATACCCGTGTCGCCGCCGCCCGCGAGCTTCCACGAGGCGAAGATGCCGGCCACCAGGACCAGTGCCGGAAGCGCCGTGGCCTGCAGGCCCTGCGCCAGCCCGGAGATGATGTTCGTCGCGTGGCCGGTCTGCGAAGCCTCGGCCGTCTTTCGTACCGGCCCGAAGCGAGTCGACGTGTAGTAGTCCGTGATCAGGAACAGCCCCGCGGTGACCGCGATGCCGACGATCGAGCAGAGGTACAGATCCATCACGCTAGGTGCATCGAGTGCGCCCTCGGCGCTCGAAAACGTGACCCCGTCCATCATCCACGAGGTGATCGGGTAGAACGCCGCCGCGGCGATGATTCCCGAGACGACGAGTCCCTGGTACAGCGCGCGCTCGACGTTGCCTGTCGTGGTCCGCACGGCGAACGTGCCGATGATCGACGCGACGATGGCCGCGCCGCCGAGGACGAGCGGGTAGAGCGCGACCGCGGTCTGCTCGTTGAACGTGAGCACACCGAGCAGCATCACGGCGACGGCCGTGACGGCGTACGTCTCGAACAGGTCGGCGGCCATGCCGGCGCAGTCGCCGACGTTGTCACCGACGTTGTCGGCGATCGTCGCGGGGTTGCGCGGGTCGTCCTCGGGGATCCCCGCTTCGACCTTGCCGACGAGGTCAGCGCCGACGTCTGCCGCCTTCGTGAAGATGCCACCGCCCAGACGGGCGAAGACGGAGATCAACGAGCCGCCGAAGCCAAGTCCGATGAGCGCGTCGACAGCTTCCTTCTGGGTCTGGTCGAACCACGAGGTCAGCGCGCCGTAGTACGCCGCGACGCCGAAGAGAGCGAGGCCGACGACGAGCATTCCGGTGATGGCGCCGCCGCGGAAGGCGACGCCGAGCGCGGGGCTGATGCCGCCCCGGGCCGACTCGGCGACGCGGGCGTTGGAGCGCACCGAGACGTTCATGCCGATGTACCCGGCCGCGCCGGAGAGGATGCCACCGATCAGGAAGCCGCCGGCGACGTACCCGTCCTGCACGAAGAGCAGTGCGACGAAGAGCACCACGCCAACGACGGCGATCACCGCGTACTGACGGTTGAGGTAGGCGCGGGCGCCCTGCTGCACCGCGGTCGAGATGCGCTGCATCTCGGCGTTGCCCGGCGAGAGCGCGAGCAGCTGCGAGGTCGTCAAGATGCCGTAGATAACGGCAATCGCAGCGCAAACGACCGCGACGACGACCCCGTGGTCGATCAGGAACTCAGACAAGGGTTGGGTCCTCCGTACTCAGGTGACGCGCCGCCGGATGGGGAATCGCGGCACGGAAACGGGCGCACGGACTTCGCGCGCCCCGCAAAAGCCGCGAGAGCGTAGCGATAACCGCGGGCGGAACGCCGTGCGGTCGGCAGCTACTGCCCAGGAATCCAGAGACGGCCCGACTGCTGAGCCGGCCCTGCGCCCTGGCTCTCGCCCTGCGACGGGGCGTCGCCGGCCGAGTCCGGCGCTCCAGATCCTCCCGCCGACCCGGGCGCCGGCGGCGCGTCACCCGGCGCCGGCGCGCCCTCGCCGACGAGTTGCACGTAGGCCATCTGGAGCTGCGAGAGGGCGTCGCGCAGCGACGCCGCGTCGGGTCCGAGCTGCGGTTCCACGAGCGGCAGCAGCGCGCGGGCGCCGTCGATCGCCATCTGCACCTGGTCGAGGTCGCGCTCGTCCTCGGATCCGGGGGCCAGGCCGACCTTGCGCGCCCCGAGGTTGATCAGCGAGACGGCCGTCTGCACGACAACGTCCTCGACGCGCACGCGCTTCATCTCCGCCTCGTAGGCGGCGCGCAGCTCGTCTTCGGTGGGCTCGCGGCCCTCACCCCCGGCGTAGGGGTCCAGCGGGGCGTTGGTCATGGTGCGGGAACCTCCGGAGGGGCATACGTGCGGCGGGTGTCCTCGACGACGTCTGCGTAGACGGCGCGCAGGTCGCCGTCACGCTCGAGTGCGGCGCGTTGGCGCTGCGCACCGTTGCGCTCGGGAAAAGCGGGGTCGATGCGGTACTCGGCGCGGACCGGCGCAGTCCAGTCGAGCAGGCGCTCGAGCGTCGCGGCGGCAGGCTCCTCGGCGCGACGATCGAGGTCGATCAGCCGGCCGTCCATCCCGTAGCGGATCGCCCGCCAGAGGTTCTCCTCGATCAGCCGCCGCGGATACTCGACGAAGGGGACGCCTTCGGCCTCGTCGCGAGCGGCCTGCAGCACGCAGCCCGTCGTCAGGGCCGCGAGCGCCTCGGACTCGGCTCCGGTCGCCTGGGCGTCGGAGATCCGGACCTCGACCGTGCCGAACGCCAGATGCGGGCGGATCGACCACCAGACCTGCGTGCTCTCGACGATCGAGCCCGTGGCGACGAGAAACTCCAGATACTCCCGATACGCGTCCCACGAGCCGTAGGCGTCGGGCACGCCGCACCGCGGGAACGACTTCGTGAAGGTCTGGGTGCGCACCGAGTGAAGGCCGCTGTCGTGCCCCTCCAGGAACGGCGAGTTGGCGCCGATCGCCAGCAATGCCGGGAGCACCGTGCGCAGGCGGTCACACGTACGCACAGCGCGGTCGGCGCCGCTCACGCCGACGTGGACGTGCAGCGCGAAGGTGTTGTTGCGCCGCGCGACGTACTGCAGGCCATCGACGACGCGGCGGTAGTGCTCGGTGTCGATGTTGCGCTGATCGCGGTAGTCGGCCCACGGGTGGGTGCCGGTCGAGCCGAGCGCGATCCCCTGCGACGCCGCGAGCGCGAACAGCCGCGCTCGCGCCTCGCGCTGCCGGGCGACCGCGTCGTGGAAGTCGGAGCCGGCGCCGGAGCGGATCTCGATCTCCGAGGAGATCAGCTCGCCCGCGATAGCCCCGCGCAGGACGTCGTCGTCCTGCCCTCCGTCGCGCAGCTCCTCGAAGCGCGGCACGAGCTCGAGGCTCACGACATCGAGCACCGCGAACTCCTCCTCGATGCCGACTGTGCCGTCGACGGACGCGGCAAAAGCCGCCTGCGCCTGCGCTAGGTCGATGCTCATGACAGGTAGAAGTACAGCGCGTGGAGAAGGTCGATGGCCGGGCTCGACGTGTGGACCGTGACATCAGGCGGCACGTCGAGCAGCGACTCCGAGTAGTTGAAGATGATCCGCACGCCTGCTGCGACGAGCGCGTCAGCCAGCGGCTGGGCGGCGACCGTCGGCACGGCGAGCACGCCTACGACCACACCCTCCTCCTCGACGACCTGGCCGAGCTCGGCGACGTCTCGCACCGCATGGCCGCCGACCTTCGACCCGATCTTGCGCGTGTCGATGTCGAAGATCGCGACGACGTTGAAGCCATGGTCGGCGAAGATGTCCGACGAGGCGATCGCCTTGCCGAGATGGCCGGCTCCGAACAGGGCGATGTTGTGCTGGCCACCGGTCTGCAGGATGCGGCGGATCTGGCCGACGAGCGCGTCGACGTTGTAGCCCACCCCGCGCTTGCCGAACTTCCCGAAGCCGGAGAGGTCACGGCGGATCTGCGTCGAGTTGACGTGCGTGTACTCGGAGAGCTCCTGTGAGGAGATCGTCTCCTTGCCCATCTTCTTGGCCTGCGTGAGGACCTGGAGGTAGCGCGACAGGCGCGCCGCGACGCCGAGCGAGAGCCGCTCGGCCGGCGCCTCGCTGTCGCCATCCGTGGCGGCGGAGGGTGCGATCTCGCCGATGCTCATGCGCTTCGTGACTCTACCGACCCGGACTGCCGGCGAGCCGCGCGCGCAGATCGGCGGCGTCGATGAAGAAGTCGTACAGCTCGACTCCGTCGAGCGCTATGACCGGAATGCGCTCCAGGTAGCGGGCGTGCAGCACCGGATCGGCCTCGATGTCGATGACCTCGATCGCGGCGCCGTGCTCGGCGGCGAGCGGGCGCAGCAGGACGAGCGCCTCGTCGCACAGGTGGCAGCCCGCGCGCGAGTAGACGCGGATCGAGGCACGCGAGTGCGCCGCGGCTGACTCCCCGTGCGCGGGCCGGATGCCCTCGCCGCCGTTCACAGGCCGCGTTGACCAGTCGAGTAGGCGTCCAGCGAGAGCGCCTGGGCGGCGGGCAGTGCAGGCAGGAACCGGGCCGCGCCGGCGATCATCGCCGCGTTGTCGGTGCAGAGCTCGACCGGAGGGACCTTCAGCTCCGCGCCCAGGCCACCGAGTCGCTCGCGCAGCGCGGCGTTGGCCGCGACCCCGCCACCGATCGCCATCCGCGTGAGGCCGGTCTGCTCGAGCGCGCGTTCGGTGCGCTGCGCCAGCGCCTCGACGATCGCGTGCTGGTAGGAGGCGGCGAGATCGGCGCGGCACGCCGCCGCCCGCTCCTCACCCATGTCGCGGATCGCGTAGAGCAGCGAGGTCTTGAGACCCGCGAACGAGAAGTCGAGGCCCGGGACACGCGTCGCCACGGGGAACGCGAACGCCCCGGGATCGCCTTCGGCCGCGACACGCTGGATCTGGGGCCCGCCCGGGAACGGCAACCCGAGCATTCGCGCGCCCTTGTCGAACGCCTCGCCGGCCGCGTCGTCGAGCGTCGCGCCGAGGACGTCGAACGAGACGTGGTCCTCCACCCGTGCGACGAACGTGTGCCCGCCGCTGGCGACGAGGCACACGAACGGCGGGTCGAACGGATCGGGCAGCAGGAAGTTCGCCGCGACATGCCCCTGCAGGTGGTCGACGGCGATCAGCGGGAGCCCGCGGCCGGCGGCGATCCCCTTCGCGCTCGCCACGCCGACGAGCAGAGCGCCCACTAGCCCCGGCCCCTGCGTCACGGCGACCGCGTCGACAGCGTCGAGCCCGACGCCGGCCTTGCGCAGCGCGTCGTCCACGACCGCGTTGACGAGCTCCAGGTGATGGCGCGAGGCGATCTCCGGGACAACCCCGCCGAACTGGTCGTGGACCCCCTGCGAGGAGATGACGTTCGATCGGATCTCGCCCTCGCGGGTGACCACCGCCGCGCACGTGTCGTCGCAGCTCGTCTCGATCCCGAGGAGCAGCGCGCTCACGAGACCGGCCGACGTTCCGGGCTTGCGGGTGACCCCGTCACGAGAGCGAGAAGGGTCCGGGGTTCGGGATGTCGTCGAGCGCGCCGCGCAAGGTCGCCGGAGTGCGCCACATGATCACGGCATCCTCCCCGTTGTCCTGGTAGTAGCGCCTGCGCGCGCCGACGGGAAGGAAGCCCAGGCGCTCGTAGAGCGCGATCGCACCGTCGTTCGAAGGGCGCACCTCAAGGGTCAGGCGCGCGTCCTCACCGACGCCGTCGAGCACCGCTTCGATCAGCGCGGTCGCGGTCCCGAGCCGCCGCTCCAGCGGGTCGACCGCGACGTTCATCAGGTGCCAGACGTCAGCGAAGCGCGAGCAGACGGCGTAGCCGGTCAGGTGCCCCGATCGGCGTGCGGCGAGGCACACGCCACCCGGCTTGCTCAGCTCGAGCACGAACATCGCGAGCGACCAGGGCGTCGGGAACGCGCGGCGCTCGATCGTGATCACCTGCGGCAGGTCGGCGTACGTGAGGCGGCGGATGTCGAGCAGGTCGTCGCTCATCGCGGTGTTCGCTTTATCTCGGCGTCTGGGCGGCGAACGTAGTCGGGAGCGATCTCGTCGCGGTCAACCGCCGCGCCGTGCACCGCCAGGTGACACAGAGCCGCCGCATCGACGAGATGCAGCCGCGAGCCGTCCTGCGGGACGGTCACGTACGCCGACTCCAGCCGGTCGCGAAAGCGTATAGCGCCGTCGCCGGCCGCCAGCCACGGTCCGTGCGCGCGATCGGCGAGCGTCGCGAGCGCGTCGGGCTGCACCGCGGCGGCCGCGCTCAGACGCGTGCCGTCAGCGCGCCAGGACGCGGCGAACGCCTCGCCGCGGCGCGCGTCGAGGACCGCGAGAAGGGACGGGCCAGGGCTGTCTGCGACGGCCGGCGTCCGCGCAGCGTCGCCCGGATCGCCCGAGCCCGCCTGCACGACGGATGGCCCCGGCGAACCGTCGCCCGGGGCCATCCCCGCCCCGACCGCAAGCGCCTCCAGCGTCGATACCGGCACGAGCGCCGCGCCGGTCGCCTGCGACAGGGCCCGCGCGGTCGCGACCCCGATGCGCAGGCCCGTGAAGGTCCCCGGCCCGACGCCGACGCCGATCCGCGGCACATCCTTCCAGCCGAGTCCTGCCTGCCTGAGCAACTCGTCGCACAGCGCGAGCAGCCTCGCGGCGTGGTTGGGGCGCGATCCGGGCCGAGGGTCGTCGCGGCGGCTGAGAACCTCGCCCGAGGCGAGGCGAAGCCCGGCGACCGTCGCAGGCGTGGCGCTGTCGAAGGCGAGGACTACCGGCATCTGACGCGCTCGATCGTGACAGCGCGGAGGTCGGCACCGCGATGCTCCATCAGGACGCGCGCGACGATGCGCGCGCCGCCGAGCGGGTCGCCGTGAGCCTCGGGCCACTCGACGAAGGTGACGCGCCCCGGTCCGATCTCGTCGTCCAGCAGCGCCGGGTCCTCGTCGAGCGCGCCGGACAGCCGGTAGAGATCGAGGTGCGAGACGGGAAGGCGACCGTCCTCGTAACGGCGCGCGATCGTGAATGTCGGGCTCGTCACCGCAGCCGTGATCCCGAGCGCGCGACAGGCGCCGCGCACGAATGTGGTCTTGCCCGTTCCCAGGTCGCCCGAGATCAGCACGACATCGCCGGGCCGAAGACCCTGCGCCAACTCCGCCGCGATCCGCTCGGTCTGCACCGGCCCCGCGGTCTCGTGGCGGTCAGCGGCGCCCATGTGGTGGTGATGCTAGATGAGTCGTTCCATGAGCCCGCCAGCGGCCCAGCGGCGCTTTCGTCCATCGCGACGCGTAGATGGATGACCGATTGACGTTGGGTGCCCTCTGGCGTCACTTGCGTCCATCGGTCCCCGGAATTGGTTTCGCGATGGACGAAAGCGCCGCTCGGTCGCTCACCGCCAGCCCCGGTTCAGAACAGTCCGAGCTGATCTGGCTCGCCCGCGCCAGGGGTGCCGGCACCGCGCGGGCTTGGCGCCTCGGACGGCTGCGAGTCGCCATCCGCCTCGTCCTGATCGGCGCCGTAGTCGATCGCCGCGCCGTCGTCAGCAGCCCGGCCGTCATCACCGCGAGCGCTCGCCTCGCCCGCTGCCACCGCCCTCTGCTCGCCGCCCTCACCGGGCTTAGCCGGCGCGTCCGTGCGTCGGCTCGAGCTGATCGTCGCTCTGCCGGCGACCGCCTCAGCCGGCGCGTCCATCGCCGAGGTCAGCGCGTCCGGCTGCGGCGGCGCTCCCTCGGCGAGCAGCCCCGGGATCCGCGCGAAGTCCTCCTCCAGCAGGCGCAGGTTCGGCTCGCGCCGGTAGAGCGCCGCCGCAGGATGCAGGACCGGGTAAAGGCGGACGGCGCGCGTACCCAGCACGCGTACCTCCGGCCGCCCGCGCACCGAGCCCAGCGGGGCCATCTCGCCGCGCATCAGTCCCGTCGCGTAGCGGCCGAGTGAGATCACGACGATCGGCTCGATCAACTCGATCTGGCGCCACAGCCACGGCTCGCAGCGCTCGATCTCCTGTGGGAGCGGGTCACGGTTCTGCGGTGGCCGGCATTTGAGCACGTTTGCGATGAAGACGTCCTCACGCGAGAGCCCGATGCCTTCGAGCAGCTTGCCGAGCAGCTTGCCGGCGGCCCCGACGAACGGAACGCCCTGCTGGTCCTCCTTCTGGCCGGGAGCCTCGCCCACGAACAGCACATCGGCATTCGCGTTCCCGGCGCCGAAGACGACCTGAGTACGCGTCTGCGCGAGCTGCGGGCAGCGCTCGCAGACCCGTGCCTCGTGGTAGAGATTCTTCAGAGCGTCGCGGCGCGTCTCGGCGGCGAGGGAAAGGCTCATCGGACGCGATGCTACGCGCGGCGCGGACTGCGCGGCTCCACCCCCGGCGCCCACCCTTCCGGTCCGCCCCGCGCGCCTGCTACCGTTCGTGACGAGGCCGTCACCTTTGGGCGCGGACCTTGGTTTGAAAGCAACACCCCGCTCCACAACGCGACCGGTATCCCGTAGGGAACTGGACCGAAATGACTCCCCGCATCGCAATCGTCGGCCCCGGCCGACTGGGCACCGCGCTCACCGTCGCACTCCGTGACGCGGGCCACGACGTCGAAGGCCCGCACGGTCGCGGATTCGACGGCGCAGGCGCCGATCTCGTGCTGCTCTGCGTCCCGGATGGCGCGATCCCCGGCGCGGCGGCGGCGATCCATCCCGGCCCCGTCGTCGGCCATTGCTCGGGCGCTACGGCGCTCGATGCGCTCGGCGATCGCGAGCGCATCGCGCTGCACCCGCTGATGACCGTAACCCCGGACGGCGCTGACTTCGCCGGCACCGGCTGCGCGATCGCCGGCTCGACGTCGCATGCGCGCGAGCTCGCCCGGAGACTCGCGAGCGACCTCGGGATGAGCACATTCGAGCTCGCAGACGAGGATCGAGCCGCCTACCACGCAGCCGCGTCGATCGCATCGAACTTCTTGGTCACGCTCGAGGACGCCGCCGAGCAGGTCGCCGCAAGCGCCGGGATCCCGCGTGAAGCGCTTGTCCCGCTCGTGCGCGCGAGCGTCGCGAACTGGGCGGCCGGCGGAGCGCGGCAGGCTCTCACAGGGCCGATCGCCCGCGGCGACCAGGCCACCGTCGCGCGGCAGCGTGCCGCGGTCGCGGAGCGGACGCCCGGGCTGGTCTCCCTGTTCGACGCGCTCGCCGACGCCACGCGCGACCTCGCGCGCGGCAACGCCTCTGAAGCGGATGCGATGAGCGCACACGCCGACACCGCGCGCCGCGAACGCGCTGGAGCGCTCGCATGAAGACGCTGCGCACGGTCACCGAGCTGCGCGACGCGCTGGCGGCGGAGCGCTCCGCCGCTCGTTCGATCGCGCTCGTTCCGACGATGGGCGCGCTTCACGATGGCCACCTCTCACTCGTCCGCGCCGCGCGCGCCACGCACGATGTCGTCGTCGTGTCGCTGTTCGTGAATCCCACGCAGTTCGGCGAGGGCGCCGACCTCGTCGCCTACCCTCGTGACGAGCCGCGCGACACCCGGCTCGCTGAGCAGGCCGGCGCCGACGTGCTGTTCGCTCCAGGCGCCGACGAGGTCTACCCCGACGGCTTTGCGACCTCCGTGCGCCTGCGCGGTCCACTCGTCGAGACGCTGGAGGGTGAGCACCGCGGGCCCGCCCATTTCGACGGCGTCACCACGGTCGTGACGAAGCTGCTGAACATGGTCCAGCCCGACGCCGCGTTCTTCGGCGCCAAGGACGCGCAGCAGTTGCGCGTCGTGCGCCGGCTGGTGCGCGACCTCAACCTGCCGACGGCGATCGTCGCCTGTCCCACCGTCCGCGAACCTGACGGGCTCGCGCTCTCGAGCCGCAACGCGCGCCTCTCACAGCGCGAGCGCGAGTGCGCACTCGGTCTCTCGCATGCACTGAGCGAAGTCGCGCAGGGACTTGCCGAGAGCCGCTTCGAAGGCCGCGCCGAGGCCGAGAGCGCCGGGCTCGACGTGCTCCGTGCCCACCGCGCGGAGCCGGAGTACTTCTGCATCGTGGAGCCCGACACGATGGCCCGCGCGCAGCAGCTCAGCGGGGACGTGCTGATCGTCACCGCCGCGCGCGTCGGCGCGGTTCGCCTGATCGACAACCTTCCGCTCACCATCGACGTCCCCTCGCAGGCGACCCCGGAGGCACAGCCGTGCAGCGCGTGATGCTGAAGTCCAAGATCCACCGCGCGACGGTCACCGACTGCGACCTGCATTACGTCGGCTCGATCACGATCGACGCCGGCCTGCTCGAGGCCGCCGACATCCGCGAGCACGAGCAGGTCCATGTCGTCGACGTCGACAACGGCGCGCGGTTCGAGACCTACACGATCGCCGGCGAGCGCGGCTCGGGCGACATGAAGGTCAACGGCGCCGCAGCCCGACTCGTGCACCGCGGCGACACGATCATCGTCATCAGCTACGCCCAGTACGACGAGGCGGAGCTCGCGGCCTACGAGCCGCGGGTCGTCCACGTCGAAGCAGACTCCAACCAGATCATCGACGTCGACGCCGAGGTGGCGACGCTGCTCGCGTAGCGGCGCGCCAACCACGCAAGACAGGAGATCCACGATGTCCACGATGCCCACCAACGTGCAGATCCCGGCCGACGCCTCGCGTCTGCCGATGACGCTTCCGCGACTGATGGAGAAGAAGCGCCTCGGCGAGCCGATCGTGATGGTCACCGCGTACGACCACCCGAGCGCTCGCGCCGCCGACATCGCCGGCGTCGACCTCGTTCTGATGGGCGACTCAGGCGCGATGACGGTCCTCGGCTACCCCTCGACGGTGAAGGTCGAGCTCGACGAGCTGTTGGTGCTCGCCAAGGCGACCCGGCGCGGCCTGACGACCCCGTTCCTGGTCGGCGACCTGCCCTTCGGCTCCTACGAGATCAGTGACGAGCAGGCCGTCACGACGGCGATGCGCTTCGTCAAGGAGGCCGGCTGCGACGCGGTCAAGCTCGAGGGCGGCGGCGAGATGTCCGTCGCACGGGCGCGAGTGATCGTCAACGCCGGCATCCCGGTGATGGGCCACGTCGGCCTGACGCCACAGACATCCACGGCACTCGGCGGGTACAAGGCGCAAGGCCGCAGCGCGCAGGCGGCGACGCGCATCGCGCGCGAGGCGCTGGCGCTTCAGGCCGCGGGCTGCTTCGCGATCGTCTTCGAGGCGATCCCGTCAGCGGTCAGCGCCGAGCTGATGGCGCTGATGGAGATCCCGGTCATCGGCATCGGTGCCGGCCCGGCGGTCGACGGCCAGGTGCTCGTCTTCCACGACCTGCTCGGCATCCGCGAAGGGCTCGGCGCACGGTTCGTCAAGCGCTACGCGAGCCTGCTCGACGAGATGGCAGCGGGCGTCGCGGCGTTCGCCCACGACGTGCGCGACCGCACCTACCCGGAGCCTCAGCACGGCTACTCGATCGACGCCGTGGAGCTCGACGCCTTCCGCGCCGAGCTGGCCACGCCGCCCCACGAAGACTGATCCGACCCGCGGCGCGCCCACGCGGAGCGGGCGCGCCGCCGCCGGTCGAAGGGGTCGCACGCGCTTACCGTCCGGCGCGCCGTTACGATCGCGGCCGTTGACCTGACGTTCACGCTGCGTCCAGCGGCCTGGGCATCGCCCTCCGACGACTCGAGCAGACATGGCCAGCCTCGCGCACCTCTTCGCCTCCCGTGACCGCGTCTTCTACGAGCTGTTCGCGCAGCTGGCCGGCACCGCGGTCAAGGCCGCCGAGCACCTCGTCGAGCTGCTCGACATCTACCCCGAGCGCAGTGAGGAGCTGACGGCCGCGATCCGCGCGCTCGAGAACGACGGCGACGAGCAGCTGCACGTCATCCGCGACCGCCTCAACCAGACGTTCGTGACGCCGATCGACCGCGAGGACATTCTCGAGCTCGGCTCCGCGCTCGACGACGTGATCGACCTGACGGAGGAGACCTCGGACTACCTGATCCTCTACGGCATCGAGGCGCCGATGGAGCAGTCCCAGCGCCTGGCGGGGATCCTGCTCCAGGCGACGCGCCAGATCGAGCTGGCCGTCCCGTGCGTGCGCGACTTCAGCGACGTCTCCGCCTTCACGCACGAGATCCACCGGCTCGAGAACGAGGGCGACAGAACCAGCCGCGACGCGATCGCTTCGCTGTTTCGCGACGGGATCGACCCGATGGTCGTGATCCGCTGGAAGGACATCTTCGAACGCCTCGAGCAGGCGATCGACGCCACCGAGCGGGTCGCCGACGTGATCGACGAGATCATCATCAAGAACGCGTAGCGATGGGCCTTCTCGGAGCATCGGACCGGAGGTCGCGCTAGATGGATGGCGACATCGTCCTGGTGATCGTCGTTGCGACGGCACTCGCATTCGACTTCACGAATGGCTTCCACGACACCGCCAACGCGGTCGCGACCGCGGTCGGCACGCGCGCGATGTCACCTCGCTTCGCAGTCGGGCTCGCCGCGGTCCTCAACTTCGTGGGAGCGTTCATCTCGCTGAAGGTGGCCGCGACGATCGGCAAGGGGATCGTGGAGTCCGACGTGATCACCCCCACCGTGATCTTCGCGGCGCTCGTCGGCGCGATCGCCTGGAACCTCGTCACCTGGTGGTACGGGCTGCCGTCGAGCTCGTCGCATGCGCTTATCGGCGGCGTCGTGGGAGCCGCGGTCGCGGCCGCCGGCACCAGCGCCGTAAAGGGCGACGGGCTCGTCGAGAAGGTCCTCATCCCCGGCCTCTTCGCCCCGATGCTCGCTTTCGTCGTCGCCGGGATCTCGATCCTCACCGCGTACGTGATCGCCGGACGGCAGCGGCCCGGCCCTGTCGCGCGAGGCTTCCGCCTGGGCCAGCTCGTGAGCAGCAGCCTGTTCGCGCTGGCCCATGGCACGAACGACGCCCAGAAGACGATGGGCGTGATCACGCTCGCGCTGATCGCCAACGGCAACCTGCCGGCAGACGAGTTCGACGTCCCGACCTGGGTGATCATCAGCTCCGCGGCCGCGATCGCGCTGGGCACCTACTCCGGCGGCTGGAGGATCATCCGCACGATGGGAACCCGGATCATCAAGATGGACCCGGCACAGGGTTTCGCGGCCCAGGCCTCGGGGGCTGCCGTGCTGTTCAGCGCGACGACCCTCGGCTATCCGCTGTCGACGACTCATGTCATCTCGGGAGCGGTCATGGGAGCCGGCGCAGCGAAGAGCGTCTCGGCAGTCCGCTGGGGCATCGCCGGGAACATCGCGGTCGCGTGGGCGCTGACGCTTCCGGCGGCGGCGGCGATCGGCGCGGCGGCGTACGGCGTCTGCTCGATCTTCGGGTCTGGCGCAGCCGGGCCCCTGCTGGTGCTGGTCTGCGCCCTCGGTTTCGGGCTCTCTGTCCTGGGGCGCCGCGCGAGTGACCGTCCCGTCCCCGCGGTGGCGGAGTCGTGATGCCGCTCGCCGGCCATTCGCTGGGGCACCAGCTGCTGACCCTGGCCGGTGAGGGGCTCGGCGTCGCGGTCGGCGTGAGCTTCTGCTTCTCGCTGGCGCTGGTCGGCACGATCCGCGCGACCGACGCGCGGCGCGAGGGGCGCAGGGCTGCGGTCCTGCCATGGACGGCGCTGGCGCTCGTCGCCTACGCCGCGTTCGGGGCGCTCGCCGTGCTGGGCGTGTTGGTCGTCATCGACAAGTAGCGCGCGGCGACCGGGGCCTGGTGGAGTGTCGTCAGCCGCCGGTGCTGCCTGGCGCCGGCGCCCTGTCACCGCCGGCAATGCCCGGCGCCGGCGCGGGATCGCCGTCTTGGAAGACGACCGCGCGCAGGATTCGAGCCGGCGTTCCCGCCGCGATCGAGCCCGGTGGAACATCGCTGGTCACGACGCTGTTCGCACCGATCACGGAGCGCGCCCCGATCGTCACACCGCTCGTGACGACTACGTTCGCGCCGAGCCAGACGTTGTCGCCGATCCGCGTCGGTCCCTTGCTGTCGAAGCCCTGCGACGTGATCGGGCGCTTCGGGTCGTCGAAGCGGTGGTTGCCGTCGGTTATCAGGCAGCCGTTGGCAGCCATGCAGTGATCGCCGATCTCGACGAGCTCAGTGGCCGCGACCATGACGCCCTGGTTGAGGAACACGCCCTCGCCGATCCGGATGCGACCGCGGTCACTGGCCGTCAACCAGACGTCCCGCTCGAGCAGCGTCCCCTCGCCGATCTCCAGACGACCCTCGCGCAACAGTTCGAGCACCTCGCCGTTCACGGGCCATTTGGCGAACGCCCGGCGCCGCGCGAGCTCGCGGTGGATGGCGACCCGGTTCCAGGGCATCACGCCGCGCTGGTACCAGCGCCACTTGACCCACCACAGACGAAGGTCGGACACTACGCCGCGGCCTTCTCGGCGGCCTTGCGCCGCGGGCGACGCGCTTCGGGCGCCGCCGGCGTGACGAGCCGCGCGAGGAACTCCCCGGTGTACGACCCGAGCGTGCCGGCCACCTGCTCCGGCGTGCCGTGCGCGACGATCGAGCCGCCCTCGTCCCCGCCTTCGGGCCCCATGTCGATGATCCGGTCGGCGGTCTTGATGATGTCCAGGTTGTGCTCGATCACGACGACCGAGTTACCGGCGTCGACAAGCTGTTGCAACACCTCGAGAAGGCGCTGTACGTCCGCGAAATGCAGGCCGGTCGTCGGCTCGTCGAGGATGTAGAGCGTGCTGCCGGTCGCGATCTTGGACAGCTCCGTGGCGAGCTTCACGCGCTGCGCCTCGCCGCCTGACAGCGTCGTCGCGGGCTGGCCGAGTCGGATGTAGCCGAGCCCGACGTCGTTCAGCGTCACCAGCCGGCGGTGGACCTTCGGAATGTGCTTGAAGAACTCGACCGCCTCCTCGACGGGCATGTCGAGCACGTCGGCGATCGTCCGGCTCTTGAAGCGCACGTCGAGCGTTTCGCGGTTGTAGCGCTTGCCGTGGCACTGCTCGCACGGCACGTAGACGTCCGGCAGGAAATGCATCTCGATCTTGATCTGTCCGTCGCCGCGGCAGATCTCGCAGCGCCCGCCCTTCACGTTGAAGCTGAAGCGCCCCGGCTTGTAGCCGCGCGCCCGGGCCTCGGCGGTGCGCGAGAAGAGGTCGCGGATGACGTCGAAGAGGCCCGTGTACGTCGCGGGATTGGAACGCGGCGTGCGCCCGATCGGCGACTGGTCGACCTGGATGATCTTGTCGAGCGCGTCGAGCCCGAGCACCGCGGTGTGAGCGCCGGGGCGCTGCCGCGCACGGTGCAGGCGGTTGGCGATGGCCTTATAGAGCACCTCGTTGACGAGCGTCGACTTGCCGGAGCCCGAGACGCCCGTCACGCACGTCAGCACGCCGAGCGGCACGCGCACGTCGATGCCGCGCAGGTTGTGCTGGCGCGCGCCTTTCACGTCGAGGTAGCCGCTCGGCGCCCGTCGCACCGCAGGTACTTCGATCCGGTCCGCGCCCGACAGGAAGCGCCCGGTCGGCGACTCACGCACGCGCTGGACCTTCGAGGCAGGGCCCTGCGCGATGATGCGCCCGCCGTGCTCTCCCGCTCCGGGCCCGATGTCGACGAGCCAGTCGGCCGCGCGCATCGTCTGCTCGTCGTGCTCGACGACGAGCACGGTGTTGCCCAGGTCGCGCAGGCGCTCGAGCGTCCCGATCAGCTTCGAGTTGTCGCGCTGGTGCAGGCCGATCGACGGCTCGTCGAGCACGTAGAGCACGCCGACCAGCGCCGAGCCGATCTGTGTCGCGAGCCGGATCCGCTGCGCCTCGCCGCCCGACAGCGTCGCCGCCCCGCGATCCAGCGACAGGTAGCCGATGCCGACATCGTCCAGGAAGCGCAGGCGCTCGTCGATCTCGCGCAGGATCAGCCGCGCGATGTGCCGCTCGGTATCCGTCAGCGAGATCTCGCCAAGCCATGTGCGCGCGCGGCGCACCGACAGCGTCGTGAAGTCGTGGATCGCCATACCGCCGACGAGCACGGCGCGTGACTCGGGCCGTAGCCGCGAGCCACTGCAGGCCGGGCACGGGACGACCGCCATGAAGCCCTCGATCTTCTCGCGCATCATGTCGGAGTCCGTCTCGCGGAAACGGCGCTCGAGATTCGGGACGATGCCCTCGAAACGCGTCGAGTACGAGCGTTTGCGGCCGTGGCGATTCTCGTAGGTGACGAGTACGCGCTCGCCGTCGGTCCCCTGCAGGTAGCGATCGCGGTGCTCGGGCGGGAGCGCGGCCCACGGAGTGTCGACGTCGATGCCGTATTGCTCGGCAATCGCGAGCATGATCTGCTGGTAGTACTGCGAGGCGCTGCTGGCCCACGGAAGCAGAGCGCCCTCGCCGAGCGAGAGCGTCGGATCCGGCACCACGAGATCGGGGTCGATCTCCATCTGCGACCCCAGGCCGGTGCAACGCTGACACGCGCCGTGGGGTGAGTTGAACGAGAAGATCCGCGGCTCGAGCTCGGGCATCGACGTGCCGCATTTCAGGCACGCGAACTTCTCCGAGAACGTGAGCACCTCCCCGCTCTGCTCACCCTCGCGCGCCACGACCTCGACCTCGACGACCCCGTCGGCAAGCCCGACGGCCGTCTCGATCGAGTCCGCCAGGCGCTTGCGCAGGTCGGCGCGCATCACGAGCCGGTCGACGACCACGGAGATGTCGTGCTTGAACTTCTTGTCGAGCTCGATCTTCTCGTCGAGCGTGCGCAACTCACCGTTCACCTTCGCGCGCGCGAAGCCGTCTGTGCGCAGCTCCTCGAACATCCGCCCGTACTCGCCTTTGCGCCCGCGGACGACCGGCGCCATGACCATGAAGCGCGCACCCTCCGGCAGCTCCATCACCTGGTCGACGATCTGCTCCGCCGATTGGCCCGCGATCGGCGCGCCGCAGTTGTGGCAGTGCGGGTGGCCGACGCGTGCCCACAGCAGGCGCAGGTAGTCGTAGACCTCGGTGACCGTGCCGACGGTGGAGCGCGGGTTGCGCGACGTCGTCTTCTGGTCGATCGAGATCGCCGGCGAAAGGCCCTCGATCGAGTCGACGTCGGGCTTGTCCATCTGCCCGAGGAACTGGCGCGCATAGGCGCTCAGCGACTCGACGTAGCGGCGCTGACCCTCGGCGTAGATCGTGTCGAAGGCGAGCGAGGACTTGCCCGAGCCCGAAAGGCCCGTGATCACGACGAGCGAATCGCGCGGCAGCTCGAGCGAGACGTTCTTCAGGTTGTGCTCACGCGCGCCTGTGACGACGATCGCGTTAGAGGGCGGCATCGTGCAGGATTGTAATGAGGCGAACAGACGTTCGGTGTGGGGCCGCTGCTGGGAACGTGGCTATCGCGGGCTCTGGTCACCCGGCGCCTGGCGCCGCCGCGGGCGCGATGATCCATTGATGCCCGCTCGCCCCCTGATGCGAGTTCCGTGCGCATACCGAACGAAACTCACCACGGCCGCTCCCGGCGGACAGTCGATGCGAGTTCCGTGCGCATACCGAACGAAACTCGCATCGGCCGTCGTGTGCCTCGCGCTCGCGGCCGGAGTCTGCGCGGCTGTCGCCGCTGACGCAACAGCTCACGCCGCGGTGACCAAGACGCGGTCCGCCACCGTCTGGGCCGTCGGGGACGCCTACCCGAGCGCCCGCGGTGTCGCTCTCGCGGCGCTGGTACGGCGGGCCCGGCCCGACCTCTTCCTCTACCTCGGCGATGTCTACGAGACGGGGACCGCGGCCGAGTACCTCACCGGCTACGACGCGCTCTACGGGTCGCTCGCCGCGCGGACCGTGCCGACGATCGGCAACCACGAGTACGGCAACCGGGCGACGGGCTACCAGGCCTACTGGACCGCCAAGCGCGGCTCACCGATGCCGCGCTGGATGAGGCGCAGGGTCGCGGGCTGGGAGATCCTGATGCTGAACTCGCAGGCGCCGCACGACGCGGGCTCACCCCAGGTGCGCTGGCTGCGACGAGCCGTCCGCAAACGCGGGACGTGCCGGATCGCGCTTACGCACCGCCCGCGCTTCAGCGTTGGGGCGCACGGAGACCAGCTCGACATGGACCCGCTCTGGCAGGCGCTGCGCGGCCGCGCGCGGCTGTTTCTCTCAGGCCACGACCACGACCTTCAGCGCCTCGCCGACCGCCACGGGATCCGCCAGATCGTCTCGGGCGCGGGCGGACGGCCCAACATCCCCGTCACGCGCGACAGCGCGGTGAAGCTGCGCTTCGCCAAGCGCACGCCACCGGGCGCTGTGCGCATGCGCCTCTCCCCCGGCCACGCGCGCATCGACTTCGTCGACAGCCGGGGCCGACTGCTCGACCGCAGCCATGTGCGGTGCCGGCGGCTGGGCGGCTGACGCGGCGCTGTCGCATCGCTGGTTTCGGTCAGCCCTCACCACCGGCGCCGAAGCCCTGCTGACCCGCCCAGGCCTGAGCGCCGGAGTCGCACCTCTTCCGCTGGAACTTGCCACCCCTGGGCGTCACCGCACTTGTGAAGCGGACCCTGCCCTTCACCTTTGTGGCGCTCGTGAAGCTTCCGCTCCAGACGAGGCGACCGAGATGCTGCTTGGCGCGGAACACGTCCACGTAAGCCGGGCCGTCGTAACTGAATCTCCCGCCGGCGATCTTGATCCGGCTCGTTTTGACCACGAGGTTGGACGAGTTGCACTTGAAGTTGCTCGGCGCGGTGATGTACCGGCGCGGCGCGACGCCGTACGGCACGATCGACGAGCCCTTGACGACGAAGCCCGCGCCCCCCTCACCGGTGCCCGTCCACGTCCCGGGGTTCGGCGTAGCGGCGAGCGCGGCCGCAGCAGCTACGAGAACTGCGCCGGCGACCGCGACTGCAACGGCTTTCCGTCGGCTGCGAGCCATCGGAACCCTCCTCCTCGCGGATTGCTGAGGACGACTCAGCTTCCCAGACGCCCCGGGGCGGCGCAACCACCCGGAACGCGCTCAGATCGAAGACGTCCCAGCGATCTCGTCGAGCAGCAGGTCGGCGTCCACGCCTGGGAACTGCGCGACGATCACGGATCGCGCCTGCGAGCGCGGCGTGTCACGCAGAACCAGATCGAGCGCCGTCAGGCGCGCGCCGTCAACGTCAGCGCCAGAAGCATGGCGACCGGCCCGCTCGCCCGCGAGCACATGCGCTCCCAGCGCGTCGACTTCCTCGCGCACGCGGGCAAGACCCGCTCGCAGGCGCTCCACCCCGGCGCGGACGTCGCCCTCGAGCGCCTCCGCCTCATGCGTGAGGGCGTCGAGCCGCGCTTTCACGTCACGCAGCGGTGCATTCTCAGGACCGTCGATCATCGGTCGCGCAGCCTAGATGATTGATCCCACGCCCCCAGGGCGGCTAACCCGAAGGGCCATTCACCGAGGAGCCGGGCGCGACCGCGACGTCCGTTCGGGAGAAATCGCTGCCCGTGAACAGAAGCGGCTCGCCGCTGACGCGCGACAGCGCGTACGCGAAGCAGTCGCCGTAGTTCAGCGCCGCGGGGTGGCGCCCCCTCCCGAACCGCCGCCAGGCGATGCGTGCCTCCTCGGCCTGGTCGCCGTCCACAGCGACGGTCACGGCTGCGGCACGGTGCAGCAGGAGATCGAGCTCGCGTCCCGCCGCGTCGCCGCGGCGCGCCTCGACGAGAATCGAGCACTCCGCGAGCGTCGCGGCCGACACGAGCCGTCGAGAGTCCGCACCGATCGCGTTGGTGAGACGCGCCCGCTCCGGCTCGTCGAACAGGACGGCGACGAGCGCCGACGTGTCCAGCACCATCAGCGCGGAAGCCCATCAGAGTCGTAGCCGAGAATCTCGTCGTCCGTCCTGTCGTCGAGCAGCGGCAGACGCCCGCAGCGTTCGCCTATCCGGTCGAGCTCGGCAGATAGCCGGTCACCGCGCGCGGCGCCGCGGACGCGCTCGAGCCGCTCTCGCAGCGCTACCGCCACGGCGGTCGTGAGCGATTCACCGGTGGCCCTGGCGAGGTCGCGTGCGAGGCGATCCGCATCCGGATCCTTGATGTTGAGCGCCATCTCGAAGGAAGAGGTCCGGGTAGATTCTTCCCTGTCAAGCCCACCCGCCTCAATCCGGCACGATCTCCAGCCCCGCCTCGCGCACGGCGCCGAGCTCGCGCCTCAGATCGCGCAGCTCGTCGCGCAGGCGCGCGGCGTACTCGAAGCGCAGCTCCTCGGCGGCGGCGAGCATCTCCTCCTCGATCTCGATGATCGTCCTCTCGAGGTCGCTCGGCGCGAGCTCCTTGCGCCGTTTGCGCTCACTGCGCCGCCGGCCCTTCGGCGTCTTGCCCTCGGACTGCAGGAACTCGGCGATGTCGCTGACGCCCTTGACGATCGACGCGGCGGTGATGCCGTGCTCCTCGTTGTGGGCGACCTGGATCGCGCGGCGGCGGTCGGTCTCGGAGATCGCGGCCTCCATCGCAGCAGTCCGCTTGTCGGCGTACATCAGCACCGTGCCGTCGACGTTGCGCGCGGCCCGGCCGATGGTCTGGATCAGGGAGGTCTCGCCGCGCAGGAAGCCCTCCTTGTCGGCGTCGAGGATCGCCACGAGCGAGACCTCGGGCAGGTCGAGTCCCTCACGCAGCAGGTTGACCCCGACGAGCACGTCGAACTCCCCCAGGCGCAGGTCGCGGACGATCTGGATACGCTCCAGCGTGTCGACCTCGCTGTGCAGATAGCGCACGCGGAAGCCCATCTCGAGCAGGTAGTCGGTCAGGTCCTCACTCATCTTCTTGGTGATCGTCGTCACGAGCACGCGCTCGTCGCGATCGACGCGCACGCGGACCTCGTTCATCAGGTCGTCGATCTGGTTGCGCGTCTCGCGCACCTCGACGGCCGGGTCGACGATCCCCGTCGGGCGCACGATCTGCTCGACGACGACGCTGGCATGCGCGCGCTCGAAGCCACCGGGCGTGGCGCTTACGAACACGATGTGCGGCGTGATCGCGAGGAACTCGTCGAACTTCTGCGGACGATTGTCGAGCGCGCTGGGCAGGCGAAAGCCGTAGTCGACGAGCGTCGTCTTGCGGCTGCGGTCGCCCTCGTACATCGCGCCGATCTGCGGCACGGTCTGGTGCGACTCGTCGAGGAAGCAGACGAAGTCCTCGGGGAAGTAGTCGATCAGGCAGTAGGGCCGGTCGCCGGGCCGGCGGCCGTCGAGGATCCGCGAGTAGTTCTCGATGCCGTTGCAGAAGCCCATCTCGCGCAGCATCTCCATGTCGTACTGCGTGCGCTGACGCAGGCGGTGCGACTCGAGCAGCTTGCCCTCGGCCTCGAGCGCGGCGCAGCGCGCGTTCAGCTCACTGCCGATCTCCTCGACGGCACGCTCCATCACGCCTTCCTTGACGTTGTAATGGGTGGCCGGCCAGATGCCGACGTGCTCGATGTCGTCCTGCAGCAGCTCGCCGGTCAGCGGGTCGAACTCCTGCAGCCGCTCGATCTCGTCGCCGAACAGCGTCGCGCGGTAGGCCGTCTCAGCGTACGCGGGGAAGATCTCGAGCGCCTCGCCTCGCACGCGGAAGGTGCCCCGGCCGAGCGCGACGTCGTTGCGGGCGTATTGGATGGAGACGAGCTTGCGCAGCAGCCCGTCGCGGTCGACGGTCCCGCCCTTCGTCAGCAACTGCAGATTGCCGTCGTAGGTCTCCGGCGAGCCCATGCCGTAGATCGCCGACACCGAGGCGACGATGATCACGTCGCGACGCGCGAACAGCGCGGCCGTCGCGGCGTGGCGCAGGCGGTCGACCTCCTGGTTGATCGCCGAGTCCTTCTCGATGTAGAGATCCTTGCTGGGGACGTAGGCCTCGGGCTGGTAGTAGTCGTAGTAGCTGACGAAGTACTCGACGCTGTTCTCTGGGAAGAACGTGCGGAACTCGTTGCACAGCTGCGCAGCGAGCGTCTTGTTGTGCGCCATCACCAGCGCCGGGCGCTGGAGGCGCTCGATCGTCGCCGCCATCGTCATCGTCTTGCCGGTCCCCGTAGCGCCGAGCAGCGTCACGTAGCGCTCGCGATCGGTCACGGCCCGGGCGATCTGGTCGATCGCCTGCGGCTGATCGGCCGTCGGCGTGAACGCGGTGTCGAGCTTGAACTCGGGCACGGTCCAAGGGTAGATGGCGGACAGGCCGGGGCACGCCGCGGGCCTATGCTGCGTGTACGACGGCAAGCGCGCCCAGTGGGGGCGCCCGGCACGCAAGGAGACGGACATGACCGACGGACAGACCGGGCTCGAGCAGTTCACCGAGGTCGAGACGGGTGAGGCGTTCACGATCCAGAACCAGCACCTCGTGAAGGTCGAGCTGTCGAGCACGACGGTGCTGGCGCGCAGCGGGGCGATGGTCGCCTACCAAGGGGACGTCCACTTCGAGCACAAGGGCGGCGGCATGGGCCGGCTGCTGAAGAAGGCCGCCACCGGCGAGAGCCTGCGACTGATGACCGCTGCCGGCTCCGGCGAGCTGTTCCTCGCCAACCGCGCGATGCTCGTCCACGTCATCCGACTGGACAAGGAGGAGCTGACCGTCAACGGCTCCAACATCCTCGCCTTCGAGGAGGGCATCGAGTGGGACATCAAGCGCGTCAAGGGCGGCGCCGCCGGGATGCTCGCCAGCGGCCTCTTCAACGTCCACCTGCGGGGGACCGGCCAGGTCGCGCTGTGCTCCGACGGCATCCCCGTCAAGCTCTCCGTCAGCGAGGCCGCGACCTTCGCCGACCCGCAGGCCGCGATCGCCTGGTCGGGGGGCGTTGTCACGAACCTCAAGGCCGACATGCAGGCGAAGAGCCTGATCGGCCTCGGCTCCGGCGAGAGCATCCAGATCGGCTTCTCCGGCGACGGGTGGGTGCTGATCCAGCCCAGCGAAGGCCGCCACGTGCTGACGCCGGGCTAGTGTCGTAAGTCGGAAGTTCCGATGCAGGATGTGGGATGTATCGTCGGTCGTGGGAGCGGCCGGCGATGAAGCCTGTGCTGGTGGCACAGGCGAGTCGATGTGTGCTGCCACGGGCGGCGAGACGCCCGCAGGCTGCTTACGAACTAACGAATCGCGACACTAGTAGACCCTCGAGGCCGCATGGCCGGCTTCGGCGACTTCTCGGGAAACCCAGACGCCGGGCTCAGGCCGCGACGTAGCCCGGGAAGCTCGACGGCGCCGGGACCGGAAGGCGCTCCGCCCGCAGCATCTCGACGTGCGCGGCAACCGCTTCCTGCATCCGCCGCATCACCTCCTCGCGAGTCACTCCGGTGGCGATGCAGCCGGCGAGGTCAGGGGAGTACGCGCTCCACCCGAGCGAGTCATCGCCTTCGTAGATCACGAGGTATTCGGTCATCGCAGATCCTCCAGGCCGCTGTCGCGGCGGATACTCGCCAGCGTACTGGCTCGCACATTGTCGCTGGGGCGACCGGCCACCGTCACGATGCGGCGGTGGCCAGGGTGTTTGTAGACGCGATGACTCCCACGCTGCCTAACGAGCACCCACCCGTCCGCTTCGAGCGCATCGATCACGTCGCGAACCTTCTTGGGCATGATGCCGCGAGCCTTGCAGACAAGTCGTGCCTTTCCACCGACTTGATTCCGACACGGCTGCGTCGCAAGCCACCCAACATTCTGCGGGTAGCGCTGAGCACAGCGCCCTACAACCCCAGCTCGCTCGCGTAGCGCCCGCGGTACTCGCGCCGCGCGTCGATCACCTTCTGCACGTAGTGACGGGTCTCGGGGTACGGGATGTCCTGCACGCGGAGCTGTGAGCCGCCCCACTCGTCGGCCTTCCCCGGCCCCGCGTTATATGCCGCGAGCGCGGCAGCGACGTCGCCGTCGTAGCGATCGAGCAGCTCGCGCAGCAGATACGAGCCGTAGGCGATGTTGACCTGCGGCGTGTCCAGGTCTTCGAGCACGAAGTGCGTCCCGCCCGAGCGCTTGGCGATCCCCTTCGCGGTGTCGGGCGTGATCTGCATCAGCCCCTGGGCGCCGGCTGCTGACGTTCGCCCCTTCACGAAGCGCGACTCGGCGTAGATGACGGCCGCGATCAAAGCCGGATCGAGACCCTTGTCGCGCGCCTGCTGGCGGATGACGTCCTCGTGTCGCAGCGGCAGCGTGATCTCCTCGACCGCGCGGTCGAACAGCGGCGACAGAACGAGCCCGCCGATCGCCAGCGCGAAGAGCACGCCGGCGATGCGCCGGCGGCGGCGCGCCGCCGATCGACGCCCGCGTGGCACGGGGGAGCGCGCGGCGCGGCGGGCTGTCTGCGACCTGCTGCTCATTGCCTCAAGCGGCCCAGGATGACGGCCAGCTCGGACTCCAGGTCCGCGACCGCGCCGTCGTTGCGAACGGCGTACGTCGCGCGCGCGGCCTTCTCGTCCTGCGAAAGCTGACGTCCGGTGCGCTCGTCGAGCGCGTGGTGCCCGCGCGCGGCGGCTCTCGCCGAACGCAGCTCCTCGTCGGCGACGACCGCGATGGTGGCGTCGTAGATCCCGTCCATCCCGGCCTCGAAGAGCAGCGGCGTCTCGACCACCGCAGCGAGCGGCGGCGGCTCGCGCAGCGCCAGCTGCTCGCGCCATGCCGCGATGCGCGCGCCGACGCGCGGCCACAGCAGGCCCTCGAGCCAAGCGCGCTCGGCGGGGTCGCCGAACGCGTGACGGGCGACGGCAGAGCGATCGACTACGCCGCCGGGAGCCACCTCGGCGCCCCACCGCGCGACGACGGCGTCCCGCACCTCGGCGCCGCTGTAAAGCTCGTGGACGACCGCGTCAGTCGACAGGGTCGCCGCGCCGAGTCGCTCGAGCGCGGCGAGCGCGGTCGACTTGCCCGAGCCAAGCCCCCCGGTCAGCCCTACGAACGGGATCGGGCTCGGCTGGGTCAGGTCGCTATGCCTCGGAACCGGCTTCGACGGCGGTGTCGTCGCCGGACTCGGCCTGCGGCTCGTCGGCGGTGGCCTCGGACTCCGCTGACTGAGGCTCCTCGACAGCCTGCGGCTCCTCAGCGACGGCGTCGGCCTCGGGTGCCTCAGCGCCCTCAGCGGCAGCCTCCGGCGCTTCGACGACGGCGTCGGTCTCAGCGTCAGCCTCAACGACCTCCGCGACCTCTGCCACCGCTTCGGCGTCGCCCTCAGCTACAGCCTCGGCGTCCACCGCGACGGCCTCGGCATCGGCCTCAGCGGGCTCGCCTTCGGCCTGCGGGTCCCCGTACGGCGGAACCGATGCGGAGAACGCGTCGTCGCTCAGCTCGAGGTCGGGGACGTGGTCGAGATCGCCGGTGCCGGGCTCAGGCTCGTAGCCCGTGTGAGCCGACAGGATCTGTCCCTCGACGCGCTTGACCGACAGCGACAGGCGCCGGCGCTCAGAGTCGATCTCGAGGATCTTGACCTTCACCGGGTCGCCGGGCTGCACGACCTCACGCGGGTTCTCGACGTGATGCGGGGCGAGCTCGGAGATGTGGACGAGGCCCTCGACGCCGTCCATGATCTCGACGAACGCGCCGAACGTGACGACCTTCGTGACCTTGCCCTCGAGATCGTCCCCGAGGTTGTAGGTGTTGACGATCCGCTGCCAGGGATCCTCCTGGGTCTGCTTGAGGCCCAGCGAGATGCGCTGGCGGTCGCGGTCGATGTCGAGCACCTTGACCTGGACGGTGTCACCGATCGCGATGACCTCGCTCGGGTGGTTGACGTGCGACCACGAGAGCTCGGAGATGTGGATCAGGCCGTCGATGCCGTTGAGGTCGACGAACGCGCCGAAGTCGACGATGTTCGAGATCTGACCCTCGACGACGAGGCCCGGCTGCAGGCGGTCCAGGATCTCCTGGCGCTGCTCCTTGCGCTCCTCCTCGAGCACCGCGCGGCGCGAGAGGACGACGTTGTTGCGCGAACGGTTGAGCTCTATGACCTTGCACTCGATCGGCTGGTGCAGGAACTCGTCGAGGTTCGCCACCCGGCGGATGTCGACCAGCGACGCGGGCAGGAAGCCGCGCACGCCGAGGTCGATGATGAGGCCGCCCTTGACGACCTCGATGACGGTCCCCTCGACGACGTCGCCGGACTCGGCCGCCGCCTCGATGCGCCGCCACGCCTTCTCGAAGCGGGCGCGCTTCTTGGACATGATGAGGCGGCCGTCCTGATCCTCACGAATGAGGACCAGCGCGTCGACCTCCTCACCGAGCTCGACCTCGTCGTTGGGGTCGACGTTCTTCTTGATCGAGAGCTCGTTGTTGGGGATCACCCCTTCGCTCTTGTAGCCGATGTCGACGAGGACCTCGTCCTTGTCGATGCGAACAACGCGGCCAGTGACGACCGTGCCCTCCGTGACCGTGGGGAAGGTGGCGTCGTAGTTGGGGACGATCTGACCATCGACGTCAAGCAGCAGGCCGTCGCTGCCGGGCACGATCTTGACGTCTGACGGAATGTCGGTAGTGATGGTTGTCATGTAACCGGCAAGGGTAGCGTGATCGTCCGCCCGTAGAATCGCGCGCGGATGCCGGTCCGCGCTACCAAGCGGGGGGCTGAACGGACCCCCCTCGACGGCGCTCACGACGTCGTGATCTGCGGCGCGTCGTTCGCCGGGCTCGCGGTCGCGCGCGCGCTGGCGGGAGCCGGCGCAGATGTGCTCGTGGTCGACCGCTACGAGATCGGTGAGCGGCAGACCTCGGCGTGTGCCGCGCCGCTGGACTGGCTGACGAACCTGGGGTTGGCCGACGCCGTCAGCCAGCGCTTCAGCGAGCTCGTGGTCCACACGCCGCAGCGCAGCGTCCGCTGGGAGCTGCCGTGGCGGTTCTGCACGTTCGACTATCCCCGGCTGTGCGACCTGCTGTGGGCGCAATGCGGCGACGCGCGCTTCGAGACGGCGACCGTCACGGGGCGCACGCGCGAGGGACATCGCGCCCATGTGATCCACACCGATCGCGGTGACCTGCGCGCGCCCTTGGTCATCGACGCGCTCGGCTGGCGGCGCGTGCTCAGCAACGCTCCCGCGATCCAGCCCCCGCGAGCGCGGCTGTCGCGCGGGCTAGAGGTACACCCGGCCGGATCGGGGCCCGACTTCGAGCTGTGGCTCGACCCGCGCTATGTGCGCGCCGGCTACTCGTGGAGCTTCCCCGCCGGTGACGAGCTGCGCGTCGGCGTCGGCTCGTTCGACCCACGCGACCGCGTGCGCGAGCCGACGGCGCGCCTCGCGAATGACCTCCGCCTCCCCGACGACGGCTACCAGGGCAACTGGATCCCGCACCAGATGCGCGACGCCGTCGAGGACGGCGTCTTCTTCGCCGGCGACAGCGCCGGGCACTGCCTACCGGCGACCGCAGAGGGAATACGCCCCGCGCTGTTCTTCGGCCTGGCGTGCGGACGTGAGCTGTGCGACGTCGTCGAGGGGCGTCAGACGCGCGAGCAGGCGCTCACACGGTACGCATCGGTGCACGAGGACCGGCGCTTCGCGTGGCGCTGGCTGCTGCGCATGCAGCGGGCGATCGGCTTGCTCAACAGCTACCCGGCGATGACCAGCGTCGCGCAGGCGCTGAGCGTGGGCCGCGTCATCGAGCGGGGCTTTGAAAAATATCTCGGGTTGTGCCCGCCGCCGGCGTCCGGCGATGCACCGGGCGGCGGCGGGGCCCTCGCGGGGCACGCCGCCATCCCGGCTTGACGACCTCCTCTCAGTCGCCGCAAGACCTGACGGTCAGAAGCCGCGGCGCTGGCGCGCGGTGCGCAGCCGCGGGTCGCGTTGCTCCTCGTCGTGGTGACGTCGGTCGAACGCCGCGTGGACGAGCCACAGGGCGGCGAGCACGCACACGAGGATCGTCAGCGGAAGGATGTTCCCGATCCAGAAAGCGCCGAGTACGCCAAAGAACGCATACAGGACGATCACGGCGAGCGCGATGACCCAGAACGCCCCGCGCAGTGTCTCAAGGGGGTCGTTTCGACCCTGATCGGATTGACCGCTTGCCATGAGAGACCTCCTGTCCAAACCGTCGTTGCAATCGACAGCTTTGCACCGCTTTCGCGGTTGCGCAAGCGTCGCACGCGATGCTTCTCCCTGGTCGGTTCGCCCGCACGGCAGGACGCGCCGCCCGGCGACGCCGGCCGCCTCGACGAGCTGTCGGATCCGGACCTGGGGGGTCCACTTGCGTCAGGTCGCGACGGCGCACGCGCTGTCGCTATTCGCGCACGATCAGCGCGACGCCCACCAGCAGCAGCGCGATCCCGGCGAGCTTCGACGCGGTGACCGGTTGCTGGTCGACCCCGAAGAGGCCGAAGCGATCGATCACGACCGACGCCGTGAGCTGGCCTGCGACCACCGCCGCCGTCACGCCGCCGGCGCCGAGCGACCCGACTCCGACGATCGACGCACTGACGATCGCGACGCCGCACGCGCCGCCGAGCAGGCTCCACCACGGCGCGTCGCCGATCTTGGAGAGGCCGCCGAAGCCACCACTTGCCACGGCGACGATGACCAGCAGCAGCCCCAGCCCGACGGCGAAGTTGACGGTCGTCGCCTGAAACGTGCCGACGCTGCGCGACAGCGTGGCGTTGATCGGCGCCTGCGCGCCGATCGCGGTGCCGGCGGCAACGACCAGGATCGCGGCGGACGTGCGGTCCATCAGCGACGTCCTCCGCGCGCGGCGGTGGGGTGCGCGGCGCCCGGCCGCGTCATTTGGCCTCCAGCCACGTCGCGCCCACGCCGGGCTCGACGGCAAGCGGCGGCTCGCGGTCACCCCACGGAGCGATCATCTCGCGTTCCGCGATGGCGACCACCGATGCGGACTCCTTCGGCGGACCCTCGAAGAGCAGCTCGTCGTGGATCGAGAGGATCAGCCGCGTCGTCAGCCCTTCCTCACCGAGCGCGCGGTGCGCGCCGATCATCGCCAGCTTCATCACGTCCGCGGCCGTGCCCTGGACCACCGTGTTGACGGCGAGCCGCTCACCCAGCGAGCGCACCTGGTAGTTACGCGCCCGCAGCTCCGGCACATTGCGGCGGCGGCCGAACAGCGTGGTGACGAAGCCATCCGCGGTCGCCCGCTCGATCGTCTCCTGCATGAACGCGGCAACGCGTGAGAAGCGCGCGAGGTACGCGTCGATGAACACCTTGGCCTCCTCACGCGGGATGTTCAGGCGGTCCGCCAGGCCGTAGTCGCTGAGGCCGTAGACGATCCCGTAGTTGATCATCTTCGCCTTCGATCGCATGCCGGGGTCGATGTCCTGCTCGGCGACCTGGAAGACCTCACGCGCGGTCGCCGTGTGCACGTCCTCGCCGCGGATGAAGATCTCCTTGAGCACCGGCTCGTCGGCGACGTAGGCGAGCACGCGCAGCTCGACCTGCGAGTAGTCGGCGCTGACGAGGACGCTGCCCGGCGCGGCCTCGAAGCAGCCACGGATCTCACGCCCGAGCGGGGTGCGCACCGGCACGTTCTGCAGGTTGGGGTTGACAGACGAGAGCCGCCCGGTGCTCGCGACCGCCTGTACGAAGGTCGTGTGGATCCGGCTCTGCGCATCGACGAGCGCCGGCAACGCCTCGAGGTAGGTCTTCGCGAGCTGGTTCAGCTCCCTCCAGCGCTCGATCTTCGGGATCACCTCGTGCTCTGCGCGGATCGACTGCAGGACGCGCGCGTCGGTCGAGAAGCCCGTCTTGCCACGGCGCTTCTTCGACAGCCCGAGCTTCTCGAAGAGGATCGCGCCGAGCTGCTGCGGCGAGGCGATCACGAACTCCTCACCGCACAGCTCCCAGATCTCGCGCTCCAGCCCGGCGATCTCCTCCCCGACGCGGGCGCCGATCGCCGCGAGCCGCTCCGTGTCGAGCCGCACGCCCGCGACCTCCATCGCGCGCAGCACGCGCACGAGTGGCAGCTCGACCTCGTCGAGCAGCGCCTCCTGGCCGCGCTCCGCGAGATCGGCCCGCTGAAGGGTCGCCAGCTCCTGGACGAGCAGCGCGTCAGCGGCGACCGCGTCATCGACATCCGCAGCGAGTCCGCGCTCCTGGCACAGCTCTGCGAGCGGGAACGCCCGCCGCGCGGGGTCGAGCAGGTAGGCGGCGAGCAGCGTGTCGTGCGCGATCCATGACGGCACGGCGCCGAGCGCCTTGACGTCGTGCGCGATGATCGGGCGCTCACCGACGGCGGCGATCAGCTCCGCCGCTGCGGTGAGCTCACCGGCGACGACCTCGCCGCCGCAGGCGGCCGCGAAGCGGTAGCGCTCATCACGCGCGAACAGCTCGCCCTCCGCCGTGGGCGGCTCGAACACGACGATCGCCAGCGGCGCGGCGCCGTCGCCGAGCCGCGCGGCGTCCTGTGCGGTCCCCTTGCGCACGCGCGCGCTCAGCCGAGGCTCGTCGTCGCTCACCGGCGCCGCGCCGTCGGCGCCGAGCACCTCTTCCAGACGGCGCAGCGGGTCGCGCAGCTCGAACTCGCGGAAGACGTCGCGCAGGCGTGAGCGATCGGGCTCGCGGGCCACCTCGGCGGCCGGATCGACATCGAGCGGGACATCGCGCTGCACCGTCGCCAGGCGCTTGCTGACGCGCGCGTCGTCGGCGTAGGCGACGAGGTTCTCCTTGCGCTTGGCGCCGGAGACCTCGTCGACGCGGGCCAGAACCTCCTCGAGCGTTCCGAACTGCTGCAGCAGCTGGGCGGCGGTCTTGTCGCCGATGCCCGGGACGCCGGGGATGTTGTCCGACGTGTCGCCCTTGAGACCGTAGAAGTCGGGGATCAACCCGGGCGTGATCCCGTAGCGGTCGATCACCGCCTGATGGTCGTAGAGCTTGGTCTCGGTGATGCCGCGCGCCGTCGCCATCACGCGGATCTGCGACTCCGGGTCGATCAGCTGGAAGGCGTCACGATCGCCGGTGACGATCACCACGGGCACGCCCTGCTGCTTGGCGCGCTCGGCGATCGTCGCGATCACGTCGTCCGCCTCGTAGCCCTCGACCTTCACGTTGCGGTAGCCGAACGCGTCGACCAGAGGCTCGAGGTGAGGCCACTGCTCACGCAGCAGATCGGGCCGCGACGCGCGCTGGGCCTTGTATTCCCCGTACATCTCCTTGCGGCCCGACAGGCCGGCGTCCCAGCAGACGATCGTCGGCTTCTGCCCGTGCTCGGTCAGCATCTTCACGAGCATCGACGCGAACCCGAAGATCGCGTTGGTCGGCTGGCCCTTGGAGGTCGCGATCGACTCGGGCAGCGCGAAGAAGGCGCGGTAGGCGAGGCTGTTGCCGTCGATCAGGTAGAGCTCGTCGGGCACGCGGGACCTGACGCTAGCGCAGGGTCCGGCGAGCGCCGCTGCCGGTCGTCACGGGAGCCGTGGCGACCGCGCCGATGGCCGAACCGGCCGGCTGCGCGCACGCGACGGCCCGTAGACTGCCGGGCCGTGACCCCCACGCCGTCCGCGCAGTACAGCCTCACCATCCGCGTCGAGATCGATCACCGCCCCGGCATGCTCGGGAAGGTCGCCAGCGCGATCGGCGAGGCCAACGCGATGATCGGCGCGATCGACCTGGTAGAGGTCGGCGAGCGGCTGGTGCGCGACATCACCGTCGACGCGCATGACGCCGACCACTGGGACCAGATCCTCGCGGCGATCGAGTCGGTCGAGGGCGCGCGCGTGCTCGATCACACCGACCGCACGTTCCTGCTTCACGTCGGCGGCAAGATCGAGATGCGCAACAAGGCGCCGCTGAAGACACGCGACGACCTGTCGATGGCCTACACGCCCGGCGTCGCGCGTGTCTGCATGGCGATCGCCGACGACCCCGAGAAGGCCTTCCAGTACACGATCAAGCGCAACACGGTGGCCATCGTCAGCGACGGCACCGCGGTGCTCGGCCTCGGCGACATCGGGCCGCGCGCGGCGATGCCGGTGATGGAGGGCAAAGCGATGCTCTTCAAGGAGTTCGCCGGCGTCGACGCCTTCCCGATCTGCCTGGACACGAAGGACCCGGACGCGATCGTCGAGGCGGTGCGCCTGATGGCGCCCGGCTTCGGCGGCATCAACCTCGAGGACATCTCGGCGCCGCGCTGCTTCGATATCGAGGAGCGCCTCAAGGCAGAGCTCGACATCCCCGTCTTCCACGACGACCAGCACGGCACCGCGATCGTGGTGCTCGCGGCGCTGCTCAACGCCTGCAAGCTGACGGGCCGCGACCTGATGGACCTCCGCGTGCTGGTCACCGGGCTGGGCGCCGCCGGGGTGGCCGTCTCCAAGATCCTGATCGAGGCCGGCGTGCGCGACATCATCGGCTGCGACTCGCGCGGGATCGTCGGCACCGAACGCGAGGACTACAAGGACGGCTCGATGAACGCCGTCAAGCGCTGGTACGCGGAGACGACGAACCCCGAGAGGCTCGCCGGCCGTCCGGCCGACGCGATCAAGGGCATGGACCTCTTCATCGGCCTCTCAGGCGCACGGGTCATGCCCGCTGAGGCGCTCGCGCAGATGCGGCCGGACGCGATGGTGTTCGCGATGGCCAACCCGACGCCCGAAGTGAGCCCCGAAGAGGCCGCGCCGTACGCGCGCATCATCGCCACCGGCCGCTCGGACTATCCCAACCAGATCAACAACGTGCTCGCGTTCCCGGGGATCTTCCGCGGCGCGCTCGACGTGCGCGCGGCGCAGATCACCGAGCCGATGAAGATGGCGGCGGCGCGAGCCATCTCGTCGATCGTCGCCGATCGCGAACTGCGCGAGGACTACATCATCCCTCCGGTCTTCAACCGCGACGTCGCTCCCGCCGTCGCCGCCGCGGTCGCACAGGAGGCGCGCCTCACCGGCGCGGCCCCGGCCGAGCAGCACGCGATCGGCTTCGCACCGAGCGACGTCGAGGCGCTGCGCGGCCTGTAGCCGGTGGGTGCGTATCCGGTCGTGTCAGGGAGGCGGGGCCGGCTGATAGCGGTCGGCGTCGTTGGTCGGCCGGCGATCATGTGGTTGTCGCGGGCACCGAGGTCGACGTGGGTGGCGGGCGGCACAGCTGTTGCGGTCATCCCGGAGCGATCGACCGTCCCGCGCTACCCCTCGGAGTGTGCACTGCGGGACGTTCACTTCGCGCGCCGGCGCGCGAAGTGACGGTCGCGCGTGGCCCGCGGCGCCTCCGACGAGACCGAGCCGGCGAATCGCCGGCCGCGGGCCTCGCTCAGGTCGCGGCGGCGGCGGCGAACGACGCCATGTCGGGGAATGTGAGGTCCGGCACGGCCTGCGCGGGCGGGGTGGCTCCTGAGCCCACGCGGCCTGCGCGGCGGTCGATCCACACGCTTGCCATCCCCAGCTTCTTCGCGGTCACATGGTCGTGGAACACGCTCTGGGCGACGTGCAGGATGCGCTCACGCGGGACGTCGATCGTGTTCAGCGCGAGCTCGAAGTTGCGGCTGCTCGGCTTGTAGCTGCGCGCCTGCTGCGCCGTGATCACCCAGTCAAAGGTGACTCCGAGCCGCGCCGCGCTGCGCGCGAAGAGGTCGTCGTCGCAATTCGTGATGACGGCGAGCTTGTAGCTGGTCGCGAGCCGCGAGAGCGCGTCCCCGGAATCCGGGAACGCGGGCCAGTCGCCGACGGAGTCCGCGAAGGCGGCGACCTCGTCGTCGGCGGGGGTGATGCCGAGATCCGCGCAGACACCCCGCAGGGCGCGGCCGAGCACCTCGCGGTAGGTCAGGTACGGGCCGGCCTCCAAGGCCGCCTCGTGGCGGGCGTAAGCCTCCAGCAGCGTGTCGCCGCCGATCTCGGTGGCGCCCTCCTCTCGCCCAGCCTCGCTCGACGGTTCGTGCGCCGCCAGAACCGGACGGAGAGCGGCGAGCAAGCCGGTTTCCCAGTCGATCAGCGTCCCGTAGCAGTCGAACGTGAGCGCGTCGTAGTCGCGAACGTCGATCCCGGTCATGGGGGATGATGCTCACACATGAAGGTCACGACCACAGGCGCAACCGGTCTCATCGGCCACAAGCTCGTCACCGCGCTGAGGGCACGCGGCGACGAGGTGACCGTCCTCTCCCGTGATCCCGATCGGGCGCAGCGCGAGCTCGGCGTCGCCGCGCAGCGCTGGGATCCGGTGTCCGGCCCGGCGCCGGCCGAAGCGCTCGCGGGCCGCGACGGCGTGATCCACCTTGCGGGCGCGCCGGTCGCGCAACGCTGGAACGAGCGCGTCAAGCGCGACATCCGCGACAGCCGCGAGCTCGGGGCGCGCAACCTCGTCGCGGGGATGCTGGCCGCCGATCCGCGGCCGCCGGTGCTCGTCTCGGCCTCGGCCGTGGGCTTCTACGGGCCGCGGGGCGACGAGCGAGTCGACGAGAGTGCCGCGCCCGGAAGCGACTTCCTCGCCGGCGTTTGCGTCGCGTGGGAACGCGAGGCCCTGGCAGCGAGTGAGAGCGGCGTGCGCGTCGCGGTCATCCGCACAGGGATCGTGCTGGACCCGGCCGGCGGCGCGCTCGCGAAGATGCTGCCGCCGTTCAAGCTCGGGGCCGGCGGACCGGTCGCGAGCGGAAAGCAGTACATGCCGTGGATCCACGTCGACGATGTCGTCGGGATCTACTTGCGAGCGCTTGACGACGCATCCTTCAGCGGTCCGGTCAACGCCAGCGCGCCTGAGCCGGTCACCAACAGGGAGTTCTCCAAGGCGCTCGGCCGTGCGCTCCGCAGGCCTGCGTTCGCCCCCGTCCCGAAGCTCGCGCTGCGCGCTCTGTACGGCGAGGTGGCGGAGATCATCGTCGAAGGCCAGCGCGCCGTGCCGGCGCGAGCACTCGAGCTCGGCTACGAGTTCAAGCACCCCGATCTGGACGAGGCGCTGCGCTCGGCACTGGCGTGAGCCGCCCACCAGACGTGATTGCGCAAACGCCCGCCGTGAGCCGGGCTGGGCTCACCGGGCGGAACTGCAGACGCCTTTTGGCGAACGGCCGTTCAGCGCGCGAGCGGTGGCGAAGGCAGGGAGGCGACGCCGAGCGCGCTGACCAGCGCGTCTCGCTCCTCGCGCGCCTGCGGCGTGCCGCGACCGACGGTGAGCAGCGCGTCGAGCGCCAGGGCGACCTCGTAGCGATCGTCCCGCTCGCGCGCCTCGGCAAGTGCGTCCTCCAGCGCTGCCGCCGCCGCAGTCTCGCCGAGCTGGGCCAGCGCGCCGCCGCGAACACGCAGTAGAAGCGCGCGCGGCCCCACTCGCTCTCCCAGCTGGCGATCGGCTTCGGCCAGCGCCTCGTCCGCCTGTCCGGCGAACAGGGATGCCTCGGCCATGTACGCGTCCGCCGACGCGGCGTCACCGGGCGTGTGCAGCTCGTGGAAGCTGCGCACCGCGCCGGAAAGCAGGTCGGCCGCGTGGTCGTGGCGCCCGGCGCGCGCGGCCAGCCGGCCGAGCAACGCGGAGGTGAACGCAACGCCGTGCGCGTCCTCGGTGCCGCGCCAGACCCGCCGAGCCCGGCGCAGGCGCTCCTCGGCCTCCTCCAGTCGTCCCTGATCGGCGAGCACCTCGCCGATGTTGCAGTCTCCGTAGGCGGCCGCCCAGACGTCGCCTGCACGCTCGCTCGCATCGGCGCCGCGCGCGTACAACTCGATCGCCTCCTGCCAGCGTCCCTCCCAGTAGGCGAACATGCCGAGGTTGTTCAGCACCGCCGCCTGCCGCTCCAGATCACCCGCCCGCGTGTAGATCGCCAGCGCGCGCTCGGAGTGCGTCGCCTCCTGCGCGCGCCCCAGGTCGACGAGCACCCAGTCCAGGTTGAAGGACGCCCGCGCGAGCAGCAGCTCGTCACCGGCGACGTCCGCCTCCTCGATCGCCAGGCGGCACAACCTCTCGGCCTCGTCAGCCCGGCCCTGCTGGCGGCGCACGGCTGCGAGCGTCGTGGTGAGCCCTGCCCGCTCGCGCGCCGCCGAGCGCCCGTCGACGCCCTCCAGCGCGCGCAGGCCGCGATGGGCCCAGCGGATCGCGGCGACGGTGCGACCGACCCGCTCGTGAACCCATGCCGTGCGATGCATCAGCCGCGCGCCTCGCACCGGGTCGTCCACCAGCAGGCGGCGTGCCCGCCCGAACGCCTCGACGGCGGCGGTCACGTCGCCGGTGCGCGCCTGCGCCTCGCCGAGCTCCTCCCAGGTATCGGCGAGGTCATCCGGCGCGATGTCGAGGCCGCGCGCCGCGTCGAGGGCGCGCCGGTAGAGGTCGGCCGCGGCCGCGAAGGCGGAACTCTCTCGCGCGCGGGTGGCCGCCACACGGGCGAAGCGCCAGGTCTTCTCGTACTCGCCGGCGAGATGGAAATGCAGTGACAGCAGACCCCCGACCTCGTCGAGCGTCTCGGCGTAGTCGTGCTCCATCCGCCGCCCAGCCGCCGCGTGCAGGCGCCGGCGGGTTCGGTACGGCAGGCCGGCGTACGCGGCGTCGCGCACGATCACGCGCCGGAAGCGCAGGTATCCGTCGCCGTCGTCCTGGAAGAACGGTTCGAGGCGCAGCCAGGTCTGCTTGGTCGGCGGGGGGACGTCATCGCCCAATACCTCGAGCAGGAAGCGCGGGTGGAAGCGCAGTCCCAGGACCGACGCGCGCCGGATGATCGTGCGGTCCTCGGGATCGAGGCGGTCGATGCGCGCCATCGCCGCAGCCTCGAGGGTCTCCGGAAGCTGGTCGGCGTCGCCTTCGGCGGCGGCGCGCAGCAGGTCGCGAAGGAACTGCGGGTTGCCGCCGGAACGCTCGACCGAGAGCTCCAGCAGGTCGGGGCGCAGCGGAACGGCGTCGGTCGCCGTCTCGGCGAGGGTCAGCGCGTCCGGCGTGGTCAGCGGGCCGAGCTCAATCCGGACCACCGCCGGCGTCTGCGGCGCGACGAAGACGCCGGCCTCGCGGCGCACGAGGACGACGAGCCATGGCGCCGTGCCGATCTCGCGGGCCACCGCGGCCAGCAGGTCGGCCGAGGCCTCGTCGAGATACTGCGCGTCGTCGAGCTGGATCAGCGTCGGGCGGTCGAGCAGCGCTCGCAGAAATGCGACCACAGTCTGGTGAAGACGAGCGCGGCGGAACTCCGGTGCCAGCGCCGCGACCTCGTGCGTGCTGGGCGGATCGAGGTCGAGCGGGATGGCGAGCAACGGAAGCCACGGACGCAGATCTGGTGCGCGCTCGTGGACACAGGCGCTCAGGCGCGCGAGCACTGCCTCATCGCGGTCCTCCCAGCCCGCGCCGATCGCCTCGCGCAGGATCTCGCGCCACGCGATGTACGGCGTCGAGACGGTGAACGCCTCGGCGGTCGCCCCGAGAAACTGAAGGTCGGGGGCACGCTCGCGCAGCTCGTCTACCAGCCGGGTCTTTCCGATCCCGGGCTCGCCCACGATCTCGACGAGCCGGCCATGACCGGATCGCGCATCGTCGAGCGCGGCGGCGAGCACCATGCTCTCCCGCGCACGTCCGACTAGCGGGAAGTGAACGGCGACCGCGCTGCGGGCCCGGGCGGAGACCGGCGGGCCGACCGACCACGCCTGCACCGGCTCAGCCTTGCCCTTGGCCACGAACGGCTGCAGGCGCGTGGTGCGAAAGCGCGTCGGCGAGCGATCGAGGGCCCCCGCAGTCGAGTAGAGCTCACCGGTGGGGGCCTTGGCCATGACACGCGCGGCGAGGTTCACCGCGTCGCCCATCACGCTGTAGGTGCGCCGGTACTCAGGCCCGATGTCGCCCGCGAACACGTTTCCGCGATTGACGCCGATGCGCACGGGAAGTCGCCGGCCCCCGTCCAGCACCTGGCGCAGTGCGAGCAGCATCCGCTCCTCGTCGTCGCCGATGATGCGCGGCGCACCCGCTGTGAGCAGCACCTTGCCGCCCCCGTCGTCGATGTCGGACTCCAGGAAGCAGACCTCGTACCGATCGACCGCGCGCTGCACGTCGGCTATGAGCTCCTCGAGCGCCAGCGCCGCGGCATCGACGCCCTCGCGCTCGATCAGCTCGTCGGTTCCCTCGAAGCGCAGGAAGGCGGTCGTGACGTTACGGTGCTCTGACGGCTGGCCACCCGAGAGAGCGTGGGCGCGCACCATCACGGGCAGGCAAGTCGAGACGGCGTCCAGCGACGGGAGGTCGTAGGGCGGCGCCACGAACGGCAGCGCCTCGCCGGGCGCCGCTGCGAGCAGCAGCCCCGGGCCCTTCGCGGCGCCGACGCAGGTCGCGGGGAGCAGAGCCGCGGTCTGCGGGCTGATGAGGATCTCGCCCGCATCGGCCGCCTTCTCCATGCGCACCACGGTCGAGGCGGCAAGACCGGCGAGAACATGCTCGCGATGGGAGTCACCGACGAGGAACAGGTGAAACGTGCCGCTGTGCACGCCCTGTGAGACCCGCAGCGTGATTCGGCCCGCGCCGGTGCGCAGCCGCCCGATCTCGCGCAGGGTCCCGCGCATGCCGATCGCGGCACGGCACGCCCGCGCGGCGTGCCCTTCCTCCTCGAAGAGCAGCAGCAGCGCGTCGCCGCCGAGCTTCAGCAGGCTGCCGCCATTGTCGTAGGCGACGCTCAGCAGCGTGCTCAGCGAGCCGCCAATGGTCTCCGTGAGCTCCTCAGCGCCCTGCCGGCCCAGCCGCGCGAGCCGCTCCGACAGCTGCGTGAAGCCGGAGATATCGGCGAAGACGACCGAGGCGTCGACGCTGCGCACAAGCGCCCGCGGCGACTCGGCGAGGTGACGCAGCACCACCCGCGGCACGTACGGGTCCAGACGGCGCTCGGGATCCGACGCGCCTCGGTCGACGACCGCCCGTGCCATCAGACCTCAGCTGCGCGGATGGAGCAAGGAGTCAGGCGATGCGACGAGCATGCGGTGATCCTCGCAGTGCGGACCGTGTGCGGCAACCGTCACGGCGCGAACGATGCCCGCACAGCACCGGTGAGGAGACTCCCCTCTGCGACTGCGACGTGGCGTGTAGGCTCGCGCGGGCCAACTTCTTGGAGGTTTCGCAGATGTCGCGCATGGTCCCGGTCCGCCTGCAGCTCGCCGTTGCCGGCGCGCTGGTCGTTCTGCTCCTCGGCGCGTCGTCGGCCTCGGGCGCCGACAAGCCCTACTCGCTCGTCATCTCGAACGCCGACGGATCGACGCCCGCGACGCTCGCCGCGGGCTCGGAGGGCACGGTCCGCGCCACCTACCGCAATCTCACGGGGCAGCAGCAGCTGGGCTCCTCGGACCTCGTGGTTCCGGGCGCGCTGCGGATCGTCAGCGCGAGCGTCGCGCCCGGCGGCACGGCCTCGATCTCGGGGAACACGATCCGCCTTCGCAACCTCAGCATCGCGCCAAGCGGATCGGGCGTGGTGACGATTCGAGTCGCCACCGACTGCACGGCGCAGGCCCTCACCTGGCAGGTGCCCGTCACGAAGCAGGCCAACAACTTCAGCGGCCCGCCCGGGAACAACCTGAACCTCGAGCCGGCGCTCAGCGAGCTGGGCACCGTCGTCACGGGCGCGTGCGCCCTGCGCTTCCTCGCCCAACCCAGGAACGCGCGCGTGAGCCAGACGATCACGAACGTCGCATATGACCCGAGCGGCGCGCCGGTCGCCGTCGAGGTGGTCGATGGGGCCGGACAGCGCATCCCGACCTCGAGCCTCGCGGTGACCGTCGGCCTCGGCGCCAACCCCGGCAACGGGACGCTTGCGGGCACCACCACGGTCACGACCTCGAACGGCGTCGCGTCTTTCGTCAGTCTCAGCATCAACCAGCCTGGCGTGGGCTACACGCTCGTCGCCACGAGCCCGCAGACGAGCTCGGCGACGTCGGACTCGTTCAACATCGACGAGGTCGCCGTCCTCTGCCAGGAGGACGTGGACTGCACGGGTTCGATCCCCCTGCGTGCGACGAACCAGTCGCTGGGCGGATCGTCAACCGTCGACGTCACCGCGATCGAGGGACCACTCGCCGACACCGACACCGGATTCCTGACGGTCTCACGGCAGATCGGCGGACCGCTCGACTGCGTGAACTACACCGAGCTGACCGCCGTGCTCGATGTCGTGGCGGTCGACTTCACGGCGCTCGACCGTGAGAAGCGGGTCGTCGCCACGATCGACAAGCGGGTCATGAACGCCAGCGCCAACAACGGCGCCTCGTTCCTCGATACGTGCTTCGGTGCGCCGTACCAGTTCGCGACCAAGCCCGGCACGCCGCTCGAGGTCAACGCCACCTACGTACCGGGTCCCTACCCGGCTCCCGAGTACAAGGGCCTGCTGCCCGACTGCGGCGGCACGGCGGTGCTCGACGACCCCACGACCCCGGGCGTCAGCGGACCGGCCGTAAGCAGCGCGGGCCCGCCGTGCGTCGTCAAGCGCAAGAAGAACCAAGCCGGTGACGGCATCATCGAGTCGCTCTGGCCGTCCGGCCGCACCGTCGGGGCGGGCGACCCACGGGGCCGCTCGTAGCCGCCAGCGGCTTCGGGCACGGCGAGACGCGCGAACGCCCGGAGCGCAGGATCGTGGACCGCAACGCCCGGAGCGCAGGATCGTGGATGCCTGAGGTCGCACGCGGTCGGCCGATAGTGCGAAGGCACGGTGGCCGGCAGCGGGTGGCCTCAGGCGCCGCGAGACGCGCGACGTCAGGCGCCACGAGACGCGTGACGTCAGGCGCCGCGAGACGCGCGACGGCGAGTCCGGCGGTTGGCCCAGCGCGACCCCGGCTTCGCGCGCATCAGCAGCCAGATCGGGATCCCGATCACGCTCAGCAGGAGGCCCGTCCCGAGCCCTGCCTTCTCTCCGTAGCCCTTCTGGCTGGAGAGCCACTGGCAGATGATCGCCGACAGCAGCCAGGCGTAGAGCAGCCAGAGGGCGTTGATGCCGACGGCGGCGAGCACAGCGTTCATGTTCCGAGGTACGCGTCCTGGACGCGCGGGTCGTTTCGCAGGTTCGACGAGGAGTCTGTCAGCGCGACTGTGCCGGTCTCCAGCACATAGCCGCGCGACGATACGTCGAGCGCGTAGTTGGCGTTCTGCTCGACGAGCAGGATCGTGGTTCCCTCGGCGTTGATCTCGCGAATGATCTCGTAGATCTTGTCGACGATCACCGGCGCGAGGCCGAGCGAGGGCTCGTCGAGGAGCAGCAGACGCGGGCGCGCCATCAGCGCGCGTCCGATCGCGAGCATCTGCTGCTCACCGCCGGACATCGTGCCGCCCTTCTGCTTCTCACGTTCCTGCAGCCGCGGGAACAGCTCGTAGACGTGCTGGATGTCCTGCTCGACCTCGCCGTCGCGCCGCGTGAAGGCGCCCATCTCGAGGTTCTCGCGCACGGTCATACGCGGGAAGATGCGCCGTCCCTCGGGCGCCTGCGCGATCCCGATCTCGGCGACCTGGAAGCCCATCATCTCCTGGATCTCGCGGCCCTCGAAGATGATGCGACCGTCCCGCGGGGGCACAAGCCCCGAGATCGAGCGCAGCGTCGTCGACTTGCCGGCGCCGTTGGAGCCGATCAGCGTGACGATCTCACCCGGGTAGACCTCGAGCGAGATCCCCTTCAGCGCCTCGATCGCGCCGTAGAAGCTGTGGATCTCCTCGACGCGCAGGACGGGCTCGCCCGCGGGAACGGGCGCCGGCGCCGCGCCCGGCGACGGTACGGTCGTCATGCCTGGCTCCCGAGGTATGCCTCGATGACGCGGGGGTTCGCGCGCACGTCTGCGGGTGCGCCTTCGGCGATCTTCTCGCCGTGGTCGAGCACGGTGATGTGGTCGGAGACGTTCATCACGACCTTCATGTCGTGCTCGATCAGCAGCACCGAGATGCCCTTGTCGGCGCGCAGGTGTTCCATCAGCTGGCGCAGCTCCTCGGACTCCTGCGGGTTCATGCCCGCGGTGGGCTCGTCGAGCAGCAGCAGCTTCGGCTCCGAGCCCAGCGCACGTGCGATCTCGAGCCGCCGCTGGTCGCCATAGGACAGGTTCATCGCGAGCTCGTTGCCGCGCTTCAGTCCGACGAAGTCGAGCAGCTCGCGCGCCTTCTCCTCGGCGGCCTGCTCCTCGCGGCGCACGAAGCGCGTTCGCAGCACCATCCCGACGATGCGCGAGCGCATCTTGCCGTGCATCCCCACCTGGACGTTCTCGATCGCCGTCATCGTCCGGAAGAGCTTGATGTTCTGGAACGTGCGCGCGATGCCGGCGTTGGTGACGATGTCCGGGCGCTTGGCGGTGATGTCCTTGCCGTCGAAGAGGACCTTGCCGGCCGTGGGGCGATAGAGCCCCGTCATGCAGTTGAAGAACGTCGTCTTGCCCGCGCCGTTGGGCCCGATCAGCGAGACGATCGCGCGCTCGGGCACCACGAAGCTGACGTCGTTGACCGCGACGAGGCCGCCGAAGACCTTCAAGACGTTCGAGGCTTCCAGCAGCGTGGCGCCGCCCCCCGGAGCAGGCGCGGCGAACTCGCTCTTGCCCACATCAACGCTCATTCCGGCCTCATCTCATCGTCGCGCGTGTCGTAAAGACTCGCCTCGTCGAACCAGACCTCGTCCGCATCGACGTCATCGGCGTGCAGCTCGAGCTTGCGTCTCGACGACGGCAGCAAGCCCTCGGGCCGCAGCACCATCATCACGAGCAGCAGGAAGCCGAAGATCCCGAAGTTGATCGACGTCACGTCGAAATCGAGGCCCACCTTGTCGGGCAGGTCGTTCAGCTCGGGTAGGAAGAACCTGTTCAGCATCGACAGGAACACCGCGCCGAGGATCACGCCCCAGATGTTCCCCATCCCGCCAAGGACGACCATGCAGAGGATGAAGACCGAGAACCCGAACTCGAACTGATCGACGTTGACCGTGTTGTTGTACGTCGCCAGGAACGCGCCGGCGAAGCCGCCGAGCATCGCGCCCAGCGCGTAGGCCCAGAGCTTGGTGCGCACGAGGTTGACGCCCATGGAAGCTGCTGCGACCTCGTCCTCGCGCACCGCTATCCAGGCGCGACCAAGCCGCGAGTCGCGCAGGCGGATGTTGAGGAACAGCGTCGCCAGCACCATTCCCAGGCCGACGTAGTAGATGGGCTCCAGCTCGAGCGGGTAGTGGAAGGGCGTGTCGCTCCAGGGGAAGTTGACCTTGTCGATCGGCGTGATCCCCTGACGGCCGTTGGAGAAGTCGATCGAGCCGATCCCGAAGATGCCGCTCGTCGCGTTCTCGAACACGCGCGGGACGATCTCCCCGAAGGCGAGCGTGACGATGGCCAGATAATCCCCCCGCAGCCGCAGCGTCGGCGCGCCGAGGATCGCTCCCCACAGCGCGGTGAACACAGCCGCGATGAAGATCACGAAGAAGAAGTTGACGTGGATCCCAGGGATCGCGCCCCCAAGCGGCGAGGTGTCGGGCGTCAGGAAATGGAAGCCCTCGCCGCCGCTGACGTCGGGGAACTGCTGCGAGCCGAGCCAGCCCATCACGAACGCGCCGATCGCGAAGAACGCGACGTAGCCGAGGTCGAGCAGCCCGGCGAAGCCCACGACGATGTTCAGCCCGAGCGCCATGATCACGTAGGCGAGCGTCTGGATCGACGCGTCGAGGAGGTCGTTGGATCCGGAGATCAGCTGCTCGATGACGAACGGGTAGGCGACGGCCAGCAGGATCGCGAGCACACCCCAGGCCCGCGGCGGCAGCATCCGCTGAACGGAGCGGCCGTTCCGGCGCAGCGTCGCGGCGGCGCCGCTCATCCCTCACGCACCTCCTCGCCAAACAGGCCGGAGGGCTTGAAGACCATCACCAGGATCAGGATCCCGAAGACGATCGCCGGGGTCCAAACCTGCCCGAAGTGGGTGTCCGAGAGCGACTGGATCACGCCGATGATGAGGCCGCCGACGACGGCGCCCTTGAGGTTGCCGATCCCGCCCATCACGGCCGCGGTGAACGCGATCAGGCCGGCCGTGAAGCCCTGGTTGAACTGGACCGTCCCGTTGTAGATCGCGTAGATCATCCCGGCGGCGCCGGCGAGCACCCCGCCGAGCAGGAACGTCAGGCCGATAGTGCGATCGACGTTGATGCCCATCAGTCGCGCGGCATCCGGGTCCTGTGCGGTCGCGCGCATCGCCTTGCCGTACTTCGTGCGGCCGACGAACCACAGCAGCGCGATCAGCAATGGCACGGTGACGGCGACCGCGAAGACGTCGGAGCGCACGATGTCCACGTCGAGGATCGTGAATAGCGTCTTCTGCGATCCGATCAGATCTGGCGACGAGTCGGGCGCCGGCCGCCACAGCAGGCCGACGTTCTGCAAGATGAAGCTCATGCCGATCGCCGTGATCAGCGGCGCGAGCTTCGGCGCGTTGCGCAGCGGCCTGTAGGCGACGCGCTCGATCATCACGTTGAGCGAGCCGCTCGCGAGCATCGACACGATCAGCGCCAGCAGGATCGACAGAGCGATCAGCGCCGGGCTGTCAGTACCGAGGACGCCCAGCGTCTGCCAGAGGCTGACGGCGATGAACGAGCCGATCATGAACACCTCGCCGTGGGCGAAGTTGATCAGCTCGATGATCCCGTAGACGAGCGTGTACCCGAGCGCGATCAGCGCCCAGATCATCCCGTTCGACAGGCCGGTCTTGACGTCCTCGAGCGTCTGCGTGAAGTCCGTCACGAGATAGATCGCGAGGACCGACCCGAAGAGCACCCAGAGGATGTTCTCCCAGACCCATTGCAGCGGTGTCTTCCGCTGGGCGGTGAGGGACGCGGGGACCGATGCGGCTTCCATGGTGCTCTGCCTCGCGTGTCCGAACCAGGGCGGGCCGGCTGTGCGCCGGCCCGCCCCAGAGGTTCAGCGGCTCAGTGCGTCTACTTCGCCGCCTTGATGACCTTGTCGAACACCAGCTTGCCGCCCTCGATCCGGTTTCCACCGTAGTCGGACAGCGTGGTATCGCCGTTCTCGTTGATCGAGTAGGTGCCGAGCACCGACTCGCGGTCCTTCGTCGCGAAGAACTGGTCGATGACGGCCTGTCGGTCGCCACCCTGGTCAGCAGCGCGCTTGATCGAATCGAGCGCAAGCGACATGGCCTCGTAGCCGTAGATCGCGTACGGCTCGGGATCCGCACCGAACTTCGCCTTGTAGTCGGCGAAGAACTTCTGGCCGGCCGCCGGGTAGAGCTTCGGGTCCAGCGTCGGGTTGGTGACGTAGGTCACCTTCTGCTCGGACGCGCTGAGCTCCTCCGTGAACGGGGACTCGGCGACGCCGTCGGGGCCGAACAGCTTGAGGTCCGGGCTCGAGGCGTGGATGTCCTTCCACAGCTGGACGGCCTTGTTCTGCGTGATGCCACCGAACATCATGCAGTCGGCGCCGGAGGACTTGACCTTCGACGCGACGGTGCGGAAGTTCGCAGCCTTCGTGTCGATGCCGTCGTTGCCGAGCACCGTCAGGCCGGCCGCCTCGGCGGCGGTCTGCGTGTTGTCGGCGAGGCCCTTTCCGTAGACCTCCTTGTCGTTCAGGATGTAGACCTTCGTGCAGCCGGCGTCCTTCATGTACGACGCCTGCGCCTTGGCCTGGATCCCGTCGTACGGGACGACGCGCCCGTAGGTGCGCTTGCCGGACGGGTAGTACTTGTCCGGCTCGCCCTTCTCTGCGCCGGCCGAGTCGGTCAGGCCGACGTAGGTGTTGGACGGCGAGATCTGCAGGATGCCGGCCTGGTTGATGATCGGGATCGAGATCGCGGAAGCGCCCGAGTTGAACTCACCCAGGTAGGCGATCGTGGTCTTGTCCTGCGCGGCCTTGCGCGCGTTGGACGACACCGCGCCCGGATCCCACTTGCCGGCGGCGGCGGTCGCGTCGTCGAGCGACACGTACTTGATCGTGAAGTCGCCGATCTTGCCGCCGGCCGCCTCGAGGGCGAGCTTCTCGCCGTTGATGACGGACTCGGACTGCGGTCGGGAATCACCCTGGAGCGGGAGGCTCGAGTAGATCGTCAGGGTCTTGCCGCTGACGGAGCCGGCGCCGCCGCCACCATCTTTGTTGTCATCGCCGCAGGCGGCGACGCCGAAGGTAAGGGCAGTGGCCACAGTGGCCCATGCTGCCACGGAACGTGCTCGCAAGATGTCCCTCCTCAGAGACGAAAATCGGGTTGGCGCGAGGTCGATGCGACCCCGCGGCGCGATCCTACTCCGCGCGCCCGATGCGTGCACACCGTCGCAGCGCGTCGACGTCGCGAAGCCCGCCGTCCGTTCCGTGGCGCCGGTCAGTCCCCGCGGCGTACGCCCGGCAGCGCGCCGACCAGCGCGCGCGAACCGACGGCCACGAGCACGATCACCAGCGCGAGCAGGAACCCGTCGAACGACTTGAAGCCGAGCGCCGTCAGGACGATCCAGAGGCAGGCGGCGAACGTGGCGATGATTGCGAGTCCCATGCGAGGGCGCAGATTAGTCGATCGCGGCGCGGCGCCGCAGCCGTCAGCGCAGCGCGTCCGCGAACGAAGCGACGACTTCGCGCACCGCGGCCGCAGGGTCGGCGGCCTCGGCGGCGGCACGGACCAGCCGGCTGCCCACGATCACTCCGTCGGCGCCCGCCTCGGCGGCGGCCAGGGCCTGCTCGGGGGCGGCGATCCCGAACCCGAGCGCGACGGGGACGTCGGTGCATGCCTTGGCGCGCGCCACGACCTCGGCGAACGCATCCGACAGCGCGGTGCGCTCACCGGTCGTGCCCGTCACGGAGACGGTGTAGAGGAAGCCGCGGGCGCGCGCGCCGATCCGCTGAAGACGCACGTCAGTGCTCGTCGGGGCGACCAGCGGCACCAGCGCCAGCCCCGCCGCGTCGCACGCGGCGAGCGTCGCAGGCGCCTCTTCGAGCGGCAGGTCGGGGATGATCAGCCCGCTGGCGCCGGCGCTCACGGCGTCCGCCGCGAAGCGCTCGGTTCCCCGCGCGAGCACCAGGTTCGTGTACGTCATGAGCACGACCGGGACCCGCACCGCGAGCCCCTCGCAGACAGCCAGCACGCCGTCGACGCTCGCACCGGCTCGCAGCGCCCCGGTCGCGGCCGCCTGGATCACCGGACCGTCGGCGATCGGATCCGAGAACGGAACGCCGAGCTCGACGAGATCGGCGCCGCCGTCGGCGTAGGCCTCACCGATCGCGCGTGAGGTCGCCTCGTCCGGGAAACCGCCCATCAGGTACGGCATCAGCGCCGCGCGCTTGCCGCAGCCGGCGAACGCGGCCGCGATCCGCTGCGCCCCGGCGACCGTCAGCTGCGTGCTCACGAGTCCAGACGCTCCATGACCTCGGCCAGGTCCTTGTCCCCGCGGCCTGAGAAGCAGACGAGGTCGAGCTGCGAGGCGGACGGCTCGCGCAGCACGACGTGAAGCGCGTGCGCGGTCTCGAGCGCGGGGATGATGCCCTCCAGGCGCGACACGTCGCGCACCGCCGTGAGTGCCTGCTCGTCGGTGACGGCGACGTAGCTCGCGCGTCGGGTATCGCGCAGCCACGCGAGCTCGGGCCCGGCGCCGGGGTAGTCGAGCCCCGCGGAGATCGAGTGGGCTTCGATCACCTGCCCCTCGGCGGTCTGCAGCAGCGCGATCAGCGCGCCGTGCAGCACTCCGGGTCGCCCGCCGACCGTCAGCGGCGCGCCGTGGCGCCCGGTCTCCAGTCCCTCACCCGCCGCCTCGACTCCCAGCAGCGCGACGCGCTTGTCAGCGGCGAACGCCGTGAACGTCCCGATCGCGTTCGAGCCCCCGCCGACGCACGCGACGACGCGATCAGGGAGTCGGCCCTCACGCTCCAGCAGCTGCGCGCGGGCCTCGTCGCCGATCACGCGCTGCAGGTCGCGGACGATCGACGGGTAGGGCGCTGGGCCGACGGCCGAGCCGATCACATAGTGCGTCGATTCGACGTTCGTCACCCAATCGCGGATCGCCTCCGAGGTGGCCTCCTTGAGCGTGCGCGTTCCGGCCTCGACGGGACGCACCTGCGCGCCGAGCAGCTTCATGCGCTGCACGTTGGGGTGCTGGCGGCGCATGTCCTCCGAGCCCATGTAGACGACGCACTCCAGGCCGAGCAGCGCACACGCCGTCGCGGTGCCGACGCCGTGCTGGCCCGCGCCCGTCTCGGCGATGATCCGGCGCTTCCCCATCCGCTTGGCGAGCAGCGTCTGGCCGAGCGCGTTGTTGAGCTTGTGCGCGCCCGTGTGCAGCAGGTCCTCGCGCTTGAGCCAGATCGCGCGGCCGGCCACCTCGCTCATCCGCTCGGCGAGATAGAGCGCCGTCGGGCGCCCCGCGTAGTCACGCAGCAGGCCGTCGAGCTGCGCCTTGTAGCCGGGGTCACGGCATGCGTCGAGCCAGGCGGCCTCGAGTTCCTCCAACGCGGGCATCAGCGTCTCGGGGACGTACTGGCCCCCGTAGGGGCCGAACCGGTGCTCGACGCCGGCGACGATGCTCACGCGGCGCTCTCCGCGGCAGGCTCCGGCTCGGCGCCTGGATCGCCGTCGCCTTCGGCCGGCTGCGGCGCCTGGATCGCCGTCGCACGCACCGCGGCGGCAAAGGCGGCGATCTTCATCGGGTCCTTCACGCCCGGGCTCTGGTCGGTACCGGTCGCGACGTCGACGGCGAACGGCCGCAGCTCGTCTATCGCCGCGCCGACGTTGTCCGCGTGCAGCCCGCCGCTGAGGATCAGCGGCACCGGCGAGCGCCGCGCCCGCGCCAGCGACCAGTCGAAGGTCGCCCCGGTGCCTCCCGGCAGGCCGGGGCGGTGGGTGTCGAGCATGTGGTAGTCGACGTGGTGGAAGCGAGCCTGGTCGCGCACATCGGCCAGCTCTGCGACGCGGGCCGCCTTGATGACCGGCACGCCGGCGCGGCGGCGCACCTCGTCACAGAACGAGGGACCCTCGTCGCCGTGCAGCTGGGCCATCGTGAGGCCGAGGGCGTCGATGCTCTCGATGACCTCGTCGAGCGGCGCGTTGTGGAAGACCCCGCAGACGCGCGCCCGGCGGCGCAGCGTGCGCGCGATCAGCTCGGCGTGAACCGGGTCGCAGCGTCGCGGCGATCCCTCCCAGAGGACCACCCCGACCGCCCACGCGCCGGCATCGACCGCGAGCAGCGCGTCATCGAGCCCGGTGATGCCGCAGATCTTGAAACGGGGCGCCGAAACCATTAGATGGTTGATTTCGTGGGGTTTGGAATCAACCATCTCCGCGCATCGTGGCAGATCAGGGTCAGAGCCATCCGGGGAACCCTGATGGTCGCTAGGGCGAGCCCTCCTGCCCGGGCAGGCCCGCATCGGTCTGCGGCCTGGCGGCGAGCTTGACCTCGACCGTGCGGCGCTTGGCGTCGCGCAGGAACGTGATGCGGACCACGTCGCCCTTGCGCTTGTCCCCGATCTGGGCGGAGAGGCTTTCGCTGTCCTTCACTTCCTTGCCGTCGACGGCGGTGATGATGTCGCCGCCCAGGCTGATCGCTTCGCCGGCGATCTGCGCGGAGATCTCGCCGGCCCGGATGCCGGCCTTGCCGGCCGGGCTGCCGGGAGCGACGGAGACCACGAGCGCACCCCGCTTCACGGGCAGGTTGAGACCCTTGAGCGACGCGTCGACCGGGCGCGTGGTTATGCCCAGGTAGCCCGTCTCCACGCTGCCCTTCTTGAGGTCCGGGAGCAGTTTGCGCGCGGTGTCGATGGGCACCGCGAAGCCGATCCCGATGTTGCCCGGCGAACCGCCCTCGGTCGCTATCTGGGTGTTGATGCCGATCACGCGGCCGCCGGCGTCGATCAGCGGCCCGCCCGAGTTGCCGGGGTTGATGGCTGCGTCGGTCTGGAGCACGTCGGAGATGCGGAAGCCGGCGACGAGGCCCTGGATCTGGCGCTGCTTGGCGGACACGACACCCGTTGTGAGCGTACGGTCGAGGCCGAACGGGTTGCCGATCGCGACCACCGGGTCGCCGACCTCGACATCGTTGGCCGAGCCGAGACTGAGCGGCTTGAGCGCGAGGCCCTTGGGATCGACCTTGAGGACGGCGAGGTCGGTCGAGCGGTCGCGCCCGAGGATCTTGGCCTCCACGATCTTGTCGTTCTGAAACTGGATCGTGACCTGGGTCGCGCCGTCGACTACGTGGGCGTTGGTGAGGATCGTCCCCTGGTCGTCGATGACGAAGCCCGATCCCGTCGCGGCGCCCTGCTGCTGCTGTTGGCCGAGCGGCGTCTGGGTCGCGCGGGAAACCTGCGCCTGGATGAACACGACGCCTGGGGCGTCGCGCACGTAGATGTCGCGCGCGCTCAGCGCGTCGCCGTCCGCGGCCGTCCGCGTGTTGGCCAGCGGAGCCTGCTGGATGACGGTCGTGGTGTTCCCGTCACCTAGGCCCAGCGCAAACGCGAGCGCGACGGCGACGCTGCCGCCGAGGAGCGACGAGAAGATGGCCACCGGCCAGGGGGAGCGGGAGTTCGTCATTGCGCCTCAGGATGGGGTCGTTGTGTGAAGGCGCGGTAAACGGGATCGGGCTAGAGGGCTTCGCCGCCGGTCAGCGCGAGCAGTGCGGCCGCTGGATCCGGTGAGCGCATCAGGCTCTCGCCGACCAGCACGGCGTCGACACCGACGCGCTCCAGCTCGAGCAGCTGCTCACGCGAATGGAAACCCGACTCGCTGACGACCGTCTTGCCCGCCGGAACGTCGGCGAGCAGCTCGTAGGTTCGCTCGACGTCGACGGAGAAGTCGCCGAGGTCGCGGTTGTTGATCCCGATCAGGTCGGGGTCGACCGCTTCCAGCGCCCGCGCCAGCTCCTCGTCGGTGTGAACCTCCACGAGGACGTCGAGGTCGAGCTCCACCGCGGCGCCGTGCAGCGCGCGCAGCTCATCGTCGTCGAGTGCCGCCGCGATCAGCAGCACCGCGTCGGCGCCGGCGACCGCCGACTCGACGATCTGGTAGCGGTCGACGACGAAGTCCTTGCGCAGGATCGGCAGGCCACTCGCCGCGCGCGCGGCGCGAAGATCATCCAGCGAGCCGCCGAAGTGCGGGCCTTCTGTCAGCACCGAGAGCGCGGCGGCCCCCGACGACTCGTAACCGGCGACGACCTGCTCGACCGTCGCACCGGCGCGGATCTCGCCCGCGCTCGGCGAGCGGCGCTTGAACTCCGCGATCACCGACACCCCCGGACGGCACAGCGCCTCCGCGAACGGGCGCTCCGGCCCGCGCGTGCCCAGGCCGCGCTCAAGGTCGGCCAGCGGCAGCTCGCGGCTGCGGCGAGCCACGTCCTCTCGCGTCACCTCGACGATCCGCTCGAGCACGTTCACGGCGCCGACAGCTCCACGCTCAGGCGTACGTAGGAGTCCAGAGCGCGCTCTGCAGCGCCGCTCGCGACGGCCTCACGGGCAAGCGCCACGCCGTCGGCGATCGAGTCCGCGCGGCCCGCCGCGTAGATCGCAGCGCCGGCGTTGATCAGCGCGAGGTCGGCTCGCGGCCCGCTCACTGCGGCGAGGATCTCACGCGTGTCGCGGGCGTTCTGCTCCGGCGTCCCGCCGCTCACGTCTTCGGGCGCGCCGCGGCTCAGCCCGCACTCCTCGGGCTCGACGACATACCGCCTCAGCTGATCTCCCTCGACCTCGACCACGTGCGTCGGGCCGGACGTACTCAGCTCGTCCAGGCCGTCGGCGCTGGAGACTACCAGCGCCCGGTCGACGCCCAAGCGCGCGAGCGCGCCCGCGAGGAGATCGAGCGTCGAGGGATCGGCGACCCCGACGACCTGCCTGCGCGCCCCGGCGGGGTTCGTCAGCGGGCCGAGCAGGTTGAAGATCGTCCGCACGGCGAGCTCCTTGCGGGCCGCCGCCACGTAGCGCGTCGCAGCGTGATGGGCGGGCGCGAACATGAAGCCGAACCCTGCCTCGTCGATCTGCCGCGCAACGCCCTCCGGCGGGACGTCCAGACGCGCGCCGAGCGCCTCGAGAACGTCAGCCGAGCCGCTGGGCCCCGTCGCGGAGCGGTTGCCGTGCTTGGCAACCGCACAGCCCGCGCCGGCCGCGATCAGCGCCGCGGTCGTCGAGACGTTGAAGGTCCGGCGCCCTCCGCCGGTCCCCGCCGTGTCAACGAGGTCGCCGCGCCGGGGACGCACGGGCGTCGCCATCGCGCGCATCGTCTGCGCCAGGCCCGCCAGCTCGTCTTCGGTCTCCCCCTTCGTGCGCAGCGCGATCAGGAACGCGGCGATCTGCGTCTCGCTCGCGTTGCCGGCCATGATCTCGGCCAGCACCTGCGCCGCGGCCTCGCGCGGGAGATCCTGACGTGAGGCGACGGCGTCGATCGCCGCCGTCAGGACGGGGTTCGGCATCAGTTGTCGTTCTCTGAGAGGAAGTTCTCGATTATCCGCATCCCGGACTCGGTCAGGACCGACTCGGGGTGGAACTGGACGCCCTCGGCCGGCAGCTCGCGGTGGCGGACGCCCATCACGACGCCGCCGCCGCGCGCGGTGACCTCGAAGCAGTCCGGAAGGTCGTCGGGTGAGACGACGAGCGAGTGGTAGCGGCCCACTGTGAGCGGGGATGGCAGCCCGGAGAAGATCGTCCTGCCGTCGTGCTCGACGGCCGTCGTCTTGCCGTGGACCGGGTCGTGGCGGATGACACTGCCTCCGAAGGCCTGCGCGAGCGACTGATGGCCCAGGCAGACGCCCAGCAGCGGGATCCCGGCCTGTGGGAAGCGGCGCGCCACTTCCAGTGAGATGCCCGCGTCGTCGGGCGTGCACGGCCCCGGCGAGACGACGACGCGATCGGGGCGGCGCTCCAGCAGCTCGTCGACGTTCGCGGCGTCGTTGCGCACGACATCGACGTCCGCGCCGAGCTCCCCGAGGTACTGCACGAGGTTGTAGGTGAACGAGTCGTAGTTGTCGATGACGAGGACAGCCGGCACGCTCACCACCAGTCCGCCTGGCGCGCGGCGAGCTCGATCGCGCCCTTGACGGCGCGCGCCTTGTTGACGGACTCCTCGTACTCGTACGCGGGCTTGGCGTCCGCGACGGTGCCGCCGCCGGCCTGGATGTGCGCGGTTCCGTCCTTCATCACGACGGTGCGGATGTGGATGCAGGTGTCGAGGTCACCCGTGTAGCTGAGGTAGCCGATCGCGCCGCCGTAGCCGCCGCGCTTGACCGGCTCGAGCTCGTCGATGATCTGCATCGCGCGGACCTTGGGGGCGCCCGACAGCGTGCCGGCCGGCAGCGCCGAGCGCAGCGCATCGACGGCGCCGACGTCCTCGCGCAGCTCACCGGAGACCGACGAGACGATGTGCATCACATGCGAGTAGGTCTCGACGGCCATGAACGTGTCGACCTTCACCGTGCCGTACTCGCACACGCGCCCGAGGTCGTTGCGCCCGAGGTCGACGAGCATGACGTGCTCGGCGCGCTCCTTCTCGTCCTCCAGCAGGCCCGCCGCGATCACGACGTCCTCCTCGGCGTCCGCGCCGCGCGGCCGGGTGCCGGCGATCGGGCGCGTCGACACATGGCGTCCGGTGACCGTCAGCAGCGGCTCGGGGCTCGCGCCGGCGATCTGGAAGTCCTCGAAGTCGAGGAAGTACATGTACGGCGAGGGGTTGACGACGCGCAGGCCGCGATAGACGGAGAATGGGTCGACGTCCAGGTCGGCCGACCAGCGCTGTGAGGGCACGACCTGGAACGCGTCGCCGGCGTGGACGTACTCGATGATCCGAGCGACCGTGGCCTCGAACGTCGCGCGCTCCATATTGGCCTTGAACGTCGGCACGGGACGCGGCTCGCGCAGCGTGTCCGGCATCGGCACCGGCCCGGCGAGCAGTCCGCGCGCCTTCTCGATCGTCGCCACCGCGTCGGCGTAGGCCGCGTCCAGATCCGCGCCCTCCTCGGCGAACACGTTCACGAGGATCGAGATCGTGTGGTTGAGATGGTCGAAGACCACGAGCACGTCGCTGAGCATCAGCGCCATGTCCGGCAGGCCGACGGGGTCGGGATTGGGCTCGCCGAGCGGCTCGACGGTGCGCACCAGGTCATACCCGAAGTAGCCGACGAGCCCTCCGGAGAACGGCGGAAGACCGGGAAGCGGCGCCTGGCTCCAGCGCGCGGCCTCCTGCTCGGCCAGCGCGTACGGATCGCCCTCGTCGCCGAGCGACCAGCGCAGGACCGAGCGCGGGCGTACCCCGATGAAGCTGTAGCGCCCGACGCGCTGACCCTGCTCGGCGGATTCGAGCAGGAACGCGGGGTGCTCGGGACTGCGTCCGCGCAGCTTCAGGAACGCCGAGACCGGCGTCTCGCAGTCGTCGATGAACGTGTGCCTCAGCGGCACGAGGTTGTGAGTACGAGCGAGCTCACGCACCTCGTCCAGCGGGGGCTCGATCGCGAGCGCTGTCGTGTCGGCGGCGACGTCCATCTAGATTATTGATTCCGGATCCCGCGCGGCCGGATGACGTCGGAGCGCGGATGCCGGGCGTCGCGGGCAGGAGGGGAACAGTGGCAGAGCCACGGGCCCCTGATGCACGTGGCGATCCGGCGCCGCGATCCGGCGCCAGACGGGCGTGGGGGGTTTGAGATCAACCATCAAGGCTGATGATCCCGGATCGCCGCTAGCGGCGACGGCCGAGCAGCACTGCGGCCGCATCGGCGAGCGTCCGGTCGCGGCTGTGCAGCAGCACGGTCAGGTGGTACAGGACGTCCGCCGCCTCGCTGTCGACGCGCTCGTCCGACTCCTCGCGAGCGGCGCGGGCGACCTCCTCCGCCTCCTCCTGAACCTTGGCCCCGATCAGATGCGGATCGTCGAGCAGCAGCACGGTGTACGAGCCCTCCGGGCGCTGGGCCGCGCGCGCGGCCAGGGTGCGCTCGAGCCCGGGCAGCGCCTCGTGCGGCGCCACCGCATCAACTTCGCCGTTGAAGAAGCACGAGCGCGCCCCGGTGTGGCAGGCAGGTCCGGCCGGCTCGACGAGCGCCAGCAGCGCGTCGCCGTCGCAGTCGATGCGCAGCGCGCGCACGCGCTGGACGTTGCCCGACGTCGCGCCCTTGTGCCAGAGCTCGTCGCGTGAGCGACTCCAGAGATGCAGCTCGCCCGTCTCACGCGTGCGCTGAACGGCCAGCGCGTTGGCGTACGCGAGCGTCAGCACCTCGCCGCTGGCCCAGTCCTGGATCACGACCGGCACCAGCCCGCGCTCGTCGTAGGCGATCTCCATGAGCCGGATTCAAGCAGCGCGGCGCGCGTGGCCCGGCGCGACCGGCTCTCCCGCCGGCTCCGCCACGCGACGAGGCGACGCGAACGACGGGTGCGCCTTGTCCAGGTACCAGCCGAACGAACGGTCCACCAGCCGCTGACGGCCGATCACCCGAAACGCCAGCGTCAGCGCCCGCGGGGGTAGCGCCGGGATCAGCCGCTGCAGCGCGAGCGCCCACGAGAAGGCGCGCCGGTGGCGCTCGTGGAACGCGGAATAACGCGCCAGCGCGCTCGCGCGCTCCTGCTCGCCGCTGAGAGCGGAGCGAATCTCACGCCCCGCCGCGACCCCGAAGTAGAACGCCGTGCGAATCCCCTCGCCGGAGAGCGGCAGGCAGTGGCCGGCGCTGTCGCCTACGAAGAAGACCCCGGCGTCGGTCGCCTCGCGCAGCCGGTGCGGGAACCAGTTGCCCTGGAAGCCGATCGCCTCGCGGTCCAGGCGCCCGGCGAGCTCGACCACTTCCTGCTTGACGGCCTTGCGCGGGTCGTAGGAGAGCGCGCCGATCCGCACCTCGTCACCGGCCGGCACGCGCCAGCCGTAGCCACGCCGCGCGACGCCGCGCTCCACCCAGACGTCGAGCGCGTCGCCTGAGAGGTCCTGCGGCGGGTGGACTTCGAGCCCGCGTGAGAGCGGGTCGTCCGGCGGCTGGTAGTGCGGCGCGCTGAGCACCCGGCGCCAGCCGAGGGCGTCGATGACGAACGGCGCGCTCAGATCACCGCGGTCGGTGCGCACGACAATGTCGCCGCCCGGGCCGGCATCGCCCCGCCCGGCGACGGTCGCCGTCTCGAAGCGCGCCTCCCCGCATTGATCCCAGAGCAGTTCGCACAGCTCGCGATAGTCGAAGGCCGACCAGCTCCAGGGCAGGCGATATCGCACGCTGCCGTGAGGCGTCGTGAACGACATGAACGGGAGCTCCTGGCGGATCGCCGCGCCGACCCCCATCGCGGTCAGCCACGGCGTCGGGCACGCGCACGCCGATGTCTGGCGCTCACCGATCTCGTAGCGGTCCAGGACGACGACGTGCGCCCCGCAGCCGGCGAGCTCACGCGCGACGGCGAGCCCGCCGAAGCTCGCGCCGCACACGATCACGTCCGCACGATCACCGTCGAGCGACGTGCGCTCCGAGCCGCGCTTGGTCGCGCGTACGGTCACCGTGCGAGCGCGCCGGCAACCGCGCCGGCGGCCTCCCACGGGCGTAGCGACGCCCGGCGCGTCAGGACGTCGTACTCGAGCCGCTCGACGCGGTCGAGCACCCGGGTGTAGACGGCGACGGCTACGCGCACGCCGGGCCGCACGGGCCCCGGCAGCGACTGGGCGAGCGATTCCGCGTCACGGAACAGCTCCCGCGCCCGGGCGACCTGGGCGGCCACATGCTCACGCAGGAGGCTTGTGGCGGCGCGGCGCTCGAGGTCCGCCTCGAGCAGCTCAGGCAGGTAGACGCGTCCCATCGCCCAATCTTCGCGCACGTCGCGGATCAGGTTCGTGAGCTGGAACGCGGCCCCCAGACGTGCCAGCCCGACTTCGGCTCCGCTCGTGGCCCCGAGCAGTGGAGCGACGATCAGGCCGACTGTCGCGGTGCCCTGCATGTAGCACTCCAGCTCGGCCTGCGTGCGAATCCGGACGCGCTCCTCGCAATCGGCGCGCATCGCGTCCATGTAGCGGGGCATCAGGTGCAGGGGAAGATCGTGACGGGGGCCCGCGTCGACGAGCGCCGCGATCACCGGATGCGAGGAGCGCCCCGTGGCAAGCCCGTGCTCGAGCTCGTCCTGCCAGGCGTCGAGCGCAGCGCGGCGCGTGCTCGGCTCGCGGTCGTCGTCCGCGATGTCGTCGGCGCCGCGAACGAAGCCGTAGAGAGCGTGCACCGCCGGCCGCTTCGCACGCGGCAGGCAGGTCGTTGCAGCGAAGTACGTCGGGTCCTGACGACGCTGCATCGACCTGCAACTGCGGTAGGCCGCTGCGACCCGCTGCTCGCTCATCTCAGCCACGTGCCCTCTACGGTAGTTGCCAGTCAATTGGACCGGCAACTAAAATTCCTCGACCGCTCGCTGATCGTGGTCACCGGCAAGGGCGGCGTCGGCAAGACGACGATCGCTGCGGCGCTCGCTCTGGCGGCCGCGCGCGGCGGGCGGCGGACGATCGTCGTGGAGGTCGCCGGGCAGCGGCGAGTGCCGGCGCTGCTGGGGCACCCCTCGGCCGGACCACCCGGCGCCGAGGATCCCGTCGCGCCGGGCTTGTGGGCATCGACCGCAGATCCCGAGCGCGCGCTCGCAGAGTGGGCCGGCCAGCTCGTGCGCCCCCGCGCGCTCGTCGAGCTGGCGCTGCGCTCACGCGCGTTCGCGGCTTTCACCGCCGCCGCGCCCGGCGCGCGTGAGCTGGTCACGATCACCAAGGCATGGGAGCTGGGGTCCGATCGGCGCTGGACGACCGGTGCGCGCCGATACGACACCGTGATCCTCGACGCGCCCGCCTCCGGCCACGGCCTGGCGCTTCTCGGAGCCCCGCGCACGTACGCCGAGATCGCACGCGTCGGCCCGGTCGCGGCGCAGGCGCGCCGCGTCGTCGCCGCGCTGGAGGATCCCCTGCGCAGCGCCGTCGTGGCGGTCGCGACGCTCGAGGAGACCCCGGTCAACGAGACGCTGGAGCTCCAGCAGTTGCTGCAGGGCCAGTTCGGGCGCCCACCCGCGGTGGTCGTCGCGAACTGCGTCATCCGCGACCGCTTCAGCGGGACGGACCTCGCCTCACTGGACGGCGACCTGCCGCCGCCCGTGGCCCGCGCGCTGCGCTCACGCCGCGAGCGCGCGCGACTGCACGCCGGTCAGCTCCGCCGCCTGCGTCGCGGCGCCGCGCCAGTGATGACCCTTCCCCATCTCGGCCGGACGCTCGGCCCAAGCGAGATCGCCGAGCTGTCCCACCTACTCGATGCCTAGGCGATCCAGCAATCGCTCGTCGCCGCGCCAGTCGCGGCGTACGCGCACCGACAGGTCCAGGTGCACGCGTGTCCCCAGCTCGCGCTCCAGCTCGCGTCGCGCCGCCGTCCCGATCTTCTTGATCATCCGCCCGCCGGCGCCGATCAGAATCCCCTTCTGCGAGTCTGCCTCGACCCACAGCCGAGCATGGACGACGGTGAGATCCTCACGCGGGCGTTCGAGATCCTCGATCACGACCTCGACGGCGTGGGGCACCTCCTGGAACGTCCGCCGCAGCACCTGCTCACGCACCAGCTCGGCGAGCAGCACATGCTCGCTCTGGTCGGAGTGGTCCTCGATCGGGAAGTAGAACGGGCTCTCCGGCACGAGCGTCGAGAGGTGCTCGGTGAGCGCCGCGACGCCGTCGCCCGTGCGGGCGCTGATCGGGAAGATGTCGTCGCCGACCTCGAGCTCGGCGACCTCGGTGAGCGCCTCGATCACCTGCAGCCGGTGCAGCCGGTCGACCTTGTTGAGGGCGATCACGACGGGTACGGACGCCGCCGCCAGCGCTGCGGCGATCCAGCGGTCGCCCGGCCCGACGCCCTCCTCGGCGTTGAGCATCAGCAGCGCGGCGTCGCTGCCGGCGAGCTCGGTCTCGACGCGCCGCTGCATGCGCCGCGTCAGCTCGTCGCGCGGGCGCTGAACGCCCGGCAGGTCGATGAGCACGAGCTGGGTGTCATCGCTCGTCGCGACGCCACGGATCGCGCGGCGGGTCGTCTGCGGCTTGTCGGAGACGATCGCGATCTTGTGCCCCACGACGGCGTTGACAAGCGTCGACTTACCGACATTCGGCCGCCCGGCGAGGGCTATGAAGCCTGCTCTGGTCATGGCCGTGGGCTCGGGGGCGCTGAGAAGGACGCAGGGAGAAGGGCGTGCTCTGCACGCGAGCGACCGAGGACGCCGTCAGCGGCCCCGAGGAGGACGCAGGGAGCGTGGCGTGCTCTGCACGCGCGCCGACCGAGGACGCCCTCAGCGGCCCCGAGGAGGACGCAGGGAGCGTGGCGTGCTCTGCACGCGCGCCGACCGAGGACGCCCTCAGCGACGCCGGGGGGCCGCGAGGTCACCACGACAGGAGTTCGGCTTGCAGAGCGAGCATCTCGCCGTCGTCGCTCTCGTGGTCCATGCCGACCAGGTGCAGCGCGCCGTGGACGACCGCCTCGCGCAGGTCCTCGGTGTGCTCGGGGCAGATCACGATGTCGCCGAGCTCCCGCGGGCCGGCTGGGGCGTCGCCCCCGTCGATCGGGAAGGACAGCACGTCGGTCGGTCCGTCCTTGCCGCGGTGGGCGCCATTGAGCTCCGCGATCCGCGGCGCCCGGACGAACTCCACCGCGACGTGCCCGTCGCTCACGCCGGCTGATGCCAGCGCAAGCGCGAGCAGGCGCTCGATCTCCGCCTCGGCGAGCGTTCCGCGGGCGTGCTGCGCCCCAATGATCTCGACCTCCAGCATCAGCTCTCCCGGGCCGTTGCGGGGGAGTGCGCGTTCTGGTCGAAGACTCCGCGAAGGCCGACCATCTAGTGTCGTGATTCGTTAGTTCGCAAGCAGCCTGCGGGCGTCTCGCCGCCCGTGGCTGCACCCATCGACTCGCCTGTGCCACCAGCACAGGCTTCATCGCCGGCCGCTCCCACGACCGACGATACATCCCACATCCTGCATCGGAACTTCCGACTCACGACACTAGATGAGTAGTTCCACGGCTCTGGTGGTGCGGGCCGGCTGGAAGGGGACATAAACAGACAGGTCGAAGTCGGCGGTGCTTGATGTCACCGCCGACTCCAAGGAGGAGCCTCGATGCTCGCCGA
>Ga0247727_10000201_pt1 | contig 139724 bp, 140 predicted proteins | sample WisWelCaveWW1625_FD_202498 | JGI IMG/M metagenome (GOLD analysis project Ga0247727, IMG submission 202498) | Biofilm microbial communities from Wishing Well Cave, Virginia, United States - WW16-25 | ecosystem: Environmental > Aquatic > Deep subsurface > Groundwater > Cave microbial mat... | reverse complement strand
TATCATAAACCACTTTGACTTCCGCATTCTTGAAGTAATCCATTAAAAAGATCAACTTGGAAAGTTCCGTCGAAGGGCGTTTAAGGTATTGCTCAAAGGCCGGTGACTGTTGAACCGGAGGCCACAGGTCTGTCAAACTTGCGCCCGCTACTCGGGATAGAACAAAAAGCATCATGATGCATAAGGTAAATTTTCTCATAAGGTTGGATATCTTTTTTCCTTTCTGGTAGTACGTGAATCGGACATTTAAGGGTATATCTTTAACTATCGCGGCTGTAATTTCAACTTGCTTTTTTATGTTTCAGACGATCCACTGCCTGCGCCACTTTGGCCGGATCAAAAACCGGCAAAGAACAAATTTTTCGGGCACACGCAACCGATGCTGTCAAGCCAAGTTGCGGATATTTCACGTCAGGGTTCGGTAAGTCCTTTTGCCGTGCCGAACAGAAAGAGAAAAAGCAGAAAAAGTCCTGCGGAATGTTTTTTCATTTCAGATTCGTTTAACGGATAATGACTTTGGTGCCGATGGGGACCCAGGAGAAAAGCTCTTCAACGTCTTCGTTGTGCATGCGCACACAGCCGTGGCTGGCCGCAAAACCAATGCTTTGAGGGTCTCTTGTCCCGTGAATACCGTACCCCTTACGGTCAAGCCCAAGCCAACGCGTTCCCAAAAGGTTGTCAGGGCTTTCAGGAGGATAAACCTGCCCGAGCCGGTACCAGACAGGGTCCACCGCCTTGTTAATCACCGAGAATTCACCCGCAGGCGTTTGGGAATTGACCCGTCCAACCGCAACAGGATATTTTTTAATGACTTCTTCGCCTCTTTTCCAGGTCATGGTTTTGGAAGCTTTGCTTACCACGATGGAATATTTCACACTGGGCAATAAAATTGTCTTTCCCTGTATCAGCCTTTGATTTTTGTTAGCCCGTTTTAACCATTCCTGGCTTATCGTATTACGGGCTGCGATTTTGGCGTACGTATCCCCTTTTAGAATTTTGTATTTTTTATAATAGGAGGAACTTTTAGGGACCAGGCGGGTTTTAAGGTCCTCTTCAGCTTTTAGTTTCTTCCTGGTCCGCTCCGCTTTTTTAAATAGCCTGAGCTTCGTATAAAGCGGGACAAGCCCTTCGTAAGCCCGGATGCGGTCTTCAACACGCGGGCTTTTAAGTACCTTAAAATAAAGGAGTTCAGAGCGGTCCCACTGGCCGGCCTTGGCCTGTTTGTGAGCTTCGTTAAGAACATTCTGGATCGATTCGGCCTGCGCCCAAAGAAGGGGATTCCCTAAAAAGAAGATCAAATTGCCCAAAATGAACGTTCGTAGGAGACGCAACATATTTTTATATCGGCAAAATAAAGGCTTTTTTAAGATTTTTATCCTCGTCTTATAAATTATCCGCAACCCCTGCGATTCCGGCCTCCCCGTACTCATATTCGACGGGGTGTGCTTTGATGTATTCCTCCTCAAACTGCAGAAATTTCTCCCGCGCTTCGGTATCTTCAACGCGCCAGCAGGAATCCGCGGCCTCCCGGATCCGGTTGAGGGTAAAAATCTTTTTATCCACAGCAAAGGCCTTTAAATAGTACGAACAGGCTTCCCGATAATGGGGCAGGCGCTTTTCGTAAGGCGCTTTTTGGTTTTTAAGTTCATACGCCTTCATCACCGCGCTTTCAGCCTTCATGATAAAAAAATTCGCGGACCAGTACTCTTTGGAGCACCCCGATAAAAACAACAAGATCAGGAGAAGAAAGTGCGGGTTATTGTAACGCAGCATTTTCAACGACACAAATCACAAAATTTTTAAAACTTTTGATTTCTTTCGGAATAAATTCCGGGTTTCGATTTAAAAATCTTTCCTGATCTTCCTTTTTGGAAAAAATAAACGCCTTTCGCTTCAGGTTTTCCACATAAGCATTGTAAGAAGGGATTCGATTAATTCCTTGTAAAGGGAAAGGGATAAATTTAAGATTTTCCTGGCTGTAAAAGCTAAGGCGGTAAGCATTTTCGTAATCGGTCGTTCCGCCTGCGATATTTTCTTTTTCCAAAACACGGGCCAAACCCCGAATGTCGTCCGGTTCGGGAAATGTCAGGACAAGGCGGATATTGGCAGCGACGTAGTAACCCATAAGCATCAACAACATCGCTACGGCACCCCACTTAAATTTAGCGGTCGAGTAGATTTTTGAAAGTAAAAAGCCCGCAATAACCGCAGCCACCCAGTAAAAGGGAAGAAGGTAACGGTCTGCCTCAAGGGTGATCAGGGTATTAAATAGAAGCGTAAATAGGCCTAAAAGGCAAAAGAAAAATCCTTCTTTCTGGATGCCCCTTTTGAGCTTATAAAAAGCGGCCCAGTCTTTACGGAAATGAAAAAAATAAAAAATAAAAGCGCCTGTAAAAATCAAAAGAACCCATGCGCCCGCGAGCCCTTCACTCAAGGCAATCGAGTGGAAATCTGTGTTCACGCCAAAAACCCGGTAAGGCAGGAGCTCTAGGTAGATAAGTTTCAGTTTCTGAAAGATATCATGCCCTCGAATGGTCCCAGCCGCATGCAGCAGGCGATACCCTTCGGCTCCTGAAAGACTGTGAAAAATTGCCGGGAAATAGCCGGCCGTAAAACCCAGGATAAGCGGCAGCCAGTGCCTGAAAAATAAAAGAATGCCCTTTTGTCCCTGAACCAGATAGGCAAGTAAAACGCCTTCTGCCGTCATCAAATTCAAGATCTTTCGAATTCCTTTCCATTGGAAAGGCGGACGGGAAAAATCAAACCCCAACGCCTTCCATGTCAACGGCCCCGTAAAGAAGACAAAAATTTGTTTGGCGATATAAACAAGATAAAAAACATGAAGCCCCCGCAAAATCCATTTTACCCACAAGGGGCCTTTCAAATCCCCAAGCCAGAATACCCGCAAAGGTGAAAGCCATTTGACACGTCTGCGGAATCCATCCCGCCAATAAAGCGTCATCACGACAAGAGAAATTAAATAAATAAGAAAGAGAGGGTTGATCCAAAGGCCCAGGCCAAGGCTCAGCCCCAAGGCAAAGATCCATTTCTTTTGTTTATCTGAGAAAACCTTGATCCAGAGAAAGAAACTGAGAGCGCCAAACAGCAAAACCTCCGTAGACCCGCCAAAGGCGCGCACGCTTATTTCCCATACCATGACTGAAGGCACCACTAACAGCAGCGTGCTAAAAATACTAGCCGCAAGCCCCCAGAGCTTTTTGATAAGAAAGAAGTGAACCACGAGGAATAATGCGTAGGAAAAGAAAGCTCCCAGCTGGGCGGACCAGCCGTTTAGTCCAAGCCCTAAGGCAAACAACGCCGCTATATAGGCCTCGAAGGACCCCATATAAGACTGCGCGTAAAAATAAATGGGAAGTTGTCCTTCCAGAATATGCTTGGCCATCAAACCAATAATGGTTTCATCCCCAAGCAGCGCGGCTTCACGAACGTGCATGAATGGGATGCGCACAAGGAGCGCCACCACCACAAAAAGGAAGGCAAGAAACCACATTCGGGTTTCGCTATTTTTTTTCATTTATCCTCAAGATTTTACCGGGGTTTTTGTGTATCAAAATAGCCCCAGATCAAGGATTAATCAATAACAACTTTCGGGAAAAAAACCTTTCCTTTTTTTTCGCTTTTGCTAGACTATATATCCCTTTTGGCAGACGGGCCTCAAACCGCTTAAGAAAGGCATAAAAAACCTAACAAGGAGAATTTCTAAATGAACAAACTTTTTTCTTTTCTCGTCATTATACTCATGGCAATTTCTTCCCCCTTAGCTTTCGCTGAAATGGGCAAAGCTTCGATTAACCCCCCCCCACCTGCGGTTCCGGCCTCTCCGCTTGAAGGAATGGTCAAAGCCGTTTCAGGCGCCAATAAACCTGCTCCTGTCATTTTAGGTTCCGCCAAGTTTCAGGAAACCCCTGAAGGCCTTAAAATTACCATCAAATTCAAAAGTGCTCCTGCCGGGAAGCATGGCATCCACATTCACCAATATGGCTCATGTTCTAATGCCGGAGCCGCCGCAGGCGACCACTTCAACCCTGCCGGTGCCAAGCACGGGCTTGTAGAAAAAGACGGCTCTGCCAACGCTCATGCCGGGGACCTTGGAAATATTGATATCGGTCCGGATGGAACCGGAACACTTCGAGTCACCATTCCCGATCTCGGCCTTACCAGCGGAAAATATAATGTGGCAGGACGAAGTATTGTTCTTCACGAAAAGGCCGACGATTTAGGCCAACCAGCTGGAAATGCGGGTAACAGGATCGGTTGCGGAAGAATCATCATTACTGCAGACCCGGCTCCGAAACCCGAAGTTAAAGAAGAAGAGCCTGAAGAAGAAGTTTAATCACTTCATACAATAGTAAAAAAGGGACAGGTCATAAAAACCGACCTGTCCCTTTTTTATTTCAACGGGTTTTCACTTAGCCGCTAACCATTGGATGAGACCGGAAATAAAACGGACGTAGTAATTCCCTACCTCAATTCTAATCTGCTGATTCACGGGAAGTTTAAGTGTCTTATTTCCCCAATCCACAAAACCCCCGCACCAGTGCGGAGCAAAGTCAGTCGCAAAAACTGCGGTCCTGACCTTGGGGTCTTCATGAATGACCAAAAGCGGATAAGTTTTAGAATCTAACGTGGCCCTTAATTTTTGACGAAAGTTCGGACCTTTAGTTGTGATTTTCCTCACCCCTAACAAAACCTTTGCCGTTTTCTTTGGCTGAATTAGATTCATTCCACAAATCACAGGCGGATGGTCAAAGGAAAGCGAGCGAAACATGTTATGCGGCTGAGTGACACTCATAAGCGCGCCTTGAGGAAAATTGAGGCGGTCATCCCGGCCAAGGCAATTTACGGGAAGTATGTATTCCAGGGTTGAATGGCGCCACCCGCCAAAAGGCCCTGAGAAAGATCCCCAGCCTCCGACCATTAATAATCCGCAGCCCGACATGACTTGCTCGGCAATCAATCGCTGGGATATATCCGGTGTTTGTTTGCGTGAAAAATCACTTAAAAGAATCAGGTCAAAACGTTTTTCAAGCAAAGCGGGCTTTAAAACTTCGGAAGGGGCTAAGTGAAGACAATCGGCTTTTAAGTGGCGCAAAACACCCAATAAATAGTTGGCGGGCCCGCCTACAGGGCTATCTCCCGCATAAAGGACTTTCAATGGTATTCTTCCTTAAATCCCTATGCGGACGCGGTAAGTGATTTTGGTTTCCCCGTCCTTTGGGACCGAGACATCAAACTGAATCGTTGAAGCGTCCTTCTTGATAAAATCGTGGCTCTGGGATAAAACCTGCCACTGACCGAGCAAAGGCTCCACAACACTTACCGTCACATCCTCTTCCTTATGATTCCGCAAAACAATTTCCCACTCGGATTCAAAGGATTGGGTAGTCACCTGTTTAAAATCGGTTTGTTTTCTTTCCGCCACAAGGTCAAACGCTTCGCCTATTTTGAGTCTTACTTCTTCCTCCTTGGGCGTATGCTCAATACGGTCTTCCCCCGCAAACTGGAGTTTTCCCTCATTATCTTTTTTATAAAGCCTCATGATGCCTGCAGGAAGAGGTATTCCAACCTTATTTTCTTTTGAATTTTTGAATTTGATATAAACATTGACGGGCTGCTTGGGGATTTGCCCGCCGTAAAAAGAAGTCAGGTAGTAGGACACCCCTTGAACTACGAATTCCTTTTGGATCGGAATGGCATTTGCTTCAAGAAGATTGATTTGTTTAATCTCCCTGTCCTTAATCGTTGTTTTCCTCTGAAGGTCGTAGATATGGTATTCAAAAAAGCTTTTTTCTTCAAACTGGGAAGCACGGCTTTCCGCCATAGGCGCCGCGGCCATCATGTATTTTTCCTGATAGGCCGGCTGGACGCGGTTGACCTCACCCGCGACCAGTTTTAACCCGGCATTCCGGTAAACTGTTCCGCTTTGATTATCAATTGTCACCCACCCGGATAAATCCGCCTGCGAGTCCTCCTGGTTAAGCACCAGCACATAATCCGCTTTCCAGCTTATGTTCTGGGTCAGGTAAGAAACTTCGATATCATGCGGCGCTGTGCTTTTGTTCTCGTAGTGCCAGGCAAGTGTGGGTGTGGCAATCAGGTTCCCGGGAATCTCCGGAAGGACTTTAATCCCGGGATGCCCCAGATAAATTTCGTTGTTGATTTTATACACCTGTCCGTCATTGTTGCTTAAAAGGGTGGCTTCAATGATGTCCTTACGGTCTTGGAATTCTTTAACATCGATAATTTTGATTTGCTTACCCACAAATTTATCGAGAAGTTTTGTTTGGTTCATTAAATCATATTCGTAATTCTGTTCCAAAACGGTCAATTGATCCGGAAAATTAAGTGATTTCACATGAACCGTTTCAGGCATAACACTTGCCGCAATATCCATAAACCTTAATTCCCCTTCACCCACGGAAAACTGGACCGAACGGATATCTTTAATGAGTCCAAGGTTGCTGTTATAAACAGTCACCTCAACACCCGTTTGGTCTTCCACGGTGCTTTTGGAAACAACTTGAGCTTGAGTTGTGCCAGAGGATAAGAAAAAAAGCGCTGAGCTAAAGATTAAAAAATAATTTTTCATAGTGCCCCTTCAAGGGGACAGGTCAGAAGCCCGACCTGTCCCCCTGTCGAAATGTTTTTAATCTTGCCGGTGATCAGAACTGGCTCCCTTGCCGCCCTTGGGACCACGGGGATTTTCCCAGTTGGTACCGTGCCCTCCGCGAGGACCTGGAGGATTGTTATCCCGGTCACGTCGCCACTTCCATTTATGCCTTTCGTTCCAGTGCTTTTGGGCTTCCTGCTTTTCAGTGTCATCTAAGACACCGTCCTTATTCGCATCCCATTTTTCTGAGGCTTTGGGATGTTTTTCAAGCCATTTCTCGGACTTGTCGTCTTTCCAGGCTTTTTTAGCTTCTTTTTTTTCGGCCGGGTCCAGCTTGCCATCCTTATTGGCATCATACTTTTCGACATATTCAGGGTGATCGGCCAGCCAGCGCCCGAATCCCCGTTGAAACCACTTCGCCCGATCAGGACTTGCGCCCCGTCCGCCTTTATGCCCGGGAGGATTTTCCCAGTTGGTTCCCGGACCGCCCACAGCACCGGGAGGATTTCCGTCCGGATCCACGGCCAAAGCCTGGAGCGGGCACAATACTGCTAGGGCAGCAAACGAAAGGATGCCCGCTAAACTTGTGATTTTTGTTCTTATTCTCATAATGCTCTCCTTTTAGGTTGTTGAAAGTATGTTCTTACTACACGGTTCATTAAGTCCGATTGAGATTTCCACGTGTCATCCCCGCACGGTTTAAGCGGGGATCCATGGATTCCCGCTTACGCGGGAATGACAAATCTAACTTGAATTTATCGAACCATGTACTGATGTTTCATTAGACGTACTAAAACCAAAAAAGTTTTACTTTTTGTTTAAATTCGTGGGAAGTGATTTTAACATACCAAAACGCACATAACCCGCAAGGTAGCCCAGAAGATAAACACTATACCCCAGAAAACGCAGCCACTGGAAAGTCAAAAAGCTTTGTATAAGACGCACAGGATACCGGAATATTCGATAAAAAAATGAGCGCTTAGCCCTGAAGATTTTATCACTGACTCTTTCCGAGGTATCGTAGTTAATTTCAGGGTGCGTGGTTTGAAGGTATGCGGATCCGTAGCCATTCCTGATAAAAACGCGGATAAATTTCGAGAGCGACTCAGGCAGGGGGTGATAAGCCCACGTGTTTGGCACGAGAACCACCCGGTAACCCGCGTTACGAATTCTCACCCTTAAATCAGGGTCCAGACCGCGCAAAATATCTTCGCGCTCCTTTCCCACCTTAAAGAAAATCTCTCTTGGAAACGCAACGCAGCCGTGACACGGAAAATCACTATCCGTGATTTTCTCCACAATTGGCATATTAAAGCGCGGGAATTGTTTGACCGCTCGTTTCTGAAAAGGGTTGGCTTCCGGCGGTGTTAAAATGGAGGCGCCCGCCATACCCACGGAAGGGTTTTCCCGGATGACGCGGACAAGGTTTTCAATCACCACCGAATTTCCCATCCGACTGTCATCATCCATAACCGCAAGGATTTCCCCTTGCGCCCTGGAAGCTCCCTCATTGATCGCTTTCCCTTGAGGAGACACACCACGCACAATGATGATTTCGATTCCCTGAAAGGATTGGGCTTTGATTTCGTCAATCAGCTTGTTTAAATTTTCGGAGCGCGATTCGGAGAAATGAGGAATGACAAGAGAAACTTCAACGGGCGCGCTTAAAATAAAAGAGTCCACGGCTTCCCCCTCAGGCTCCAACCCTGATTGAGGATCCCTTGAAGAGTTTCAAAAAAACTTTCCCAAAGGTCGCAAGACCTTCTTTAAATTTTGCGCCGGAAGTTTCTTCCTGAGGGTTAGGGGCTCCAAGAGCATCTTCTTTTTCAGGGGCGGCCTCTTTCCCGTCATAAGACCGGGTAGCCACATTGGTTTTGGGGAGTGTGTAGGGCTTGGCTTCAGGCGGTGTTCCAAGCTGCATACTTTTCACTTCCTGAATCGACTTGGGCTGGGGAACTTCTTCCGCTCTGATTTCAACTTTTTCCGGCTGCGAGGGTGTCGGCAAAACCGTGACGGCGGATTGGCTCGTCTGGGTCTGGGCTTCTGCTCTCAAAGAAATGAGGCAGACGATAAGAATAAAAAGTGGCAGTTTAATGTTCATTGTTCTTTTCAACCAAACCAGGTCAAACATATGAACCATTATAGTGATGTCTTCTTATATCGGGCAAGGACAAAACCCGTCAAAAACCAAAAAGGGATTGCAATCTTAACAACCGTCCAGCTGACGCAGGTGGTGCTATGAATAGCCAATCCAATGCACCCTAGAAGCCAGCCCAAGGCATACCCCTTCTCAATCCCCGGTAAAGATTGCCTCAAGCCCAATAAGGCTTGCCGAATGAGTGTTACAAAAAACCACAGGAAACAGCCAAATCCGACAATCCCTGTTTCGGCAAGCACAAGCACATATTGAGACTCATAAAAGTAGCGGTGACGAGACCCGAGTCCTGATCCGAAAAGAAAAAATTGCTTAAAATTCCATAGGGCTTTTGTCCACATCGACCCATTGGATGCCCAGGAAGAAACATAAGGATCTGAAGAACCAAGGCTTTCCCGAATATGCGCTAACCGTTCCCAGAGCGCTGACGGAAGAAGAAATGCGGCTAGGCTGATGAGGAGCATCAATAACATGAGTTTCCTCCAGCCAGTTCGAAAGAAAAAGGAAAAAAGAAATATGCCCGCCAGCGCCAGATAGCTTTTTGCGGAATAAGTCCAAATTAAAGGCGGCACGACAAAGAAAAGCGAGCCGAGCCACAGGATCTGCTGGCTGCGATTTTCAGCCGCAAGGAAAAGACCCAGGAAAAATCCCAGCCAGAGCACCAGCAACCCGCCTATGTGATTGGCATCTCCGTGAAAAGGAAAGCGCTCAAACAGGCGGTAATAAGGCGGCGGGAGATCTTTGGTAAGCGGGAAGAAATGTTCCCAATAGCCGTAAGCGGCAATGGCTATTCCTAGAAGAAAAAATGCCTTCAAAAAAAACAGGGATTCCTTGCGGCTTACCGTGAGACGCGCCGCTATCACAAAAACAAGAAAATATTCAAACCACTTTACAAAATAAAGAAGGCTTAAGAAAGGTTTATCAATAGCACCGAAAAAAAGACCGTTAAAAATCGAAAGCTGCGCCGCGATAAGAAACCCAAGAAAGGCTTTTTCAACCAACGGGAGCTCCGGCAAAGCTGTACCCAACACGGCCATAAATTGTGATTTCGGTGCCGTGTTGGGTATTACTCCGCGATTTACAGTTTTTGACCTCGCGGAGTCTATCTTCGATGGGCCTTGCCGAGACATCAAAACCAGAACCAAAAAGGTAAGCGCCAGAAGAATGATATCTTCCACCCTGATATCCACCCGGTAAGACGAGTGGATTCCACCGCCGAGAGAAAGCCGCGGGATGAAAATGCAGGCAAAAAGCATCAAAGAAAGAAACCACTTCGCCAAGCTCAAAATTTTTCCCTTTGAAGCGAATCTTTCCAGCAGAATAAAATGTTCTATCTTCCCAAAGATAAATTGAAAAATACGGCTTTTTCCAAAAACCGAGGACGATTCCATTAGAAAAGCACCTTTTCTTCAAGCTTGTAACAATTTAGAATAAGACCTGTAAAACCATACCGTGTCCCGCTCAGCACAAGTGTTTGTCCCTCGTTCAAAAGATATTGTCCGTAGTATATCTCCCCAGATCCCATTTCTTTGGCCAGCACCTTCACCCGCGTTTTATAGGATCTCTTCCCTTCCTTGATCGTTTCATGCCATTCAAGCATTTTCCACAAAGCCCGGCCATAAACATCAGGGCGTTCATAGCCTATCGGAGGAGGGTCTTTATCTAAACGAGGATCTTCCACAAGAGCCATTTCAACAATGACATACCGGGGGGTCCCTTCCCGTTGAATGACATTCGAAAACCGGATGGGTTGCACAAACGTAAAATAAAAGGAAGCCGCGATGAGAACAAAAGATAAAACCAAAAATACGTCCAGCACATTCCAGCGTTTCAGGCTTGCTATCTTCATGGGTGAGAATTGTTTCAAAAAAACAGATTTCTTCTGATAAGGCCGTCGGTTACAGTAAGATCTTCTTCCTGATTCAGGGTATGTGTCCCCAGCAATTTTTTGTGCCATTCAGGAAGCATTTTTGAAACTTCTATTTCAAGATACTCTTGGGGCGTTAGACGGACGATTTTATTTAAAGAAATGGCATACCCGTATCTTTTGGAACAATCCTGGGCGGGGCGGTACAGCTCTCCATTGAAGAAAAAGAGGCGTCCCGCAGGACGGGACCGCCTGACGTCGGATAACACGGGATTTTGCTCATGCGGATACCAGGGGCCAAACGGCGTTTCTGCATAAAAAAGAGAAAGTTCATCCCAGTTTTTTGTCATGCCCTCCGAGGCGATACTCACAAACATCCACCAAAGGCCGTTAATTTCCGCCACTGTGGCATCCGCGGCCTGAAGGTTCGAAAGCAGAGTTTTTTCAAACTGCCATTTGGCTGGGAAGGAAGTACACCGGTAAAGTTCAACGCTTCTTTTCTGCGAGGTTTCAGGGATCATATAATAATCCTTTTGCCATTTGAAGATAAAAGGATAGGCAAGATGGTAATCCCTTTCTAAAGCTCTCCTCACTTCTCCTTGCCGTCCAAAAGGGTCCACTTCAGCCACGGCGATGTGCCCTTTTTTTTCTTCGTAAAGATATTCTTCGAAAAAAATAAAATAACGGTTCCCATGTTTCACGGGAAAAGGGTCTGCCCAAAACCTGTCCTGGGGAGGCGTAAATACTTTAAGACCGGATAAGGCATTTTGAGGATCCAAGGGTTGGGAGCTAATACGATAAGCTAAAAACCATTGCTCTACGGAATAAAGTTGCTCCAGGTGATACTTAAGATACCTGCCGGTTAACGAAAAAAGACACTTCGCCATTTCAAACATTTTAGGCGGCCTATCCGGCTTGCCGGGAGACGGCTCCGAGGAGCTTTCTGTAAGGCTGTCAGGTCCGTCCTGGTAAAGACGCTTCAATTGTCTCAGCACAAAATTCGAAGATTTCCAGTAAATGTGATTCCTGTTTTTCCAAACTGAAAAGGGGTTGGTCGGCGAATACGACCGGTAAATAACTTTCCTTTGGGCCGGCTCCTCAGCTAGGATCTCCAAGGTGGACGCTGTGACAGGTGTTTCTTTTAGAACCTCCCAGACACCTGTGAACGAAGCTGCCTGAGACATGCCGTAAGCCCAAACTCCGCACTTCGCGATTTTTAAAAGATTTCCTTGAAGGGATTTAGAACCAAAATATAAAGCAACATCCAACGAATGCTGATCGATGCGATCAGGTTCGATTTCTTCGGCTTTAATCACGGGGCATTCAGACAGCAGGGCTTCCGCGCTTGAGATCTTTAAAGCATCTTTTTCAGTCTTGTTCCTGCGCTCATCAAACTCCCGGTACACCCGATAAAGCAAGTTTTGAGGTTGGCGGCCGCTTTGAGCTTGAGAGGCCTCTTTAACTTTTATCACAAGCAAAATACGCCCTACTTCGGAAGATTGAATATCCTGAATGATTTTTAAAATCCAGGCGGGCTGCAGGAATGAATCCAGAATTAATCCGACACGAAGCTGTGTTCGGTGACCAGAACTTTGGAAAGACGCGGAACGCATAAGAGCGTTTACCTTGCCCGAAACAAACGGCGCCTCAGGCGCGCTAATAAGTCTGACTCGCGAGTCATGCCGTGCAGGAGGAGATTATCAATCCGGCCGTTCGGTGTGAATTTCCGCTGAAGGGTTTTAAGCACGTAGTCCTTCCTGCGCAGCTTTTGAAAAACAGCTTCACGAGTCAACTCTTTCAAGGACATTTCAATCATGATCGGGACCACGTCCTTTTTACGATGCAAATCAAGCCCCGCAAAAGCCATTGTTTCTTGAGACCGCTGAAACCACTTGCGCAATCTTAAATACTGATTGAGCGAAGGCCCGTGCCGGCGCTGGTAATTGTAGTTCCAGACCTCAAAGCCGTCCAATTGAAGAAATGTCTTTTTGTCGAGACGCTGGCAGGCATTGCCCCAAAAAGGGTGCACTAAAATGGCAAGGGCCTCTTCGTTGTGGGCTGTTTCAATAATTTTTTCCGCGGTATCAAGCTCATCAAGCGGAAGCGGGCGGTAAAGCGGGGTCACGACAATATGAACCTGGTTATCAAAACAGGCAAATTCAAGGCCCGGGATCATAAGAAAATCCGGAGAAGAATAACGCTCACAATCCTGAATAAAATTTTTGATCTCCCACTCGCTCAGGTAACGCTTTGCTTTACGGTCATAAGTGTGCTCGCTCATCAGGGCGAAAGCAAACCCTTGGCTTTGAAGCAGCGGGGCCATTTCTTTTAATTCGATCTCACTGTCGTAAGAATAGCGGGAATGTAAATGAAAAGCGCCCTGATAAGTTCGCACGAAGGTTACTTTATTCCTTTCAAAATTTGGAACGGCCGCATGAAAACGTGAATTAATGTTTCGAGAAAAACCGAAAGCATTTTGACAAGGCCGGGCAGCGGATCATTAAGTTGAAAATCGCAGTAAACCTGGCCCTTTTTAAAAAACGCCGTGAAATATTCCTTAACGCCCTCACCTCGGGTAGGGAAGGTTCCTTTCCAGGCGAACGGTCTTCCCTTTAAAATGCTCAAAAAACGGGACGTCTCCTTCCAAAGCGAGCGGGCCTGAATGCCAATAGGATAGTCTGTAGTAACTGTGACGGGTTGATTCCGAAGAAAAGCTTGAAGATAAAGATAAGGAAAATTAATCCCGCACGCTAAAGGAAGCGCCAGAGTTCCCCAGAATCGGCCGTTGATTTCGATAAACCAGGCTTTTCCGCTCGTCTCATCCATTCTGAATTCCACCATAGCCGTGCCTTCGTAGTGACAACTTCTAAGCATTTGAATGCTTGCCTCGACCAAATCTTCCCGGGGCGGCGCGCTGACACAGGCGCTGCTTCCGGAGCCCAGCGGATCCATTTCCCGGACGCGCCGGTGGCAAAACTGCGCAATCACCTTTTGATCCTTCATCAAAAGCTCAACGCCAAACCCGATTCCCGGCACCCAGGCCTGGATACAAGGAAAAACGCTTCCCTGACGAGTTTCAGCAAAATGCGCGGCAAGCTCTTGTTCATCAAAAATAACCCGCGTATTGCCGGAGATAAGTGTATCGGTTTGTTCATCATAAAAACGGGAGTATCGTGGTTTGAGCATAATGGGAAATTTGAGCTTTGGCAGAATTGCCTCTAATTCAGAAGGTGAGTTAGGATAGAACGTCTGAGGGACCGAAAGACCTGCAGCCCGGGCAATCTCGTGGGCATGAAACTTGTCTGAAACTTTAAAGTAGCTTTCCTTATCCGCCATCGCGATCGGAAGATGGGAAAGCTTAGAACGAAATTGCTGAAGCACGGTGGTGGTGGAATCAGTTAGAGGAAAAACGGCTTCGTAATGTTCTTCCTGCGAAAGCCTCTGAATAAACGCCAGGAATTCTTTTGGGAAGCGAAGGGGCGAGGGATAAACAAACCTCCTGCCGGCCCGAAGAGACCAATACCCGGGACCCCGCCTTCCCGAACCCGCCACATGAATTGGAATCTCGTTTTCACTTAGGGCCCGGACCACGGCCAGGGATTGATCGGTGTCTGCGTCAAGCACAAGGACGGGTTTCATCGTTTTTGCAGTACTCTTCCGTTTAACCGGAGAGCAATCGCCCGTCTTTTTCGAAAAAAGAAAATAATGCCCGCGGTAACAAGGCAAAAGAAAAGGAATCCGAGCGCGCCATAAAAAAAGTCATTAGGTAAAATGGCCAATGCCATAAGGCAGAAAAGAAGCTGAAGTCCCCAGAGAAAAAAAACAGCCCCGCGATTACCCAAGCCAAGACGCATAAAACGGTGGGAGATATGGTCTTTACCCGCATAATCAATCCAATCTTTTAAATTTCTTACCTTATTTTCCTTGATGCGAAGGACCGTAATAAGAATCATATCAATAATCGGGATCGCAAGAATCAGCATCGGGGCGGCTACGGTCACAGACCAAAAGTTGGACCATTCCGTCATCACCGCGAGGCTTGCAAGCGTAAAGCCCAGGAAGGTGCTTCCGCAATCCCCCATAAAAACATGCGCTTTACGTAAATTAAAAATGAGAAAACCGGCGCAGGCCCCTACAAGCGCAATGGAAAGATATCCCAGCCAGATCTGCTGGGTGGTATAAGCCACGATCGCAATGGCAAGGCTTGAAATCATCACAAGTCCCGCAGCCAACCCGTCCATATTGTCGAGAAAATTAATGGCATTCGTGAGACCGATAATCCCGAGGGTCGTAAAAAGCACATTTAAAATTTCATAAGGGAACACGTGAAGAATCACACCGTATTTAAACATCATTATGCCGCACGCGAAAAGCTGGATCGCGAGGCGCAAAGAAGCGCGCAGCCGGACAAAATCGTCCAAAAGGCCCGTGATGAAAATAATAGAGGACCCCAGGAGAACGCCTTTTAGCATCTCGCTTAAATCCATCCGGGAAAGAGCTCCAACCACAAACGCCAAATAAATGGCGGCGCCTCCGAGCCGCGGGACCGGATGCATGTGGATCCCGTGCTGTTTGGGATGATCCAGAACCCCGAAACGAAAGGCAAGCAGCCTTAAAATAGGTGTCGCTATCACAGCCACGACAAAAGCATGCATAAATACAGACTGAAATTTTTCCATAATTTATCGATTCAACGCAAGTGCGCCCCTTCGCAAACTGGAATGCCCTTGAGCCTGAAGCGCGGCGCAAACCGCGGCGCAATCTTCAGAGCTAAGGGACGGGAAAATAGGCAAGGAACAAGTTTCTTTCATCGCTTGAGTAGTCCAGGGGAACAGCTTGTCTGAAAGGCCAAGGTACCGGTGCAGGGGCTTAAAAACAGGCCTTTTGGCATCGATCCCCTGACCTTGCAATTGTTTGAGCCACACCCCTGATTTTTTTGGGACGCGGACCGCGTAACGAAAATAGACATGATCGCGATGATCATCCTTAACCGGAACAATGACGGAGGTTTCCTTTAAAGCTTGTGTATAATGAAAAGCAATCTCACTGCGTCTTTGAATGAAGAAAGGGAGTTTTTTAAGCTGCTCAATGCCAATCGCGGCTTCAAGATCCGTCATCTTCGAATTGGTACGAAAGCGGTAGTCTGACTTTTTGTCATAATCGCGCAGGTCTAAAAGTTTTCGAGCAAGTTCGCGGGAACCGGTCAAAATCATCCCCCCCTCCCCGGTCGTAATCATTTTTGTCGCGTAAAATGAGAAGACACTGATCGCGCCAAAAGCGCCCACGTTTTTACTGCCGGCCCGGGCGCCAAGCGCCTGGGTTCCGTCTTCAATCACGGGAACGCCTAAACGAATGAGTTCGTGGATTTTGGCAGCACGGCCAAAAACATGCGGAACAATCACTGCCTTTGTTTTCCGGCTCAATTTTTTCTTTACTTCCACAACCGAAATATTGCCATCCTCCAAATCAATGTCCACAACAACCGGCGAGGCACCCACCGCCTGCAGGGCATGAAGCAACGCCGCACACGTAAAACTTGGCACAATAACTTCATCTCTAGGCCGTATCCCAAGAGCCAGGAGCGACAGATGCAAGGCTGAGGTGCCGGAACTAACAGCCACGGCGAAGCGCCTTGGGATCAGTTCACAAAACGCCTTTTCAAACGCCGCAACTTTTTCACCTTGCGCAATCTGAAGTGAATCAAGCACGGCCAGGCAGGCTTTTTTTTCTTCTTCTCCGAGCGTAGGTTTTGAGTGAGGGATCATGAGCAACCGGTCGTTGTTTTTGATGGCGAACCGCTCATAAGCACTTCAAGGCTTTTGGGCCCGCAGTTAAAAAGAAGGTCCACAAGCGCGAGTTCTGGAATAAAACCGGCTTCCGTGTAAAGCTGCTCGTAAACAGGACATTCGAAAGTCTGAAGCGCAAGTTCAATCCCTTCTTTTTTAAAGAGCGCCGCGTCAAGGTAAGCACCGGCCGCATAAGCGCCTGTCAGGTAGGCCTTGGCTCCCAAATCCTTGCAAATGCCCACAAGGCGTTCGGTGGCCTCTCCGCGCAACGTTAACTCGGAACTCCGTATTATGTTAGTCTGAATGCCAAGGGCTTTCACAAGGTAAAAAAGAATTTTATAGCTGAGGTCGTTTAGTTTCTCCCACGGGGTCTCGTAAACTTTTTCAAAAAAAGCGGCATGCTCCGGATAATAAGGCGCTTTGCGGTAGGCATTGGCAAGGCTTCCACGGTGTTTGCGCGCCCAGGACTGTTTCGAGTCTATTTCCACCTCGGATAAGCTTTGGGCAAACTTGTGCAGTACCGGAACCGTGAGGACAGCCGGACCTTGAGGCGTCTTGATCTTATTGCGATTCTGCCAGCCGTTTTTATTGAACTGGATGCTATCTAAAACGACAAAAATATCACACGAGGCGATTTTATGAAAATACCGCAGCCACGGAAGGTAATGAAGCTGATGAATCGCAACCATCATAAATTAAACAAGAAGGCGGTGACAGATAAAGGCTTCTGCCGCATCCACCGAAACCTCGCGCCCGCGGACTTTGGCCAGCCACTCCACGTTCTCGAGGCTGCAGTGGTGAACCCCTGAACGGACCTGGGATTTATAGCAGGAAAGGGATTTTATTTTAAGGTCCAGGTAATCGGTAATATCCACATAGAAATTCGGATGAAATTTTTCGTGGTGGAGACTCCAGGACATAGCGGGGTACTCGCAGGCCAACACGATTTTTTGAAAAGGCTTCACGCCCGGGTCCCCGGGACGGCAGGCGGTAAAACCCGCACGGAACACGGCATCGTGATCCTGGTTATAAGAAATCGCCGGCAAGATAATTACATTGGGCTTGATTTTATCGATCGCCAAACGGCAATCTCTTTCGAAAAGATTGATCAACCGTTTCAAAGGCATGGCATCAAGCTGTAAGTGAATTTCCGCATCATTGAAAAGAAGCTCATAATCATCCACCCCCAACACCTTCATCGAAGCTTCAAACTCCTCTTCCCTTGTCTTGCCGCTGACAAAGGAGTGCTCACCCACATTGTAATGCTTAAGGTCCGCGGCTGAGACCGCAATCACGAAGACCTCGGAATCCAAAGCCTTCATTTTGGCAATCGTTCCGGCACACCCAAAGGCTTCATCGTCAGGGTGCGGCGCAATCACGAGGCAACGTTGGTGGGCCAGCAGATGATCTGTTTTAAAACGGGTTTCAACAGCGGTTTTTGAAATAGCGCTCATTTTGTGATTTCCTCCGTAGGTGTCATAATCCCTTGAGAAGATAAGGGCCGGATAATCTCTTTTTCTTGAAGCATCCGGCCGTAAAGATCGTTAATACTTTCAACCATTTGCCGTTCGGTAAATCCCGAAAGCACTTTTTCACGAAGATTTTCCCCTAAACGCAGCGCCAGGGCTGGGTTTCCCAAAAGTCCAATCACGGCCTGCGCAATTTCTTGAGGCTCCCTAGGATTGACCAGAAGGCCGGTTTCCTGATCCACAATCAAATCAAGGATCCCGCCCACCCTTGTGGCTATCACGGGTTTGGCAAGAAGCCCCGCTTCGGCAATCACCCGCCCCATCCCCTCGTTCAGGGAAGGCACCACTAGGATATCAAATAAATTCATCAAATCAGAGACTTGTGTTTGATGCCCGGTAAACCTGACAGACTCTTTCAAGCCCAATTCTTCAAACGCCCTTTTTTCAAGATAAGACCGTTCGCCGCCATCCCCGACAAAAAGAAAAAAGGTTTCGGGCATTTCCTGCCGGATCTGAGGGATCGCTTCCAGAAAATATTGGGGACCTTTGATCGTCGCCAAGCGCCCCGCATATCCTATGATTTTGTAATACCCCGGAATACCAAAAATCCCACGTAGTTCCTGTTTCCTGAGCACGGTCAGATGAGAAAACATCTTTTCGTCAATGCCGCTTGGAATCGTGACCCATTGGCCGGGTTTTCCTACTTCCAACGCGAGATGCTCCTGCTTTTCAACTTCTGTAAGCGCAATCAACCGGTCACAGGATCTGGCTGCCAAACGTTCCAGGGATAAAAAAAACTTCTCCTTCCAGCGGGAGAAATAACTGTGAAAAACATGTCCGTGGGGCGTATGAATCACAATCGGAATTTTGCATAAGGCAGCCGCAAATCGGCCGATCAAACCGGCTTTGGAAGTATGCGTATGAACCGCAGTATAATGATTTCTTTTTAACAAAGCAACGAAGCTTAAGAACACCTTGAGGTCCTTCAGGAGGTGAATTTCCCGGATAAGATCAGGCAGAATCACTACCTCCATTCCATCCTCAAGCGCCTCGGAGAGAATTTCCCCTTCCCGGCCCCAAGGCAGCCCCGTCACAAGAGTTACGTCATAACCTTTTTTTAAAAGCCCGCGGCAAGTGGCCAGTGTATTGACCTGCGCCCCGCCCCGGATCATGCGGGTAATAAAATGCAGAACCCGAATGGATTGGCTGGGTTTTTGATCTTGACGCTTTGCTTTGAGGCTCCTTGCATAACTGCTTCTTTCCTTTCCAGTGGGCCAGGAAAAGTACGATCCTGCTCCGGTTCTTTGCGGGATTGGAGCTAGGGTTCCCTTTTCTAGTTGATCCAGGGCCTGGATCATAAGGCGGGTTCCGAGCCAAAGGGCTTTGGTATAAAGCGTGGATTCCGTGTCAAAAGAACTGACCGGAATTTTCTTTTGAAGAACAATATCTCCCTGATCAATGGCTTCTGCCGCAAAATGAACCGTCGCGCCGATTTCCTTTTCGCCGTGATAAAGGGCCCAAAAAATGGAATCCAGGCCGGCATATTGGGGCAATTCTGAAAGATGCAAATTGAAAAATCCAAACCGGGGGATATCGAGAATTTCTTTTTTGATGCGGCGCGTATTGGTCAAAACGCCGATATCGGGATCCAGGCTTCGAAGCAGCTTTTGCGCTTCCTCTCCGTTGTGGTCATCAACCCAATATAAGGGAAACGAATAATCAAGCGCCAGCTCTTCCACCGAGAGATAGTCGGGTGAATGAAACTTTTTTCCTAGAAACTTGCGGCCGTAATAATGCCACCTAATCTTGACCGTCTCTAAAATCTTATTCCCTAAAAACCGGGCGCCGAACTTTCCAATCTCCCGGATAAACCCACCCTTTTTTTTCTTAAGGAGCATTTTCTCCCGTTTTTCAACCACCACAGCCACGGGAGGAAATCCTTCCTGCAAAAGCCGCCAAAGCATTTGGGCTCCTGAAGGACGGGAAGAACGGGTGAACAAAACAACGCGTAAACTCATGCTAAATCCTCGCCTACAAGGAACTGATAGGCCTGCTTCACGTAAGGCTCCCAATGAAAGGTTTCGCGGACCCAGGCGCAGCCCGCTTTGCCCATTTCCCGGGCTTGAGATGGATTTGAAAGAAGGTAAGTTATTTTTTCCGTAATATCCTGCGGAGAGTCGGGATCCACAAGAAAGCCTGTTTTTCCATCCTGAATTGCTTCCACAACGCCGCCGGATCTTCCCCCAATCACAGGCTTGGCGCAGGCGCTTGCCTCAAGATAAACAATCCCGAAACCTTCGATATGCCCCTCGTCTTTGATTTCGCGGCTTGGCATGATAAAAATTTCACAGGCATTGTAAAGGTGAAGGATATCGTCCCCCGGAACCCAGCCCATAAAACGGACATGGCTCTCAAGTTTCAATTCTTTAACCCTCTTACGAAGCTCACTTTCATACTCCCCTTTACCCACGATACAATACAAAATTTCCGGAAACTGCTCCTTAATCCGCGGCAGGATTTTAAGAACCTGATCCTGCCCCTTTCTTTCCACAAGACGGCCCACAGTAAGGATGATCCTGCGTCCTGCAAACTGATTTTTTTGAAGAAATTCTCCCGGGACCGAGAGAGGCCGGTAGCGCTCAAAGTCCACAGCAGGGTAAAGGACCTTGATTTTTTCAGGCGCCACGCCAAATGAAACCAAACGGTCACGCACCGCCTGACTGCAGCAGACAATCGCTTTAGCTTTGGCATAAATTTCTCTGTACAGCCCCTTGACAAAGGGCTTGTGTTTTACTTTTTCAAACTCATACCCGTAGGCAAAAAGAACATATTCCAGAGGACAGATGAAACGTAACAGCCAGGAAAGGATGCCGCCGTAGGCAATATTCATCGCAAAAACCTTCCGGATTCCATGACGGAAAACCGTCCAGGGCATTGAAAAAAGCATGGGAATAAATCGCAAATATCCCCAGTGGTAACCGGGAACGCGGAAGATACGGTAAGGCTTGCCAGCGTCAAAGGCCGCATCATTTTTATCCCTGGGCCCGATCACAAAAAATGATTTTCCTTTTTCTGCGATCCGGATACTCAGCTCCCGCGAAATCGTACTGACCCCATCCGTGTGGGGCGGAAAATCAACGCTGACAAGAAGAATGGGAGGGGGCAAAGATATCGAGCCAAACGACCGGATCATTTTTCGAAGCCAGGCGGCATTAAAAAGAGCGAGGGGCGACAAGGCCCCGTTCAACTTCGCGCGAAAAGTAAAAAGCGTGTCGCTTGCTTCAATCCCTATGCGCCGCAGGGCAAACCGGTTGGTCCGTGAACCATTGGTCCCAAACATCGCCGAAAAAGCAGCCGTGTATCCCGCCTGCCGGACCTCGTCTTCGGTCTTACGATCAAAATCCTCGTAAGTACCGTACGGGTAGGAAAAAAAAGGCGCGGGCCGTCCAACCTCAGCTGCGATTCTTTCTTTAGACAAAATAACTTCTTCCCTTAATATCCCGGTCTCGAGTGCTTTTAAGCGTTGGTGTGTCTGGCCGTGCGAACCAAAAGTAATCAGGCCTGAATGCGCCATTTCTCTGATTTGCTTCCATTCAAGCAGCTTGGGATCATTTGTCAAATCATCCCCGAGATGTCCGGTTTTTCGGTTTTCTTTACCGTTTGTTAAAAGAAAAATAGCGGCGGGCAATGCTTGTTTACGAAGCAGCGGGTAAGCAACGTGATAATTATTTTCATATCCATCATCAAAGGTAATGACCACGGCAGGCCTGTCAGAACGCTCTCCTTGATCCAAACTTTCTAGAGCTTTGGCCAGAGGGATCACTGAGAAGCGGTTTTTAAGAAAATTAAGCTGCTTTTCAAATTCTGAGGCGCGAACATTCATATCCCCTTTTTTAGACTCATCCACACTGTGATACAAAAGAATTTTAAGCTCGCGGTCTTTTCCGAGCAGTTTTAACCAAAGAGGAAAGCCCAGGAGATACCCCAGACAGGCGAGGGCATAGAGGACAACGCGCTTAAAAAAAATCCGGGACTGCATTTTATGGATCTTTGCTGACCTTGATTTCAGATTTGTTTTATGAACGCGCGCCACAAGCGAAGGCCCCGCGAAAATCCGGTTCCGGCTTAATAAACTCAACGATCGAGCTGCCGCATACAAAAAGGACTTGGCCGCTTGGGTAAGCATTGAGTACGATAAAACCTGATAAGGATCCCCCTGAGTCGGTTCCGCATTGGTAATCTCCACATCACAGAAACCCGACGCAAGAAGAAGTCGTTCAAGCGTTTTTGAACTGAAATTCACACTATGAAAAACAGAAGGGTCCTTTTTCCACCCTATTTTTTTTAAAAAAGGGGAAAGCCGCGAGTAAACTCCATACGCCTTTGCGTGAAACCCGGCATTGGGAACCCGCAGAATCAAAACACCTTGAGGTGAAAGCCATTGCGAAATCTTACGCAGGGTACCGACAGGATCCGGAAGGTAATCCACGACATTCCACAGCGTAATAACATCAAAATAGTCCGGCGGGAAATCAGCCTCTTCAACGGTTGTATTTAAAATTTTCGCGGCGAATTCCCTTTGCGATTTGGCAGCCATAGCCCGGGAAGGCTCAATCCCCCACGCTTCCCAGCCTGCCGCGTGAGCCATTTCCAAAAAGTCGCCGTATCCGGAGCCGACATCAAGCAGTCTCCCCGTCTTATGATAATCCCGGCACTCTCCGAGGACCTTCAAAAACAATGAATTGCGGCGGGCCTTTTGAATGTGCGGATTCAACTCCCCCAGGCTGTCATAATATTCCGTTTGAAAATACTTTTGATTTTCTTCCTGCGTGGGCTGAGGGTCACGGAAGATCAAACCGCACGCACGGCATTCGGTGAAGCGCTCTTCGTTTCTGACAAAAAGGATACGCGCGTCTCTGGCCCTGCAAAGAGGGCAGCAGACCTTAAGGAGATTTTCTCCTTCTACAAGGGTCTCTTTTGTCAGGATGGCCGGCATTGTTTAAATGATCCTTCTAGTTTTAATTGGAGGTATCCGCCAGGAACCAGTTTTTTTGGGCCCACAAGCGCTTCAAACTTTCAAACACAGAATGAAGTTGCTGGACTTTCAGTAAATAAAGCAATAAAAAATAGCCGCTCATTCCGCTCAAGGTTCCGGCCAGCATCGCCGTCACCTTGAGGCTCGAGGGAAATTTCATCCATTGTCCTACGGACCAAAGATTTAGAAGGCCCGCAAGGGCTAAAATGGGGCTTGCGGCAAATAGGAGCCTGAACACATAACCAAAGAGTTTTTTCCATTCCATATTTAAAGACGTACGACGAAAGAAAAACGGAAAAAAGATAAAAAAATTAGCCGCAAGGGCCAAAGAAAAACTTAAGGCAAGTCCCTGGTAATCCCACCAAGAGGATAGAAAATAACTAAATAAATACGTGAGGATTGCGCGCACTAATGAAAGAAAAATAGCGGGTTTTGCCTTCTGTACGGCCATGAGCGATTGCCTCATGAATAAATCCGCATAAAGGGCAAATGTGGCCCAGCCAAAGCAGCTCAGGGCATTGGCAATTCTGCGCACCCCTTCCACCGACGCTCCAGACCCTGAAAAAAAGAGGGCCGCAACCGGCCGGGACATCGCGGATAAAAGAAAACCCGTAGGAATGAGAACAAAAAAAGACGCCTGGAGCGTATGATAAAAAGTGTTCTGTGGGCTTTCGCCTGTCAGACTCACGGCCTGCTTTGTAAGAGAAGGAAAGATGGTAAGGAGCACGGTCTGACTCACAAGCGCCATCGGAACGGTCGTTAAGGTTTGGGAAATCGTTAAGGCCGATATAGTTCCTTCCCACATCCCAGAGCCAAAACGATTAAGAATCACCAGCGGAACTTGCTGGAAAATCCAGATGAAACTAATCGAGACTAAGAAAGTAAAGAGTTTTCCATTCCTCATTGTCTTGAGGGGCAGCAAACGTTTGGGCAATATCTTGTGCCGCAGATTAAGTGAAACTGCCTGGAAAATAAAGACCGCAAGCGCGCCGCAGACTGCTCCCAAAGCCGCCCCGTGAATTCCCCAGATTTTCCAGCTCACAAGCGTCACGAGAATCATCACAACGGTATCCACGATCCCTGAACTGACTGCGAAAATATGATGATTAAAGTAACTGTTCAAGGATTGAAAAAAGAAACCCAGACTGATGAAAACAACGACTCCGATTAAAATTCTGAAAAGCTGGCAGGTCAAACTCATTTCAGCCGGCGAAAAACCAGGAACCATCTGACGGACAAGCCACGGGGCTGTGAACCATCCGGCCAACGCAAGGGAAAGGGTAACGCTCAGAAGCAAAAAGAAAGCTTCACCTGCAAATCGTTTGGCTGTCTCTTCATTTTCTTCTTTCAAGCGGCTGAAATGCGGGAGAAATCCGAGATAGATAACCCCTTCAAAAAAAATGGCCAGATAATAAGGAAGGAAGCTTGCAGCAAAAAAAGCGTCCGCCACCCATGTAACCCCAAAAAGTTTACTGATGAGGATCTTTTTGTAAAAATTGAAAAGCTTTGTAATAACCAAAAAAGCAAAAACAAGGAGTGACGTCTTCAAAAGAGCGTCCCAGGAAAATTTTGCGGGCTTGGCGGGCGCCTTTTGACTCAGGTTCATCCGACCAAATCCCTTAAGGAGCAGGATGACTGGCTCACTTTGCCTTTTGTTTCTTCCCTGAGGCGCAGCCACAACTCAAAAATCAAAAGAGCATAAATATGGTTCCCAAGCGCCTGCACGCCGGAGCGGTGCTGTTCGAGGATCCATTTGACATAGCCGGGGTTAAAATAACGGTAACTCAGGACCTTGGTATCAACCAGCACCCTCTGCGCCAGTGAGAAGAGTTCACCCCGGAACCAGTGCTGAAGCGGAATGGCAAACCCCCGCTTTCGCTGGGTTAAAATCGAAGGGGGCAGGATATCCTTCATGGCTTGTTTAAGAATATACTTTGTGGCCGGCCCTCTCATTTTGAATGAAAAGGGAATCGAGGCTGCCAGCTCAACCACTTTGTGGTCCAGGATGGGGACCCGTACCTCGAGTGAATGGATCATGCTCATACGATCCACTTTCGTTAAAATATCATCCGGCATATAAATTTTGCTATCCAGGTATAAGAGCTTGTCAAGCAAGGTCGTGCCGCGGCACTGCTTAAAATAGGATTTGATAAGGTCTTCGCTCTTTTCACGGTCCAAGGCACTTTGAAATGCGGGCTGAAAAAGATCTTTTTTCATCCACGGCTGAAAACAGGTTGAACGCCTCGCAAAGCTTTCTGCGGGCGTGGATTCCGCATCAAAGATGGAACGCTTGATTTTATTCCAGAAAGCCACTTCATGAAGGGGGTGGTAATCCTTACCTAGCACAAGCGAGCGAATAGCGCGCCTCAAAGAACCAGGCAGCCGGCGGTACTTTTCGAGAATAATTTCTTTTTGGGTCCAGAGATAGCCTCCGAAAAGCTCATCCCCTCCGTCTCCTGAAAGAGCCACGGTGACTTTTCGCCTTGTAAATTCCGACACAAGATAAGTTGGAATGGCAGAAGAATCGGCAAAAGGTTCGTCAAGGGACGAAAGAATTTTAGGAAGCAGGCTGAAGGCATCGGCCTGGACCATTTCTTCATGGTGGTCGGTTTTAAAATATTTTGCAACCTCCCTTGCGTAAGCCAATTCGTTGAACTCTGCATTATTGAACCCGATCGAAAAGGTTTTGACAGGCTGACTCGTGTGGCGGCTCATCCAGGCCACCACCGTACTAGAATCCATTCCGCCGCTTAGGAACGCTCCCAAAGGCACATCACTGATCATATGAGATTTAACAGAGTCCGAAAGTGTTTGCTGGAGCTTCTCGGCCCACTCTTCTTCCTTAAGCGCAGGGTTCGTCGTAAAGTTGAAGTCCCAATACTGCTCAACGTGGATTTCCTGATTCTGCCACCTTAAGAAATGGCCCGGAGGCAAACGATGGATTTCACGGTAAATCGTTTTCGGAGACGGGATGTAAAGAAAACTGAGGTAGTCGCTGACTGCTGAAAAGGAAATCTCTGTTCCGACCTGCGGATATTCAAGAAGCGCCTTGATTTCGGATCCAAAAATCAGGGTACCGTTTTGAAACCAGTAATGAAGCGGTTTAATGCCTACACGGTCGCGGTAAAGCAGCAGCTTTTTTTGGCGGTTGTCCCAAAGGGCAATCGCAAACATGCCGCGGAGCCGGTGAACAAATTGATCCCCTTCTTCTTCATAAAGATGCGGGATCACCTCGGTATCGGTTTGGCACTGAAAACGGTGGCCTTTTTGAATCAGCTCTTCGCGCAATTCCTGAAAGTTGTAGATCTCGCCGTTAAAAACCGTCCAGATCTCGCCGGTTTCGTTGGAAAGCGGCTGATGTCCCCCATCCACATCAATAATGGAAAGCCGGCGCATCGCGATCCCAACATTTTCGTGAACCCAGTACCCTTCGTCATCCGGACCCCGATGCTGAATGGCTGAATTCATCCGCCGCAAAATTTCCGGCTCTACCGCTCCCTTTTTTTCCGGCTGAACAATCCCGACAATGCCGCACATAGCTTACCTCTCCGAATAAACGGGCATGGAATTCATGACAGAGCCTTCCTTCGGCGAGCTCTCGTGAATTCCTTTTGTTTTTATTAAGGATCGATAGAAAGTCTCGTATTGATTAACCATTCGATCCAGTGAGAAATTCTCCCTAATCGTACGGCGCGCTTCGTTTCCTAGCCGGCTCGCGTTCAAGGGATCTTTCAGGCCATGGATAACCGCTTTCGCGAGCGCTTGGGCGTCTCGCGGCGGCACCAGGATTCCATTCCTGCCGGCGTCAATCAACTCAGGGATCCCTCCCACCCTTGTGGCCACCACAGGCTTTCCAAGCCCCATAGCTTCCAGGAGAACATTGGGAAATCCTTCGCGCACGGAAGCCAGGACAAAAACATTCATCGCGCTGATTAAATCCGGAACATCCGGCCTGGATCCGGCAAAAAGGATTCGATTCGAATGCGGAAGTCCTTTCGCTTTTTGTTTGATTTCTTCTTCAAGCGGGCCGGAACCCACAATAAGAAACCAGGCTTGCGGATAAGCTTCAAGCACTTGCGACGTCATTTCAAGCAGGTAAGGGTATCCCTTTTCCGGGGCAAAATTGGCCACGGTCCCTATTACCGACGCTTCGTCTGGAATATTAAATTCCCGGCGGATTTTTAAACCGTCGCCTGATTCAAAGCGCTTTTGATCAATTCCGTTATAAATCGTAAGTGTTTTTTGGGCAGAGATACGTTCATGATCAAGCGTCCATTCGCGAACCGCCTGGGAACAGCAAACCACCTTGTCGACGAAACAATTGCCCAGGTTTTCAATCCACTCGTGCCTTGCTTTGCGCCATTCGGCAATTTCCCGCCGGGATGAAATGAGAACCGGAATCTTCAAAAGCCTTGCAGGGAAACCTGCGACCCCGTGAAAGCCAAAAAGATAAGTATGTAAAATATCAACGGGATTTTGCGAAAGCCTGCGGTAAATCGCTAAAAGCGCACCAAGTCCCCAGCCTCTGGGAGCATTAAGACAGGAAAAGGGAATTCCATTTTTTTTAATTTCCCCGGCAAGAGCCCCTTCATGAAAAATAGATACTATTTGCGCATCGAAATTCCGCTGCCTTAACCCCGCCGCAAGACCGATCACATGCCGCTCCGCCCCGCCCACGTTGATCGTGGGAAGCATGTAGCAAATTTTCAGCTTTTTTTCGTTATCCATTGGATCAAGACAAAACAGCACCCGGCACTTGCCCCTTATTTCGCGAGGATAAGTACCAGCTGATTGTCTTTTGGAGGCCTTCCCGGAAAGACGTTTTGGATTTGAAACCAAAATAAGAGGCTGCCTTCGAAGTATCTACACATCTGCGGGGCTGTCCATTGGGTTTACTTGTGTCCCAGACAAGCTTGCCGCGGAAACCTGTTAATTCGACAATAAGCGACACGAGATCTTTAATGGAGATTTCCCTGCCTGTTCCAAGGTTAACCGGCTCGGATTGATCGTAATGGACGAGTCCTGCCACAATACCTTCGGCAGCGTCTTCAACGTACAAAAATTCACGCGTCGGAGAACCATCCCCCCAGGAAATAATTTCCTCCTCGCCCCGCTCTTTGGCTTCCACGCATTTGCGGATCAGGGCCGGGATCACATGCGAACTGTCGTAACTAAAGTTATCATAAGAACCGTAAAGGTTAACCGGCATAAGGTAAATGGAATTAAAGCCATACTGCTCGCGGTAAGCCTGGGATTGCACCAGCAGCATTTTCTTGGCAAGGCCGTAAGGCGCGTTGGTCTCTTCCGGATACCCTGACCATAAATCCTCTTCACGGAAAGGAACAGGTGTATGTTTGGGATAGGAACAAATGGTTCCAATCACCACAACCTTTTTGACACCGAGAAGGCGGGATTGCTCCATTAAATGGACGCCCATCATCAGATTTTCATAAAAGAAACGGCCTGGATTTTCGCGGTTGGCACCGATTCCCCCTACTGTGCCCGCGGCATGGATGAGATAATCGGCAGGATGATCCTTGAGAAGACAAATAACATTCTCTTTTTCCAAAAGATTACATTGTTTGCTTCGTGGGATAATAACCTGGGCGGGATCAACGCCCTGGCGGATGAGCTCGCTTACGATATGGCGGCCGAGAAAACCAGCGCCGCCGGTAACAATCACCCGTTTGTTTTTAAAAAAAGTTTTAGTATCTTTCATGTCGGGCTATCTCCAGTCTCTGGTAATTGAAAAGCCAAAAAAGAGAGGGTATTTTATCAGCAAATTCCCTGCTTGTCTTTTATTTTCCCCCTAAAGACTGAGGCATATCTCGTTACCCGTCAAGGAGTTATGCTCCTTAATGGCAGGCTTCTCTCAAAACCTTGGCAAGGAGCGGCGCGGTTTTTTCCAAAGAGTATTTCGCAAGCGCCTTCCTCCTTGCGGCGGCTCCCATTGTCTTTCTCAGTTCTGCGTTTTCAATAAGCTGCGATAATCGCTCGACCCATTCTTTGGCGTCGCTGGCAAGAAAACCGTCAACACCCTCCTCAATGATGTCACAATTCGTCCCAAGTCTTGAGGAAACCGTTGGCAGTCCCAGAGCCATATACTGAAGCAATTTTAACCCGCACTTACCCTTCACCCATTCCGTGCTGGGGAGGGGCATCACCCCAACATCAAACTCCTGCATTTCTTGCACTTCCCTTTCGTAACTCCAGTCCACAATTTCGGTAGGCACGCCCGGAATGGAATACGTAACCCCTTGTTTTCGAGTCACCCATTTCAACCGGATAGGGTATTTAGCGGCGAGATCCTGAAGCACTTTTTCAAGCAGCCGGACATAATTAATCCCGTCCGGTGTGCCGATCCAGCCAATTACGATATCTTTAGATTTCTTTACAGGAGGGTTCGTCTTTGGGCAAAACCTTTGGGTGTCAACCGGAGTTGGAATGAGGAAAACATTTGGATTGTATTGAAGAGCAAGTTCTTTAAGGTAGAGATTGCCGGCAATCACGGCTTTGCATCCTGAAGATAATTTTTGCGTCTGCTCAGGGTCCTGGAAACATTTAAGAAAGGGCTTTTGAAATTCAACAATGCTCCGGCCGTAAATGGCGTCATCCAAATCAAAGATCAGGCGCGAATTGAATTTTTGAAAAAGGGCATCAAAGCCCCGGATGCTGGTGGTCAAAATGCCCTTTTGAATAAAAACAAGGTCGTATTGTACGCTAAGCGCCAAACGCCAAAAGGTTCGGACAAATTCCTGGCTATACTGGAGGCCTCGATCCCAGGAGGACGAGGAGTAATAGTAACGGGAAAACCACGGCTCCGGAATTGCGGGGATCACGCGGGTATGGATCCCGGATGATTCCAGGTAAGGAAGGTATTGATAAACACGGAGACGGCTTGAAGGCATTGTCTCCGGATAGAGGGTTAAAAAAAGAACACGGCAGGGCGAATCTCCACTCACCGGTGGAGCATCTCGCTTTCAGGTAAGAGCTTTTGCTGGAATTCCGCAATGACCATTTTAAGAACTTGTTCAAGACGCACTGAGGGTTTAAACCCAATCAGGTTGAAGGCTTTGGTGGTGTCCGGTATCCGCCGCTGCATATCCTCAAACCCTTCTTCGTAAGCCTGGTCATACGGGACATAAATAATCCGGGAGGAACTGCCAGTCAGAGAAATAATTTTTTGGGCAAGGGCTTGGATGGAAACCTCTTCCTGGCTTCCAAGATTAAAGACCTGCCCCACGGCCTCCGGATGTTCCATTAATTTCAGCATGGCTTCAGCCACGTCTTTAACATAAAGAAAACACCGGCTCTGAGTTCCGCTGCCGTAAACCGTGATGTCCTGCCCCCGCAAAGCCTGTTCTACAAAACGAGGGATGACCATTCCATAATATCCCGTTTGCCGGGGACCCACGGTGTTAAAGAGCCGCACAATCAGGGTAGGCACCTTTTTTTCTTTCCAGTAAACATAAGCAAGAATTTCATCCACAGCTTTGGAAGTGGAGTAGCTCCAGCGTGTTTTCAAAGGCGACCCCAAAATCCGGTCATCCCCTTCCTTCAAAGGACCGCTCACATTCTTGCCGTAAATTTCCGAGGTGGACGTGATCAGCACCTTCCGGTGATACCGGTAAACGCTTTCCAGGACAATCTCACTTCCGCGAATATTCGTCATTAAAGACCGCAAAGGGTCCTTAACAATCAGCTGGACGCCAACTGCTGCCGCCAGATGGAAAATCCAGTCGGCCCGCTCAACCAGTTTATCCACAAGAAATTCATTCAGGATATCGCCAATGACAATGTGAAAGTCAGGATTTTTTTCAAGGTGGGAAATATTTTCCAAACGGCCGGTAGAAAGGTTATCAAGAATCGTGACTTGATGCCCTTTTGAAAGAAGCAGCTCGGAAAGATGACTGCCGATAAAACCAGCGCCCCCTGTCACCAGCACTTTCATGGAGAACCTCCGTTTGATTCAAGTGGGATTAATAGCGCAACAAACAGGGCGGATTATATCAAACAAACCCGGGAGGCCAAAGCTCTAAAACACCTCTGCAATACTGTCAAATGCGGTTGAAAGGGGGTGCGGTTAGGCGGCGGACTCAAGGCGGACTTCGGCGCGATGACGGAGAAAGGCTTGGGCGAGTGTGCCTGAAATGGTAAAGCCAAGCCAGCCTTGTTTTTGATCCAGAGTAATCATCGAATCATATTCGCCGGAAATGGCGAGCCTCTTTCGAAGCTCAGACCTGAGTAGTGAGCGATTCTTAAGCAGATCGGGCATTTCGCCTAAAATTTCTGCGGTATGAACCAAGGCCACGGCCTGCAACTTACGTGCATAATCTTTCACAAAAGGATCTTCTATTCTCTCAAGATCAATCGCAATCGGGATAAAGGCCTCATGCATCACGGGAGCCCGGACTTCACTCCTCTGTGAAGGCTCGACAATGCCAAGCGGAACAGCCGGCTGCCCCGGCACCATAACCGGCTGCTTTAAATTCGGTAAAGGCCGGATATGCTTGCCCGCCATTTTAAGTTGATGCGAAAGGGCTGATGTGACTTTTCCTGCGACCACCACGGTATCGATACTTGCGCCCAGCGCTTCTATATAATGCCTGGTCACGGATTCGCTGCCATATCCAGGATCCTTTTCCGGAAGCAAAAAGCCGACCGTATACCTCTGCTCCGGAAAATCCCGGGCAGCGGCACGCAGCGTATAAATTAGTGTGTTTGAGGCCCGCCGGTATGTCTTGATATCAATCCCAGAGGGTTCGGGAGCTAACCGCAATTCACTTCGTTGCTTAAGCCTATCTCGAACCGACCGGTTCAGCGCCTTGATAAAACCAGAGACCTTAAGGGCCTTCACTAACAAAAAAACCTCATGAGTTGCTGCTTGATAGTCGGAACCTTTGACCCTTTCAGGATAAAGAATACTTTTCGTCACAAGCGGCGAAACCTTGCGTATCTCAGTCCGCGCGAAAGAAAGGTGAGAGACCCCAAACCTTCCTGGCTTGCTCAACTCATACCTTTTAACACGCAAGTCTCGCTGAGAACCAAGAAATCCAAACAACTTTTGTTCATATAAAGAATAGATTTTGGGGCTAAAAACGCTGCGAAGTTGTTCACTTGTTATTTTCAGCAACGCGTCCCGTTCCGTGATTTTCAGCCGTGTTAACAGTTCAACGGTACGGGAAGGCGGAATGATTTTACTTATTTCCCAAACAAGCCCTGCGAAACTTGATGCCCCGTCCTGTCTTGCATTTGCCAGAATCACGGCCTTCCCAAAGGCCAACCCAAAATACTGGTCAATCGCCTGATGGCTTACCCCCTGCTGTTTAGCAAGCTCCGTTTGGGTAAAGACGGGATTCTCTAAAATAGTTTCAATAACCTTCTTGGCCCGATCCGGCAATAAATCTAAATATTCACTGAGTCCTTCCTGATCTAATTGATTCAAGAATTCAATAAAAGTTACCATTCGGCCCTTCGTCACAATTTTGTAACCCAAAAGCATTTCAATATTTAAAAAGCCGGTCGCGGGATCCTTCGCCCAGCTTGACACCTCTTCTTGAGCGGTCAAAGATTTCTCAAGAAAATAGTTCCTTAATGATTTATCCCGAATGTCATTTTCATCCAATGTTCCGTCAGTCATCCACTGCCCGATCGCTCTTTTTAGTTTCTGCAAGGCAATATCTTCAAATCCTTCAACCTGTTCCGGTGCAATTCCCAGGGATTGGGCAATGGCTTCATTCTCCAGCTCTCTTTCTTTTCCATTCAAATCCCGCTGGGGCACCTCGGCAGTAAGCCGATGCATTACAATTCCAAATTCTTTTTCCGTAAGGAGAGGTTTTATTTTTTCAAGCCATTCCTTAAATTCCAGGGAAAGATGAAGCCCTATCAAATCACTGTTTCCAGCCATCGATGCGAAGGGAGATCTTTCTTTGCCTTTATCATCAGGCGAGAGCTGACTCGCGCTTACCCACTTCCTTGCCCTGGCTTCCATTGCTTTCACCAGATCTTCAAGATTAATTCTTGAGCGGAACACCTCAAGCCTTGTCTCCCTTCGTTCTTCATTTAAATCTTTTTTAATCAAGCTTTCAATCTCCTGGGCAAGGTCTTTCAGGCGAGGGATTTCTCCACGCTGCTTAAGGGTTGCGTAAGCTTCCGGATACATGGAAAAGAGCCACGGCTGATCCAGGAATTGGCTTGAAATGCTGACGCCGTGTGAGTTAATCTCTTCGTGAATTTCATTCAGAATATAGCGCACAACCACCGTGCTAAATGCCGCTCCACCCCTTGAATCAAATTTATAAACGCCAAACATAAAACCTTGTTTTGCGGCTTCGAGAAGATCATCTCTTGACATCACCCGACTGCGATCAAGAGCCCACCGGTACTTATTAGCCATCCGAAAATATAAACCTTTGTGCATGCGAAGCAGCTCGTGCATGGCAAGCACACTGTCAGAAACATTCCCCTTTTGCACGATTTGTACCAGCCGAATCGTCTTGGTTGCACCCGTTTCCCGGTCACTTTCCCGCAACTCGGCCCTTCGTGATTGCTCAGGGCCGTCCTCGGGGCCCGTCCTTTCGACAGCCCCTCGCGGGACGGAACGCTCTGTCCCAAGGTATTGGCTTGGGAACGTTTTGGACAAATCAATATAAAATTCAGTGGTAAGCGGCAACAGTGCGGAGTCTTTACTTCTTTGATAGCGCAGCATGACAGGAAAGGCCTGAAGCAAATACCCTGCGCGGGACAGGCCGTTTCCAAAGTTCTTGCGCGCCCCCTCCCGTAATCGCCGTGCCAAGTCCGTTAAATAGTCGCTTCCTTCCGCGTCAAATTGCTGTTTATTGATTTGTAATCGCTTCCAGGAATCCTCCGTACTTAAAGGTTGAAAAATCATCATGCGCAGCATTTGAGCCTTTTTATTTTGAGCCACGGTTGGATCCTCGAATAAACCGATTTCGACCCGGACCGGATCTTTACTTTCTTTGGAGGCCTCTAGCGCATTGTAAATGAGCTCTCCGACCGCCGGAAATATCTGATCGGAATGGGAAATCCCGTTTAATAGCGTCCAAATGTCAGGAAACCGCTCTTTAAAAGTATCAAGATCATCAATATCCTCATAATGATAATTCGCTTCCAGATAAGCGGTTCTCTTTAATAAAGACAGCGATTCAGCAATCTCAGGCTGGAATTCAAACGTAATAACCTCGTCAAAATCATCTTCCGCCAGCGTTTTGTTTTTCCCGCGCAGCTCAGAGCGTGCGGCGGACAGCCGCACGCCTGGAGCAGCGCTTGGCTTATCCGAAGCCAAGCGCACTTCGGAACGAAGGCGGTAAGATTTATAGAAAGAAGCGGCTTTATTTTCGATTTTTCGAATGTCCTGAGGAATTTCGACATAGGGATTAACATAAGGCTTCCCCCTTCCTTGGGCTATAATGTCATCCTTTGCAATATCTCCAAGCGAAACTGGCTCCACAAAATCGACAAACGCATATCGCATATCAAGGAGTCTTTTTTCCCACGGATCAAGGGGCGATTGTTCTGAAAAGAACAATTGATCAGTGAAATCCGGGTTGTGCAGCATTTCAGGTTTCATCATCACGGCATGATCCCTTGAGACTTGATCCTTCAAAAATTTTTCCAGCTTTAAAATACGGCCAAAGATTCGGACAAGCCGTTTGACTTGCCAAGGCTTTAATAAATGATTGGCCTCCAGCATTCGGATAGCCCACTCAATTTCTATTTTCCAACGGGATTTAATTTTTTCGTCGTAAATAGCTTTCAAAAACTGCAAAAGCTCCCGCTGATCCCCTTTTTCAAGTTCCTCGGCAAAATGACCTGACAAAAGTTTATCCGCAAGTTCCACGACTTTTTGTTTCTGCTGAGCGGATAAGGGGGGAATCTTATCTTCATGATCACTGCGTACTTCTGCTCTGCTTTCAAGACGGTGAATCTTTAAATTCGTCATTTGCAAGGCATAATCCAGCGTCTTGACCCTTTCATTTTCCTCTCCCAAAACCTCAATCAAGGCCGAATACAATGATCGAACATGTTCAAATCGGTTCCGAAAGCCTTCTGTCCGTTCAAAGCTGATAGTCTGGTCGTGGGATTCCTGGAGAGCTTGGGTTAAAGGCAGGCTCAAATCCTTCAATTCCTCGAAAATGATCTTTAAAAGATAAGCTGGATTCTCACCAAATCCTTCCACCGGCACAGGCTTCGATATAGTCCGAACTTCGGAGCGACGGCCGGAAGGGGCAAAGGGCGGTTCAAAAACCATTTCGTAAGCGTCTTCTCCCGTATCAGGGAAATATTTGGTCCACGTTTCCTTCCACCGAAAGCCCTGGCTTTTAAAGGACCGCTGGATATCCAGGCGGGATTCGCGCACCAAAGTTGAGATAGGACGGCTGCCGCTATTCCTTTTGAGGCGCGCAAACATAGCTTTCAGAAATTCCTGATTATCGTCGTAATCCGGATGAATTGCGAAATTATGCAGATAAACACCTTTACTCGACTCTGTGAGCGACATAAAACTTGCGATCTGGTTATTTTCTTTACTCATATAAATAACGCCGCCGGCACTGCGTAAATGATCCGTAAAATTTATTTCTTCCCACCGCTTCCCCCACCACGGCAGTTCAATCAGCGCCGCTGTTTTTGCCGCTTCCTTTTGATCCTTCTTCGCTTGAAGATATTCGATTTGCACGTTAGAGCCGGACCGTGTTTCGGAACGGGATGCCTGAATGATGATTTGCAATACTCGCTCGATGTCGCTCTGTCGGATACCGTGGGGAATGAAGCCCGCATAACGAGATGGTGCTGTTTGAAGATCCGCTAAAAACTTTTTCAAACGGGAAAAATCGCTTTCGGCTATACGATAAAGCATCTTTCTGCGCAAACTGATTTCTTCGGCGCCCGCAAATAAGGCTCCTCCCGCAACAATTGCAAGGTTTTGAATCAGTTCTTTTTCTGAAATAGTTTTTGGGTCTGTTACCATCGCCCTTAATTGCAGCACTATTTCCCGTTCCATCAGGAATTGGCTTAGAAGCTTAACAAAATCCGCGTACTCCTTTTCATTGGGAAAATGCCAATTCGCCCGAGGCAATATCCTTTCCCGCAAGACAAAATCAACAAGACTTTCATCGTCATCCAGAACAACGCTACGATTCTCAGATGCGGCCTGGCTCAGCTTAAAGGCATACCCATGTATTTGCTCGAGGTGCCAGGCATCGAGCTGCCTGGATAATTGAATGGCAATTTTTTCAATGTTTTCCGGATATCCCCGCACTTCGGAACGGCCAGTTCCGAAGTCGTCTTGCGCTCCCAACGCATTGGCGTTGGGGCGCACTTCGGAACGGGTGGAAGAGAAGCTTTCACTGTCAAATACCTCTTTCGCGGTCTTCAGGTATTGAATAGCGACTGGCCGAGGGGTGTTGAACTCACCGACTATAAAATCCAGAACTTCATCCAGCGGTTTCATTCCTGAAAGGTATTCGCGAATGACGTATTCGCCAGCTTCAGAAAAATCAAATTGCTCCTTTAATCTTTGAATCGTTTTGTCTATCGCTTTCGCTCGGCCCAGAGGGATTTTGAAGAAGGAGGAAGCATAGTCAAGCGCCAGAAGGCCCAGGCCTGCCGCCATAAGGAAATCCGCGGGGTTCGCATAGCCGGAAAAAAGCGGAATAAAATTATGCGCCCCTTTAAAGAAATAGTTTTCAGCGATATTGGAAAGCCCTCCCGTCATATAGGCAATCATTCCAAATGAGACTCCGCGGAGAGAGCGGGCTGCCACCCACAAGAAAAACCACGCACTTTGAAATATTCCAAGAAGCGATAGCCGGACCGCGGGGGAAAGAAAAGAGGGATGAAAATAGACAGCCCCTGCCCCGGGAAAGAAATAGGCCGTAAGAGTATTGACGGAAAAAGTGAAAGCAGGCAATACCACGAGCAGCATGCGGACGGACTGCGGATTTAAGCGATCCGGTAAGTTGTCTTCCGTATTTTTACGGGCCAGCCTTTCAAGGCTGAAAAGACTCCACAGGAAAAATCCTATAGCATTGATGATAAGCGTGCGCGCATCATCATGCGCGGGGAAAATACGGGTGAAGGCGAGATTATACAAATCAAAAATCAGGAGGGAGGCCGTAATCGCAGCCGCGGCCTTCAGTTTTCTGAGTGCTGGATCACGCGCATCCTCGCGTACTTCTGAACGCGACACTTGGGCAAGCAGTTGGCGGGCTTCCTGGATTTTTTCTTCCGCTTCTTTTTTTTCATTTTCAGACAGATAAGATAAAGCCTTGGATGATTTTTCAATGGATTGCTCTAGAAGTTTTCGCACTTTGGCGGGATTTTCTTCCTTGAGCGTATCCGCGCCTGTGACGTGATCCAAATAAAAGGCGCCAAGCGCTTGAAGAGCAAAGCCTTTTTGATCGCTTGCCAATTTATCAAAGGGGTTCAAGGCAAGGGCGCGGGTGAGCATTTTAACCGCATCTTTGTAAGACTTTTCAGCTGCATCTTCGTAAGACTTTTCAGTCTCATCGGCTTTCTCCAACAAGACGTAGGCATTGCCCTGCTTCAATAACATCAATCCCTGAAAGGTTATGATCTGAGCTAAATTGTGAGGCGCGGCTTTCCCCTGTTTGCTACGGTCATGCGCGATTCGAAGGTCTTTCATGATCCCCTCAATTTCCGCCAATCGAATTTGAGGATTGCGCGATAACCCGCGGGCATAAGCAGACTCTGCTTTTTGAAGCCAACTCCCGCTCTCAATGTAAGCATCCATTGCCGCCGCGGTTCTTTCTTTACGATGCTTTCCCCTTAATTCAGAGCGGGGGGTAAGAAGCCGGCGGGCTTGTTCAAGTTCTTTGCGGCCGGGGTTAAAGACATCCAAACGCGCTAAAACTTTCTCAATTGCTTCCAAAGACGATTCGGTAAATCCTTTAATACCCAACAACCGGATATCCACACCGTCAACCGGTTCCCCGATGTGATCAATCAAATAATCAATTCCGTCAAGCGGAGGCAAAAGACCTCGGGCCCTGCCGTGCATATCCGCGCCGTCAATCAGCGCCGCGGCCTGGCGCACTAATTCTTTAGCCTTTGCCTTGTCCTCATCGCTTAGCCGCACTTCGGCCCTTCGTGGTTGCTCAGGGCTGTACTGGGAGTCCGGCGACAGGCCGGACTCTCCACGTACGGAACGTCGACGCCAGGAACGGTCATAAACTTGCTCAATGCTTAGACCCGCTTTGACAAGCGCGGCCCGCCATTTATGCTCCCCCGGGACTCCTTCAATCACAACCCTTTCATCCCTTACTGCGTAATAAGCGCCTGTAATCTTTTTGGCAAGTTCTTGTCCAAAAACTTCTTTCAGTTGCTCCTGATGGTCTGTAATCGTTGCTGAACTAAGTAATTTTAGATCTTCTGGTTTTTGAACTGCTTGGTGAGCTTCCTTAATGAAATCCAGTACTCCTGCTTCAGTCCATTGGACGTCCCTTGCCACCTGCCCCCCTTGGTATTTAACCCCTTCTTCATCTCCGGCCGCGTCTAGAATTTGTTTCCATTTCCCGGGTCCTTCAACACCTTTAATATTTCCATTCGCAAGCATGTTATATCCACGGCCAAGTTCGCGCGCGACCCTGTTTTTTTCTTCATCCCCATAATCAATTTTTCTTGCCCGTTGCACCTGGCCCGGATTACGAGGAATACCTAACGCGATAGCCTTTTGAACAAGTTCAATCAGTTTATCTTTATTCCACTTACCTTCAGCTCTTACAGGCTTCTTAGGTTCCTTCTTTGGAACAAATTCCGACGGAACCTTGGCGATTCTGGGTTTTCTTTTTTTAACTGCGGGAAGGGGTCGTTCCACATTTGCCGTTTGTTCCGGCTGTAATGGCTGGACAAGTTGGGGGGCTTCTTCCTGTTTTGCGGGCCGTGCTGGTTCTTCTGCCAGCGCAGAAGGCTTCTCCGGTTTTGACGACATTTCTGCTTCAACGGCCTCACTAAGAATTCCCGCTTTCACTAAAGCGCTATTCCAATCGGGAAAAGTTTTGTGATCTTTCACAGTCTGATAACTATCAATCAACATTCTCTCTGCTGAGCTTAGTCTCTCTCCTTCTTCCCTTCTTTCCGCAAGCGCTTCGATCGCTTCGCTATCGACAGAGACACCTTGCCGATCAGCAACCTTAATCACAAGAATCACCCTATTTTCTGATTTTTCCCTATCCGCCCGCACTTCGGCTCTTCGTGATTGCTCAGGGCCGTACTGGGAGTCCGGCGACCGGCCGGACTCTCCACGTACGGAACGTTCGACACCCGATTGCAGCAATTCGGCGGGAAAAAGGCTGTGCCGGACAGCGCTGGCATTGCCCGCAACGGCTTGAAGCACGGTTGACGGCCTGAGAAGTTTAAGGATATTCGGTTCGGTAAGCTGCCCCTTCACTTCAAGCCCGCGAAGGCCTTTTGTAAAAGCCTTGATCCTGGAAAACCATTGCAGCCGCATTATGTCTTGAGTCTGGGGTCGTAAGTCGTAAGTGATTTCATCAAGAAACTGGGTGTATTCGCCGGCTTGGGTAAGTTTTTCACTTGCGGCCAAGTTACGGAGGATTTCATCGCGCCAGGCCTTCAGCAAGGGGCGGGAGACAGGAGACACGGGGAAAGAAAGTTCCTGCCCCTTGTCTCTTGTCTCTTGTCCCCTCAACAACCGATCCCTCGCCCCCCTTACAAACGCTTCATGCAAATCCACTTTTCCGTTCTCAACTATAAAATATTTTTCCCAGGAAACTTTCCCTCGCATGAGTGATTGATAATTGGGTGAATTAGGTAATTTGTTTATTTGGGGTTGGACGATAACATAGGAAATGCCATTCTCCTTGAATTGACGGGCTAAACCTTGCGTGTGGAAGCCGCCGGCAATGAGCAACGAAGCGTTCCAGACCAGAGACCTGGAACTAGAGACTAAAGACTTTGGTTGCTCCATTAATTTCAACAGATTCCTAAAAAATGCTTTATCTCGATTTTCTGCATTCTTATAAAAGCCGAAATGGGGCTCCCATAAACTGTCATCCTGAATCCCTGCCTGTACCTGGTCTCGTGTCTCTGGTCTGTAGTCTCTAGTCTTTATTTCCTCCCACTCTTCCGGGCTCAACTCAAGCTTCGCGAGCTTCTCAAGCAAGTCCAGCTTGCGGCTTTCGGCATCTAACTTGTGTTCTTCTTCATTTTGAAATAAAGACTCTTTAACTGACTTCACAAAGGTCTCAAAATCACGGAAGAATTGCGTGCCCTGGATGTCGCGGAGGTGTTTGTGGTTAGACATTAAACGGGTGAGCCGGACAGAAAAGGGGACAGGCAATATTTCCCTGCCTGTTCCCTTTTCTGCGAATTCCTTCAAAAATAACGCAAACGCTTCGGGCGTGATTTGCGAGGTTTGGAATTCCTGGTAGGTTTGATTAAAGGCTGCAAGCTTCAAGCTCCAGACTGCAGGATCTTCATTATCCTGAGGCTTGCGGCTTGCGGCCTGAAGCAAATGTTTTTTGACTTCCTCCGCGATCTCCCGCACTTCCCTCTCAATCGCGGATTGATCCTTGCCTTCCTTTTGAATTTCCTCAAGCAGAGCTTGTATAGACAAGGGGACAGGCAATGCTTCCCTGCCTGTTCCCTTATCCGCAACCTGTTTCAGCTGTTTTACCACCGCCATTAAATCCAGATCATTTCTTTTAAACGCTTCAAGCGTCTTATCCAGTTCCAAAAGTTCTTTGGAATAAATCTTCTCTTTTTCCTCCTGCAACCTGCGTCTTGCCGCCTGCAGCTTTTCCAATAGCTTAGACTCACTCCCCATTGCTTCGAGATAGAGCCTCAAACCTTCTTCGTACAATTTCCAGTCCTCGATTCCTTGGTAGACAGCGTGCTTCTCACTGATAATAGAAGCAGCTGTTGCGCCCGTTAATTCGCCGCGTTCGAAATAATCATTTAATGTTTTTTTTAAAATTTCCTTATCCGGAAAACTCTTGAAAACTTGCGGATCTAATTCCGAAGAGGCCCCTTCTAATGCAACCAGTCCTGCACCGTATTCCTTCTGGAAATATTCAATGAGTTTCTGGATATTGCGCTGGGCATCCGGAATCGCGTGGGCGTCCTGGATGAGAACAACAAAGGGGGCAGGAGACGAGGGGCGGGGGGCATGTAGATTAGTTTGTCCTTTGTTCCTTGTCTTCTGTCTCTTGTCCCGTGTCTCTTGCCCCCTGCCTTGAAACACTTCCTCAATCGTTCCAATCTCGGCAGGGACTTGCAGACGTGATAAATCAGTAAAAGAATTTGAGACTCCCGGGGAAGCAGGATTGGATTGCTCAGTGAGCGGCATCAGAGCTAGCAGTGGGCGGCAGTCGGATAAAATCAAAACACCCACAAGAAGCAGGCAGACGGGTTTCATGGAAAAGGGGAATATCTTTTTCATAGTGTTGAGATTGACGGAATAAAGACGGACTTATTATTTACTTTATAAAGTAATGCTAAGTTGTTTCCGAAATGTACCTTATAACCATAGGAAATGCAATTCATTGATTGAAATTTTGAAAGGTGGGCTAGCAAAAACAGTCAATGTTTATCAATACCTGACAACTCTTCAGCAAGGGCAAGGTAGTCCTTAAGCAGAAGACTCTCACCCCTTACCGAAGGACCCAATCCCAGGGTTTCAAAAATTTTCAGTAAATCTGCGCGGCCAAGCTTCAGGGAGGGATCGCGTACCAGGAGATGAAGAAGTGTCTTGCGGCGCTGGCTAAAGGCCGTTTGAATCAGATGAAATACAAAAGATTCGTCCACGCCTTTAGGCATCTGGGAATCCGCGTGAAAACTGAGTTCGATCACACTGGAATCGACAGCTGGCTGCGGGGTAAAACAGGCAGGTGAAATATCAAAAAGATGCCGGACATCCGCGGCATACCGCACTCCGAGCGTCAGGCGGCCATAATCTTTGGAGCCGGGAGCCGCAAGAAGCCTTTCGGCGACTTCTTTTTGCATCGTGAGTACGGCTTTTGAAATGATCTTCCGGTATCCAATTAAATAAAAAAGAATCGGCGCTGTAATGTAATAAGGCAGGTTACTAATGACCTTCCACTGTTCTTTCCCTTTGGAAGCCGGTAACTCATCTAATTTCAGTTTAAGAATATCCCGGTGAATAATTTCAAGTTTCCCCTTGAACTCTTTGCCAAATTCTCCTTTCAAGATCTCAACCAGCCTTGCATCTTTTTCAACCGCCCAAACCCTGCTGCCGCGTCTCAAAATTTCTTCCGTCAGCGCCCCAAGCCCAGGGCCGATTTCAAGCACACGGTCTTGCCTGCCGGGATCAAAACAATCCACTATTTTTCGCTGGATATTGGGGTCAATCAAAAGATGCTGGCCGGAATGGCCCCGGATAGGAAGGCCGTATTTTTTTAGCAGCTCGATTTGGGTGGACATAACTTAAAGAAGTTTTTCTGCGAGGCGAAACGCTGCTTTCATCGACGAAGGATCGGCCTTCCCCTGATAAGCAATATCAAAGGCCGTGCCGTGATCCGGAGAAGTCCGGATATACGGCAGTCCCAGGGTCACATTGACTCCGTCTTTGAAAGCAATCATTTTAAAGGGCGTTAATCCCTGGTCGTGATACATGCTGATCACCGCATCGTAGCGGCCCTCATAGGCGTCGTAAAAAAGCTGGTCCGCTGAGAGAGGCCCAAGGGCCCTTATTTTTTGGCGCTGCGCTTTTGAAACCGCGGGTGAAATTACCCGATCCTCTTCCTCCCCTGTTTCCCGGCCGTGGGGATTGAGCGCGCAAACCGCGATTTTCGGTTTTTTGACTTTTAAATGTGTTTTCAGAAACTGGTCGGTTAATTTTATTTTTTCAAAAACAAGCTCTTCCGTAATCATACGGCTGACATTTTTAAGCGGCACGTGAATGGTCGCTAACGTGACCCGAAGCCGGTCGCTCACAAACATCATGGCAAAAGACTTCACGCGCGCAACTTTCGCAAGGTACTCCGTATGCCCGTGAAAATTCGGCTCAATTAACCGAATGGCCGTTTTATTCACGGGGGCCGTTACCACGGCCTGGACAAGCCCTTGAGCCGCCTGATAAGCAGCCGCTTTAATGCTCGCATACGCCACGGCCGCATTCGCCAAAGAAACCTTTCCGATATCAAAAGAAAACTTCCTGAGTCTCAATTTTTTGCCTTTTTTTTCCAAAAGCTTTGACGCCTCTTCCTTAATATCCAGAAAGTTAACGGCATTTTTCCTTAAAAATTGCGGATGCAGCGCGGGGATAAGGTTTAATGGAAAGGCCACTTTAAATTTCTTTTTAAAACTATCAAAGACTTCGGTGGCTCCGATAAGAAGATAAAAAAATTTGTCCGAATATTTAAAGGCCTGGAAAGATTTCGCAATAACTTCCGGGCCAATGCCTCCCGGATCCCCCATGGTCACGGCAATAATTGGGTTCGGCATCAAAAAGGGGTGGGCTTTATTATCTGACTGAAACGTAGGCTGTCTGCTTTAATTCGTTCAACCATTCCTCAAACCGGACTTCGCTTTTTTGCCGGTAGATGAAAGAATGAATCTCATCGCGGGCTTGTTCTAATGTGCGCTTCTGACCGGGCTTCTTTTCTTCGACCCAGAAAAGATGGTACCCCATTTGGGTCTCAATGATTTCAGAAACCGTTCCGGGCTTTTGATTAAAAATCACCTGATCAATTTCAGGGATCATGTCGCCTTTTTCAACCCAGCCGGTCAAGCCGCCTTCTGGGGCATGACTGTCCTCGGAAGCTTGTTTGGCTAAATCCGAAAAAGCAGCTCCTCCTAAAACTTTTTTCCGCATACCTTCAATTTTTCTCCAGGCGTCTTCATCTTTCATTCCTTTTTCTTTCGCCTCCTCACTTTTCTTCAATGTAATGGAACGCAGCTTAAGGCTATCGGCCGAAGAAAATTGATCCGGGTGCTCGTTATAGTAAATTTCCACTTCTGCGGGAGAGACAATCACTCTAGCCCGGACTTCCTGATCCTGAAGGTTTTCAATCATAGCCTGCCGTCGAAAGCGGTCACGGATAAAGGTCAGGGTCATTCCCTGACGCTTCAGCACCTCTTCCATTTCCTGTGGAGTTTTAAATCTTGATTTGAATTTTTCAACCCGTCTTTCAATGTCGGGTTCATCCACTTTAACTTCACGTTTTTTTGCCTCTTGATAAACAAGGCGGTCTTCGATCAGCTGGCTTAAAAGCTTCCGGCGGGCTTCCGTTAACTTTCGGTAAAGATCCTGACCTTGATATTCGCTTTTATAGGTTTCATAAATAGGCCGCAAAAGCATATCCAGCTCGCTCTGGGTAATAGGGTCCTCATTGACCACGGCAACCACCTGATCAAGCAGTTGCGGCTCTGCCTTTAAAGGAGATAGGGAAAAACCCAGCCAGAAAATGAAGGTAAAGGGAATCGCCTTCTTCATGAGGAGCCATTTTATAGCATAAGTCCCAAGCATGTTCAATCCCTAGTTGCCGTTACCTACCTGCCTTTCTTTTGCTCGTCAATTGCCTGCCGGAGCATCCTGCAGTAGAGGTCAAAACCTACGGCATGGATAAACCCGCTTTGCTCGTGGCCCAGGAGATTGCCGGCCCCGCGGATTTCCAGATCCTCCAAGGCAATCTTAAAACCGGATCCAAGCTCGGTAAAACGTTCAATCGCCGAAAGCCTTTTTTCCGCTTCGACCGTCAAAACCCAGTTTTTTGGAACCAAGAGATACGCAAAGGCCTGCCTTTTTTCGTGAAACCGTCCCACCCTGCCGCGCAGCTGATAAAGATCGGCCAGTCCAAACCGGTCCGCACGATTGATAATGATCGTATTGACGTTTGGAATATCAATGCCGGATTCGATGATATTGGTTGCCACTAAACAATCGATTTCTTTTTCAAGAAATCCCCGCATAACCGACTCCAGCGTGGCGGCCGGCATCTGCCCGTGAGCCGCTCCAAACCGGCGGCCCGGCAGAAGTTCGCCCAGACGGTGATATACCTTCTCAATCGATTGCACACGGTTGTGGATAAAATAAGCCTGTCCTCCCCGCGCAAACTCCCGCTCAAGCGCCTCTTTGATTTTTTGATCTTCGTATTCCATCACATACGTTTCAATGGGAAGGCGCATTTTAGGCGGCGTGCTGATTACAGACATATCGCGCCCTCCCATCAATGAAAGGTAAAGCGTTCTTGGGATCGGCGTGGCGGTGAGCGTCAAGACATCCACGAGCGCACGAAGTTTCTTTAATTTCTCTTTATGATGAACTCCGAAACGCTGCTCTTCATCAATGATTACAAGGCCTAAATTGGAAAATTGAATATCCTGGGAAAGAAGGCGGTGCGTTCCAATTACAATATCCGTCGCTCCTTGTTTAATCGAAGCGGCAATGCCCGAGAGCTCCTTCTTGGGCCGGAAACGGGAAAGGACTTCCACCGTGACCGGGAAACTTTTAACCCGTTCCTTTAAAAGCAGATAGTGCTGCTCGGCTAAAACCGTGGTCGGCACAAGCACGGCCACCTGCCTGCCGCCCATGACAGCCTTGAAAGCCGCGCGAAACGCCACTTCGGTTTTGCCGTAGCCTACGTCACCGCAAAGAAGCCGGTCCATCGGGCGCCGCGCTTCCATATCCTGCCGGACTTCCTCAATGGCTTTTTTTTGATCCGGCGTTTCCTCAAATGGAAATTCAGATTCAAATTCCTTCTGCCACGCGCTATCCTTCGGAAAGGCAAACCCCTTCCCCACACTACGCTTGGCCTGAATCTCCAAAAGGTCCTGCGCAATGTGATGAACCGCTTGCTTGGCTTTTTCTTTAATGCGCTCCCACTCTTTGGTGTGAAGTTTGGTAATCTTCGGGGCATGCCCTTCCCCGCCGATGTAGCGCTCCAGAGGCTCCCGGGGATCAAGATATAAAATCTCCCGGTCGGCATACTCAATCGCGAGGTGTTTGCGCTTTTCTCCCTTGATTTGGATGACCTTGGTTCCGAGAAACCGTCCGATCCCGTACTTCAAATGCACCACATAGTCTCCCGGCTTAAGGTCTTTAGCCTCGGTCAACGGTTCGAAAGATTCAAAGCGTTCGCGAAAACGTGAAGCCTTTTTTTCGAAAGATTCGGTGACAGGGATCAAAAAAACCTCTTCAAAGCGGGTCAGGGTTCGTCCGTCGGCGGGGGAAAAATCACGGATGGAGGTAAGGGTATCGCCTGCCAGTTCAAGGCGGACCGGGGCACGGTAAGTGACTGGATAAATATCAACAATACCGCCGCGAATCGCAAACTCACCGGGGTGGGCTACAAAATCCTGTTTTTTATAATGAAGTTCAAAAAGAAGTTGTGCAAGTTTTTCACGATCAAGAATTTGACCGATCTTTATACGGGCGGGCTCTATCATAGGAAAACAACCCAACAGGAGCGAACGGCCTTGGGCCTACGGGCCCTGAATCCTTCGCTGGTTTTTTTGAAGCCAGGCTTCCAGACGTTTCACGGCTTCTTCCAGGTTTTTTTCCGAAGTCGCAAAACTCAGGCGGATGTGCTCGTCACTTCCGAAAGGTTTTCCCGGCACAACCGCAACATGAGCTTCATTCAGAAGCCTTTCAGAAAGCGTGACAGAATCAATGCCAAGGTCACGGATATTGACGAAAAGATAAAACGCTCCGCCGGGACGAAAAGTTTTAATGCAGGGAAGACCGGCCAGCCGCTCACAAAGCAGGTTCCTTCTTTTCTCAAAAACCTGGCACATTTTCTTTGCGTCTTCTTCGGCCAACTTTAAAGCCGCGACTCCTCCGGCCTGGGCAAAAGAAGTGGGGTTCGATGTGGAGTGGCTTTGAATACTGCCGACGGCCTTTGCCAATTCCTTATCCGGACACGCCGCGTAGCCCAGACGCCACCCTGTCATGGCATAGGCCTTGCTGTGGCCATTGACGACCACCGTACGGCGGGCCAGATCTGCATCCAGGGACGCAATCGAAAAGTGCTTACCGCCGTCAAAAATAAGTTTTTCGTAAATCTCGTCACTTAAAATCACAACGCGGGGAAACTCCTTTAAAATTTTCACGAGCGCCAGAAACTCCTCTTGAGTGTAAACGGCGCCGGTCGGATTAGAAGGAGAATTAAGGATTAGTATTTTCGATTTTTGTGTGAGCTCCTTTTTTAAAATCTCAGGCGTCAATTTAAAGCCTGTCGCTTCGGTGGTTTTAAGAAAAACACTTTTACCGCCTAGCACAGTAACCATTTCAGGGTAACTCAACCAGTAAGGCGAAGGAATGAGTACTTCATCGCCTTCGTTTAAAAGGGCAAAAAGAACATTAAAAATGGCGTGTTTGGCGCCGGTGCTTACAATAATTTGGTCGGGCGTAAAGTTCAGTTTTTGATCCCGGGTGAGCTTGTCACAAATGGCTTTCCTAAGCTCAAGGGTGCCTGTGGCAGGGGTATATTTGGTATCGCCTCTTTGGAGGGCTTCCCATGCGGCTTGCTTAACATAGGAAGGGGTATCAAAATCAGGTTCGCCGGCGCTTAAAGAAATAACATCGATTCCCTTGGCTTGCAATTCCTTGGCTTTGGCTGCAATCGCAAGGGTCACGGAAGGCGCTACCGAGAGGACGCGCCGGGAAAGCTCCATGACGAATTTATTTATCGTCTCCGGTAAGAAATTTCCGGAGAGTTTTTAAGAAGCCGCCTTTCTTTTCAGATTCTTTCTTGGGCTCGGCTTCTTTGTCCTTTTTAGCCTCAGGCTGTTGGGCTTCTTTTTCTTTGACCTTGTCGTGGGGCTTTTCTTTCTTACTTTTTTCAGGAGTGATTTCGGCCTTTTCCTGCTTGGCCTCTTTTTCTCTGGCTTCCTTTGTCTCTTTAGACTTCTTTTCTTTTTTGGGCTTTTTGGGTTTTTCCGCTTCTTCAATAAAAGTGGAAAATTCAAGAATGGCCATTTGGCTGCCATCGCCAGGACGGTTTCCTAAGCGAAGAATCCGGGTATACCCCCCCTGTCGGTCCTTAAATTGGGGGGCGATATTCTTGATTAAACGCCCTGCAATATCTTCAGACCCAAGCCGCGCAATGAGCAAGCGCCGTGCGTGCAGGCCTTCGCGCTTGGCCAGAGTCACCATTTTGTCGGCCATTGCACTGGCTTCCTTTGCTTTGGGAAGCGTTGTCTGGATGCGTTTACTCAGCACAAGGCTTCTCACAAGATTTCGAAGCAGCGCTTTACGGTGTTTGGTCTTAACTCCTAGTTTACGACGTAACCTTCGATGACGCATAATGGATCCTTAAGCTGTTGCTGGGGCCGAAGCCGCAGGGGCTTTTGCTCCCTTTATCTTTTCTTCGATATTCATCCCAAGCGAAAGCCCCATGGTGGTGAGAATCGCTTGAATTTCAGAAAGAGATTTTTTTCCGAAATTTTTGTACTTGAGCATTTGGGGCTCTGTCTTTTGAATCAAATCCCCAATGGTTTTGATATGGGCCGCTTCGAGGCAATTGGCGCTGCGAACCGAAAGTTCCAACTCGCTAATGGGCTTATTTACCATTTCCCGGAAAGAGTGATCTTCTTCTTCCTCTTCCTCATCTTCCTCTTCAACCGGAAGCTCGCCGTAATTGACAAAAATATCAAGGTGGCGCTGCAAAATATTCGAGGCATAAAGAAGCGCCTCTTCAGGAGTCAGCGCTCCGTTGGTCCACACTTCCAGGATCAAACGATCATAGTCGGTCGTTTGCCCCACGCGTGTATCCTCAACAGAAAAGTTGACTTTGTTGACGGGTGAAAAAATAGAGTCCACCGGGATCATCCCAATCGGACTGTCTTCTTTCTTATTCCGTTCGGCTGGAACATAGCCCCGGCCCCGGCCGACTTCCATTTCAATACGCAGATGCGTTTCCTTAGTCAGATTACAGATCACAAGGTCAGGGTTAATCACCTCAATCGTTTCATCCGCCTGAATGTCACGCCCTGTCACCGGGCCGTGCTTTTTCACGTCGATAAAAATCTGTTTTGGTCCTTTTTCATGATATTTCAGGACAAGCTTTTTAATGTTCAAAACAATCTGGGCACCATCCTCCAGCACTCCATCAATCGCTGAAAACTCATGGAGCATTCCTTCGATTTTAATATTAGTGACGGCCGCGCCTTCAATCGAGGAAATCAAAACCCGCCTTAAGGCATTTCCGATGGTGGTTCCGTAACCCCGTTCGAAGGGCTCTGCAGCAAACTTCCCGTAGGTGGGAGTGAGAGTTGCTTTCTCCGCCTCAAGCCTCTTCGGCATTTCAAATGTTTTCCAACGAATACCCATTGTATTCCTCCTTAAAATAATCTGAAGTTCATTCTACAAATTCAGAATGCTTGTTACTTTGAATAAAGCTCAACAATCAACGATTCTTCCACCGGTAGGGCTGCGTCTGCTTTGGTCGGAAGACGCACAATTTTCCCCTCCGGAACGTTCATATCCAACAGCAGCCACTCCGGCACCGGCAAGTCTTTCCACTTTTCGATCGTTTCTTTCACCCGGTTGATATTAGCTTCTTTTGGACGAATACCAATCACATCCCCTGGCTTGACAAGAAAAGAAGGAATGTTTACGACCCGGCCGTTCACAAAAATAAGACCGTGGTTTACCATTTGCCTTGCTTCCCGGCGGGTACTTGCGAACATTAAACGGTAAACCGTGTTATCCAGTCTTCTTTCCAAAAACTCAATGAGGGTTTCACCCGTGACTCCCTTTCGTTTGGCGGCTCGCGCAAAAAAAACTCGAAATTGCCGCTCTAAAAGGCCATAAATCCTCTTTAATTTCTGCTTTTCGCGAAGCTGCAAACCATAATCCGAAAGCTTAGGACGGACACGCCCGTGCTGCCCGGGGGGCTGGCTTAAACGATCCTTTAATTTTTCATCCGAACGGCGGTTACTGCCTTTTAGATAAAGATTGACCCCCTCTCGGCGCGCTAGACGGTTTACCGGTCCGGTGTATTTTGCCATAACTTAAACTCTCCTTCTCTTGGGCGGCCGGCAGCCATTATGCGGCATAGGCGTCACGTCATGAATGGCGCTCACCTTAAGCCCCGATGTCTGTAAAGCACGAATAGCGGATTCCCGCCCTGATCCCGGGCCTTTGATGAAAACTTCCACTTCTTTCATCCCAAACTCCAAAGCTTTTTTCGACGCTTGCTCAGAAGCGATTTGCGCGGCAAAGGGTGTGGACTTTTTTGATCCCTTGAAGCCGGCCGCACCCGATGACGACCAGCACAGGGCGTTTCCCTGAGGGTCGGTAATGGTTATCACGGTATTATTGAAGCTGGCTAAGATATGAACCACGCCGCGGCTAACCTGTCTGATTTTTTTCTTTTTTGCCATTTTCTCTCCTTATTCCATCATTTAAAAACGGATCATTTGGGCGCCGGGGGTTTTTTAGCCAATCCGCCAATGGTTTTGCGAGGGCCTTTGCGCGTCCTGGCATTCGTATGGGACCTTTGTCCTCGAACCGGAAGACCCTTTAAATGACGGCTCCCCCGATAACAGCGGATATCCATCAAGCGTTTAATATTCTGCTGAATCTCACGCCGTAAATCCCCTTCGACCTTGGCTGTCTTTTGAAGGGTGGTTGTAATGTTTGAGATTTCTTTCTCGGTTAAATCCTTGGCCCGCTTATTTGGATCAATCTGCGTTTCAGCCAGAATTTTCTGGGAAAGAGATCTGCCAACCCCATAAAGGTAGGTCAGCGCAATCTCAATCCTTTTTTCTCTGGGGATATCCACCCCTAAAATACGCGCCATAATTTCTCCTTTACCCTTGTCGTTGCTTATGCTTCGGGGTAGTGCAGATCACATAAACAATCCGTTTACGCCGAACAATTTTGCAATGCTCACAAATTCTTTTAACCGAACTTCGTACTTTCATGGCCACTCACCTCTATTTAATACGGTAGGTTATTCTTCCCCGGGTTAAATCGTAGGGGGATAACTCCATCTTCACCCGATCCCCCGGTATAATGCGAATATAATGCATCCTCATTTTGCCTGAAACATGAGCCAAAACTCTATGCCCGTTCTCAAGTTCAACCCTAAACATGGCATTCGACAACGGCTCAACCACCCTTCCTTCAACTTCAATGGCATCTTCTTTCGGCATATTAAAAAATCAGTTTATTTCTCTTCACCCGTTAAGTTCATGCTTGTATTATCAATAAAGGCAATCGTATCTTCGTAATGACTTGCCCATTTTCTGTCCTTCGTCACCACGGTCCAACCGTCACTTAATGTTTCAACCGCAAAGTGGCCTTCCGTCACCATTGGCTCAATCGCAAGCACAAGTCCATTTTCGATTTTTGCGCCATGTCCGGCGCGCCCATAATTTGGAACCTGGGGATCCTCATGCAACATACGACCGATGCCATGCCCCACATAATCCCGAACCACCTGAAACCCCTGGGCTTCAATATAATCTTGAATCACGGCCGAAAGATCACCGATTCGAAATCCCGGCTGGTACGCGGCGAGCGCTGCCTCAAGAGATCCCTTGGACGCTTCTATGAGCTTACCGCGAACACCGTTCACCGGCCCAACCGGCCAGGTTCTCGCGGCGTCCGCGTAATAACCCTTAACCTTGACGCCAATATCAAAGCTGACAAGATCGCCTTCTTTAAGCTTTCGTTTTCCCGGGATGCCATGAACAACCTCTTCATTCACAGAAATACAGGCCGTTTTGGGATATCCCCGGTAACCTTTAAAAGCGATCTCCGCACCCGCCTTGAGGATGACGGCTTCGGCAATCTGATCAAGTTCTTCTGTGGTCACACCCGCTTGAACAGCAGGCTTGACCTTCAGAAAGATGTCCTTGATAATCTCTGCCCCCTCCCGGATGATTTCGATTTCACGTTTGGACTTCAGTGAAATCATACGGAAAGGCGTAACCTCTCAAAGAGCAACTTTAACTCAGTTTGAAGCTCCGGAACGTCATAATCCCCCGGAACTTCGTACAACAACCCCTTCAGGGTATAGTAATCAATCAACGGCGCTGTTTCTTTTTGATAAGTTTCAAGTCGGTGACAAATCGTTTCCGGCTTATCATCTTTTCGCTGGCTAAGTGCCTTACCGCAACGGTCGCACACACCCTCCCTTTTCGGAGGCATGTTGCGGGTATGATAATTATTCCCGCAATCAAGACAAACCCGGCGGCCTGAAAGCCGGTCGATAATGACCTTTTCCGAAGTGGCAAAATTTAAAACAGCGTCCAGTTCGTCCTTCGTTTCTTTTAAAAAATTATCCAGCGCTTCTGCCTGGCCCTGCGTCCGCGGGTACCCGTCCAGAATAAACCCCTGTGTTCCGGGGATCTGACGGATCTCATCAAGCATCATCGCATTCACCAAAGTATCAGAGACCAAAGAACCGCGCTCGATGACATCCTTGGCTTTTATGCCCAATTCTGTTTTTTCCCGGATATGGCGTCTTAAAATATCTCCTGCCGCCAAATGGGCCAGATCAAATTTATCACTTAAGATTTTGGCATGCGTTCCTTTGCCTGCCCCGGGAGGTCCTAAGAGAACTAATTTCATTTTATCGCCGCGCCTTCAATTTCCCCTTGCGGATAAAGCCTTCGTAGTGACGCATTAAAAGCTGGGATTCAATAGTTTTCATCGTATCAAGGATCACACCCACAATAATCAAAAGACCGGTACCGCCAAAAAAACTGGCAATCAAAAACGGGATATTTAAAACCGCCGGTGAAGAAACAAGATCTGGGAAAAGAGCAATGACAGCCAAAAACACGGCGCCGCTGGCCGCAATCCGGGTCATAATATAATCAAGGTATTCCGCGGTGTTTTTGCCGGGGCGAATTCCGGGGACAAATCCGCCGAATTTTTGCAGGTTTTCACTAACTTCAATCGGGTTAAACGTAATGGCCGTGTAAAAGAAAGTAAAAAAGAGAATGAGCAGCGCGTAAAGAATTGAATAAGAAATGGTACCGTGACTCATCCACTGTGCGACGGAAGTCAGGACACCCGTCTTGGGGAAAAAGCCGGCGATCGTAGCGGGAAAAAGAATCACGGATTGAGCAAAGATAATCGGAATCACGCCTGCCTGGTTAACTTTTAAAGGCAGATAAGTGCTTTGCCCTCCGTACATCCGGTGACCGCGAATCTGTTTTGCATATTGGACCGGTATTTTCCGCTGCCCTTGAATAATTAAAATCACACCCACCACCGTGCCCACAAAAAGAGCGATCATAAGGACAAATTTCCACCACGCCAATTGCTGCCGCGCAGGATCAAAAGGCGAAAGCAAAAGGTAAGTCTGCCAAAGAGCGGTTGGAATGGATTCGATAATACCTGCGGTGATCACAACCGACATACCATTTCCAATGCCATATTGGTCAATCTGCTCTCCAAGCCACATAATAAAAGCCGTCCCGGTGGTTAAGGTCAGCATCGTCATCAGGCGAAATCCCCACCCTGGATTAGGTACAATCACGGTACCTTGAAACGCATAAGGGTTTTCGAGCCACAGGGCGATAAAAAAAGTTTGGATCAAGCTCAAAATAATGGTGCCGTAGCGGGTATATTGAATAATTTGTTTCCGGCCCTCTTCGCCTTCTTTTGCTAATCTCTCCAAGTAAGGAATCACAACGGTTAAAAGCTGCAGGATAATCGAAGCAGAAATATAAGGCATAATTCCAAGAGCAAAAATCGTGGCCTTTTGCAAGGCGCCGCCGGAGAACATTCCCATAATCCCAAACAGCGTTCCACCGGGTGTTCGCGAGATATTTTGAAAAAATCGCGCCAGAGCCGTTCCGTCAATCCCGGGTGTTGGCACGTGCGCTCCGATACGATAGACGACAATGATCAATAAGGTAAAGAATACCTTCTTGCGCAATTCCGGAACTTTAAAAATATTCGCGTAGGCTTGTAACATAATCGCTTATTTGTTTTCTTCCCTGGCAGCAGAGTCGGCCCTTGTAATAACAACCGTTTTCCCGCCCGCTTTTTCAATCTTGGCTTTGGCGCTTTCACTGAAGGCGTGGGCCTTTACGGTAACGGCTTTTCGAAGTTCCCCTTGCCCGAGGATCTTAATCCCGGAATTTAACTTTTTAATCAATCCTCGACGCTCTAAAAGCTCTGGGGTAATCTCTTTTTCTTCAATCTCATTTAAGCGGTCCAGATTGATCACGGAAAAGACACGGCGGAATGCCGCATTGTTGAATCCGCGCTTGGGCAAACGTCTGTAAAGCGGGTTCTGGCCGCCTTCAAACCCGGCGCGTTTGGAATAACCGGACCGGGCGCGCTGGCCTTTATGCCCTTTAGTCGACGTCTTACCGTGACCGGACCCAATGCCGCACCCTAACCTTTTCCTGCGTTTTTCGTAAGGAACTTTAGCTCTCATGATGCTGTGTTTCAACCCCTTCTTCACGCCGCTTGCAGGAATCCATCAGCTGATCGAGCCCGTCAAGCGTTGCTTTTAAAACATTTATGGAGTTATCACTTCCAAGGCTTTTCGTCAAAATATCCTTGATCCCGCACGATTCACAAACAGCTCGAACCGCTCCGCCGGCAATAATACCCGTTCCGGCAGCCGCTGGTTTTAAAAGCACCTTGGCAGCTCCGTAACGGCCAAGAACTTCGTGAGGAATACTCGTACCTTTCAATTTGACATTGATTTTATTTTTTTGAGCGGCGGCCAGAGCTTTACGGATCGCGTCAGCCACTTCATTGGCTTTTCCCAAAGCAAACCCAAGCTGTCCCGCTCCATTCCCAACCACCACCAGCGCGCTAAAATGAAACCTCTTACCCCCTTTAACAACCTTGGCACAACGATTAACCTGAATAACCTTTTCATACGAGGTCATCGGCTTCGGCTGGGACGCAGTGGGCACTTTTGTAAATTGAACTACCGTCTCATTGGTTTGTTGCAAGTTCGTTTCTCCTTTTTGAACCATAAAAATTAAAACTCAACCCCGCCCTTACGCAGGGAATCGGCTAAGGCCTTGATCCTTCCGTGATAAAGGCATCCGCCGCGATCAAAAGCGACTTTGCGGATTCCTTTTTGAATCAATTGGGGAGCATAAAATTCCCCCAACTTTACCGCCGCTGACACTTTTCCTTTCGCAGGTTTGGCCTGGACAAAAGCTTTATCCGCCGTCGAAAATGAAAAAAGGGTGCGGGACACCATATCATCAATGACTTGGGCATAAAGGTTCTTGATCGATCTGTGAATGGCAAGACGCGGGCGCTCGGATGTCCCAAAAATTTTCTTACGAATGCTTCGATGACGTTTAATTCTACCTGACTCTTTTTTTAACATGGCTAACCTACCGTTTTCCCTTGTTTACGGCGAATCTGTTCACCCACATAGTGAATTCCTTTACCTTTATAAGGCTCGGGTTCATGAAATCCTCTGATTTCAGCGGCGACCTGGCCCACCTGCTGTTTATCAAGTCCTGTCACCGTAATTTGAGTGGGTTTGGGGCATTTAATTTCAATCCCGTCCGGAATCTTGAAATCAATCGGGTGCGTAAAGCCGAGCGCTATATTCAAAATTCTTCCTTTAACCTGGGCTTTAAACCCCACTCCTTCAATTTCAAGTTCTTTCTTAAAACCTTCGGTGACGCCAATCACCATATTGTTAGCCAGGCTTCGCGTTAAGCCGTGCAATGCCCGATCAGTTCGAATATTCGTGGGACGCTCGACCTGAATCTGGTTATCCTTTATGGATATCTTCATACGGGGATGAACCGTAAGATTCAATTTCCCCTTAGGGCCTTCGAACAAAAGGTTCTGCCCTTGAAGATTGACTTTCACATTCACCGGCAACAGAATAGGTTTTTTCCCAATCCTAGACATAACCTCACCACACCTTACAAATCAGTTCACCGCCAATATGGGACTGCCGCGCTTTTTTGTCGGTCATGACCCCTTTGGAAGTTGAAACAATGGCCACACCTAGCCCACCCTGAATTCTGGGAACCCGGTCAGACGCAACGTAAACCCGAAGGCCCGGCGTTGAAACACGTTGTATCCCCTGAATGGCGGGTTTGCGGCCCTGAAGATATTTTAAATGAATGCGGAGAAATCTTTTTTTGCCTTCTGTAAACATTTTGGCGCTTTCGATAAACCCTTCTTCTTTGAGGATCTCAGCAATGCGAATAGTGCTATTTGAAGCGGCCGCCGTCATCTTGTCTTTACCAGCCCTTGAAGCATTACGCACAATCGTTAAAAAATCACTAATAAAATCAGTACAAGGCATTGTCTTCTCCTGTTACCAGCTTGATTTGGTTACGCCGGGAATAATTCCCTGGTTGGCAAGTTCCCGGAAACAAATACGGCAGAGTCCAAATTTTCGAATAAACCCACCCGAGCGGCCGCACTGCCGGCACCGGTGATATTTTCTAACTTTAAATTTGGGCTCCTGCTGCTGCTTAATGATTAAACATTTCTTTGCCATTCTGTGATCCTTAATCCTTTTTGAAAGGAAGTCCCAAAAGCTCTAAAAGCCGTTTGCCTTCCTTTTTGTTTTGCGCCGTAGTGACAAATGTCACATCCATCCCTTGAGGCTTTTTTATTTTATCAAATTCCACTTCCGGAAAAATAATCTGCTCCTGAAGTCCCAGCGAATAATTCCCGCGGTCATCAAAACTGTTTCCAGGGTATCCCCGAAAGTCACGGATACGCGGCATAGCGACATTAAAGAGCCGATCCATAAACTCGTACATCCGGATTTTACGCAAGGTCACCTTAAGCCCAATCGGAGAGCCTTCCCGCAGTTTAAACGCAGCGATGGATTTCTTAGCCCGCGTAACCAGCGCCTTCTGTCCCGTAATCTGGCCAAGCTCCACCGCGTGCTGTTCTAAAATTTTAACGTCGTCTTTTCCTTCCTTAACGCCCATATTCACAACAATTTTTTTGACCTTCGGAACCTGCATGACATTTTCATATTGAAATTCTTCCATCATGCTCGGAACAACGTCCCGGCGATATTTCTCTAAAAGTCTCGGAATAGAAGCTGTTTGGGTTGCCATCTTATGCCTTATGCCTCACACAATCTCATGACAGTGTTTACACACGCGTTGCTTGGTTCCATCCCCTAAAATGCTGTACCCGACGCGTGTCGGTTTCGCACAGCGGGGGCAAATAAGCTTAAGGTTTGAGGCAGAAAGCTTTCCCTCGACCTTCGTAATGCCGCCTTTGGGATTTTGCTGGCTCTTGCGCAGATACACCGTCTGGTAATTGATCTTCTCAACCAGCGCTCGGCTCTCAACGGGATAAACTTTCATGACCCGGCCTTTTTTACCGCGGTCTTTACCCGTCAGGACCACCACTTGATCATTTTTTTTTAGCCGCATAACTAGACGACCTCAGGAGCCAGTGAAATAATTTTCGTAAATTCCCGGTCCCGGAGTTCACGCGCCACGGGGCCAAAAATTCTTGTCCCGCGCGGGTTCTTTTGATTATCAATAATCACCATCGCATTTGAAGAAAACCGGACAATCGAGCCGTCTTTTCTGCGAATGGGAGAACGGGTTCTCACAATCACCGCTTTGACAACCTCTCCCTTTTTTACAGTCCCGTCGGGAATCGCTTCTTTGATGTTTGCGGTAATAATATCGCCAATTTCGGCGACACGCTTATTCTGGCGCCCTATGACTCCGATCATAGAAGCCCTTTTAGCTCCGCTATTATCCGCAATGTCTAAAATCGTCCGCATTTGAATCATGACACAACCTTCACAAGGCGCCAGCGTTTTGTCTTTGAAAGCGGGCGCGTTTGCGCAATTTGAACTTTGTTTCCCATTTTGGCTTCATTTTTCTCATCATGCACCGCGTACTTGACCTTACGGCGAATGACCTTTTTGAAACGAGGGTGCTGCATTAACCGGGTCACTTCCACCACAATGGTTTTCTGCATTTTATTGCTAACCACAACTCCTTCACGAAGAAGTGCGTGCTGTTGCTTTTGATCTTCTGGTATCACTTTGAAACCCCTCGATCTTTTCTTAGTTGCTCATTGATCACAGTCAGTATCCGGGCAATATCTCTTCTTACTTCACGCATAGCCGATTGCCTTTCGAGCTTCCCGGTTTTTGCCTGAAAACGGTACTGCATCAGGCTTTTCTTTAAGCCTGTAAGTTTTTCTTTAAGCTCATCCACGCTCAGATTTTTTAACTCGGATACTTCGGCCATCTTAGACTCCAAAACGCTTTACAAATTTTGTCGGGAAAGGGATTTTGTACGAGCAAAGACGCATTGCCGAACGCGCCAGCTCCTCGGGGACTCCGCCCATTTCAAAAAGAATTTTCCCCGGTTTTATCACCGCAACATAATATTCCGGCGCGCCCTTGCCTTTACCCATACGGGTTTCCGCGGGTTTCTTACTGTAGGCTTTGTCAGGAAAAACCCGCATCCAGATTTTCCCTCCGCGCTTGACGTGCCGTGTCAGCGCCACACGCGCAGCCTCAATTTGAATAGCGGTCAGCCAGCCCCGGTCCAGGGATTTGAGCCCGAAATCTCCAAAAGCAATCTTACTGCCGCGCGTCGCAATACCGCCTAACCAACCTCGCTGCTGCTTTCGGAATTTGACCCGCTTGGGCATAATAGCCATGACTATTTGGCCTCCCCTTCCGGCAACGGCTGCTGGGAGGTTTCATGCGAAGGATTTTCGACAACAGGCTCGACAGCTATTTTGTTCTCTTCCGGGACTTGCTGGAGAATTGGTTCAGTTTCAACCGCTGCCGTCTTGGCTTCTTCTTTGGAAGCTTGCGGCTGCTCTTTTGCTTTTTCTGACTTTTCCGGCTTTTCAAACTCAAGCCTCTGTCGTTCCCGCTCAAGTTTCTGCTGGGCTTCCTCTTTCTTAACGAGGATGTCCCCTTTATAAATCCACGTTTTGACCCCAATCGTTCCGTAAGTCGTAAAGGCCGTTGCAAAACCATAATCCACATCAGCACGAAAAGTGCTTAAAGGCACCTTGCCCTCGCGATACTTTTCATCCCGGGCAATTTCCGCTCCGCCAAGCCGGCCTTTACACAAAATCTTAATCCCTTGCGCACCCTTGGACATCGCCATCTGAACCGCCTTCTTCATAGCGCGGCGGAATCCCACTCTTTTTTCAAGCTGCATCGCAACATTTTCCGCCACAAGCTGAGCATCGGTCTGTGGAGATTTGACTTCCTTGATATCCACAAAAAGCTCATTCTGGGTGATGCTGGCAAGCCCTTCTTTAATTTTGTCGATTTCCTGCCCACGCCGGCCAATAATGACACCTGGACGTGCGGAATAAATCCTCACCCGAACCCGGCCGCTGGAGCGTTCAATTTCAATATTTGAAATTCCCGCAAAGGCGAGCTTTTCTTTGACAAATTTGCGAAGCTTCAAATCTTCATTCAAAAGATCCGCAAAATTCCTCTGCGCGAACCATTTTGCTTTCCAAGGTTTAATATACCCCAACCTTAATCCGTAAGGGTGTGCTTTTTGGCCCAAGATTTCCTCCTCACGCCTGCTGTTTCTGTTTCTTTTGTTTCTTTTCCTGGGCTGCTAACACGGACGCAACCCCAAATGATTTCTTACCTTCTTTGACCGCCAGCGAAAGATGCGTCGTCCGCTTTAAAATTCGATCGGCCCGCCCCATAGAACGTGACATAAAGCGTTTTAAAACCGGCCCACCATCTGCGCGCACTTCGGAAACATAAAGACGTGTTTCATCCATCCCAAGAACTTTAGCATTGGCCACCGCGCTCTTAAGCGCTTTTTCCGTAAGCTTGGCTGCTTTCTTGTTAAGACTTGCCAAAATCGGAAACGCCAGGGTGACCGGCTTATAGCGAATAGCATTGATCACAAGCCTCACCTTTCGGGGCGAAATCCTCACATGTTTTACCACGGCCTTGGCTGAGCGATTCCCCGCCTCATGCTCCACGCTCTTATCTTCTTTTTTCATCCCTTACATTCCTTTTTCTTGCCTTTAATCAATAAGGTTAAGTCTTGGCTCCAGCAGCCATAGCCTTGGCCTTATCCCCGGCTGCGCTATGCTTTCTAAAGGTCCTGGTAGGAGAAAACTCCCCCAGTTTATGCCCTACCATATTTTCTGTGACAAAAACGTTATGAAAAATTTTCCCATTATGAACCGCAAAGGCCAGACCTACAAACTCCGGAGTAATGGTCGACCGCCTTGACCAGGTTTTGATAGGACGGCGGTCCTTTTTTTGCTGTGCCACTTGGGCCTTTTTTAGTAACTTCTCGTCAACATGAACACCTTTTTTTGCGGAACGGCTCATTTTCTTCGATCCTTTACAATATATTTATTGGAAGCTTTGCTTTTCTGCCGCGTTTTTAAACCTTTAGACTTCTGTCCCCACGGACTCTGGGGATGATTACCGCCCTTAGACTTTCCTTCACCGCCGCCCATAGGATGATCCACCGGGTTTCTAGCAACCCCACGGCTTGCGGGGCGAAGCCCTAACCAGCGGCTGCGACCGGCCTTGCCCAAGGAGATATTTTCATTATCAATGTTGGAGCATTGCCCAATCGTGGCATAAGCCTCAAGACGGATCATGCGAATTTCCCCCGAAGGCAGTTTAATATGAGCAAACTCATTTTCCTTGGAAAGGATTTGCGCTACGCCTCCGGCAGAACGAACAAGCTTCCCTCCAAGTCCGGGAATAAGTTCAATATTATGAACCGGAGTACCTTCCGGAATATTTCTTAGCGGTAAATGATTTCCTACTTTCACTTCAGCCTCAGGGCCGCTTGCCACCGTATCTCCAACCCGCAAGCCTTCCGGTGCAAGAATATAACTTTTCTGCTTATCCTCATATTCAATAAGGGCAACTCGCGAAGTCCGATTAGGATCATACTCCACGGTTAAAACTTTTGCCGGTTTCCCGAAACGGTTTCGGCGGAAATCAACAAGACGATACCTTTTCTTATGCCCCCCGCCGTTGCGGCGAGCTGTAATATGGCCGTGGTTATTGCGTCCACCCGTACGCCTTTTGGCTTCGGTCAGAGGCTTAAAAGGCGTGTCGACCGTCAGCTCGGCAAAATCCGAGACACTTCCGAACCGTCTTGTAGGCGTTGTAGGCTTAAATTTTATCAATGGCATAAAAGGTCCTTATTAAGCGGTAATATCAATTTTTTCGCCCTTTTTCAGAGTCACAATCGCTTTTTTCCAGTCAGGCGTTCTGCCGGGTTGAAAACGAACACGCCGCCATTTCCCCATTTGATTTGAAACATTCACCTTTTCGACATGCACATTAAACGCTTTCTCAACCGCCGACTTAATTTCTTTCTTGTTCGACTTTGGATGAACCTGAAAAGCATATTTGCCCAGCTTTTCCTGATCGCGAGTTAGCTTTTCGGTAATCAAAGGCTGTTGAATCACATCATAAAGATGAAGTCTCACGGCTTCACCTCTTGGCTTTTAGCCTGCCCGGGATTCTCTCCAAGCAGACGATTCTCAATCACGGGGAGCGCTTCTTGTTCAATCAAAACTTTTTCACGGCGCAAAAGATGATAGGCATTCAGGTCGCGCGCGCGCTTAAGTTTCACGAACTTTTCCATATTGCGCCCCGCCCGCTCCAGATTTTGATCAATTTCTTTAACAATGCAAAGCGTCTTTTTGTTTTGCAAGGGTAACGCTTTGATTATTTCTGCCCACTCTTTTGTCTTCGGCGTTTCTAATTTAACTTCTTCTAGCAACATTAAATTTTTCTCCTCAGCCTTTAAACTTAAAGCCGAGATCAGGGCCTTTAACCGCATCGATTGCGGCAGCTTCACTACATAGCTGCGCGGATGCGGACCAAAAACAGTTCCTCCCCCTCTCCAGATCGGAGAACGGATTGACCCGTGACGGGCACGGCCGGTTCCTTTTTGGCGCCAGGGCTTCTTTCCTCCACCACGAACCTCTTTGCGGGTTTTTGTATCCGCAGTCCCGCGGCGCAGGTTTGCAGCGTAAGCTTTTTCGACAAGCTGAAGCAGTCGCTTGTTGACCCTGGCTGAAAAAATCTCAGGGTTCAAAACAACTTCGCCTTTCTTTTTTCCCTCTTTAGAATAAAGGGGTACCTTCATATGTTTTTCTGTATCCTCTATTGACCGAATTTCAGGACTTTTCTTCCGGATTTTCCTGAGCTTGAGAACTTGTTTCCTGGGGTGGCATTTCTTTCGCAGGCTCTTCGTGACTTTCCTGAACCTTCCACTTGCGCGGCTGCCCTCTCTTGAGCGCACTACGAACAACCAAATAGCCCCCTTCCACTCCTGGCACAGCTCCCTTGACTGCCAGAAGTCGATTTCCCTTGTCAACTTTCACTACACGCAAACTTTGTATCGTCACGGGAACATTTCCCATATGCCCGGCAGCCCGCATCCCTTTCACAACACGTGAAGGAAAAGACGATGCGCCGATGGACCCGGGAACCCGGCCAAACATCGAACCGTGGCTTTTGCCCCCACCCGCAAAATGGTGGCGTTTGACTACGCCTTGAAATCCCTTACCGATTGAAACCCCTTGAACATCCACAAAATCACCCACCTCAAAATTATCAACCTCAAGTTGCGTTCCCACGCGAAGGCCTTCGATATCTTCTGTGCGCAATTCCTTGAGAAGCCGAAGGGGCGGCGCGTTTACTTTCTTAAGATAGCCCGCCTTGGCTTTATTCAACCGCTTTTCTTTCACCGCATCAAAACCCAGCTGAACCGCCGTATAACCGTTTTTTTCTTTGGTACGGAGATTCGTGACAAAACAAGGGCCTACCTCAAGCACCGTCACCGGCACTTGACGCCCATCCGGGTCAAAAACTTGCGTCATTCCAACCTTTTTACCTAAAAGACCGATCATAATTTTATTTCCACATCCACGCCGGCAGGAAGGTCTAACTTCATCAAGGCATCCACCGTACGTGATGTCGGCTCCTCAATCGCAATAAGCCGTTTATGGGTTCTAATTTCAAACTGGTCCCGCGCCTTTTTATCAATCGTAGGACCGCGCAGAACCGTGGTCTTCCAGATGCGCGTCGGAAGGGGAACCGGGCCGATGACTTTGGCACCCGTGCGCTTGGCAGTATTGACGATCTCCTGGACAGATTGATCCAGAACCCGGTGATCGTACGCTTTTAATTTAATTCTTATTTTTTCTTTTACCGATGCCATAAACTTTACCTTCGCTTATCGTTAACCTGAAATCACTTTTTCTGCAATTTGTCTCGGAACTTCCTGATAACTATTAGGCTCCATTGAATAGGTGGCTCGCCCTTGCGAAAGAGACCGGATCGCGGTTGCGTAGCCAAACATCTCAGCAAGAGGAACCAACCCTTTAATCGCCTTAAGATGGCCCCGGTTGCCGAGTTCCTGGATCACGCAGCGACGGGAATTAAGGTCCCCGATAATATCGCCCATATATTCTTCCGGCACAACCACTTCAACTAGCATGATCGGTTCAAGCAGGACAGGTTTTGCTCTTCGAAAGGCCTCTTTGAAACCCAAAATTCCCGCCATTTTAAACGCAATCTCAGAAGAGTCAACCTCGTGAAAGCTCCCATCAAACACAATCGCTTTAACGTCCATCACAGGATAGCCCGCCAACACTCCATTCGAGCAGGCCTCCATCACGCCGTCTTCAACCGCAGGGACGTATTCCCTCGGGATAGATCCCCCCACGGTTTTATTCTCAAATTCAATTCCCTTGCCCCGCTCAAGCGGTTCAATTCTTAAGTAGCAATGTCCATATTGACCCCGGCCACCGGTTTGCTTAATAAATTTTCCTTCGGCTTCCGCAACGCACGTAATAGTCTCTTTATAAGCCACTTGCGGCTTGCCGACATTGAGGAGCACATTGTATTCCCGTTTCAAAATATCGGTTTTAATATCCAGATGCAGTTCGCCCATTCCGCCAATAAGCGTCTGAAGGGTTTCCTGATCCGTCTTGACACGAAAAGTTGGGTCCTCCGCAACAAGCCGCTGAAGCGAATCAGACATCCGGTCGCGGTCCGCCTTTGTTTTAGGCTCGACCGCCATCCAGATCACAGGCTCCGGAACAAAAAGAGATTCCAAAACAATAGGCTTGGCTTCCTCGCAAAGCGTATCCCCCGTACGAACATCTTTTAAGCCCACGGCCGCCACAATGTTCCCCGCACCAGCCTCTTCAATTTCCTCCCGTTTATTGGCATGCATAAGAAGAAGCCGCCCAAGCCGTTCCTTCCTCTGGCTTCTGGGATTGTACACATAAGTGCTCGATGAAAGCACCCCGGAATAAATACGAAGATAGGCTAAACTTCCCACAAATTTATCACTCGCAATTTTAAAAACAAAGCAGGTCAAAGGGTCGTTTTCGCTTGGGTGGCGCTCAATCTCGCTGTCATCGGCTGGATCCGTTCCTTTAATGGGCGGTACGTCTTTAGGAGAGGGCAAATAATCCACAACCGCATCGAGAAGCTGCTGAACTCCTTTATTTTTTAACGAAGACCCGCAAATCACCGGTGTAATTTTAAGGGCCATCGTTGCACGGCGTATGGCCGATTTAATTTCATCGATCGTGGGCTCTTGGCCTTCAATGAATTTATGCATCAGGGCATCATCATGTTCGGCAACTTTTTCAATCATGAATTCACGGGCTTTTTTGGCTTGTTCAATCATGTCCGCAGGAACATCCACCACATCAAATTTGGCTCCAAGCGATTCATCGTTAAAGACATAAGTTTTCATTTGCACCAGATCCACAATGCCGCGAAAATGCTCTTCGCGCCCCAAGGGAAGTTGAATGGGGATAGCTTGGGCGCCGAGCTGATCACGCATTTGCTGGACATTACGTTCAAATTCAGCGCCTGTGCGGTCCATTTTATTGATAAAAGCAATACGCGGAACATGATAACGATCCGCCTGGCGCCAAACGGTTTCAGACTGGGGCTCGACACCTTCCACAGCCCCAAAAACAGCCACGCAGCCGTCAAGCACACGAAGCGAGCGTTCTACTTCGATCGTAAAATCCACGTGCCCGGGCGTATCAATAATGTTAATCCGGCAGTCATGCCAGAAACACGTGGTTGCGGCAGATGTAATCGTAATCCCACGCTCCTGCTCTTGCTCCATCCAGTCCATAACTGCCGTTCCCTCATGAACTTCTCCAATTTTATAGGTACGTCCCGTGTAATAAAGGATGCGCTCAGTCGTGGTTGTTTTGCCGGCATCAATATGCGCAGCAATCCCGATGTTGCGAATCTTATCAAGCGGGAAATGGATTTTCTTTTGTTCTTCAGCCATTATTTTTAATTACCACCGGTAATGCGCAAAAGCGCGGTTGGACTCAGCCATTTTATGAACATCTTCTCTTTTTTTCATGGAAGAGCCCGTTTTATTAAAACCGTCTAAAATTTCTTCCGCCAGTTTCACTTCCATTGGCTTGCCCTTACGGCCATTGGCGAATTTTTTTATCCAGCGAAGCGCAAGGGTCATGCTCCGGTCCGCACGCACACTCACGGGAATCTGGTAGGTAGCTCCTCCGACACGCCTCGACTTTGTTTCAAGCAAAGGGCGTACATTGTCTACGGCTTGCTTGAAAACTTCAAGAGGTTCTTTTCCTGTTTTTTCTTTTAAAATTTCAAAGGATCCATAAACAATCCGCTCCGCCATGGATTTTTTCCCACGCTCCATCACAATATTAATCAGCTTCGAGACAAATAAGTCTCCGTATTTGGGATCCGGATCAATTTTCCGTTTAGGTGCACGCCGTCTTCTCATAGGTTCCTTTACTTTTTAGCCGCGGCTTTTGCGTCGGCTTTTGCTGCCTTGGGAGTTTTAGCTCCATATTTCGACCGGGATTTTTTACGGTCATTCACGCCGGTCGTATCCAGCTTTCCCCGGACAATGTGGTAGCGGACACCCGGAAGATCTTTAACACGCCCGCCCCGCACGAGCACAATCGAGTGCTCCTGGAGATTATGACCGACTCCCGGAATATAGGCCGTGACTTCCTGACCATTCGTTAAACGAACCCTCGCTATTTTACGGAGAGCGGAGTTGGGTTTTTTCGGCGTCTGGGTTCTCACTACAAGACAAACGCCCTTTCTAAAGGGAGCGCCATCCAGCGCAGGAGATTTTGTTTTCCGCTTAAATTGTTTTCTTCCGTGACGGATTAACTGATTAATTGTTGGCGCCATTAGATTTTCCCCCCGGAGACTTGAGCCACTTTTTCCGACTCGGGCTGCGGGAGCATATCCGCGATATCTTTTACAAGCTCGATCTGCTGATGGCACTGAAACCCTGTTCCTGCGGGAATCAAGTGCCCCATGATCACGTTCTCTTTTAAGCCCCGAAGGTCATCACGCTTTCCCGCGGCGGCGGCTTCGGTCAAAATGCGCGTGGTTTCCTGGAAACTTGCCGCTGAAATAAAACTTTCCGTGGTTAGCGAAGCCTTGGTAATACCCAATAAAATAGGCGTGGCCTTTGCGGGCTCTTTTCCTTTTTTAGCCATTCTCTCGTTTTCTTCCGCAAATTTTATTTTATCGATGTGCGAACCCACGAGCATATCAGTATCCCCCGGGTCTTCAATGCGGACCTTGCGCAGCATCTGACGAACAATCGCTTCCACGTGCTTATCATTGATGCGGACACCCTGGAGACGATAAACTTCCTGCACCTCATTAACGAGATACTCCTGCAGGCTTCTTTCTCCGGAAACCCTGAGAATATCCTGGGGAACGACAGGGCCATCCACAAGCTGCTGACCCGCCACAACCTTATCCCCCTTGTAAACGTTCAAATGCTTTCCGTGCGGGATTAAATAGTCCTTGGTCATTCCCGTGGGGTTTTTCACAATAATTTTTCGCTGGCCTTTGACAATATCGCCAATCTCAACAATCCCGTCAATTTCAGAAATAATGGCGGGGTTCTTGGGTTTGCGGGCTTCAAAAAGTTCAGCGACACGAGGAAGCCCTCCTGTAATGTCACGGGTTTTCGCGATTTTTCGCGGCGTTTTTGCTATGAGGGTACCGCTCTCAATTTGCTGGCCTTCCTTCGCGACAATGTGAGCCCCCGTAGGCACAGGATAAAAACCAATCACTTCGTCATTCGGACCGGTAATAATGAGCTGGGGATGCAAATCTTCCTTATGCTCAATAATTACTCGATCTGTAAGACCCGTGGTGGAATCAAGCTCCTCATTCATGGTCACGCCGGCCTTGATATCCTCATACCGGACCTTTCCGGAAACTTCCGTCAAAATCGGAACCGTATAGGGATCCCACTTCACAAAAATTTCGTCTTTTTTAACGGCCGCTCCATCCTTATTGCTCATAATGGCGCCGGAAGGAATCGTATACCCTTCAAGCTCACGCCCGGTTGCGTCATGGATGGTTAGCTGACCGTTACGATTAAGAACAATAATTTCACCCGTTTTAATGACAACGGTCTTGAGGTTGTGATATTTCAAAAAGCCGTCATTGCGGGCGCGGAAATAAGATTGTTCGACCGTACGTGAAGCAGTTCCACCGATATGGAACGTTCTCATGGTAAGCTGCGTTCCAGGCTCTCCAATCGATTGAGCGGCTATAATCCCAACCGCGGTTCCAAGCTCAACCAAGCGTCCCGTGGAAAGGTCCCGGCCATAACATTTAGCGCAAACGCCCCGCTTGGATTCACATGTCAGCACCGAACGAATGCGAATTTTTTCAATCCCCACTTCCTCAAGCTTATCCGCAGTGACTTCATCAATAATGTCTCCGGACTTGACAATCAATTGGTCCGTCACCACATCCACCACATTGTCAAGAGCCGTGCGGCCAAAGATTTTTTGCTTGAGAGAAACCACCAATTCTTCCCCTTCATAAAGAGGTTCCGAGAAAATACCCGCCAAAGTTCCGCAATCATCTTCCGAAATAATGGCATCCTGAGCAACGTCTACAAGACGACGGGTCAGGTATCCTGAGTCGGCGGTCTTAAGCGCTGTATCGGCCAGCCCCTTACGAGCTCCGTGGGTCGAAATAAAATATTCAAGCACGGTCAGACCTTCGCGGAAATTAGCGGTAATGGGGCTTTCGATAATTTCACCCGACGGTTTTGCCATCAAACCGCGCATACCCGCAAGCTGACGAATTTGCTGTTTTGAACCGCGGGCACCTGAATCCGCCATCATGAAAATAGGGTTAAACGGATCTAACTGTTCAAACATGGAATCCGAAACACGGTCTGTGATATGGGTCCAAATATCAATCACCTTGTTGTAGCGCTCACCTTCGGTGATCAAACCGTTTATATACTGACTTTCAATCGCTCGAACATCCTTATAAGCCTCATCCAGAAGATCATTTTTATTGGCAGGTATCTGAATATCGTCGATCCCGATCGAAAGACCTGCGAGAGTCGCTTCTTCAAAACCCAAAGTTTTTAAACGATCGAGAAGGTTAATCACCTGGCTATGCCCAAACTGCCTGTAGCACTGGCTGATAATTTCGGAAAGTTTTGATTTCTGTATCCCTTCGTTCACAAAGCGAAAGCCTTTCGGCAGCACCTGGTTGAAAAGGATCCGTCCCGCAGAGGTGTCCACAATCTCTCCGTTCGGGAGGCGCAGTTTAACTTTGGCATGCTTATGAACTTCACCGTCCTGATACGCAAGCACCGCCTCGTCGACATCGGCAAAAACCAGACCTTCACCCTTCATGCCTTCCCGAATTTTCGTAAGATAGTAAATCCCAAGCACAATATCCTGGGAAGGAGTCGCAATGGGCTGTCCGCTTGCCGGAGAAAAAATATTGTTGGCAGAAAGCATGAGGATCCAGCATTCCATCTGCGCTTCCATCGAAAGGGGAACATGAACCGCCATTTGGTCGCCGTCAAAATCCGCGTTAAAAGCGGTGCAGACAAGCGGATGAATTCGAATCGCCTTGCCTTCAATGAGGACAGGTTCAAAGGCTTGAATACCAAGACGGTGAAGCGTCGGTGCGCGGTTTAGCAGCACGGGGTGCTCACGAATCACTTCTTCTAAAATGTCCCAAACTTCCGGCTTCACGCGTTCGACCATCTTTTTGGCGGAACGGATGGTATGCACGTGACCGCGTTCCTTGAGTTTGCGGATAATAAAGGGTTCAAAAAGCTCAAGCGCCATTTTTTTCGGAAGCCCGCATTGATAAATCTTAAGTTCAGGACCGATCACAATCACGGAGCGGCCGGAATAATCAACGCGTTTTCCCAGGAGGTTCTGGCGAAAACGGCCCTGCTTGCCTTTAAGCATATCGCTTAGCGATTTTAAGGGCCGGTTTCCGGCACCCAGCACGGGACGTCCGTGGCGGCCGTTATCAAAAAGAGCATCCACGGCTTCCTGGAGCATGCGTTTTTCATTACGGATAATCACATCAGGCGCTTTGAGTTCGAGCAACTTTTTCAAACGGTTATTCCGGTTAATCACGCGGCGATAGAGGTCGTTTAGATCACTGGTTGCAAAACGGCCGCCGTCTAGGGCGACAAGCGGGCGAAGGTCCGGGGGAATCACAGGAACTACTTCTAAAATCATCCACGCGGGATTATTGCTTGAGTTGAGGAAAGCATCGACGATCTTTAAAATTTTGATGCCTCGCGCACGTCCCTGCTTGGATTTTGACGTCTTAACCTGGCGCTGGTATTTTTGGACCAGTTTTTCAAGTTCAATCTCTTTGAGTAAATCCCGGATTGCCTCGGCACCCATTTTGGCATTAAAGTTCGTGGCGCCGTATTGCTCCTGCGCTTTCAAAAATTCCTCTTCGCTTAAAAGCTGACACTTCTTAAGGGGCGTCTCCTTCGGATCAATCACAATATATTCTTCGTAATAAAGCACCTTTTCAAGCGCGCGCACGCTCAGATCGAGAACATTTCCGATTCGGGACGGCATGGTTTTAAAAAACCAAATATGAGAAACGGGGGTCACAAGCTCAATATGCCCCATACGTTCACGCCGGACTTTGGACTGAGTCACCTCAACACCGCAGCGATCGCAGACAATCCCTTTATGCTTGATGCGTTTATATTTTCCGCAGCTGCATTCCCAATCCCGGGTGGGGCCAAAAATTCTTTCGCAGAACAATCCGTCTTTTTCAGGTTTGAGGGTACGGTAATTGATGGTTTCAGGTTTTTTCACTTCACCATGCGACATCTTCCGTATCGCTTCAGGAGAGGCAATACGAATCGAAACCGAATCAAACATGTTGATATCGTAGTTCATACTTTTAATTTCTCCTTGACCTTCTGTTTGCGCTCTTCTTCCTCAAAGCGGCGTTCGGAACTCTTATCTTCTTGACCAGATCTTAAAGACTGGTTTTTCTCAGGGATAATATTAAGCGCCAACGCCTGGAGTTCTTTGACAAGCACGTTAAAGGATTCCGGAGTTCCCGCGTGAAGCGCAGGCTCGCCTTTGACAATCGCTTCATAAACTTTGGTCCGGCCTATGACGTCGTCACTTTTTACGGTCAAAAGTTCCTGCAGGGTAAAAGCGGCACCATAAGCTTCAAGAGCCCAGACTTCCATTTCTCCGAAGCGCTGCCCTCCAAATTGAGCCTTTCCACCCAGGGGCTGCTGCGTCACTAGGGAATAAGGTCCGATGGAGCGGGCGTGAATCTTATCATCCGCAAGGTGGGCAAGTTTGAGCATATAAATGTAACCCACGGTCACTCTCTGGTCAAAAAGATCGCCCGTGCGGCCATCACAAAGGACCGTCTTTCCATCAAGGGGAAGCTTAGCTTCCGCAAGCATATTTTTAATTTCCTCCTCGGTCGCGCCGCTAAAAACCGGGGTTTCAATATTAAACCCGAGTACTTTAGCCGCCCAGCCAAGGTGAGTCTCTAGAATTTGCCCGACATTCATACGGGAAGGCACGCCCAAGGGATTCAAAATAATTTCAATCGGCGTTCCGTCGGGAAGAAAGGGCATATCTTCCTCAGGAAGGATCTTGGCAATGACGCCTTTATTGCCGTGACGCCCCGCCATTTTATCTCCCACAGAAATCTTGCGCTTTGAACAAATATAAGCCACGACCTTCTTAATAACACCGGGTGGCAGCTCATCCCCTTTTTTCACACGGTCAATTTCGCGGGCCCTTTCGGCGATCAATTCATCAATTTCATCTCCCCAAACACGCGCAATCTTCCGGACGCTCTCTTCAAGCTCAGGCTCATCTTCCAGGTGAATCGATTCCCAATCACATGAATCAAGTTTTTTGAAATCGCTTTTTTCGATTTCATGTCCCGCCTTGAGTAACACTTCTCCGAGAATGTCATCCAGGAGATCTTCGGAAATTTTTTTCCCAAGAATCATCGAAGAAATCTTGTTAAGCCTTTCCCGCTTCAACAATTCAATCCGGTCCTGATATTTGTCTTTTATTTCATTAATGTCTTTGTTTTCCTGGCGTCTTTCTTCCTTGGTTTTCGCCACAGATTCTTTACGGGCAAAAACTTTGACGTCCACCACAATGCCTTCCACTCCGGGAGGAACCGTCAAGGACGCATCTCGAACATCCCCTGCTTTTTCACCAAAAATCGCCCGCAGAAGTTTTTCTTCAGGGGAAAGTTCTGTTTCCGATTTCGGCGTGATTTTCCCAACCAGAATATCACCCGGTTTCACTTCAGCCCCAACGCGGATTATCCCCTCCAGATCCAGATCTTTAAGTGCCTCTTCGCTTACATTGGGAATATCGCGGGTAATTTCTTCGTTGCCCAACTTGGTATCACGCGCTTCAATTTCAAACTCTTCAATATGAAGCGACGTATAAACGTCTTCTTTGCAGAATCGTTCGCTGACAATAATCGCGTCTTCAAAGTTGTAACCGCGCCAGGGCAGAAACGCCACAAGCACATTTCGCCCTAAAGCGAGCTCGCCTTTGTCCGTTGCTGAACCATCCGCGATCACATCTCCGCGCTTCACTTTATCGCCGATATCCACAAGGGGACGCTGGTTTACACAGGTTCCCGCGTTGGATCGTTCAAACTTTTTCATGCGGTAAACAAAATCATCGACCACAATTTCTGCCGCACTGACAGCTTTGACGGTTCCGCGTGACTTTGCGACAATCGTGGCTCCAGAATCTTTGGCCACATGCCGCTCCATCCCGGTTCCCACCAGAGGCGCATCGGTAATCAGAAGAGGGACAGCTTGGCGCTGCATGTTGGAACCCATTAAAGCGCGGTTCGCGTCGTCATGTTCAAGGAATGGAATCAACGCAGCCGCCACACTCACAAGCTGACGGGGCGAAACGTCCATATAATCAATGTCTTCCGGTTTCTTTTTAGGGAAATCTCCGCGAAAACGGCAGGAAACGGTTTCATCCAGAAAATGACCGCGTTTATCAAGGCGGGCATTGGCCTGAGCAATAACATATTTATCTTCTATATCCGCCGTGAGGTAGTCAATTTTCTCAGTTACGCGCCCTTTTTCAACTTTGCGGTACGGGCTTTCGAGAAACCCAATGGCGTTGACCCGCGCAAAAGTACTCAAGGAAGCAATCAATCCAATATTGGGGCCTTCCGGTGTTTCAATGGGACAAATACGGCCGTAATGGGAGGGATGAACGTCGCGGACTTCAAAACCCGCGCGTTCCCTTGAAAGACCTCCGGGACCCAGCGCGGAGAGACGCCGTTTATGCGTCAGCTCTGCCAAAGGATTGGTTTGATCCATGAATTGAGAAAGCTGGCTGCGGCCAAAGAAATCCTTAATGGCTGCGGAAATCAATTTGGGATTAATCAGGTTATGAGGCATCGCCGCATCAAGGTCATAAATCGACATACGCTCAAGGCAAGAGCGTTTCATGCGCGCCAAACCGACACGGAACTGATCCTGTAATAACTCGCCCACGGATCGTACGCGGCGATTGCCCAAATGGTCAATGTCATCGACTTGCGCTTCGCCGGAACGCAACTTGAGCAGCACGGCGATGACCTTCATGACATCTTCTTTACAAAGGGTCGTATTTTTTAGCTCGGTTTCAAGTCCCAACTTACGGTTAATCATAAAACGCCCGACCTTGCCAAGATCATAGCGTTGGGGATCAAAAAATAACTTTTGGATAAGGTCCTTGGCACTTGCTTCTGTCGGAGGATCACCGGGACGCATGCGCCGGTAGATGGCAATCTGCGCATCCTGGGAATTACGGTAGGGGTCCCTTTCCAGAGTGTTAACAATGGATAAATCGTCCGTCGTGATCGAAGCCGTCCAGATGGCGGAAACTTCATTGGATTCAAGGATCGCCAAAAGTTCTTTGCTGATTCTTGTCCCGGCTGCTGCTATCGGGTCTTTAGCTTCAGAGCGCGACACATCTTCAGCTAAAAATTGATTTTCCATTTTTTTAGCCATTGATTTATCGGGGTTCTTGATTTTTTCAATCGGGTACAATTCCTTTAAAATGTCATGGGTCGAAGAATACCCAAGAGCTCTCAAAAGGGTCGTGGCAAGAATTTTTCGGCGGCGATCGATGTAAGCATAAAGCACATCATTGATATCCGATTCAAACTCAATCCAGGCTCCCCGATAAGGAATGATCCGGACACTATAAATTTTTTTGCCGCTGGGATGGATTGTTTCTTCAAGAGAAACGCCCGGAGAACGGTGCAACTGACTGACCACCACGCGTTCGGCGCCGTTAATAATGAACGTTCCCGTTTCGGTCATTAGCGGAAGCTCACCGATGTAAACTTCCTGCTCTTTTACAACTCCATTGCGAATCAGACGAATTTTCACCTTCAAGGGCGCCGCATAAGTCATACCGCGCTTGTGACACTCCGCGATAGAGTACTTCGGCTTGCCAAGGTTATAGCCTTCATATTCAAGACGGCAGGAACCGTCAAAGCTTTCGATAGGAAAGCAATCCTTAAAAGCGGCTTCCAGCCCCTGATGCTTTCGGCGCCGGAACGGACGATCCGATTGCAGGAATTCCTCGTAGGAATTAACCTGAATTTCAACCAAATTCGGCAGACTCATCGTGTCGTGGATCTTGGTGAAACTTCTTCTTTCCGGCAAAGGAATCATAAAATATTGGCCTCCTGATTCGTTAGAAAAGAGCGGCGCTTATTTAATCTCAACTTTTGCGCCCTGTTCTTCGATCACTTTCTTAATTTTGTCGGCCTCTTCTTTTGAAACGCCTTCTTTAATCGTTTTAGGCGCGCCTTCGACAAGATCTTTAGCTTCTTTAAGACCCAGGTTGGTAATGGCGCGAATTTCCTTAATCACCTGGATTTTTTTATCACCCGTACTCGCCAGAATAACAGTAAAGCTTGTTTTTTCTTCCTGGGGAGCCTGAGCACCCGCGGCGCCTCCGCCGGCAGGAGCTGCGACAGCCACGGCTGCGGCTGCGGAAACACCAAATTTTTCCTCAAGGGCTTTAACCAGTTCCGCCAACTCAAGAACCGTAAGCTGTTCAATGGCTCTTAAAATATCCTGGAGTTTTTGAGACAAGTTTTTACCCTCCTGTTTCTCGACTTTCACTTCCTCGGTTACGGCTTGCGCCTCTAAGTTTGACATGATACTGCCTCCTTTTAAGATCTGTAGAAATTTATGCCGAAACGGCGAGTTCTTTTTTCCTTTTCACTTCATTTAAAGCAACAACAAACCCACGCAAAAGCTGGCTTAAGGTGAGCACAAATCCCGATATCGGGGATTTCACGCGAACCACCACCTGGGTGAGAAGCTCATGCCGGGATGGAAGCTGCGCCAAGACCTTGACGTACGCTTTGTCGTACACCCTTCCGTCAAGCACGACGCCTGCGGGAAGAAACTTTTCATTCTTTTTGGCAAAATCAACAAGGGTTTTTGAAATCATTTGGGGCTCTTTATCCCCCATCGTGACAAGCACGTTGTTTTTCAAAAATTTATCCGCACCTTCAAGCTGAAGATCCGAAAATACTTTGCGGACAATCGAGTGCTTGACGACCACCGAACGTTTTGCCACCTTTTCAAGGTTCCTGCGAAGATCCGAAATGTCGGCCACCGCAACCCCCTGAAAAGTTGAAATAAAAGCATAAGGGTTTGCTTCAAACTCTTTTTTGACTTCCTTCATCATTTTATCTTGAACAAGAGATGGCATCGAAAACCTCATACTGCCTGCGGCGATAACCGCAGGCCCGGCCCTTGAGAAAGGGCAATCGCAATTCGTTTTAAATAATCGCCTTTGCTTGTCGAAGGCTTGGCATCCCTGACCGCGCGGATCACCACTTGAGCATTTTCAAGCAAAGCGTTTTCAGAAAAAGAAAGCTTGCCGCAAACCGCATGCAAACCTCCTGTTTTATCACTTTTAAATTCAATTCTTCCACCCTTAAGCTCTTTCACGGCTTTGCCTACATTCGGCGTGACCGTCCCTGCTTTAGGAGAAGGCATTAAACCTTTAGGGCCAAGGATTCGCCCAAGCTTACTAGCTTCTTTCATCATATCGGGATGGGCCACCAACGCATCAAAATCAAGCCATCCCTCTTGAATTTTTTTGATGAGTTCCTCCGCGCCCACTTCTTCAGCCCCTTCAGCCTGGGCCTCGCGGGCGGCTTCGCCTTTACACAAACAAATCACACGGACCTTGCGGCCGCTGCCGTGAGGGAGCGCCACCGTACCGCGCACCATTTCATCACTTTGATCAGGACGAATCCCAAGCTGAAAATCAATCGCGATAGTCTCGTCAAATTTTGAATCTTTCACCTGCTTAAGGACTTGAATGGCTTCCTTAAGGGTGTATGTTTTGTTTGAATCCACAAGTTTTAATCTGCTCTGATTCCGTTTGCTCATATTTGTCTTTCGATGCCTTACTTTTGGTCCACGATTTCAAGCCCCATACTCCGGGCAGTTCCTTCGACAATACGCACCGCGCTTTGGATCTTGGTCGTATTAAGGTCGCTCATTTTTTGCCGGGCAATTTCTGCGACCTCGGCCCGAGTGACCTTCCCAATAATCTGGCGTCCGGGTTCCGGCGAGGCCTTCGCAAGACCCGCTGCTTTTTTTAACACCACCGCCACGGGCGGCGATTTCATAATAAAAGTAAACGATTTATCCTTATAAACCGAAATCACGACGGGAAGCACAACGCCGGGCCGGTCTTTGGTGCGCTCATTAAACTGCTTACAAAACTCCATGATATTGACGCCATGCTGACCCAGCGCAGGGCCAATCGGAGGAGCCGGATTCGCCTGCGCTCCCGGGACTTGCAATTTAATTTTCGTATGAAGTTCTTTAGCCATTTTAAATCCTAAATTTTTTCCACTTGCCAGTATTCCAGCTCCACGGGCGTCTGGCGTCCAAAAATAGTAACCATAACCTTCAATTTCCCGCGGTTTGGATTGATCTCTTCAATCACACCGTTAAAATTCGCAAAAGCCCCTTCTTTAACGCGGACACTTTCGCCTGACCCAAACTCAACCTTAGGCTTTGGCTTAGAGGTTTTCTCCTCTTGCTGCATAATGATTTGATTCATATCCCCTTCTGTAAGGGGAATCGGTGTCTTGCCCGAACCCACAAAACCAGAAATGCCCGGGGTGTTCTTTACCAGATACCAGCTTTCCTCAGTCAATTCCATTTGCACCAGCAAATATCCCGGGAAAAATTTTCGCTCGGTAATCCGCTTTTTGCCATCCCTCACCTCACTGACTTTCTCGGTAGGGATAAGGATTTGATGAATGAGGTGACGAAATCCCGCAGTCTCCGCGCGGGACTCTAAATTCACCTTCGCTTTTGCTTCAACGCCTGTCTGCGTATGCACGACGTACCATTTCGCTGTTGACATAATTTATTTATCCAAGAACCAATCGAACCAAAATCGACAAAACCGCATCCACCACTCCAATAAAAACCGCCATCAGGAAAGTCGTAAAAATAACTACGAGGGTAGACTGCCAAAGTTCTGCGCGGCTTGGCCACGTAACCTTGTTCAGTTCCTGCCGAGTTTCCCTAAAAAAATTCGCCGTACCTTTTAGCACGATAAGGTCTGCAACCTATTTTTATTCAGCTACTTCTGCTTACTGTCCTGATCGTTTCTCCAGGCCTGGCAGGATTCGAACCTGCAACATGCGGTTTTGGAGACCGCCGCTCTAGCCAGTTGGAGCTACAGGCCTCCACAACTTTATTTCTGCTCTCGATGTGGAGTATGTTTCCGGCAAAATCGGCAAAATTTTTTCCGTTCAAGACGGTCTGGATTTTTCTTTTTGTTTTTTCGCGTCGAATAATTACGGCGCTTACATTCGGTACATGCCAAAACAATAATTTCATGCATTGAATAAAATCTCTCAAAAAGTTTATGTAAATACTTTTTCAGATGACGAAGGATATTTCGGCGAAAATTTTCCCCTCATCATCTTGATAAGCTCGCCTGATTAGATGTGATCTACCGAGGTGTCCTGATAATGGCTATTTCAGAATTTCGCTGACGACCCCTGCCCCCACCGTACGTCCACCTTCACGAATCGCAAACCGCAGTTCTTTTTCCATGGCAATGGGCATGATAAGCTCTGCTTCGATGGCGACATTGTCACCAGGCATCACCATCTCAGTCCCCTGAGGAAGCGTCACAACTCCCGTGACGTCTGTGGTACGAAAATAAAATTGCGGGCGGTAACCATTAAAGAACGGTGTATGCCGGCCCCCTTCTTCCTTACTTAAAATATAAACCTGCGCTTTGAATTTGGTATGGGGCGTCACCGATCCCGGATGCGCCACAACCATCCCGCGCTCAAGCTGCTCTTTTTCCACACCGCGCAGCAAAAGACCGACATTATCACCGGCCTGGGCATCATCCAACAGCTTGCGGAACATTTCAATGCCCGTGACCGTGGATTTCAAACTTTGCTCGCGAAGTCCGATAATTTCAACTTCAGAGTTAATCTTAATTTTCCCGCGCTCTACACGGCCGGTTCCCACAGTCCCGCGGCCGGAAATAGAAAACACGTCTTCGATCGGCATTAAGAAGGGTTTATCCACATCCCGCTTCGGCTCAGGAATGTTCTCATCAAGAGCTTTGACCAAGTCAAAAATAGGCTGGGCCGCTTTAGGATCAGCCGGCTTTTGAAAAGCAGCAAGACCCGACCCGCGAATAATCGGAATCGTATCTCCCGGAAAATCATATTTTTTGAGAAGCTCTCGGACCTCTAATTCGACAAGGTCAAGCAGCTCTGCATCATCAACGGCATCCACTTTGTTTAAGAAAACCACAATGGCGGGCACTCCAACTTGGCGGGCAAGCAAAATATGTTCCCGGGTTTGCGGCATCGGACCATCCACGGCAGACACAACAAGAATGGCACCGTCCATCTGGGCCGCCCCGGTAATCATGTTTTTAATGTAGTCAGCATGTCCCGGGCAATCCACGTGCGCGTAATGGCGCTTGTCAGAGGAATATTCAACGTGCGCAACAGCAATCGTTAGAATCTTGGATTCGTCGCGAACCGTGCCGCCCTTGGCAATTTCAGCATATTCTTTTGCGTCAGCCAATCCCTTCGTGGCCAACACTTTTGTAATAGCGCTTGTTAAGGTTGTCTTCCCGTGGTCGACGTGACCAATCGTTCCAACATTAATGTGGGGCTTTGTTCTTTCAAATTTTTCCTTGGCCATATGCTTCTCCTTAATGTGATAAAAGGTGGCTAAAGCTAAGTTTAATTACAAGGGGTTCCGCATTTTCGTATTTCTAAATAAATTAATAGAATTAAGAGCTCCTCAGCTGGAGACGGGGATTGAACCCGTGACCTCGTCCTTACCAAGGACGCGCTCTACCAACTGAGCTACTCCAGCAAAAAGCTGAAGATAGTTAAAAGAGAGACAGTCCTCTCCTAAGGAAAGTGTAGAATTCTATCTATTACTCATACCATGTCAAGTCTTTTTTATATTTTTTTTATATTTTTATTCATTTAATGCTTTGGGGCTTAGGGGTTGAAGCCTCCCCTTGCCCAGGATTGCCTTGCCCTTGCTGCCCCAGGTCGGAAGGAGGCTCGCGCCACCTGCGGTGCATCCAAAGCCAGTCTTGGGGGCGCTTACGAATCTCGGCTTCGATATGGCTGACATATTGCTGGGTATTGGCTATCAAATCCGCTTCATAATTGCCTGTCCGGATTAAAGAAAGCGGCTTATGAAAAACGTGGTTAAAAAAATCCGGAGTACCGCGATAAAAATAGGTTGGCAGAATCGGAACATCGTATTTTAAAGCCAGGATGGCGGGAAGACTGGTGGTGGAGGCCTTCCGGCCAAAAAAATTCACCCAGACGCCCCCCTGCCTTTCATGCTGGTCGATCAACATCGCGATCATTTGATTCTGCTTAAGAAGTTTGATCGTACTTCGCGCCGCGCCCGCTTTATCAATACTTTCAAAACCAGCCTGTTTACGCAACCGCTTGATATACGCATAAACATAGGGATTTTTAATGGGTCTTGCGATCGCATGCAAAGGCAAGCCTTCCCGGGCAGCCGCAAGGCCCATCAATTCCCAATTCCCGAAATGAGAAACGGCGACAATCACGCCTTTCTTGCTTTCCAAAGCCTTCCAGACATTCTCTGCGCCTTTTACTTCCCACCGCACATCCTGACGTTTCATGATTTTCGGGATATGCACAAATTCAAAGGCCACCTTCACAAGATTCTGCATAGAACCCAGCGCAATCGCATTCAGCTCCTCTTCCGATTTTTCCCGGCCAAAGGCGTGCCGCAAATTCTCAAGGGCAATTTGCCGGCGCTTTTTGAGCAGTTTAAAGAGACAAGCTCCCATAAAATCCGCTAAACGTCTGGCGTCGTGAACATTTAAAAGATTAATGAGGAAAATAATAAAGCGGAATAAACGGTATTCGAGGTAATAACAAAAACGTCGAAAGGAATTCATGATTGGAAAAATAATGTGCAAAGAAACATATGAAAAATTTACTCGTGCGTCGTTACGATTGTCCCACGGGGACTATCCCGATCCTATTGAAAAAAATTAATCAATGGGATTGAAATTGGGGGTTCCAATTTCAATCGGCACAGTACCGCGAACCCACACATCATCGTAGCCGGACATCAAGTCCGGCACGATGAGTACTGGCGCAAAAAGCGCCGGCAAAATTAAAAGTAGCGCGGTACTCGGGACTTGGAGCGGGCAGTGGGAATCGAACCCACATAACGAGCTTGGAAGGCTCGGACTTTACCTTTAAGCTATGCCCGCGATAAAAAAAGATATTGAACGGCATTATAAGAAGGTCTTCTCTGACTGTCAATTTTTGAGGGGCCGCGGCCAAGACCGCCTTAAAATTCCTCACGCAAGGTTGACAACACCTTGCTAACAATGTTCCCCGAGCTTGAGCCCCAATCTCCAAGCCCTGCCGCAAGCCCTCCCAGGCCAACACGTTTCAGCGATTCCCACGAGATCACTTTCACGACATCTTTAAGTCCTCCGATATTCTCATACCGGACCCGGTCCATTCCCAGATAAAATCCTTTTTCTTGAGCATCGGCCTGCGAAGAATCCGTATAGCGGACGCGGCCAAGGGAAAGAATCATTTGATCTATTTGAAAACCAAGAGGCTCGCCCGGCTTTCGCTCTGAAGGCTGCGAAGGCTCTTGACTATTTTGGTCAAAGGTCTTTAAAGAAAGCAGATTAACCCTGCCGTCGCGGTCACGAATAACGTGAAGTTCTTGAATATTCAAATCAATGGCTTCAAAATGGATTTTCTTTTCCCAAAAAGAGGATATCGCCAGATCCATAAAAACTTTGGGGATTCTGGCAAGAGGTTCCTGGGAAAAAAAAGAATAGGGATTGCCTATTTCAACATCGCCAAAAAGAATGCTGATATCTGAAAAATTAATTTTAACTTCCTTCACCTTCACCGGAACCCCCAACGCAGCTTGAAGCCCCGTGGCAAACAAAAACTTTGCCGTCCAATTGTGGAAAATAATTGCTAGAATAAGGATGAAAATGAAGAATCGTATGATTTTTCCGATCAACTTAAACATAAGGGTTTTTACTTTAACCGAAACATCACAAAAAATCCAGCGTTCGTTAACTTCCTTTAGCTTAAGGACAAACGGAGTGCATGAAACCTGATATCCAGCTCCTTAAAAAACACCTGGCGGCAATTGCGCGGCCACGCGCTCCTTTTGAAAATAGAGAAACCCTTCTTGAGGTGGAAGAATACATTACCCGCGAGCTTCGTTCCTTTAAATATGAGGTCGAAAAGGCCCCTTTTCAATTTCAGGGAACCAAATTTCATAACCTGATTGCTCACACCCGCCACGAATCGTACGAAACCCAATGGATCCTCGGCGCCCATTTTGACGCAGTTCCCGGGACGGACGGTGCCGATGACAACGCAAGCGGCGTTGCCTGCCTTCTGGAAGCAGCACGGCTCCTTGCAGGTTCCAAACCCGCTTCAAAAATAGCCTTTTTATTCTTCAATCTTGAAGAAAACGGCATGATTGGGAGCTCTCATTATGTTTCGGGGTTAAAAAAGGCCAAGATTGATATCCAGGGTATGCTTTCTCTTGAAATGGTGGGCTATACGTCACAAGATAAAGGCAGTCAGCATATGCCGCTTTATTTGAAACCCTTTTATCCGGATACGGGGAATTTCCTCGCACTTGTGGGGGATACTCAGTCCAAAGCCCTGCTTGAAAGAGCCAAAAAAGCTTTTAAAAAAATCTCCGGCTTACCGGTCGAGACGCTGACCGTTCCTTCCAAAGGATGGGCCTTTCCTGAAACCCGCTTAAGCGATCACTCTTCGTTCTGGGATGCGGGATATCCCGCGCTGCTTGTCACGGATACTTCTTTTTTCCGAAATCCTCACTATCACCTACCCTCAGACAGTGTGGAAACGCTCGATCTAAATTTCATGGCTCAAGTCACCGAAGGCGTGGTTCGATTCGCAAATTCTTTTTTGGCTCCTGCGGCTCAATTTGAATAATTTTATTTGACATGCCTAACTCGTTTCTGGATAATATGCGTTCTTCTTGATTTTTTGTAACTAGTTGTTATACTTAGAGTTGGGGTTTTTATCCCACCGCAGGCATTCCGTTGGCTGACCAAAAAGAGAATTCTTATCACTTATTATGGATGCTCGGGCTAGCCTTGACGCTTCCGATGATCCTAATAAGCGGGCCAATTGCAGGCTATTTTGTCAGCTGGCTGTTGATTCATTATCTGCAAATGCCTTCAGAAACAACTCCGGTTTTAATGGGCCTTGGCTTGATCGGGTCCGGGCTTCAGGCTTTTTATTTGATTCAGAAACTGAAACAGCAAACGAATTCCAAAAAAAATAATTAGGGATCATGCAGGAACACCAAATCACTACAGCCGTTCACGAAACTGCCTCACACGGCGCGGCCCACCACGAAGCGCATGAGCTTCCGAATTTCATCACTGCTTTAAACGATTTTTTTCCTGATGCCCCGTGGGTGGATTTTTTACACCAGTGGGAAAACGTGGTGTTTTCCCTTATAGCTTGTTTCCTGATCGCCTTTACCGCTATTCGCGCTGCTAAAAAGCAGCAAGTCATTCCTCAAGGCATTCAAAATTTCTGTGAGTTTGTGGTTGAAGCCGTTGAGGGGTTTGTCACAGGGATTCTTGGAGAAAAGGGCCGGGATCATGTTCCGTTCTTAGGCACTGTTTTTATTTATATCCTTCTGATGAACTGGAGCGGCCTCGTCCCCTTGATGAAATCCCCTACTTCTTCCTGGAGTACGACGCTTGCTATGGCGCTAATCACTATGGTTTATGTTCAGGCCACAGGCATCAAAGAACAAGGCCTTGGGCATTACCTGAAACACATGGCGGGCAATCCTTCAAACCTGTTTGGCATTGTCCTGATCCCGCTGATGCTTGTGATTAATCTCACCATCGAATTTGTGGCCGTGCCTTTAAGTCTTTCCCTGCGTCTTTTTGCCAATGTTTCAAGCGAAGACCGGCTTCTTTTTAAATTTGCCGAACTCAACGTGCTTTTTAAAGGTCTCCCCTTTTTCTTTCAACTTTTCGCCAATGTCCTAGCGATTGCTTTTAGCGTGGTGCAGGCTTTTGTTTTTATGCTGCTTTCGACCGTTTACATTTCTTTAATTTTACCTCACGACCAACACGGGCATGAGGAGCATGAACCTGAGGTTGCTCATGCCCATTAACCACAAACTCAGTGGATTAGATTCTTCAAACTGAGCCTTTAAAATAGGAGAATAAAGAATGGATTCTCACAGCGTTTTAGCTCTAACTTTGCCAATCGGATTAGCCATTACAGCACTCGCCTCGGCCTTTGCTTTGGGTAAAGCCGTTGCCGCCGCAATGGATGCCACGGCCCGTCAGCCCGAAGCCTCCACAAAAATCCTTGTCAACATGATGGCCGGCTGCGCCTTGATCGAAGCGTTGACGCTTTATTCCCTCGTGTTCGGTTTTTCCTTGATGGGGAAAATCTAAACGATGGAATTTTTCCAAGCCAATATCCAGTTCCAGGAGGTTTTGGTTCAGGTTCTGGCTTTTTTGATTGTTTTCTGGACGCTGAAAAAGCTTGCCTGGAAACCGATCTTGAAAGGCCTTGACGCGCGGAAACAAAAAATCCAAAACGAGCTTGAGAAAATTGAGGCGGCAAAAAAGGATATCGAAAAGCTCCGCCTCGATTACGCGGCGCATCTTCAAAAAATTGATGAGGAGACGCGCGGAAAGCTCCAGGAAGCGATTGACGAGGGCCGTCGTGTTGCACGGGAAATCCAGGAAAAAGCCCGTGCGGATGCCCAGAGCACCTTTGAAAAGGCCAAGGAAAACTTGGGTCTTGAAATTGAAAAGGCACGCCTGGTTCTGCGCCGGGAAATTGCGGACCTTGCCATTCACGCGTCGGAAAGAATCATCAAGGAAAAAATGACCGATTCCAAGCAGCAGGATAAGGTTCTTGAAATTATTGAAGAACTTGAATCCGGGTCGCTTAAAAAAGGCGAGGGCCGGTAAATGGATTCAAAGGCGGTTCGCCGTTATGCCCGGGCCCTTTTCAACCTGGCAGAGCTTAAAGCGCAGCTGGACCTGACTGAAAAGGATTTCCTCAAAATCCGTCAGCTGGTGAATCAATACCCTGAAATATCGCATTTAGTCCTTAACTCCACCATTTCACAAGCGGAGAAAGAAGACTTTATTGAAAAGGTTTTTCCGCCGGATCTTTCAAAGCTCATCCTTAGTTTCTTGAAAGTACTGATCAAAAAGCGGCGCTTTAAGGAACTGGTCTCCATTCAGGAGGAGTTTCATCGCCTGTACGAAAAGAAAAAAAATATCCAGGAAGTCAAAGTGGTCACAGCCGTTTCAATGGCCCCGCCGACGCGCGAAAAGTTGATCCAAGCCCTTAAAAAAAAACTTGCCTGCGAAATTCGTCTCGTGGTCGAAACCAACCCGTCCATTCTTGGCGGCATCATTATTACTTTTGACGGAATGCAAATTGACGCAAGCTACCAATCGCGCCTTGAAGCTTTAAGACAAAAATTAATGGTCTAAGGAAAAGGAAGAGATTCCATGTTAAAACCCGAAGAAGTTACGCAAGCGATTCAGAAAGAAATTCAAAAATATGAAACCAAACTCCAGATGGAGTCCGTGGGTTATGTCCTTCAGGTCGGAGACGGCATTGCCCGTGTCTATGGCCTTGAGGAAGTTATGGCATCAGAACTTGTGACCTTTCCGGACCAAACGGCCGGTTTGGCCTTAAACCTTGAGCCCGATAACGTCGGGGTTGTGATCCTGGGTCCGGACCGCCACATTAAAGAGGGCGATGCCGTAAAACGGACGGGCCGGATTGTTGAAATCCCGGTAGGCACCGCGCTCTTGGGACGTGTCGTGGATCCGCTCGGCAAACCCCTGGACGGACAAGGCCCGATCCCCACCACCAAAACCCGCTTCCTTGAAACCATTCCCCCGTCCGTCATTCAGCGTCAACCCGTAAAGGAACCTCTTCAGACCGGGATTAAAGCCATTGATGCTATGATTCCGATTGGCCGCGGACAGCGCGAACTGATTATCGGCGATCGCCAAACAGGAAAAACAGCCATCCTGATCGATACGATTCTTAATCAGAAAGGCGGGAATGTCTTCTGTATTTATGTTGCCATTGGCCAAAAACTTTCAAGTGTGGTGGCGCTCGCTGAAACCCTTAAAAAGTACGGCGCGATGGAATACACCACCATTGTTTGCGCCTCCTCCGAAGATCCGGCGCCGCTTCAATACCTTGCCCCTTATGCGGGCTGTGCGATGGGTGAAGAGTTTATGTACACCGGCAAACACGCGCTTGTGGTCTATGACGACCTTTCAAAGCATGCGGTGGCGTATCGCCAGCTTTCGCTGCTTTTACAAAGGCCTCCCGGCCGTGAAGCTTTTCCGGGTGATGTGTTTTATCTGCACTCCCGGCTGCTTGAACGTGCCGCAAAGTTGCGCGAGGATTTGGGCGGCGGAACCTTGACCGCCCTGCCTGTGATCGAAACTCAGCTGGGTGATATTTCCGCTTATATTCCCACCAACGTCATTTCCATTACCGACGGCCAGATTTATCTGGAAAGCGATCTTTTTTACGCCGGCGTCCGCCCTGCTATTAACGTCGGTCTTTCGGTCTCGCGTGTCGGAGGTAATGCCCAAACCAAAGCCATGAAACAGGTGGCCGGCATGCTGCGCCTTTCACTGGCCCAGTACCGCGAGCTTGCGGCCTTTGCCCAGCTTTCCACCGACCTTGATAAGGCCACCAAAGACCAGCTGACCCGCGGTGAACGCATGGTGGAAATTTTAAAACAGGATGTTTTCCAGCCGCTTGCTTTCGAACAGCAGGTGGTCATTATTTTTGCCGGAAATGAAGGGCTCTTGGATGATCTCCCTTTAAACCGCCTGAAATCATTTGAGACAGGCCTTCTTGAATTTGTGGATAAAAAGCATCATTACGTTCTTCATGAAATCAGGAAAAAGAAAGCCATTAGCGACGATTTGAAAAAGAAAATGAAAGACGCTGTCAACCAGTTCAAACAAGAATTTACAACTCAATCATGAGTGATGCGCCCCGGGTCATGATTAAAAATTATGAATCCCTACCCCTCACTCCTCACTCATAACTCATAACTGTCTTTTTATGTCCGGTCAATTACGCGCGATTAAGAATCGCATCCGAAGCGTCGAGAGCACCAAAAAAATCACCCGCGCCATGGAGATGGTGGCTGCGGCCAAATTGCGTCGGTTTCAGGATTTAATGGCCAAGGCCCGTCCGTACACGCAAGGCCTGGAAGAGCTGGCCTCGCGGCTATTAGAGGATCAACTTGCTCAACTCGCAAAGCAGAATAAAAAATCTCAAAAATCATTTACACTGCATCCTTTCTTTGAACAACGGGAAGAAAAAAAAATCGCCCTGGTGCTTTTTACCTCGGACACGGGCCTTTGCGGTTCGTACAATACGGAGCTTGTGGAAAAAGCAAAGCGCTTTCTTAAAGAACACCAGTCGCAAAATCCTATTCTCATCGGCGTGGGTAAATTCGGGATAAACGCTTTAAAGCTCTCCGGCCTGTCTTTTTTCAAGACCTTTCAGGATCTGCGGGCAAGCCGGATTGAGGAAATCCTGAAAGAGCTTAAAGACGTTCTTTCGCGTCTTTACCTGGAAAAGAAAGTGGATGCCATTCATGTGCTTTACAGTCATTTTCTGACCTTATCCAAATATCAGGGGACTTTTGAAAAAGTTCTGCCTTTAAAACCTCCCGCCGATGCCGGCCAGAAAGGCAGCGCTCAAACTTCCGATTATATTTATGAGCCGGACCCAGGGTTGATTTTCGAAAAACTGATTCCGGTTTTTTTTGAAGCCAAAATCCGAATGATCTTTCTGGAGTCTTTTGTGTCGGAACAAATCGCGCGTATGACGGCCATGCATATGGCCACAGAAAACGCGGAAGAAATGATTGATTCTCTTGTTCTTGTGAGAAACAAGGCGCGGCAGGCATCAATCACCAAGGAAATTATCGAAATTATTTCGGGCTCACGGGCCCTCAAAATTAAATAAAAGCGTACCTAGACCTTTAGGAGGTTAACATGTCATCGTTTGGAAAAATTATTCAAGTCATGGGACCGAGTGTGGATATCCAGTTTGAGCCGGACTCACTGCCCGCAATTTTTAACGCTCTCGAAATTGAAGACCCTGTCCGCAAGACCAAGCTTGTGCTTGAAGTGGCGCAACATATCGGCGACAACGTTGTCCGTTGTATCGCGCTTGCTTCAACCGATGGGCTTGTGCGGGGCACGAAAGTGAAAGACACGGGCGCCCCGATTTCAGTGCCTGTGGGAGAGCAAACACTCGGGCGGATCTTTAACCTGTTGGGTGAACCCATTGATGAAAAAGGTCCTGTGCCGGATCCTAAAAAAAGATATCCGATTCACCGCCCCGCCCCTGTTTATACGGACCTTTTGCCTGTGACAAGCATTCTTGAAACAGGGATTAAAGTTATTGATCTTCTTGCCCCTTATTCTAAAGGAGGAAAAGTCGGTCTTTTTGGCGGCGCCGGTGTCGGAAAAACCGTGATCGTGATGGAGCTCATCAATAATATTGCGACCGAGCACGGCGGTGTTTCGGTTTTTTGCGGCGTGGGTGAACGTACCCGCGAAGGAAACGACCTGTGGCTTGAACTCAATGAATCAGGCGTCGTGAAAAAAACAGCGCTTGTTTTCGGTCAGATGAATGAACCTCCCGGAGCACGGCTTCGTGTGGCTTTGACGGGTCTCAGTATGGCGGAATATTTCCGCGATGAGGCGCACCAGGATGTTCTGCTCTTTGTAGATAATATCTTTCGCTTCACGCAGGCGGGTTCCGAGGTGTCCGCTCTTCTCGGGCGCATGCCTTCCGCCGTGGGTTATCAGCCAAATCTTGCCACGGAAATGGCCCAGCTTCAGGAACGGATCGCTTCCACAAAGTCCGGATCCATCACTTCTGTACAGGCCATTTATGTGCCTGCAGACGATTTGACGGACCCGGCTCCGGCCACGGCTTTTTCACATCTTGACGGCGTCACGGTTTTATCGCGTCAGATTGCCGAACTTGGAATTTACCCGGCGGTTGATCCTCTGGCCTCCACTTCCCGTATGCTTGATCCTCGCATTGTGGGCAAGGAGCATTACGATACTGCCCGTGAGGTCCAGCGTATTTTGCAGCGTTATAAAGATTTGCGGGACATTATCGCGATTCTTGGTATCAACGAACTATCTGAGGAAGACAGGCAGATCGTGATGCGGGCGCGCAAAATTGAACGTTTTCTTTCACAGCCGTTTTCAGTGGCTGAAGCCTTTACGGGACTTAAAGGAAAATATGTCCGGCTTAAAGACACCATTGAAAGTTTTAAGCGCGTGGCCTCAGGAGAATTTGACGCAATCCCGGAACAGTGTTTTTATATGGCCGGAAACATCAGCGATGTGGTGGAAGCCCACGAAAAAATGAAGGCCTCTGTCTAAGATGCAGCCCCAATACCGGATTCAAATCATCACGCCTCAGGGCATCGCTTATCTTGGCGAAGTCATTCATGCGCTGATCCCGGCCGAAGATGGCTTTGTCGGGGTGCTTGCCAACCACGCCCCGTATGTCACTTCGTCTTCCGGTGGAAAACTGGAAGTACGGGAGAAAGATTTGACCGAAAAAAGTTTCAGGGTCGGGCCCGGATTTTTCACGATTTCAAAAAATCAGGCATCTTTTCTGACCCAGTCGTTTGAGCCAGAAACACCAAGCCGCGCCTGACCTTATGGACTCCGTCCTTTTTTATGTTTTTTCAGGGGCGGCGGTTTTAAGCGCCCTTGGCGTCGTTACCCTCACCAAACCCACCCGCGCCCTGCTTTGTTTGATTGTCACGATGTTTGCTCTTACGGGCCTTTTCCTGCTGCTCGGCGCTTATTTTGTGGCGATGATTCATTTGATTGTTTATGCCGGCGCCGTGCTGGTCCTTTTTCTTTTCGTAATAATGCTGCAGGGCATCGGAGCCAAAGATCTTTCCCTCACCAAACGCTTTCACGGCCTTTATCTTTTTGCAGCCGGAGCAAGCGGTGCTGCCTTCTTCGCGGCACTTCTGGTTTTGATCTCTAAAACCCTTTTACCCTCTCCCGCAGGGGTTACCGGTTCTATTGAAATAATAGGCGAATCTCTTTTTCAAAATTTTCTCCTGCCTTTCGAGCTGGTATCGATCCTGTTGCTTCTGGGAGTTTTTGCGGCGGTAGCTCTGGCGAAAAGAGACGACGCATGATTCCTGTCACCCATTACCTTGTGGTGAGCGGCATTCTCTTTACCCTTGGCCTGCTGGGACTTTTGATCCGCCGCAATGTGCTTCTGATTCTTCTTTCGATTGAACTGATGTTAAACGCCGCCAATCTGAATTTCGTGACAGGATCTTTCCTTCACGGCAAAGTGGACGGCCAAATCTCCGCTTTTTTTGTGATGGTGATTGCTGCGGCGGAAGTTTCCATTGGCCTTGCGATTGCCATTTTGCTTTTCCGCAAACAAGGCTCTGTGGACACCGATGAAATCAAATGGTTGCGAGGATGATTACCCTTTCCTGGCTGATTCTCTGGATTCCTTTTGTGATCGCGGCGGGCATTATGTTTTTTCTTTTAAAACGCCCGCGCCTCGCGGGCATGCTTGCGACCTTCGGCATGTTTACCTGCTTTTTTCTTTCCATGCAGCTTCTGAGCCAATTTCCTCTTCTGAAGGACCAGGGCCTCGTTCCGGCGGAGGCTTCCCTGCCCTGGATAACCCTGGGTAAATTAAGCATTGAATTTGGGATTCTCTTTAACGGCCTGACGCTTCTGATGCTTTTAATTGTGACAGGCATCGGCAGTCTGATTTTTCTTTACTCGACTTCTTATATGGAAAAAGACGAGAGTTACGCGCGCTATTTTGCATGCCTTTCTTTTTTCACCTTTTCCATGATCGGTATTGTTGTTTCCAATAATCTGATCCAGATCTTTATTTTCTGGGAACTTGTGGGATTAAGCTCCTACCTTTTAATCGGATTCTGGCTTGAAAAGCCCGAGGCGAGCACCGCGGGAAAAAAAGCGTTTCTCACCACACGCGTGGGAGACGTGGGGATGATGCTCGGGATTCTTCTTCTCTTTGGATTTCTTGCCAAGCACGGCCTTGAAACGTTTAACTTTCTTAAGCTGCAGGATTCGTTAGGAAAAATCGATATTCCCTCCCGGGCTATGAGCCTTCTGACCTTTCTTATTTTCTTAGGGGTAGTCGGAAAATCAGCCCAGGTGCCGCTGCATGTCTGGCTTCCGGATGCGATGGAAGGCCCCACACCGGTGAGCGCTTTGATCCACGCCGCAACCATGGTCGCGGCCGGTATTTTCTTAATCGCCCGTTTATTCTTCCTTTTTCTCCACAGCCCCGAAACACTGCAGATCATTGCCTGGACCGGAGGGGTTACGGCCTTTCTCGCAGCCACGGTCGCGGTGACCCAAAACGATATCAAAAAAGTTTTGGCTTACTCGACTTTAAGCCAGTTAGGCTATATGGTTATGGCGCTTGGCTTAAGAAGTTCTGAAGCCGGTATGTTTCACCTGACAACACACGCTTTTTTTAAAGCCCTGCTTTTCCTTGGCGCGGGAAGCCTCATTCACGCGCTTCATACTCAGGATATCTGGCAAATGCCTCACACCGGGAAATCTTCACTTTTTCTAAAGATGCCGGTGACGACCTTAACCTTTTTCATCGGGACCTTCGCTTTAATGGGGATTCCACCTTTAAGCGGCTATTTCAGTAAAGAAGAAATCCTGACCATGGCCAGTACGGGGCCAACCGTTCTTTTTTTTCTTGCTCTCGCCACTGTTTTTTTAACGGCCTTTTATATGGGGCGGCTTGTCACGATTGTTTTTTGGGGTGGGCCTCGGGTAAGAGCCATTACCGAAAGTGTCATTCTGAGGCCGAAGGCCGAAGAATCTCAAAACAAGATCCTTCGCTCCGCTCAGGATGACAATATTCACGAATCCGGCTGGCGCATATGCATTCCGCTTATTTTACTTGCGGGTTTATCTGTCTTCGGAGGTTACCTGCCGATTCGGGAATTACTGCCGGACCGAAGCCTTTTCGAAGAATCCCACACCCTGTCCCAAATTTCGATTGGCCTGGCCGCGGCAGGTTTTTTTCTCGCGTTTTTCCTTTACCGCCTTGTGCCAAAAGGCCTTTTCCTTTTCTTTCAGAATTTACTTTTTATCCCCAAGTCGATCCTGCAGCGGAAGTATTTCTTTGACGATTTCTATGATTGGTTCATTCGTACTTTTCAGGAAAACACGGCCCGCTTCTCGGACGTTTTTGAGCGCGAGGTCATTGTTAAAACCGCGGTGAACGGCACAGCCCATACTACCCAATCCCTAGGAAATCTTTTGCGAAAGCTTCAAACCGGAATCGTTCAATTTTATGCTTTTCTTTTTACGGCGGGCCTCACCATTCTCATTCTTGTTTTTATCTTTTGGAGAAAACCATGATTCTGGCTTTGCCCTTGCTTCCTCTTTTGGCCGCTTTCCTGATCCTTTTTATTCCAAAGGAAAATGAAAAGGTTATACGCGCAATGGCTTTGCTTGGAACCGGTTTATCGTTTCTCATAACCCTCTTTTACCTTTTTAACTTTCAAACCGGAACTCCGGGCTATCAATTCATTCACCGTATCGAGTGGCTTCCAGCCCTTGGCATTGTCTACCAGGTGGGTCTTGACGGCATCAATATGACCCTTTGCCTCCTGCATGCCCTTGTTTCACTTGCCGGGGTCTTTGTCGCCTGCCGCACCAAAGAACGGATCAAGGAATACCTTGTCTTTTATTTGATCCTCGTGGGAAGCATTTACGGTGTATTCACTTCCCTGGACCTTTTCTTTCTTTACCTGTATTACGAAATGACGCTGATCCCGCTTTATCCAATGATTGGAATCTGGGGAAGCCAGAATAAGGAATATGGCGCCATGAAGCTGACGATTTATATCACCTCCGGCGCTGTGCTCGCGCTTTTCGGCATTCTTCTTCTCTACCGCGAACTGGGTTTAAATAGTTTTGATCTCCTTCAAATTTATGAAACCCTTCGCGCGACGCCCTTAAAAGAGCCTTTCCAGAAATTACTCACGCCCTTTCTTTTGATCGGATTCGGAGTGATTGCCTCACTCTGGCCGCTTCACAGCTGGTCGCCCATTGGTTATGCCGCGGCGCCGACCGCGGTCAGTATGCTCCACGCCGGGGTACTTAAAAAAATGGGCCCTTACCTTATGATCCGGATTGTGCTGGCGCTTTTACCGCTGGGGATGTCTTACTGGGCGCCCTGGCTTGCGGTTCTTGCCGCGATCGGAATTCTTTATGCCGGGTTTGCAGGCATCTGGCAAAAGGATCTTAAATTTATGGTCGGGTTTTCAAGTGTAAGCCACATGGGATATGTTCTGCTTGGCCTTGCGGCGATGAATCTCACATCTGTTTCCGGGATGGTGCTTCTGATGTTTTCACACGGGGTTATGGCGGCCTGCACCTTTGCTCTTATCGGTTTCCTTTATGAACAGGCCCACGTGCGGGGAATTAAGGATTTCGGAGGCCTGGCCAAACAAATCCCTTTTGTCGCAACCTGTTTTGTGATGGCGTCGCTTGCCTCGCTTGGGCTTCCCGGTTTTTCAAACTTTGCTTCTGAGCTTTTGATTTTTGTCGGGGCCTGGCCCCGATACCCGTGGCTTGTGGCGGCAGCTGTGTTCGGAATTTTAATTACCGCGATTTATCTGCTTCGCGCGGTACAGAGTGTTTTTTACGGTCCCTTAAACCCGCGCTGGACCGGGCTGCAGGATCCACAAGGATTTTTTGAGCGCTTTCCTTTTGTGCTTTTGCTTGGAAGCTTGCTTTTGTTCGGCTTCTGGCCTCAGGGACTTTTGCGCATGATTGAACCGGCTGTGGGAGCATTGCTTAAATGAATCTAAATCTTTTCCTGCTGTTTCCGGAATGGGTGCTGCTTGGCCTGCTTGTGATCCTTTTAATCGGTGAGATGCTCACCGCCAATCTCCCGGCTTCTCAATTAGCTTACAGAAAGCTCACACCCGCAACCGCCCAGATCGGCACATTCCTTGTCTTTTTATCCATTCTGCCCTTTGCCGGAAGGATCGACGATGCTTTCGGCGGGATGTTTATCCTGGACCCCGTGGCAACATTTTTTAAAGCGCTTTTCGCACTGATTGCCTTTGCCGTCATTGTCATGAGCCGGGAATTTTTCTCAGGATCAGGTGAAAAAACAGGGGAGTTTTTCCTCGTACTCTGGTGTTCGCTTTTGGGCCTTTTTTTCATGGTCTCGGCCAATGACCTGCTCTTGCTTTTTATTGCCCTTGAAATCGTCACGCTTTCTTTTTATATCCTGACCGCTTATCTCAAAAAAAGCCTTCTTTCTATTGAGGCGGCCATCAAGTATTTAATCCTGGGTTCCCTTGCCGCGGCTTTTTTCATTTTCGGGACGAGTTTGATCTACCTTGAGACCGGATCCACGGCCCTGCCTGTGATCCGCGACTTTTTTAGTAACGCGCCGCAACATCCTCTTTTTCTTTCCGGCGTTTTGATGGTCCTCGCAAGCATCGGATTCAAAATAGGGGCGGTTCCTTTTCAATTCTGGGTGCCCGATGTTTATGAGGGCGCTCCGACTCCGGTCGTTGCTTTTCTTTCCGTAGCATCCAAAGCCGCCGGATTTGCCGTGCTCTTAAGGCTTCTTTTCACCGTCCTTGTTCCTTTGACTTCGCGGTGGGTTGTGCTTTTTTCTTGCCTTGCAGCGGCCACTCTCATTTATGGCAATCTCGGCGCCCTTTTACAAACCAATATCAAACGGCTTTTTGGGTATTCAAGCATCGGGCACGCGGGTTACCTTTTAATCGGGGTTGCGGCGGGAAAAGAAATCGGGACTTCAGCCGTACTTTATTACCTGGAAGCTTATGCGGTAACGACCCTCGCTGTTTTTCTTGTCCTGACCGTCGCAGGGGTTCAGCTTCAAAGTGATTCAATCACGGCGTACCGGGGGCTTTCGAAACGTTCCCCCTTTCTTGCCGGCGTGCTGTTTATTGCCCTTCTTTCTTCAGCAGGAGTTCCGCCTTTGGCTGGTTTTTTCGGAAAATTCCTGATTCTGCTCGCGGCCGTAAAACAGGGGCTCGAATGGCTGGCGCTTCTCGGAGCTTTAGGCGTGGCCGTGTCCTTATACTATTATTTAAGTGTGGTGAAAGTGATGTATGTGGAGGAACCTCACCGGGAGGATCCAATTACGGTGTCTTTTTCTGCGCGCTGTCTCCTCACCTTCCTCTGCTTTGCCATTCTTCTGGTAGGTGTCTGGCAGGCCCCCTTCCTTTATTTCGCGCAAAACGCCGCGCGTTATTTATTCTAAAAAAAGACTTTTTCAAAATACCCGGGTGTGTTTCCCTTAGGGGACAGGCAGGGAATTATTGCCTGTCCCTTAAGGCTGTGACACCATAGAATTGTAGAAGTGGATTTTATTCTGTGTGACTTGCTACGTAAGACTGGCAATTTTCAAAGCTGGCAAGAGGACAAAAGTGCCTCAGGATTTCATCGCGGCAGCTGTAACGGTAGGGAAACCCGTGATGATAGGCGGAATGAATCACACTTTGAAGCTCGTGGTTCGGAAGTTCGATCCCATTTTTCTCATTCCACTCCGCAAGTTTTTCTATGGCTTCAGGCTCCGTTAATCCGAGAAGCCTTAATTCCGACGCCAGACGAATGGCGCAATTATTCCGGTAGCCCGGCTCCACATGACTTTCCCAGATTTTCTGGGCGCCGGCACACGGAAACACAAGGTGGGACAAATCCTGCGGCCTTTTAAAATGATACTCAAACCGCTTAGGGGTAAACTGCCTGATTTGGCGGCGGATTTTTCTAAAAAGCTTTGAAGCCTCGCTATTTTCTTCCACCTTTTGGGTTGAAACAAGCCCGGTTTCGTCCGTCACAGAAAGAGGCCGTGGCGCCTTTGCAAGCTCACGTATACCAAAAGCATCCAGGGATTCGAGCTCCTCAGCCGTAACAATAACCTTATAAAGCCCTGACTTTTCATGAACCGTATTCGCAAGCCTTAAAAGCCTCACCCTGTCCTTGATCCCAAGGTCCACCGTCTCACGCAAAGGCTCAGGCAGGGCCTGAGTCAAGTGGCGACGCATGGCCGCAAAAATGGATGGGAGGCTTTTGGAAGGCGTTATCCGGCCAAACAGGCGCGAGTCCAGCATCACGTGGAAACCCTTCGAGCCGCTAAAATAAATTTGAAGGCCGTGCGGATTGATTTTCCACTCATTGAGAAATAAATTTGAAAAGAAGCGGGCAGCCTCGCGGGCTTTTTCAAGGTCCGGATGATCAAGATCAAGAGGGAAATAAGGCGCCCAGACCTTGCCCGGGTATCCTGCGATTGAAGGCTTGGATTCTGCGGCATGAGCGCTCAGGTAGGTCAAAATTTCATCGGCATAAAAAAAATAGGTGGCGTAGCAGCCGTAGCCCCCGAAAGAACGGACAAGATCGGGAACTTCCGAGATCGACACAATGTGGTTGCGGAACCCTTTTTGAAAATGCGCCGCAAAATCCACAAAGTGGAATCGCCTCACATGGGATGCTCCCAATAATACTTGGCTGCCACAACGAGAATCACGGTAAGGGCAAGGAGGGAAAAATGCACAAACCAGGGGACGGGCGAAATATGCAAATGCCTGCGGCAGAAACGGCAGATCCTCGCAATGGCAATGATTTCAGCGCCGCAATGCCTGCACTTTTTCATCTTCATAGGGTATCTCTTACGTTGCTTGCGCTGCCTTTTCCGAAAGAGAACCGATTTCCTTATCCACTAGGAAGAGTCCGCGGCCTTCGAGCCCCGTGATCTTGATCAGGTCAAGAATGGTCTTAAACATATGCTCTTCCTCGTGCTGTTCGGCGACATACCATTGGAGAAAGTTGAAAGTGGAGTGGTCCTTTTCAACCAGGCACTGATCCACAAGATTATTGATCTTTTTTGTGACTCTCTGTTCATGGGCAAGCGTCAGTTCAAAAATATCGGAAAGCGACTTAAAATCACGGGGCGGCTCTTTGATGGCTCCCGCAAGGGCATGTCCCCCCGTGTTATTCACATAGTGAAGCAGCTTCAGCATATGGACTCTCTCTTTTTCCCCATGCTTGTACATAAACTCCGCGGATCCGCGCAAACCATTTTTATCACACCAGGAAGCCATTGAAAGGTAGTAATGAGAGGCATACCCCTCTTCATTGATTTGCTCATTCAGCGCTTTTTCCATCTTTTCGGACAGCATAATGTGCTCCTTTCTTAAAAAGAACAGGGTTACCCAGACAAGCTTTGTTTACATCTAAAAGATAGCACAGACCCGCGGCATTCAAAAACAGAATTTTTCTATCCTTTAGTTCTTTACTTTTTAGGCGGGCTGATCATGGAAAGCGGATGAATTTGCCGGATCATTTCATCCTCCCGGTAGTCCGGCCGGTCAAACTGATAAATAATTCCTTCATAAAGGCAGAAACGCCAGTCACTCCGGTAATCATAATCCCTGTCTTTTCTTAAAGGGATCGGATAGGAAAAGCTTTCTTTGAGAATCTCCGCGTAAACCTGGGTAATGAGTTTTTTAAGCTCGGTTTTGAGTTTCTTTTGTTCCAGAAAATGTTCTTCGCGCTGTTGCGAGCGCCGCACCGAAGGAGCCCTCTTACTCGCATGCCGGGAATAAGCCGCTTTCAAGGCTTTAACATCGGGCCGGGTGTCCACCAGGCGCTGGTTCATCGTGAACCGAACTGATTTCGCCTCCACACCCCAGAGGCCATTGTCAGGTTCTGCCTTAGCCTTGCCAATTTTCTTGACGATCATTTAGATCTCCAGGGGCTAAGAATTTTTTGATTCGGAATGTTTGCGTATATAGGCCAGTAATTCCTGGTTGTTCGGAAATTTCTGGAGCTGTTCGTTCAGGGCTGTGGCGGCCTTCACCGTGTCAAAGGTGGCCAGTACACGCCGGATTTTTCTCACCTGTTCCAACTCTCCGGGCTCAAGCAGTAATTCTTCCTTGCGTGTTCCGCTTTTGGAAATATCAATGGCCGGAAAAATTCGGCGGTTAGCGATCTCGCGCGAAAGAACGATTTCCATATTGCCGGTACCTTTAAATTCCTCAAAAATCACCTGATCCATGCGGCTGCCGGTATCCACCAGAATGGTTGCAAGGATCGTAAGCGAGCCTGCGTTTTCGATTTTGCGCGCTGAGCCAAAGATACGCCGCGGCACTTCAAGGGATCGCGCATCCACGCCGCCGGAAAGCGTCCGGCCGCTTGAACGGATTTCCGCATTGTGCACACGCGCCAGGCGCGTCAGCGAATCAATGACCAGGAAAACGTTGGCCCCGGCGCCGGCATCCCGATAAACTTGCTGCATCAAATCCCGGGCGGTTTGAATGTGATGATCATAGGTTTCATCTGAGGAAGACCAGCGTACTTCCGCCTGTACACTGCGGCGGAAGTCCGTGACTTCTTCCGGCCTTTCATCAATCAGAAGGCAGTAAAGTTTGAGTTCCGGGTAACCTTTCTCCACGGCCTGGCAGATGTGCTTCAGAAAAGTCGTCTTGCCCGAACCCGGCGGCGAAACAATGAGTCCGCGCTGGCCCATTCCAATCGGACACATCAAATCCATGGCCCGCATCGTGAGCTCGCTTGAGCCATTCTCAAGACGGATGCGCGGGGACGGATCCACTGCCGTGCTTGCAAAAAACCGGCTTTCCGCCTCATCCACCGGCTGCCGGTGGGAAGACGGCGGGCGGGGGCCTTGCGGGCGACTCCGGCCGTAAGCGTGCGGTTGCCTCCGGGGATTGTGCCGGTGGCGATTTTCCTGACGACGGTCAAAATTTCTCATAAAGGTTCTCGTGACGGTTTTATTGAATCCGCCGGCTGTAGTTAGGATCGGGATTAAGAAGTTCCGGCATCTCGAGGATCATTCCCTGGCGGCTCAGGGCAGCGATATCAAGAATCTGGGTGTCCATCCGGATCGCATCCACGGGACACGCCTCCACGCAAAAACCGCAATAAACACACTTACCGAGATCAATCGTGAAACTGGCCGGCCGCTTTTCAATCACAGGATCGGGATGCTCTTCAGCAACAATATAAATACAGCGTGCCGGGCACACGGTTTCGCACATCATACAGGCCACGCAGCGCGGAGAGCCGTCAAGGCGTTTGGTGAGGCGGTGCCTTGTGCGTGAGCGCGGGGCCAGCCGGCGCTTTTCCTCCGGGTAAAGGATCGTGACGGCAGCACGTATCGCCTTAAAAAAACCCAGGCGGTGCATGATATGGAAAAAAAGATTTTTCCAGAAATGGCGGCCCGTAATCCACACGCCGCGGAAGACTTCGGGAAAATAGGTTTTTTGCCAGAAATTAAGCACTGGCCGTTTAATGATTTTAGTTCGAATGGTCATTTTGTATCTTAAAAGAGGCGAATAGTGAAGTGCAGGATGCTGGCGAGCGAATGCCGAAGGCCCTGAAGCGAGCGGTATCCTGTACTTCACTAACCCAAGCTTAACTTAGGCTTTCCCTAAGGTTTTTTCTCCCGGCTTCCAACCACACTGCGTCAATTCGCCGGTTTGAAAAGCCTGAAGCGTCCGGTAGGTTTCATCCACACTGCGGCCCACGGCCAGGTCATTAATAACCGCGCTGCGGACAATACCGTTGGGGTCAATAATGAAGGTCCCTCGAAGGGCAATGCCCTTATCTTCCATTAAAACACCAAAGGTCTTGCTCCACTGATGCGCTGTATCTGCCACCATAGGGAATTTCACCTGACCCAGTCCTTTTTCGGTCCAGGCTTTGTGGGAAAAAGCGCTGTCCGTGCTTGCGGTCAAAACCTCGGCCCCTAATTTTTTGAATTCTTCGTATTTGGCATTGAAGCTGTGAATTTCCGTGGGGCAGACAAACGTAAAATCCAGAGGATAAAAGAAAAGCACCACCCACTTTCCCTTATATTGGGAAAGATCGACTTCCTTAAAAGAACCATCCGGCATGAGCGCTTGCGCTTTTAACTCCGGAACTTTTTTACCAACCCTTAATTCCACAATGTTTTCACAAGTTTGCATTGCTTTCTCCTTTTTAAATTTCTGGTGATTGAATTGCTTTCTTTGTTGTTCGTTTAATCTTCTTGGCTGCTCTTCCCTGCTATTTGAAGACGCGGCGAATTTAAAATAGCCAAAAGATCCCCTGCCGAGATAAATCCTGTGACACGGGCATCCTCCACCTCATTTCCCTGAGCATCCAAAAAAACAAGGGTGGGTACCCCAACAATGTTGAAACGCTCAATCACAGCGCTCACGTCGGGGCTGTCAGAACGGGTAAGATCTACCTTCATTCTCTCAAAGCTGTCAAGCGCCCGGATCACATTGGCGTCCGAATAAGTAAATTGCTCGAGTTCATGGCACGGGATACACCAATCCGCGTAAAAATCAAGGATGACAGGCCGGCCGGTATTTTTGGCTTCAACCAGCCTGGCGGGCGCGTATTGCGCCCAAACCACGGATTCCCTAGGCCCGGACAGAGGCAGCGCTATTCCGATCACCACCGCGGCTGTCCCGAGCAATCGCTTGACCCAGCGGAAAGTGACCCGGTCGTGTCCGGTGCGTTCAATAAAACCAAGATAGGCGCCTGCCAATACCAAAGATGCCGAAGGCCACCACCTGAGCAGCGAAGGCGCAAGCGCGAGCATTGCGTAAAAAGCGGCAATGGCTAGAAGCATAGCACCAAAAACCCGTTCGATCCAGATGAGCCAGACGCCGGACCTCGGCAAACGGTGGAGTAAACTCGAAAAAGTTCCAAGCAAAAGATAGGGGGTGCCAAGCCCCAGGGACATAATAAAAAAAATCCAGAACGCGAATAAAGGATCCGCGCGGGTTCCAACAAAAGCCAAAAGCGCAATGATCGGGGGGCCAATGCACGGGGCGGCAAACACGCCTACAAAAAGCCCGGAAAGATAGATTCCAAAAAGATTGGCTTTATGCTTCCCCCCAAGGCCGGTCAAAAGCCAGGACGGCATTTGAAAGGTGTAAAGACCAAACATGCTGAGAGCTAAAATGCCAAGGATGACGGCAATGCCGAGCAAGACCCAGGAATTTTGAAGCAGGATGCCAAAGAGCTCTCCGGTCAGCGCCGCAACCACGCCGAGAAAACTATACATCGTAGCAATCCCAAGCACATAAATGACGGCCTTGCCGAAAGCACGCCAGTGATGAACTTCCTTCTGCCCGCCAAACAAAGAAACGGTCACCGACATCATGGCATAAACACACGGCGTGAGATTCAGGCCAAGCCCCATCACGTAGACACCCAAAAGGGTCAGTGAACCGCCGGGAACTTCGATCATGAGTTTTAGTCCTTCAAACGTTCATTGAGACGAGCCGCATCCGTCACAGGTAAATCGCAGACATAATCTTTGCAGATATAAACTGTGGCCTTGCCGGATACGGCTGTTTGTCTTGAAATAAAAGGCGCCAGGGTTTCTATTTTCAAGCGGTTATTTCCCTTAAGGGGATGAAACATTACCACTTTATTGGGTAAAAAACGAGAGAAAATTTCATGCAGGAATACCTCGGATTGAGCAGGGTCTTCCGTCGGCGAAGCAATGATAATTTCCCGGGAAGGCCCCAGGGCAAAATCAAGCGCCGCAAGCATCTGGGAATACCCGGAAGGGTACTGATTTAATTCTGCAGAAAAGGTATCCAGCACCGCTTGGGCCCGCTTTTCCAGCTCCCGCTCCATTGTCATGCGCCCCACCCGTAAAAGGCAGAGGGCCGCCACGGAGTTACCGGACGGGACGGCACCGTCGTAAAGCTCCTTGGATCGTGTGATCAATTTTTCAGCATCTGAACCTGTAAAGAAAAAGCCGCCGTCTTTTTCGTCCCAAAAAAGGCGGATCATCTCCTGCGTAAAAAATCTTGCTTCTTCAAGGTATTTGGGGTCAAAAGTAGCTTCGTAAAGGTCAAGAAGTGCCAAAATAAAGAAAGCATAGTCATCGACAAAACCCGGGATCGCCGGCTCTCCTTTACGCCAGCGGTGAAGTAGACGCCCGTTTTTTTGCTTCATTTCTGTGAGAATAAAGTCCGCCGCTTTTTGCGCCGCGGCTTTATATTTTGGCTCTTCCAAAACCCGTGCCCCCAGGGCCAGGCTTGAAATCATAAGGCTGTTCCAGTCCGTAAGGACTTTGTCATCGAGGTGCGGCCTTGGGCGTTTGGCGCGAATTTTAAAAAGTTTACCTTTAGCATCATTGATGATTTTTTGAATGTCTTCCGGCTTTTTTGAAAAGCGCTTGGCCGCATCTTCGATCCCCAACGCCACATAAAGAATATTCTTGCCGGTAAATTCACCCTGAGGATCCTGGCGGGCATTGCCGCCGGGTTCCACCCCGAAATACGCATTAAAAATTTCTGAAACTTCAGGCCCTAGATGCTCCTTGATTTCAGATTCCGACCAGATATAGAAAGCACCTTCCGATTTTTTTTCAAGATGTTCCGGATCCACCGCACTGTCAGCATCCTCAGCCGAGTAAAACCCGCCTGAGGGGTCCGTCATATCACGGAGCACATAATCAAAAATCTCCCGCGCGATTTGAGCATACTCCTCTTTAGCCGTGGCCTGGTAAGCCTGCAAATAGGTTTTTGATAAAAGAGCCTGATCATAAAGCATCTTTTCAAAGTGCGGGACATGCCAGTAAGCGTCTGTTGAATAACGGTGAAAGCCTCCGCCCAGTTGATCGTCCATGCCGCCGCGCGCCATAGCTTGCAGGGTTTTTTCCACCATAAGAAGCGCCTCAGGCGTCTTGAAGCGCTTCCAGGCATGCAGGAGAAAAGAAAGGTTGTGGCTGGAAGGAAATTTGGGGGCTTGGCCGAAACCTCCGAGACGGCTGTCAAAACGGGATTGAAACTGTTCGAAAGCCTTCTGAAGCGTGCCTTCATTTAAGGAATAGCTTAAGGCCGGCTTTTGTTTAGTCTCGATATGCAGCAGGCGGGTCAACTCGTCACTTGAGTTCAGGAGATTTAGTTTATCCGTTGTCCATTTATTCTGGATCGTGTGAAGAAGCGTCGCAAATCCCGGCCTTCCCCACCGGTCCTCCGGCGGGAAGTAGGTACCGCCGTAAAAGGGTTTTCCCTCGGGCGTAAGGAAAACGCTCATCGGCCAGCCGCCCGAGCCCGTCAGGGCCATGACAGCCTGCATATAAATCTGATCCAAATCAGGCCGCTCCTCCCTATCCACCTTGATAGAAACAAATCCGTCATTCATAATTTGGGCGATCTCAGGATTTTCAAAAGACTCTTCTTCCATGACGTGGCACCAGTGGCAGGTGGAATAACCAATCGAAAGGAAAACAGGCTTGTCTTCTTTTTTTGCCTTTTCAAAGGCCTCCGGTCCCCACGGAAACCAGTCCACGGGGTTATGTGCGTGCTGTAAAAGGTAAGGGCTTTTTTCGCGGGCCAGTCGGTTGGTATAAGGATGCGTGTCACTCACGGTATTTTCTGTCACTCCATTCGGGGTCAAGACAAGAGCAATTGCAAGTACTCCAGCGCTTATTTTTAACGATCGCTTTGCCGTTCTGGGTTTACGCGGTATCAAAAGATGTTTTGTGCCTATTGAGGACAATATGATAAATAAAATTCTGGGCAAATGCCAAGTATTCCAGAGCCACCTGCTTCACGTCCCTTTCTTTGCGCCACCAGTGCGAAGGATCGTCAAAGGGATTCGGGGCAACGGCCGAATAAATTTTGACGCCGGTTCCCTTAAAGGCCCAATCAAAAAGAAGGCGCGCGCGGCGCATGTGATACGGGTTTGTCACTAAAATCAAAGACCGGAACCTTTTTGCGCTCATCCATTCCCTGGTCGCATGAGCTTCTTCAAAGGTGGAGGTGACAGGACGCTCCGTAAAATGGATTCCTTCCGGATTTTTTCCAAAGTAATCGAAGTACTTTAAAGCCAAGTCTTTTTGAGGGAGAGGCCCCAAGCTGTAAAGAATGTGCAGAATATCCGTATAGGCCAGATAAGGCTCATCCGGAAGAAGGGAGAGCACAATATCTTTTGCGTAGCCTTTTTTGACCAGCTCCACGGCTTTTGGAATGCGGTAATAGTCATCCCCGCGAAGCACCACAATACAGTCAGCTTTCTCAGGGGCATCCTTCAATACAAGAAAGGCCGCGGGCAATGGAAGCCACAACCGGAAGGTTAAAAGAAGAATGCCAAATACTGAAAGAAGCCACAACACGCACCGGGAGCGCTTCTTCATAAATCCTCCAGGGTTTCCGCAAGTTCCTGCGAAAGGCGCGTAAGCGTTGTGGAAATTTTATCCACGGTGACAACGAAATTTAGCAGTGCGGGATACGGGCACTGACGAATAAGCTCTAAGACTTCTTCCGCCGAATCTTGTGAAGGGCTGCCGAAAAAAGTCCGCGCTTTTTCCATAATCGGTGTCAGGTATTCAAGACCCCGAAGGTTTTCGATCTCCTTCAGCCTGGCACAGGCAATCTGAATTTCCTGCATGCAGGCAATCACTCCGGTTAATTCACGGTTCATCGTAGCCGCCTCCTGTAAGACTCCAAAATATCAGAAAAGTGCGAATAATTCAGATTAAAAAACGAATCATCGTTTGCTCAAGCCAGAGATCCTGCTTCCAAGGCGCGGAGCCGCCGACAAAACCCAAATGGCCGCCGCCCTGCGTGACCACGGAATGAAGATAGCGGGCATTCTGCTGAACCTCGGTATGGGGAAAGATTTCTCCCGGAAAAAACGGATCGTCGGCGGCATGAATGAGTAATGTCTCAACCCGGATATCCGCAAGCTTATGCAAAGAACTGGAATTCACCCAATAATCCATTTCATCCTTAAAACCGTTCACCCGGGCCGTCACTTCCCGGTCAAAAACTTCAAAGGTCTTACAACGCTTCACTTTGTTACGCGCCAAAATGCCCGGAAATCGTTTTTCTTTATGAAGCGCTTTGGCTTTTAACGTGGAAAGGAGCTTGCGTGTATAGACCTGGCGGTTAAACCCCTGATCCATTAACCGGGCCGCCTTCACCAGATCATACGGGACCGAAACCGCCACGGCCTTGTGAACTTTTTCCCGGGCCGATTCTTTTTGCTCGCCGAGCCATTTCAGAACAACATTCCCGCCAAGTGAAAAACCCGCAAGATAAATCCTGCGGTGGGGCTCAGTCTTATGAAAATAATGAACTAAAAAATCAAGGTCTTCGGTTTTCCCTGAATGATAAGTTTGTTTCAGACGGTTCGCCTCGCCGCTACACCCTCTGAAATTCACGGCCGCGGCACACCAGCCTTTTTTTTGGATTTCACCCGCAAAACTTAAGACATAAGGCGCTTTGGAAGAACCTTCAAGACCGTGCAGTATGATAACACGCGGTGCGTCGAAAGAACCTTCAAGTAGATCGATATCAAGAAAATCGTTATCCGGCGTTTCTAGCCTAATACGGTTAATTTTGAGCTTGGGAAGAGGACGGAAATAGCGGGCAAAAATGGTTTGGGTGTGGCGGCCGGGGCACCACCACGCGGCGTTAAATGGATGTGCAAGAGGAGGCTGGACCAAGAGTTATTCCTTTAATAAAAAAAGGCCCGGTTTTAAGGCCGGGCCTTTTTCGGGTACTGGTTTAAGGCTTAAAGCTTCACGACATTCGTAGCTTGTTCACCTTTGGGACCGCGGGTCACTTCAAACTCGACCTTCTGCCCCTCTTCCAATGATTTATAGCCTTCACCCTGAATCGCTGTGTGATGCACAAAGACATCACCGCCCGATTCGCGCGCGATAAAGCCATAACCTTTGGAGTTATTGAACCACTTTACATAACCTGTTGCCATAACTTGTATTACCTCCTTCCCTTAATAAATAGTAAATAATGACGGTCCTTGAAACAACAAAACCGCAAGGCGAAATAGTTTTTCACCTTACGGCTCGGAAACACTTCAATCCATCAACTATTACCGTCAAAATAATGCCTTAATTTTTTTAATTTGTCAAATATTTCTATTTTTTCGGGTATATCCCAAATTGGGCGGCTTTTTTGACTGGCCAGCAGGGCCTGCCGCGGAGGTTTCCCCACAGGGCTCCTCGAAAAGCTCGAAGCATAATGCAGGGCATTATCTTCTCGAACCGGCATTTTAATTTCACAGAAAAACGCGAGTCTTGTTGACTATAAGAATTGGCATTTGCTTCAAGCTTTTCTCCTCACCTGTGGGGACCGCCCCTCCTCCGCGTCACCCGCTGGCCAATCAATAATCAGAATATAGGGGTGGCGCCAACGGGGAACCGGGTTGAGGAAGAACTTTTCGCAAAGCCAACTCCGGTGGATAACAAAATTCGACGCTTTTGGGAAATTAAAATGCCTGTTGGATTCGTCATGCCTAGCTTTATGCGAAAAGTTCTGACGAAATCCTGGTGGAACCGTTGGCGACAGGCCCCCTATTTTTTTACTTTTCCCTGGCTCGCAACGGCATCCATTGCCCTTTTGACTTTCTCGGGATCGCCAAGATAGTAATGGCGGATCGGCTTCAGGTTCTCATCAAGCTCATAGACAAGCGGCATGCCGGTTGGGATATTGAGTTCCACGATATCCTGATCAGAAATATTGTCCAGATACTTCACAAGCGCGCGCAGGCTGTTTCCGTGTGCAACAACCACAACACGTTTGCCGGATTTGACGGCCGGAGCGATTTTTTCATGCCAGCACGGCAGAAACCGGGCCACGGTATCTTTAAGGCATTCGGTTAACGGTATTTGGTTTCTGGGGACATCCTTGTAGCGGGGGTCTTTGGCCGGGTTCCGGGGATCATTTTCTTCAAGCACAGGAGGCTGAATATCATAGCTTCGCCGCCAAATCTTGACCTGGTCTTCGCCGTATTTAGCCGCGGTCTCGGCTTTATTAAGGCCCTGAAGGACTCCGTAATGGCGTTCGTTCAAACGCCAGTCGCGAATTACAGGGATCCACATTAAATCCATTTGATCCATAATAATCCACAACGTACGGATTGCGCGCTTGAGAACAGAGGTAAACGCCACATCAAAGACAAATCCCTCCTTTTTAAGGAACTGGCCGCCTTCGGTCGCTTCCTGAATCCCCTTCGCGGAAAGATCCACATCCGTCCATCCCGTAAAAAGATTCTCCTTATTCCAGTCACTTTCCCCGTGCCGCACTAAAACAAGCTTATACATGTGTAAAACGATCCCCCTTTCTACCTATTACACAGATTCACTATCAAAACGTGATCTAGTTTTTTTGGCCGAGCCAGAGGTCCTTGGCTTTTTTGAGCTGGTCTTCGGAAAGGACGGCTTTTAGCTTTTCATAGGCCGAGACGGTTTCCTTGGCCGAAGCGGTCATGGATTTGGCCACTTGGTCAATCATGGCGTCAATTCCCTTCCGATCGAGTTTGGGTTCGGACATTTTATACTGGACATCGAGCTCAAAGATTTGGTGTTCGGTCATCTGGCGAAGGTAAGCCTTTTTGGTTTCAAGCTTAATTTCCTTAATCTGCCTGACCTGATCATCGCTCAACTCGAGTTCCTTCTGATTATCCAGAAAGAAATGGGCTTTGGTCATGACCTTTTGTGTGATAGGACAGGCATACATTTCTTCTGCCATCATGCCGCGCCCCTTGAACGGGCATTTTCCTCCCGCGCACGGACCGCCTTGATAATCCGCAAAAGCAGCCGGGGAGCTCAAAAATAAAACCAATGCTGAAAGGGCAAGAGACAGAATCGCTTTTTTCATGGTATTTCTCCTTTAGGTTAAGTGCTCAAATTTAATCTTACACGATCAACGAAGATACTGCTAAAAGAATGCATGATGGATCAGGTTTGTATCCAACAGCCGTGCGGATTGATTGTGAGCGAATCACGAAGACTTTGCTTATTCACCTACCGCCACAGGCACGTGCCTCAGGCGCATTCTTCGAATGCGATTCGGCCCTTAGCCTGCGGCGGTAGGTCTTGTCCTGGCAAAGTCTGAGTGCCTGAGCGAACAGCAATCCGCACAGCCTGTTCAAGTGAGGCTAATTAGCTACGCATCAATTTTTTAAATCGGTTTAAATGACGGGACACAGCTTCGATGGGAAGCCCGATCACATTTGAAAAAGAACCTTGAACCGCCTCGATAATCCCGCCATGCGGAGATTGAACGGCATACGCCCCTGCCTTGTCAAGCGGATTAACCTTTTTAAAATAATGCCGGATATCGGCGGCAGACAGTTTCTTTATCTTAACCCGGCTCTTTTCAAAAAAAATGGTTTTTCGGACAATGCGCCCGGCTTTGACTTGTAAAAGGGCGCCCCCTGTATAAACAGCATGCCGCCTTCCCTGCAGCCTCCCCAGAATCAAACACGCCTCTTTCATATTTTTTGGCTTTCCGATGATTGCCCCTCGAAGGTAAACGATCGTATCCGCTCCAAGAATGATTCCGTCTTTGATCTGCCGGACACAGGACTCGGCTTTTTTTCGCGCGTGGATTTTGACAATTTGAGAAGGCAGACCTTTCAAACCGTTATCTTCCTCATAAGCCGGCTTAAGAATGCGGAAAGAAATTCCCGCTTTTTTGAGGATTTCTTTTCTGCGTGGAGAAGTTGAAGCTAAATAAATCATGGGATTAGACTCTTTGATGTACTGCGACCGGCAAGGGCACCGCTGCTCCAGGCCCACTGAAAATTAAACCCGCCGATCCGGCCGTCGATATCCAGGATTTCACCGGCAAAAAAAAGCCCTTCGACAAGTTTTGATTCCATCGTCGCAACCTTTACTTCTTTAAGGTCCACACCGCCTGCCGTGACCTCAGCCTTTTTGTATCCGAAAACACCCGAAATTTCCAGCGGATAATGAAGCAAAGCCCGCACAAGCCGCTGCCGGTTTTCTTTTGAAAAGCTGCCGATCACGTCCTCCGTGCGGATCCCGGCTTTGCGCAAAAAAACTTCACAAAACCGTTCCGGCAGGGAGAATTTCTCAATAAGAAAATTCTTGATCAGTTTTGCCGGTGTTTTTTTCTGCGCGGCCTGAAAGACGGCGGTGAATGATTCCTCGTGATGATAGGGAAGGAAACTCACCTCCATTCGCGGGTTGTCTTCTTTTTTAGCGGCAGCAAAATGGCGGCTGATATCAAGCGCCGCCGGCCCGCTAAACCCGAAATGCGTGAATAAAAATGCGCCGCGGCATTCGCTTTCTTTTTTTCCCTTTCTATAAAAAGAAAGCCCTGCGTCAAGCGAAACCCCGCTTAAACTCTGCCAGTCAGTATCGGTTGTGAGAAAAGGGGTCAATGCCGCAAACGTCGGAACTATTGTATGGCCGAAACTTGTTGCGATTCCGTAGCCTGTGCCGTCGCTTCCTGTGGTTGGATAAGAAAGGCCGCCGGTCGTCAAAACAACTTTGCGTGCCGCGGCATCATAAGCTCCGTCGTCATTTCGAAGCTGAAACAAGTCACCGCTCTTACGAATTTCTGTAATGCGAACCCCTGTCTTTAGCACCACCCCTAACCGCCCGGCTTCTTTAAGCAAACAATCCAGCACGGTTTGGGCGGAATGCGTGACGGGGAAATATTTGCCGGAAGGTTCGAGCACGAGACTGACGCCGATCTCTTTAAAAAAGCGAATCGTTTCCTGCGGGGTAAAGGCTTCGAGGACGTGTTTAATAAAGTGGCTATGCCCGCCTTGAAAATCCGCGGGTCTTACCTCTTTATTCGTGACATTGCAGCGCGTTCCGCCGGACATCAAAATCTTCGCGCCGATTTGTTCGCGCGTATCAAACAACAGGATAGAAAGCGGCGCGCGGCTCGCCTGGGCCGTCCTTCCCGCCCAAATCGCGGTCACAAGCCCCGCGGCTCCCGCCCCGACCACCGCAATATCCACCGGTTTCTCTTGCATAGCAGGGCATTATGTCAAATCTAGGCCGAAATGAAAATAACTTAAGTCTAATATTTTACGGAGCAGCCGTAGGATTTGGTGGAGGGATTACTCACAGGTTTCCCAGCCAGGGCTTCGTCAAGGGCGGTCTGGACATAGTTTTGCGCTTTGGCAATATCAGCCTGGTCCGTGCTCGGGACACTGTCAATCGCGCCCTGGTAAATCAAAACACCGTTGGGATCAATGATATACATATGCGGCGTGGTTTGAGCGCCGTAAAGCCTTCCGACTTTTCCTTCCGGATCTAGAAGCGTCACGGTGGCTGAGGATTGTTTTTCTTTAAGGATTCCCGGCCACTTTTCCACAGAGAAATTCCCCTGTTTTCCGGGGGCCGAAGAATTGATCGTAATCCACACCACATCTTTTTCTGTGTAGGTTTTCTGAAGCTTTTGCATATTGCCGCTTCCGTAGTGCTTCACAACAAAGGGGCATTCGTGATTAGTCCATTCCAGGACCCGGTATTTTCCCTGAAATTCCTCAAGGGAGACGATTTTACCACTGATATCGGCTGCGGAAAAATCTGGCGCGGGTTTACCCACCGCTAATTCCGCACTTAAAAGCGGCGAAAAGGCCAGGGTTGAGATGAAAAGAGAAATAAAGCCGAGTTTAGTTTTCATGGTCATGTCTCCTTTGAGTTTATTTTCGTGCATTATACTGCGTCATTCACTTTGACGGAATAGATATCCCCAAATTCATTTTTCTTCTTCAAGCTTCCGGATCGCTTCAAGGACAATGGCGGGCGTCAAAATTTCCGGTAAAATGACGGGCGGCTTACCCGCTTCGCGCGCATACAATACATATAAAGGAATGCTGTTACGTCCGTACTGCGCCAGGGCCTTTGTTATTTGTTCATCCTGGGACGTCCAATCCGCTTTAAGGGCTGCGATATTTGCCGTTCGAAAAGCTTCCACGACTTTGGGCGAATTCAAAACAATCCGTTCATTGACCTGGCACGTGAGGCACCAGGCCGCGGTAAAATCAATAAAGACAGGACGGCCTTCGCGCCTGAGTTCGGCAAGACGTTCCTCCGAATAGGGTTCCCAGGGAATCCTGTCTTTTGAAGGCGCTAATCGCCCTGCTTTTTTTAAATCCGAAAACTCTCCTTTGGTTCCTTGAAGCGCGGCAAAAATCCCAAGACCTATAAGAAGCAGCGTGATGATACGAAACGTAACCCGGGTGCGAGGCGCAGCTGCACCCCCCCCTTTTCCAAAAATCCAGACCGCGAATCCCGCACAGAAAAGTCCAAGAAAAAGCCAAATGGCTGATTCCTCGCCTTTTTGCAAACTCAACACCCAGGCAAGCCATAACGTCGTACCTATTAATAAGAAGCCCAAAAACTGTTTAAGCGTGACCATCCAGGCACCGGGTTTTGGCACAAAACGGATAAAGGTTGGGTGAGAACAAATCAGAAGATAAGGTGCGGCCATGCCTAACCCAAGCGACGTAAAAATGGCAAGCGATACCCACGCAGGCTGAGCCAGGGCAAATCCCAAGGCAGATCCCATAAAAGGCGCGGTGCAGGGCGTTGCGACAATCGCGGCAAGGACACCGCTTGAAAAGGAGCTGATCAAATCGTGGCGTTTTGTCCAGGATTGTCCAAACCCCATCAGTGAAGTGCCGACTTCAAAAACGCCGAAAAGATTGAGTGCAAAAAGAAAAAAGAGGAACGAAAGGCCAATGAGAAAAGCCGGTGATTGAAGTTGGAAACCCCAGCCCACATACCGCCCTGCCAACTGAAACGCAATCAACAAACCCGCCAGCACCCAAAACGAAAGAATGACTCCGGCGGTAAAAACAAGCCCGTGCTTGAAAAGAGTATGGGGATTTTTGTGCGCTTCTTTCACAAAACCCAAAATCTTAAGGGATAAGACCGGCAACACACAGGGCATAAGGTTAAGAATCAGCCCGCCCAGAAAAGCAAAGAACATTGCTGTCAAAAACCCTAATCCCCTTAATTCCGGGGACACAGTACCTAACTTGGAATTAAGTAATATATCCCCCAAACTCAAAGAGATATTAACTTCCAGCGCCTGTTCAGAATTTTTTCCGCGCCAGCCCTCGGAAAGAATAACGCCACGCAGTTCTTTAAGGGACTTTGGATAATTGACGGAAAGCGGGATTTCTAAAACATAACGGTCTGAAAACTGCTTTAAGTTTTGCGGGGCCGCATGCTGGATAAGCTCAGAGTGTTCCGGGAAAAAGTAAAGACCGGATAGCCGGTAGTCCACCCCGGCCGGCGGTTTAATTTCCAGGATTAGCACCTCACCCGAAACCCCGGCTTGAAGATGCCAATCGGCCGACACAATCGACAAACGGTCCCGTGTGGCGGCAAAAGCTTTAAGCCACTCAGGGTCGGGCTTCGGGACTTCATCCAGAACGGCCAGAGAAAGTTCAAGCTCGGCTTTGCCGGGAATACAATCCACTTCGCAGGCAAGCCAGTTAACAACGACCTTCAGAATGATATTGGTTTCGCTTTTAAGCGATTTCGAAACGTTAAGAGGTGTCGCGAGAAAAACTTCTCCCTTGTAACCGTAAGTAGCAAGAGGCGGCTGCTCGATTTTTTCTGGGAAAGGCCACTCAACGGAACCTGCAGTTATCCCTTCCGGAAGATGCCACACTATCTTCGGCGCCGTGCCTGAATCCCCGGGGTTTTTCCAATAAATGTGCCATCCCGGATCCATTTTAAAACGCACGGCAGCGCGGAATTCACTCCCCGGCTGAAGGGACTCAATCTCTGAAACAAGCTCCACTTCGGTGTGGGCTTGCTTGACAACTTCCGCATTCAGCCGTGACGGAAACAAACATGCGGCAAGGAATAGAAAACTAAAAACACAAAAATAGAACCGTCCCCTATTTTTCACTTGCTTCGTCAGCTCCGCCGCCGCGTTTTCTTTCCATGCAGTTTCGTAAATAATAGGCGACAGCGCTACAGTTTTCATACTCTCATTTTGTTTATTTTTTGATTCGTTTTTTACCGCGATAATAAGCGGAAGGTTCTTTTAGATTAAGTTTATTTGCAGGAATTTTTACAACTTTTCCATTTTCCCAAATCGCTACAGGCACGCCTGCGCGTGCATGATCTTTAAAAGTATCGTAAACAGCTTCCTGAAGAGCTTTTTCAGCCATTTTTGCGAGAGCAAAAGGATCTACTTTTAACCTGGATTTTTTCATTTCATACCCGCCTCTTTAGAGATTCTATCAAAAAGACTTTGATCCGTAATGAATAACTCCCGATTGGCTTCTGCCGCAATTAAATGAGGCATTCTTCCGGAATTATCGAATAACGTCCACGAATCAACCAAAGGCCGGTAAAGATGGAATAAATGGCGGATACCTTTATAAAATCTCCGCCGCACCACAGATTCCGGGATATGATGCCCTCCGCTTTGAACCCGGTATTCAATACGTGAAAGCGCAAGCTCCAAATTCGGAATCCAAAGAAAAAACAAATGAATTTGATAGCCTTCTTGTCTCATTTTTTCAAGCAGACGTGTATAAGTAACCCCCGAAAGAGTGGTTTCAAATCCAAAATCAACTTTCTTTGCAGATAATTTTTTAATTTCTTCCAGCAAAAGGCGCCCTGCGTGCAAAGCCGCTGTTTCAGGCGAAAAGGGTGCCAGCCCGCCCGCAATAAGATCCGCATTCACAAACTGCTTACAGGCGGCATAATCCGGCAGGAATTTTTTTGCAAATGTCGTTTTACCCGCACCGTTAGGTCCTGCCACAATATAAAGTTTAGGATGACTTCCTTCCCTTTTCTTCTCGATGACTTTAGCTTGCGGAGTTTTCCCGGTACCCATTGACTGCTCTATGATTTTTGTGATTTCGTTATAAAGGGAGTAATTGTAATTCAGTGAAAAAAACTTCTGGAGACCACGCTTATGGGATTGGAAGATTCCCTCTTTTTCTAGAAACTGAAGCTCGCGGGAAAGATTAGCCGGGTCGACTTGAATGAGATGCGCAATTTCACGCAGATAGAGATTCGCTTCAGGATGAGCAAAAAAATAAACCAGAAGCCGCTTTCTCAGCTTCGCTTTGGTCAAATGGAAAAGGTAGAGCAGATTTGTTGTCATAAACTACAACAATTGTAGTATTAAATCACAACATGCTCAAGGGGTTATTTTAAAGGCACTCAATCTCTAAACTTGATATCTCGTCTCTAGGCATAAAAATAGCCCTCATCCTTTCTTCAAGAATTAAGGGCGAATCGTATCGACTCAAGCTTTGCTCACCTCAAGCCATACTTACTACATAATGATCCCGCAGCTTTTATCCGACTTTTCCACCCGCCTTCAAAAGATCAGGCAACCGAGCGACTAAATTATACCAAATCTTTCTTCTTGTTTGAACCTGCCACTTCAGCGAAGCAGGGCCAACCTACAATCATTTCTAATTGAAGGTTGGCACAGTCCCCAATGGCACTCGGTTAAGTGGATAAAAAGAAAAGACCTCCCCCTGTCGATGAGAATTCTGGACAGAATCTCAAACGACATTGGAGGTCTATGATGAACAATAGAGATATCGAGTGGCACAGCAAAAAACTTGAGCAGGTGCGAGAAGAAATCGAGAGCGGGCAATTGAGCGGACAGTGTGGAAGGTCCGAAGTTCTTTCAGAAGCGCGGAAGCGGTTATCTTTAGAAGTTTGGGACAAGCTTCACGGATGGATGAAGGAAGAAATCGCCAAGGAGGGTGAAGGACGGTAGCGAGGACATCGGATGATAGGAATGGATGGGACTTTTGTATCGATGAGTGATGAGAGAGAGTTGAGAGAACATTTTCGGAGGATGGAATAGCAAACATGGAATGAGCCGATTTCCAAATGCGCGGGTGGTCGTGGCATTTAATCTGGAAACTCTGGTCAGCGTGGGTCATCGAGCTGGGAAGTGTAGAAGAAGTGAAAAGGAATTAAGTCGGGAGCTAATCAAAGATCTAAAAGCTGGAGATGTGTTGGTCTTCGATCGGTTGTATTCAGGAGCTAATTTGTATGTAGAGTATCAACGAGCAGGGATTGAATTTATTGGGCAAGTGCATGCGTGTTTAAAAGTGGAGCGTTTAAAGGTGGTGGAGACATTCGGTCCTGGAGATTTGCTTGTGGAAATGCGCATTGATCCCCACTGTCTTCGTCAAGACCGTAGTCTGCCGAAAACGATTCAAGTCAGAGTGATTAAAACCCGCAAGAAAGTGGAAGGTAAGTCAGAAGATTTCTGGATTGCAACAAGCCTTGTGGATCATGTGAAATATTCCAAGCAAGAGGTCCAGGCCTGGCAGAAGAAGCGCTGGAAGATAGAGACTTTGATTGAAGAGATGAAGATTTGGTTAGGCGCGGATGTGCTTCGTTCGAAATCGGTAGAAGGGATTTACAAAGAGCTGTACGCGCGGGTCCTTGGCTTAAACTTAATCAATTGGCTGATTTTGAAAGCAGCCAAAAAACATGCTCAAAAAGTAAAACGCTTGAGTGTATCGGCGGCCTTACGTTTAGCAGCCGCCTATAGCTTGAAGATGAGTGTGGCATCTGGTTGGCGGTTGCCTTTATTGTATGAGCAAATGCTGGGTCATATTGCAATGTCAATCGTCCCTGATCGCCCCCATCGTTTGGAACCAAGAATGAAAAAACGAGAACCCAGGAATTACCCGAAACTAAAAATATCACGAATCGAATGGCGAACTATGCATGCAATGGCTGCTTAACCGAGCGCCATTGGGGACAGCAGTGATTTGCAATATAAAGTAATATTATAGATTTTTTATAACTCTATTATTTTAAATAGGTTACGAATTCATAGCTGGGTATTTTAAATTTGAAGTATTATAAAAAAAACGAAAACTTCGTAAAGATTTTCCGTGCATTCTCAGTCAACACACATAAAATAGCCTCTTCACCACACCCATGAAAAATATTCTTGCCATTGATACCTCAAGCCCGGTTTTAAGCCTTGCCCTAAAAAAGGGACAGGAGCCGGTCCTCGCGGCTGAAATCACGGGCTTCCTTCAACATGCTGAAAACCTGCTTCCTCTTACGGACAAACTGCTTAAAAGACAGAAATTGTCTATTCATGATATTGATGTTTTTCTTATCGGAAGAGGGCCCGGGTCTTTCACGGGCCTGAGGATTGGGTTTGCCACTCTTAAAGGGTTTCTCGCGGCCAAGAAAAAACCTTGCTTTGGGGCTTTGAGTTTGGATATGATCGCCGGCAATTGCAATTTGCCTGAAAGCTCGCACCTTGCGGTGTGTCTCGACGCGCGGCGCGAGAAGATTTATACGCGGTTTTACCTCCGGAAAAAATCAGCTTGGATTCCTAAGGGGAAAGCACGTGTCCTGGATTTTGAGGCGTTAACCCTTGAGCTTCCTCGCGAAAGTTATATTGCCGGGGATGCCCTGATTCGCTACGGGGAAAAAATCAAAGAATTTTCTTCTAAAAAGACGATTTATTTTCTTCCCGAACCGGACTGGTACCCTAAAGCAGCAACGCTTATCCGCTGGTACGATCTGAAAAATAAAAACGTTCAAAGGCTCGTGAACCCTAAGGATTTTTTACCCCTTTACTTCCGGCTTTCGGAAGCCGAAGAAAAAAATAAGCGCCATGCCAGCACTTGTTGAATCGATTCCAAAGTCGCAGCACGGTACCTGGGTTGAAATCCGCCTTGACCGGCTTCATGCAAACCTTCGCGCCCTGAAGGAGCATGTCTCCTCTTCCACCCAAGTGATGGCCGTGGTTAAAGCCAATGCCTACGGGCACGGGCTTCTTGATATCGCGCGGTCCCTGTCAGGCGAAGTTTCTTATTTGGGCGTGGCTTCCCTGCGTGAAGCCCTTTTCTTAAAGGAACACCGGATTGAAACTCCGGTTTTTATTTTTGGCCGGCTTTTACCTCAGGAAATTCCGGCGGCGATTCTGGACGGAATCACGCTAAGTGTTTCAAGCTTTGAGGAAGCATTGGATATCTCGGAGGTTTCTTCGTCTTTCGCGCGCAAAACCCCGGTTCATGTCAAAGTGGATACCGGAATGGGCAGGCTAGGCATTCCGCTTAAAAGCGCCCTGACAGCGATTGAACCAATGGCTGCTTTGCAAGGCATTCACCTGGAAGGAATTTACACTCACTTTCCAACGGCGGAGAAGGATGACGGTTTCCGTGAAAAACAAACAGCAGATTTTAATGCTCTTATCCAAAAACTTGGCCAGAAAGGAATCCCTTTTCAATTCCGCCATACGTCTAACAGTGCGGGCATTTTAAAAGCGGACAATTCCCTTTTTAATTTGATCCGGCCCGGACTCATGCTTTACGGAATTTATCCGGATGCTTCACTTATTGATCAAGCCTTGGTGGCTCCCGTTCTTTCCCTAAAAAGCCGGATCATCCTGGTCAAGCGCCTGGCCACAGGCGAATCCGCAGGCTACGGCCGCGACTTTGTGGCTCGGAAACCTACCACGATTGCAATCATTCCTGTCGGCTACAGCCACGGGTATCCCTTTAGCGCCTCCAACAAGGCCGAGATTCTTTACCAGGGCAAGCGCTTTTCTATCGCAGGCCGCGTTTCAATGGATTATCTCACTGTTGATTTGGGAGATGCTCCGGCTCATGTTGGAGATGAGGTGACGCTCATCGGAGAAGATCAGGGTGAAATTATTCGTGCCGAAGACGTTGCCCGGTGGGCTAGCACAATTCCTTATGAAATCGTCACCCGGCTTGTCGGAAGCTTGCCCAGGTTTTACCGGTAGTCTACTTTAAAGTTTGGTACTTTTCGACGTTCTATGTCATTCCTGCACGCTTTAAGCAGGAATCCAAATTGTGGATCCCTGCTTCCGCAGGGATGACAAACTGAAAATAAATATGCAATTTAACATTCAGCATTTTGAGGAAATTCCTTCCACAAATACACTGGCGCTTGAACTGGCTTCGAAACAAGCCGAAGAAGGCCTTGTGATTGTTGCGGATTATCAAACCGAAGGGCGCGGGAAACCCGGAAGAAAATGGGTCTCTCCCCGCGGGAAAAATCTTCTTTTTTCCCTGCTTTTGCGTCCTGCGGTTCCGCCTAGCCGCGCCCCAATCCTGACTCAAATCACCTGCCGTTCGGTGGCCAAAGTGCTGACTGAACAATATGGAATTTCTTCCACGTTTAAGCGTCCTAATGATATCCTAGTCGGCGGTAAAAAAATCTGCGGGATCCTGGTTGAAGCCAGATCAAGCGCCAGCGGAACACTTGATTGTGTAGTCATTGGGATTGGGCTTAACGTCAATGCCCGGCCCCAAGAACTTGTTCCAGAAGCAACGTCGCTCAAAGAATTAACCGGTAAAGAAATTTCCAGGGAGAATCTGCTCCATGAAATCCTTAACCAACTCCAAGAAGACCTCAAAACCCTCTAGTGCAGCATTACGATTGAAATTGGGTGTTCCAATTTCAATCATGCGCAGTACGTGCACCCACAAAATCAAATGAAACACGGTACTAGGGTTCTCCTTCTTGATATAGGAAATACCGCTGTCACTTGTGGAGAATACCAGGGCGGGCGATTTTTAACCTTCGGAAGTTTTAAAAACTATGATATCCCACAATTAATCAATAAATGCTCACAAAGTGGGCTGAATTATGAATTAAACGTTATTATTTGCTCTGTCATCCCAAAATTAACCAATATATTAGAAAAGTCAATCTCTAAATCAACCCGGAGCAAAGTTTGGGTTGTGGGTCGTGATTTAATCCCTTCTATAAATCATAACTATAATGATATAAATAAGTTAGGCTTAGACAGGAAGCTCAACATTTACGGTGCGCTTCGAATGCACCGCCCTCCTTTTCTATTGATAAGCCTTGGAACGGCCCTGACAGCTGACTTTGTCTCGAAAAAAGGCGTTTTTGAGGGCGGAATGATTCTTCCCGGGCCTGAAACCGCCTTTCAGGCACTGCTTCAAAGGGCAGCTTTGCTTCCCAAACGGCTTAAGTTCCCCAAAAGGTATCGCTCTTTTCTGGGCCGCTCGACAAAAGATTGCCTTGAGTCCGGGATTTTGGAAGGCTACGGGTCCATGCTTGATGAGCTTATCCGCCGGTTCAAAAAAAAGACAGATTCTAAATTAAGGGTGATTGCCACCGGAGGTTTAGCTTCTTTACTTAAACCCTATACCTCAGGAATAGACATCCTGGATCCGCGGCATTCGATCAAATCTCTTCTTTTGCTTTTCAAGGATCGCGTTGTTACCTCTTGAATCAGTTAACCTGGTTCAATTTGTCACAATTTTAAATTCTGCTTTTTGATTTACCCCTTGATTTTCTCCTCACAAAATGGAAAAAACCCTTGATTTTTAAGCAATCCCCCTTAGAATGGGGGTCCCTTTTAGCACTCGCAACGTAAGAGTGCTAATCCGGGCTAGTTGGCATTGCGCTTGCATTACACCTGCACGCAGAAATCGCATTCAATTTAAACTAAAACTAAACTCTCAATTCTTTTATCCAAGGAGGATGAAATGGCAAAACAATTACTTTTTGATGAAGAGGCAAGGCGTGCTATCCAGCGCGGTGTTGATCAGCTTGCCAATGCAGTTAAAGTCACCTTAGGTCCCAAAGGCCGCAATGTGGTGATTGAAAAGAAATTCGGATCTCCCACCATTACCAAAGACGGTGTCACCGTTGCTAAAGAAATCGAACTCGAACAACCTTACGAAAATATGGGCGCTCAGATGGTTAAGGAAGTGGCTTCCAAGACTTCGGATACGGCCGGAGACGGAACCACCACCGCAACGGTTCTTGCCCAAGCGATTTACCGCGAAGGTTTGAAAAATGTTACGGCCGGTGCAAATCCAATGGCCTTGAAGCGCGGCATTGAAAAAGCGGTTGAAGCCCTTGTTGAGGAATTAACCAAGCTTGCAAAAACAATTAAAGACAAAAAAGAAATCGCGCAAGTGGCCACCATTGCCGCAAATTCCGATTCCGTGATCGGCAATCTCATTGCCGAAGCGATGGAAAAAGTCGGAAAAGACGGCGTCATTACGGTGGAAGAATCCAAAACCATGGCCACCACCCTTGATGTGGTCGAGGGGATGCAGTTTGACCAGGGTTACCTTTCCCCTTATTTTGTGACGGATGCCGAGCGTATGGAAGCCGTGCTCGAAGATCCTTACATCCTTATTCACGAAAAGAAAATCTCTTCCATGAAAGACCTTCTTCCTATCCTTGAGAGTGTTGCCAAGGCCGGAAAACCTCTTTTGATTCTTGCCGAAGAAATCGAGGGAGAGGCGCTTGCCACACTCGTCGTCAATAAAATCCGCGGAACACTTAACACCTGTGCCGTGAAAGCTCCGGGCTACGGGGATCGCCGCAAAGCCATGCTTGACGATATCGCGATTTTAACAGGCGGCAAGGCGGTCACAGAAGACCTTGGTATCAAGCTTGAAAATGTCACCGTGAAGGATCTTGGCCGTGCCAAGCGCGTGACGATTGACAAGGACAACACAACGATCATTGAAGGCGCAGGCAAAAGCGGAGAAATCAACGGCCGCATTGGCCAGCTTAAAAAGCAGATTGAAGATACGGATTCCGATTACGACAAGGAAAAACTGCAGGAACGGCTGGCTAAACTTGCCGGCGGCGTTGCGGTTATCCATGTCGGTGCTGCGACGGAAACCGAAATGAAGGAAAAGAAGGCCCGCGTGGAAGACGCGCTTCATGCCACGCGTGCTGCGGTGGAAGAGGGCATTGTTCCCGGAGGCGGTATTGCGCTTCTTAGGTGCGTGGGGATTTTTGATACGCTGAAACTAAAAGGCGATGAAAAAATCGGCGCGCAAATTGTCCGCCGTGCCATTGAAGAACCTCTCCGTCAGCTCGCTCAAAATGCCGGTGACGAAGGCTCTGTCATCACGCAGCGCGTTTTCACGGAGAAAGGCAATGTCGGTTACAACGCCGAAACCGGCCAGTTTGAAGATCTTGTGGCGGCCGGTATTATCGATCCAAAAAAAGTCACGCGCAGCGCGCTTCAAAACGCGGCCAGCGTTTCAGCCCTGCTTTTGACGACTGAGGCCCTGATCAGCGATATTCCGGAAGAAGAAAAAATGCCTCCGATGCCTCCCGGCGGAATGGGCGGCGGTATGGGTGGTATGGGCGGAGGAATGGGGTATTAAACTTTCTGTCATTCTGAGGGCCCTGCCTGCCGGCAGGCAGGGAAGCCCGAAGAATCTAAAACTTAGATCCTTCGCTTCGCTCAGGATGACATACAAAATAGCAACCAAGCAGTTCTTATCTTAATTCAAGGAGGAATTAGAAAATGAAGATTAAACCGTTGGGCGATAAAATTTTAGTGGAAGTGCTTGAAGCAGAAGAAAAAACAAAGGGCGGAATTTTCCTTCCGGATACAGCCAAAGAAGAAAAGACCGAAGGAAAAGTGATTTCGGTGGGTCTAGGCAAAGTCCTTGAATCCGGTAAAGTGCAGCCTCTTGAAGTCAAAAAAGGCGATCGCGTGATCTTTGGCAAATATGCCGGCGATGAAATCATCATTGAAGGCAAAAAGCACAAAGTCCTCAAAGAAAGTGAAGTCCTAGCTGTTTACGAATCGTAAAAAATAAACCGTCATTCTGAGGGGGCCGCTGGAATTAACTCTGGCGGACCACGAAGAATCTAGATCCTTCGCTACGCTCAGGATGACAGGAAGACAAAAGGAGAATTCAATATGTCTGCAAAACAATTATCGTATTCTGAGGAAGCACGCCGGCGTTTAAAGCGCGGCGTGGATATCCTTGCCAGAGCGGTAGGCGTGACGCTCGGTCCCCGCGGCCGCAATGTCGTGATTGACCGCAAATTCGGCGCCCCCACCATCACCAAAGACGGCGTGACCGTCGCCAAGGAAATTGACCTGAAAGACCCTTATGAAAACATGGGGGCCCAAATGGTGCGGGAAGTTGCTGAAAAAACTTCGGATGAAGCCGGCGACGGAACCACCACCGCAACCGTGCTTGCTCAGGCGATTGTAGCCGAAGGGCTTAAAAACGTTTCTTCCGGCGCTAATTCGATGGCCCTGAAACGGGGCATTGATCAGGCTGTGCTGAAGGTTGTGGAGTCCATCAAGAAAATTTCCAAAGCGGTGAAGGGCAAGGAAGATATCGAGGCCATCGGCACCATTAGCGCCAACGGCGATTCCGCGATTGGAAAATTGCTTGCCGAAGCAATCGAGAAAGTCGGCAAAGACGGCGTCATTACGGTTGAAGAATCCAACACGATGAAGACCGAGCTCGAATTCGTGGAGGGAATGCAGTTTGACCGGGGGTATATCTCCCCTTATTTTGTGACGGACGCCGAGCGCATGGAAGTGGTCTTGAAAGAGCCTATAATCCTGCTCTATGAAAAGAAAATTTCGGCCATTAAAGAGCTCGTTCCCGTCCTGGAAAAAGTGGCCCGGATGGGGAAACCCCTTCTGATCCTTGCCGAGGATATGGAAGGCGAAGCGCTTGCGACTCTCGTGGTAAATAAAATCCGCGGCGTGCTGCAAGTGGCGGCTGTGAAAGCCCCCGGTTTTGGGGACCGCCGCAAGGCCATGATGGAAGATATTGCTATGTTAATCAAAGGGAAATTTGTTTCAGAAGACCTTGGCATTAAACTCGAGAATATGGATCTTTCCATGCTCGGAAGCTGTCAGCGTGTGGTGATCGATAAGGACAACACCACAATCATCGGCGGTGCCGGGTCGCAAAAAGAGATTAAAGGCCGCTGCGACCAACTCCGGGCCCAGATTGAAAAATCCGACTCTGAATATGACAAGGAAAAACTTCAGGAACGGCTTGCAAAACTTGCAGGCGGCGTTGCTGTGATCCGAGTCGGAGCCGCGACAGAAGTGGAAATGAAAGAGAAAAAAGCCCGCATGGAAGATGCGCTTCATGCGACGCGCGCTGCCGTGGAAGAAGGCATTGTGCCCGGAGGCGGCGTGGCGCTGCTTCGCTCGATCGCTGCATTGGACAGCCTGAAACTGAAGGATGACGAAGCAACCGGAGTGGATATTGTCCGCCGGGCCCTTCAGGAACCCTGCCGCCGTATTGCGGAAAACGCCGGCGAGGATGGTTCAGTCGTCGTGAAAACGATTCTCGAAGGCAAAGGCAGTTTTGGATTCAACGCCCAGATCGGGGAATATCACGACCTGGTGGAAGACGGCGTGATTGATCCCACAAAGGTCGTCCGCACCGCCATTGAGAATGCCGGCAGCATTGCGGGATTGCTCATTACGACCGAGTGCATCATCAGTGAAAAACCCCAGAAAGAGGACGAAGAGGACGCCAAGAAAAAGAAGAAATCCTCTCCTTATCCCGGCAGTATCGAATAACGCATTTCAGTAACGATCAAACAAAAAAGGCCTGATTCTTAACTGAATCAGGCCTTTTTTATTCCCTTTTTCCAGAGTGCCCGCGAACTCTATCTTCCGAAAACGCTCGAACCACGAAAAAATGAATACCGGGTGGTGTGGTTCTCGCTCAGCCTTCAACCCCATTCCTCATTCCCATTGGAATGGGGTCTCAGGATGTTTCTCCAGATAGAGTTTGCGGGCACTGATAAAAAACGCGGGAAGTGGAATTCTCTGAAGAAACGTCTCGAGGCGGATTTGCAATGGAAATGGCAAATGCGGTGAGAGCCGAATGAGGAGGACTCACATACGCGCGGGGATCTTCCTCAGATCCCCGTCGCGTAGTGCTGGCGCATAGGCGCCTGGCAACCCGGTATTCAAACCGTCCTCCGAATGTTTTCGGAAGAGAATTCCACTTCCTGCGATTTTCATTTTGCAGGGGAAGAGAGTGGAGATCAAACGGCGGGTGCGGCTAAAATTCCTTCGACTTCGATTGTAATTTCAACCTCGTCCCCCAAAAGCAAGCCGCCCGTATCCAAAGCTTTATTCCATTCAATCCCAAAATCTTTGCGGTTAATTTTGGCGGTTGCCGTAAATCCGGACCGGGTATTCCCCCACGGATCTTTTGCCACCCCGTGGATTTTCAGGTCCAGCGCCACCGGTTTTTCGACGCCATGGATCGTCAAAATACCCTTCACAACGGCAGCGGTTGCGGTTGCGCTCGTGACCTCGGTACTCTTGAAAGTAAGCGTCGGGTATTTTTCGGCATCAAAGAAATCAGCGGATCTCAGATGGTTATCCCGCTCCTTAAGGCGCGTATCAATGCTTGCGGTCTGAATCGCGGCTTCCGCTTTCCAAGTCTCCGGTTTTCCCGGTTCGTATTCAAACTGCCCCTCGAACTCATTGAACGTTCCCTGGACATTGGATAAAAGGTGGCGGATTTTGAAACTTACAGCGGTGTGCTTGACATCCAGGTTATACGTGGCTGCAAATGCACTGTGACTCAAGGTCATTAGACTGCCTGCTAGGACAACTAACCGTAACACCTTCATATCGATTCCCCTTTCTTTAAGCTAGGTCAAACAACAATATTTCAGATTGATCTTCCTTGGCTTTTATCACAAGTTTTGTCTCATCACTCACACCGGCCCCATCGCCGGCCTTAAGTGAGAGCCCATTTAGATTTACCTGACCCCGAGCTACTTGGACCCAGGCATTTCGATTCGGCCTTAGAGCATAGTCAAGCTCCCGGTTAAAATCAAGAAAACTTACAAAAAGTTCAACATCCTGATGAATCTTGACGGCTTCCTTTCCCGGACTTTTGGAAGCAATTAACTGCCATTGGTTCTTAAGGTTTTGGCAATCAAAACTTTTCTGTTCATAACCGGGCGCGAGATTTTTTTCTTGAGGTAAAATCCAGATCTGCAAAAGATGCAGCGTTTCCTCTTTTGAATGGTTAAATTCACTATGAGTGATACCCGTTCCGGCGCTCATCCGTTGAATTTCACCCGGCCGGATGACAGAGCCGTTCCCAAGGCTATCCTGGTGCTCAAGCTCCCCTTCAAGCACATATGTGATAATTTCCATATCCTGGTGAGAGTGCGGGTGAAACCCTTGCCCCGGCTTTACCCAGTCTTCGTTAATCACCCGAAGGCTCCGGAAATGCATATGTGCCGGATCGTAATAATCTCCGAAGGAGAAGGTGTGGTAGCTATCCAGCCAGTCAAGCGCCGCGCGCCCTCTTTTTTCAGATTCCCGGAGTCTAATCATAGATTGCCCTTTCACACCTTAGTGTGAGGATGATAGCGTCTAGTTAGTTCTGGTTAAAGAGAAAAAAAGGTAGGTCAGTCTTTGGGAAGGACGAGCTGCGAGCTCTGGAGATCAAACCGAAGGCGTTTTTGGATTTCAATGCCAGCTTGAATCAGCCCAATGATCGTGGCAAATAATAGAAACTCAGAGGCCATTTGCTTTAAATAATAGGGCTGGGTGAGGAAATGGATAAAATCCTGAAACGTGGCAAGCCCGGAATCAAGAGCACAGTGATGCTCCTGAATCATAGCCGCAGGATGCCCAAAAAAGGTTTCCGATGTCAGGGGCCAGAAAACAGGCATTGGCTTCCAAGCGCCGTTAACGATATCCAGAAAAACATGCGAGGCATAAGCCAAGCTTGTCACTAAAAAAGCTTTGAACGGATCTTTTTTCTTAAAACGTTTTACGAGAAAACCTGCAGCAAGTCCCGCAATGATAGCAAATCCAAAGCTATGCGTGATGCCGTGATGAAACCGGGTCGCCTGGCCAATCATTAAACCCGGAATGAAATCAAGGTCGGCAGCGTTTCCCATCACCATGCAGTAAAGGGCGAGCTTCCAGTTAAGGGGGGCTTCCCCCTTTTTTGAAATTTGATAAACCGTGTAACCTGCGACAGCATGCACAACGGGAAAAGGCACTTTATGAATCCTTTCAACAAAAGAATTCCTCTCGGGGATTGCCGTTATTTTTACTTCGGGTAAGAGCCTTGCGGGGGCCTGCCGAATTTCCTAAACGGTTGGAGTTACCTCTGAGGTCCACTTCTCAAAATTTCGAGATATAATGCCCTAAATAAGAAGACTTTTCCAGAGTTTTTATAAAAAATCCATAACTTATTTATTACCAATAGGTTAAATTAAATGATTTTAGCCCTTCTCGCTGCCTTGTCCAAATGGCCACGTTAAAATTCTTTTGAGGCGCGACTTCTTCTTGGGCGCGTCTTTTTGGGCCTCTTTTCCTTTTTCCTTAGCTTCCTTTTCTATTTTTTCCTTCTTTTGCTTGGCCGCCTTCTCAGCATCCTCTTTTTGTTTCTTTTTTTCCTTCTCTTCTTTCTCTACTTTCTCACCTGTCTCACCTTCGGATTCGCCCTTGTCTATGCCCTCTTTCTTAGCAAGGCCCGGGGGCAAATTTTCGCCTTCCCACCCTGTTTTCTTGCCGTAACTCCATCCCGGAGGAGTATCATGGCCTTCCTTAGGCTTAGCATAAACTGACGGAGAGGCTAGAGCTAAAGAAATCACTAAACTGATTAACATGATCATCGGTTTGTCGTATTTCATCGAGTTTATCTCCTTTTTTTAAGATTATGTTACATGACGTATGAACGGTTTATTTTATTCTTTCGATTTGAAGGTATCAAGCATGAAGTTGGAGCTTTGTATCTCTCCAGACAAGAGGTTCTGGACGGTTTTTGCCGATCAAGGGAAGGGCATAGCGGACAAAAGCAGGCGTCACCATGGTTTTGTCGCGGTTTAAAAATGAAGCGGGCAGATAACGCTCACGGCCGGGAATTTTCTCAAGCAAAACCGGTTTATATTTAATTTTGTACGCACCCTTTGACCGCACGAAGGAAACCATCACTTTGCTGACGCCTCGAATAGCCCAGCGAACCGCGTGCCGGCCGGCTTCAAAGGCTTCTTTTTGATCGACCAAAGAGACATAAGGAATCGACATCCGCTGAATGGTTCCCGGCTTGTCAAAACGGGCTCTCACTTTGAGCCGGCCTTCCACTAATCGGCAAAGAATCGCGGCAGGACTTTCGACATATTTGTGTCCAAAGGGATCCTGCATAATTCCGTCCCTGCGCTCCCCGATTCTCTTTCCCTGCGCGTCCCGGATTGTCTCTGAAAGCACCACGACACAGTAACCGACACGGGAAAGCGTAGTTTCAACCTTTTCTAAAAAAGCCTTCTCATTAAAAGGAACTTCGGGAAGGAGTAAAAGATGCGGTGGATCTACTTCCCGGCGCTTTAAAAGCGCCGAGGCAGCCACAATCCAGCCTGAATTTCTTCCCATGAGCTCAATCATTTTCACGGGATCCACCTGTTTCATCGCTTTTGTATCAAGTCCTGCTTCCTGAGTGGCAATCGCAGCAAAGCGCGCGACAGATCCGTAGCCGGGGCAGTGGTCTGTTTCCATTAAGTCATTATCAATGGTTTTTGGAATATGGACAGCCCGCAGTTCATAGTTTTCTTTTTCCGCGGCCCGCGCAATACGCAGGAGAGTTTCGGAGGTATCATTACCCCCGATCATAAAAAGATACCGGACATTCCAGCGCCGGAGGTTTTTCAAAACTTTGTGTTCTTCCGCTTCTTTTAGTTTATGGCGGGAAGAACCTAGCGCCGCGGAAGGAAGCGATCGAATTTGGTTAACAAGGCGAGAGGGCTGCGCTTTCAAATCAATGAGCCTGCCTTCAAGAAGACCGTTCACCCCGTGGAGTGAACCCCAAAGATCGGTAATGGCTTTTACATTCCGGCTTGCTTCAATGACACCGGCAAGGCTCTGGTTAATCACGGCCGTGCAGCCGCCTGATTGCCCTACAATGGCATTGCCTCGAAGAAGTTTAGATGCTTTTGTCATGAAAAGAGTTTTGAATTACTCGGTAAGCTTGAGGCGTTTGCTTTTTACCGGCTTTTGGGCAGCCGCAATGGCCTGCTGTTCGGCTTCAGCTAAAACGGTTCGGCTCTGTTCAAGTTTGCCCTGCCGCATCAGAACGTCACCCAGCCCAACCGAAGCGCTTAAATAATCCGGATTTTCAGCCAGCACAAGCCGGTACTGAAGCTCCGCGTCTTTAAACAGGTTCATCTGCCGGTACGCTTCCGCCTTTAAAAAATCCAGTTCAATTTCACGCGGAAAAAAAAAGTTGAGATGGTTTAAAATTTGCTTTGCGGTCCCGGCATCCCCATTTTGAAGATACGCTACAGCCAGGTTCATTAAAAAAGGAATGTCCCGGAGCCCTTCTTTAAATAAATCCTCCCAGTAAGTAATAGCTTCCCGAGGCTCGCCGTTGGCAAGCGCCAAGGCCCCAAGATGATACCGGATAAAGGTGTTATCCGGGTCCTGGCTTTTAAGTCTCTTGAGCATCTCAAAGGCTTTTTTGTTTTTCCCAAGGGCCTGATAAGCAAGGCTCAACGAAAATGCGGCCTGGCGGTTTTCCGGCTCAAGCTCAAGCGCCTTTTCAAAATTTTCAGCCGCTTCTTTATAACGGTGCAAAAGCATTAAAATCCTTCCGCGCGCCATCCACGCGTAAATATCCGCGGGGCTTTTTTCGATCGCCTGGTCCAGTTCCGCAAGCGCGCGGTCATAATTTTTGCTCCGCATATTGGTCATCGCCGCAAAAAGATTCAGGTGAAAATTATTCGGGTCAAGCTGCAGCGCCTTTTCATAAAAACGGTTGGCCTCCGAAGGCTGACCCAGGATGCGGTAGACATGCGCCAGGGCAATCAGGCTTTCGGCATTCTGAGGATTCTCGGCGACCTTACGGTTAAGGTCGACAATCATGCCATTGATACCGGAGTCCACATTGGGATTGGTCATCAGGGCAATCTGAAAAATATCATCGATGTTTCTCTGATAGGTTTCAAAATCAATCGCGGGCAGCTTGGGTATTTCAATGGGTTCGTCCTGGATCAGACGTGTGGTTTCCGGCTGCGCACAAAATAAGGCCGGGGGCGCCAGCAAGTAGATCATCATGACAGCCGGTACGATTAACCACACATAAAAACGCGCGTTGGGATTCATTGGTGTTATATCCTTAAAAGAAGTCAAATATCATATCCTTTGACCGGGCCTTTAATCAATAAAAAACAAAACGTCTGACTTTCTGAGATCGCATTACTGATTCGTGGGGGTCCTGACGCCACCGTTTCCCCAGGATTTTCGTCAAAGCCCCTTTCACACATAAACCAGGGTATTGGGTCTAGAGCTTGAGTGGTACTTTCACCCAAAAATTGGAGACGTGCCTTTGCTGCCAGAAGTGGCTGTGTGAAAAGGTCTTCTCCTCAAACCTGGAGACCGCCCCTCGGTGGCGCCACCCCCTCGAATCATAAAACAGACGGGTGACGACAATGGGGGGCTTCCCCAGGCGAGGAAGAAACTTTCCCCAGTGCTAACTCTCTTCGCATGCAAAAAGAATTCACGCTTTGGGGAAATTTAAGATGACTTTTGATTTCACAATGCCGTGGTTTATGAGGAAAGTTTCTGAGGAGTCCTGGGGGGCCCGTTGGCGGCAGGCCCCGTCTGTTAGTCACACGAGGTGGTCATGCGACCCCGCTTGCGTATTTTAGTGTAGCTAGCAAACGGAATTTATGCTAAAAAGCGGGCGAAATGCACCCCTTAGAGACATATATGAACCGTACTCTTTTTCGTTCCATCCTTTGCATGGTTTTGGCCTTTTCAATCCCTTCGTTGGGACTTGCCTACGAGACGGCTGAAATAGTCTCTGGGAAGGAAACATACGATTTGATCCTGGAGCTTACTCCCCTGGAAATGAAAGACCTGATTCCGCCCGCGGCTGCGGACGCGGTTGAAAATGTCGAAGGGTTTAAGGGGTTAAGTTATTTGATCATTTTTGGGATCGAAAAAGTCGTCAAGGGAAGGCTAGAAAAAATCCGGATTGAACCCAGGTCATCTTTAGAACACATCAGAGACGCCGTCTCAAACCGTGAATTTCTCGAGATCTTTGACCACAATTCAACCGTGACTGAAATCCAGAAAACAAGATTCCGGATTGCGGTGAAAAACCCGGAAGAGCATTTCGGGAAAATTTCTCCCGAAGTCTTGGGAAAATCAAGATTCCGCGTCTCTTTTCAGCGGTATAAAAAAGAGCCGACCACCTTCATCATGATGAAAAGCGAGAAGCTAAGTTAAGCAGGATCTGGCCCGCTTCGTCCAGCTTTTTACCAAAAGCCACAATTCCCTCTTCGTGCCCCGCCATCACAAAGATCTTTTTTTCATCGAGCTTTGCTTCCTTAAAGAGCCTTTTAACTTCAAGCGCCATTTCAGGCGTTCCGTAAGGAACCGCTTTTGACGTGGTAGGAACCTTATTCAAAAGCCTCGCCCAAAGATCACGGTGGTGGATATGAATCACGGCTTGAATTTCGCCGGATAACCCGTAAAGCATGGCATGCGTTAACGATTCGGAAGAGGCCTGGATCGGACCCTCGCAAGTCACGCTATTTTGCGCAAGGTCAAAACCCGTGACTCGCGTGTAGTGGGCGGCGTGAAGCCTTGGAATGCCTCCGGTTTGAGTTCCGGAAATAATAAACTGGTTTCCCTTTCCGTTGCGGATGCTGATATTTCCAAAACCGATTCCATCGTCATCCACACCGATAAAACCAAGATCATAAAGCCGGTTTCTCGCGAGATTTAAGTTTTCTATTCTGCCTTGGGTGAGGGACCCGGTCTTTGTCCACTGGCAATGGAACTTAATCACGCCTTCATCTTTGATGTGGCGGTGCGGTTTTTTCTCAGGGAAGAGTTCAAAGAGGCTCTCGCGGCTTGCCTGGCAAAGACCGCGTTCAGTAAGAAGGCCCGTGACAAGCCTTGCCGGCGTGAGGTCAAACGCATAGTTTTTTGCCGGGCTCTTTTCAGGCATCACAAGCACTGCCTTAACCTCGCCTTCGCACCACCCCCGGACATATCTCACCTCTTCCGCGCTTCGTTCTTCGATGGGGACATCTCTGAAGCCGTCTTCAATAGTCCAGTCAATGGAACTTGAAGGAACCGCCGCATAAAAGGGAACGCGGTTATCTTTAGCCGCAAGCGCCACCATATAAGTCCCGATTTTATTGGCCACATCCCCGGCCGCGGTGGTGCGGTCGGTGCCCACAAACACAATATCCACCTGCCCGCGCTGCATCACATGACCGCTTGTATTATCTGTAATCACGGTATGCGGAATGCCTTTTTTAAGAAGTTCCCACGCCGTAAGATTGGCGCCCTGGCTTCGCGGCCGCGTTTCATCGACCCACACATGAATCGGAATGCGCTCGTCAAAGGCCAGGTAAATAGGCGCTGTGGCAGTTCCCCACTCCACGCACGCGAGCCACCCGGCATTGCAGTGCGTGAGGATATTGACGGGTTCGCCTTTTTTAATTTTGCTGATTTCCCGGATCAAAGGGAGGCCGTATTCACCGATTTTGCGGCAGACCACGACGTCTTCTTCAAGTATCTGGCCCGCGGTTTTGAAAGCGGTTTGAATTTTTTCTTCCAGGGTTTTGAGGCCAACAATCGCTTTAAGCATCCGGCGGATCGCCCATTCAAGATTCACCGCTGTCGGACGGCTGTCGCGTAGTTTGCGCGCTGCCTCCGTAAGATATTCTTTAAAGGAAGAATCTTTAGGAGCGCGTAAAAGTGCTAGATAAATCCCGTAAGCGGCTGTCACACCAATCAGCGGCGCTCCGCGCACATGCATGTCTTTAATGGCCTGAACCGTTTGATCCAGAGTGGTAATGTCTTCAATCACAAGGTCGTGCGGCAAAAAACGCTGATCGATGATTTGAAGAATTTCAGGAGCGTCGGGTTTTAGCCAAATAGAACGGTGAGGGGAAAAATCAGGTTTGGAGGTCATTGCTTTTTACGGGATTGGAGTTATTTTCCGAGGGCTCAATAAACGCAGCGAGTAAAGCAGCAAAGCCAAAAGAGCCAAAATGCCCACGGTCATCATGGCAGCTTGTGAAACATAAAAAATCAGACTGAAGGTTGTGACGGCCCCGAGAATGGGTACAACCAAGGGCACTTTAAAAAGGGGCGTTTCCTCCTTCATTTTAAACTTAACCCGAATGAGCGAAAGATTCATAATAAAAAAAACAATCAAAAGGAGCAGGGCCGTTGACTGGGCAAGACGCGCAATGGTCCCGGTCAAGGCCAGGGTAACCACCACAAAAAAAATGCAAAATACCGCGGCATCCGGCGTGTGGCGCTTGGGGTTGACGTGCTGCAGGAATTTGGGCATCAGCCCGTCGCGGGCCATCCCGTAAAGGAGGCGCGTCCCCATCACGTAATTGGCAAGCGCCGTGTTGGTCACGGCAAAAAGCGCGATCCAGGTAAAAAGGGCGGGCGGAAACCACGGCGCGCCTTTTCTAACAACCTCCACGAGCGGCGCCTTGGAAAGACTTAACTCCGCGGGAGAAACCACCGAGATGGCGGCAATTGCCGTTAAAAGATAAATGACTGCGATAATGACAAGAACGGAAATAATGGCTTTGAAGAAAATTTTTTGCGGTTCATGCACTTCCTCACTGACATTGACCATATCCTCAAAACCGATAAACGCATAGAAAGCAAGGATGGAACCGGTCAATACCGCGTGGGTCTTTTCAGGTAAGCTTTCAAGATGCGGGGCAAACTCCAGGTAATTGACTTTTCCAAAATGCGACAGCCCGATACCGATAATGATCAAAAGCCCCGAGACTTCCACAATGGTACAGACGATATTGGTTAAAGAGGACTCCCGCATGCCCCAAAGCGTGATAAAACCCAGCGCAAGAAAAAAAGTCAGGATAATAAAAGGTGTTGGAATTTGAGGAAAAAATGCCTGCACATAACCGGCAAAGCCGTGGGAAACAGTTGACATGGAAACAAGCCCTGACATCAGCACCAAGAATCCCACGAGATAAGACAGCAGGGAACGCCGGAAAGCCATAAAGGAATAATGAGCCGCGCCGCCGGCGTGCGGGAAACGTGTCACGAGTTCTGCGTATGTAAAGGCCGTGAAGCCAATCGCCACCAGCGCCGCCACAAAACTCATCCAGAAGGCATAGCCTGCAACCCCGGCGGTTTTCCCGATAAGTGCGTAAATGCCGGCCCCTAAGGTGTCTCCGACCCCGTAAATAATCAGGGTGACAAGCCCCAGCGATTTTTTAAGCTGCGGCTGCGGTTGGGTTTCAAATTCCAATTTAGCGCTCCACCTTCATTAAATCCAATTTCGTATCTTGGGACAGATTGATCTCATAAAATTCCGCATTGTGCGGTAACACCATCCGAAAATCCGAGATAGACGAAATCTTGACCTCCGCCCCGGTGAGGTTCCAATCAAGGATATGTCCCCCGCCTTTGCGGTCCTGGGTAATAAAATGAAAGTGGTAGGAAGGGACATTCAGGTCCTGCATGTATTCGGGGAAGCGAAACCCGACAATCGTTCCCTGGACGTTTTGAAACTCGAAAACAGGCTGGGTCTTCACCACTTCGGTTAAATTAGGGTAAGGCTTGTTTTGTCTTGGGACACTGCGGGTTTTAATGTAATCGAAAGTTCCATCGATCCGGACGGCATAAATTAAATTGGGTGTGGCAAGCAAGGGGTCGAGTTTGCCGGCAAAGTCCTTAAGAACAAAAGGCCCGTCGAGACGCAGTGTTTCTTGAGGCTTAAAAAACGTGATTGAGCAAAACGGCGTTTTCATGTCATCGGTTGCCACCGAGACGGTTCCGTCCGCCTTGATTTGATAAAAAACGCCGTCGAGTGCAATCATCTCGCCGTCCAGTTCATGAAAGGTGCCGATCCCGAAGTCCCCCTTTTCTTTCAGGGTTTTGAAATCAACCGTCCCTTCCAGGACACCGCCAAGGAGCGCATTAATGGTGGACACCTGAAACAGGGCATTTTCTTTTTCCGCGGCGTGGGTGGGAACGGAAAGAAAGAACTGGAAAGAGAGGAGAAAAACCAGGGGCTTAAAAAATTTCAAGTTTGCTCTCCTCACCTAGGGTTTGACATCGTGTCATGCTGAGCAAAGCGAAGCATCTCAATATCGAGATTCTTCGGCCCTTCGGGCCTCAGAATGACAACCTTATTGACTTCACTTCCTTAAGTTCAACGCCTGCGGCCGAAGATGCGCAGCAGGAACAAAAACATATTGATAAAATCAAGGTAAAGCCTTAAAGCTCCGAGCACGGCCAGCTGCTCGGTTGCGCTTGCGCCGCCTTCCTGATGCATAAGTTTCAAGCGCTGGGTATCATAGGCCGTAAGCCCGATAAAAACCGCGAGGCCCGCATAAGTCACAAGCCAGTAAAGCACAGGGGATTGAAAGAAAAGATTCACAAGGCTCCCGATAAGAACGCCGATCAACCCCATAAATAAAAAACTGCCCACGGAAGTGAGGTCCGATTTGGTCACCCACCCGTAAGTGCTGACAGCGGCAAAGGTCCCGGCTGTCACAAAGAACGTGGTTGCGATCGAGGCCTGCGTATACACAATAAAAATAAACGAAAGGGTCAGGCCGTTCAGTCCTGAGTAAACGAGAAAACCCGTGATCGCTGTTGCGGCCGATATTTTAAGGATCTGTGAGGATAACCAGAAGACAAGCCCGAGTTCGACAAGCATCAGGATGAGAAACCCTCCGCCGGCCAGCGCTCGAAGCAATCCGGGGTTTTGGGCGGTCCATATGGCCACAAGTCCTGAAAGCGCAAGACCTGCCGCCATCCATTGGTAAACACGCTGAATAAATGTCTGTTCCGTTTGTTCAAACGAGTAAGCATCCTGCTTTTCAAGATTCATAACATCCTCCTTAGTTTTAAAAATGATCTAGCTTGTTGAGCAAGAAAATTCTTATTCTCTTCCGAAAACGTTCGCAATGCAAAAAATTAGACTCCGGTTTGAGCATTGCTCACTCGAGTCGGCGACGGATGGGCCATTCCCATTGCCCATCCTGCCTCCACGTTTCTCCAGAGAATAAGAATTTTCATTCCTGTTTCTGACAAATTCAAAAGGCATTTTCTCCCGTCTTGAGAAACGTCTCGAGCCCTGTTTGGGATGGAAATGCCAAACAGGAGTGAGAGCCGAGCAAAGACCATACAATCCGGGATTCATTGTTCATGGTCTGCGCGTTTTCGAAAGACGTGGGAAAATGGCTGTTGAATTTACTCACTATTCTTTGGTCCAGGTTTTTTGCAAAGCGGCGGTGCGGTCGGGGCAGGAATCTTCAACTTGGGTATAGCGAAGACCGTCCGCGCCAAGCGCATAGTTATAGACACCCGACACGGAGCGGCATTTTGCATCGAGTTTGCCGGAAACATCCTTGAATTGGACGCGGTCCCCTTCAAGGCGGTAGATCCCTGTAATATCTTCGGTGCCGTCAGCGCCAAAATCCACCCCAAACGTCTGATCGGGCCGGTAGGTCAGGGCGATCGTCCCGGACGCTTCCGCTTGTGTTTGCCAAGTGCCGATAAGGTCGGAAACAGGCTCGCTTAATTTTGCGGCTTGCGTGTTATTCGTGGGTTTCTCGGTCAATGCGATGCCCGGCGCAAAACCTGACTTTCCATACCCCTCGCCTTTTTTCGCAATCACATCATGCCAGCCGTCTGTCCAGGAAACCGTGACACTTCCGTCTTTTTCTTCCCACTTTCCAACCTCCCCCGGTCCCCAATCACTTAAGGAGGTTCCGTCGGGGTTAAGAATGGCCAGAAACGTTGAGCCGTCCGTATCGCCTAACTTCCAGGTTCCTGCAAATTCGGAAACTGTCTTTTCAGCGATCGGTGCGGCCGCAAGTTCTGCAGCCACGGGTAAGGCCTGCACCTCCGCAGCCGGAGACGGCGTCTCGGCATAAACAAAAGGCATACTTCCTAAAAAAATGACTGCTGCAACAATGGGTCTTATGGTCTCTTTCATACCTTCCTCCTTGTTAATGATGATGGGTGTATTATAAGGGACGAAGCGTGTTTTGAAGAAGCCGTTTTAATGGGGGCGGCAGGTCGCTTCGAAACTCTTTTCTCTCCCCTGTCACAGGATGCTCAAAAGAAAGCGCATACGCATGAAGCGCAAGTCGTCCCGCCGGATTGGTCTTAGCTCCGTAATCCTTATCCCCCGCCACCGGGCACCCGAGACCGGCCAAATGCACGCGGATCTGATGTTTCCGGCCAGTTTCAAGATCAATCTCAAGAAGAGAATAAGCCGGCCCTGCTTCAAGCACTTTATAATGGGTGATAGCGAATTTGGAGTCCGGCACTTCATGAGGGCTGCTGATCATTCTGAGAATCTTGGTTTCCCTTAAAAAACTTGTGACGGTTCCGGCCTTTTCCTTGGGGAATCCCTCTACGACGGCATAATACGACTTCCGGACTTTTCCCCAGTTTTCCTGCATCCAAAATTTCACATCCTCATCTTTAGCAAAAACAAGAAGCCCGGAGGTATCCCGGTCGAGCCGGTGCACGATAAAAATTTCTTTCTTTAGTTTGAGTTTTTGAAAATGGCTGTGGTGGCGAGAATGCTCATGGGCCCTCTCTTTGCGGTTCAAATATTCATTCACAGAATAAAAGGCGGTCTGCTTTTGGACTTTTTCCGTGGCAATGGTAAGAAGACCGGAAGGTTTCTGGGCCACCACTAAGTAATCATCTTCATAAACAATCTCAACATTCCAATACGGCTGAACCTGAAATTCTTTTTTCCCGGTTTGAATGGAAATTTTGTCACCTGGCAAAAGCGGATGCCGGTGGTGGGTGGTGACAACGCCATTCACTGAAATGCATTTGAGTTTCAGAAGCTCGCGGATGCGCGTTTTTTTTGTATCCTGAAGCGCCTGGAATAAATAATCCAGCAAAGGACCTTCTTTTTCAGCCGTCAACGTTCTCATCGGCTCTTTTTAAAACAAGGGAAGAGTTTTTTGAACCAAACGCAATCGTGTTGCAGAGCGCATAATCCACATCCCGTAAAACCGCACGGTTCGGAGTGTAATCCAAATCACAATCAGGATCTTCCTCTTCATAATTGATGGTAGGGTGGATCACGCGTTCTGAAAGCGCGGGAAGCGTCGCCATGACACCCGCCGCACCGCAAGCGCCTTGGGGATGGCCGATCATGGATTTGGTCGCACTTGTTGCGAGATGGTGCGCGTGACGGTCGAAAGCAAGCTTCAAGGCAACTGTTTCCATTCGGTCGTTCATCCGTGTGGATGTTCCGTGCAAATTCACATACTGGACGTGGTCAGGTAAAATGCTGGCGTCAGTGAGCGCCAGTGACATCGCCCGGGCTGATTCCACACCATCCTCAGAAGCCATAACCCGGTGATACGCATCGCAAGTAGAGCCGTACCCCATAACTTCCGCCAGGATGCTTGCTCCACGATTCAGCGCATGTTCATATTCTTCAAAGACAAAAACCCAGGCCCCTTCCCCCAAGACAAACCCATCCCGTTTCAAATCAAAGGGACGCGAGGCCCGCTCCGGGCAATCGTTAAATGCCATAGAAATAACTTTCATTCTTGCAAAACCGGCAAGAAGCCCTCTTGTAATGCAGGCTTCGGCGCCGCCTGTCACAAGCACTTTCTCGATCCCGTTCCTGATGCTGTGAAAGGCATAACCCATCGCATCGGTTGACGAGGTGCATCCGGTCGAAATGACATGGCTCACGCCCCGGAGGCCGAGTGAAATTGATATTTCACTTGAAAGCATCCCCACAAACGAAGATGAAATACAGTACGGGGTAAGGTGTTTATTCCCCTTGCCGTAATATTCCGCATACTGGCGTTCCGCAAACTCAATCCCGCCGCCACCGGTTCCGATCACGACTCCGACCTCGCGGCTTTTTTCAATCTGCTTAAGCTCTTTAATGAGGCCTGCCTGTTCCAAGGCTTCGCGTGCCGCGGCTATGGCCATTGGGACAACGCGAGGCACGCGTTCGCACTCTTTAGCGGACAAAATGCTTTCGGGATTAAAATCACTTGCTTCGCCCGCGACTTTAGAGGGCAGGTCATTCGCCCAGGGAGCAGAAACAAGTTTCAGCCCTGAAATTCCCTGCTTGATCTTCTCGAGAAAGACCGGCGCCCCTACTCCGTAAGGAGTCACAGCACCGATTCCTGTGATGACCACTCTTCTTTGATTCATGAAACGGATTATAGCCCGTCGCCTCAATCCCAACAAGCCGGCTTTCTGAGAGATCACGTTGCCGATTCGTAGGGGTGGATATCCTGCTTCCCGACGGAGGTGTCGAGCTGTAGAATTATGGAGGGATAGTCTTCAACGGGAAGCGGTTAGGCGGCTTTTTTCCGAATACAGATTTGGATTTCTCCGTTTAAGGCATCGACAATTTTAAGCAAAGTTTCCAAGCCCAAATTCGAACCCTCATCATTTTCAATCCGGGCAATATACGGCTGCGTGACGCCGATTTTCTCTGCAAGCGCTGCCTGGGTAAGACCGAGTTCTTCGCGTAATTGAATGATCTGGCTGATCACCTTCAGACGCCGGATCCCCGTTTCAATTCTTTGCTTATACAGTTTAGTTTTAAAATAAGGCCGCACCAGTTCCTGATGGGAAGGAACCCGTAATCTTTTCATTTTATTCTCCCAATTTAAGCCATCCCTTTTCATACCGCGATACAAAATCGGCTTTGCGCCGCTGGGCTAATGTCATATCCGAATCCGCGATCGCATTGCCTTTTTTCTTAAACGCATGAACAAGCACCGCATAATCTCTCAGCATAAAAAAGTAAAGAATCCGGCTGCCTTTCAGCCGCAGTTCATAAAGCTTGCTTCCCAAATAATCCCCTACAGGCCGGCGCACATCCTCTCCGAAGGTTTCAAGATACGCGATATATTCAAAACATTTCTCCCGCTCCTGAGCCGGTAAATGGGTAATGAAAGTCCACACAGGATTCTGTCCACGCGCGTCGATATAATATACCACTTTCTTTTTCATATAACAATAAGGTTATATAATTTTAAAGTTATCTTTCTATATAGGCACTTTACAAAAGGAGATCTTTTGTTCCAGGCTATTTTGCGTATTTGGAATTGGAGATCAAGGGAAGATTCGAATAAATGGAAAAAATGTAGCGCTAACGCTACAAAATGATGCGTCTGCGCTACAAGGTTATCGGACGCAAGAGGAAGGGATATTTGGAATCAGGCGAATGTGCCAGAGGGTGGTTTAAGCCGGTACTTCCGGAAGGGGTACATTTGCTGTTCACTGAACGCGATCGGCCTCAAACTTTCCATTGCACCAAAAGATCAAAACAAAAAAGCGGCATGACTTCCAACAAAACGAAGTCTATGAACCTATCCCTTTTGGGACCGTCCCCATTTTTTTGCTGGCACCTGATTTTAATGGAACGGCCTTTTTCGTTTATTGTGCGCGAATAAATTCAAAGGCCTTGTGTGCCGCGTCAAAGCGGTCGGAGAAAGAAATGCCCTCTTCCTTCATCTTATCCATCAGTATTTGATGATATTTTGTCCGAAGGGCATTGCTTTGATCCTTAGCATGCTGCTCGGAGGGAGGAATGTCACGCTCGGCTTTAACCAAATCCGTATAAATTTGAGCAATTTCAACCAAAGTCATAATTCACCATTTGCGATCCTGATCGCAATCCTGGTTGCATGATCCCGATCCTTGAAATTAATTCCCTGGATTTTCAGCAAATCAATAAACTTCCAGTGGAGTTCGATACGTTTTTCTTCTAACCGCTGAAGTTCCTTCGGGTTGGTTGTTCTTTCGATTTTCTCGATAATTTCTACATATTTCTTGGCGGCATGATAAAGAGTTTCGCGCATGTGAGATGTCCTCGAGCCAACGAATTATAGCCTAACCTTCAAACTCAGTATATTAGAAATGCGTGTTTATCCTAAACCGTCCAAAGGGAGACGTTAGATTTTTTTTAACCTCTCCCTAGCTCGGACAGAAACAACGCGCTATAGCGGATGTCAAAATCTGCACAAGCAGTATTTGCCGCATAGGCGGCAAATGCAAGTTTCTGCCGTCATCGTTACAGGCTGTCAATAGCCGCCACGATGACGTACCTAATCATGGGGATTAGGTCGAAGCAATGCTGAATCACAAAAGATTCAGCGTCCTAACACGCGCGTTTTTGCCTGCGCCCTTGCGCAAGCACTAATCGTGGCGAATCCGATGTTCGCCTACGATTATGTGCGCGAGTACTCTTAGGGATGAACGTGACGTTCATCTCCTAAAGTGTTCGGGAAGAACTTGAGGTTCTTCTCCGAAAGTGCGGCAACGGACACGTCATTCCTTAGAAGTGCCGTTGCAGTACTTAGACAAAAGTCTAAGTGCGGCGTCCGGTTTTCTTCGGTTTTCTCCACGTGTCCCCGGAACTTGTTCTCCGTCCAACCCTGTACTTTTGGAAGCGAAACCGTATCTTTTTCGAATTTCTAAACTAACCCGCATATTCAGACATGCTGCTATCAATGCCAAATTCACAAAATCTTTCAAAGGAACCATTTAAATAATGAACTTTATGTTTATCTCTAAAGAAACGCTTATACCTTTTTGCTTCGTCTATTGCCACTTCTGGAGTTTGATCGCTAGGGGCATTAATTACAAGTACTTCAAAGCCCTTCCTAGTAAAAAGTTCCGCCCTTTTTAGAAGATATTTAATATGAATATCAGCATCAGGAAAAGAATATCCACAGAAAATGATTCGCTTGGCGGTTCTTAATAATTCATCCGATTTATACCATATTTGTTCCAAGAAATGATTAGACATAACTTTAAAAAAAGTGGGTGGCACTATAATTGGCACTACATTACCATTACATTTTTCACAACGCTTGGATTCATAAACAAGTTTAGCTACCGATTTTTCAAAGGGAGTGATATCTAAAATAATGCAAGTGGGGCAGTAAAGCCAATTAAGCGACCCGTGCAATTTGAACAAATCAATACGCTGTGGCGCACTGCCTTGCCTCGTTACGGCATTCGACCAGAATTTCATTTTGTCATCATACCGAGGTATAGACACCCCATAATTAATTGATCCGTGATGTAATTCCAAAGCATTATCAATTAATATCTCATAGTTGACGCTGACAAAGAGTGAATGTTATTCTTAGTTGGAAATGAAGAAAGGCTCCGAGTAAGATTGGCCGTTAGGAAACGGAAAATGTTGATGTTAGAAGCATCAACCCAACCCTACAAGGAGCCGGAAAACATGGAAAA